>JAEAME010000007.1_pt1 | contig 469968 bp, 386 predicted proteins | sample 8958731 | NCBI WGS metagenome assembly JAEAME01 (sample SAMN16933194, study PRJNA681113) | bioreactor sludge metagenome | isolation source: anerobic bioreactor sludge (Control) | place: India:Bengaluru | collected 2018-10-24
TGGCAACATCTTCCGTCGGCGGTAACTGCCGCCAGTAGGGCTCGCCGATGAGGATAACCCCCCCTGGGCGCAGGCTCCGCGCCAAAAGCTCGATAGTGCCGGCGACTCCGCCGGCGATCCAAGTGGCACCCACACAGGCTGCGACACTAACCTTCTCGTCGGAGACGCAGCCGGCAGCATCGCCATGGATGAACGTGACTTGATGGGCGACGCCGAGTTCCCCAGCGCGGAGTCTCGCTTGCTCGGTGAACAGCTGGCTCATGTCGATGCCGATGCCGATGACGCCGTGATCGCGTGCCCAGGTGCACAGCATCTCCCCCGAACCGCTGCCGAGGTCCAGCACTCGGGACACCGGTTCCAGACGCAGCGCCGCGCCGAGCGTGGCCAGCTTCTCCGCTGTGATCGGGTTGTGGATGCGGTGAGCACTCTCAGTGATGTTGAAGATCCGTGGAATATCCAATGCAGAAGCTCTCCTGTCGGGTGTGAACAGACTCTTCAATTGTCGAGAGAGAAGAGACCCATTGTCCAATGGTCGGTCTCAATCCGAAGGCGCCAAGAATCGCGGATGAGATACAACGTCGTCGTTATTGTGTCGTCCATCAAAACGGCATCGAAGGCTGTCCCGAGCCGGAACGTCCGCATGTCCCCCTGGACGAACGTGCTCTCTGGGTTCAGATCGCTTGCCTGCGCGAGCTCGGGCGCCTGGAGCCGTCCGAAACGTGTCAGGGAAGTCTCGCCAGCCGACTGCATTATCCGCGCGATTCGCAACTCCGGCAACCGGTTCTTGCGTCGCGGGTTCTCGCGTCTGTGCGGCGGCTGCGCACGAGCCCACCGGGACCAGTACGACCGGCGCTGCCGCTTCGCGCCGATCGACGACATGGCCGAGCCGTTGAACCTCAACCGCGACGCGGTCAAGGCGACGGAGCAGCGGTACATCGCGCCGCCCACAACGTCGGATACGGGCAGGGCCGACGCTGTTACGCGACCTGAAGCCCGGCGCGCGTGTTCTCTCCGACCGCTGCGGAATGCCGACTGCCGGGAAGCCCCGTCGGGACATCTCCGGTCTGGGGACCCACCTGCTCCTGGGAGCTACGCGCAGAGCGGCCGAGCGGCCGTCGAGCGGCAAGCAGTTCCTCGACCGCTCGGGCTGGTATCGGCCGTGAGAAGTAGAACCCTTGCGCGTGACGGCACCCGAGGCGCTCCAGCTTGCGCGCCTGCATCTCGTCCTCAACGCCTTCAGCGACCACGTCGGTCTGAAGCGTCTTCGCAAGGGCGAGGATGCTTTCCACGATGGCGGGCCGGTCGTCGAGGAGAAGTCCCGCCACGAATGAGCGATCGATCTTGAGCGCATCGACCGGCAGCTTGTGGAGATGGTTCAGCGACGAGTAGCCGGCCCCGAAATCGTCCAGATAGATCTTCACGCCAAAGTCCCGCAGCTCCCGGAGCACCTGCGCGGTCAGCTGGGGAGCGCCCATGAGGGCGGTTTCCGTGATTTCAAGGCGAAGGTCGCGCGGTTTCACGCCGGTCGACTGAACGGTCTGCTCGACGAGGTACACGAAGCCCTGCTGCACGAACTGCCGCGTCGACACGTTGACGGTGATGCAGTCAAGCTCGCAGGACGGAAACTCCCGTTGCCACCTCGCGAAATCGCGGCAGGCCTCCTGAAGGACCCAGGCGCCGAGCTGTTCGATGAGCCCCAGCTCCTCCGCCAACGGGATGAAATCCACCGGCGAGACGGCTTTCCCGTGGCGCTTCCACCGGACCAGCGCCTCGAACCCGGTGCACATCCGCGAGCGCAGCGACACGATCGGCTGGTAGTGCACTTCGAAGTCGTTGCGCTTCACCGCATCGCGCAGGTCGCTCTCGAACCCGAGCCGATCGATGGCACGCGCGTGCATGTGGGCGTCGAACAGCTCGTGACGCGCCTTGCCGTGTCCTTTCGCGTGATACATCGCGGTGTCAGCATCGCGCATGATCTCTTCGGGACTGGTGTAATCGGTCCGGCTGAAGGCGATGCCGATGCTCGCCGACGCGACGACCTCGCGGCCGGCGATTGAGAATGGCTTGCTGAGCGCCGCCTGAATGCGGAGTGCGACGGCGTTGGCCTGCGTCTCGTCGCCCAGCCCGATGAGGAGGATGGCGAACTCGTCGCCACCGAGACGCGCGATCGCATCTCCAGGTCGAAGGCAGGTCTCGAGCCGGCGCGATACCGCCACGAGCAGCTCGTCTCCGACGAGGTGGCCGAGACTGTCGTTGACGACCTTGAAGCGGTCGAGGTCCAGATAGAGCGCCGCAAATCGGCCGCCGCGGCGATGCTTGAGGTCGTTCAGCCGCCGTCCCAGTTCCTCCACGAACGCGGCCCGGTTTCCGAGGCCTGTCAGAGAATCGCAGAATCCGGCGCTGAGGATCCGCTCTCGGGCGATCGCGCTGTCGCTCACATCGGTCAACGATCCGGCAAGGCGGAGCGTGCGCCCGGTGGCGTCTCGCACCGCGGCGGCGCGGCACAGCACCCGTCGATAGGTGCCGTCTTCGTGGCGAATCCTGTGTTCGTGCTGGACGTGGCTGGCCTGGCCGGACTCCTGCGCACTGAGCGCCTTCTTCAGGCCCACGATGTCCTCGGGATGAACGCGGCCGAACCAGTCCTGGCCGCGCAGGATGCCCTCGATCGCAGGGAGCCCGATCATCGCCCGCCATCGAGCGGACACATAGAGCGCCTGGGTTCGCTCATCCAACTCCCACAACCCGTCGGTCGCGCCTTCCGCGACGAGCGCGAACCGCTCGGCCGTCTGCTTGAGCGCCTGATCAGCTCGGCTTTGCTCGGTGACGTCCTGCCAGAGCAACATGACGCCGTCGGCGTCTGGAAGGACTGTGACGTTCATGACCCGCGCGCCCGTGGCCAATCGGAGCCCAAGTTGCGGGAGCGTTCGCAGCCTCCGATTCACGAGCGAGTCGGCTATCACGCCTGGGAGCTCGGACTGGGCAAGGCCGGGCATCGCAGCGGCGAGCGAACGGCCCAGGGCGCGGTTGGCCGGACAGTCCAGCAGGCGGGCAAGGGCCTTGTTCCAGAGCGTGACGCGGCGATTGTCGTCAACGGTGCAGACGCCCACATCCGAGGATGCGGCCGCGTCGAGGCGGCGATGGTAGCGCGAGAGCCGGTCGCCTTGCGTGGCGTACGCACGCCATGCGAAATACAGGGGCAGCGCTGCGACCATCAGAACGCCCCACGTCCGGTGCTCGATCGCCTCGACGAGCGCGACGGCAATGCCGGCCCCCACGAAATGGCTCGGCATGCCTCGGATCGCATCCCTCGGCCAAGATCGCGTAGCGGGCACTCCCGTCGTAAGTGGAACGATCAGGTCAGCAGCGCCGCACATGACGAAGCTATAGGCGACAACCGCCGCGCCGATGGGCACGCCTTGCCATGGCCACCCGAATGGGGCCCCTGTTCCGCCGAGCGCCGCGTAGGCAAACCCGGCCGCCTGCGACGCGACCACCGCAGTGACGACGTCGAGAACGCCGTGGCGGATTGGACGGACGCGTGGTGGGCCGGTGACCGCTCGTGTGCTGGCGCCGATCGTCGCGACGAACGTCTGCGCAACGGGACCAAAGAGCAGCAGAGCGCCGAGGTTGCTCAGGAAAGACAGGCGCATCGCCGCCTGGTCTTCCGGGCCTGACCGCCTGGGGTCGAGAGCCGAGGCGATGCCCACAGCCAGCACGAGGGCCACAAAGCCCGCGCCGTCGGGGGACTGCGGGTCGGACCATGGGCCGAACCCCAGGACAGAAAGTCCCATGGCTGTCGCCGCCGCGGCGCACGCTATGACCGTTGCCTGGCGTGGAAATGTCCGCATTCAGGCCACCAACCGGGTCCGCCTGACACACCCGTGCATTGGGTTCTGCGCAGCAAACTCCAGGCCACGGCTGAGCCAAGGCCGGAAGTTGCCGCTGGCAAGCCGGATGGAGCGAATCTCGCTCGCGCGCTCGTAGCCTGGCGCCGAGCGGTCGTGCCCCGTTTCGATACATGCTCCATCGGATCCGTCGCTGGGGCCTGGGGCTCAGGTGTCCACTTCCGTCAAGGTGTTGACACCGTCCCCCACGCGCTCGCTGCGCGCCCGGCCGGGCGAGGCTGGCGTGGTTGTTCATGCGGCGTCATGCGAACAGAACGCCTGGAACGCGAGTCGCAGTGGGCGCACAGCGGCGATCCTGCGGAAGCCGAGGTGAGTAGTCGGATGGCGCAGGCAACGGTATGGCCCAGTGCTGACGAGACCGGCCAATCCACCGCCCATGGTGTCGTCGGCACAACGTTCAAGCGCAGAGTCCGCAAGCCGCATGCGCGTCATCTCGACCGGAATCTGCCCTGCACGGCGGCTTGTGTGCTTGATACGGGCGTCAGCGCGCACGCTCGCGCTCACAAGTACCGCCTCACCCGCTCGCGATACTCCGCATACGGCGCCCCGAACGCCGAGTCGAGGTACTTCTCCTCAGCTCGGATGATGAAGTCGTAGACCACGATGCTGTACAAGCCGAGGACGAGCACGACGGGACTGCCGGTTACGAGGATTCCAGCCAAGGTGAGCAGATCAAAGCCGGCGTACATGGGGTTACGACTGAGTCGGTAGACGCCGCCGGTCTTGAGATGTTAGGCGGCTATTCTGGCGAACTCAACGACGATACCGTTTCAAGTCGCCCGGCGTTGCCGCGAACGGCCAGTCCCACAACGAGCCACAGGGCCGCGGCACAAACGAGGTCCGTCACCACAGTCGGTCCATCCGCGTCCGGAATGGCAAGGATCAGTGCGGTCGCAGTCTGGCTCATGTGCATCAGCATCGCCACAAGCAGGCTGCCGGTGCGGTCATAAACCCAGACCATCAACACTCTGAAGGCGGGCAGGACCGAAAACAGCAAGACTGCGAGCTTGACGAGGGGGGGAACGCTCTGCGAAGCCCTGGCGCTGGCGACAAAGAGCGGCATGTGCCACAGGCCCCACACGAACCCGACAATGAGGCCGGTCGCCAGAACGCCGTAGCGGAGTCTCAACCGGGGGATGGCAAAGCCCGTCCAACCCAGTTCTTCGAAGATGCCGACCAGAGCGCCCGCGACAAGACCGGACACCATGAGGGTGACCTTGTCACCGGAGGTGAGGATGCCCGGGACGTATGCCGACGAGAACAGCGTCAGCGGTAGGAGTACGGCTGCCATCAGGCCAGGGCTCGTCAGGATCGCGATCGCGTACCAGCCAGCGCCGACCTGCCAACGGCGCAGTCTCGAGAGCACTTCGCGGAAACCCAGGCGCGCGTCTACGAGGCCGGTCAGAAGGAGACCCGCGAGGGAGGGGCCCAGCAGCATACCGACGTACAACATGGGCTCGCGCTCCCTGGGGACGGCCGTTGTGCCCAGGATTCCGCCGACACCCATGATCAGCAGCAGGCTTCCCCACGAGATGACCAGGGTCAGAACGAAGTACGCCAGAACCGGTCGCCTCTTAATCATCGATGACACTCCATACAAGGGCATCCGAATCTGCGCGACGTTCCTCTCAAACGCCGCATCACGGCTGCCGTTCGCCGGTGGCCTTCGATATTCACTGTGAGGAACACCGCCGAGGCCGCCGGCTGCAGCCGCTGGTCAGGCGGCCTTGCTGGAGGGCCACGCCGGTCCGGTTGGCTGGGCTGGCCGGCATCGTGACCATCTAAGCGACCTGCCCCTGCTCGGCCAGGAGTTCCTCGACGAAGAATCGGTTGAATGCGTCCGACTCCTCGGTGTTGACGAAGTGTGCCGACCTGCCGAACCAGATCAAGCGCTTGCGTGGTGCCACAAGCGCCCGAAAGTAGCGCTCTGCCAGGATCGAGGGCGCCTCGTAATCGTGTCGGCCCAGGAGGAAGTACACCGGCACATCTAGTTTCGGCGTCTGCTCGAACAGATCAATCGACATGATCTGGGGCCACAGCAGGTCCATGGATGCGAAGATGCCCCGAAAGTAATTGACACGGTCGAGCCACCCGTACTCGCTCGTGCGGAGCAGGCAACTCAAGACGATCATCATCCCCCCGCTCCGACTGCCATACACCTCGCCGCCATACCTGGCAAGGATAGCTCGCTGCGTGATGACTTTGGGTCGCATGGGCGGGGAATACGGCGGCATCCCGATCCGCTCGAGTTTCGCGACCGAGCGTCTGTCGCCCGCTTGCCGGGCCTGTTCGAGCGTCCAGGCATACGACAGACGCTCGCCATCCAGCATGTTCACCATCTGGGCGACGCCAACGTAGGCGTGAAAGCGTTCCGGTTGTCGCTTCACGGCGAGGACCCCGAGCGCGCTACCCCACGAGTGCCCGACCAGATAGATCCGTTGCTGGCCGAAGCGCCGGCACAGCAGTTCGACAAGTTCGCCGGTGTCGGCGACGAGCCGTTCGACTGTCATGCCTGAGGCCGGCTTGAGCGCGCCATACGACTTCGCCGCGCCCCGCTGATCCCAGACCGCAACCGTGAAGCGTTGCTCCAGGCTGGGCATGTTGTAGGTCCGCAACATGCCGAGCTCCGACGTGCCTGGACCACCGTGCAGGTAGAGCAATACCGGGTTCGCCACGCTGCAACCGCGGATCACGAGGCTCTGCAGGACCCCGCCCAGCCGGACCCGCTCCAGCGAGGCGATGCTGCCGGGCACCGGTTTGCCGCGCGCGTCTATGATCGGGGCGGTCCGACCGTACTTGAGGCGTTCGAGCATTGCGTTCGCCGCCATCCGCCTGACGTTACGGGTGAGCGGACGGCGCGCCCGCCGCGGGTGCGACGGACGCTCCACCCGCTGGTTCGCGGCCTTCGTTCTTCCCGTAGTTCCGGATCGTTGCCAACACGAACTCCGTCATTCGCCTATCGCCCACTGTCCGCTTCTGTGCGTTCTCCGTGGGGCTTCGTGGCATCCTCTGCTGCCCAAGTGCCTCGTGACACCCGACCAGCCGTTTCCACGGGGGCCGGGATCATCCGCGGGCGCATCGTCTCGGCCGAGACGGGCGACTGATCGCCAAGCCCAGGGTGCAGGCGCTCGCGACGGCAGTCAGTCTGCCCGCGAGACGGCCTTCGCCCGGTACCGCTCCGGCTCGCCGAACACGTCGATCACGCGCACCCTGGACAGAAACCGGGCGCCGTGTGCCACGCCCCCGGGGATGTAGTACGACTCGCCGGGGCCGTAGCGCCGGGTCTCTCCGCCAATGGTCAGCTCCATCTCCCCTTCGACGACGATGCCCCACTGCTCGGCGTGGGAATGGGGGGCGACCTGGCCGATGGCCTCGATGTCAAGGAAGACGACTTGGTGGCGGGCGGCCTGGGAGATCCAGCCGCGAACGCCTCGAAACGGGATGTCGGCTTCCGGGAGACCGGTGACCATCGCCGGGTACGGGGCCTGCTTCACGGATCCACCTCCTGGCTGGACTGAGGCTCGTGGGCCGACAGCATACCGCAAGCTGTCCGTCCATGGACGGCAACGCCGGCATCTTCGCCTCGTCGCTTGTCGGCGGAACGATTGGCATGGTCTGGCCGGTCGTCACGCCGCGCGGCGCCTGCCTGCTCATGCCGGTCGGCCTCGAGAAGCTCATCCCGTCGGTCATCGCGGCCGCCCGCTGCACGGGTGTTTATCACTACAAGTGGAGCATGGGTCTGCCGGCCCGGCTGATGCCGATCGAAGTCGGCCAGGTCATCGCGGAGATCCAGGCACTGGCGCTGCTCGCGGGCGTCAAAGCCACGCACATCGGCTCGGGCGGCGTCGGGGGATCCGAGGGCGCGGTGGTGCTGTCGATCGAAGGCGACGAGGCGGCGGTCGACAAGGCGTTCGGGTTGGTCACGTCCATCAAGGGCGAACCGCCGGTCGTCGTGCCGGAGACGCTGCTCGTCAAGTCCGCGGCCGACTACGGCTACGAGCCGCAGGCCCAACTGGCCACGCTGAAGCGGCGGTAACGAGAACCTGGGCGACACGGCTTCCCGCGATTCCCTTGTCGAGGCAAGAGTCGGAGGATGCGGGGCATGGCGCCGTGCCCGCCTTCGCTCTTCGAGCTACGGCGCGGCACGAGCACCGACGCGCCATCGCGCCGAAGCTGGGGGAGGAATGGGTCAGGCGGAGCCCACGCGACCCTGCTTCATGCGATGGCGCGCAGCCATGGCGCCGCCGAGCCAGCCGGCGCCCACGGTCAGCGCGGACACCGCGATCGTCCGAAGGCTCATCGTGGAGCTTATCGCCAAGCCGGTAGCCGCAACCACCAGGCCGATGAGTACTCCGTGGAGTTTCTGGGACCGCTGGACTGTCCGACCGGCCCAGGCTGCTGCGGGCACCGTGAGGAGAATCTGGAGGATCCACCAGGTCGAACGGCCCATGTACTCACCGAATTGTCCAATCCGCGTCTGGTCTGGCGCCCCCCGCACTTCGAACGCCAACTTGAACGCGTAGCCGGTCACCACGAGCGTGATGACCAGAAGCACCGCGACAGAGGTCCCGATGCCGGCGAGGAGGATGCGACCCCATTTCACAGGCTCTCTCCTTGACCCACCCAACATTACGGCTTCGGCCGCGCTGCAAAGCAACGTCGACTGCAGCCCGTTGTTCGGCCTTCGTCACGTCTTCACGCAGGCGAATGCCGCGTACTCATGCTCCCCCGCGCTGTAGCGTCCCTCGTAAACCTCGAAACCGGCTGCGCGCAGAACACGCCGCCAGGTGTCGAGAGAGAAGAGGCCCATCGTCCAGTGGTCGGTCTCGACCCGAAGGCGCCCATGGTCGCGGATGAGGTAAAGGACCGTCGTCTCATACTGCTCATCCGCGGGGTCGGGGTCATACACGTTCTCGACGAAGACGACATCGAGTTCGTTCCGTGCTCCCGCGCGCGTGGCCGGCGTGACGATGGTCTCGTTCTGCCGGAAGGTTTCGGTCGTCACGTCTGGAGTCGCGACCAGAACCCCGCCGGGGTCCAGGTGGGCAGACGCGGTGCGGAACGCCGCCACGAGGTCCGGAAGGCAGGTCATGTACGATATTGCATCGTCCATCAAGACGGCATCGAAGGTTGTCCCGAACCGGAACGTTCGCATATCCCCCTGGACGAACGTGCTCTCTGGGTTCAGATCGCTTGCCTGCGCGAGCATGGTGGGACTCAGATCCATACCGGTGACGCGGAACCTCCCCTTCAGATTGCAGACGTTCTTGCCGCCGCCGCACCCGATGTCCAGCAAGGTGACTGCCGGACGGCGTGCGTGTCGTTCAATCAGATCCGTGACGTGGCGGCAATAGACCGCGTACTCGTCGGCGGGATCGCCCCACAGTGGCCACAGCCAGGCCAGGTCCGTATACAGATGGCAGGTGTCCTTCATTCCTCGTTTCCTGCCCAGCGCTACGGCGTGAGCTGCGTGGCGGGCCAGGCCAGATACCTGACCCACACCAACAGCTCGAGCAGACTGGAGCACAAGGCCGGTCCGCCATTCTGGATGAGAGTCCCTTTCGCTCCCATCGCGCGAATTCCGCGCCGAGGCGACCCAGTGCGTCAGCCAATTCGCGCTCGTGCGCGATAGCCGCGTACTCGCGAATGAGGCGCCTGATGTGCTTGGGTCGCCGTTCTATTTGATCAGCTCTCGTTGTCTGCCGAACGTTCGCGCTTCAGCGGCGCCGCCTCATGATCGCGCCGGGCGGCGTCCGCTGCAAGCGCTTGTCGGGCGGTCTGTCATGCCGCCAGTAGTCACAGTGGTAGATCGTTCCGTCAGGTACGGTGAAACGGATCTCGACTCCCCCACAGGCAATCACGGAGCCACCGGAATGGATGAGCCCTCGTTCGTCAACCGGGGTCCAGAGCACGCCGCTAATTGCGACTAGCTGGCACATTGCCCCGTTGGCATCCGCTTGTTGCGCGGTCTCGTTCGGCGCCGCCCTGTACCGTGCTCCGCAGGACGCGACTCGCCGTCAATGCGATGATCGCCAGGAGCGATGCCGCGGATACCAGTGGGAGGCGCCGATCAGGAAGCACAGCCAACCTGTCCTGAACTCCAACGGCTGCATTCCAGGCGGCATGGGCCATGATCGTCGCCAGCACGCTGCCTCCCGAACCGCAAAAGAGCCACGTCATGAAAAAACTCAGCGCACACACCGTCGCCGCATATGTCGGCACAAACGCGCCCACGGACATCCCGCCACGAAAAGCCGGAACGAAGAGCACGATCGGAAGATGCCAAGCCGCCCAAATCACGCCGAGCAAGAGCGACGCCCGAGCGGGGCTGAAACGGACCAGCAGCCGTGGCAGCGCAAACCCCCTCCATCCCGGCTCTTCCCCCCACGGGCCCGCGATACTTCCCAGCACCAGGAACGGAAGAAGAGAACCAGCATAGAGGCCCCACCGGGAAACCGGAATCGGCTCGTCGGAGAATGCCAAGGTGACGGCAAGAACAGCGACCGGAGGAAGCAGGATCGCCGCCGCATAGACCCACGGGACCATGCGGACCATGACCGTCCGCGCCAGGAGATCACGCCGTTCTGTCCGATTCGAGAGGATGAAGGCCGCGAACATGGGGCCCGTGAAGGTCCCCACGAATGCGAGGGCCACTGGCACGTGCACCGGCAGAACGCCCAGGCCATCCGTCCCCAAGACTATTGGAAGCCACGCTAGCCAGGCGCCCGCGAACGCGGTCACGAAGAAATGCGTCAACCGATTCGTCATGTTCCCGGCACTGTGCATCGCTGCTCTCGCCTTTGTCGCGCCGAACGTTAGGAGTCAGGCGCGCGGCTACCGCGTCGCCTGGACTCCTTGATTCGGCCTTATTCATACATCCTTTATGGACAAGGGAACGGGCTGCATGCCGTCGATATCATCGAATCCGTATTCATTCGCAAGGGCCGCAGCCACACAGACAGTGCCGGTGCGTTTGATGACGTCGGGATCGGATGCGAGGGCTGCAACGGCACGGCCGATGAACTGCGGCGATTCGGAATTGCTCAAGTCAAGGAACTCGGCCGCACGCATGACGCTTTCGGTCCTAACCAATCCGGGATACAGGCATATCACCGCAACACCGTGTGGTTCCAGTTCCTCAGCCATGTAAGCGGTCATTCTGTCAGTTGCCGCCTTAGACACCCCGTAAGCTACGTTACCGATTCGTTTCTGAGCAGCCCAAAAGGAGATATTGACTATCAGTCCCGACTGCTGTGCAACCATGCGTTTGGCGGCCAATGTGCTTGCCACATAGTGCGCGCGCAGTCCAGCGTTGAACATCGCGTCCCATCGCCAGACGGGTTGCATCCAGAAAGGATAGGGCCAGGTGAATTCGTTGTTGTCAAACATGCGCTCGTAACCGCCCCAGACGCTGTTGACCAGCACGTCAAGCTTGCCTTGCTCTGTGTCAATCTGGGCGAACAACGCCTCAACCTGATGGTCATCGGTATGATCGCAACGAACGGGGATGCCCGTACCTCCCAAGCGGGAGACCTCATCGGCCGTCTCTCCAATAGTGCCGGGCAAACCCATCGGCCCGGTTCTCGGTGTGACGGTTCGCCCGGTGACATAAACTGTTGCCTTGGCTTCTCCCAATCCGAGCGCCACGCCCTTTCCGACTCCTCTACTTGCACCCGTCACAAGGGCAACACAGTTTTTCGAGCTATCCATGTTCTTCCTTTCATGCCGAACGCCGCGCATCACCTGCGGGCGGCGTGGAACACGCCGTCTGCGGCACGCCGACCGTCAGGTGCATGCGCTTGTTGGGCGGCTTCCGACGCGCAGGCGATATCTCACTCCGTCAGGTTCAGCCCCCTTGCCCACCAGCTGGAATCCGTTGCGCTCTAGTACACGAATCGAGGCCGGATTCGAGGGTGTCGTTTCCGCTTCGATGCAGCTGACTCCGGCTTGACCGAATGCCCACTCAGCGAGGCTCGCGACCATCTCCGTCGCGAGACCGGCACACTGGTGGTCTGGCAACACGGAGTACCCGATCTCGACCATTCCGGACGCATCAGGCGGACCCTTGAATCCGACGCTCCCGCAGAGGAGCGGCGGACCCTGATCGACTCGGACGGCGTACCAGCACAGCCACCCAGTCCATTCGGGATGCGCCTCATGCCACCCGAGGAACGTCGGCAACGCATCGCGCAAGATCGCGGGCGGCCACTCCGGCGGCACTCGAGCGCCGATGATTTGGCCGAGACGCTGCAGATCCCCGACCTCCGCTCGCACCGACTCCTCTGTCGCAGTCACCAACCTCAGGCGCCGTGTGGATCGTTCGGTCACAGTCCTCCATCCTGGTCCGGCTAACGTTATATAGGTGGCTGACCAAAATCGGCGGTCTGACGCCTGGCACCGTCCAAGGCGCCCGAGCGGAGCACCGCCAGCCGTCCATAGTATCCGCGTGATTCGCAACTCCCGCAACCGGTTGTGGTGCAAAGGCTTCACGGGACCTGCCACGGTCACGGCTGCGTTGGCCGTCCCGCGGCCCTTCGCCGGGATTCCGGAGTTGGACGGATGGCAGCAGTTGACGGGTGGAAAGCCAGGCGCCGTTGTCCGCCACAACCCCGCCGTGCCACGGCGCCACCAGCGCGGTCGTCACGAGGTCATGACAACCTGGGGCTCGTCCCCTCGTCGATCTGTCAGATTTTCACCCGGCGAAACTGTCGGATTTTCGACCGGCGTTGACACAATATCTTGGAAGATCGATTTGGGGCGATCGGCGGTCAGAGAGCGGCGGGCCGCGATGCGTTTCAGTGTGGACTCTCCCGTTTGGCCTATAGCTTCGTTGCCCCGTCAACCTTGACGAGGTTGCGATCGAAGGTACCGAGGGGCAGGTGGCCCGCTCTACGGGCGAGCTCGATCAGGAGTCAGTCAGAGAAGCCCACCGTCGGTCACGTCCTCTAGATCACCAGGAATCGCATCACCTCATGCCGATCAACTGCCCGGGTGTCGTGTCCTGATATACCGGCGGATGCCCTGCTTCAGTGTGCCGAGTGTGCGGGGTGTTGCAGCTTTGTCCCCGAAGAGTGCGTCGTGAATCTCGGCGGAACTGTACCGCGCAGCCGGCCGGACGGCCGCGTCGGGCGATGATGACCTCCTAGCCCAGGGCGAGCCATGCCTCGGCGTCGGTCTCGGGGAGGATGGTGAGGACCTCGACCGTCGTTTCTGGAACGTCATAGAACACTCTGACGTCACCAACCCTCAAGCGATAGTGCGGTTGTTGAAGCCCACGCAGGCGATTGATGCGGCTAGACCGCAGCCTGCTTGAGTCTTGATGGCAACTCTTCGCGCAACACACGTCGAAGTGTCTGCTCCAAGGGCTCACGACGCGTTGCGATGTGGTCGACCAGCGCCTGGTTGATGAGGGACTGGTAGTTTCCGCCCCCGGCCGCGTGCACCTGAGCTCGGAACCACTCCACCACCCCGTTGTCGAGCCGGATGGTGATGCGCGTCTTGCCTGGGCCGGCCTTGATCACCGCCCCGCGTTTGCCCTTGCTGAAGTCGTACTCTCGCCTCATGGCTTTGCTCCGTACTGACGCCACTCCCTGGCGGTGGCCTGCCTGGCAGAGATGAGCCTCACGGTGTCGTCACGCCAGCTGTACACCACGACGAGCAGCCGCCCCAGAACGTCCATGCCCAGTGTGATGTACCGGTCTTCGTGGGCGCTCAGATCGTCCCGAACGGTGATCGCCTGCTCGTCGTCGAGAGCCGTCGCAGCGTCGGCGAAGTCGACGCCGTGCTTGCGCAGATTCGCTGCCGCTTTGCTGCTGTCCCACTCGATGGACCTCTTTGTCCAGTATATGCACACCTGTGCACAGTCGCAAGCGCATGGGCGAGAATGGCCAGCGCTCCTCGGCAGTCACCTTCGCCTAGCCTCGGGCTCGAGGGGGGGACCCTCTGGTTGTTGCCAATTCCCTGGAACACCAGCTCTGAACCTGATTCGCTGGCGGTGGTCCTCTGTCATGGAAACACCTCACGCGGATACAGGAGCAGACGAAGGGGGCAGTGATCGGGACCAGGAGGCAGGAAGCGGACCGTCCGGCCGACCATGACACCCTCCGGGGCCTGGACGACGAACGCGGTGTGACGGTGCGCCGATTACGGCCGAGGTGGCGCCGTGCCTGTCGCACGACTGCCCCCCTCGGGAGCGCGATCCTCGTGATTGTCGTAATCGTCGCAGGGGTTTGGGCGGGGCCGGTCAACAGGAAACGTGAGAATAGGCCAACCTACCGACGGCTGGCAGCGGAAACGCCGTCGTACCCGATCCCCCGCGCTTCTATTTGCCCTGACTTGGGGGGGGCCATTTGAGGTTGGCGATGAATTCGCCGAGGAGGCCGACGGCCTTCAGGTGCGGGCCGAGACGGGCGGGATAGTAGAATCCGGATTCCAGCCAGCCCCTCTCCCGGTAATACCGGTAATCGGCGCTGCTCTCGTCCAGCGTGTTCCTCATGCTCGTGCGGGCCATCCGGAAGGCCATCACGGCCAGGACCGTCGGGCGCGGCGGGTTCGGTCCCATCAGCCGTTTGTGGAACCGCCTGCTGTGCCGCTCCATGATGGCTTCCATCTCCGCCCTGTCCTTGCCGGTCATCGGCTCGAATGCGGTATGGCAACTGCCCTTCACGGTGTCGAACCCGGTGGAGTATGCGAGGAAGTTCAGGTATGTGTTGATCTTGTTCCCGCCGTAAATGCCCTGAGCCACGATGCTGGTAAAGACCTTGCCGAAGTAGCGCGGGCGGTGGCAGACAAAACCCAGCCGGTCGAGGAACACCTTCATGACTCCGGAGACCTGGTAGGAGTAGTTGGGGGTGGCGAATACCACGCCGTCCGAGGACATCATCTTCCCGAGAAGCAGGTCCCGGTCGTCCTTCAGCGGGCAGAACTCCTCCCCCTTCTGGAAGCAGAGCTTGCACCCCCGGCAGGCGCCGATCTGGTGATCGGTGAGAGTCATCACCTCGTACTCGACGCCGCCAAGCTTCTTGAGGTTCTCCAGGAAGCTCACCGTGGCGTCGTATGTATGCTTCTTCCTCGCCGTCCCGATGAATGCCGTGACCTGCTTCATCCGCATCCCCCGTCAAATGCACGATCCACGAACCGGTCACGAGGCGAGATGAACACGGTCTGCACAGTCGCGGCGCAGTATACCATCCGGCCGTGGCGGGCTGGCCCTTGACTCGGTCAGGCCTCGTCCCGGTCGGGACCGCAACGCGTTCTCCGCGCCCAGCAGGAATCGGTCCCGCCACGCTTCCACCTCGGCGACGGTCAGGGCGTGCTTTCGGGCCGCCTCCGCGACGGAGGTTTCGCCCTTGAGGAGACTCACGACCAGGGCCACACGCCGTTTGGCCGTCCAGCGTTCAATGTTCTCCGGGATGTCTGCGACCATCTCCACCCCCTCACCGGCTCATTCGAGCACGGCTTATGGGTGGCTGTCACTCCAAGGGGAGCAGGATAGCCGCCAGCATCGGAACCCAGAAGAAGGCGACCCCGGCGGTAGAGCTTGGGCGGCCAAGGAACTGCTCGGTGACTGCGGCCGAGAGGCCCCAAGTGAGGAAGGTTCCGCCCGGGAGGGCTGCGAGCAACCAAGGCAGATCGGCCAGCACCCTCGAACGGCGCGTTTCGCTTCGGCGAAGTACCGCCAGTTGGCTGGATTATCCTCGTGATCCGCAACTGCTGCAACTGTTTGGTGCGTCACGGCTTCACGGCCCTCCGTGCGGTTTTGACCGTGAAGTGCCGCCCACGGGAATCCACGGGAATGGCCGGTTCAGGCGGCGAGCGCGAAACGTCGGCGCCGGTGTCGAAAACGAGCTCGGAGAAGCGTCGAGGCCCGCCTCGGCGAGGCGTGACACGGTGCCGGAACGGCCGAGAGGCTGCTTCGCGGCCGGCCAGCAGCAGGCGACGGCGGCGCCCTCGACCTCACCGCGTCAGTCGGATGCAGCGCGTTGTCGGGCGGTGATGCCCTGCGTAGCCCTGTCGCTACCCTCTATTGCCCGCCGGACGTGACAAGCCACCAGACGAAAACAGCCAACAGAACGACGACCGACGCGACTGCGACCCAAGCCATTGACCTGGCAGCTCGGGCCCCCGCCCGCGCGACCCCCTCTGCGCGTCGGCGCAGGCCGATGTCGCGCAGTGCTTGACCGGCACCATCAAGACAACCGACGTCGGGATCGTGTTGTCGACCGCAGATCGCACAGTAGCTCATCGTGCCGAACCCCTTCTGAGCGCCAACGTCGCTTGCTGCCAACACCCGCGTCCCCAAGAGCTGCTGAGGCGTCCTCCGCCCGCCCCGGTTTCACAATTCAAGCGTTCGTGCCCGGCCTTCTGACGGGCCCGTTGCGATGTGTGGCAGAGACCCGCGTGCTCTTCAGTCCTCCCAACGCCGGAGTTGACCTGCGAAGCCTGTGGTTCTCGCCAGCACGGGCTTCGTCAGGTCCAACTCCTTGTTCGGCGCCATTGCAGATGTCCTGTCGTTTCTCAGAAGAGGAACGGTACCAGTCTCTTGGTCTTGCGAGCGTAGTGAACGTACTCCGGGTACCGTTGCCGGAGAAGTGCCTCCTCTGTGGCGATCCTCAACGCGCTCCCAACCGTCACGACGGCAGCCGCGCCAAGGGCACGCCATGACCAAAACCCAAAGCAGCACGCCCAGCTGAACAGACACACGGAAGCGTAGATTGGATGACGCACCCAACGATACGGGCCCGTCGTGACTAGGCCACCCTCGGTTGGCGACGATGTCGCGTGGAAGCTGCGGCGGCCGAATATCAGCCGGGCCCACACCATCACGCTGATGGCGGCAAGCTGCAGGACGATGACGACGGGCATCGGCGACAGTACCTGTCGCCCAATCACGAGGGCGGCCAACCCTGCCACCATCATGAGGAAACCAGCGGCGGAGACAGATCTACCCATCGTAGTGCCCGCAATTACGGGTTGTGCGCCGAACGTGCGGCTCACCCGCGGACGCGGAGTACGGGTCTCCGTGGCCGTCGGGTCCAGCCGCGTGTTCGGCGGGGCCGATCACCACCACGCATGTGCCCTGTACGTCCGATACGCTTCTCCGAACGCTCTCTCGAGCACCCCGGCTTCTCGCCGGGCTGCCCACGCGTGAACCAGCACAAGACCCAGCCACACCGCGATCAGCCACTGCTGCCGCAACACGATCACGACTCCGAGCAGTGTCACGTCGAGGAACGCGTACATGGGATGTGGGATCCTCGCATAGACACCATTTGTCACCAGACTCGTCGCCTTTGGCGCAACCGAGAAGGCGCGTCCCAGCTGCAGCCGCGACAGAATGAGAAGGGGAAGCCCAATCGCCCCGAGTGTCGCGCCCACAACGAGGGTTTGCCGCTCGGTGCCTTCTCTGATGACTAGAAACGCACCTGTCGCGAGCAACCCAATGACCAGTACAAGCACTGCCCTTCGCATGGTGGCCTCTGTCCAGTCTTCAAGTGCCTGCGCGTTTCCTGGGTTGTGCCAGCCTGTCGTGTCCGCCGAACGTGCGGCTCACCCGCTGGCCCCCAGGATACGCCCGCGCCAGTTGGGTGCAGCCGCGTGTTGGGCCTGCGTTCAGCCTAGCGACGGAAACTGCCCTGAACCAAACCGGCTCTGGACCAAGTCAGGTCAACTGATTCGGCTGTCACCACGTTCTGCAGTGGCGATGAGACCGTTACTTGTCCGGTTGCCGAGATACTGAGTCCATCCGCGTTTGCGGTCACCGTCAGCGCGCCAGCCTCGACGGTGATGCGCTCGCGACCCTGCCCCGCCACGGTGATACGGGCGCGATCCCGGGCGAGCCACTCAAGCTGCATTGGCTGCGCAAAGACCGGGGTCATCCACTGGGCGTCCGCCACTGGCGGCTTCTGCGCCTTGGCAACCACCACCAGGGACAGGATCGCCATCACCAGCACCAGGAATAGAATCGGTGTCTTCGTGATTCTCATGGCATACCTCTGATCCGCCGGCCCAACGGCAGCGATGAGCCGCGGCGCACCAGCGTCAGCTCACGCGCCGACGACTCCATCGTGTTGTTGGGCGCGCATCATCAGCGGATCCCATATGTCTTGTAGATGCCGACAATGATCATAAGGTCGGCTCCCGCGTGAAAGAGCACGGATCCCCACAGTGACTCAGTCCTCTGGATGATGTAGCCCCACGCAAGTGCCAGGACAAGCAAGATCGCCATGAACACGAGGATGTCTGGTGCGTACCGCACCGGAGCGTGGCTCAGCGTGAAGAAGAGTGCGATGCAGAGATTCGCTGGATGGCGACCAAGCAATCGCTCGAAAGGCTTCAGCAGCAATCCACGAAAATGAAGCTCTTCCATGAAGGCGTTGGAGAACACGAACAACAGGGTCCAAGGGGCGTACGCCAGCAGGCGATTGGCAGATAGGTTCTGGTCGTGTGCCTGGAGGAAGAAAGCAAGGGTCAAGGCGGCGAAGGACACGAGGCCGACGATGAGCCAGGCTTTGAGCTTGCCAGTCTTCAGGTACAGGCCGGCAGGCTTCACGCCGCCCAAGCGCGCGACCAGAATCACGGTCACGACGATGGGAATGGCGTCGAGCAACTTCGCGATGGCAACGCCCGAAACCGAGTCGGCAGTGAAGCCCCACAGCTTCATCAGCGGGTCGGTGACCCACCACGCGACCAGGAACGCGCACGAGGCGGCGAAGAACGCCAGCGCGACGGGGCGCCATTGGCCTAGTGACTCAGTTCTGCTGCAGGCAAGTGTCGCGACGAGCAGCAAGCAAGGCAGGGTAACCTTGACAACTGTGCGGGACCAGGAGGGTATTCCTGCCCAATAGCCCCCCACGAAGAATACGAGCATGCCAACGACGAACAGAGAAACGAAGACACTCGCCTTCTTCACGGCCTCACCTTCGCTCAAATCGGCCTGCGCGCAATTCGCGCTTGTCTTGCCAACTCGCCGGCAATCGTCGGGCAGGCGTCGACGCGCCCAACGTGGCAAATGAGCCGCGTGCCGCTGCAACATGATGGCACGGACAGCCGGTGCGTCGGCTCCATTTGGAGGTTAGCCGGTCACCGATGTGCGTGTCCGTCGCTCCGTTCACTTATGGTCGTCGATGGTGTCGGGAGTCGCTGCGAACAATTGAATACGCGCGCACTGCGCGCACACCAGTGCGGTTGCCGAGCGATTCAGCCAGTCCAGATTCAAGAGAGTGAGCCCTCGCGTATTGAGCAGGATCTCGCGGGCCTCGAAATGATCATGCCCACAATGTGCGCAGCGAATCGGGACGCCGGCGGCGGCGAATCGGCGCGAAGGGAACGGTTCGGTCCCGCCGGACGTATCCCGGTCGTCAACCGACGGTATGAACCCTTCATCGATCGGCAGGCCGCGACGGTCCGCTTCCGCCGAGGCGAGAGCGAGCACTTCAGGGCTCTGATCCTTGGCGTTGAGCGTGAGCAGCCGAATCAGTTCGACATCATCCAACCGGGGAATCTGCTTCTCCGCATCACGATGATTCATCGTCCCCCCTGGTCCGGCTATCGTTATATAGGTGGCTGACCGGAATCGGCGGTTTGACGCCTGGCACCGTCCAAGGCGCCCGAGCGAAGCACCGCCAGCCGTCCATAGTATCCGCGTGATTCGCAACTCCCGCAACCGGTTGTGGTGCAAAGGCTTCACGGGACCTGCCACGGTCACGGCTGCGTTGGCCGTCCCGCGGCCCTTCGCCGGGATTCCGGAGTTGGACGGATGGCAGCAGTTGACGGGTGGAAAGCCAGGCGCCGTTGTCCGCCACAACCCCGCCGTGCCACGGCGCCACCAGCGCGGTCGTCACGAGGTCATGACGACCTGAGGCTCCTCCCCTCGTCGATCCGTCAGGTTCTTGCCCGAGGGGGCTGTCAGGTTTTGGACCGGCGTTGACAAAGGGCTCAATCCGGACTCGGACTCGAGGGAGAGGGAGCGGAGCGCGGTTTGGGGTGCTACGGAACGACCCAGCTTGGCAGGGTGCAGCCGCCTTCGCTCCTGCGGAGCTACGGCGGGCCAAAGGGAGGTCCCCACGGACCAAGAGGGCGACGAAGCGGCGCGGGGCGAAGGGGCCCCCGCAAGCGAGGAGCTTCGTGGGGTACGGGGGTCCCCACGGACCAAGAGAAGAAACTGGCGCGCCCTGCAGGACTCGAACCTGCGGCCTCCTGGTTCGTAGCCAGACGCTCTATCCAACTGAGCTAAGGGCGCGCACAGGAGGAACTTCGAATTATACCTCACTTCCTCGTCCGGGTAAGGCCGTGCCCAAACGGGAACTGCCCCGGCAGCGTGATCGGCAGCTGCCCGCCAATCGCCGCCTCGCCCGCCAGCGCCCGCGCCATCGCCACCTCCACCGCATCCCCAAACTCGTAGCCGAGCAGCACGGCCGGCGCCTTCGGCATGACGCCGACGATGTAGGGATTGCCGAACACGGCCGCGACAAAGGGCCCGGGCTGCGCGGAGAGCCAGTCGAGCAGCGCCACCTGCTCGGACCCGAGGTCCATCCGGCCGCTGGACGAGGCTACTCGCACGTAGACCCCGGCAACGACCGCGCTCGAACGGCGCGCAATCGTTCTGATCAGATCCAGCTCGGACGCCGTCGTCCGATCGGTCACCTCAATCGCGGTCAGGTTCGGCCAGCGCTGCCTGAGCGCCGGAACGAACGCGCGCGCCGGCGCGCCCTCCCGCCAGCCGCTGGCGTAGTCGACAACCGACAGATAGAGCACCTGCGCGTCGCGCGGCAGGCTGAGCGGCACCTGGCTGCGCTCGTCCTTGAGCAACGTGATGCCGCGCTCCGCGATCTCGACCGCGACACGTTCGTGCGCACGCCCGCCGTACTTCGCGTCGATAGCAGCCAGATCGGTCGTCCGCGCACGGTGCAGCCCCAGCCTCGCCTTCGCCCTCAGGATCCGCTCGACCGATCGCGTGATCTGCTCCATCGGGATCTCGCCGGCCCCCACAGCGGCCCAGATCCCCCTGAACGCCGCGTCGTTGTCGGGCGAGTGCAGGACAAGGTCAGCGCCAGCCCTGATCGCCATGACGGCGGCCCTCTCGGGCGTGAAGTTCGTCGCGATCGCGTTCATCGCCATGGAGTCGGTAAAAACGAGGCCGTCGAACTTCAGCTCGCCGCGGAGAAGCCCGGTCAGGATGGGGCGGCTCAGCGTCGCCGGCAATCCCGGCGTCGGGTCGAGCGCCGGCAGCACGATGTGAGACGACATGACCGCGTCCACTCCATCAGCGATGGCAGCGCGGTACGGCGGGAGCTCGATCTGGTCGAGGCGCTCCCGTGGATGCGTGATGACCGCCAGACCAAGGTGCGTATCCACATCCGTGTCGCCGTGGCCGGGGAAGTGCTTCGCGGTCGCCAGCATCCCACCCGCATGGATCCCCCTGATGTAGGCCTGCGCCATCTCCGAGACCAATGCCACATTCTCGCCGAACGACCGGATGTTGATGACCGGGTTGCGCGGGTTGTTGTTGACGTCGACGACAGGATAGAAGTCGACGAGCACGCCCACGCTGCGTCCTTCGATGGCGGAGATCTCGCCGGCACGATACGCCAGCTGCGGGTCGCGCGTCGCGCCGATGGACATCCCGCGCGGCAGCCGCGTGGCGCCGTTCAGGATGTAGCCCGCGCCCCCCTCGAAATCGGCGGTCGTCAGCAGCGGAATCGCCGACGCCTGCTGCAGGCGGCTGAGCAGCGCCGCGGCGGCATACGGATCCCCTTTCCTGGCCGCGCTCGACCCGCCGTAGCCCGCGTTGAGCATCACGGCCGGCGTCGCCTCGGAAGACCCGAACACGTGAATCGCACCGACGTGCAGGTCCTTCACCAGGTGCATCGCGGCCTCGAAAGCGTCGCTGTCCTGCGGCGTGACGGCGGCGTTAATCGAAGGCGCCAGCAGCTGGCCGACCTTCTCGTCGAGCGTCATCTTCTTCAGCGTGTCGGTGACCCACCTCTGAGCCGCCCTGTCCTCGGCGGCCCGCGCCGCGGCCGCTCGCTCTGCGGCTCTCGCGGCGGCACGCTGATCCTGTCCCGAGGCGAGGGCAACCAGCGTCGCAGCAGCCGCGAGAGCGACAGCAAGCGCGAGGCGCACGGACATCTTCTGCGTGAGAACCATGACGCGAATCTTAGCAGCTACGCGGTCTGAGGTTACAGGACCCGGGCGCACACGTTCTCGATGCCGGCTCCCGCCGGGGTGACAGGGCTCTCCGGCTGACTGCCCGCTGATGCCTGACGACTGACTGTCGACTGACCGACGACTGTCGTGCGCCTCTCCGTGCCTCTCGTGCGCCTCTCCGTGCCTCTCCGTGCCCTGTATAATCGCCGCATGGGCCATCTCGAGCACAAAGCCGCCTCTCCTGCCGTCGTCCACTGCTGCATCCTGACGATCAGCGACTCGCGCACGGAGGCCACCGACACGAGCGGCCGCGCCATCTTCAACCTGCTGCTGGCGGAAGGGCACCAGGTCGAGGGACGCAGAATCGTCATCGACGAACCCGACGTCGTCCGGCGCGTGATCGTCGAGCAGCTGGCGAACCCTCACGTCCAGGTGATTCTGACGACGGGCGGGACCGGGATTACGTCGAGGGACTCGACGTTCGAGGTGATTGACGCGCTTCTCGAGAAGCGGCTCGACGGCTTCGGAGAGCTGTTTCGCATGTTGAGCTACCAGGAAATCGGATCGGCAGCAATGCTGAGCCGAGCCTGTGCGGGCCTGGCACACGGCAAGGTCATCATCGCCATGCCCGGCTCCGAACACGCCGTGCAGCTTGCCATGACGAAGCTCGTGCTGCCCGAGTTGGGGCACATGGTGAGGGAAGCAGGGAGATGATGCGACCCATCCGTGAAACGATCCCGCTCGAAGAAGCCCTCCGGCTGATAGAGGGTGCGGCCCTCCCAATCGATCGTGTCGAACGCCTGAACATCCGCGAAACCCGCGGGCGCGTGCTGGCCGTAGACGCCGTGTCCGCACACGACGTGCCGCCGTTCAGCCGGGCCGCGATGGACGGGTACGCGGTGCAGGCGGCGGACACGTTCGGCGCCAGCCAGCAGGCCCCGAAGACGCTGACGTGCATCGAGCAGGTCTTCACGGGCCAGGTGTCCACCAAGGCAGTCGGCCCGGGCCAGTGCATCGAGATCGCGACCGGCGCGCCGATGCCCTCCGGCTCCAACGCCGTCGTGATGGTCGAGGAAACCGAGAGAGACGACCGCGGCCGGATTCGCGTCTTCACCCCGGTCTATCCACAGCAGAACGTCGGGCGGCAGGGCGCCGACATCGTCTCGGGCCAGATCGTGCTTCGCGCCGGAGAGGTGCTGAACCCCAGTCGAATCGGCGCGCTGGCCGCCATCGGCGTGCCCGCAGTGGAGGTCTACGAGCGGCCGCGGGTCGCCATTCTCTCCACCGGGAACGAGGTCGTGGAACCCGGGCGGCCGCTCGGGCCGGGACAGATCTACGACATCAACCAGTTCACGCTCGCAGCCGTCATTGCAGAGCACGGCGGCATTCCGGTGCCGTACCCGAGCACGCCCGATACGCCCGAGGCGCTCGACGAGGCGCTGGGTTCGTGCGCTCGCGACGACCTGATCGTCTTTTCGGGAGGAAGCTCCGTCGGCGAGCGGGACCTAATCCTCGACGCGGTCGCGCGCCGGGGCGAGGTCGTCTTCCATGGCATCGCCGTCAAGCCGGGCAAACCGACGCTATTCGGCGTGATCGCGGGAAAGCCCGTGCTTGGCATGCCGGGCTACCCCACCTCGTGCCTCTCGAACAGCTACATGTTGCTCGTGCCGGCGCTGCGGCGCATGGCGCGGCTTCCGGCCGCGGTCACCCGCACTGTTTCGCTCCCCCTCGGCCAGCGCATTGTCTCGACGACGGGCCGGCACCAGTTCTACACGGTGCGGATCGAGAACGGCGTGGCGATGCCGGCGTTCAAGGCTTCCGGCGACATCACCAGCATGTCGCAGGCAGACGGCTATATCGAGATCCCAGCCCAGACGGACATCGTCGAGAAGGGGGAAATGGTCGAGGTCAGGCTCCTGTAAGGGGTGCTAAAGGTGCCAGAGGTGCGGGCTGGCCACCGGCCACTGACCACTGGCAGAAGCGCTCACAGCACCTTGATCACCACCGCCGTCACATCGTCCTGCGGCCGGTCTGGGTGCGTGAAGGCACTGACGGCGCGGTGCAGCGCTTCCACAATCTCGGCTGCAGACTCGTGCCGGTGGGCGCGAAGCGTGTCCAGGACGCGTTCGCTGCCAAAGAAGTCCTCCGTAGGATCCGCAGCCTCCAGCACGCCGTCGGTCAGCACCAGCATCGTGTCCCCGGGCTGAAGGACAATCGGGCCCGCAGCGGGAAACTGTGCTCCGGGATCGATGGCGAGCGGCAGCGATGTGCTGTCGAGCGTGCACCGCAGCTGCCCGTCGCGACCGATGACGAACCCGGGCGGATGACCCGCGCTGGCGTAGACCAGCGTGCGGGCGCGAGGGTCGAGGCACCCCAGGAACAGCGTGACGAACATGCCGGGGTCGCTCTCGGCGCTGAGCCTGGCGTTGGTGCGGGCCAGGATATCCGAGACATCGGAGGTGCTCTCGGCCAGGGCAGACAGCCGGGCGTGGACGGCCGCGACGAGGACGGCAGGCCCCACGCCCTTGCCGCTGACGTCGGCCACGACGAACGCCCAGCGGCCGTCGGGCAGCCTCAGGTAGTCGAAGTGATCGCCCGCGGCGAACCGCGCGGGGAACATGGCCCCGGCAATCTCGAAGCCGGGGAGCACGGGCGGCTCGCTCGGCAGCAGGTGCCGCTGGATCATGCCGGCAGCCACCAGCTCCACCCTGCGCCTCTCGAGCTCGGCCTCTGCACGATGATGGCGGATGGTGCCGGCCAGCGTGTCCGCCACGGCGGTCAGGAACCGCTCCTCCTCGGGCGTCCGCCTGTGCCCCGGCTCGACGTACAGCGTGATGACACCGTACAGCGTGTCGTCCGTGAGAATGGGCACGCAGTAGTGCCCGTGGTTGACCATCTCCGGGTAGGCGATCTCGTGCCGCTCGTCAACTGCATCGCTGAACACCGCCTGGCGTGAGGCGGCCGCCCTCCCGCACAGGCAGCGCCCCAAGGGAAGCGATGCGCACTGGCTCAGCAGCGAGTCGGGAAGCCCGCGCTGGGCCGCGAGCGTCAGCGTGCCCGTCTGCTCGTCCATCAGGAAGATCGCCGCCTTCGCCTGCAGGCCCAGCCCTGGCACCGAGAGCAGCGTGTCGATGGTCTGCGGCAGGAACTCCTCGAGCGGGAGCGGCTCGAGCGACTTCCGCAGGATGCTGGCGACGGCGTTCTGGATGCGGAGGTTGTCCGCCGTCTCGCGCTGGACGCGGCGCTGCTCGGTCACGTCGCGCACGGCGGCCACGATCAGCAGCCCCTCGGGCGTCTGGAGCGGCCCGAGGCTGATCTCGGCGGGAAACTCGCTGCCGTCCCGGCGCCTCGCGGACAGCTCGAGGCCGCTGGCCATGGCGCGAGTCTGCGGCGACGCCGTAAACCCCTGCCGCAGGCCCACGTGCCGCTCGCGGAGTCGCTCCGGGACGAGAACCTCGACGGGCGTCCCCGGCAACGCCTCGCGGGGATAGCCGAACAACCGCTCCGCGAGGGCGTTCGCCACGACAATCCTACCCGCGCTGTCCACGACGAGCATGGCGTCTGGAGCCGCCTCGAGGAACAGCCGGTACCGCTCCGCGTTCGCGGCCACGTGGGTGTGATCGGCCATCGTGCTTGCGCTCCTCCCCGACCGACGTTCAGAACCGCAGGACCACTCCCAGCCCTACCCCGCCGGCGCCCAGCCACGGCGAGACGTCGAGCCGCCGCTGCGCCGATCCTGGCGGGGAGCGGTACAGCAGTCCCCGCCCGATCAGCGAGTCAACGACCGCTCCAGCGACGGCGCCAACTGGTACCGTGCCCAGCAGGATCGCCCATCCGCCGTTCAGCGCGCACTCCTCGTCCAGGGGCGAGCCGCAGTGAGTCCGCAGCCCGACCCAGAACGCCCCGGCGCCTGCCCCCAGGCCGATGAGCGCTCCGTTCAGCACGGAATCCGTCCGCCTGATTTCCCTGACCGCGCCCGCCGCGAAGGTCCACGTCCTGCGAGCGGACCCCGGCGACGCGTCGCTGAGGGCCAGCAGCGAGGGAGAGATGCTCTCGACTCGGCCCTTCAGCCTGTGGCCTGTGTCATCCGTCACGATGACCAACTGCCCGTTGGCGAGCATCGGCTGAAGCTCGTCGAAGGATCGCGCCGCGTCCTGGGCTGCGGCCGGGCGCGGGAGCAGCGTTGCCGCAAGCAGCCACGGAAGCACCTCGACGAGACGACTCATACAGTGTGGCCCTGCTGTCGAACGGCCATACCAGCGCCTCGCGCACGGCGAGACTCCGCTCGCGCCGGGGCGGGTCGGGGGCCGGAGGCCAGTCTAGAGCCGCCTGTTGACGGCGTCCCAGTTGACCAGGTTCCACCAGGCAGCGATAAAGTCAGCCCGCCGGTTCTGGTACTTCAGGTAGTACGCATGCTCCCAGACGTCGATGACGAGCAGCGGGTGCTTCCCCTCGAACAGCGGGCACCCCTCGTTGGACGTGCTCTCGATGGCCAGCGACCCGCCGGCCTTGACGAGCCAACCCCAGCCGCTGCCGAACCGTGTCAGCGCGGCCTTGCTGAACTGCTCCTTGAACGCCTCGAAGCTGCCGAACGCGGCCTTGATCGCTTCCCCGACTGATCCGGTCGCCGGTCCGCCGGCGTTCGGGGCCATGACTTCCCAGTACAGGTTGTGGTTGTAGACCTGCCCGCCGTTGTTCCGTACCGCGGTCCGGATCGCCTCGGGAACGCCGGCAATCCCCTTCAGGAGGTCCTCCAGGCTCTTCTGCTGGAGGTCCGGGTGCTTGTCAAGCGCCACGTTCAGGTTGTTGACGTACGTGGCGTGGTGCTTGTCGTGGTGGATTGTGACCGTCAGCTCGTCCATGTGCGGTTCGAGGGCGTTGTACGCGTACGGCAACGGTGGCAGTTGGTGCGCCATTCGTCTCCTCCTGGGTGTCTGCGGTTAGAGCCTTCCCATCCTATCCGGCCGGCAGGATCAGGGCAAGCCGCCGCGCGGACGGCGCAAGCCGACACCGCCGCAGAACGGCGGCAGCAGACCGACAGACGCCGGGTGGCCCATCCGGCCCCGGCCAGCGTGTCGGAGAACACAGAGGAGGATGGCCGCCGGCTAGGCCAGGCCCAGCGCCTGGATGCGCAAGGTCCGCGCGCGAGGCCCATCGAGCTCGGCTGCCAGTATGCGCTGCCACTGCCCGAGCACCAGCTCGCCGCCGCTGACCTGCAGCGTCAGGCTATGGCCGAGCAACATGGCTCGCAGGTGGGAGTCAGCGTTCATCCGGTCGCAGTCGGAGTAGTCCGGATCGTTGTGCATCCACTGCGCATCGCGCGCGACCACGCCTTCGAGCAGGCGCTTGATGTCGGAGAGGAGCGCCGTCTGGAACTCGTTGATCAGCACGGCACACGTCGTGTGCATCGACCACAAGCTGACCATGCCCTCGCGGATGCCCAGTCCGCGGACGAACTCCATCACTCGGTCCGTCAAATCCACCAACTCAATCCGCTGACTTGTCTGAATGGTAAGCACTTCACCATGAACGATGAGGCCGCCGGTCGCCGCAGATGCCTTGTCCAGTACCGGCATCTCGCGAGCGGTGACGGTCGAACTCTTGCTCATGCTGGCCTCTCGATCTCGACGGAGAACGGTACCCTCTCACGCCTGGAGAAACGGTGGAAATCGAACAAACAATGCATGTTATGCAAAAACTGCGCTATAAGCAAGCCGGCGAAGGTTTCTCTCCTGTGCCGTCCCAATTCGGGCACGTGTCGCCGATCTTGCGGTCTGCCCGACCAACCGGGGGCTGAAGCCCCCGGTCCACGGCGGGGCTAAAACCCCGCCCTGCTGCCTGGCGGCCGCACCGCCGGAGCAGCGCCCTCTGAAGAGCCCCCGCCCACGGCGGGGGTCACAGCCCCGCCACACGGCAACGGGCGTCAGTGAGGGTGACGGTAGACCGAATTCAAAGTGCTTTGCAATATAAAGGAGTTGCCCCACGCTGTCAAGCGGAATTCTCCACCGAATTCTAACCAGCCCTCCCGGCGCCGCGTCCCATCACCGGTACGCCGCTCCTCCGCATGTTATACTCGCCCGTCTGACGCTCACCGGGCGGCCAAGCGAAGTGGGTGCGATGCCCACACGGTCCCGCCACTGTAAGCGGGGAGCCAGCGTTCGACGGATGTCGTGGCCCGCCAGCCGTCTTCGACCCACAGAGGGCCGGAGCAGCTGACCGGCGTCCACTGCCATCCCGCCACTGTGCCCAACGGGCATGGGAAGGCGAGACGACTGGCGGCGATCCGCAAGTCAGGAAACCTGACCGGCCGGTGCGTCCCTTTTCCTCCGGATCCAGCCTCGCGACGTGAGGCGCCGGGTCCAGAGGGCGGCGCGAGGTCACGCCGAAAGGACACTCCCATGCTGGTTCACCGTTCTCTCTCACTCGCCGCCTTCGTTCTGGCCGCTCTCCTCGCCTCCTCCTCACCCCTGCTTGCCGGCACCGTCCGGGGCGTTGTCGTGGATCCCGACGGCCAGCCGGTCCCCGGCGCGGCCTTGATCCTGGCGGGGCCGCTGGCCGTTCCGCGCGCCGCCACTACCGATTCATCCGGCCGCTTCCGTTTTGAGAGCCTGGCCGCCGGCCGCTACGACCTTCGCGTGGCGGTCCCGGGATTCCGCGCCGATCCCCTCGAGGTTCACCTCACCGAGACGGACGATCGCGAGGTCACGATGGCCATGCGCCTGGCGGCCGTCTCGGAAACGATTGTGGTCTCCGCATCCCAGGTCGATGTGCCCCTGTCGCGCACCAGCGACTCGGTGACAGTCCTGACCGGCGATGACCTGCGCGCGCGCCAGGTCGAGACAGTCGGCGAGGCGCTGGGGCTCGTGCCGGGCCTGGTCGTCGCTCAGAACGGCGGCCGCGGCTCGGTCACCTCCGTGCTGCCGCGCGGTGGCGAGTCCGACTACACGCTCGTGCTCGTCGACGGCATCCGGGTCAACTCCTTCGGCGGCGGCTTCGACTTCTCCCAGCTGGCGCTCGCGGGCATCGATCGCATCGAGGTCGTCCGCGGCCCGCAAAGCGCGCTCTTCGGCTCCGACGCCATCGGCTCCGTCGTGCAGATCGTCACCCGCCAAGGCGGGCCGCTTCGCGTGGACGGCTCCGTGGAAGGCGGCAGCCTGAAGACGACCCGCATGACCGGCTCTCTCTCGGGCGCGCGCGGCGGGTGGAGCTTCGGCGCCGCCGCGGAGCGCTTCGCGTCGGAGGGCTTTCGGGGGATCGCGCCTGCGACCGGCGAGCGTGTGACCAATGACGACTGGCGCTCGGCGCACGTCTCGGCCAATGTCGGCTGGCGGAACTCCAGAGGCGCCGCTCTCCGCGGCCACGCGGCCATGACCGCAACCGAGCGCGGCTACCCGGGACCCTATGGGTCAAACCCTATCGGCGTGTTTGCCGGCGTCGACCGTCTCTCCCGCGGCAACACAGCCACCCGGGCTTTCGCCATCCGGGCAGAGGCACCGTGGCTCGGCGACGACCGAATCCGCCAGAGCGGCCAGATCAGCTACGTCGATCTCGACAGCGACTACACGAGCGTGTTGGGACTGTCCTCGACCGGCATGCGCAGGCTGAGCGCCCGCACCCAGATCGACGCCGCCATTCGATCCGCGGGCGGCCTGTCGGCGGGGATCGAGCTCCAGCGCGAGGAGGTCCGCTCGACGTACATCACCGGCGCAACCGCCGAGCCGGCCCCAATCCGGCGCCTGGCCGCGGGCGTCTTCGCCGAGGGACGCTTCCAGCCGAACGAGCGATTAGCGCTGACGGCTGGGGTCCGCGCCGAGTACTTCCGCCGCAGACAGCTCGAGGCCAGCCTGGACCCGTATTCGATGCGCCCCTACTTCGGCACCGACACGACGTTGTCGGTGAACCCGAAGATCTCGCTGTCGTACCTGATCAGGCTGCCGCGCGAGTGGCAGGGCGGCAACGGCCGAGGCCGGTTCATCTCGTGGACGAGGGTCCGCGCGGGCGCGGGCACGGGCATCCGCCCGCCTGACGCCTTCGAGATCGCGTTCACTGACAACCCGAGCCTCCGGCCGGAGCGCAGCAAGAGCGTCGAGGTCGGCCTGGAGCAGGGATTGGCCGGCGACGCGATCCGTTTCGACGTCACGGCGTTCCACAACCGGTACGACGACCTCATCGTCGGGGTCGGCCCGGCGATGGGGGACATCAGCCGCTACCGCCCCGACAACATCTCGAATGCGCAGGCCAGCGGCATCGAGGTGGGAGCCGCCATCCGCACCCGTTGGGGGCTGGAGGCACGCGGCGCCTACACCTATCTCTCGACGAAGATCCTGGCTGTCGACGGCGCCCCGGTGGCGCCGGCCCCCTTCGAGGTGGGACAGACGCTGCTCCGGCGCCCGACGCACCAGGGTTCGATCGATCTCGTCTTCACGCGCGGGCGCCTGGTCGCCTCGGCCCGAACCAGGGCCCGCGGGCGTGTGCTCGATGTCGAGCCGTCGTACGGACCGTACGGGGGCCTGTTCACAGCCGCCGGCTTCTCGTCGACGGACGCGGGTCTGTCGGTGCGCGTCGCCGGCCCGGTCGAGCTGTTCGCCCGCGTCACCAATCTCTTCAATCGACCGTACGAAGAAACACTCGGCTACCCGGCGGCCGGCCGATCGGTCGTGGCAGGCATCCGTGTTGCTGCGCGCAGGTAACGTCTCGCTCGCCTTCGGCGCCCGGCAGCTGTCCGCGGCTGCTCCCGGCCTCCACGATGTCACGCTCGACATCGCACGGGGCGAGCTGGTGGGCATCCTCGGGCCGAACGGCTCGGGCAAGACGACGCTGCTGCGCGTGCTCGGGGGGATGCTCCGGCCGCAGGCCGGGCAGGTCACGCTGGACGGGCACGACATCCAGCGCCTGCCTCGCACGAAGGTCGCGCGGCGGATCGCGGTCGTCCCGCAGGAAACTCATCTCGCATTCGACTACTCGGTCATCGAGATCGTCCTGATGGGCCGGTACCCGCACCTGCGGCCGTTTGCGCTCGAGGGCCCCGCGGATCTGGCCATCGCGCGCGACGCGCTGGCAGCCACCGGCACCGTCCCGCTCGAACGGCGCCCGTACGCGACGCTCAGCGGCGGCGAGAAGCAGCGCGTCATCATCGCGAGCGCCCTCGCCCAGTCGGCTGACATCTGCCTGCTCGACGAGCCGACGGCGTCGCTCGACCCGGGCTATCAGCTCGAGATCGCAGTGCTCCTCCGGCGCCTGAACGCCGAGCGCGGCATTGCCATGGCCGTTGCGACGCACGACCTGAACTTCGCGGCCGGCATCTGCCGGCACCTGGTGCTGCTCCGCGAGGGCCGCGTTCTGGCCGCCGGGCCAACACACGAGGTGCTGACGGGCGACCTGATCGAACGGCTGTACGGCATCGAGGCGGACGTCCACCTGCACGAACGGACCGGGCACCTGACGGTGGTGCCTATCAGGCGGAAGGCGTAGGGCGGAAGGGGGACAATTGGGCTGATGGCGCGCGCGGCGGCGGGAGGGTTGATCCGGCGCAGGCTGGTGCTCACGATTGGCGCCTTCGGGCTGGCCGCGGCGGCGGTCTGCCTGCTGGCTCCGCTGGTCGGCAGCACGCCAATCAGGCTCCGCCGCGTCTTCGACGGCTCCATTCCGTTCGCCGAAAACCCGGACGCTCAGATCTTCTTCATCGCGCGGCTCCCGCGGGCGCTGGCGGGCGCGCTGGTGGGTGCGGCGCTGGCCGCGTCGGGCGTCGTGTTCCAGGCGCTGCTGCGCAATCCGCTGGCGACGCCGTTTACCCTGGGCGTCTCCGCCGGCGCAGCGCTCGCAACCCGGCGCGGCACAGGAGTCTGATCGCCCGCCGCGCGCGGGGGCGGGCCGGCGGTGCCGGGCGCCAGCTCCGCCGGCCCGCGGGGCGCGGTGGCCACCGTCCACGCGCTGGCCACCGCGCGGCGCGGCGGGCTGTCGACCAACGTGCTGCTGCTGGCGGGCGTCACACTGAACTCGTTCTTCTCCGCGCTGATCCTCTTCATCCAGTACATCGCCGACTTCTCACAGACCTACCGGACCGTCCGGTGGCTCATGGGCGATCTGGACGTGTCGGGGTACGTGCCGATTCTCGCGGCGCTTCCGTTTACCGTCGCCGCGTTTGTCGCGTTCGCGTTTCTGCCGCGCGCGCTGAACCTGCTCGCGCTCGGCCCGGACCACGCCGCTGCGCACGGCGTCGACGTCCAGCGGACGCAGCGCCTTGCCTTCTTCAGCGCCTCGCTCGCCACGGGGGCGGCGGTGTCGCTTGGCGGGCCGGTCGGCTTCATCGGCATCGTCGTGCCGCACCTCGTGCGGCTCATGGTAGGGGCCGACCACCGCCTCGTGCTGCCGGCGTCGGCGCTGTTCGGCGCGGCGTTCCTGGTGCTGTGCGACGTGGGGGCCCGCAGCCTTCTGGCGCCCATGGAGCTGCCGGTCGGGATCCTGACCGCAATGGTGGGAGGGCCGTTTTTCCTGTGGTTGCTCATCCGGAAGAGCTGACGGCGCTGCGTGGGGTCTGTAGGGCGGACCTTGAGGTCCGCCGTGACGCCGGGGGCTTGAGCCCCCGGGCCGACAGCGGGGCTAAAGCCCCGCTCTCCAGCTGCTGCGTCGGGGTGATTGCGGCCGTGTGGCTGGCGGCCTGCGGCGCGCAGCCGCCTGCGGCGCGCGACGCGCGCCGGAGCGGCCCGGCCACCTCGCCGGCCACCGCATCTGCCCCAGCGGCAAGAGCCGAGGGAGCACCGCCGCGCGGTCCGCAGCGCATCATCTCGCTGGTTCCGGCAGTCACGGAGATGTTGTACGCGATAGGCGCGGGACCGCGTGTCGTCGGCGTCAGCAGCTTCGACACCTACCCGCCGGACGTGCTGGCGCTGCCCAAAGTCGGCGGGCTGATCGATCCGGATCTCGAGCGCATCATCACGCTCAGGCCGGACCTTGTGATCGTCAGCGAATCACACACCGACCTGCGCGCCCAGCTGGCTGGCGCCGGCCTCTCGATGTTCCCGCACGCGCTGGGCGACCTCGCCAACGTGACGCGCACCATCCGGGCGCTGGGGGTGTCAACGGGCCTCGAGCCTCAGGCCGACGCCGTTGCGCGCGCGATTGACTCGCGCCTCGACGCCGTCCGGTCGCGCGTCGCCGGCCGGCCGAGACCGCCAACCCTGCTGGTCTTCAGCCGCGCGCCGGACGCGCTTCGCGACGTGTTCGTCAGCGGCGGCGTCGGGTTTCTGCACGACCTGCTGGAGCTGTCAGGCGGCGCGAACGTGTTTGGAGGGATCCAGCGTGAGGGGCTGCAGGCGACCTCCGAGATGATGCTCTCGGCGGCGCCAGCCGTCATCATCGAGCTGCGCTACGGCCGGGCGATCACGGCCGCGGACGCCGAGCGCGATCGCGCGGCCTGGTCTGCGCTGTCCGCGGTGCCAGCCGTACGGTTTGGCCGGGTCCACGTGCTGGTCGGGGATGAACTTGTCGTGCCGGGCCCGCGCGTGGCCGACACCGCCGAGCGGATGGCGCGGCTGCTCCACCCTGACGCGTTCCGGTGAGCACGGCGCCCCGGTCAGTCTTCCCGCTCGTCACACCACGCCATCTGGATCGCCTCGAGCCGTCCTTCGTTCGACGCCGCCGGGTCATCGTCGAAACCCGGCAGATCGAGGACGCGCTGGCGGAGGTCCGTGAACCTCAGCGTGAGCGGGTCAACGTCGGGAAAGCGCTCGTGGAGCACGATGGCAATCTCCACGCTGTCGGTCCATTTCACCGCCCGGCCTCCTCGGGTCACCGCTCGCGGGAATCCGAGCGGCCCAACTGCATGCCGCCGCCTTCCCGGACGTAGTTTCGGGTGTACGACGGCACCTCGCAGACGACATCACCCTTGACGACAGCCTGGCACGCCAGGCGGGAATCCGGCCCGACGTCCCAGGCCGTGTCGAGACGATCCGCCTCCTCGTCTCCCATCGGGCTGAGGTTCTGAGCGCCCTCTCTGATGATCACGTGACAGGTTGTGCAGGCACAATTCCCGCCGCACGCATGCTCGATCGGAACGCCGGCATCGAGCGCGATGTCAAGGAGCGATCCCGGCAGGCCGTGGCGCTCGTGACGAAGCGCCGTGACGTCGCAATCGACCTGGTGCGAAACGCCGTCGACGAGAAAGGTCACCCTCGCCATTTTCTACCCAGAGCGGCCCGAAGCCCCGTTGGCACCTTCCGCCTTACGCCTTACGCCTTCCGCCTTCCGCCCTACACCTTCCGCCTGCACGCTGTCCACGTTCCTGCCGGTGAGCGCGGTCTTGACGCTGGCATTCATCATCACCTCGGCCAGGTGCCGCGTCGCGTCGTTGAGGACCTTGGTCTTCTGCTCGATGCGCTCGCGATCCTCCGACGCCATGACGCTCTTGAGATCGGCCAGCGCCGCCTCGATGCCCCGAAGCTCGTCCGGCGTGAGCTCGGCCGCGGCAATGGCGGGCAGATCCGGGTTGCGCAGGGACTTCTCGGTGGCGTGGATGACCGTTTCGGCTTCGTTCCGCGCCTCTATCAAGAAGCGGGCAGCCATGTCGGTCTCGGCGTGCTCGAAGGAGTCGATCAGCATCCGTTCGACCTCTTCGTCGCTCAGGCCGTAGGAGGGTTTGACCTCGATCTTCTGCTCGATGCCGGTGCGAAGCTCGCGCGCGCTGACGCTCAGGATGCCGTTCGCGTCAATCTGGAAGTGCACCTGGATGCGGGGCAGCCCGGCGGGCATCGGCGGGATGCCGCGCAGCCGGAACCGCGCCAGCGATCGGTTGTCGGAGACCAGCTCGCGCTCCCCCTGCAGCACGTGGATGTCCACGCCGGTCTGGTTGTCCACGAACGTCGTGAACATCTCGGTGCCGCTGGCGGGAATGGTCGAGTTCCTGAAGATGATCTTCGACATCGCGCCGCCGACCGTCTCGATGCCGAGCGAGAGCGGCGTCACGTCGAGCAGCAGCATGTCGCGGTTGCCCGTCACGAGGATGTCGGCCTGAATGGCCGCGCCCAGCGCGACCACCTCGTCCGGGTTCATGTCCGCGTGCGGCTCGCGGCCGAACAGCGTCTCGACCGTCCGCCTGACCAGCGGAACCCGCGTGGAGCCGCCGACGAGCACGACCTCGTCGATCTGGTCGGCCCCGAGCGACGCGTCGGAGAGGGCCTGCCGGCAGGGGCCGACCGTCCGGTCCACGATCGGCCTGATGAGCGACTCGAATTCCTCCCGCGTGATTCGACGGCGGAGGACGAAGCCCGGCGCGCTGGCCACGCTGTCAACGCGAATCTCGGTGTCCTGACGCTCGGACAGGTCCCACTTCGCGTGGATGACCGCCTTGCGGATCGCCTGCACCGCCTCGGGGTTGCCCCGAAGCCCGCCACCGGACTCCTCGAGCACCCGCTCGATGAGCAGCTGATCGATGTCGTCACCGCCGAGGTGCGTGTCGCCGTTGGTGGCCAGCACCTGGAACACGCCCTCCTCGACCTTGAGGATTGAGATGTCGAAGGTGCCTCCGCCGAGGTCGTAGACGGCAATCGTGCCCCGGGCCCGACTGTCGAGGCTGTAGGCCAGCGACGCAGCGGTGGGCTCGTTGATGATGCGCAGCACCTCGAGGCCGGCGATCTTTCCCGCATCGCGCGTGGCGGTCCGCTGGGCGTCGTTGAAGTACGCCGGCACGGTGATGACGGCGCGATCCACCTCGAAGTCGAACTCGCCCCGCTGCAGGAAGAACAGTTCGGCCCTGCGCTTCAGCTCGCGCAGGATGAAGGCGGAGACCTCGGGGGGCGTAAACTCGCGTCCCTCGGGCTGGATGCGCAGCACGCCGCCCGCTTCGCCGCTCAGATGGAAGGGAAACAGCGCCGCTTCGCCCTTCACGTCCTCGGCACCCTTCCCCATGAACCGCTTGACCGAGTACATCGTCCGGGTGGGGTCGGTGAGGAGGCGCCGCTGCGCCTCACGGCCGACGAAGACGGTGCCGGAGCCGTCCACCGAGACGACCGACGGCAGCAGACCGTCGCCCGACTCATCGCGAATGACGACGGGAGCGCCGTCGATGACGCAGGCGACCAGGCTGTTGGTGGTTCCGAGGTCAATGCCGACGACTTTGCTCATACGCAGGGGCTGGGAGCCAGGGGCTAGGGGCTGGGGGTCACGCCGGGGCCTCGCCGCTGGCGGCCGCAACCCCAACCTCTTCGCGCTCCAATGTTGCCATCAGGTTTTCCACGTACGTCCGTTCCAGCAGCAGCTCCCGCAGCCCATCGAGCGTCTTCCGCCGCTCTGGCTCGGGCACGCCGGCGTCCAGCTGTTCGTCCCACTGCCGCGACAGCTCCTCGAGCCGGCGCTCCTCGCCGGCGCGCCGAGCCGCCAGCAGCTCCCGCGCGGCGGACAGGCGCGCCCGCAGGCTGGTGGCTGCCGCGGCCGATTCCCGCGCGACGCGGATGCCGTCGAGTTCCTCGCTCAGCTCGAAGAACTCTTCGAGCAGCGCTGCGGGCACCTGACCGGCTGCCGCGCGCCGGTCGCGGGGCGCCATCTTCTCGACCTTCAGCAGGTATTCCACGCGGTCGAACGGCTGGCGCAGCGTCCGGTACGCGTCGTTCAGGTACGACGAGCGCTCCATGCTGGCCAACCGCTCCCCGGACGTGGCGTTGTAGAAGTAGTCGGGGTGGAACTGCCGGCTGAGGGTGCGGAACCGCTGTTCGAGATCCGCGGCGTCCAGCCGGAGCTTGCGCGGCAGGCCGAAGAACTGGAAGTAGTCGCCGTGCCGCGCCAGCGTGAGGATCTTCTCGCACTGCGGGCAGAAGTGGGCATCCATCGGTGCGCCTGAGCCGCAGTGCTTGCACGCGTGGATGCTGACGGCCTGCGTGTCGCTGCTCATGGATGATCCCGCGTCAGACCGTGAAGGAGGTGCCGCAGCTGCAGCTGGTCTTCGCGTTCGGGTTCTGGAAGACGAAGCCCTTGCTCATCAGGCTCGTGTCGTAGTCGAGCGTCGTGCCCTTCAGGAACAGGAGGCTCTTCTTGTCGACGAAGATCCTGGCGCCCTCGGGCCCGACGATGACCTCGTCTCCGGTGCGCGCCTCGCGCTCCCACGCGAACACGTAGCTCATCCCCGAGCAGCCGCCGCCCTTGATGCCGACCCGCAGGCCGCCCTCGGTGATGCCCTGCTTGGCCATCAGCATGCGGATGCGCTTTGCCGCCGTCTCAGTGACCTGAATCATTGCTGTCTGCCCCTTCAGCCTGCTTCCGCTTGTAGTCGGCGATCGCCGCCCGGATGGCGTCCTCCGCGAGGACCGAGCAGTGGACCTTGACGGGCGGCAGGCTCAACTCCGACACGATGTCGCTGTTCTTGATCTCGAGCGCCTGGTCTACGGTCTTCCCCTTGAGCCACTCGGTCGCCAGACTCGAGCTCGCGATGGCCGAACCGCACCCGAACGTCTTGAACTTCGCGTCGTCGATGACGCCGGTCTCGGGGTTGATTTTGACTTGCAGCTTCATCACGTCGCCGCACTCCGGCGCGCCCACCAGCCCCGTTCCCACGGTCGAATCGTCTTTCGGCAGCGTGCCGACGTTGCGCGGGTTGTTGTAGTGATCGATGACCTTCTCTGAGTACGACATCCCAGCCCTCTCCTCGCCGCCCGAAACCCGGTCTGCCCCTCCGGCGCGGTCGGCGCCGGCCGTGCCGAGGATTCCGCCTACTTCGGCGAATCCACCTTCGACGGATCAACTCCCTCGCGCGCCATCTCGTAGAGCGGCGACATCTCGCGCAGGCGTTTCACCACGCTCGTCACCTTGTCGATCACGTAGTCGATCTCCTCCTCGGTGTTGTACCGGCCGAGGCCGAAGCGGATCGACGAGTGCGCCAGGTCGTCTCCCGTGCCGAGCGCCTTGAGCACGTACGAGGGCTCGAGGCTCGCCGACGTGCAGGCCGACCCCGAGGAGACCGCCACGTCGTTGATTCCCATCAGCAGCGATTCCCCCTCGACGTAGGCGAAGCTGACATTGAGGTTGTTCGGCAGCCGGTGCTCCATCGAGCCGTTGATATGGATCTCGTCCAGCTCGCTGTGCAGGCCGTCGTTCAGCCGGTCGCGAAGCGCGCGCAGCCGCGCGGTCTCCTCGGGCAGCTCCTGCCCGGCGATCTCCGCCGCCCGGCCGAAACCGACGATGCCGGGGACGTTCAGCGTCCCGGACCGCATGCCGCGCTCGTGGCCGCCGCCGTCGATGACCGGCACGAGCAGCACGCGCGGGTCCTTGCGCCTGACGTAGAGCGCCCCGACGCCCTTCGGGCCGTACATCTTGTGCGCCGACAACGAGACCAGGTCGACGTTGAGCGCGTTTACGTCAATCGGGAGCCTGCCGGCCGCCTGCACGGCGTCGGTGTGGAACAGGATGCGGCGCGCGCGGGCAATCCTGCCGATCTCGGCGATCGGCTGGACGACGCCCACCTCGTTGTTCGCCATCATCACGCTGATCAGGATCGTCTTGTCGGTCAGCGCATCGGCCAACCGATCGAGATCGAGCAGGCCGTCTCTGCCCACCGGCAGGTACGTCACGCGGAAGCCTTCCTTCTCGAGGCGCTTGCACGTGTCGAGAACGGCCTTGTGCTCGGTGCGCACCGTCACGATGTGATCGCCCTTCTCGCGGTACATGCGGGCCACGCCCTTGACGGCCAGGTTGTCGGACTCGGTCGCTCCGCTCGTGAAGACGATCTCCTTGGGGCTCGCCCCAATCAGGCCGGCCACCTGCTTCCGGCCGAGCTCGACGGCCTCTTCCGCCTGCCAGCCGAAGGCGTGGTTCCGGCTCGCCGCGTTCCCGAACTTCTCGGTGAAGTACGGGAGCATTGCGTCGAGCACTCGGGCATCAACCGGCGTCGTCGCGTGGTAATCCATGTAGATGGGGAACTTCAGCATGCTGGCCTCGTCTGCGCATCTCCCTGCCGCCGGCGCGCCGGCGCCTCCGCCGTGCGCTCCGCCGCCATTTCCGACACACTGCACGTTGCGAGCGCGGACACGATCCGCTCCCGGATCTTCCGAAGCGGGTCGCGCACGTTGCACGTTGCGAACTGCCCGCAGCGCGCCGGCCTGGCCGAGCACGCCGTGACGGTCAGCGGGCCGTCAACGGCCTGGATCACGTCGGCCACCGAGATGGTCTCGGGAGGCCGGGCCAGGAAGTAGCCGCCGCGCGTGCCCTGCTGCGACGCCAGCAGGCCCCGGTTCACGAGCCGCTGCAGCACCTTCGCCATCAGCCCGGACGGGATGGCGTACTGCTCGGCGATCTCCCTGGCGCTCGACGAGCCGCCGCGCAGCGCCAGGTGCTTCATCGCAATCAGCGCGTAATCAGCCTTCTTGGACAGCCTGAGCATGGCACTCCGGGAAATACGACCTCGTTGGTCCTATATTACGCGAAACGGCTCCCTTCGGCAACATCAGGCCTCCCGACTCTTCAGCAACCTCCGTCAGTATTGGGGTTGGTCCAGATCTACCGTCTCGATCCAGCTCTCGATGCCGCCCGTGAGGTGCCGTACGTTCGAGTAGCCTGCAGATTGAAGCACCTTGACCGCCGCCGCGCTCCTGATGCCCGTCTTGCAGTAGACCACGATGGCTCGTCCGCGGCCGAAGGCCTCCAGGCCGCCGGGCAGGTCGCCGAACGGCACGGCAATGGCCCCCGGAATGGCGTTGATTGTCAATTCTTGCGGCTCACGGACATCCACCAGCAGATACGACTCGCCGCGATCAAGGGCGGCCTTGAGGTCTGACGCAACGATTTCCAGCTCGGGCGCAAGCACGACCGGCGCGGTACCGCAGAGCGCCTCATAGTCCAGCAGTTCGTGGATCGTCGGGTGCTCGCCGCATGCGGGACACGCCGGGTCCTTCGACACCCGCACCTCGCGGAACCGCATGCCGAGCCCGTCGAGTATTAGCAGCCGGCCCACCAGCGGCTCGCCAACGCCGGCGGCCAACTTGATTGTCTCCACCGCCAGAATCGAGCCGACGATCCCCGGCAGGGCACCAAGCACGCCGGCTTCAGCGCAGGTTGGCACAAGGCCTTGCGGCGGCGGCTCCGGATGAACACACCGGTAACATGGACCCGCGCCTGTTCCGTAGACCGACACTTGGCCTTCCAGTCCCAGCACGCTGCCCGACACGTCGGGTTTACCGAGCAGCACGCACGCGTCGGAGACCAGGTACCGTGCCGGGAAGTTGTCGGTCGCGTCCACGACGATGTCGTACCGGCCGAGGATGGACCGGGCGTTTACTGGCGAGAGCGCGGCGTCGTGCGTGTGAATGCTGACGTCCGCGTTCATCGAAGCCAGCCGCGACGCGGCCGCTTCGCTCTTGCTCCGCCCTACGTCCGCTTCCGTGTACAGGATCTGGCGCTGCAGGTTCGACACCTCCACGACGTCGCACTCGACGAGGCCAAGCGTGCCGATGCCAGCCGCCGCCAGGTACATCAGGACAGGCGACCCGAGCCCGCCCGCGCCAACGCAGACAACGCGCGACTCCCTGAGCTTGCGCTGCCCCTCGACGCCGATCTCGGGCACGAGCAGATGGCGGCTGTAGCGCCGGATCTCGTCGTTCGAGAACACGCGGCGCGCCGGCGGGGTGGGATGGTCGGACATGGGCGGAATCATAACAGGCAGGGTGCCGCGTGCAATGTGCGACCTGCCACGTGCGTGGTGCGGGTGCACTCCGAGCACCAGCACCTTGGCACCTTCGCACCCTGGCACCTTGGCAACCCGGCACCCCGAGTACCTGATGTGGTTATCCGGCCCGGCCGACGCCCGGCAGCAGCGGCAGCAGATCGCGCGGCGTCTCGACAACCGCATCGGCGCCGGCAGCCTCAAGCTGGCTGCGTTCGAACGGCCCCCACAGTGCACCAACCGTCTTCATACCGGCCGCCCGGCCCGCCGCGATGTCGTGAATGCTGTCGCCGACGTACAGACCTCGTCGCGGGTCAAACCCTCCGCGGCGCGCCGCTTCCAGGAGCGGATCGGGCTCCGGCTTGTGACGATCGGTGTCCTCCAGGAAGACCATCACATCGACGAGCGGCGCGAGAGCGAAGTTGCGGATGGCAATCATGGCAGTGCCGCGTGCCTTGCTCGTCACGATCCCCAGGGTGTAGCCGCGCGCCCGCAGCTCGACCAGCGTCTCCTGCACACCGTCGTACCCCTTCACCAGCCGATCGTGGTGCTCGTGCTGGAAGGCCCGGTACGTGTCGACCATCTGGGCCGCCAGGTCGGCTGCGTCGGGGCGGCCGTCGGCTTCGGCGTACTCGCGCATGGAGGTGCGAAGCGGCCGGCCAAGGTTGCGAATGATGGCGGCCTCCGGCGGAGCAGGCCCCTGGAGGTGTCGCGCGAGCGTGTGGCGATGAGCGGAGAGGATCAGCTGGATGGTATCGACGAGCGTTCCGTCCAGGTCGAACAAGACTGCAGATACGTCGTGAAACATGCACCTTCGATTGTATGCCATGCGCGGGGCCGACACGGCGCAGGCAGCCGCCACGCCAGTTCCAGGCTGGAAGTTCCGGGCCGGATGCGGACAGCGCAACGCGCCGGTGCTACAATCCGCTCATCCCGCGTTGACCATTTCCTGCTGGGGGTTCCCATGAGCCTCGCCGTCGGGACCCGATTCGGTATCTACGAGATCCTCGCGCTGCTGGGTACCGGGGGTATGGGTGAGGTCTACAAGGCGCAGGACACGCGCCTGAACCGGACGGTCGCCATCAAGGTACTGCCCGCGGCTGCCACCTCGGACCCCGAGCGCCGCGCCCGCTTCGAGCGCGAAGCGCAGGCCGTCGCCGCCCTCAACCACCCCAACATCGTCACCATCCATGCCGTCGAGGAGGCCGAAGGCCTCCCCTTCTTCACGATGGAATACGTCGAGGGGAAGACGCTGTCGCAGCTGATCCCCGCCCACGGCCTGCCGCTCGAGGAGCTGCTCCGGATTGCGATTCCGCTCACCGACGCTGTCGGGGCGGCGCACCAGCGTGGCATCCTGCATCGCGACCTCAAGCCCGCCAATGTGATGGTGACGACGGACGGCCGCGTGAAGGTGCTGGACTTCGGGCTTGCGAAGCTCAAGGAAGCGGTGCTGCGAGAGGAGGCGGGGTCGGCGGCTACGGCCGCCACGACCGGCGAAGGACGGATCCTTGGCACCGTCGCCTACATGTCGCCTGAACAGGCGGAGGGCCGGGCGCTCGACCAGCGGTCCGACGTCTTCTCGCTCGGGATCGTGCTCTACGAGATGGCGACGGGGCAGCGGCCATTCAAGGGCGACACGAGCGTGTCGGTGCTTTCCGCCATCCTCAAGGACACGCCCGGCTCGGTGACCGATCTCAGGCCCGACCTGCCGCGCGATCTCGGGAAGACCCTGAAGCGCGCGCTCACCAAGGATCCCGAGCACCGCTACCAGAGCGCGAAAGACTTGCGCAACGACCTGGAGTCGCTCAAGGAGGACCTCGATTCCGGTCAGTTGGCCCGTTCCACTGCCGGCGGACCTCAGCGCTCGGGTGGTATCGCGCGGCACCCGTGGCTGACGGCCGGCGTTGTCCTCGCGCTCCTCCTCCTGGTGGGTGCCGGCGGCTGGTGGGGCTCGCGCCTGATTGCGCCGACCCAGCCAGCGCCGCCTGCGGCTCGCCCCTTCGAGGAGTTCAGCCCCAGACAGTTGACGACCGAGGCGATCTCCGGCAACGCCATCGCCGTTTCGCCGGACGGCCGGTACGTCGCGTACGCGTTCGTGGAGGAAGGTCGCCAGGGGCTGCGCGTCCGCCAGGTGGACACGGCCGCAACCGCGCAGGTCGTGCCGCCAGATGACGTGCAGTACTACGGCGTGACGTTCACACCCGACGGCAACCGCCTGTACTACACCGCCTACCGGGAAGGCAGCGGCATGGCGACTCTGTTCGAGGTCCCCGTCCTGGGCGGCACCCCGCGGTGGCTCGTTGACGATGTGGACCGTTTCATTGGCTTCTCACCGGATGCCGCGCGATTCGCATTTGTGCGCGGGCTCCCGGGTAAGGGCAGCGCGATCGTGATCGCGAACGCGGACGGAACCGGGGAGCGCACGCTCGTCACCCGAGAAGTCCCCAGCCAGTTCGTTCTCGCCGACGGCGGTTGGTCGCCAGATGGCAAGACCATCGCAGTCGCCGCCTACGACGGAACCCCAACAAGGGTTGCCGTCGTGACGGTAGACGTGGCGACAGGCGCAGTTGCACCGGTGGGGCAGCAACGCTGGGACTGGGTGGACTCCGTCGCCTGGCAGCGAGACGGCTCGGCGCTTATCGTTGACGCAGGCGATTCGCGCGTTTCCGACACCGACCAGCTCTGGGAAGTGACTGTCCCCGCCGGCGCGGTGCGAAGAATCACGAAGGACACTGCCGGCTACAGCGGCGTCAGCCTTGCCGCCGACGGGCGGACACTCGCCACGCTTCGCTCGGAGTGGCGCGGCACCCTCTGGGTTGCTCCGGCCGCGCAGCCTGACCGCATCGCTCAGGTCACTACGGTTCCGAACACCGTCCGGAGCGCGACGATACGGTGGACGGCAGACGGTCAGATCCTCTACACCGCAAACGTGAGCGGCAACGCCGACCTCTGGGCGGCACGGCCGGACGGGAACGAGCTGCGGCAGTTGACCACATCGCCAGGCTTCGACACGCTCGGGATCCCGGCCCCGGACAACCGGTACATTGTCTTCTGTTCCGACCGCGATGGCCGCATCCGGCTCTGGCGCATGGACCGGAATGGCAGCCGGCAGACGCCGCTCAGCGACGGACCATTTGACGTGTTCCCGGTGATTGCCTCAGACAGCAAGAGCGTGTACTTCGTCCGTTACGATCAGCCGAGCTACCCGATGTACACGGTGCCGATCGAGGGTGGCCAGCTGGCGCTCCTGTCCGGGCCGTCGCCGCCCGGGCCTTCCGCCATCCCCGCCATCTGGCCTGGAGTGCCGAGCGGCCTCCGTCCTACGTCGCTCTCACCCGATGGCAAGCTGCTTGCCGGCATGTACTTCGACGACCAGCAGAACCGGACGCGCGTCGCGGTCGTGCCGATTGGCGGCCAGGGTGCGGTCTGCCAGCCGGACATCGCGGTCTGCCAGCCGGACATCATGGTGCCGCTGAGCGCTTCGTACTTCGCGTCGTTGTTCGCCTGGGCGCCAGACGGCCGCGCCCTCACGGTCGTCAGAACCACCGACGGCGCGGCCAACCTGTGGCGGCAGCCGCTCGAGGGCAGCCCAGCGACCCGCTTGACCCACTACACTGGCGGCGAAAACGTCGTGAGCCACGCGTGGTCGCCCGACGGGAAGTGGCTCGCGCTCGTCCGGGGGGTTGCGGAGAACCACGTCGTCGTGATCCGCGATGATAGCCGCGGCCGTTGATCTGGCGCGATCGATCTACCGGAGGTTCCCATGAGCCTCGCTGTCGGCACACGACTCGGCGCGTACGAGATTCTCGGCTCGCTCGGGGCAGGCGGCATGGGCGAGGTCTACAAGGCCCGCGATTCCCGCCTGAACCGCACGATCGCCATCAAGGTGCTGCCGGCGGCCGCCGCCGACCTGGACCCGTCGGCAGACTCAGTAACATCCCGAGCACGGGCCTGGGACGAGCGGCGTGCCCGCTTCGAGCGCGAGGCCCAGGCCATCGCCGCCCTCAACCACCCCAACATCGTCACGATCCATGCCGTCGAGGAGGCCGACGGCGTCCCCTTCTTCACCATGGAGTACGTCGAGGGGAAAACGCTGTCGCTGCTGATCCCGCCTCACGGCCTGCCGCTCGACGAACTGCTTCGGATCGCCATTCCTCTCACCGACGCTGTCGGGGCGGCGCACCAGCACGGGATCCTCCATCGCGACCTGAAACCGGCCAACGTGATGGTCGCCTCCGACGGCCGCGTGAAGGTGCTGGACTTCGGGCTCGCGAAGCTCAAGGAGATCGTGGTGCCGGCGGACGGCGGCTCGCAGGCAACCGCCGCAGCCACAACCGGCGAGGGGCGGATTCTCGGCACCGTTGCCTACATGTCCCCTGAGCAGGCCGAAGGCAGACCGCTCGACCAGCGGTCCGACGTCTTCTCGCTCGGGATCGTGCTCTACGAGATGGCGACCGGACAGCGGCCGTTCAAGGGCGACACGAGCGTCTCGGTCCTCTCCGCCATTCTCAAGGACACGCCCGGCTCGGTGACCGACCTCAGGCCGGATCTGCCGCGCGATCTCGCGAGGATCCTCAAGCGCGCCCTGACCAAGGACCCCGAGCATCGTTACCAGACGGCCAAGGATCTGCGGAACGATCTCGAGACACTCAAGGAGGATCTCGATTCCGGCCAGTTGGCCCGTTTCACTGCCGGCGCACCTCAGCGCCCAGGTGGTATCGCGCGGCACCCGTGGCTGACGGCCGGCGCCGTCATCGCGACGATCATCCTTGTGGGGGCAGGCGGCTGGTGGGGTTCGCGCCTGATCGCGCCGACGCAACCGGCACCGCCTCTCGCGCGGCCGTTCGAGGAGTTCACGCTCCGGCAGCTCACCACCGAGGCGATTAACGAGCATGCAGCGGATATCTCGCCCGACGGCCGCTATGTAGCGTACGCGTTCGTGGAGGGTGGTCTCCAGGGGCTGCGCGTGCGCCAGGTCGAGACCTCAGCAACCGTGCAGGTCGTGCCGCCGGCCGACGTGCAGTACTACGACGTGACGTTCACCCCGGACGGGAACCGGCTCTTCTACACGGCCTATCCGAGGGGCAGCGGCCTGGCAACCTTGCACGAGGTCCCTGTGCTTGGCGGCACGCCCCGGCGCCTGCTCGAGGATGTCGACGGCGGCCTGACCTTCGCGCCTGACGCTTCTCGACTCGCGTTCATGAGGGGACTCCCGAACCGGGGTGTGGCCCTCGTGATCGCAAAGGCGGACGGGACCGAGGAGCGCACAGTCGTGATCCGGAAGGAAGGATTCGCCATGACCGCAGCCGCCTGGTCACCTGATGGCAAGACCATTGCCGCCGCGGCGTGGGGTCGTGGACCGAAGATTGCCGTCGTCGCCGTGGACGCCGGGACGGGTACCGTCGCGCCGATTGGAGCCAGAGAGTGGGACGAGGTGGAATCGCTCGCCTGGGAGCGAGACGGCCGAGCGCTCATTGTCGCCGGCACGGACCGCGGAGCCGCCGACACGACGCAGCTCTGGGAAGTCGCCTTCCCTGACGGCTCGGCGCGAAGAATCACAAAGGACATCGCCGGGTACCACCGCGTGAGCCTCGCCGCCGACGGGACCACCCTCGCGGCCCTTCGCTCGGAGTGGCGAGGTACGCTCTGGGTCGGTCCGTCCACACAGTCCGGCAGCCTCGGCCGGATCACGTCGGTGCCGGATCGCGTAGCGCGCGGGCGTGTCCGCTGGACGCCGGACGGCCGGATCCTCTTCACGTCACACGTCAGCGGCAACCAGGATGTCTGGGTCGTGCGGCCGGATGGCAGCGATCTTCGGCAGCTCACGACATCATCTTCTGTCGATGCCGGTGCTGCACCTGCGCCAGACAACCGATATGTCGTCTTCGTATCCGATCGGGACGGTCGTCTCCGATTGTGGCGGATGGAAGCGGATGGCGGGCGGCAGACGCCGCTGACCGAAGGGCCGTTCGACCGATCGCCCGTTGTTGCGGCCGACAGCGGGAGCGTGTACTTCTCGCGCGGGAGTGGGGGCTCGAGCGCGTTCTGCGTGGTGCCGGCTGAGGGCGGCGAGCCGACGCTCCTCTCTGGGCCGCTGTCGGCGTCGCCCCCCGGCAAATGGAGTAGCGCACCTTCGAGCTTCTTGCCTGACGCGCTGTCCCCCAACGGCGGGCTTCTCGCCGGTGCCTACTTTGATTTGGAGCGGGGCCGTTTCCGTGTTGGCATCGTGCCCGTGAGTGCCGACGGCCCCTTCACCGCGCTCGACTTCATGCTGCCGTGGGATTCCGATCAGTCCTTCTCCTGGGCACCAGACGGGCGCGCCATCACGTTCGTCAGAGCCACCGACGGCACGGTCAACCTGTGGCGGCAGCCGCTCGACAACAGCCCTCCCACGCGCCTCACCAACTACACGAGCGGCGAGGAGATCGTCAGCCACGCGTGGTCCCCGGACGGCAAGCAGCTCGCGCTCATCCGTGGTGTGACCGAGGCTCACATCGTCGTCCTGAGGGATATCGGAGGCGGAAAGTAACGATTGCCGCCTTTCCTGCCGGGCGTTCTCTCGAGCTCCCAACCCTTGGGTGCACTGCACGGTGTCGCTACGGACCCGAAGATCGGCGCTACAGCGTCGACGGATAGCCAGGCCGGCGTGGGGGAACGCCAAAGGATCGGGCCGTCCGCCCTTCGACAAGCTCAGGACGAACGGATTACCATGACCGTGCGGGGAAACGATGAGAATCGAGCCGTTCTTGATGGAACGAATGCAGTCGACCTGGGAGCATCAGGTCGAGATCAACCTCTCGGAGAGCGGCGTCCACCCGTTGACGCTCGGCGAGCTGCTCGACGATGCGCCCGAACGGGAGACGCTCTTCTCGCGCCTGCTCTGCTACACCCAGACCAACGGCACGCCTGGCCTGCGGGCCAAGATTGCGTCGATGTACCTGGGCGCCACGATCGACCACGTCGAGGTGACGAACGGCGGCGCCGAGGCCAACTTCCTCGTCTGCTGGAGCCTGCTCGATCGAGACGACGAGGTCGTGATGATGGTGCCGAACTACATGCAGGCCTGGGGGCTGACGCGGGCCTTTGCCGGCCGGGTCCATTCCTGGCCGCTCCGGGAGGGGCCCGGGCCGAGGTGGGCGCCCGATCTCGACGAATTGCGCAAGCGTGTCACCTCGCGCACGAAGCTCATAGCGATCTGCAACCCGAACAACCCGACGGCCGGACGGCTCACGCCGTCGGAGCTGGACGCCATCGGCGCGATCGCCGACCGTCACGGCGCGTGGGTGATGTCCGACGAAATCTACCGCGGCGCCGAGCTTGACGGCCGCGACACGCCTTCGATGTGGGGCCGTGCCGAGCGCGTCATCATCACGAGCGGGCTGTCGAAAGCCTACGGCCTCCCGGGCCTCAGAATCGGCTGGGCGGTGGCGCCGCCCGAGATGGCAGCCGCGCTCTGGTCGTACCATGACTACACAACGATTGCGCCCTCTGCGCTGAGCGACGCCCTGGCCGCGGTGGCCCTGGCACCGGGACGGCGGGCGCGACTGCTGGAACGCACGCGCGGCATCCTGCGCGCCAACTTTCAGGTTGTCGCCCGGTGGCTCGACGAACACCGATCCACCTTCAGCTACATCCCGCCGGAGGCGGGGGCCATCGTTTACGTCCGCTACCACCGGCAGGAGAACTCGACGGACCTCGTCACGCGCCTGCGCGAACAGAAGAGCGTGCTCATTGTCCCCGGCGACCATTTCGGCATGGACGGCTACCTGCGGATTGGCTTCGGCTCGCAGCCGGCGCCGCTGCTGGAAGGACTGGGCCGGCTGCACGACCTGCTGGAGCAGTAGATGCGGATCGACCTCGTTCTGGTCGGCTTCGGCAACGTCGGACGCCGCTTCGTGCGGCTGCTCGACGAACGAGCCGACTGCCTGCGCCTCGACCATGACCTCACGTGGCGTGTGATTGGCATCGCCACCCGCCGACACGGATCCGCGCGCGATCTCGATGGCCTCGACGTGCATCGGGCGCTCATGACGGTCGAGCGAGGGGAAACGCTCACCAACATGTCGCCGGGGCTGGATTCCGGCTTCCGCCGGAATGACGACGGCAACAGCTCGAGTGAGGCGTTCATCCGAACCACGGTGGGCGACGCACTGCGACACGACCCCGCGAACACGGTCGTGGTCGTCGAGACGACGGTGCTCGATATCGAACGGGGCCAGCCGGCCGTGGATCACGTGCGCGCCGCGCTCGAGTCGGGGGCCCATGTCATCTCGGCGAACAAGGGACCCGCGGCGTTCGCCGCGCGCGAGCTGCTGGATCTCGCCGCGCGGAACGAGCGCGCCTTCTTCTTCGAGGGCGCGGTGATGGACGGGGTCCCGATCTTCAACCTGGTGCGCGAGACGCTGCCAGCCGTCTCGATCGTCGGCTTTCGCGGCGTCGTCAACAGCACGACAAATCACATCCTGACCGCCATGGAGGCGGGCGCCGAGTTCGGGCCCGCCCTCGCGGAGATGCAGGCCGCCGGCATCGCGGAGGCGGACGCCTCGTTCGACGTGGACGGATGGGACGCAGCCGCCAAGGCCGCAGCGCTCATCAACGTGCTGATGGATGGCGCCGTCACGCCTCGCGACATCGACCGGACCGGCATCGCGGGCATCACGGGCGAGGCCGTCCGTGCGGCAGCCGGCAGGGGCCAGCGGATGAAGCTTCTGGCCTCCGCGTGGCGCGAGAACGGGCGGGCGCGCGGCCGCGTCGCGCCAGAGGAGCTGCCGGCCACGGACCTGCTGGCCACGCTCGAGGGCCAGCAGAACGCGCTCGTGCTGCAGACGGATCTGCTGGGCGAGATTGCGATTACCCAGCGTGGATCGGGATTGACGCAGACGGCCTACGCGCTTGTCAGCGACCTGGTCGCCGTGCGGCGATTGCGGGCGGACCTGAAGGTCCGCCCGGGACAGCGGCCCTGAAGGGCCGCGCTACGTGGCTTCACGATGGCATGAGGAGCATCTGATGGAAGTCTCCGAGGTTCGAAAGCAACTGCTGCAGGCCATTGACCGCGCCAAGCGGGCCGCCTCCGAACGCCGCGTGCGGGCTGACGCGGCGTCCGCCGCCTACGAGCGCTTCCTGGAAACCGTCGCCACGCCGCTCGCCCGCACGGTGGCCGCCGCGCTCCGGGCCGAGGGCGTTCCGTTCTCGGTGCACACACCGGCAGGCGGCCTGCGGATGGCGTCGGATCGCGCGGCTGAGGACTTCATCGAGCTGGCGCTCGACGCCTCTGTCGATCCGCCCGCGGTCGTCGCCCGCGTGAGCCGTACGCGAGGCCACAAGGTCCTGGCGACCGAGCGCCCCATCCGCGAGGGCACACCCGTCGAGCGCCTGACCGAGGAGGACGTACTCGAGTTCCTGCTCGCGGAGATCCTGCCGTTCGTGGTGAGGTAGGTGGGGTCAGGCGAGGCGTTCGACGAACGAGGTGTCGAGACCTTCGCGGCGCAGCACCGAGAGAAACGCCTGCCGTTCGCACGCCTTCCGGTACGCTTCCCGCGCATCGACCACGCCGCTCTGAACGAAGCCGACCAGAGCGTCGTTGAGCGGCACCATGCCGTGCCTCCGCCCGCTGTCGAGCGCGAGCGGGATCTGGGCGATGCGCCCCTCCGCGATCAGGTTCGCCACCGGCGGCGTGTTGAGCAGGAGCTCGCGGGCGGCCACGCGGCCACCGCCCGCCTTGCGGAGCAGCACCTGGGCCACCACTCCCCGCAGGCCCTCCGCCAGCATCGTCTGCACCTGCGGCCGGCGGTCCGGAGGGAACTGCTCGATGAGCCGGCTGATTGCCGACTCCGACGTGTGCGCCGACACGACCCCGATGACCAGATGCCCCGCCTCGACCGCCTCGAGCGCCACGCCGACAATGCCCGGCGCGCGCAGGTCGTCGATCACCAGCACGTCGGGGTTCTCTCGGAGCGCCGCCCGCGCCACAGTCGTCAGCTCGTCGGCATCCCCGCGCACCTCGCGCTGGCTCACCAGCGAGCTGCGGCTCTCATGGACGTGCGTGATCTGCGTTTCGATGGTGATGACGTAGTCGTTTCGGCTGCGGTTGACGAGGTCCACGCACGCCCCGACGAGCGTCGATTTCCCGCTGGCCCGGGGACCGGCAACGAGCACCAGCCCTTCCGGCTCCGCGCACAGCCCCTGGATTTCCTTCGACAGGCCGAGCTGCTCGGCCGTCAGCGCCCGGGCGGAAATCAGGCGGAAGATGCCGCCCGGGCCGCGGTGGTCGCGCATGCTCATACAGCGCACGCGGCCGACCTCCGGCACCTCCGCGACCCACTCGGTCCCCTCGCCGCTCCGGAGCGCCTGGCGCGTCCGCTCGGGCGCGAGATCCATCAGCAGCGCCTCGACCTCGGGTGCGCTCAGCGGCTCCTCAGCCTCGAGCACCTCGATTTCGCCATCCACCCGAAGCGACGGCTTGGCCTGCGCGGTGACATACAGCGTCGTGGCGCCGCGTGCCGCAGCCAGACGCAGGAGACGATCCAAGCCGGCGACCCGGGCGGACGCCGTGTGCCGGGCCTGCGGCTCGGAGCGGACCTGGGTGCGGGTGAGCGGCAGGACAACAGCCGGCGGCGGCTCAGGCTCCAGGAGCGGCGGCGGAGCGGCGGCCTCCGGCGCGGGTGACACCCGCGGTTCGACGATGGCCTCCCTGGCCGGCTCGGCTGCCCGCTCGGCCCTGGCCGGCAGCCGCGGGGGAGGAGGTTCCGCCCGCAGCGGCGCGGGCGGCGGCTCAGGCGCGCGGGCAGGTTCCGCTTCGATCTCCTCGTCGAACGGGCTCATGACGGGGCGTTCGGGAACCCGCGGGCGCTCCATCCGGCGGTGGCGGCGAACTTCGATCCAGATGTCATCACCCCCGCGGGCCGCGACAACCGTGTACCGATCGGCGCCCGCCGCAGGGGAGTCCGGCAGCTCGTGCTCCACCGCACCCAGGTCATCGAGCGCGTGTCGCGCCTCGGCCGGCAGAAGCTGGTTGAGCATGCCGGTGACGACCTCGACGGTCAGAGGCTTGGACGACAGCTCCACGGGGCCGGAGGCCGCCACGACGTACGGCCGTTCGCCGACGTGCATGACCAGCGCGTCCCCGTCCGCGCGGACAATCGCCGAAAGCAGCGACTTCACCACCACTCTCAAGTGTCGGACTTTGACGCGAACGCCATTAGGCTGACGGCCCGACCTCGTACACCCTGACGAGCTCGACCAGCTTGTATCCGCGCGTCTGGTACGGTGGGACAATCCGCTCGGTCCGCAGGTACTGGAGCATGCCCTCGTCTTCGTAGTCTGCGGCGCCGATGCCGGCCGCAGCCTCGAGGGCGCGGGCGAGATCCGCGAGCGACATGCGGCCCGTGCCCGCTGTCCGCCGGGAGAGCGCGCCCTGCAGCGTCCGGCGGACCCAGCTCCGGGGCGGCCCCCCGGCGAAGCGAACGTACACCTCGTTGCTCAGGAAGCTGAAGCCGGAATCCGACCGGCTGGCCGGCGCATCCTCCACTCTCACGAAGTCGATGCCCGAGACCTTCCCGAGCGCGTCGATCAGCGCCGCCGTCAACTCGCCTTCGCCCGACCAGCCGGAGGTCTCAAGCGTCATGCGTCAGCAGGGCCCCCGCACGGGCCAAGGGGCCTCGTGCCGTCGATCACCGCGACGAGCTCGGCGGGCGCATCAACCGCGAAGTCGCAATCCACTGCCTCACCGGCGGGGAACTGGAGGCGGCCGAACCCGTACCGGGCGAAGCAGAAGCAGACCCCGGCGTTTCGGGCCGTCCGCTGGTCGATGGGCGAATCGCCCACCAGCAGGGTTCGCGACGGCAACGCGGCGGCGCTCGCCATGAGGCGTTCGAGCCCTTGCGGCACGGGCTTCCTCGGGTCGGGCCCGTCGCCACCCGCGATCTCGCGGAAGTGGGCTGCGAGGCCGAGGTCTTCGAGCATGGCGACGGCCGCTGCGGTGGGCTTGTTGGTCAGCACCGCCATGGGAATCTGCTGCGAGAATGCCCGCAGGACGTCGGGAATCCCGGGGTACGGGCGCGTGCATCGGGTCAGGCGGCTGTTGTAAACCGCGAGGAAACGCTCGGCCGCCTCGGCCTGCGCAACGGGGATGCCTGTCGCCGCGATGACACGCTCGACGAGCACGCCGACGCCTTCACCGACCATCCGCGCAACCTCGTCCAAAGCGAGCGGCCGGCCACCGCACGCCGTGACCACCTCGTTGGCGCTCTCGCAGAGATCCTGGAGCGTGTCGAGCAGCGTGCCGTCGAGGTCGAAAACGATGAGGTCGAACCGGAACCGCCTGCTGCCGTCGGCCGCGCACATGTCCTGATTGTACGTCGGGGAGCTGGAAACACGGCGCGGCACGACGGCCGCAACCCAACTCGTCAGCGGATGGTGGGCAGGCAGACTGCGTCGCGTCGCGCCTCTTGTCAGGACCGGAAGTTCTGGGGGTTTGTGGTGCGAAGGGGCAGCCAACCCGCCGGCGTTCAGAATCGCCGGACGTGGATTGGGCCGCTGCCGGTGCGGAGGCGGATTGTGCGGCCGCCGCCTCCGATGCGGCCGCGCGCGCTTTGGCGATCGCGTTCGCCTGCCATCGAGAATTCGAGCCCCTCGATTCGAACCGAGCCGTCGTTGGTCCTGGCATCGAGCTCGGCGCCGAGAGTGTCAGGGACTTCGAGGGTGATCGTGCCGTCGCCCGTGCGGATTTCCCAGGGCTCGGCGGCTGCGCTCCCCGGCTCGGCGCGCACCGTGACCGAGCCGTCGCCGGTCCTCGCGCGGATGACCGCCAGCGTGCCCGTCAGGTGGATGCCGCCATCATCGGTATCGACGTCGGCACGGCCGCTGATGTCGCTCAAGCGCATCGAGCCGTCTCCCGTGTGCGCGCGAAGCGATCCCTGCAGGTCGGTCGCCCTGATCGTGCCGTCGGCGGTGTGCAGCTCGACGTGTCCCGACACCCGCTCAATCGTGATCGACCCGTCGCCGCTGCGCGCCACCAGACGGCACTCGTGAGGCACCGAGACGGTCAGCCGGGCGCTGGACCCCGTATAGCCGAGCAATCCTCCGCCGCCGAAGCGAAAACCGTCGGACGGCAGGACTGCCGGCGGCCTCGGCACGTCAACGACGATCCGGCTGCCGGCCTGCTCTGCCTTGATCGCGATAGCTGCTGCCCGAGCTTCGTCGCGCGCCCGTTTCTCGATCTCGACCAGGACCTCCGGCCGGTCCCAGGCCCGGATCTCGATGGCCCCGTCGAAGGTGGCGACGGTCAGGTCCGGCGTGCCGGTGACCACGAACCGCTTCTCCTCCCTCGCGGAGAACACCGGCGAATCCACCGAGATGACGCAGCCGCTCGTAAAGAGGATAAGGCCGGCGAGCGCCGCAACCGATGGTATCCCGAGAGCGCAGCCCGTGCGCATTGCCTCCTCCGTCGTCTTGTTAGACGGGCGGCGCGGGGCCTTTGTTCAGCGCTCGAAGACGAGCCGCCCGCCGATGTAGGTGCGAACGGCGTCCAGGTTCCGATTGAGGACGACGAGGTCCGCTGCCGAGCCGGGGGCGATCGTGCCGAAGCCGGCGAGGCCGAGTTCGCGCGCTGGCGTGGTCGAACAGAGTGCGGCGGCCTCGACCAGGCTGAGGCCGACGTCGGGGCCTGTCAGCGTGCGGAACGCGCGGTCCATCGTGAGCGTGCTGCCCGCCAGCGTCTGGTCGTCGAGGAACGCGGCGCGCTCGCCGACCGTGACTGGCCGCCCGCCGAGGCTCGCGCGTGATCCGATCGGGCGGCCGGCGCCGGCCGTGCCGTCGGTGACGGCCATCACGCGGTCAGTCCCCTTGGCGGCGACGGCCACGCGCAGCATCGCCGGGTGCACGTGAAACCCATCGCAGACGATCTCCGCGGCGACTTCCTCGCGCCGCAGGACGGCCCCGGCGAGGCCCGGCTCGCGGTGGCCGAGCGGCGGCATCCGGTTGAAGAGGTGCGTGCCTCCGCGCGCGCCGGCGTCGATGGCTGCCAGGCCGACGTCGTAGCTCGCGGCCGAGTGGCCGAGCGACACGCGGTGCCCGCGCGCGACGAGGCGCCGGATATATGGCAGGGCGCCGTCGAGCTCGGGCGCGAGGGTGACGATGGCGACATCCTGGGCCGCGCGTTCGATTTCGGCAGCGATGTCGGCGCCCGTGAAGTCGGCCTCGCCGGAGCCGGTCGGAACGGCGGGCGAGGGCGGCGGCAGCCGCAGGCACTCGAGCGGCTGCGCGCCTCGGTACTCGGGATTGAGGAAGTTGCTCTCGAGGTGAGCGCCGAGCACGCGCGCGGCGCGCGTCCCCGGCGCCGCACGCGCCCGGGCGACCGAGGCGAGCGTGGCCCGAAGCGCTGCAGGCGCGCACGCCACGGTGGTCGGACAGAAGGCGGTCACGCCGAACCGCGGCAGCTCGGCGGCGATGGCCGGTATCGCGTGCGGCCCGTCCAAAGCGTCCGCGCCGCCGACGCCGTGCACGTGGACATCGATGAACCCGGGCACCACGTACAGGCCCCGCAGATCCGCGTGGTCGGCGCCGGGGAACGTCGCCACGACGCCCGGCCGGACCTCGGCGATCCGATCGCCCTCAATGACGAGCGTGGCGGGGCCGAGCACGCGGTCGGGCAGCACGAGGTCAGCGCCCGAGAGGATGATCATCGGCGAAACGCCCAGTCTGGGTGGACGAGCATCTTGCAGCCGAGCAGCGGAAGCCCCGGGGGCCCTGGGCGGCCGGCTGCGCCGGCATCGCGGCGCCGCGGCCGGAACACGCGACGATCGAGCCGCGAGAGCAGCCGCGCCATCGCGGCTTCATCCGGCGCCGACACGACCAGCACGCCGCACGTCCGGTCCGGCGGGAACCGGCGGTCGTCGAGGTAATCGCGGTCGAGGGTGACGAGCGTGCGCCCCAGTTGGCGCGCGAGCCTGTAGTGCTCGCTGTCGGGCAGCCGCCGCATCTCCTCGTGCTCCACCACCGAGACGACATCCCACCGCAGGCGCCGGCGCATGAAGGAGACCAGCCCCGCCGGCACGTTGGCGTCGGCGTAGACCCGCGGCTGGCCGGAGAGCTCCTGCGCAATCGGTGCGAGCTGGGACGACAGCGAGCGCATCACAGGTCCGCCGCCACGGCGCCACGCGTGGTCGTGCCGATTGTATCGCAGCGGAGGCCAGAACGCTCTTGACACGCGCCGCCGGCCATCGGAAGGTACCGGATCATGGTGATTGAAGGCGTGCTGCTGGTCGTTCTGGGCGCGGCTCTCGCCGTGGTCGCCGGGCTCGCGCTGTACGTGTACCTGCGGGGCCGCCCGTTTATGCCGGGCGACGTCTTCCGCGCCAGCCGGTTGAGCAAGGGTAACCGGCTCTTCCCCACGCAGGTGGCCATCACGCCGTCGAGCGTCGTGCACTACACGCCGCAGTGGATCGGCCGGCTCGATCAGTCGATCCACATCGCGCACGTCGCCTCGGTCAGCATCGATACGCACCTCCTGTTCTCCGACGTCCTGATCGAAACGAGCGGCGGCACCGACCCGATCAAGTGCTACGGGCATCACAAGCGGGATGCCGTCCGCATGAAGGAGCTGATCGAGCGCTACCAATCGTCGTACTACCGGGACCCGGCGAGGGCCGCCACCCCTCAGGGCGATCTGTTGCCGCGTGCAGCCGGCGCCGATAAGCAGGGGGTCAAGTTCTAGGCAGACCCGCCGGGGCCCTGTGAACGATCTAAGGTACACCGCCAGTCGATCCGTCGCCGCCCCCGTCCGCATCGTCGACGTACAGACCGATCTGCAGTCGCGCTTCCGCACGCTCGTTCAGTCGCCGCTGCGGGCAGGCATTCTGCGCTTCCTGAGCTCCCGCCCGGCCGAGTCGTTCGACGTCGATTCGCTGATGACCACCTTCGGCCGCATGCGGCTCGACGTCGACAACTGCCTGAGCGAACTGGTGTCGTTCGGCGTGGTTCGGCGCCTGCCCGGCACGCCGTCGCGTTTTGCGGCCGCGCGGCCCGAGAACGCGGCCCTCGTGGACCTGCTGGACACGTTCCTCGATCGCCGGGCCGTCATCACGACCGAGGACCAGTCGCCCTCGGTGCTGCGGTTTCGCGAGATGATCGGGCGCGACGAGAAAATGCTCGTCGTCTTCGAGTGGATCCGGACCGCCGCCAAGTCCGACATTGCCGTGCTGATTCTGGGCCCGACCGGCTCCGGCAAGGAGGTCGTGGCGCGGATGATCCACGAGCTCAGCCGCCGCGTCTCCGGGCGGTTCCAGGCGGTGAACTGCGCGGCGCTGCCCGACACGCTGTTCGAGTCCGAGATCTTCGGCCACGAGAAAGGCGCATTCACCGGCGCGCACGATCGCAAGCCGGGGCGGCTCGAGCTGGCGCAGCACGGCACGCTCTTCCTGGACGAGATCGGCGACCTCTCCATCGCGGCCCAGGCCAAGCTGCTGCGGGTGCTCGAGGAGCGGAGGTTCGAGCGGCTCGGCGGCAACCGGCCGATCGAGGTCGATTTCCGCCTGATCTCGGCCACCAACCGGCCGCTCGATCAGTTCGTGCGCGACGGCCGGTTCCGCGAGGATCTCTACTACCGCGTCAACGCGTTCGCGATCAGGCTACCGTCGCTCAAGGAGCGCCAGGTCGACATCCCGGTGCTCGCGCAGCGGTTTCTCGCGCGGTACTGCGCCGCCAACGGCCTGCCGGTGGACGCCAAGTCGTTCTCGCGCGAGGCGCTCGATCTGCTGGCCCGGTATTCGTGGCCGGGCAACATCCGCGAACTCGAGAGCACGGTGTCGCGCGCGGCCCTCTCCGCGCCCGGCCGCAGCATCCGCGCGACCGACATCGAGTTCCTGCACGCGGGCGAACAGCCGGTCGAAGAGGCCCACGAGCGTCTCCCCTCGCTCAGAGAGGCAGAGCGGGCGCACGTGATGCGGATTCTCGAGGCGGTCGGGTGGAACAAGAAGGAGGCAGCCGAAGTGCTCCAGATCAGCCGGGGCACGCTCTACCGCAAGATCGTCGAATACGCGCTCGAACAGAAGCCGCGGGCAAGTTCGTCTCGGAACAGGACACACTGAAAGCCCGTTCTGAGAGGCCTTTCCGGCTCTCTGTGCAGACTTAGGACAACGCCCCCCCTCGGCTAACTCGTTGCGGCGCCACATGTTCGTTACGGATTTCGCCACGGGTGTTCCGAACCGGCACACCCCCATTGCTGACGGGGGTGTCCCGCGCCCCTCGCCGGACGGCGTGTCCCTCATCCAAGCCGCTCCCGTACAGGCACTTAGAGGGTCGCTGCGGCTCGGCCACTGCCCCGGCAATGCTGTTGCACCCCGGACCGTCAGCGTAATCCGCGTGTGGCCGGAGGCTCGTTGGTCATTGAGGCCCGCCGAGCTGAGGCCGTGTCGTACCGCCGTGGCGGTGCGGCGTGACGGTGTGTGCGCGGCATGAAGACACTTCCCAGACCCGCGAGAATCTACGTCGCTGGCGTCATCGTCGCCGGAGCGGCCGCTCTCGCGGTGTACCTGCCGCAGACGCACTTCACGAACCCGACGGCGTTCGTGGTCCTGCTCACACTGTCCACGCTGACCTCAGCGTTTAAGATCAGCTTGCCCCTGCCCGGCAGCGGATCGACGATGTCGGTGTCCTACACCGTGGACTTCGCGTCGCTGCTGCTGATGGGGCCCAACCCGACGATGTGGCTGGCAGCAGCCAGCGCGTGGAGCCAGTGCACGTTCCGGATGAAGGAGCGGAACCCGCCACACCGGACGCTGTTCAGCATGGCGTCGCTGGTCGTCACGGTGTATCTGGCCGGGTGGGCGTACCACGCGCTGGGCGGGAACCCCGAGTCGCTGCTGCTGCCCGCGCCGCTCATCGGCGCGGCCACCACCTACTACCTCTCGAACACGGTTCTGGTGGCGATTGCCGCGGCGCTTTCGTCCGGGCAGCCGATCGCCGGGTTGTGGCGCGGCAGCTTCCTGTCGAGCGCGCCGAGTTACTTCGCGGGCGCCGGTGTGGCGTCGCTGGCGGCGGCGCTCGTGGAGCGGTCGGGGTACTGGCTGGTGTCGCTGGCCGTCGCCCCGCTCTACCTGACGTATCGCGCGTACAAGATGTATCAGGACCGCATCGACGATGAGCGCCGTCACGATCGCCAGATCTCGGATCTGTACCTGGCGACAATCGAGGCGCTGGCGCTCGCCATCGACGCGAAGGACCAGACGACGCACACCCACATCCGCCGCGTGCAGATCTATGCGGCGGGCCTCGCGCGCGCGTTGGGGATGTCGGAGAAGGAGGTCCAGGGCATCAAGACGGCAGCGCTGCTCCACGACATCGGCAAGCTCGCCGTGCCGGAACACATCCTCTCGAAGCCGGGCTCGCTCACGCCGGAGGAGTTCAAGAAGATCAGGATTCACCCGCAGGTCGGCGCCGAGATCATCGAGCACGTGCCGTTCCCGTATCCGGTGGCGCCGCTCATCCTGAACCACCACGAACGGTGGGACGGCAAGGGGTACCCGCGCGGCGTCAAGGGGGCCGACATCCCCATGGGGGCGCGGATCCTGAGCGTGGCGGACTTCTTCGACGCGCTCATGACCGACCGCCCGTACCACAAGGCGATGTCCCAGGAAGCCGCCGTGAGCATGCTGCAGCAGGAGGCGGGGAAGGGGCTCGACCCGGTGGTGGTGCGTCGGTTCCTCGAGGTGCTGCAAGACCTGTTGCCCGAGGCGCGGTCGGGCGAGGCCGCCATCCGCGGGCTGAGCATGATCGCCAGCCAGGCCGGCGACCGCGGCGCGCCGGCCACCGGCCTGGCCGTGCAGGAGCCGGTCGGGCGCAGCGCCTTCGAGAACATCGCGCTGGCGCACCGGGAGATCTACGCGCTCTACGAGATCGCGCAGGCGCTCGGCACGAGCATCGGCATCTCGGACACGATGACCCTGATCGCCTCGAAGCTGAGCAAGCTCGTCCCCTTCTCGTGCTGCGCGCTGTTCCTGTACGAGGAGGAGGAGGACCTGCTCCGGTGCCGCTTCGCCACCGGCGTGGACGCCGAGCTGGTGCAGGGCGTGACCGTCAAGGGCGGGTACGGGCTCGCCGGCTGGGTGGCGCGCAACCGGCTGCCGCTCGTCAACGTGCGGCCGAGCATGGATCTCGAGGCGGCGCAGGTGCTGGGCGCGTCGACCCAGCTGCAGTCGGCGCTGCTCTGCCCCCTCGTGTTTAACGAGCGGCTGATCGGCACGCTGTCGGTCTACCACGTCGAGCCGGACCACTACACCGACGATCACCGCCGGCTGCTCGATCAGGTGTCGGAACAGGCGGCCGGCGTTCTCGCCAACTCGCTGATGTACGAGCAGACGCGCGAGGACTCGCTGAGCGATCCGCTGACCGGCCTGCCGAACACGCGGTTCATGTTCATGCATCTGAACCGCGAACTCTCGCGCGCCGAGCGTCTCCGGTCGGAGGTGTCGCTCGTCGTCATGGACCTCGACCGTTTTAAGGAGATCAACGACACCTACGGGCATCACACGGGCGACCGCGCGCTGCGCGAGGTCGCCTCCGTGCTGCGCAGCACGATCCGGCCGTACGACACCTGCGTCCGCTACGCGGGCGATGAGTTCGTGGTCGTGCTGGCGGGGTGCGACGAGGATCAGGCCGAGGCGAAGCGGACCGAACTCCAGGAGGCCGTCGCCGGGTTGTACTTCGAGGGACGGCCGGGCAAGCCGATTCGCCTCAGCGTCAGCGCCGGCGTGGCGGTCTTCCCGCACGACGGGCGGACGTATGAGGACCTGCTGGCGGCGGCCGACAACCGGATGTACCGGGACAAGTCACAGCGGAGGACCGGCCCGGCGGCGCGCATGGCCGCCCAGCGCCAGCCGCTGCCGTTCCGCGACGAGCCCGAGCCGGCCTCCGCCGGCGCCCGCGCCGCACTCGGCGGCGCGGTCTGACCGGCCCGGCACAGCCCGAAGCCGCATTCCTACCTTGAGCGTTTCTTGCCGGGGCGCGAGGCGTGAGCCCCGTGGCCGTGCCGCGGCGACCGCGCGTGCGGCGCGAAGCCCCCCTTCCGGGAGCCGGTGTGCTTGTTGGCAGCACCCGGCCGCCCGTGCGGGCTCCTGCCGGCACCGCCCGGTTGGGTGCGGTGTGCTCCCTTTGATCGGAAGTGCCCGGCGCGGGGGCCGGCGTCACGCATCGTAAACTGCGGCACGGGCCGAGCCGCCGGTGTGTCGGCACTCCGCGGCAGCGTCGCGCGGATCAGGCGTCGATGCACCGGCCCCTCGTCCTGGCCTCGATCCGGCTCTGCGGCCTCCGTTTCAAGCGCGGCGTCAGGCGCCGACAGGGACCCGGCACTCGCGGCCGGCTCCGTACGGGCCGGCTCCGGTTCCCCTTCCGGGCTGACCGCAGCGGATTCCGTCACAGCACCGGCAGGGGCCGGCTCGCGCAGGATTCCGCCCCGGTCTTCTGGCGGCTCGGCGGCCCGAATCAGGCCCCCGGCAGCTTCCTGCTGGACCGAGGCGAGCACCTCCGAGTACGCGGTGGCGGCGGCATCCTTCTTGCGACGGGCCGGCGGCACCCGCGCGTGTTTGTACTCGTGGTCCGCGTCGCAGGTCGTGCAGCGCGTCTGCTTGACCTCCTGGCCGATCATCGCGACAACGGCGTGGTTGGTGATCCGGCGCTCGCGCGGGCAGTAGTCGTCGAGGACATCACCAAGCCGGAGCTGGCGCTGCTGCATGAAAACCCCCGAAGAACTCGCTGGCGGGAAAAGGAGAACAAGAGCAGGACACGTGATTGTAACAAACGCCTGTGCGCTCAGGCAATACCGCGTCTCGCGCCGCCGGTCCCGCCATCCCCCGCCCCGCCGGAGGCGCGATCGGCTGCGGTCAACGCCTGCGCACGAAGGTGAGCGGGTCGCCGTACGGCTGCTCCGACCCCTGCGCACCCGCAATCCACTCGCGGAGCGCGGCGGTCGGTGACGTCAGCACGAGGTTCTGCCGCTCGTCGATCGCGAACCGCAGCTTCTTGAGGGCGCCCTGCCCGGCGGCGCGCATCCACCACTCGTGGTCGAACCCGCTGACGGTCAGCGTCTCCGCCAGCAGCCGCACGCGCACGACGGCGTGCACGGGCACCATCAGGGGCAGCGTGTCGACGCCGTGTTCGTGGGCGAGATCGAGGAAGTGGCTCTCGCCGATCCGCGTGCCGAAGGCGGTCAGCCGGAAGGAGGTGTCCCCCTTCGTGTACGTCACGTCGTACGATCGCCACGTGCCCCGACCGATGACGACCGACGATTCCTCCTCGGCGTTCTCCCAGGTGCCCAGCAGCCGTTCGTCAAACTCGATCGTCTGGTCGTCGTAGATCGGACTGAAGGCCACGACCAGACACCCACCCGACGCCAAGGCTGCCACAACGAGCGCCGCCAGCCCGGTCTGTCGCATGGGTCCTGTGCCTTGTGGCGGTCAGAGGGCTGCCCCTTCCGGGTACTGGAGCGCCAGCCGCAGTTCCCGCGCCAGCCCTTCGACCGTTGTGCTGCTCCGCTTCCACGCGCCGTCGGTTTCGAACCGGAGATCCCCGATGCGTCGCCCCCAGGGGGCGATCACGCGGCCAATCGCCCGGGAGTCGGTTCGATCCGCGTGCTCCTGGTCGAGCCGGCGCACCACGTCGGGCCCCACCCGGATAAACGCCCTCAGCGCCGGCGCGGACTTGATGCTGTACTTGCGGCCGCTCCACGCGCCGCCAAACACCTGCGCGACCTGCCGGAAGTAGTTCACGTAGAACTTCTTCGCATCGTCGAGGAAGGTGTCGGACTTGCGGGGCCCGCCGAACGCCTCCGACTGGAAGAGCCGCTTGAGCTCCTGCGCCAGCGGCGCCTGCGCCACCCCGCCCCGCCCGACGCCGAGCAGCTTGATCGACTGATACAGCGGCGAGTCCTCGCGGTCGTTGAGGGCGCGCACAACGTCGTGCGCGATCGCCAGATTGTCGTCGCGATAGAGCTGCCGCCCGGAGAGCGTGACGAGGTGCGACGCGTTGAGCCGGGTGTGCTTGGCGTTGATCGTCACGAACATCTGGACGATGTGATCCTCGGGCAGCTGGTCGAAGATGACCGCCGGGACGGCGAAGGCCTCCTCCCCGAACCGATCGATGTCGGCGTGCAGCGCCAGCAGCCGGTGCTGGCCGTCAATCGCACGAAGCACCCCTTCGCGCTCCGGCACCTTGAGCGTGCCCAGCCGGGAGTCTCCCCCCTCGACCGGGACAAACGCGAGCTTCTCGTCCGACGAGATGATGACGGCGCCGGGGATGGACGGCAGGTCGCGCGCCTGCCGGCACTGCTCGTAGTACTGGATGAGCTCCTCGATCTTGCGCCGGATGATCTGGCGCTGGTACGCGCGCTCGCTCGAGGCGATCCGCCGCTCGAGCAGGTCCCAGTTCACCTTCGGCTGCCGTCGGCGGTGACCGCCGCGCGTAGGCTGGGCGCCTGACGCGCCGTAGCTGAGCACCTCGAAGCGGACAAGCTTGTCGATGTCCCGGGCCGTGAGCGAGGCCTGGTAAAACTGAACGCCGAACTGCTGCATGCGAATAGCGGCGACGTTAATCATGACAGTACGCAGGGACGCGACGACGCGCCCGTCGGCACGGCGCCGGAGACGCGTGCGCTGCCGGAGAGGCGCATTCTATCGGCCGCCGTCTGCAAAAGAAAGCAGAGAAATGAGACCCGACCCCTCTAGTTGGAGAGATCGTAGGTCACCTTCAACGCGATATCCTGCCGGAGCGAGTTCCACGCCGAGCAGTACTTCTCCCGTGAAAGCTGGATCGCACGCTCCACGGCCGCCGGCGGCGCACTGGTGGCCACGGCGAAGTGCAGCGTGGCGGCCGTAAACCGCTTCGGCTCTTCAGCCGCCCGTTCACCCGTAAAGGAAGCAGTCAAAGCAGTTAGCTCGTACCGGCCCCGTGTGAGGATGTGCACGAGATCGACAGCCATGCACCCGGCGACCCCCAGGGCCAGCAGCTGCATGGGCGAAGCCGCCGCGTAAGTGGCGCCGTCGATGCCGACCTCGTGCCTCCCGGCCAGGCCGGTGAACTCCAGGTTGCCGTCCCAGGCCAGACTGACGGTCATCGGAGCTGTCGCGTCCTCCATGCGAGTCCCTCCTGAAAGGCGTCGGGTTGAACGTTGGTCGGGAGGATTGTATTACAGGGCGCCGTCACTCGGCGACGGGTAACGTCTGCTCTCTGCGGGCGATCCAATCGCGCGCCTCGGCCAGCTGCGCGGCTACCGCGTCGGGGTGGGTCGACTGTGGTGTCGCGCGGGCAGCAATGGAGGCCTGCGGGGTGAACCGATCGAGGACGTCTTCGCCGAACAGGTCGGAACAGGCCCGCCACTCGGCCAGCGTGAGCGACCCGAAATCACGCTTTTCCTCGAGCAGGCGGCGGGCCATGCCGCCGACGACCTCGTGAGCCCTTCGGAACGGAAGGCCTCGGGCGACCAGATAATCGGCCACGTCGGTCGCAAGCAGCAGGCCCGATGCGGCCGCCTCCGTGCGGCTGACGTCGAGCGTCAGGCCCGCCACGACGGCGGTGACGGCTGAAAGCGACAGGGCGAGCGAATCCTCGGCATCGAAGACCGCCAGCTTGTCCTCCTGGAGGTCCTTGTTGTACCCGCTCGGCAACCCCTTCATGGTTGTCAGCCAGCCCGCAAGGCGGCCGATGGCGCTGCCGGCCTTGCCGCGAACGAGCTCGAGCGGGTCGGGGTTCTTCTTCTGGGGCATCAGGCTGCTGCCGGTCGTCGTCGCGTCGGCGAGGTCGAAGAACCCGAACTCCTCGCTCGCCATCACGATGAGGTCCTCGGCCAGCCGGCTCAGGTGCACCATGGCCAGCGCCGAGGCGTGGAGAAACGACGCCACGAAGTCGCGATCGGACGAGACGTCCAGGCTGTTGGTCACGACGCGCGAGAAGCCGAGCCGGCGGGCGAGCGCACCCGTGTCGACCGCGTAGTTGGTGCCGGCGATGGCGCCGGAGCCGAGCGGCATCGCGTCAGCCTCGGCTGCCGCCCCTGTCAGGCGGTTGTCGTCGCGGCGCAGCGCGGCCACGTGCGCCAGCAGAAAATGCGACACCAGGACCGGCTGCGCGCGGCGCAGGTGGGTGTAGGCGGGCATCACGGCCGATCCTGCCCGCTCCGCCTGCTCCGCACAGGCGGCCGCGAGACGGACGAGGCGCCGCTGGAGCAGCGGAATCCGCCGCTTGAGGTAGAGCCGGAAGTCGACCGAGACCTGGTCGTTCCGGGACCGGCCCGTGTGCAGCCGCCGGCCAGCCTCGCCGACACGCTCGACGAGCTGCCGTTCGACGAACGAGTGGACGTCCTCGTCCGGGCCGTCCACGAACGACGGATCGCGGCGGCCGCGCTCGAGGATCTCCCCGAGCGCAGCGGTCATGGCGGCGGCGTCCGCACGAGGAATCGCTCCCGCGTCGGCGAGCGCCTCGACCCACGCCAGGCTCCCCGTCACGTCGTCTTCGAACAGACGACGATCGAACGGGAAGGAGCGGCCGAAATCGAAGGCAGCCGGGTCGGGGGGGCCCGCGAACCGGCCTGACCAGAGCGTCGTCATCAGAACCCGCCTTGCGCGAACGGCTTGGCGTGCTGCGCCGCACGCGGAGCCGCGCCGTCTTGCCGGGCCCCGACCGTGCTGTGAACAGCACCCGACATCCCCCGCTGCCGCTGGCGCGCCGCCGTCTCAATCGGCAGCCCCCAGATCTTGATGAACCCCTCGGCAGCGGCGTGATCGAACTTGTCGCCGGCGTCGTAGGTGGAGAGCGCGTGATCGTAGAGCGCGTACGGCGACTGGCGGCCGACAATGCGCCAGCCGCCCTTGTACAGCCTGATCCGCACCGTGCCGGTCACCCGCTCCTGGACTTTCGCGACCAGCGCGTCGATCGCCTCCCGGGCGGGGGAAAACCACATCCCGTTGTAGACCATGTCAGCGTACGTCGCGCCCAGTTCGGCCTTGATGCGCCGCAGGTCGCGGGTCGTGACGATGCCCTCGAGCTCGCGGTGCGCGGCCTGCAGCACGACGGCTGCGGGCGCCTCGTAGACCTCGCGGGACTTGATGCCGACCAGCCGGTTCTCGATCATGTCGATCCGGCCCACGCCGTGCGAGCCTGCGATGGTGGCGACGCTGGCGACGAGCTCCACGAGCGGCATGTCGATGCCGTTGACCTCGGTCGGCACGCCCCGCACGAAGGAGACCTCGAGGTAGGCGGGGATGTCAGGGCACTCGGCGCTGGCCTTGGTCAGCGTGAAGACGTCCTCGGGCGGCTCCGTCCAGGGGTCTTCGAGCACGCCGCACTCGATGGCCCGGCCCCAGAGGTTCGCGTCGACGCTGTAGGGGCTCGCGGTCGTCACCGGCACGGGGATGCCGCGCTCGGTGGCGTAGTCGATCTCGTCCTGCCGCGTCATGCCCCAGACACGCGCGGGGGCGATCACTCGGATCACCGGATCGAGCGCCCGGACCGACACATCGAAGCGGACCTGGTCGTTTCCCTTGCCCGTGCAGCCGTGTGCGACCGCGGTGGCGCCTTCGGCGTGCGCGACCTCGACGAGCTTCTTGGCGATGAGCGGCCGGCCCAGCGCGGTGGCGAGCGGATACTGGTCCTCGTAGACCGCGCCCGCCTGCAGCGCCGGCAGCACGTACTCGCGGGCGAACTCGTCCCGCACGTCGAGCACATAGGCCTCTGCCGCCCCGGCCTCCTTCGCGCGGTACTCGATGGCCGCCAGCTCCCTGCCCTGGCCCAGGTCCACCGACAGGGCGATAACCTCGGCGCTGTAGCGCTCCATCAGCCACGGGATGGCGATCGAGGTGTCCAGGCCGCCCGAGTACGCCAGCACGATACGTTCCATCTGCTTCCCCTTTGGTATCTCCGGCCGTCTGCTCGAGCTCGTTCTCCCGCCGGCCCACGCCCGGCGGACTCGCAACGGCCCGGAGGCGCGAGACGCCGCCGCGCCGGTCAGCCGGCCATCCGCGCCAGGTGGCGCACGAGCGCGGCCGCCTGCGCGCCGTCCCGGCAGATCACCAGGATGGTGTCGTCACCCGCCACCGTGCCGACGACGCCCCCGAGGCCGGCGTGGTCGATCGCCAGGGCGAGCATGGCCGCCTGGCCCGGCCCGGTCCTGAGGACGACCAGCTCCCGCACCTGGTCGGTCCGCGCAAGGTACTGGGTGGCCGCCCGGCGCAGCTCGGTGCGCGCCGCCTCCGGGCTCGCCGGCCCGGCCGCCGCCCGCTGGTAGGCGCCGTCGGCCGCCCGCTTGACCAGGCCGAGCTCCTTGATGTCGCGCGAGATGGTCGCCTGCGTCGTCGAGATCCCGCGCCCGCGGAGCTGCCGCTGCAGGAGCTGCTGGCTCCCGATCGGCTCGCGATCGACCAGCTCGAGGATTACGGCCTGTCGTCGGATCTTCATCGGGCGTTTGCACCCATCACGCTCACCGCCCCGCTGCCCGAGCCGCGCTCTCGAGCGCGGCTCGGCGTATGATCATACAGACAGCTGCATAGATCTGCAAGGCCGCGCACGAGTCCGGGGCGAGGACGCGGAGGGCGGGGGCTCGTTCAGACGCCGCGGAGCCGGGCGGCCACCGCGCTCGCCGCGAACCACACCGACGCGCACAGGACGATCGTCGCCCCCGTGGCGGTGCCGGCCCACGGCTGGGCGGAGATGAGCAGGCCCGAGACGGCGGAGGTCAGCGACACCGCCAGCGCCCACCAGAACATTCCCGCGGCCGACCTCGCGAGGTTCCGCGCGGCGGCCGCAGGCACGATCAGCATGGCGGTCACCAGAAAGACGCCGACCGCCCACACCGAGACGATCACGACGAGCGACAGCAGCCCCGCGAACAGGTACTGGTACAGCCGCGTCGGCACCTGGTGGGCCGACGCCAGGCTGGGGTTCACCCCCACGTAGAGCAGGCGGTTGAAGCCGAACACCTGGAACGCCATCAGCGCGGCGCACAGCACGCCGGTCAGCCGGATCTCGGCGTCGCCGATCGTCAGGATGTCGCCGTAGAGGAACATCTGAAGGTTCCGGGCGACCGACCGGTCCCGGCTCACGACGGCCAGGCCGAAGGCGATGACCGCGGAGAAGAAGACCCCGATGACCGTGTCGATCGACAACGTCGTCTTCCGGCTCGCCGCCACGATGGCCAGCCCGACGCCGAGCGCGAAGACCACCATCGTCAGCCGCGCGTCGGCGCCGGCGAGCAGGCCGAGGGCGACGCCGGTGAAGGCGGAGTGGCTGATGGCATCCGAGAAGAACGCCATGCGGAAGTTGACGACATGGACCCCCATGACGGCGCACATCGGCGCGAGCAGCGCCAGCTCGACCAGCGCCTGCTGCATGAAGCGGGCCTGCATCGCCTCGACCGGGAGCAGGCGCGCCAGCAGGTCGTAGAGCGGCGTCAGCTCAGGCATGGGGGTGGGGATGGCGCCCGTCGGTGTCGTGATGGCACGGCGCCGGCGTGTGCAGATCGGCCAGGCCGAGGTGGATGCCGAACGTCGCCGCGAGCACCGGGGCGGTCAGCGTGGTCTGCGTCGGCCCCTGCCCCATGACGCGACGGTTCAGGCAGATGACGTCGGTTGCGTGCGCGGTGACGAGCGAGAGATCGTGCGTGACCATAACCTGCGTGAACCGGCGCTCGGCGCGCAGCCCGTCCAGCAGCTCGCACAGCAGCGTCTCGCCCGCCACGTCGACGCCCGAAGACGGCTCGTCGAGGATGAGGACGTCCGGGTCCCGCTGGATCGCCAGCGCGAGCAGCACCCGCTGCAGCTCCCCGCCGGAGAGCGCCCCCAGCCGGCGGTCGGCCAGCCGGTCGGCATTAACCTGCCGGAGCAGGCTCATCGCCGCCTCGTGCGGCCGCCGGCTTCGGCCCGCCCACAGGGGGCGCCGCTGGGGTCCCATGACCATCAGGTCGAGGACGCTCAACGGCATCCCGCGGTCAAACGACAGGTACTGCGGCACATACCCGAGCCGCGCCGGCCCACGCGGCGTCGCGGCCATCCCAATCCGGCCTGTAAACGGCACCTGCCCCAGCAGGGCCAGCAGCAACGTGGTCTTGCCGGCGCCGTTCGGACCGATGATCGCGGTCGCGCTGCCGCGCGGCACCGCCGCATCCACCGACTCGAGAATGCGCACGCCGCCGATGACGACCGACACGCTCTCGAAGCAGATTGCCGGTGACGTCGTCCCGCTCCAGTCCATCCTCTCCGTGCCTCTCCTGCGCCTCTCCGGCGCTTCTCCTGAGCCCCTCCGGCGCCTCTCCGTGCCCCCCTGCCCTCGCCCCGTTTCTACCTGAGCGTCCGCGCCAACGTCGCGAGGTTCGCGCGCATGGTGCGCTCGTAGTGGTCCAGCGGCGCATCGTCGGGCCCGCTGGCCACCGGATCCAGCGTGGCCTCCGGGATGCCCGCCTCCCGGGCAATGGTCCGCCCGACCCTCACCGGGTACTGCGGTTCGGTGAACAGCGCCGCCGCTCCTGACCGCCTGATCAGGCTCACGATCTCGAGCATGCGGGCCGCCGCGGGCTCCTGCCCCGGCGCCTCTTCGACGACCGCGGCAATCTCGAGGCCGCAATCGCGCGCGAAGTAGTCGAACACCGCGTGCACGGTCACGATCTTGCGGGAGCGGAAGCCGGCCGTGGCCGACGCGCACTCGCTGGCCAGCGCCTCTACGGCCGGCGCGTAGCGCTCCGCATTGCGGGCATAGACCGAGGCGCCTGCGGAATCCGCCTCCGACAATGCCGCGGCAATCGTCCGGATCATGCGCGCCGCCAGCCGAGGGCTCGAGAAGATGTGAGGGTTGGGCGCCTTCTCGTCGCCCCGGCCGCCGTGCTCGTCGCCCGTCCAGATCACCTCCCCGGCGCCCCGGGATGCCTCGACGACGCGGACGCCGGGATTCGCGCTCGTGATCGGCTCGCCCAGGAACTCCTCGAGTCCGAGGCCGTTTGCGACGAGCAGGTCGGCCCGCGCGATCTTCTGCATGTCCTGCGGCGTCAGGACGTAGTCATGCGGGCACCCCATCGCGGCGGGCAGCATCAGCTCGACCGTCACGCCCTCGCGGCCGGCGGCGATGTTCCGGGTGAACAGAAACACGGGGAACGTCGTGCAGACGACACGCAGGCCATCGCTCTTCGAGCGGGGCGCCGGCCCGCGCGCGCACGCCGCACCAAGAGCGGCGCCAAGCGCAACACCGGCCAGCACGAGCCACACAAGTCCCGGGCGGCGGAGGGCGACAGACATGAGATGTGTAGATAGTATCGCGAAAGGAACCCGCCCTGCGCCAGTTGCGCCGCATTCCTGAGGTTGCTAAGCTCGAACCATGGGCCTTCCGAAACGCGCCTTGGCTGCGGCGTCAGCCTTCGCCCTCTCCGCCATCACGCTCGCCGGCCAGCAGCCTCCGACGTTCCGGACCGGCGCGCGGGTCGTGCCGCTGTACGTCACCGTCACGGACGAAACCAGGCGGCTCGTCCCGAACCTCACCCGCGACGACTTCCAGATCCTCGACAACAACCGCCCGCAGCCGATCACGCTGTTTGACAGCGAGATCCTGCCCATCACCGTGGTCGTCATGCTCGATACCTCGGGCAGCATGACGCTGAACCTGGAGTTCGTGCTGGAAGGCGCCGAGCAGTTCCTCCTGAAGATGCTGCCCGACGACAAGGCGTCGGTCGGCGCCTTCAACGACAAGATCGAGTTCGCCTCGGCGTTCTCGTCGGACCGGGAGGAGCACATTGCGGCGCTGAAGGAGCTGGATTTCGGCAACCCGACCAGGCTCTACGACGCCATCGACGCCAGCCTGACCCGCCTGCAGGGCGTCGAGGGGCGCCGCGTGATCCTGGTCTTCACCGACGGCGACGACACGGCGAGCAAGACGAGCCAGGGCCCCGTGCTCGAGCGGGCGCGCAACGAGGAGGTCATGATCTACGCCATCGGCCTCCGGAGCAACTACTTCAACGGCCGGACTCAAGTGCGCACCAGCCCGGATCGCGGCCTGCGGAGGCTCGCCGAGGAGACCGGCGGCGGGTACTTCGAGCTCGAGCGGACGGCGGATCTCGGCCCCACCTTCACGCGCGTGTCAGAGGAACTGCACAGCCAGTACCTGATGGGCTTCACGCCGGCGGTCCTCGACGGGAAGGTCCACAAGCTCGAGGTCCGCATGCGGCAGCCGAACATGCGGGCGCGGGCGCGAAGGAGTTACCTGGCGGTCGCAGAGCTGCCCGCCCCCGCAGGCAGGTAGCACGCTGCCCTCGGGCGCATCGGGTGCTCGCCCCGGAGTTCCCGCCGTGACCACAGAGGGAAGCTCAGGCTTCAGGCGAGAACCGCGGCGATGATGGCAACCGCAAGCAGGGCGCCGACGAACCACTCGGCTTTGTCGGTGAAGCGTCCGAACATCTTCCCACCGCCTTTCCTGTCTACACGATCTTAGACGCACCAGGTCGCGCAAGAGTTGCTCGATTCCCGGCTGCAGGGCGGCGGAAGCCGGTGGCCCTGCTTCCAAACGCTGATGCCCTCCGCTACAATGAGCCGGTTTCGGCGCACGGGCCGACTCCCCTTCGAAGGAGCAACTATGCGTCTTCTCGCGTACCTCGCCGTCGTTGCAGCGCTCGTGTTCGGCGGAATGGCCTGCGGCGGGGCCAAGCCGGCACAGGAGGCCACTCAGGCGCAGGCCACTCAGCAGGCTGGCAAGGACGCGGCGCCGGGCCTGGGTGACATGGCCAGGGGCTTCGAGGCCATGGCCAAGAGCGCAACGGAAATGGAGGAGCTGAGCAAGCGGCCGCCGGTTGAACCGGTCAGCTTCAAGGTGCTCGCGCCGTTCTTCCCGGATCTCGCCGGCTGGGAGAAGGGAACGCCCGAAGGCGAGAAAATGTCGGCGCCGGTCGCGATCTCAGACAGCCAGGTCGACTACACCAAGGACGAAGCCCGCATCACGGCGAAGATCACGGACTCGGGTAACAACGCCATGTTCCTGGCGCCGTTCATGATCTATCTGACCGCGGGGTACGAAAAGGAGACGTCGGGCGGCTACGAGAAGTCGGTGAAGATCAGCGACCAGCCTGGCTGGGAGCGGTGGGACAACGAGTCGAAGTCGGGCACGCTCAACATCTTCGTCAACAAGCGCTTCCTCGTCGAACTCGACGGCAACGGCATCGAGAATGCCCAGGTGCTGCACGACCTGGCCGGCAGGATCGACCTCCGGCGGTTGGGTGAGGTGAAGTAGGATCGCGTCTACATCCTGAAACCCTCCTTCAGCGGATCGTCATCGTCCACGAGGAAGGTGTGCTCGCCGGTGATCCAGGCCGAGCCTTCGAGCTCGGTCCGGATCGCCGGCAGCCCTCCGACGGTTTCGCGGCCGGCTACGCGGCCGCGGAATGTCGTGCCGATCAGGCTTTCGTGCACGAAGGGCCGCCCGGCCGGCAGCACCTCCATCGCGTCCAGCACCGCCATGACCGCCGACGTCCCAGTGCCACACGGCGATCGGTCGACCTCCGCGTCCGCGAAGATCGTCACGTTCCTCAGATCGGCCGACGGGTCGCGCGGCGGGCCGGTGAAGATCGTCCCGTAGATCCCCTTCAGACTCGGCTCGTCCGGGTGCACGATCGGCCGGGCGGCTTCGACCGCCCGCTTGACGACCATGCCCACGCGCCGCAGCTCCTGCAGATGCGCCACCTCGATCGGCAGGCCGACGGCTTCGGCGTCGACGATCGCGTAGAAGGCCCCGCCAAAGGCGACATCAACCCTGACATCGTGCGAGCCGACACGAATCGGCAGGCCGGCCTCGGCCACGAACGACGGGACGTTGACGAAGGCGACGCTCTGGACCTTGACGCCTCCCGGCGCGGTTGAGGCCTCGGGCACCGCTCCTTCCGCCAGGCTGCCCGATCGACCGTCGCCCTGACGGGCACTGATGCGGGGCATCGCCCGAACGGGACCGGCCGGCGTGTCGAGGAGGATCTCGCCCGGCGTCCGAAGCGGCGCCAGCAACCCGCGCTCGATGGCGATCGTGACGACGGCGATGATGCCGTGACCGCACATCGTGCTGAAGCCTTCGTTGTGCATGAACAGCACGCCGGCATCGGCCTCCGCGCGCACGGGCTCGGTCAGCAGGGCGCCGTACATGTCGAGGTGTCCCCTCGGCTCCCACATCAACGCCTTCCGCAGATGGTCGGCGTGAGCCTTCACCCACGCCCGCTTCTCGAGCATCGTCCGACCTCGCGGCGCTGGAAACCCGTCGACAATGAGGCGAAGCGGCTCGCCCGCAGCATGGGCGTCGATGGTACGGAGGCGGCGGATCATGGGGGAGATTATAGGTGTAATGTACAGTGGCTAGTGGTCAGTGGTCAGTGGCCGGGGGCCGGGGAGCGCGCAGCCGCGGAGAGGCCTACGATGGCGAAGAAGACGAACTGGGGCCTGATCATCCTGGGCGTTGTGATCTTCGCGGTCATCGTCGGCGCAGGCCTCATCGCGACCTTCGGGTTCGTGATGTACCGCCAGCTCGACATTCAGACCGCCGCCGTGGAGTCACCCGAAGAGGAGTTCAAATCGGCCCGATCCCGGTTCGAGGGACAGACGCCGTTTATCGAGCTTCCACAAGATGGCGCGAGCTCACCGGTCGTGCACCGCGAACAGATCGGCGCCCAGCCGGTGCCGCTGACGGGGCTTCGGGTGCTCGCGTGGGATCCACAGGAGCGCAAGCTCGTGCGGTTCACGATCCCGTTCTGGCTGCTCAGGTTCACGGGCGGAAACGACGTCCGCCTGTCCAGCCGCGAGATGTCATTTGACTCGGACATCCGTCTCAACGTCTCAGCGGCCGATCTCGAGCGGCGGGGACCCGGCCTGATCCTCGACTACACAGCCGGCAAGGGCGAGCGAGTTCTCGTCTGGGCGGAGTGACCACCTCCAGGGACACCCGCCCCGCTTGGCGTCCGCCCGATCGCAGCAAGCCTCTGTAAACCAGTCACTTCGGCGTTCGCACTTTCTGGCGCCCTCCTTGCATCCTCACAGGGCAAACGCCTGCCGGTCCTCTCGGGTGCCGGCGCAGGCCATCGTCAGGGGGCGCCATCATGCTGGGCCAACATTCACGCGTTGCGCTTCACCTCGTCGCGCTCGGTGCCATCGCGGGGCTGGCGCTTGCGGCGCCACGGTCTGCCGCTGCGCAGGTGTCGATTGGCTTCGGAGTGGTGATCGGCGGCGGCCAGGCCCCCCGCACCCTGCCGCCCCCGGCGCGGCCGGGTTCTGGGTACGGTCCGCAACGGAACACGTTCTTCGAGTACGCGTCGAGGAACGGGTACGTGGACGGCTACGAGAAGGGCCTCGACGATGCCCGCGATCGACGGGCGTTCGATCCGCTGAGGCACCGCCGCTACCGTTCCGCGGATCACAACTACAACCGTCGCTACGGTCCCAAGGTCGAGTACCAGAACGCGTATCGCCAGGGATTCAGCGCCGGCTACGAGGCGGGTTACCGGGAGATCATGCAACGGTACCGCGGCTACTACGGGGGGAGCGGGCGCTACGACGGGTACGGCCGTGACGATCCGCGGCGGCGGTAGACGAGAGACCGCGATTCGAAGTCGTCGGGAGAGGGGCGGTCACGAGAGCCGAAGGAACTTCTGGATCCGGCCGATCAGGCTGCGCGGCGCTTGCGGGACCGTCACGGGCGCCTGCGCTGCTTCGCGTGACCGGTCCAGGCCCGCTCGGCGTGCCTCAACGACAGCGGCAACCTTCTCGACGACCTGCGGGTTCGCCAGGAAGATGCGGCGGAAGATGTCGGCCGTGATCTCCAACACACGGCAGTCCGTGACAGCTGTGACGTCCGCAGTGCGCGGATCGCCTGTGAGCAGTGACATCTCGCCGAAGTAGCCGCCGGCCGGGATGGTCGCCACCTCCTGACGGTTCGGACCGACGGTCACGCGGACTTCCCCGGCACAGATGAGGAACATCGAGTCGCCCGGGCGGCCCTCGTGGACAATCGTCTCGCCCGCGCCGTACACCTGCTCCACGGAAGCGGCGACCACTTCGGCTCGCTCGGAATCCGAGAGCGGCGTCAGGATGTCGACGCCGCGAGCGACTTCTTCCAGCGACGCGGTCCGTTCGGGCGAGCGTCCTGTCTGCTCGGCGCGCATGTAGTTGATGCGCATCGGGAACGGAATCTCGAACCGCCGACGGCGCAGGGCGTAGTAGATCGCGGTCAGGACGCGGTCCTTGGCGAGAAGGTCCTTCGAGAAGTCATCCACCCAGAACCGCACGCGGTACGTGATGGCCGAGTCGGAAAACGCCAGCAGGAGAACCTCGGGCGCCGGGCTCATCAGGATCCCCGGCACCCGCATGGCTGCCTCCAGCAGCACCGCCTTCACCTCGTTCGGCGGGGCGCTGTAAGTCACGCCCACGTCCACGTGCAGCCGTGTGGGCAACGACGGCTCGGAGTAGTTGGTGATCGCTTCCTTCGAGATGACGTTGTTCGGCACGACCACGAAGTTGCCCGCCTTCGTGTGCAGCTTGGTCGCCCGCCACGTGACCTCGGTGACGCGGCCCTCGAACTCGCCGACGGTGATCCAGTGGCCCACCCGGAACGGCTTCTCGCTCTGGATGGCCAGCCCCGCGAACAGGTTCCCGAGCGTGTCCTGGAGCGCAAACCCGACGACGACGCCGCCGATGGCCGAGATCGTGAGGAACTTCTCCTGCATCACGAACACGCCGAAGGCCACGAACAGGCCGACGACGATCGTGTCCTGGACGATGCTGGGGAAGCGCTCCGGAATGCGATCGGCGCGCCAGGGGTTGATGGCGAGAACCACGACCAGGTTGATGACACCTGCCGCGAGCAGCAGCCGTTCAGCCGAGGCAAGCTGGGCGGCCAGCTCCGCGGGCAGCGTGTACCAGGCCGCGACGGCATTGACCGCCACGTACGCGGCAAACAGCAGCACCGACAGTCGGAGCTTGCGGTGGATCAGGCGGTTGGTGGTCGCGACTCGCACGAGGAGCGAGACGGCCAGCAGGCCGACGCCGATGGCGAGATGATGGGGATAGTGGGACACGTTACCGGAGACCGCCCTCCTTCTTGAATGCCTCGATGTCCGCCGCCGCCAGGGCGACGCGCACGAGCGCCGGGTTCGCGCCACCCTTGGCGTCGCGTTCGCGGTCAACGCCCCGGGACGCCCCGGACCCGACCACCTCGGCCGACTTCCGCTCGGACCCCCCGGGTTTAAGCAGGTTGGCGATCCCGAAGCCCCCCTTCTTCTTCTGCGTCTCCTCTTCCTTCTTGTCGGCTTCGGCGTCCTTGCCCTTGCCCGTGCCACTGCCGGTCAGGCCGGCGGACCCAGCCTCGATGGTCGCAATCTCAGCCAGCGGTTTGGCGGTATAGGAGACGAACTTCCGGTACCGCGTCTCGAGCGCGGCGCTGGCGGTCAGCTTCTCGCTCGCGATCTGCTTCGCGATCCGCTCGAGCCGGTCCTTCATCTCGGGGTGCGAGGCGAACAGGCCCTGTTTCTCGCTCGCCGACTTGTTGCGCTCCTGCAGCCGGGTCAGGAAGGCGCCCAGGCCGTGCGGATCGTACCCGACCTTGTTCGCCAGCCGCAGCCCCTCCTTGTCGGACTCCATCTCTTCGGCGCGGCCGAAGCCGGCAAGCACGAGCTCCGTGGTCTTGTCGACGAGCCTGTTGAAGACCGCGCGGTTCCCGAGCGTCTCGTCGGCGCCGATCTGGACGAGCTTCCCCTTCTGGATCGCTCTGATCGTGTGCTTATTAGTGACGTGTATCAGCTCGTGGGCAAGCACGTCGGCCAGCTCGGCCTCGCTCGAGATGAGGCCCAGCGCCCCGCGCGTGATGTGGATGTACCCGCCGGGCGCCGCGAACGCATTGACGCCGTCGGTGTCGAGCACGATGAACCGGTACGCGATGTTCGGGCGGGACGAAGCCTGGGCCAGGACGGTGCCGACGAGCGACACGTACCGGTGGACGTTTGTGTCCTGCGCGACGCCGTAGCGGACACGGACCCTCTCGCTGACCGCCGCGCCGAGCTGCTCCTCCTCCTCGTCGGTGATCTGCAGCTCCTGGAACTGCTGCGCCCGCTTGAGGATCTGGTCGAGCTGGCCGGCGCGGTCAGCCGGGCCCTTCGGCGCGGCGTTTGCCGGCACGGCCACGATCGCCAGCCACGCGGCCGCCCACATGAACCGTCTCATCCCACCCCTCCCTCGTCCACCTCGTGGATCGCGACCGGCCGGGTCTTCCCCTTGACGACCACCTCTCCCAGGGCACGGATATGATACCGCCCTTTCAGACCGAGGCGCGTGTCCTCACTGATGATGATGTGCGTCTCGTACTGCTTGTTGAGCGACTCGAGCCGCGATCCCAGGTTGACGGCGTCGCCGATGACCGTGTAGCTCATGATGGTGTCCGAGCCGATGTTGCCCGCCACCATGTCGCCGGTGTTGATGCCGATGCCGATATCCAGCGTCGGCCAGCCCCTGGCCGCCCAATCGCGGTTGAGCGCCGCCAGCTCGCGGCGCATCGCCAGCGCCGCCTCGACCGCGTGGTCTGCGTGATCCGGGTCCTCGAGCGGCGCCCCGAAGAGCGCCATCACCATGTCCCCCACAAACTTATCGAGCGTCCCCCGGTGTGCGAACAGGACCTGCACCATCCGGGTGAAGTACTCGTTGAGCTGGCCGACGATCTGCTCGGGCTCCCCCCGCTCGGTGACCGTCGTGAATCCCCGGATGTCGGAAAACAGGACCGTCATCTCCCGCCGATGCCCCCCGAGCTTGGCGCGCGAGGGGTCCGCCATGAGGTGATGGAACACGTCCGGCGCGACGTACCGGGAGAAGAGCAGCTTCACCTTGCGCTTCTCCCGGCCCTCGATCAGGTATTGATACGCCACGCCGCCGAAGCTGGCGAGCGCCACGCCGAGCGCTGGCGCAGCCAGGCGCAGCCAGATGCCGTTGCCAAAGAGGGCCAGCGATCCGAACAGCAGCGCCGCCAGCACTGTCGCCGTCGCCGCCAGCGTGACCCACAGGCTCGTGAACATCGACAGGATCGCCACCGCGAGCGCCGAGGCCGCAAGCGTCGCGAGGGCAACCAAGGCGGGTGCGGGCGTTGTGAAGTGCGACGACAGCAGGTCGTCGATCACGCTGGCGTGGATCTGCATCCCGGGCATCTTCCCGGCCGGAAAGGGCGTCGTGAACAGGTCGGAGAGGCCCGGGGCCGTCGTGCCAATCACCACGATCGCGTCCTTGAAGGCCGCAGGATCGACGGCGGGTTTCTCGCCCGCGAGCAGCTGCTGCTCCGAGTAGAACAGGTCGTAGAACGAGTGTTCCCGGTAGGTCGGCTGGCCTTCCGACAGGACCGGGCCGCGAAAGCGGATCAGCATGCGCCGCGCCACGCGCGCCGCGGTGTCAGCGTAGAGGGACGGGATGCGCTGTTCCACGAGCGGCACGGAAACGGATCCGAGCTTGAGATGGCGCGGGTCGGCGGTGATGTCGGCGGCCTTCGCGCCCGCCACACTCATGGCGGCCGCGAGCGGCAGCGACGGCACCGTCCGGCCGCCGGCCGTGACAAACGGCGCCGCGCGGCGAACGGGGCCGTCCGGATCGTAGACGAGCAGGCTGTGACCAACGGCCCGGCTCGCCTGTGCCAGCTCGTCGAACGGCAGCCTCAAGGCGGGCCGCTGCTCGAACACCGACCCGACCGCGGCCGGCCATGACGGGAGCCTGAAACCTCCGGACGCCTGGGACGCTCTGTCGCCTGCTTCGGTGGCCTCGGTGCTGGCCTCGGCGACGTGGATCACCGTCCCGGCGCGTGAGGTGGCCTCTACCAGCGCGGCGTCTGACTCCTCACCGGCCCATGGCTCCTCGCCGACCTTGAACGACCTCCGGTCCCGCTCGCTGAAGAGGATGTCGTAGACGATGACCTTCGCCGGGCCGCGCGCCAGGAAGTTGATGAGATGGGCGTGCACGAGCCGCGGCCACGGCCAGCGCCCTACCAGCGGCTCGAGCCTCTGGATGCTCCCATCATCGATGGCGACCAGGACGATGTCCTTGCGTGCCTGGGAGGGATCCGCCGTCCGGACAACCCGCCAGTCGTAGGTCTTGAGCTCGATCGTCTGGAAGAACGGCGTGCGGTCGAGCAGGCCGGCAGCAACGGCGGCCGCCAGCCCGATGAGGACACCGACGAGGAGCTTCCGCACGAGCGAAAGGGTAGCACAGGGCCGAATCAGTCGACAGTCGACGGTCGGCTCGACGCGTGCCCCGCGCTTTCAGGCTCGTACCTGCTGGCTGTCGTGAGGCCGGCCGCCAGCAGAGCGCCCGCCTCCACGCTTCCGGCGGTGTTTACCCGGATTTAACATCGACGTAACCGCCCCGAAACCCTGCGGACGTATCGTCAGGAACATGGACCCGCTTCCCATTGTCGTCGCGCTTGTCGCGATGGCGTTGATTTTCGACTACATCAACGGGTTTCACGATGCGGCAAACTCGATTGCCACCGTGGTGTCGACGCGGGTGCTGTCGCCCGGCACGGCCGTCATCTGGGCTGCGTTCTTCAATTTCGTGGCCGCTTTCGCCTTCGGCACCGCCGTCGCCGGGACGGTCGGCAAGGGGCTGATTGACATTCGCGTCGTCACTTTCGGGGTCATCCTGGCGGGCCTTGTCGGCGCCATCGCCTGGGATCTGCTCACCTGGTATTTCGGCCTGCCGACAAGTTCATCGCACGCGCTCATCGGCGGGTATGCGGGCGCTGCGGTCGCGAAGGCCGGTCTGATTGCCGTGACGGGATGCCCGAACTGCGGGCGGGGCTGGGCAAGGACGCTCTCCTTCATCGTCGTGTCTCCGGCGATCGGACTCGCGGCGGGGCTGGCGCTGATGGTCGCCATCTACTGGATCTTCCGCCGCGTCACCCCGGGGCGCGTGGACCAGTGGTTTCGCCGCCTCCAGCTCGTGTCAGCAGCGCTCTTCAGCCTCAATCACGGCGCCAACGACGCCCAGAAGACGATGGGTATCATCACCGGCGTGCTCGTTGCCGCCGGTTACCTGAACGTCTTCGAAGTGCCCTTCTGGGTGGTCCTTGCCGCGCATACGGCCATCAGCCTCGGCACGCTGGCCGGCGGGTGGCGGATCATCCACACCATGGGATCGCGAATCACGAAGCTCCAGCCGGTGCACGGGTTCGCCGCGGAGACCGGCGGTGCGTCTGCCATCTTCGTGGCGACGGCGCTCGGCGTCCCCGTGAGCACCACCCACGCGATCACGGGAGCCATTGTCGGAGTGGGCGCAACGCGGCGCCTGTCGGCAGTCCGATGGGGTGTCGCCGGCCGAATCGTCTGGGCGTGGGTGCTGACGATTCCCGCGGCAGCAACCATCGGAGCCATCACCTACTCGTTCCTTCGGCTGGTGGGGATGCAGTAACGGCCCGCGCGTGCGCGGTGCAAGGAGTGCACTTTCAGTATCTCGCACGAGTGACTGCGGTTCAAGACTGTTTGTCCCGGCTCACAGCTGGTATCATCGCGGCCCCATGTCCGAGGACCGCGCCCCTCACAACGTCCTCGCCCGGATCACGGGTAATCCGCACCTCGCGCGCGCCGTGCCGTTCCTGCGGCCCGAGGCCCTGCACGCCGTGATCGTACACTGCGGGCTTCAGGACTGCGGCGAGCTGCTCGCGCTGGCGACGCCAGAGCAGCTGGCGGCGGTCCTCGATCTCGACCTCTGGAGGGCCGATCGCCCCGGCGCCGAGGAGCGGTTCGACGCCGGGCGCTTCTGCGAGTGGCTCGAGATGCTGGTTGATGCCGGCCCGACGATCGCCGCTGAGCGGCTGGCGAAGATGGATGTGGCGCTGGTCGTTGCCGGGCTGTCGCCCAACATCAGGGTATTCGATCCCGCGGTCTTCGCGCCTGAGGTGGAACCGAGCGGCGCCGATGTCGTCTCGAGCGCCGGCCGCGTGCGGGGCGTCCACGCGGAGATCGGTGGCTATGTCATCGTCGCCCGCCGGCAGGACAGCTGGGACGCGATCGTGCAGGTGCTGCTCGCGCTTGGGGAGCAACAGCCCGAGACGTTTCACCGTGTGATGCGGGGCTGCCGCAGCCTCTCGCACGGGAGCCGGGAGGTGGACGGGCTCGACGATCTGGTGTCGGATGCCGCACAGGCCCGGTTCGACCTGTCGCTCGGCCGGGAGCGGCGCCGCGATCGCGTCGGGTTCCTGATCCCCGAGCAGGCTCGAGCCTTTCTCGATTCGGCCCGCCATCTTTCCTTGGATGCAGAGCCGCCTGAAGAGCACCCCGTGTTCGCGGCCTATCAGCGGTCGATGGCTGCGGCTCGTGAAGCGGAGGCGAACTCGGCTCCCGAGACCGCAGAGGCGCCCGTCGTCGAGACTCCATCCGGCATCGTGGCGGCGGTGGCCGGCGTGATCGACGTCTTGCGCGATTCCGGTGTGCTTGCCGACGCTCCCCGCGCGTTGCTTCCCGGTGCACAAGAAGATCCCTCATCGCCTCATGCTGCGCTGAACAGCTATCTGCAGCGCTCCGGGGAATCCGGCGGCGCCGAGTGGACCATCCGGCATCAGGAACTCGTGTTCCTCGCAAACGTGCTGGTGGCCGGATGCTCCGTGCACGAACGGCCCTTCACGCGGCGCGAAGCAACGGACGCGGTGGCGGCAACGTGCAACCTGGGGCTCGTCTACTGGCCGCCGCAGTGGCTCGAGCCGGAAGAACACACGCTCGTCACGGCATTCCAGGTGGGGTGGGCAGTCCTGCACCGCGAGGTGTCGATGTTCGCGGCCGAGCGGGTCCTTGATGCGCTGGACAACGTTCGCACGAGCGACCTCGACCTGCAGCTCGGGCTGCACGTGCTGCGGCATGACCTGCACAAGGCGTGGCGGGAAGGCATCCCGTGGCGCGTCCGCGATCGGCTCGACGTCCTCGCGTCGCTTGACCTGCCTGCCTGGGCAGCGCTCGTTGCGCTCTTCGATGAGTGTCCCGTGATGCTGGCCAACGTCAGCGCGGTGGGCGACCGCCGGCCGCATCGAGTGGACCCTTCGGCGTTCCAGTTCATCGCGGACGCGAGACATATTGCCGCGGTCCACGAGTTTCTGCTGTCGCTGCCCGAGCAACTCGTCCGCTGAACGGGAGATCGCCCCGCGACGGTTCCGCTCCGTAACGTTCTGCCTCCGCAGAGGTTCGGAGTGCTATAATCGCCTCGAATTCGGGCGGTGGAGTCCGCCGTAACCGTTCCGCGCGCGGAACTGATGACTCCTACTGGGGATCCCCTGGTAGGAGTTTTTTGTTTTTCTGAGGACCAGGCGATGGTCAAAGGGTGCGAGTCGGAGATCGCGGCCAGGACTGATCCAGCACCACGGATGGACGCCGCGGCCCCAGAGCGTGGCAGCGCGCTCGACAGTCTCCGTGTGCTCGCCACGTTGGCACAAGCAGTGGGAGCGGCAGCCGTCGAAAGCGAGGCGTCCGCGCGTGCGGAACGCCTGCGCGAGGGGCGGTTTTTCGTGGCGTGCCTGGGCCAGTTCAAGCGCGGCAAGTCATCGGTGCTGAACGCCCTCGTGGGCTTTCCGCTGCTGCCAACCGGCGTGGTTCCCGTCACCTCGGCTGTTACCATTCTCCGGCAGGGAGCGTCGCCGCCGCGAGCGGTCGTGCACTTTTCCGATGGCACAGCTCAGGACGTCCCGACGATCGATCTGGCCCACTACGTCACGGAGGCGGGCAACCCGCGGAACCGCAAGCGCGTGGCGGCGGTGGAGCTGTTCGTGCCGTCGCCGCTGCTGGCGAACGGCCTGTGCCTGGTGGACACGCCGGGCCTAGGGTCGGTCTTCGGCGACGCCAGCCGCGTGACCCGCACGTTTGTTCCGCACATCGATGCGGCGCTGGTGGTGCTCGGGTCGGACCCGCCCGTGTCGGGCGAAGAGCTCGACCTGATTGCGGAGGTCGCCGCCCAAACCCATCATCTGATCTTCGCGCTCAACAAGGCGGATCGCGTCTCTGAGGCGGACGCCCGTGACGCCGGCGAGTTCACCGCACGCGTCATCCGCGAGCGGCTGGGGCGTCCGGTCGCCCCGTGCCTGCACATCAGCGCCGCCGAACGCCTCGAGAACCGCCGGACGCGGGACTGGCAGGCCCTTGAACAGGCCGTCGGCCGGCTCGCCGCGCATGGCGCCGAGGTGGCGGTCGAGGCCGTCACGCAGACCGTGCAGCGGCTCGCCGCACGCCTCGTGCACGACATCGACGAACAACAGGCCGCTCTGGGCCGGCCCCTCCAGCAGTCCGAACAGCGGCTGGCGGACCTGCGGGGCACGGTCGCGGATGCAGAGCGGACGCTCCGGGATCTCGGCGCCTTGTTCACCGTCGAGCAGGTGTCGCTCACCCAGAAGCTGCGAGATGCCCAGCGCGAGTTCCTGGCGGGCACGCACACGACCACCGCCCGGGATCTGGAAGCGGCGATTGCCGCCGCGCCCGAGCGCCGGACGCGGGCGCTGCGCGCGCGCGCGATGAACCTGGCCCGACGTACCGCCAAGCACCGCGTTCTGCTCTGGCGCGAATCGGTTGATCCCGTTGGGGAGACCCTGTACCGGCAGGCGATGGAGCGGTTCGGCACCCTGTCGAGCGAATTCCTGAGGCGGCTTCGCGCCTCGTCGGGCTCTGACACCGGCCTGCCGTCGGGCGTTGACGCGGGGGCAGGATTCACAGCCAGAAGCGAGTTCTTCTTCACCGACCTGATGTCAACAGCGGAACCTCCGATTCCGCTTTGGCTGCTGGATCGGGTCTGGCCGCGTTCGCTGGCCCTTCCCTCGATCCGGCGGCGCGCCCGGGTTTACCTCGACCGCCTGCTGGAAACCAACAGCGCTCGCGTGGCGAACGACCTGGAGGAGCGGATCCGGCAGAGCGCGCATCTGCTCGAGACGGAGATCAGGGCCGGCCTCCAGGAAGCGGCGGAGTCAGCAACGCGGGCTCTGGAACGCGCCCGCGCCCAGCAGGCTGCGGGCGCTCAGGCAGTCGAGGCAGAGACCAAACGCCTGGCGGCGCTGCGAGCGCAGACCATCCAGATCGGAGGCGGACCTCACGCCTCCACCCAGACCGGCAGCCTTGCGAGTGACCACACATAGGAGCGATGACGCTCCGAGGAGCAGAGCAGCATGACCACCATCAAGCACGTATCAGGGCGCGAGATTCTGGATTCGCGCGGCAACCCGACCGTCGAGGTTGACGTCGTGTTGAGCGACGGGACGCACGGCCGGGCCGCGGTGCCGTCCGGCGCGTCCACAGGCGAGCGGGAGGCACTCGAGCTGCGCGACGGCGACAAGCAGCGATTCGGCGGCAAGGGTGTCGTCAAGGCGGTCTCGCACGTCAACGGCGAGATCGCTGCGGCCCTCGCAGGGCTGGATCCTGCAGACCAGGCGCGCGTCGATCATCGGCTGATCGAGCTGGACGGCACGCCCGGCAAGACGAGGCTCGGCGCCAATGCGATCCTGGGCGCTTCGATGGCCGTGACGCGCGCGGCGGCAGCAACTGCAGGGCAGCCGCTCTACCGGTACCTCGCCGGCAACAGCGACCGCCACACGCTCCCGGTGCCGATGATCAACGTGATCAACGGCGGCGCCCACGCCCCGAACACGCTGGACTTCCAGGAGTTCATGCTGGTCCCAGCCGGGGCTCCGAACATCAAGGAGGCGATGCGCTGGAGCGCGGAGGTGTTCCACACCCTCAAGGTACTGCTCAAGGGCGCCGGCCATCCGACCTCGGTCGGCGACGAGGGCGGGTACGCGCCGAACTTCCGGCGCCCGGAAGAAGCGCTCGGGGTGCTCGTGCAGGCCGTCGAGCGTGCCGGCTACAGGCCGGGGCGGGACGTCGCGCTCGCCATGGACCCCGCAGCCAGCGAGATGTGGGAAGACGGCCACTACGTCTTCAAGAAGGCCGGCGGCGAGAGCATCTCGTCCGCCGCCATGGTGGACCTCTACGCGTCCCTGGTCGAGCGCTATCCGATCGTTTCCATCGAGGACGGGCTCGCCGAAAACGATTGGGACGGATGGAAGGCGATCACGGCTCGGCTGGGTTCGCGGGTGCAGCTCGTGGGCGACGATGTGTTCGTGACCAATCCCGCGATCATCCGTAAGGGCATCGCCGAGGGAGTGGCGAACGCGACGCTGATCAAGCTCAACCAGATCGGCACCGTGACCGAGACGCTGGAGGCCGTTGCGGTGTCGCACGCTGCCGGCTACCGCACCGTCATCTCCCATCGTTCGGGCGAGACGGAGGATACCTTCATCGCGGACTTCGCGGTCGCGGTGGGGGCCGCCTACATCAAGACCGGTTCGGTGTGCCGGTCCGAGCGCGTCGCGAAGTACAACCAGTTGATGCGGATCGAGCAGGAGCTGGGGCCGGCGGCCCGCTACGGTCGGGGCTGACTTGAGCACGCAAACCGGAAGGACGTGCGCATCAGGAGGCTCGTGGCGGCCTGACGCGTCTATCCTCCTGAGTCCGGGCGGGGCACTCACTCCTACTCGGACCTCAGCACCTCGAGCGGGTTGAGCCGGGTGACGCCGGCGGCGGCCAACCACGATGCCGCTGCTGCGCTCGTGCACAACACGGCGGCTGCGAGAACGCACGTCCCGAGACCGACCGGTTCGGGCGGCGCCATCATCTCGGCCGTCAGCCCGGTAAGAGCCAATGATGCGGCGATCCCGCCCGCTGCACCACCCGTCACGGGCAAGAGCGTCTGCAGCACGAGGCCGGTGCGCAGGCGGGCCGCATCAGCGCCAACCGCCAGCCGCACGCCAATCTCGTGGGTGCGCTGAACGACTGCATACGCCGCTGTCCCGTAGATCCCCGCGACAGCCAGCAGCATCGCGAACGAGGCCAGAAAAGCGACGGCGATCGTATAGAACCGGGGCCGGGCGAGGATGGACCAAAGCCGCTCCTCGAGAGTAAACGGCCCCGACATGGGCACGTCCCTATCGAGCGACCTCACCGCCGACAGACACGAAGCGGCGCTCACGTCCGTGGAATCTCCGACGCTGGCGACGAAGGTCATCTGCCGCGGCGTGGTGCGCCGGTGCTCGGAGAGTACATAGACCAGAGGCCTGCCCGCATAGGCCGGGCCCCGCTCGCGGACAGCCCGGACGACTCCGATGACACGGTAAGCCGGCGGGTCGAAGCCCGCGAGCCGGAAGCGGCTCCCGACGCGGCGTTGGTCCGGCTCGAGCGTACGAGCCATCTCCTCACTGATCACCGCGAGAGGCTCGCCACTCGTTCGGTCGGACTCTGCGAACTCGCGACCTTCAACGATGTCGATACTCATCGTGCGGAAGTAGCCCGGCGTGGCGACGACGACACCGACGATCTGAGAGCGGCCGGACGCTGCGACGTAGTATGCGCCGGCAGCGGCAGCGCTCGCCCCGCCGGGAATGAACGGCGTCAGTTCGAGCGGCAGAACCTCCACCGCGGCTACCGAAAGCACGCTCGGAACAGAGCGGAGGCGGTCGAGGGCGTCCCGCACGTACTGGAGCTGGAACTCGCGGCCCTGGTACCGCGTGCCGGCGAGCTCGACCGACACCGTGACGACGCGATCGGTTCGGAGACCGAGGTCGGTGGTGACGAGCTGCGCGAAGGTTCTGCCGAATGAGACGGCGCCCGTGAGAAGGACGAGCGCGATGCCGGCCTGGAGGGCGACGAGCGCGTGGCGCGTTCGTCGATCGCGGGGCGGCGTTCCGCCCGAAGGCTGTACACGGAGTCCGTCGTCGGTTCGTCGGGCCGTGGAGACGAGCGCGGGAACGACGCCGGAGACGAGCGTCGCGCCGGCAACGACAACCGCTGCCCAGACGAAGACGCGCCAATCAGCAAGGGTGTAGCGCTGGGAGGCCAGTTCAGGGGGCTGCGCGCTGGCGACGAGTCGCGTCACCCACAAGGCGATCGGAAGGCCGGCCAGGCCGGCGGCCGCGCACAGCGCCAGGCTCTCGATGACGTGTTGCCTGACGAGCCGTCCACGCGAGGCGCCGAGGGCGGCCCGCACGGCGAGTTCGCGGCGTCGCTCGCACGCTCGCATCAGGGCGACATTGGCGGCGTTCGCGCACGCAATGAGCAGCACGAACGCGACCAAGGCCATGAGCGCCAACGACGCGCGCCGGGACGGTCCACTGAGTCGGTCCATCAGCAGGGTGAGAGGCAGCTCGCTGCTGCCTCGGCTCTTCGTCATTGCTGTGTCGAAGGGACCCGTTGCCTGGATCTCAGCGGCAAGCCCGGCCGCCGCCTGGCGCAGCGTCATACCGGCTTTGAGCACGCCGAGAACCCCCTTCACCGGAACCTGGGCGCCCCGGTCGCGAGCCCGGTCGAAAACCGCTGGCGTCCAGAGTGCGGTGTGGTGTGGAAAGTCGTTCTCCGGCGGTGCGATTCCGACAACCGTGTACGTCTCCCCGTTTACACGAAGGCTGCTCCCCACGGCCGACGGGTCGCCACCGAGCAGCGACTCCCAGAAGGCGTGGCTGATGACGGCAACGAAGTCGCGGCCTGGCGCATCTTCGCCCTCCACGAACGTCCGGCCGAGTTCCGCGGCGCTGCCAAGGGCCGAGAAGAAGTTGGACGATGTGCGGGTCAGCGTCACCCGTTGGGTGCCGGCCTCCAGACCGAGATTGGCCGCCACCGTTTCCCACAGCGCCGCGTCTTCAAGGTAAGGACGCCTCGTCCGCCACTCGTGGAAGCCCTTGGCAGATTCGTTTGCCCTCCTCGGGAGGAAACTCAGCTCAACGAGCCGGGTTGCGCGGGCAAACGGGAGGGGCCGCAGCAGAAGACCGTTGACCACGCCAAAGACGCCCGTCGTCGTTCCCATGGCGAGGGCGAGCGCGGCCAGGACCAGCGTTGTGGCCAGGGGACGCCGGGCGTGCAGCCTGAATGCATGGCGTACGTCCTGCCACACCGACTCGACCCACAACATGCGAAGGCCGCGAATCGATTCCTGGGTTTGCGTGACGCCGCCCAGATCCCTGAGCGCCACTCGCCGCGCCTCAGCCGGCGGCATCCCTCGCCGGAGGTTCGCTTCCGTCTCCATCTCGACGTGAAAGCGGAGTTCCTCGGCCACCTCGGCGTCGATTGTGTTGCGGCGCAGCAACGCCGTCACGTACGCGCGCAGGCCAGCCAGCATGGTCTTCCCCACTTCCGGCGTCTACGTCGTCTTCAGCACACGTCGCATCGAGAGCGCAAACTGCTCCCAGGTCTCTGTCTCTGCCTCCAGCTGCCGCCTCCCGGCCTCGGTCAGGGTGTAGATGCGCGCCCGGCGGTTGTTCTCCGAAGGGGCCATCTCTGAGCTGATGTGACCTCGCATCTCGAGGCGGTGCAGCGCCGGGTAGAGCGAACCCTGGCTGGCCGACAGCCCTTCTCGCGAGATCTGCCGGATCCGATTGGAGATGCCCCAGCCATGGTTCGGCCCGAGGGCGAGGATCTTCAAGATCAGCAGGTCCAAGGTGCCCTGCAGCAGGTCCGTTTTTGGCAAGACCGCGCTCCTCTCGTCCTTCGAGGGGAAGCGTAACGCCGGACCTCTCGGAGGTCAAGGGGGCGCTGCAACGGAGGTTGCGGCGACATTGACGACAATGGCCAGCCGGGTGAAGGTCTCGCAATCCCGCCTGCAGAGGGGCTACACTGGCGCCTCATGAGGCACGCATTCATCGTTTCGCTCATGGCCGCCGCCATCCTGGCTCCCGCCGGCGGCACCGCTGCCGCGCAGGCGTCCAAGCCGCCGCTGGCGGTGGTCGACGACGTGGATCTCGGCCGCTACATGGGAACGTGGCATGAGATCGCGCGCCTACCGTTCCGCTACCAGGCCGACTGCGTCGGCGACGTCACGGCGACCTACTCGCTGCGCGACGATGGCAACGTCGTTGTGGTCAACCGCTGCCGCATCAAGGACGGCACGATCAACGAGGCGAAGGGACTGGCCAAGCGCGCGAGCAAGGATGGGCCGACCAGCAAGCTGAAGGTCCGATTCGCCCCGTCGTGGCTCTCCTTCATCCCGGCCGTCTGGGGCGACTACTGGATCATGGTGCTCCCGGCGGACTACTCATACGTCGCTGTCGGCGAACCCGAGCGGAGGTACCTCTGGATCCTCTCGCGCACGCCGTCGATGGACGAGGCCACGCTGCAGGCCATTCTCGATCAGGCCAAGGCGAACGGGTACGACGTCACGCGTCTCATCCGGAGCCAGTCGCCTGCGGCGAAGTAGGCCCGGGGGGAGCGCTGGTAAAGGAAGCGGCAGCGAATATGGACTCCGACAAAAACGAGAACGTGACTCGAAGAACGCTTGTGAAAGGCGTAGCCGGTGCAGTTGTCTGTTGTGCATGTGTTTCGTTGGACTGTCTGCGAGCCTCAGGAGAGAACTCAGAGCAAGACCGCAAGGGCGAAGAACCATTGGCAGCCGCATGCGGAACATATTGTGGAGCTTGCCCGGCTTATATCGCTAAACACAGCGAAGATGGGCAAACGAGAGTGAACTCCCAGAAGAGATCATCGTCCGGACCGACGAAGGCACTGAAGGGGATTCCGGATCCAAGTTGGATGGATGGTCTTCTCTGCGACGGCTGTCTCAGCGGCGGCGTGCTCGCAGCCCACTGCAAGACCTGCAGCATAAGGCTATGTGCGGCGAACAGACAGAATGATGCTCGTTGTTCCGACTGTGAAGAGCTGCCCTGCTATCGAGTGACGAATCTGATCAATATGGGCAGCTACCTGCACCGTAAGGAATACCTGCCGAACCTTAAGAAAATGCGTGAGATGGGCGTTCAGCAATGGGTTGAAAAGGAAAGAGAGCGCTGGCGTTGTCCCCAGTGCGGCCTGCCTATCAGCTGGTATGACGCTAAGTGCGCCGGATGTGGGAAGGCAAGATCGGAGGACTTGTTTCCGTTGACTGACAAATAGGATGGAACGCACTCACTTCGAACCATCCCACGGCACCTTGTTCAACTGCACGTCGACCGATCCGTACCGCCCGCTGTTCGCGTCGTGCACGATCACCCGCACCGCGATCGCCTCGGCACCCGGTTTCCACACCGCGTCGATCCGCGTCGGCTCCTGGCGCGCCGCCTCCGCGTCGGCGGCCGGCACCGTGCTCGTTACCACCGACCGCGTGGCGCGTCCCACCCCGTCCGCCAGGCGGTCCCCAATCAGGATCTCCAGCTTCGCCGTCAGCCCCTCCCCGTCCGGCAGGAACTGCAGCGCGCGGCTGTCTGCCGACACCGTCACCGCTACCTCCCCCGCCGGCGTCCTCCGGCACACCGCCGTCAGCGGGATGGCCGACGACCCGAGCGGATTCGAGAACGCTGTCCGCCACGTCTCCTCGGCCCACGGTACCGGCTGCAGCACGCCCGAATCCGCGAAGTACCCCTCCCGAAACCGCAGCGTCAGTCCCGATCGCTTCACCTGCACTTTCAGCTTGTGCCACTTGTCGTCGGGCTTCTCCGGCACATAGAAGCCCAGCGTGTAACTCCCCTGCAGGTCACCGAGGACCTGCTCCACGCCGGAGGTCACATCGTTCGGATAGAAATAGCGCCCGCCAGTGACCGACGCCATCATCTGCATCGCCGACCGGGTATCGCTGCTGGTGGCCCTCGTGGCCATCAGAAGTTCAAAATTCCCCCGCCCAGTCTGCGGCACCGTCTGCCGCGACTCCGGTCTTGTGTCCGAGGGCGCCTCGACATAGTGCGCATCGACGATGTACAGCACGACCCCTTGCTGCGCCAGACGCCGAGAGACCTGCCGCACCTCCTTCTCAGATGTTTCGAGCAGCTCCGGGGTCCCTACGTGACCCTGAGGAGTCACCTTCCCCGCGCTAGTCGTGACTGCCGCCATGGAGAATCCGCCCCCGATCCACACCAGGCTCTTCCGCCCCGGGATGCCGGCCAGATGCGCGCCCAGCGCCTCGATTTGCGCCAGGCTCCGCTCTCTCCGATCGCGCCGCACCGCCGCGTCAGCGATCGCATCGGCTCGCATCTTCTGGACCATGAGCTCAATGGCCAACAGTCTGTCCTGCTCCGGGAACATCTTGACGAACGTTTCGGCTTCCACGATTTCACGCCGCTCGTCCGTCTCCCAGGCCGTTGGCGGTCGCAACTTGGCCGTCTCGAGTCGTGCGCGCAGCGCGGCCGCGTCGTCTGTGAAATCGTGCAAGATGTACAGCTGGTCGGCCAGCAGGTAGACCGCGGTGACCGTCTGCGGCGCCAGCGTGCGCAGATACCGCATCGCCTGCGCCCGCGCCGTCACCCCCTGCAGCGGGGTCGTGTTGATGTGGTCCAGCACCAGCGCTGTGACGTTGCGCGGCGCGCTCTCCGCCAGCACCGGGCGATTGGTGAACGTGCCCGCCGGCAGCGGGGCCTCCGGCGGGCGGCGCACCGCGCCCACGCGGGGCCCATCGAAGCTGAAAAGCGCCACCGGCCGCGCCTTGCCTTCGTCGAGCACGACGAAGTCAGCGGCGCCAAGCCCAGTCACGGCGTTCCCCTTCTTGTCGACGACTGTGACCGTGACTTCCACGAGCCGCGTCGCCGAGCGGAACGTCGGTTCCTGCGCCTGGGCGCTCAATACAACAGCCCCAAGCGCGATTGCCGCCATTGACCGAGCCGTGACGCCGGAGTTCTGCATCTCCGCCTCCAGCCCACACCGACGTGCAAAAGTATACGCCCCTCCCACCGTGAAGGCCCCGACCCCCCAGCGGCGCCGATTCCTGTGGAGTTGCTAAGAGCGCTGACCCGCCCGCTGGTCGCAAATCTCGGTTGACCTGAGGCGAGATTTCCGCATTTCCGCAAGCCGACTTTTCGCTTCTTCGAAGCTTTGATCGGCGTGCCCCGGTTTGCGGTGTTTCTTGGCTGGTGACTCTGGGTTGCGATCCGGACGAACGTGGTCCTCCGGCGTCTGTTCGCTGGCCGTTGATCTGGGTGCTGATGGTAGGCGCTGCGTCCCAACTGCCGTCCGGCGCTCCTGCGGTCCACGCTGCTGGCGCACCTGTAACCGCCTCAAGCGCACCGGACGGCCGTTTCTTGCGCCCCTTTTCGTACCGCAGCGCGGTGTTCTCGGCTGTGGCAGACGACGAACCAAGCCACCCACCGGTGCGTATCAGCGAACGCCGCCGCGCCGGCCGCGTCCGGTCGGCGTGGCCTTGATGACGGCAATCAACTCCTGCACGGCCGCGGTGATGTGTTCGTTCGCCTTGGCGCGCGCGCCGCCGAGGTCGCCGCCCGGCGCCGCCGCGAGCGCGTCGTAGGCCGCGCTTAAGTTGCCAATGGTCACGTAGAGCATCATGTTCAGCAACGGCCGATCCTTCGGCGGCGGCGGCGGTGAGAAATCCGGCTTCGCCGACGCCGGAGCCGGCACGCCGCCTGGATGGCTGTCGGCATAATCAACGGCTTGGCGCACATCCTCCGCCGCCAGGCGGACCAGTGCCTTCGCCTTCTCCAGATCCGTGCGGTTCGGCACCGCGCGATCGAGGTTCTCGACGGCTTTCTCCATCGCGTCGCGGGCGGCAACCAGACGCGACGCCGCCGGATCCTTGCCGAGCGAACCGGCTGTTCCCGCGGGTCCGGCCGGGCCCGGCGGTCCTGGAGGTCCAGCGGGGCCGGGAGGCCCTGGAGGACCTACGGGTCCGGCGGGGCCAACGACTCCCGGCGCGCCTACCTGGGGTGCACCCGAATTGCGCGGCCCCGGCTGTATGGCAATTGGCGTTGCGCGGTAGCCGTGCGTCCGTCCGTTGCGATCGACGAACGAACCGACGACGGTTCCGAGATCGTTGATGGCGCACCCGTCCCACGCGGCCGCAAGGTCGCCGAGGTCGATGACCTCGAAGGTGCCGCCCGCGCGCCTGAAACCGCGGAACGGCGGCTGCGCATTGTCGATCTGCCCGACGATGTCGCCGAGGTTGTTGATGCCAGTGGCGTCCGTGTAGCCCGTGTCCGGGAACTCGATGGGCGTGAACGTCTCGCCAGTCAGCAGGAAGCCCTGCGCGCCGGGCCCGTTGCCGGCGAGACCGACGATATGGCCGGCGTCGTTGATGGCGTTAGCGCAGCCGGCGCTGCTCTTCGGATACTCGATCATCGTGTACGTGGCGCTGCTCAGCAGAAATCCGTGACGCGATCCGTCTGATCCGAGATAGTCGCCGACAATCTGGCCCACGTTGTTCAAGCCGCGCGCGACGGTGTCGGTCGCACCGGGCACGTCGAACGTCGAATAGCGTCCGCCGCTCAGCAGGAACCCGTGGCGGCCCGTGTCGGCGTTGGAACCGTAGGCGCCGACGATTTGCCCCGCCATGTTGATGCCGTAGGCCGCCGTCCACGAGGCGCCCGGGAACGAGATCGTCGAGTAGGCCACGCCATCGAGCAGGAAGCCGTGCGTGCCGGCGTCGTCGACGTAGTAGCCCACGACGCGTCCGAGGATGTCGATGCCGGTGGCGACCGTCAACCGGCTGCCAGGCATGTCGATCACGGACACGGCGTACGGGCCAGCCGCCCGTATCGAGGCGCGTGGATTGGGAAACAGGATGGCCGCGGCCAAGCATCCGGCCGCGATGAGGCTTCTGCTCGGGGGCCTGGAAATCATGGGGGCGCCCTCCGCTCAAGAGTGTAGCACCGGCAGGTTCTCATCAAGAGTGACCGCTCAGCGGCGCCCTCAGGCGGGTCGGATCCGGCCAGTGAAACACCGGCTAAGGAGTGAAACAATCGCGCTTTGGAGGGTTGGTACCGGTACGGGGATTCGAACCCCGGTCCCGTGGCTGAGAACCACGTGTCCTAACCCCTAGACGATACCGGCACTCGTGGGCAGGAACCCCTGATTTTAGCAGCCGCCTTCAAGCAACGTCAACCTCCCGGTGCCCCACTGCCATTGGTATCTCGTGTTCTCGAAGGCTCGTACGTCCCCCGCTCCACCCGCGACGCGCACAAGACTGCCTGCCGGGTGGACAGCTACAAATCCGTCATTGGATCCAGCGGTTCGCAGAAATGAGACCCGACCCCTTATGATGAGAGGATGCGAGTCGTTGCTGCGCTGCTTGCCATCCTCCTCGTCGCGGTCGGCGTCGTCTTCTTCGTCTCAGGACGGGCCGCCGCGCCGACCATTACGATCCTTCAACCCACGGCCGCCGTAGGCTTCGAGGGAGCCTTCGACGTCTCCGTCGAATCCCCGGGCGGCAGGTTCGGCCTCATCGAGGTTTCGCTCGAACAGGGAACCTCACGCGCCCCGCTCTTCTCGCTGGCGTCTCCGGGCGCCGCCGCGGTGAAACAGGAAACCGCCGACCGCATCAGGATCTCCGGCGCCCTTGGCAAGCGTTCCGTCCCGGCGCTCCAATCAGGCACCGCCCGCCTCATCGTCCGGGCCGCGCGGCCGGTTCTCTTCGGGCTGCGCACGCGAGAGGCCTCGGCGTCCCGCGACATCCGGGTCGTGCTGACTCCGCCGCGCATCGCGGTTGTCTCGACGCACCACTTCGTCAACCACGGCGGCGCCGAGTTCGTGGTCTACAGGGTCACCCCGCCCGAGGCAACTTCCGGCGTGCGCGTGGGCGAGCGGCTCTATGCGGGGTACCCGCTCTCCGGCGCGGGCGCGCCCGGCGCAGACGCCAGCTTGAAGGCCGCGTTTTTCGCGTTGCTGTGGGACCAGGACGTCAACACGCCCATCGAGCTCGTTGCCAGAGACGACGCCGGCAACGAAGCGGTCGCCCAGTTCGATCACAGGGTCTTCGCGAAGCCGTTCCTGCGCAGCCGCATCGAACTGACCCAGCCGTTCCTGCAGAAGGTCGTCCCGGAGATCCTGGGAGAAACACCGGATTTCAGGGCCGAAAGCGGAGACGACGCAGACCTGCTGCCAGCGTTCCTCCGGATCAACCGCGACCTCCGCAAGAGGAACGCCGAGCAGATCGCCGCGCTTGCCGCCCGCACCTCGCCGTCCATGCTGTGGAAGGGCGCGTTCCTCCAGCTCGCCAACTCACAGGTTGAATCGAAGTTCGCCGATCACCGCACTTACTTCTACCAGGGGAAGGAGGTTGATCAGCAGGTTCATCTGGGCTTCGACCTCGCGGTCACAGCGAACGTCCCGGTCCTGGCCGAGAACAACGGCGTCGTCCTTCATGCCGGCTACCTCGGCATCTACGGCTCCTGCGTCATCCTCGACCACGGAATGGGGGTGCAGTCGCTCTACGCCCACCTCTCGTCGATCGACGTAAAGGTCGGAGACCAGGTCGAGAAGGGACAGACCCTCGGCAGGAGCGGCATGACGGGCCTTGCCGGCGGAGATCACCTGCACTTCGCCATGCTCGTCGGCGGCTCGCCCGTGAGCCCGGTCGAATGGTGGGACCCGCACTGGATCGAGGACAGGGTCACCCGGAAGATCCGGGAGGCGCAGTAGCCGGCAGCGCGACGTACCGCACAGGGTTCCCACACGACGCCAGAAAGCGCTGGAAGTCGGCCGTCGCCAGGACGACGGTAGCCGTGTTGACGTTGGGGTGGAACGAGACCCGCTCTGCCGTTTTAAGGTCGGCGTCGATGACGACCTGCACCTGATGCGTCCGGTCGTTGATCAGCCCGAACGGCGACACGGCTCCCGGCGTCAGTCCCAGGTGCGTCATCAGCCGCTCGGACGATGCGAAGCTGAGGCGGTCGTCGCCGAGCCGCTTGACGAGCAGCCCCAGGTCGGCCTGCTTCGTGTGCTCGAGGATCACGAGGTAGTGGATTGTCCCCTTCTTGTTCCTCAGGAACAGGTTCTTGCAGTGCGCCGCCTCGATGCCCGCCCAGTGCCGGACTGCCTCCTCCACCGTGAAGACCGGCGGGTGCTCGTGCCGCTCGAACGGAATCTCCAGCTTCTCAAGTACGTCGTAGACCGCCTGTTCATTCGCGTCGATCATCTTCGTCCCACCTCCAGCCCCTGGCCCCTAGCCCCCCGCCCCTGGCCCCTCGCCCCTATCTGTAGATCAAGTAAGGCGCCCTCAGCAGCCGCCACCTGGCTTCGTCAGCCGCCCACGACGCCGCGATGCTGGCAGGGTCCTCACCGGCGCGGATCCGCGTCAGAGTGTCGCGCGAACCAACCAGCGTCAAACCCGCCTCAAGCTGGTACAGCGACGGGTACAGGCGGCAGAGCGCAGCAGCGATCTCAATGCCGACCCGAACCGGCCGCAGCGCCTCCCGATCCAGTACGACGATGAAGACGCCCTCGCAGCGCTCCCCCTGATACTTGCTCGAGGTCGGCGTGAAGCTGAGCGGATAGAACGAGACGCCAGGGATACGCCGCGCGTTGAGCTCTGCCGCGAGCGTCGCGCCGTCGATCCACGGCGCGCCCACCTGCTCGAACGGCGTGTCGGTGCCGCGGCCGACCGAGATGTTCGTCCCCTCGATGGCGCCAATGCCCGGATACAGCGTGGCCTGAAGCTGGTTGCGCATGTTCGGCGACGGGTTCACCCAGATGAGCCCCGTCTCGTCGAACCACTGACCGCGCGTCCATCCCTTCATCTCCACGACGGTCAGGTCGCAGCCGATCTTCCGCTCTGCGTTGAACAGCTTCGCCAGCTCGCCCATCGTCGTCCCATGGCGGATCGGCATCGGGAACGGACCGACGAAGCTCAGCAGATCCTGGCCGAGCGTCGGCCCTTCGATCTGGAAACCGTTGATCGGATTCGGTCGATCGAGCACGAACACCGCGATCTTCCGCCTGGCCGCCTCCTCCATCACGTACAGCATCGTCGTTTCGTAGGTGTAGAAGCGCGAGCCGACGTTCTGGATGTCGATGACCATCGCGTCGATGCCCTGCAGCATCTCGCCGGTCGGCCGGAGCGTCTTACCGTAGAGCGAATGGATGGGAAGGCCCGTCACGCCGTCTCTCTCCGACGGGACCTCTGCATCCAGCGTTCCCCGGATCCCGTGCTCCGGGCTGAACAGCGACGCGAGCGTGACGCCCTCGGCCTTGAACAGGACGTCGATCGTTGTCGCGCCGGAGCGGGTGATGCCGGTGTGGTTTGTCAGAAGGCCGATCCGTCTGCCGTGCAGCTGCCGGAACTGCTCCGCCTGCAGCACATCGACGCCGGTCAGCACCGGCGTCGTGACCGCGGCAGCCCGGGCCGGCGCGGCGCCGGACGCGCTGAAATCGCTTCCTGTGAGCCTCGCGGAGCGCAGGGTGGCGGCGGGCGCGGGATCGAGCACAGCAGAGGCCACGACGGTGGCGATCTTCGCCCTGAGCGGCGTCACGTCCCCCTTGCCATCGGGATGCACCCTGTTCGAGAGGAAGATCACGTACATCCGTGTCGTGGGGTCAATCCAGAGCGAGGTGCCGGTAAAGCCGGTGTGGCCGAACGAGCCGATGGGGAGCAGCTCCCCGCGGTTGCTCGAGTAGCTGCTGTCGATGTCCCAGCCGAGGCCGCGGACGGCGGGAAGAGACGGAGGCAGCGCATTCGTCGTCATCTTGGCCACCGTGAGCGGCGAGAGGATCTGCGTCGTCCCGGCGCGGCCGTTGTTGAGCAGCATGCGGCAGAACCGCGACAGGTCCGCGGCGGTGCTGAACAGGCCGGCGTGCCCGGCCACGCCTCCCATCCGGCGAGCCGTCGGGTCGTGGACGCTGCCGCGCAGGACCGTGCCGCCCTCGCATGGCGGCCCCGCTGTCGCGCACCGTTCGGTCGGCGCAATCCGCGCTGCCAGGCGCGCTGGCGGGCGGAACATCGTGTCCTGCATCCCGAGCGGCTGGAAGATCCGTGCGCGCGCGAACTCGTCGAGCGGCATCCCGCTCACCTGCGAGACGATGTGGCCGAGCAGGAAGAAGTTGATGTCGCTGTACACGAACCGCTCGCCGGGCCGTGAGGTGGGGACTTCCTCGATCGCCCGTCTGATGGCCGTGTCGTAGCCCAGCCAGACATCCGACACGTCGATGTCCGGGCGCAGGCCCGAGACGTGCGTGAGGAGGTGGCGGATGGTGATGTCGCCCTTGCCGTAGCGCTCGAAGCCTGGAACGAAGGACGCCACACGGTCGGTCAGCCGGATCCGGCCCTCTTCAACCAGCAGCATGACGCTTGTCGTCGTGGCGACCACCTTCGTGACCGACGCGATATCGAAGATGGTATCCGTGGTCATGGGCTCGACCGACGGCTCGAGGCTCCGGTTGCCGAACGCCTTCAGGTACAGCACCGCGTCGCCACGCCCCACCAGAACGACCGCACCGGGAAGCTGACGGGCTTCGATGGCCTCGGTCGCCAGCTGTTCGATGCGGCTGATGCGCGCCGGATCCAGCGCGGCCGGGCGTGAGACGGCCGGCTGAGCGCTGGAGACAGACGAGGCGCCAGCGGTGGCCAGCAGCAAGCTCAGCAGGCAGAAGACATCACGGCAGCGCATGATCGTGCTCCGGTTGTTGGCGGCGCGCACCGACCTCGCCTATACTGGCTGGAGTTTACCCGATAAACCCGGCTCTCAGCGGTTCCACCGATGATGAGAAGACCAGCGGCCCTCGTTGCGCTCTTCCTGCTCGTGCTCTCGTCCGTCCCGGCCGTCGCGCAGACGGGCCGCGTGACAGGTACTGTGAGAGACAGCAATGGACAACCGGTCCGCGGCGCCACGGTGACTGCCCGCAATGAAGCGGCCCCGTCAGCGAGCGTCACGGCAGTGACGGATGACCGAGGCCGGTTCTCGTTGAGCGGCCTGGAGCCTGGTGCGTGGACGTTCGCCGCAACTGCGCCTGGCTTCATCACCACGCGCGGGGGCACTGAGGTCACGAGGCGGTCGAACCCGCCGATGGACTTTCGACTCGAGAGGGCCATCGCGGCCGCCGATCTTCTGCCCCTGGGCGGCGTCGACTCGAGGCAACTTCAGATCGCCCTGCGGGCTGCCGACGCGCTCGAGAAGGCCGGCCGCTACGACGAAGCGATCGCCGCGTACGAGTCCATCCAGACCAGGATCCCCTCGCTCACCACCATCAACCTCGCGATCGGCAACATCCATCGGATGAGGAATGACGGCCAGAAAGCGCTGGCTGCCTACCGGGCGCTGCTGGCGACGGACCCGGTTAACGAAGCGGCGAGGGTTGCGATCAGCTCGATCAGCCTCGAACGGGGAGACGTAAACGCCGCGGAGGAGGCGCTCACCCTGGTGGCCGGAACGTCGTTCGCGGGCCGCGACGTGCTGTGCGCCGTGGGTGACGTCAAGCGGGCGCAGGGGAAGCGCGACGAAGCCGTGGCGTGGTACCAGAAGGCCGCAAGCTCAGACCCGCTCTGGGCCAGGCCCGTGCTCAAGCTCGCCCAGCTTTCCGCTGAACAGAACGATATCGACAACGCGGTTGCCCTGATGCAGAAGGTCCTCTCCCTTTCGCCTGACTCACCGGAAGCCACTGAGGCCAAAGCGTTTATCGAGCAGCACAAGCAGTAGCCTCGCATCGGCTGCCTGGCTGGCGCCGGCCGTGGGCCGGCTTGCCTCCTCTCGGACTGTAATATATACTTCACATTGTGTATAGTACACAGTACGCTATGTACTGTGTACCGTACTAGTACGAGTCAACCATGAAACTCGGCAACAGACTGAAGCGATGCCGGTTTGACCGGGATGACATGTCACAGGCGGCGCTGGCCGCGGCCGTCGGTGTCACCCGTCAGACGATCCATGCCATCGAGAACGGGAAGTTTGTGCCCTCGGCGCTTCTCGCGATGAAGATTGCCCGCTTCTTCGGCAAGGCCGTGGAAGAGGTGTTCTTCATCGTTGACGAGGGATGATGCGGCAGCGGGATTCGGCGAACTTCGAGGGGCGGACATCATGACGAAGGGGATTCGAGCGACATCGATTACGGCCCTGGTCCTTGGAGCGGCGGCGTTCGTCTGGATCCTCGTTGATCTGTTGCTGCTCTCAACAGACCTGGAGAAGGTGCTGTTCGGGACATGGGGCTTGCCCGTCGGCATCGGCTACCTCGTGATGCTCCTCTTTCACGCTGCAGCCTTCGTGCTCGTCCTGCTGGCGTTTTCACGCCTGGAGGGGCACACGGCGCTCAAGGTCGGCTCGCTCGCGGCCCTCGTCGTGTCGCTCTTCATGATCGCCGTGCAGAAGGTGATGTACGACGAGGTGGGGCGCCAGATCAAGGCGGGCTTCGACCGCGTGGGTGAGATCGGCTTCGTCTATGCCGGCCTGTTTGTCAACGCCGCCTGCTGCCTTGTCGTGATGGTCCTCGCGATCGTGGCCCTCCGGAAGCCAAGTGCCGATGCGGCGATGGATAGGGGAGCGCCGCTCTTCACGGTTGCGCAGTACATGGGGCTGGCATCGGGCCTCCTCGGCATCTTCCTGACGCTCTCGCTGGCACTCACCAGAAGGTCAGTCGGTCGCGTGTGGTTCTTCGTCCCGTTTTACCTGCTGTTCCTGGTTCCGTACGGGCTGACGGCATCAACGTGGGTTGCCGAGAGGAAGAAAGACCCGATCGGCGACTGGTACGACGAGAAGCAGTGGCGCGATCTGACGCTGGCCGCGCTCGCAACGCTCGTGCTGTCGGTGCCCGCGCTTGCGGTGCTGCTGCTCGTCCCGCACGTCGCCGGCGTGTACTGGTTCCTCTATTACCTCTTCGTGGTCCTCTTCCTCTTTTCCGGGAGCGCCCTCTTCTTCAACTCGCGGGATTGAGGCCGCGCCTGCCTGTCGCTCTCGCTCGCCTCCCACTCGAGGCCCCCTTCTCGCAGGGCCTCGCGTAGACCGACGCGGACGTGCACCTCCTGCTCCTCCGGCGGTAACGAATCGCCGTCTCTCGTTCAGCGCCGCCGCTTCGCTGGTGTACAATCCGCGCGTCGATCCCGGCTCTCGCAACCCGTCGCCCGCCTGATTCCCGGAAACGGAGCGAGCCATGAGCCTCCGTCCTGGCAGTCGCTTCGGCCCGTACGACGTCATCAGTCTCCTCGGCGCGGGGGGTATGGGCGAGGTCTACCGGGCGCGCGATACGAAGCTCAAGCGCGATGTCGCGCTGAAGGTCCTGCCGGCGGCAGTCGCCGCCGATCCCGATCGGCTCGCGCGCTTCCAGCGCGAGGCCGAGCTCTTGGCCGCGCTCAACCACCCGCACATCGCGCAGATCTACGGTCTGGAGGAAGAGGCCGGCGTCCGGGCGCTCGTCATGGAGCTGGTCGAGGGCCCGACGCTTTCCGAGCGGATCGCGCAAGCGCAGGGATTGGGGATCAGGGATCGGGGATCGGGAAACCAGGCGACGGGCATTCCGCTGGATGAGGCGCTGCAGGTCGCGTCTCAGCTGGCCGAGGCGCTCGAGTACGCGCACGAACGCGGCATCATCCACCGCGACCTCAAGCCCGCGAACGTCAAGCTGACGCCAGATGGCGCCGTCAAGGTGCTGGATTTCGGCCTTGCCAAAGCCCTCGGCCCCGCAGGCCCCGGCGTCAGTCCGGTAACTCCTGTCAGCAGCGAGTCGCCGACCGTCACGAGCCCGTTCGACATCGCTCAGGGCAGGCCCGCCGTGACCGGCGCCGGCGTCATCCTGGGCACAGCCGCCTACATGGCGCCGGAGCAGGCCCGCGGCGCAGCCGCGGACAAGCGCGCCGATATCTGGGCGTTCGGCGTCATCCTGTTCGAGCTGCTGAGCGGGCGCGCCTGCTTTGCCGGCGACAGCGTCACGGACGTCCTCGCAGCCGTCGTCAAGACCGAGCCGGACTGGTCGGCGCTCCCGTCCGATACGCCTGCACCCATCCGGCAACTTCTGCACCGCTCGCTGGCAAAGGATCGCCGGGAACGACTGCGCGACATCGGCGACGCACGTCTGGAAATCAATGCTGTTCGGACCTCCCTCGGCAGCGCCGAACCTGCCCTCACTGCGGCAGCGACACCGGCAGCCGCCGCGGCTGCCGGCCGCCGGCCCCGGCGGCGCGCACTGTGGGTTGTGGCGGTTCTGAGCCTCGCGGCCCTTTTGGGTGGGCTCGCTATCGGCTTCGCGGCAGTGCTGTACGGGACCCGCACTCGCCCGCCGGCGCCAAACCCTGCCGTCCATGTCGATCTCGCGCTGCCCGATGGCCACGCGCTTGTTGCGAGCCCCGCGATCAGCCCCGATGGCCGGACCGTGGCCTTTGTCTCGCAGGGAGCCGCGGGACGACCGCACCTCTACGTTCGGCACCTGATGGAGGATTTCGAAGCGCGGGAGATTCCTGGCACGGAGGATGCCGATCAGCCGTTTTTCTCGCCCGATGGCCGCTCACTGGCCTTCTTCGCGAAGCGCCAACTCTTCAGGGTGCGCCTCGACGGCGGCGCCCCCGTGGCCATTGCCTCGGCGCCAAACCCGCGCGGCGGTACGTGGGGAGACGATGATTCTATCGTCTTCGTGCCGAGCATGGGAGACGGCTTGCTGAAGATCGCGGCCAGCGGGGGAAAGCCGCAACCGCTGGTCCGCCCCGATGGTGACTCGAACTACGCTTTCGCCGATCCGGCGTATCTACCGGGGAACCGGGAGTTGCTGTTCACTGTCTGGGGCAAGGAGGCTGGTCCAGCTTGCCTGAACCTGGCAACGCTCGAGCGGTCGAACATCGTCGGAGCGTACAGGTCCAACGCCGTCTTTGCAGAATCCGGTCACATCGTCTTCGGAGGGCGCCCCGATCAGGAGGGTGAGCTGCTCGCGATTCCGGCATCCTCCGGCGACGGCGAGAAAGCCGGCGTCCCCGTTCCCGTCCAGCAGCATGTCTTCAGGTCCATCAGATCCGGGACGGCGTGGTTCGACCTCTCGCGTACGGGCACTCTGGTCTATGCGGTTGCGGACGTGTGGCGGAACACGGTTGTCAAAGTCGATCAGGCCGGTCGGGTGACCGCGACGCTGATTGGCGAACGGGCTTACTACGATGCCAAGCCGGCACTTTCGCCGGACGGAACGCAGATCGCCTACGCCAAACTCGGGAGGATTCGGGTGCGGAACCTGGAGCGAGGCACCGACGAGGTCCTCACGATCGAGGATGGTGCCGGAACGTCGTGGGAGCACCGGGGACCCGCGTGGACTCCTGATGGCCGCCGCATCGTTTTCGGCTCCACGCGCACCGGCAACTGGGACGTGTTCGCCGGAAACGTGTCGGGTGGAGGCAGCCTCGAGCCTGTGGTTCAGGGATCGCTCAACCAGCTGAACCCGTCATTCCGCCGGCAAGACGGCATGATGGCCTTCGTGGAATCGAACCCTGCCACGAGCTACGACATCTGGCTCCAGCCTCGCGGTGGAAAGAGCGAGGTCGCGCTCGCAACACCGGCTAACGACGTCAATCTCACGTTCTCCGAGGATGGACGCCTCGTGGCCTACACCTCCGATGAGTCCGGCAGGCCGGAGGTCTACGTCGCGGAGTTCACCCGTCCGCTGAGACGTGGAGTCATGGTCTCCACGGAGGGTGGGGTCTGCCCTGCGTGGTCTCCCGGACGGGACCGTCTCTTCTTCAGGCAGGGGATGAAGATGATGGCGGTTGACGTCCGGCCCGACGGAAGTCCCGCGGGCAGCCCCCGTGAGCTCTTTGACGGCGGATGGCCGCTCGGCGCCCCCGGAGGCATGATCCGGTCAACCATCGGCAACACGACCTGCTTCGAGGTGATGCCCGACGGCGAGCACTTCCTGATGGTCCGCGCGGATCCGGAGGCCATCCCCACCCGGTTGCACGTCATCCTCAACTGGTTCGAGGAGCTGAAGGCGAGGGTGCCTCTCAACTAGGGGCTAGGGACTAGGGGCCAGGGGCTAGGGGCCAGAGAACCGGAATGGATGCCAGCCGGGCGGCCGACCAGCTACCAGTTCACGAACCACAGGCCGGCAAGAATCACCAGCGCCAGGACCGCCACGAGAATCCCCCACGTCTGCCAGCCCAGCACGGCGAAGGATGCCCGACGGGAAGCAACCATGACGTCCTCCTTCTGAATCGTGTTACGGCTCCGCCGTGTCGGACCGGCTCTCCCGGGCGAGCCGCAAGCGGACCTCGCCCCGTTACTTAGACCCCACGGCGGCAAGTTCGGTTCCGCTTTGCGCGGGGGATGCCGGATTATGCGGCCGGGCGTTTCGGATAGAATGCGGGCGTGCTCCCCTCCTTGCTGCGGGCGCCACTGGCAGCGCTGTTCGTCATGGTCATGGTCTCCGCGTCCGGGCAGCCGGCAGCGCGCCGCGGCCTCACCGAGGTCGACGGGATCAAGGTGGGTCACGACACCCTCACGACGCGGCCGACAGGCTGCACCGTTGTTCTGGCCGAGGCCGGGGCGGTGGCGGGCGTCGATGTGCGGGGCTCGGCGCCGGGCACCAGGGAAACCGACCTGCTCGACCCGGTCAACACGGTGGAGCAGGTGCACGCCATCGTGCTCGCCGGCGGCAGCGCCTTCGGCCTCGATGCGGCGGCCGGCGTCATGCGTTTCCTGGAAGAGCGCGGCATCGGTTACGACGCAGGGGTCGCGCGCGTGCCCATCGTGCCCGCTGCGGTGCTGTTCGATCTCGGCGTCGGGAACGACCCGAAGATCAGGCCGACAGCTGACTGCGGATATCGCGCGGCGGCGAACGCTTCGACCGGGCCGGTCGCGGAGGGCAACGTCGGCGCGGGCGCCGGGGCGACAGTGGGCAAACTGGCCGGCCAGGACCGCGCGATGAAAGGTGGCATCGGCTCTGCGGCGCTCTCGCTGCCGGACGGCCTGACGGTCGCCGCGCTTGTCGCGGTGAATGCGGCAGGGGACATCGTCGATCCGTCGACCGGCCGCGTGCTTGCCGGCGTCCGCACTCCGGATGGACGTTCCCTGGCAGACGTGCGGGCGCTCATTCGCGCAGGCCAGGCGGTAGCTGCGCGGCCGGGACAGAGCACGACGATTGGGGTTGTCGCCACAAGCGCGCGGCTCACGAAGAGTCAGGCGACGAAGGTCGCGCAGATGGCTCACGACGGTCTGGCGCGCGCCATCTCGCCTGTGCACACACCGCTCGACGGCGACACCATCTTCACGCTGGCCACAGGCAGGTACGACAGGCCGGTCAACCTGGCCGCCGTCGGGGCGCTCGCCGCCGACGCTGTCGCGGAAGCGGTTGTCCGCGCCGCGCGCGCCGCAGCCGGCATCCCCGGGTATCCGGCGACGAGGGACCTCCGGACGAAGTGATGATGCAGTGTCCATCCACCTGATCCTCCTCCTCTCCTATTCGGCCCTGCTGATCGGCCTGGGTCTCTGGATCGGGCGCGCTGTCGCCGGGGCGGGGGACTTCTTCGTGGCGCGGCGGAAACTCGGCGCCGTTCTCCTCTTCTCGACAGTGCTCGCGGCTAACATCGGCGCCGGCTCGACCGTTGGTGCGACAGGACTCGGCTATCGCCACGGGCTGAGTGCCTGGTGGTGGAACGGATCGGCAGGCATCGGATCGATTCTGCTCGCGCTCTGGATCGGCCCGCGCATCTGGCGTGAGGCATCCCGCCACGGGTTTCTCACGGTCGGCGACTTCCTCGAACACCGTTACAGCCGTGCCGTTCGAGGGGTCGTGGCCGTGCTGATCTGGTTTGGCACACTGTCGATTCTGGCAGGTCAGCTGATCGGTCTTGCCTGGATCCTCAACGTGGTCGCCGGCATTCCCAAACCGGCCGGCTGCCTGTTGGGCGGGGTCGTCATCACGACGTACTTCGCGGCAGGCGGTCTGCTGGGATCCGCATGGATCAATCTCGTGCAGCTCGTCGTGCTCCTGTGCGGGTTTGCCGTCGCGCTACCGCTCGTCCTGCAGGCGGCAGGGGGGCTGGGCGCGGTACTGGCGGCCCCGGGGATGCCGCCAGGCCACGCGTCCTTCTGGGGAGGCGGCGCGCCGCTCACCTGGATCGCGCTCCTGGTGCCTGCGTTTGTGGTCTCGCCCGGGCTGTTGCAGAAGGTGTACGGCGCCAGCGGCGAGCGGGCGGTTCGTGCCGGCGTCGGGTGGAATGCCGTGGCCCTTCTGGCCTTCGCGTTCGTGCCGGCCCTGCTTGGCATGGCTGCCCTCGCATTGCACCCCGGCCTCGCCAACCAGGAGCTCGCGCTGCCGACTCTCTTTGTCTCGGATCTGCCGGCCTGGGTGGGCGCGCTCGCGCTGGCGGCCGTCTTTTCCGCTGAGATCAGCACCTCGGATGCAATTCTCTTCATGCTCGCAACCTCGCTCTCTCAGGACATCTACCGCCGCTTCGTCAACCCGGCGGCCACCGATCGCCAAGTGCTCGTCGCCGCGCGACTGGCCGCAGCGGCAGGGGGCATTCTTGGCATCGCGCTCGCCGTCGTGTCATCGACGATCATCGGAGCGCTGTCGGTCTTCTACGCGCTGCTCGGCGTGAGCCTCTTCGTGCCGGTTGTTGCCGGCCTCCACTTGCGCCGCGCGGGAGCGCCTGAGGCGCTGGCATCGATCGGCGCGGGCATTGTCGTGGATCTGGCCGTGCGTCTTGCCACCGGCGGCAGAGGTCTTGGCCCCGCGAGCCCGGAGATGTTCGGCCTCGCCGCGGCGGCGGCGGGGTTTGGGATCGTCGCAATCGCAAGAAGACGGTGGAGCCGAACCGCATGATTCGCCATATCCGCGGCCCTGTGGGCCACCTCGAGGCTCTCATCGACGATCCTGGCGCTCTGTGCACGACGGGTGACCCGTCGGGGCGTCTCAGGGCCGGCGAGGTCGTGCCACCGCGCGCCGCGGTGGTGCTGGCCCACCCTCACCCCTTGTACGGCGGCACCATGCACACCAAGGCCGTGTTTCAAGCGGCAAAGGCGTTTTGCCGGCTGGGGTGCGCGGTGCTCCGGTTCAACTTCCGAGGTGTCGGCTCGAGCCAGGGAACGTTCGACGAAGGACGCGGCGAGCTCGACGACTTCCGTGCAGCGGTGAAGGCTGCGGCGGAGAGGTTCCCTGGAATCGAGGTGTGGGCGGCAGGCGTGTCGTTCGGGGCCTTCGTTGCGATGAATGCCGGCGCAACCGACGAGCGGGCCTCGACACTGATCGGGCTGGCGACGCCGGTCGACACGCATGACTACTCGCTCGTGCGCGACAGTGCGAAGCTCAAGATCTTCATCCACGGCGAGCGGGACGAGCTGTGTCCGCTGCTGAGCGTGAGGCGGCTGTACGCGCACGCTGCCGAGCCGAAAGAGCTGGTCGTCATCGACGCCGCCGGGCATCTGTTTGACGGGCGTCTAACCGAGATGGCCGAGGCGATCGAAGATCTGCTCGGCTGAGGTGATAATGGGACATGCGGTATCGGAGCTGGGCCGGCTGGCGTGGGCCGGCGCTCGCGCTTGTCCTCCTGCTCCTGGCGGCTGGCTGTGGGCAGCCGGCGCCCGAGCTGTCGTACGCAGACAAGCTGAACCAGGAGCGCGCCGCCAGAGATGAGTCGTTCCGCACCTCAGGTGAGTCGCCAATCCCCCCCGACAGACGCGCGCAGTTGCTGCCGCTTGCGTACTTCCCGCCGGACGAGGAGTTCGTCGCTTCTGCTGCGCTGGCGCCCGCAGCGCGAGGAGAGCGCACTGAGATCGACATGCCGACCTCCACAGGCAAACTCCGACCCATGCAGCGTGTCGGGCGGCTTGAGTTTCTGCTGAAGGGGGAACCTCTGGCGCTTGGGGCGTTCGTGGAAGCGGGCGCGTCAGATGCGCAGAGACTCTTCGTGCCGTTTACGGATGAAACCAGCGGCATCGACACCTACGCGGCCGGGCGCTATCTCGATCTCGATCTGACCGCCACCGGCATCTATATCGTGGACTTCAACCGCGCGTACCACCCGTACTGCCTCTACAATCCGGAATACGATTGCCCCTACCCGCCACCGGAGAACCGGCTCAAGATCGCGATCAGGGCGGGAGAACGGTTGGGGAAGGGCCGGTAATACGACCGTGCCACCCAGCACCCTCTTATGACCCACCTCCAAGCCATCGTCCTTGACTTTGACGGCGTCATCGCCCACACCGAGCCGCTGCACTTCGAAGCGTGCCGCGACGTGCTGGCGCCCTTCGGCGTCACACTGACGGAGCAAGAGTATGCCGACCGCTACATCGGCCTGGCGGATCGCGCCGCGCTGGCAAACGCCGGCCGCGCGCACGGCCTCGACGTCAGCGGCGCGTTTCTCGACGAGCTGATTGCGCGCAAGGCGGAGGTGCTGCGTCAGGAGCTCCGCCGCACGCGGCCGATGTACGCCGGCGTCGCCGGCCTGCTCCGGCAATGGTCCGCAGACGTGCCGCTGGCGGTGGCCTCGGGCGCATTGCGTGCCGAGATCGATCTCGTCCTGGGTGAGGCCGGCCTTGCAGGTGCTATTGCCGTCATCGTGTCGGCGGATGACGGCCTGAGGACGAAGCCCGCGCCCGATCCGTATCTGAAAGCGCTGGCGCTGCTCGAGAGACAGGCTGGCGTGGCGCTCGACCCGGCGCGGACGGTCGCGATTGAAGACTCCCGCTTCGGAGTCGAGTCAGCCCGGGCAGCAGGGATGCGGACGGTGGCGGTGACGACCAGCTTTCCGCCGTCCGCGTTCGCCGGCGCGGACCTTGTGGCAGGCGGCCTGCCGGAGCTGACGCTCGAAACGCTCGACGCGCTGTGTGCGCAGTAAGTGCTACACCGTCACCGTCGAGATCTCCTGGTAAAGGAACGCCGACGCGATCGTCCCGCTGAAGAAGTTGCCGAGATCCAGGTGCTCGTTCGGCGCGTGCGAGTTCTCGTCCGGCAGCCCGATGCCGAAGAGTACCGTCGGGATTCCCAGCACCTCCTGGAACGTTGACACGACGGGAATCGACCCTCCCTCCCGCGTGAACACCGGCCTCTTGCCGAAGCCCCGCTCGATCGCGCGCGCGGCCGCCTGGATGTAGGGGCTGTCGAACTCAGCCATCCACGGCTTCCCGCCGTGCATCCGCGTGATTTTGAGCTCGACGGTCGGAGGTGTGACCTTCTTCACGTAGGCCTCGAAGAGGTCGCCGATCTTGTCGGGATCCTGGTCCGGCACGAGGCGCATGCTCACCTTGGCCATCGCAACAGCCGGAATCACGGTCTTCGCGCCCTCGCCGGTGAAACCGGAGACCATCCCGTTCACCTCAAACGTCGGCCTCGCCCAGACGCGCTCGAGCGTCGAGTACTCCTTCTCTCCGAACAGCCGCGGCGCGCCAAGATCCTGCCTGTACTTCGTCTCCAGGAACGGCAAGCGCCTGAACTCGGCCCGCTCCTCCTCCCTCAGCGGCCGCACATCGTCGTAGAAGCCGGGGATCCTGACGTGGCCGCTCTTGTCCTTCATCTGGGCGAGCACCTGCGCCAGCACGAACGCCGGGTTCGCGACTGCGCCGCCAAAGGATCCAGAGTGAAGGTCGCTCTCCGTCCCGCGCAGGTCGATCTGGAAGTAAGTGAGCCCACGCAGGCCGTAGCAGAGCGACGGCACCCCCTTGTCGAACATCCCAGAATCCGAGATGACGACAACGTCGGCTGCCAGCTGCTCCTTGTGACCGCGGATGAAGTCGTCGAGGCTCGGGCTGCCCACCTCCTCCTCGCCCTCGACGATGAACTTCACGTTCACCGGCAGACGGCCGGTCTGCGTCATGTGGGCCTCGATCGCCTTGAAGTGCATGAAGACCTGGCCCTTGTCATCCGCCGCCCCTCGGGCGAACAGCTCGCCGTCTTTGACCGTCGCCTCGAATGGCGGGCTGGTCCACAGCTCGAGCGGATCGACCGGCTGCACATCGTAGTGGCCGTAGAAGAGGATCGTCGGTGCGCCCGGAGCGCCGAGCCACTCACCGTAGACGACTGGGTTGCCTGGCGTCTCGATGAGATGGACGTTCTGAAGGGCGATGCGGCGCATCTCCTCTGCCGTCCACTCGGCGCACGCCATCATGTCCGCCGCGTGCTCAGGCAGCGCGCTGACGCTGGGGATGGCAAGCCACGTCTTCAGCTCGCTGAGGTACCGGTCGCGGTTCGTGTTCAGGAAGTCCATTACGGCGTTCATGTCAGGCCTCCAGGTCGACCGACTGTCATTTCGGCAGGATTCGAGGCTGTAGGTGCTGCGCGTCGGTGTCAGGGACACAACGGCTACCGACGCCCCACCGCCTCACATCAAAGTCAACGCCTTCGTCGCCACGGCAATGGAACGGCCTTTCCAGGCCGGTCTCGCGCCGTTATTCGGCTGTACCGGGCGGGGCCGCCGGTCCGGTCGAAGCCGACGATACCCGCTGGATGGCATCGCTGAACCGCGCGGCACCGAGCACAATGACGCCGAGGCTCAGCAGAAGCAGCACTGCGGAGGTCGCACCAAGAATCCGGTTCGTGCCGCCGACGAGATTCGTCTGGACCAGGACGACGAGCGCTGCAGCGGTCGTGGCGATCATGAAGACCGCAGGCACGAGCACGAAGACGTACCGGCGCGCCCGCTGGACCAGCCACACGCTGACGGTTGCCAGTGCCAGCGCCGCGAGGATCTGGTTACCGGCACCGAACACCGGCCACATCTGGCGCACCGTGCCGCTGACGGCGAAGCCGTACATCATCGCCACCACCAGCGTCGCATTGAAGACGGGATGGAGCAGCGCCCGCGGCGCGCGCCCTCGGAACGCGAAGCGCCAGAATTCCTCGATCAGGTACCTCGCCAGCCGCACCGAGCTGTCCAGCGTCGTCACGACAAACCCGCCCACCATCAGCACGCCGAGGACGGTTGCGACGGCGACCGACACGAACGGGAACGCCGCGTGGATCAGACGGCCCGCGGCCAGCGAGAACCCGAGAATCGGATTCGACGGCGCGCCGTTCGGGTACACGATGGCCGCGTACTCCTGCGGCGGAAGCGTGGAACCGACAGCGATGATGACGAGGACTGCCAGCAGGCTTTCGAGGATCATTGCGTTGTAGCCGATCTTCCGGCAGTCGCTCTCCCGCGGGATCTGCTTCACGGTCGTCCCGCTCGACACGAGGCTGTGAAACCCGCTGATCGCGCCGCAGGCCACCGTGATGAAGAGCAGGGGCCAGACGCCGCCCTGGACCGCAGCGCGTCCCGCCGCCAGGTCCCACGGCGGCATGGCAAGCGACGCGCCGTGCACGAGCCCGGAGACGAGCGCGGAGACCACCAGCAGCGCGATGCCCCCGTACAGCAGCTGCACGTTCGTGAAGTCCCGCGGCTGCAGAATCGCCCAGACCGGCAACGCGCACGCCAGCAGGACGTACAGCGTCATGATGGGCCGCCACGCCTCGCCAGACAGGGTCACAGGAGCAGCAAACCCGACGAGCACGCTGAACGCGGCAATCGCAAACGCAAGCAAGTACGCCGAGCCGGTGGCGATCCGGCCTCGCCGGATCAGCCAACCGAGCACCGGCGCGAAACCCGTGATGACGAAGACTGACGTCGTAGCTATCCCCCCGATACGCCCGTTCACGACCCCATCGACCACGGCCGTCGGCAGCAGCCGCTGATCCGGCGCCAGCTTCAGCGCCTCGAGCGGATACATCGAGGTCAGCGTGGTCACCGACAGGTTCAGGAAGATGGCGTTGACGATTGTCAGGACGAAGATGAGCACGACGAGGTAGAGCAGGTAGCCGAGCGGCCCAAGGGCGCGGTGCGCCACCTCGCCGATCGAGCGCCCTCCCTCGCGCATGCTGACGAACATGCTCGACATATCGTGCACGGCGCCGAAGAGGACCCCGCCGAGGACCACCCACAACCAGACAGGCTGCCACCCGAAGGCCAGCGCGAGCGTCGGGCCGACGATGGGCCCGGCACCCGCGATGGTCGCGAAGTGGTGCCCGAAGACAACGTGGGAGCGGCTCTCGACGAAGTCGCGGCCATCGGCGTACTGCACCGAAGGCGGCAGGTTGCGGTCGTTCTCACCGAAGACGCGCGCGATCCAGGGCGGGTAGAAACGGATCCCAAGCCCGAGAACAGCCAGCGTCACGACAAGCAGCACGAACACGTTCATCCCGGTCTCCTGACCCTGCGCGCCGCACGACGATCCAGCCGGCGCCGGCCCCGTCGCGGCAGATCCAGCGGATTGTACTCCGTCCCGGCCGCAGGGTGACGCGCGGCCCAAGGCGCAATCACCACCGCGCGCGCTCCTCACCTTGCTCGAGCGAGCCCCTGCGATTCAGGATGTCCCACGGGCCGGCGGGTCACGGAGAAAGACGTGGAGCGGCCGCGAGTCGAGCCTATCGGACACCCAGCTCCCGGGCAATCGCCCTCAGCTTCGCCTGGACGAGCTCCTGATTCCGCGGGCCCATCCGGACCAGCTGCTTCTGGGCATCCGAGAGGCTCTCATAACGATCCTCGGCGTACCTGTACGACAGCGGCGATTCGCGCAACTCCGCCCCAGGGGGAACCCCCGGGGTCGCGATCAGGTGAACGATCGCGCGCTCGACGGCCGCGTCGATGTCGCCTTCGGGGTGCCCCAGTTCACGGTACGCGTCCGCGATTCTGGGCTTCAGGATCGCGTACAGCTTGGCCAGCGCCGCTGGGTCGAGCGAGTCGACGGCGTCGGCCAAGCCGTTGTAGCGCTCGAAGGAGCGAGGATCGGTCTGCACGACCGAGCCGCGTGTCTCGGTGCGGAACGGTTCCTTCGGCGCAAGCACGCGCAGATGCCGCGCGGGGCTCTTCCCCTCCGCCACGTTGTCCACCGAGACCGCGAAGTTCCGGATGAGGCCGTCGGTCGCCAGCCACGCCGCCACCTCGGGTCTGGACGACAGCTGGTGCAGCAACTCGCGGACGAGCGCATCGGTCAGGTCGAGCGGCGGCAACTCGAGCGGCTCAACGGCAGGCCCCAGCGGAGCCCGGTGTCCGGGAGCGGCCGGCAGCGGCAGATCGGCGGCGACATCCTGCGCGGGCGGCCCCTGCGGGCGCCCCCAGTACCAGATCCCCGCGCCGATGAGTACGACGACAACAGCGACGAGTCCGACCCATGGCCAGATCGGCCGTGGCCCCTCGCCGCCCTCGCGGCCAGGACCGACTGGTTCCGGCGTGGCATCAAGCTGAAGATCCTGGTGGTCTTTGAACCGGCCCTCGTCGACGTCCGACATGAGACACCCCCATCATTCTGACGTCCCGTACGCCGACACAGCCGGGCGCGGCGCGACGAAGTGGGCGAGCGGCCTTCACACGCACTATAGCACGCGGGTGATTCTGTCCTGGCGCCGCGGCAGCGAGGCCTCCCATGCTGAGCAGACGCGCCTTCCACAGGGAGCGAAACCGGAGCAACAGTCGAACGATAACCCCGCGATCTCCGTAACGTAGTGTAACTTCCCTTCTGCATCGGGGTTTATTGAACAGTGACCGCAGGTGGCCGAACGGACCGGCAGCCCACCGACGGCGAACGGTTCGAGAGGTTCGTGCGCGAGTACCAGGACATGGTGTTTGCGACGGCGGTGCGCCTGCTCGGGCACGCGGCCGAGGCGGAAGACGTGGCGCAGACGGTGTTCTTGCGGGCATTCGAACGGTTCGCCGCGATCGCCGGCATGGAGTCCCCCGGCGGGTGGCTCAAGACGGTGACCACCAATCTCTGCCTCAACCACCTCACGCGTCACTGCGCCCGCTGGCAGTCGTTGGGCGATCCGGACGTCGACGGCGGCGCTCGGGGCCGGGTCGGACCGGAGTCGCCCTCCTCGTTTCCGTCGCCGCTCGAGGCCCTCGAGGCGGCGGACCGGGCCGAGCGGCTCGAGCACGCGCTTCGCCTGCTGCCGGATCACCAGCGGGTGCCGCTCGTGCTCTTTCACTTCGAGGAGATGAGCTACCAGGACATCGCGTCCAGGCTTGGCGTGTCGATGGCGAAGGTGAAGATTGACATCCATCGCGGCCGCGAGCGCCTGAGGAAGGAGCTGTCGGTTCTCGATGAACCCCGATGATCTCGAACGCCTGATCGATCGCGAACTCAAGCAACTGCCGTCCCCGCGAGCACCCGTGACATTGCTGCCGCGGGTGCTTGCGGCGACCGCCGCCCGCAAGTCCGCGCCGTCGCACGCGGAGCGCTGGTTCAGCTGGCCGAGGCGGTGGCGGCTGGCCGCAGTCGCCGTCCTGGTGCTGATCACCGCCGGCGTTGCCGCGATGGGCTATGTCTGGTGGCCGCAGCTGGACGCCGGCCTGTCCTGGCTGCAAAGCGCGGCCTGGATCCTCACACGCGTCGGGACTGCCGCCCAGGACGGCGCGACGCTCGTGCGCGTGTGCTGGCGGGTGCTGCTCGGGCCCGTCACGTTCTCCCTGCTCGTGGTCACGCTGTCACTGTCGTGTGCCTGCGCCGCCCTCTGGGCCGCGCTCGAGCGAGTCACCCTGAGAGGAGCATCAGAGCCATGAGGAGCCTTGCACGCGTTGCGCTGGCCTTCGCCTGCACAGTGACCCTCGCCGCGAACGCCGCGTTCGCCCAGGAGGCATCCACCCCCCAGGCGCTCCCCCATCCCGAGGGGCCGCTGGTCTCCGTTGCTCTCGACGCAGCCGCCGGAGAGCAACAGGAACCTGCGCAGAGCGTGCGTTTCAGCCGGCCGATCGTGCGCATCGGCCAGGACTACACGCAGAATGCGGGCGAGGATGTGTACGAGGTGCGCGCGGTCTTCAGCAACGTGACAATGGCCGGGGGCGTCGACCAGGACGTGGTCGTCTTCTTCGGCACCGCGCACCTGGCCGCGAGCGCCATCGTGAAGGGGTCCGTGATCGTCCTCGGCGGCAGCGCGTCGATCGACGAGGGAGCGGTGGTGGATCGAGATCTCGTCGTCATTGGCGGCACGTTGACCGCCCCGCTCGGGTTCGCACCGGGAGGCGATCATGTTGTGGCCGGGAGCCAAACGCTCGGGAACGCAGTCAAGGCCTTCGCCCCGTGGCTGACGCGAGGCCTGCTCCTTGGACGGCTGATCGTGCCAGACCTTCGCTGGGCATGGATCGTGCTCGGCCTCGCCTTCCTCGTGACCCTTGTGGTCAACATACTGTTCGAGGGGACCGTCCGCGCTTCCGCCGAGACACTCGCGGCGAAGCCTGTCACGGTGTTTCTCGTCGGCCTCCTCGTCCTGGTGCTGACCGTACCGGTGATCACGATCCTGGGCGCCACGGTGGTCGGCCTGGCGGTCGTGCCCTTCCTGCTGGCCGGGATGGTCCTCGCGGGCCTGATTGGAAAGGCGGCCGTGGCACGGGCGGTCGGCAACGGTGTCATCCCACAGACCTCCTCCGACTCGCGGCTGCAGTCGCTTCGCTCGTTCCTCATTGGGGCAATCGTGATCACGCTGGCCTACATGATCCCCGTTGTCGGCATCGTGACATGGTCCCTCACCGGCGGCCTGGCGATCGGGGCGGCGGCAATCACAATACGGGCACGGCTGCGGCGGGAACTTCCAGCGCGCGCGCGTGTGCCTCCACCTGCGCTGCGGCCGCAAGCAACGGTTCGAGATGCTCGGGCACCTGAGGCAGCACAGGCTCCATATGAAGCGCTCGCCGAGGAAGCACCCGCTCCTCTGCCGGAAGCCGTCACGGCCGAACCCGAGGCGCGCGCGGACGCCGGCCCCAACCTTGCGCTGTTTCCCCGCGCGAGCTTTCTCGACCGAGTGATGGCGTTCGCGCTCGACTGCGTGCTGGTCGGCATCGTCGTGCTCCTTCTAGACGTGCCCCAGAGCAATGGCGTGTTCCCGTTCCTGCTGCTCGTCTACCACCTGGCGTTCTGGGCGTGGAAGGGCACGACGCTTGGCGGGATCGTCATCGGCCTGCGCATTATCAGGCTCCGCGGTGGCGATCCGCGGTTCGTTGATGCCCTGGTTCGGGTCCTCTCGAGCCTCTTTTCACTGGGGGCGCTCGGCATCGGGTGCTTCTGGATGCTGCAGGACCCGGAACGTCAGATGTGGCACGACAAGATCGCCGGGACCGTGGTCGTCAAGGTGCCGAGAGAAGTCGCACTCGCATAGGAGGAGTCATGCGGAAGGCGTTGACCGGACGCGCGTGGGTTCTGGCGCTCGTCGTCATTGGCGCCACCGCGATTGTTGCCACGAGCGCGGGGCAGTCCGCGTCGCGCTACTTCCCGCAAAAGGGACGGTGGGAGAGGGGCGATCCGGCCGCCCTTGGCTTCGACAAGTCAGAGCTGGACGAGGCCGTGGCGTACGCGATCGCGAACGAGAACCCGAACACGAAAGACCTGGCCGTGGACATCGTCAACACGTTCAGCTTCGAGGCGCCGTACAACACGCTGATCGGACCGACCCAGCCGCGGGCGGGCGCGAATGGGGTGATCATCCGCCGGGGCCGCGTCGCCGCCGAGTGGGGTGACACCCAACGGGCCGACATGACCTTCAGCGTGACCAAGTCGTTTCTCTCAACGGTGGTTGGCCTTGCCGTGGCGAGCGGTCGCGTCAAGGACGTTAAGGACCGGGTCGCCCACTACATGCCGCCGGGCGTGGATCTGTTCACCAGCCCTCACAACGCGCCGATCACCTGGGAGCATCTGCTGCGCCAGACGAGCGACTGGTCCGGGACGCTCTGGGGCAAGCCCGATTGGGCCGACCGGCCGCCGCGCGACCAGAAGCCCGACCAGTGGCCCAACCGCGAGATGCACGAGCCGGGAACCTTCTACAAGTACAACGATACGCGCGTGAACGTGCTCTCTCTCGCGACGCTGTACGTGTTGAAACGGCCACTGCCGGAGGTGCTGAGGGAGTCGATCATGGAGCCGATCGGTGCCTCCGACACCTGGCACTGGGAGCCGTACAACGAGGCCTGGGTGACCATCGACGGGAAGCGGATGCCGTCCGTGCCCGGGGGCGGCCACTTTGGCGGCGGGATGTTCATCAGCGCCTGGGATCTGGCCCGTTTCGGCTACCTCTTCCTGAACAACGGCAGGTGGCGCGATCAGCAGCTCGTCACAGAGGCGTGGATCGCGATGGCCAGGACGCCCGGTCCCGGAAACCCGTACTACGGCTTCATGAATTGGTACCTGAACACCGAGAACCCTGCGATGGGCCAGAGGCCGCTTCCCGCGGCTCCGCCGTCGGCCGTGATGTTCCAGGGCAACGGGGCGAACATCGTCTACATTGACTGGGAGAACGATCTGCTCGTCGTCGTTCGATGGATTCCAGGGGCGGCGCTGTACGAGTTCATGGGGAAGGTGTACGGGGCCCTCACAGCGGGCAGGTAGTCCGCTGGCGCCAACTCCTCATCGAAGTCGAGAGGGCGAGTGGGCGGCGATGGGACAGGCGCCGCCGGGCGACCCAAGGCCATGCAGCGACGACCCGTCAGCGCGCCCCCTCAACGAGGAACAGGACGGACCGCATCCGGAAGAAAGCGTACGCGTAGCTCTTGAAGTCAGCCGTGATCGACGCGGAAGCCAGAAAGAGCTCGCCCGGACGCTCGGGCGCCGCGATCTCCCGAACGACCTCCCGCTTGCCGGATCGCAGATCGACCCGTTCGATGGCACCGGAGGTCTGCCCGCGACGGCTCCGAAGCATAAGCAGTGACTGGCCGTCCGAGCTCCAGCGGATCGGGATGTCCACGTTCGTGGCCGAGGGAATGGCCTCGGGCCCGCCCCCGTCGAGTTGGGAGATCACAGGCGTGCTTCCGGCGTTCCATACGACCGCGCACCGCCCATCCGGGGATACGACACCCCTCCCTCCGCCTGCAGTCGCCTCGCGCGGCGCCCCGCCGGCGACGTCCTGCACGAAACAGCGCGCAGCCTTCCCCTCTTCGTTCCCGCACACGAGAATGCGCTTCCCGTCGGGGAAGAAGGTTGCCATCCGGTAGCCGACCAGGCTCCCGCGTTCGAGCGTTCGTCTTTCGCCGCTGCCAATGGGATAAAGGACCAGTTGATTCGGCACCTGTGTAACGGCCAACGCCCACTTGCCATCCGGCGAGATGTCCGTCGCCATCCCCTCGCCAAGCCGCACGACGGGCGATCCGTCGGTGCCACGCACGTAGCACGTGTAGTTCGCACCGATCTGCGCCGTCACGTCGGTGAACACCATGGTCCGGCCATCCGTTGACAGGATTGGACCCCAGGAACCATCCAGGAACGAAAGGTCGATCTCTGCCTGACCGCCAGGCCCGTGGCCCCTGATGCCGATGGCCCTGTCGTCTCGCGTGACGAGCCACCGGCCGCTTCGCGAGATGCCATGCAGCGTGAAGCCGCCGGCGCTGCGGGCCACGACCCTGACGTGGCCAGCGAGATCGACGCCGCGGGCTTCATAGCTTCCGTACGTACTTCCACCTGTGAAGATCACTTCGTCGCCGGTACGGGACCACGCGAGCCCTTCCAACGATCCGTACTCGCCGGCAAGCACGGTTTGCTTGCCCGAGCGGTCGACGGTGATCACGAAACCCCGGTCATCGAAGCCGGAGGGATGCTCGAAAAGGGCAACCCTGTCTCCGCGCGGCGATACGCGCACCCAGCCCAGCGCTCCTGATGACTCGTACAGGACCTTCCCGATCGGGTACTCCAGGCGATCCCTGGTGCCGCTGACGATGACGGCAAGCTCGCTCCCGTCCGGGGACCAGTCTGCGCTGCTCACACTGTCGAGCACCGGCCTCGGCCCGGTGCCCCCCAGCGGCACCCGCGCCAGTGTTCCGGTGGCGTTTCGCCAGGCGGTGCCCTCGACGTTCGTGAGCACGGCCAGCTCTCCCTTCGAGGAAACCGCCAGCACATGTGTCCGCGCAAGGCCCACGGGCGTGGCGTCCGGATACTCCGGCCGCAACGTGAAGAGGTCCGGCGCACTCGTTTCCCGCGCCGCGCTGAACACGATGGTCTCGCCATCCGGCGCAAAGGCCGCGCCGGTGATCTTCTGAGGCTGGAAGGTGAGCTGGCGGAACGTCGGCAACAGAGGTGCGGTGCGGCGCTCGACGACGCGGCCTCCGAGGAACGCGCCGGCCACGCAGCAAAGGCCCACCAGCGCCACGGCTGCGGCCGTCACCCGTCGGCGGCGCCGGCGCTCTGGCATCGCTGCGGCCTGGGCTCCGGTCGTCGATCCGCCGGCGATGGCCTCGAGGTCGAATGCAAGGTCTCGCGCGGATTGAAATCGCTCCTCCGGGTGCTTCTCGAGGCAGTGCTGGACGATGCGCGTCAGGCCTGGAGGGATCTTCGGGTCGAGGCTGGCAAGCTCCGGGGGATCCTCCTTGAGTATCGCTGTCATCGTTTCCGCGGCGGTCTCGCGCTGGAACGCGCGTCGGCCCGTGAGCATCTCGTAGAGCGTCGTGCCGAACGCGAACAGATCCGCGCGGTGGTCGAGCGGCTGGCCCCGCACTTGTTCCGGAGCCATGTAGGCTACGGTTCCGAGGACCACGCCCGGATCGGTGGTCGCCAGCCTCGTGGGGGTGTCCGTCGGGCCGAGATCCGCGGGCGGCCGCTCCTGCTTGGCGACGCCGAAGTCGAGGATCTTGGCGCGCCCGTCGCGGGTGACGAAGACGTTCTCGGGCTTCAGGTCCCGATGAACGATGCCCTTCTCGTGCGCCGCCGCCAGACCGCGGGCCATCTGAGCTCCGTACTCGGCGGCTTTGCGGGGCGGCAGCGCACCAGCAGCCAGACGTTCGCGCAGCGTCTCGCCCTCGAGCAGTTCCGTGACGACGTAGGCGGTCGAGCCTTCCCGCCCGACATCGAAGATACCGAGTATGTTCGGATGAGAGAGGGCGGCAACCGCCCTTGCCTCCCGCTCGAACCGGGCCAGCGCGAGCGCGTCCTCGGCCAGGTGAGCGGGGAGCACCTTGACCGCGACATCACGCTCCAGCCGAGCGTCGCGGGCGCGGTAGACCTCGCCCATTCCACCGGCACCGATTGGTGCGACGATCTCATAAGGGCCGAAAAGGGTGCCGGGCGTGAGCGTCATCGCGCACCGTCCACGACAAAGAGGGATGACAGGATGTGGTGCCAGGAATAGGCGTAGACGCGCGGGTCGTCGGCCATGCTGACCCTCGAGACGCGGGTCAGCCCGGTTCGATTCTCGGCTCCAAGCACCATCATGAGATCCCGCCGTCCCGTGGCAAGCGTGAACCGCTCGACGCGGGACGGCACCTCCCGCGGGTTGAACACGTAGACGGACCGGCCGTCCGTGCTCCAGCGGATGATCTCCTCTCTCTCCGTGAGGCCCGGCACGGGCTGGTGCGGCCCCTCCTCGACGGGGTACCTCGCCCACGATCCGTCGCTGCTCCGAGCCAGCACCAGCTTGCCGTCAGGCGACAGCGCGCCGAGGTGAGTGCCTTCCGGCGTGATCGGCCGCGGCTTGCCTCCAGGGATCTCCTGCACGTAGACGCGTGAGGCCCTTCCCGGCTCGATTCCACACAGAACAACCCGGCGCCCATCGGAGAACCACGCCGCGCCGTTTTCATAAGCCTCAATGCTGCCCCGCTCGAGCTTCACCGGTTCGCCCGCTCCGATCGGGTAGAGGACGAGCTGCATCGGGTGGGTCGGGACGAACGCCAGCGCCCACCTGCCGTCCGGTGAGACCTGCTGGGGCGCACCCTCACCCAGGGTCACGACCGGAGAACCGTCCGTCTTCCTCAGGCAGGCGAGGTAGTTGACGTTGTGCTCACCTCCGTTTTCGGTGAACACCATCGTTTCCCCGTCGGCCGAGAGAGCCGGAAAGGCCGAGCCGTTCAGCCAGGACAGGTCTCGTTCGCTCGATGAACCCGGGGGGCGGGCCATGATCCCGAGCCGGAGGTCATCTCGGCTGATGAGCCAGCGGCCGCGCGGGGCGACGTCGAGGATCTTCAATGCGCCGGCGCCCTGCTGGGCGACGCGCCTTCTGCCCGAGAGCGTGACCGCGAAAATGTGTGCACCAAAGCTGGCGGCAACGCTCTCGTCCGTTCCAGAGAAGTAGATCTCGGTACCGTCCGGCGACCAGGCGAGGCCTTCCAGCGCCGAGTAACCGCTGGACAGCTCGGTCACGTGGCCGGCCAAGTCCACGACCTTCACCGAGCCGCGATCGTCCCACCTGTAGGGGTGATCGAAAAACGCGATACGGTCGCCGCGCGGCGACATCCGGAGGTCGCTCAGGTAGCCGCCAGACTCGGCCAGGACCTTCCCGTTCGGGTACTCGAGGCGGTCCTTGCCTCCCACCTCACGAATGATGGCCAGGGCCGAGCCATCTGGGGACCAGTCCGCGGCACGCACGTTCTCCAGGACTTCCCGCGGGGCTTCTGCCCCGAACGGCAAGCGCGCGAGGGTGCCGACAAAATTGCAGTGCGCAATGTGCCGGGCGCCCGTGAGAACCGCCATCTCGCCGGTGGACGATACAGCGAGGAGGTGCACCGGGCGCAATCCCAGCGGGCGCGGCGCGATGTACTCCGGCCGGACGGAGAACAACTCCGGCGTGTTCCCCTCCGGCGCGGCGCTGAAGACGATGCTCTGGCCGTCGGGCGCGAAGCGGGCGCTGAAGATCGGATACTGCTGGAAGCTCTTGGGCGTGAACGAGGGTGCGGGCGGGCCCGGCTGCCTCGTCACCACCGCGATAGTGCCGCCCACGCCGATTGCGATGCCGAGGAGCCCGGCCGCCAGCCACGCGAGCCTCTTCCGGCGAGGGAGGCGTCCGGCGACCGTCGCCGGCTCGACTCGCTCTGAGGCGGCTTCAGCGACCCACTTGAGCTGATGGATCACATCCCGCGCGCTCTGCCAGCGGTCATCCGGGTCCTTCTCGAGGCACTGCTTGACGACGCGTTCCAGCGCCGGCGGCGCGAGCGGCTGCAGCTCCGAGATCGGCGGCGGCTGGCGCTCCAGAATCGCCGCGATCAGGCTCGCCTGGCTCGTCCCGGAGAATGCCTGTTTCCCCGCCGCCATTTCATACAGCACGCACCCCAGCGCCCACACATCCGTCCGCGTATCCGCTTCCCTCCCCTCCAACTGCTCCGGCGCCATGTACTGCAGCGTCCCGACGATCGTCCCCTCCCCCGTGATCGATCGCCGCATCGTCGGCAACTCGGTCGCGCCCTGAGCCTCCGTGGTGAGGGCGACCGGGCGCGCGAGGCCAAAGTCCATCAGCTTGGCCTGCGGCGCCCCCGACCGCGCTGTCCCTCCCTTCGCCAGCATGATGTTTGCCGGCTTCAGGTCGCGGTGCACGATGCCATGCCGGTGCGCACTGTCGAGCGCAGACGCAATCTCACCCCCGATGCGCAGCACCTCAGTGAGCGGCAGCGGCCCGCGATCCAGCCGCGCGGCCAGCGTCTCGCCCTCCAGGTGCTCCATGACGAGGTAGCTCACCGAACTGGGCCCAGGGGCCAGGGGCTGGGGGCCGGGGGCGAGTTCACCTCGCCGAAGTTCCCCTTGCGCGTCGCGCGCAGCGGAGGCCGGGGGCTGGGGGCCAGTGGGAACGGCCTCGCCGATATCGAACAGGCTGCAGATGTGCGGATGGTTGAGGTGCGAGATCGTCCGGGCTTCCCGCTCGAAGCGGGCACGGCGATCCGGGTCGGTGGCCAGCTCGGGCGGGAGGATCTTGATCGCGACCGTGCGGTCCAGCCGCGTGTCGCGCGCCTTGTACACCTCCCCCATCCCGCCTGCGCCCAGCAGGGCGGTGATCTCGTACGGGCCGAGGCGGGTGCCAGGAGCGAGCGCCATGGCCTGGCTCTGTGGTTGCCGGGATTATAGCCGAGTCCGATGCACTCGGGACTCCGGGTTCCACAGCACCGGGTTCGACAGCCCGATGCGCCGCGCCATCGAATGCGCGAGGTTCAACGTGTTCTGCGTCACAGCAGGCCGCCGAGAACCCGGTCAGGGCCCTGCACCACCAGCCAGACTCCTCGCGAGCCAGGTGCCGAGGCGCGCTCCCAAGAAAACGCTGCTCGTTGATACGCTCGACTGTCCTCGTTCCCGTCGCGCAAACGATGTCAGCCGCCTCACCTATGACTTTCGATCTGCCTAGACCGTCAGCTTCCACGGCGCTCGATATTCTCGGTCGAGGAGTCTCTGCGCCGCCGGACCGCCTTTGACCAATCTCTGATTCGCGACGTCCCACTCGAGACGCTCTTTTGAGCGCAGGGCTACGTTCCCCAGCAAGCAGGCGGCAGAGCTGCGGTGCCCATGCTCGATGTCGCACTGCGGATTCTTCCGTGTGCGCATGCATTCGACCAGGTTGCCCATGTGATTCAGCAATCCGTTGTCAATCCTCTCCATCTTCATGGCAGGCGCCCGGCCCAGCTCTTTACGCTCCGCCTGAGCCTGTGCCGCTGCCCGGTTCACTTCGCGGTAATCGGCTTGCGAGGCAGGCTCGGGAAAAACCTCAAATCCGTCCCGATCGAGGAACATCGTGGCGTCGGTCCCATGGAATTCAATTCCGTAGGATTTATTGAACAGGGAATTGCCGTTGCAGGCGCGGTTCTCATACGTGGCGATAAAGGGGCGGTCTCCCCCATATTCCCATGTGATCTGGAGCGTGTCCGGAACCTCCGTGTTGTCCTGGATGAACTTCTTGAAGCCGAGTGCAGCGATGGTAGTAGGCCCGTCGGTCTGCATCGCCCACTGCACGATATCCATCAAGTGAACGGCCCAGTCTCCCGGCCAGCCGTTTGCGTAATCGTAGAAGTAGCGGAACGTTGACCAGCGGCCCTCCGCCACGCCGAAGCGCTGGAAGTTGTAAGGAACCTTGGGAGCGGGGCCAAGCCACAGATCCCAGTCGAGGCCGGCCGGCGGGTCGGAATCGGGATAGTTCCCCTGACCCGTCGGGTAGGTGTTGCCGTAATTCCATGTGCGCACGAAGCTGACCGTGCCTAGCAGGCCGCCCTGGACCAGTTCCACAGCCTTCTGGAAGTGCGCATTGGAGCGTTGCCAGAGGCCCACCTGGACCACACGCTTGTTCTTGCGCGCCGCCTCCACCATCTTGATGCCTTCGTTGACAGCCACGCAGATGGGTTTTTCCACGTAAACGTCTTTGCCCGCCTGGCACGCCATCACCATCGGCAGCGCGTGCCAGTGATCGGGCGTGGCCACCAGAATCAGGTCGATTTCCTTGTCATCCAGGACTTGACGAAAGTCCTTGACGGTTCTGGGTCGGCTCTCGGGCGCGGCAACCGCTACCGCTTTCACGGCCTTGTCCAGATTCGGCTGATAGACATCGCAAAGAGCGACGACATCTACACCATGCCGCATCAGATTCTGCATGTCGTCGATGCCCTGCCGGCCCGTGCCGATCACTCCCAGGCGCACGCGGTCATTGGAGCCAAGGACCCTGCCAGTGCTCATTCCGTACATCGAGACGCTGACCGCCGATGTGATGGCCACCCGCTTCAAGAAATCTCTTCGATTGAGTTCATCGGTCATTTCTCATTCCTCCTGCCACCAATGTGGACCTGTGGGAAGCTGGTTTTTCGTTTGTTCTCAGCCGTTTATATAGAGGACCGGTGCGAAACTCAAGCGCCAATCGCTCCTGCTGCCCTCTCTTTGTCCGTCGTGCAGCTCAACCCGCATCCGCGTGTATGGCGCCCTCCTTGTCGTCGGGGGCCGGCCCTCGAACCGCGGGGCGGCGGACGAGCTGTCCGAAGCGCGGGGTTGATCCGCCCCCGGCCAACGTAGAATGACGGTCTGCGGCGTCAACGTGACGCGGCAGGGTAAGACCGGGCGGCTGGCCTGGGACGATGGCGAGTTCCGGCCCTGTCCGCTCGGCCCCCGTGGCCGTCGGCGAAACGAAGCTCCGGCCGGACAACTCGCGTAGAATCGTAGCCGCGGCGGATCCGGCCAGGGCGTCCGGCCCTCACGCCGGTCGCTCGAATCAGGTAACCTACGGGGTGGCTATGGAGCCCGGAACACTCACGCGCAGGATGGCAGGCGTCTTCGCTCCGATCTCGACGCCCTTCGCCGACGACGAATCACTGGACCTCGAAGGTCTCCGTTTTAACCTCGAACGTTACGCCGACACCGGCCTGCTTGGGTATCTCGCGCTCGGCTCCAACGGCGAGAACCGCAGCCTCACCGAAGAGGAGAAGCTGCACGTGCTCGGCACCATCGTGCGGCACAAGGGCCCCGGCCAGGTGGTGATGGCCGGCGCGACGTACGATGCGCAGCGCGACACCGAGCGCTTCCTCCGCCGGGCGGCCGATCTCGGCGCGGACTTCGGCCTCGTCCTCTCGCCCGGCTACTTCCGGAAGCAGATGACCGACGACGTGCTGTACCGCTACTTCGCCGGCGTCGCAGGTCAATCACCGCTCCCCATTCTGCTCTACAACGCACCGGGCTTCTGCGGCGTCACGCTGTCGCCGGCGCTCGTCGGCCGGCTGGCCGCGCATCCCAACATCGTCGGGATGAAAGACAGCGCGGCGAGCGGCATCGAGCACTTCCTCCCATTCGAAAGCGACTCGTTCCACGTGCTTGCCGGCTCGGCGAACTTCCTGCTCGCCGCGATGCTCGCCGGCTCGCTCGGCGGCACCGTGTCGCTCGCCAACAGCTTCCCCGCGCTGTCGGTGGAGCTGTGGCGGTGCGGCCAGGCGCGCGACGAAGCCCGCGGTGTTCCCTTGCAGGATCGGGTCAGGCGCATCAACAAGGCCATCTCCGGCCAGCACGGCGTCTCGGGCGTCAAAGCCGCGATGGACCTCGCCGGATACCGCGGGGGCATTCCGCGCCGTCCGCTCCTGCCGCTCACCGACGAGCAACGCGAAGCCATGCGCCAGGTGCTCGCGCAGGAAGGACTGCTGCCATGATGCGCGACATCCTCGCCTTCGATGCCGGCACCACGGCCTTCAAGCTCGCCGTCTTCTCGCCGGAGCTCGAGAAGCGATGCGAGGCACGCCGCACGTACTCCGTCAACGTGTACGGGGACGGCTGCGCCGACGTCGATCCCGAGGTCTGGTGGCAGGCCCTGCGCGACTGCTGCGCCGAACTGAAGCGGGAACTCGCAAGCGTCGGCGTCGTCTCGCTCTCCGTGACGACGCCCGGCCTCACGCCGATGGACGCCGAAGGCCGCGCGCTCGGCCCGGGCATCCTCTTCTTCGACGCCCGCTCCACCGCGCAGGCCCGCGCCATCCGCGCGCGCGTCGGCGAGGAATTCTTCCTCCGCGAGACCTGCAACCTGCCGGTCAGCGGCGGCTCGTCGCTCGCCTCGATCCTCTGGCTTCGCGACAACCAGCCCGATGTCTGGCGCAAGGCGGCGAAGTTCGGCCACACGAACACGTATCTCGTGAAGCGGCTGACCGGGCGCTGGGCCATCGACCCGTCCACCGCGTCCATCACCGGCCTCTACAACACCGCGGCCGACGACCTGACCTGGTCGAAGCCCGTGCTCGACGCCGCCGGAATCGCCGAAGACAGGCTGCCGCCGCTCATGCGCTCGCAGTCGGTGGCCGGCGCCATCCTGCCCGCCGTCGCCGACGAACTCGGCCTTCCCGCGGACGCCGTGGTGCTCTGCGGCGGCAACGATGCCGTGCTCGCCGCCTACTCCGCCGGCCTCGATCAACCCGGCCAGATCGGCGCCGTCTGCGGAACCTGCGAGATCACCATGACGTGCCTCGACGCGCCGGTGCGCTCGCCCGACTTTAACGTGCGCTGCCACGTGCTCCCGGGGCGCTGGTTCAGCTTCCTGGTACTCAACACGGGCGGCAAGGCGCTCGACTGGTTCCACTCGGTGTTCTGCCGCGAGATGTCGGAGGACGCCTTCTACCGCGACTTCGTCCCCGCCGCCCTGCACGCGTTCTTCACGAGTCCCGACATCGAGCGGCGCGAGGCGGCGCTGCCCGAGTACGTGCCGTACCTCGGCGGCTCGCGCTACTCGCTCGAACGGGAGAAGGGAGCGTTCCAGGGGGTCACGCTCGAAACCACGCGCGAGGACCTGCTGGTCTCGCTCATGCGCGGCAATGCTCTCTATCACGGCCGCCATCTGGAGCACCTGCGCTCCATGGTGACCCTCAGCTCGAAGATGATGCTCACCGGCGGAGTCGCCGCCGTGCCCGGCTATCTCGAAGCCAAACGCCGCTGGACCGGCGAGTTCGACTACGAGTTCCGCGATCAGTCGTCACTCGCCGGGGCCGCGATGCTGGCCAGGCTGAAGGACTGATCGCCCACGATCATCTGGGAGGATGACATCATGGCTGTGGTTCCCATGCAGGAGATCCTGAAGGACGCCTTCGCCCGCCGCTATGGCGTCGGGGCGTTCAACATCGTGAACGACCTCACGATGGATGCGGTGCTCACTGCCGCCGCAGAAACCCGATCGCCGGTGATTGTCCAGGTCTCGGTGAAGACCGTGAAGGTGATGGGCGCCAGGCTCATCCGGCTGATGTTCGAAGAGATGGCGTCGCGCGTCCCCGTCCCCGCCACGCTGCACCTGGACCACTGCCCCGATCCCAAGGTGATCGAAGAGTGCGTGGCCGCGGGCTGGAACTCCGTGCTGTTCGACGCCTCCAATCTCACCTACGAAGACAACATGGCGCAGACCCGGGAGGTCGTCGCGCTGGCGCACAAGACCGGCGTCGCCGTGGAAGGCGAACTCGAAGCCGTGAAGGGCGTCGAAGACGGCGTGGGCAGCGAAGAAGGCGGCGCCGTCGTGGCGCTCGACAAGGCGCTCGCGTTCATCCGCGAGACGCGCGTCGACAGCTTCGCCCCGGCCATCGGCACCGCACACGGCGTCTACAAGGGCACCCCGAAGATCAACTTCCGGCGCGTGGCGGAGATCGTGGCAGCCGAGCCCGTTCCGCTCGTCGTGCACGGCGGCACCGGGCTGTCCGAAGAGACCTTCCGCGAGTTGATCCGCCTCGGCGCGCCGAAGGTCAACATTTCGACGCAGCTCAAGATCACGATGGCCGACGGCTTCCGCGAGTACCTCACCGCGAAGCCCACCGAGTACGATCCGCTCAAGCTCCTCGGCGCGGTGAAGAAGAAGGTGGTCACCCAGGTGGCCGAGTTCATGCGGATCTTTGGAAGCGAGGGGAAGGCGTGAGCAAAGCACTCATCTTCGACTGCGACGGCGTCCTCGGCGACACCGAACAATTCGGCCACCTGCCGGCCTTCAACCAGATGTGGAAGGAGTGCGGCGTGCCGTGGTCGTGGTCGGTCGACGAGTACGGCCGCAAACTGAAGATCGGCGGCGGCAAGGAACGCATGGCCAGCCTGTTCTCCGAGCCTGCGTTCCTCGCGGCCTGGCCCGAGTGCCCCGCCGACGAGGCCGCGCGACGCGAGATGATCGCCGCCTGGCACAAGAGGAAGACCGCGATCTACAAGGACATCATTCTCTCCGGCCGCATCCCGCCGCGGCCGGGAGTCAGACGCTTCGCGGAGGAAGCGCTGGCCGACGGGTGGACGCTGGCCGTCGCGTCCACCTCCGCCGAGGAATCGGTGCGTGCGGTGCTGCGCCACGCGATGGGCGAAGCGACGTACGCGCGCTTCGGCCTCGTGCTGGCCGGCGACTGCGTGAAGGCCAAGAAGCCGGCGCCGGACATCTACCGGCTCGCCTCGGAGAAGCTCGGCATCCCGCCGGCCGATTGCGTGGTCGTCGAGGATTCGAGCAACGGCCTGCAGGCCGCGACCGCCGCCGGCATGACGTGCATCGTCACCGTCTCCGGCTACACGGCCGACGAGGACTTCTCCACCGCGGCCATCGTGCTCAGTTCGCTCGGCGACCCCGGCGAGCCCTGTCGCGTGCTGGCCAACCGCTCGTCGGCGAAGCCCGGCGCGCTGTTCGGCGCCGCCGATCTGGCCGCCGTCCGCCGCCGCGCGTAACCCGCCGCCGACCCCGCCAGAACGGGGTCGGCCCCGGCCCACCTCGTGGCCGCAGTCCTGCGCCGACTCCGACGCCGACCCATCGGGTCATCCCATCTACACTCATCGGCCTGCAGGCCGCGGCTCGTAAAGTAGTCCGCTGTGTCAGAGACCTGCCCGTCGCCGGTGCCTTGAGGCCGCCGCGGCGGGCGTGCGCCGCTCATGCGGGCTATGCCGCGCAACCGAGCCACGTGCCGATTTCACCGCCGGTCGCACCGCCACTTCGGGGCCATCCTCAGCATCCCAGCCGCTCAGGGCCGGCGATGCTGTCCACCTGCGCGTCCGATCGGCCAACTGCGGGAACCGCTGCCTCTCTCGCCCCGTATCCATCATCGGGTGTCGGGTCCCTGGCTCCGACTGCCGACTTGAGGGCAAGCGAATGTCAGTCAAGACCCTGTCCTGGGTTCTGATTGCGGCACTAGCCCTTGGCGCCGTGCTGCTGCTCAACTACTGGGCTTCGTCTCAGCCGCTCTGTACGCTGGCCTACGCCGGGTTCGTCCTTGCGCTGTTCGGACTGGCGAACCTCATCGTGCCATTCCGGTTCCTGCAGGAGGTGACGCAGCCGCTCCGGACCACTGAGAGGCCCAACATGACGCAGATGGCGTTATCATTGACGCCAGAGGCCAGACGATGAGTCCACAGGTATCCATCGATCGCGAAGCCATATCGGCGTTCTGCCGGCGGCATCACATCGCCCGCCTCGCGCTGTTTGGGTCCGTGCTGCGCGACGATTTCAGACCCGACAGCGACGTGGATGTGCTGGTCGAGTTCCTGCCCGGCCATGTTCCTGGCCTGCGCTTCGTCTCGATCGAACGAGAATTCTCAGAGCTGCTGCACGGTCGTCGGGTCGACATGGTGACGCCCAAGTTCCTGAACGCGCGAATCCGCGATAGCGTTTTGCGCGCGGCCGAGCCGCTGTATGTCGCCGCGTGACTCGGTCTACGTCGGGCACATGCTCGACATGGCGCGGAAGGCGGTTGCCAAGACCGAAGGCGTCGCCCACGAGGAATATGAACGGGACGAGAACCTCCGATTGGCGCTCACGCATCTCGTCCAGGTGATCGGTGAGGCAGGCCGACGCGTGTCTCGTGAATTCTGTGACGAACATCCCGAGATTCCTTGGCAGGAGATCATTGGGATGCGTCACAAGGTCGTGCACGACTACCTTGGCGTGGATGAAGACATCGTCTGGCAGGTTGTGACGGAGGACTTGCCTTCGCTGATTCCGTCACTCGAGAAGATCGCCGTCCAGCATTCCGAGAAGAAGGACTGACAGCCCTCGCAGCACGCCGCGGCCGAGGGCGATCGCGTTGTCGCTGCCTCGCGAACGGCGGTAGAATCCGCCTCACAAGATGAGCCTGGCTACCGGGTCCCGCTTCGGCCCCTACGAGATCCTCGCTCCCGTTGGCGCAGGCGGAATGGGCCAAGTCTGGCGCGCGCACGACACCCGGCTCGACCGGGATGTCGCACTGAAGGTCCTGCCCACCGAGACCCTGACCGACAAGACGGCTCGGGCCCGCCTGGTCCAGGAAGCACGCCTCGCCTCGAAGCTGAGCCATCCTTACATCTGCACGATCTACGAGGTCGGCGAATCGGACGGCCAGACCTACATCGCCATGGAGCTGGTCGAGGGCCAGCCGTTGAGCACCCGCCTCGCGGAGGGACCGCTTCCAGTTGAGGAGGTGCTGCGCTACGGCCAGCAGCTGGCCGACGCGCTTGGGCATGCCCACGAGCGGCGTGTCGTGCACCGGGACTTGAAGAGCGCCAACGTCGTCCTCACCCCGCAGGGGCGCGTGAAGATCCTGGACTTCGGGCTGGCGAAACGGCTGACCGACGAGCAACTGGCCGACGCGACGACTGTGGCGCGTCACTCGCTGACGGAACCCGGAACGGTGGCCGGAACTCTGGCCTACATGGCACCGGAGCAGCTCCGGGGCCAGCCCGCCGACGCGCGAAGCGACATCTGGGCGCTTGGCGTGGTGCTGTACGAGATGGCGGGCGGCCAGCGACCGTTCCAGGGGCAGACGGGGTACGAGCTCACCTCCGCCGTTCTCAAGGAAGCGCCCCCGGCGCTGCCGCCGGCCGTGCCCGCGCCGCTGGCGGCGGTGATCGAGCGCTGCCTGGTGAAGGAGGCCGGCGAGCGGTATCAGCGCGGCGCCGAGGTGCAGGCCGCGCTCGAGGCGGTGGCATCGGGGGGCAAGGCGGCCCGCTGGCCGACGTGGCGCGCGGCGGTGTGGGGCCGCCGCCGGCGGCTCGGCCGAGCAGCGGCTGCGTTCGCGCTCCTGCTGATCGCGGCGACGCTGGTAGCGCTCGATGTGGGGGGCGTGCGGTCGCGGGTGATGGGGAGAGCGAACCCGCTCAAGCTGGCCGTGCTGCCGTTTGCGAACCTCTCCGGGGATGCCGGCCAGGAGTATCTGAGCGACGGCCTCACGCAGGAGATGATCACCCTGCTCGGGCGGCTGCACCCAGCGACGCTCAGCGTGATCGCACGCACGTCCGTGATGCGCTACAAGAAGACGGACACCCCAGTGAACCAGATCGGCCGCGAGCTGGACGTGGACTACGTCCTCGAGGGGAGCACCGAGCGCCGGGCGGATGGCATCCGCATCACGGCGGAGCTGATCAAGGTGGCGGACCAGACGCAGGTCTGGGCCGAAAACTACGAGCGCGACTTCTCGGCCATCCCAACGGTGCAGGGCCTGGTGGCGCGGAGCGTGGCCAGAGCCCTGGCGGTCGAGCTGCTCCCCGCTGAAGAGGCCCGCCTGGCCATCGTCCGGACAATCAACCCCGAGGCGTATGAAGCCTATCTGAAGGGGTATGCCCTCTGGCAGACGCTTGAGGCAGCCGATCTGGACGCAGCCGAGCGCTACTTCCGAGCGGCGCTGGAGAAGGACTCTTCCTACGCCCCGGCGATTTCGGGCCTGGCGGGTGTCTGGCTGGTCCGCGGACAAAAGGGATTTGCGTTGCCCAGCGAGGCTGGACGAAAGGCCAAGGCGTTGGCGCTCCAGGCCCTCGCGCTGGACGACAATTCGGCGGAAGCTCACGAAGCGCTGGCGGGAGTCCTGGCATGGAACGAGTGGGACTGGGCCGGCGCCGAACGTGAATGGAAGCGTGCGCTCGAGCTCAACCCGAACTTCGCCAACGCGCACGCATACTACGCCCACTACCTGGCGATCATGAAACGCGCGGCGGAGGCCGTCTCCCACAGCGAGCGGGCGCTCAAGCTCGACCCGTTCAACGCGCTCTACCACAGCCTGTATGGCATCGTGCTGGTAAGCCTCCGGCGCTACGACGACGCCCTTGCCGCGGCCTACAAGGCCATCGCCATTCGCGCCGACACGTCGCTCGCGTACGGCGTGATTCAGCGCGTCTATCTCGGCAAGGGGATGCGGAAGGAGCAACTGGCCGACCAGAGGCTGCGGATCGCCACCGACCCGGAACGCGTGGCGGCCTTCGACCGGGGCCTCGCGGAGGGTGGGTACGAAGGCGCGCAGCGCGCCATCGCCGACGTCCTGGCGGCACGGTACGAGAAGGCCGGGGGAGTGCCAAGCGCCGGCGTTTCTAGGGTCTACACGCCCTACGGCATCGCGATGCGGTATCTGGACGCCGGCGACAAGGAGCAAGCCATCGCCTGGCTCCAGAAGGCCTTCGATACTCGAGACCAGAATCTGCCCTACCTCGGCTGGCCGGACTGGGACCCGTTGCGGTCCGACCCGCGCTTCCAGGCGCTCCTCCGCCGGATTGGGCTCCCGCAGTAGCCTTCCTGCTGGGACACGCTGATGATCCAGGCGGCGCAAGGGGCCGGCGCGCTGCTCCGGCGCGCGTTCGCGGAGGGGTACGGCTGTACCGTGACGGAGCATCACGACACGGATCTGGAGTCCCTGTGGGACTACCCGCCGTTCCAGGAGCTCATGAAGCCCAAGGGGTGAGGGCCCGCTTCTCCCCGCTGGGCGGAATCGTCATCGGCCTGTGCATCATCAGGATCCGAGGCGGTGATCCCAGGTTCGCGGATACCGTGGTTCGGGTCCTCTCGAGCCTGTTTTCGCTTGCGGCGCTTGGCATCGGGTGCTTCTGGATGCTGCAGGACGAGGAACGTCAGATGTGGCACGACAAGATTGCCGGCACCGTGGTCGTCAAGGTGCCGAGAGAACTCGCACTCCTTCAGGCGGACACCGGGTGTCATCCCCATCGCGGTGGCCTGGGATTGCGCGGATCATGCCGTGTCCGGCACGACTGCGGCGGGCGGTGTAAGCCGACGAAGTCGAAAGCTAGAAACTGTACCGAACCGTGGCAGTCAGGTGAGAATTGCGCCGGTACTGACCGAGGAAATCTTCGTCGCGACCGCGGATGAGGTCGAATCGGACCGTGGTCCGCCAGTGTTGGCCCATCGCCTCCGAATACTCGCCCTCGAGCCAGACGCCATCGCCGTTCTGGCGGACGATACCCTGCAGAGTCAAGCTCCGGTTGACGTCGATCGTGTAGCTCGCGCGGCCGACAAACGAACGCGCCATCCCGCGGTCGGGAGCGAAGTCCGTGATTGCGCGCTTCTTTGTGACGGTCTGGCCCGCGTAGCCACCCACGAGAAACCACTCGCCCACCTGACGTTCCGCCTGAATGACGTACAGACCGTACTCATCGGCCCGCGGGTCGCGGCTCGCAAAGTAGCCCGCCTCGCCCTTCAATGTGAACCATCGAAGCGGCCAGGCCACGTCGCCGCCGTACATCCGCGTCGCCGGAAACACCTGGACGACCTCGACTCGAGGCGGCCCCGGCTCGAAACGGGATGGCCGAGCGCTGGGCGGACCCGCGTCGCAGCAGCGAGTCATCGGAAGGATTTCAACCGAGTTCGACGAGCACGTGGCGTTTGCGGCCGTCGTCGACGAGATGGACCTTCCGATCAGGCTGCTCGGCGCCGTCCACCAGGACCCGGCGGGTATTCCACGTCGCATCGCCCGTTCTTCGGAACTGGATGTGGTAGAAGGTGTTGCGGTAGCGGTAGGTGAGCTTGAACCCCGTCCAGTCGGCGGGGAGGAGAGGGCTGAAGGAGAGGGCAGTGGTCTCCAGGCGCACGCCGAGGAGGTCTGTGACGAGCAGTCGGTAGAGCCAGGCGGCGGAACCCGTGTACCAGCTCCAGCCGCCTTCGCCTTCGTGACCCGGGACCGTGTAGAGATCGGCAGCGAGGACGTAGGGCTCGAGTCTGTAGGTTCCGACGTGCTCCGGGGTGTCGCCGTGGCGGACCGGATTGAGGTACTGGCAGATCTCCCAGGCGACATCGCCCTGTCTGAGGGCGGCAAAGGCCATGGCGGTCCACACCGCCGCATGGGTGTACTGGCCGCCGTTCTCGCGCACGCCAGGGAGGTAGCCCTTGATGTAGCCGGGATCCCAGGGCGCGGTGTCGAAGGGCGGATCGAAGAGCCGGACCAGGCGATGCTCGCGGTCGACGAGGCGATCCAGGACTGACTGCATCGCGGCGCGGGCGCGCCCGGGATCGGTGGCGCCTCCCAGCACGGCCCAGCTCTGCGGGATGGAGTCGATCTGGCATTCGGGGCTCTGGGCGGAGCCCAGCGGAGTCCCATCGTCGAAGAAGGCGCGCAGATACCATTTCCCGTCCCAGGCATGCTGGTCGAGACGGGCCGCGAGTTTCTTCGCTTCTCGTTCACAGGCGGCCGCGAATCGTCTGTCGCCGCGCCGCGCGGCGAGCGGGCCGAACTCTCGCAGGACCTGAAGCAGGAAGAAGCCCAGCCAGACGCTCTCGCCGCGCCCTTGGTGGCCGACGCGGTTCATGCCGTCGTTCCAGTCGCCGGAGCCGATCAGGGGCAGTCCGTGCCCGCCGAAGCGCAGGGCATGGCGGATGGCGCGCGCGGCGTGCTCGTAGAGCGAGGCGGTCTCCTCGGTGACGCGAGGCAGGTCGTAGACCGATTCCTCGTTCTCCGCGGGAGGCCGGGTGTCGAGGAAGGGGCGGGTCTCGTCGAGAATGCCGGTATCGCCGGTGATGGCGACATAGCGGCACAGGGCCAGGGGCAGCCACAGCAGGTCGTCGGAGATGCGGGTGCGCACGCCGCGGCCGACGGGCGGATGCCACCAGTGCTGCACGTCGCCCTCCCGGAACTGGCGGGAGGCACATACCAGCAGGTGCTCGCGCGTCAGCCACGGGAATTCGCAGAGGAGAGCCAGGGAGTCCTGCAACTGGTCGCGGAAGCCGTAGGCGCCGCCGGACTGGTAGAAGCCGGTGCGCCCCCAGAAGCGCGAGGAGAGGATCTGGTAGAGCAGCCAGTGGTTGACGAGGTAATCGATGGATGCATCGGGCGTCTCGACGTAGATGCCGCCGAGCTGGTGTTGCCAGAAGGCCCACACGCCCTCCAGCGCCCGGCGGGCGCCGCTCGAACCGGCCTGGCGGCGGAGCCAGCCGCGAGCCTCGTCCTCGGACCGCGCGGCCCCGAGGCAGAATACGACCTGGATCTGATCGCCGGGCGGGATCACAAACCAGGCCTGAATGGCGGCGCAGGGGTCCAGCCCGGCGCCGACGCGGTTGGACAGGTGCTCGCGCCGGAGCGCGGCGGGGGCGGCGAGCGAGCCGTTGCGCCCGATGAATTCGGTGCGGTCGGCGGTCAGGGTGCGATCCTCGCCGCTGCAGTGGAAGAACGCGAGGCGATCGGCGAAGTCCAGGCTGAAGGCGTTCTGGGCGAAGATGGCGCCGCTCTGCGGATCAAGGCGCGTGACGACGTGCATCGCGTTGTGATCGCGGTGCTCGCCCAGCACCCATTCGCAGTAACCGGTGATGGACACGCGCCGCGGGCGGCCGGTCGTGTTGCGCAGCGTGATGGCCGTGAACTTGAGCGGGGCGTCGATGGCGACGTAGACGGTCGTTTCAGAAAACAGCCCCGCCTGAGTCCGTTCGAAGACGGTGTAGCCATGCCCGTGCCGGCAGACGCAGGGCGTCCCGGCGGACGCGGGGGCGGGCATGGGGGACCAGAAGCGGCCGGTTTCCTCGTCCCGGATGTAGAAGGCCTCGCCGCTCGGATTCTCGACCGGGTCGTTGTGCCACGGTGTCAGGCGGAACTGGTGGGCGTTCTCGCTCCAGCTCGAGGCGCTGCCCGACTCGCTGACGATGGTGCCGAAAAACGGGTTGGCGAGGATGTTGACCCAGGGGGCAGGGGTGCTCTGGCCGGGCCTCAACTGGATGACGTACTCGCGGCCGTCGCGGGTGAACCCCCCGAGGCCGTTGAAGAACGCCAGTTCCCGGAAGGGCAGCGAAGCCAGGGGGTCGGGCTTCTCGGCTTGGCGTTCGGGTGCCAGTTCGGGAATGCCCGTCTCGGCCATCACGCGGCGGTCGATTTGTTCTTCCAGGGTTCCGTATCGGTCGCTGAACACCAGCCGGGCGACGGCCTGGAAGAGGACCCGGTCGTCCTCGGGCACCTGGTCGACGTTGCGCACGAAGATGCCCCCGGGCTGGTCGAGGAGCTTGCCCTGGGTACCGGCCTGCACGAGGCCGATGATGGCGTCGAGCAGGTCCTGGCGATAGCCCGCAAAGGCCTCGGACCAGATGACCAGATCCGCCTCGAGCCCCTTCTCCCGCCAGTAGCTGTGGGCCTGCACCAGGCTGCGGACGAGATCCAGGTTGGCGATGTCCGTGATGGACAACAGGACGATGGGCCGGTCACCGGAGATGCCGTAGCTCCAGAGTGCCGCCTGGTTCTTGTGGTTGGCGGCGATGATACTGGCGCGGCCGCGGCGGTGCGGACTGGCGAAGAACAGCGACCCGGCCAGGCGGTCGTAGCGCAGGGCGTCCGCCTCGCGAATGCGCAACTGGTGCAGAAGCACCTGGCTGCGCGTCCACGCCAGCGAGAGCACGCGCTCGGCCATGCGGGGATCGCGGCAGCGGTCCACGTAGACTTCGGCCGCTTCCCGCGTGGCGGCAACGCCGAGGAAGGCGTTCACGTGGATGAAGCGGCCGGGCTCGATGCGCACCCGGTAGCGGACGGCCGCAACGGGATCGAAGGGAGACCCGGTGCGATCGGGCAGCGGGCCGGGCAGATCGAGGGCGGCCGGATTGCGCACCGAGCGGCTGCGGCCGATCAGCGCCGCGCGATCGGTTTCGTAGGAAGGCCCGCGCAAGACGAGGCCGCCCTCCACGCCCAGGGAGTGGAACATCCATGGCGGATGCTCGTCGGCTGTCGAGGGGCGGCGGGTGAACAACAGCGCGGCCTTGTCGGGAGCGGCCGTGGCGGTCACGAACAGCTTGTGGAAGGCGGGATGCGCCGCTTCCGCCCGGCCGGCAAGCATCACGGGTTCGGCGTAGCTGGTGATTTCGATCGTGCGCGCGCGGCGGGAAAGGTTGGTCAAGGTCAGCCGCCGCAGTTCGATGTCGTCCTCGGGGCAGACCGCCACCTGCAGCCGGCTCTGGAACTGGTGGGCGACCGACTGGAATTCGGCGCTGTCCCGCGCGAACACGGCCTCATAGCGGTCGAACGCAGAGACGAGGGGACGCGCGGTGGGGGACCAGGTCTTGCCGGTGCCCACTTCCTGCAGATAGAAGAAGAAGCCGTGGACGTCCTGCGCGGAATCCTCGCGCCAGCGGGTCAGGTCGAGCCCGTGCCAGCGGCTGACGCCGCCGCCGCCGTTGGTGATCATGACGTGGTAGCGGCCGTTGGACAGCAGATGCACTTCCGGCACGGGGGTGTCTGCGGTGTCGAACGAGCGCGAAGCCGACTCGAAGGTCTCCGGGTCGCGGACCCCGGCGGTATCGGCTGGCGCGGCCAGGGGACGTATCCGCGGTCGCGCGAGCGGGATGCGTTCCTGCAGCAGCAGGGCCGCGGATTTCAACTGCGGATCGGCCATGAACCGGCGCTGCATCGGCTGGCCATGAAGCAGGTGATCGAACGCCAGTAGACACATCCCGTTGTGATGCGCCATCCAGGCGCGGACGATGGCGAAAGGCTCATCGGCGGGCACGCGGGCGGGGGTGTGGTCCACCGCCTCGTACAAGCCGAATCGGCCGCCCGCTCCGCTGTCGACGAGATGTTGGAGGTTGCCAACGGCCTCCACGGGCTCGACCATGAGGGCCATCGCGCTGGCGTAGGGCGCAATCACGAGGTCGTCGGCCAGGCCGCGTTTCATGCCGATCGTCGGGACACCGAAGGCGCGATACTGGTAGGCCTGGCTGGAGTCCAGCTGGTTGTACCCCGACTCGGAAATGCCCCAGGGGATGCCCGTCTGCCGGCCGTAGCTGATCTGGCGGCGCACCGCGCCCTTGCAGGTCGTGTCCAGGAGCGTGCCTTCGTAGACCGGCATGACCAGCATCGGCATCAGGTATTCGAACATCGAGCCGCTCCACGAGGCCAGCACGGGCGGGCCCCCGCCGGGCGCAAGCCGGCGCCCGAGGTGGAACCAGTGTTCCAGCGGCAGCTGGCCGCGGGCCACGCCGACATAGCTGCCCAGGCGGCTCTCCGACGCCAGCAGGTCGTAGAAGCCGGGATCCCGGCCGTGCGAGTCGACGTTGTAGCCGATGGACAGTTGATCCCGGTCGGCATCGTACAGGAAGTCCAGATCGTGTTCGCTGAGCTCGGTGCAGTGTTCGGCGGCGACGCGGAGTTCCGTGATGCGTTGGGATGCCCGCGAACTGGCGAGCGTCAGCCACGCGACCCAGCGCCGGGAGGAATCCTCGGCCGGCCCATCCGCCAGGCGCGGTTCCCAGCGGTGCAACAGGGTGGCGAGCACATCCAGGGTGAGGCTGGCGCCGGTTGCCTGCTCCAATTCCTCCCACGGCAACGCCTCCGCGCTGGTGCCCCTCGTCGCGGGGAGGTGCGATTCGGCGCAGGTCCAGGGGGCGAAATGGCGAATCTCGCCGGCGAAATCGGCGCACTGTTGCTGCAAGGCCTCACGCCAGAACGAGAGGGATTCATCCGGAGCCAACGCGCCGGCCAGACCCTCGATCTGCGCGCGAAAGGCGTCCAGTTCCTGCAGGACGTCGCGCAACGACAGCGGGACGTCGCGGACGGAATCGACCCGCTCGCGGACTCTGACGGCCGCCGCCAGCAACTGGTCCGGGGACACGGGACATTCCGGCCGTTTGCGGGCCGATTCGATTTCCTGCAGCAGGATGCCGGCGGTGTCTTCGAGCCCTTCCTTCCAACGCTCTGGCAGGAAGGGGCCGCGCATCATCTCCCGCAGGCCTTCGCGGACGACAATCAGCATCGCCGCGAAGTTGCCGCTGTCCACCGAGGAGATGTAGAGCGGATGCAGCGGCTTGAGGGTAGGGACGCTGTACCAGTTGTAGAAATGCCCGCGGAACCGCTCCGTCCGTTCGAGCGTCTCCAGAGTGCGGGCCGTGCGGAACAGGAACCGCCCGGGCGAGAGATAGCCGAAATCGCAGGCGGCCAGGCCGCTGGCTAGGCCAATCCCGATGTTGGTCGGCGAGGTCCGCTGCGCGACGATCGGCACCGGGCCTTCCTGGAAGTTGTCGGGCGGGAGCCAGTGGTTGGCTTCTCCCGCGAAATGGTCGAAGTAGGCCCAGGTGTGCCGGGCCAGCCGCCGAATAAAGGCGCTCTGGACCGCGCTCAACGGCATGACGCGCGGTGCGCGGGTGCGGCTGACGAACCAGGCGATGCCGGGGGAAACCAGCCACAGCCCCGCCAGCGCGAGAAGCACGGGATTGGCCGGCGCGATTCCTGCCAGCGCCGGCGCCGCGCAGGCCGCCGCGAGCACGGGGGCCACCCACATCTCGCGGACAATGCGCGAAAACGAAGCCTTTGCCGCCCGCTCGCTGTGGCTGGCCGGCTTCCATTCGAGCAGCCGCCGTCGGACCCGCATCCGCCAGAACACACGGACAATGGCGTCCAGGTACACCCACGCGTGATAGGGCGTGAACGCTAACTCGAGGAAGTCGAGCCCCCATTGACGCCCTTCGTTCGCCGCGGAGGCTCGCAGATGGACGGGGAGCGGGACCTGCTTGCCCTTGAACAGCAGCACGCGCAGCGTGCGCAGCGCCGGCGGCAGGAAATACACGCCCAGCAAGCCCGCAATACGTTCGGTCGCGCTTGACGGCCAGGCATAGCCGGCGGAAGCCAGTGCCAGGAAGAGCGCGGCCGGAACCAGGCTGCGCCGCAGGTTGTCGAGGATCATCCACCGGGCCAGCCCGCCGAGGGGATTGCGGACCCGGCTGCCGTCGGGCCCGGGGACGCGGGGGAACAGCCAGCCCGCGATCTGCCAGTCGCCCCGCCCCCAGCGGTGCCGCCGCCAGGCGTCGGCAATCACCCGCGAGGGCTCGTTCTCGACCAACTCCACGTCGCAGACGAATCCGCAGCGCGCGTGGCAACCCTCGATCAGGTCGTGGCTCAGGATGAGGTTGCCGGGGAAGCGCCCGCCCGTTGACGCGTGAAAGGTCTGGATGTCGTAGATGCCCTTGCCCATGAACTGGGCCCGGCCGAAGACATCGGGATAGACGCTGGCGACTTCCCGCGTGTAGGGGTCGATGCCCACTTCGCCGGCGCGGAGCCGGGCGAAGATGGATTGGTACGCAGAAGCCAGGCTGACGGCCATGCGCGGCTGCAGGACGGCGTAGCCACGGGTCACCAGCCGGCGGACGGAATCGAGGTGCGGACGGTTCAGCAAGTGCGCCATCGTGCCCGCCAGCCGGCAGGCCGACCCCGGCGGCAGCTGCGTGTCGGTGTCCAACGTGATGGCGTAGCGCACGGAACGGAGCAGGTCGGGATCGCCTTCGATCACCGTAAACGCCTCGGTGCGGCCCTCGACCACCAGGCGGTTGAAGTCCTCCAGCTTGCCGCGCTTGCGTTCGTGGCCCATCCATTTCCGCTCTCCGGGATTCCACCGGCGCGGACGGTGCAGGAGGAAGAAGATCGGTTCGCCCTTCCGCGCGTGGCGCGCATTCAGCCTCCGGATACCCTTGACCGCCGCCTCGATCCTCTCGCGGTCGGTGGGGAGTTCCTCGGCGTCCGCATCGGGCAAATCCGTCAGCAGGGCGAACAACAGGTTTGGAGACTTGTTGGCCAGGCAGCGGATTTCGAGATCCTCCAGCAGGTGCATGCTCTCGGTCGGCGAGCCCAGCAGGGTCGGCACCACCACGATGGTCCGGTGTTCGGGCGGGATGCCCTTGGTGAAGTCGAGGCTCGGCAGGACGCGGGACGGAACCAGGAGCGTGGCCACCCAGTTGATGAAGGCGATCGCCGGCCGGGATGCGACCAGCAGCGCGACGGCCATCCACAGGGCGACGGCCCAGGCCGGGCCGGCTCCGCGCAGGCTGGCCGCGGGAACGGCCGCCATCAGCAGCGTCATCGCGGCCGCCGAGGCCAGGTAGAAAGCCAAGGCATGGCGTCCCAGCCAGCGGCTGAACCGCCGGTGCAGCGGGAGCCGGCAGCCGAGCCGGGTCTCCAACTCGTAGCGGCCGGCATCCAGCAGGAAATAGCCCACGTGGCACTCGCGGCGATCTGCGTTCGCCTGCCGGCGCTCCACGGCCAGGATCACCGCCGCTTCGGCCACGTCCGGCTCGGGCTTGCGGCTGTAGCGCGCGAGTCTCTCGACCCGCGTACGGTAGCGGTTCCGTGAGCGGAAATCCATTTGCGGATAGACCCCGACGGGATCGCGCCGCAGGATTGCCTCGATCGCGCTGGCGGCTTCGACGAAATCCGCCCAGTCGATGGCGGACATCGTGCGCGCGCTGGTAATGCAGTTGCTGGTGGTGGCGAGGTCGGCGGCCTGCGACTGGTTCTCGCTCTGCTGGATCCGCTCGATGGTCTGCCCGCGGTCGGAGAGCTCCTGCTCCAACCAGTTGATTGCCAGGCCGAGGACAGGGTTCACGCCGTCGATGTTGGTCACCAGTTCCGCGATGAACGGCGGCGTCAAGGGCGGGGCCGCCCGCACGAAGTCGCCCAGCGTCGTGACGAACATCCGGGGGTTCGTCTCGACCGTTTCCAGGAAGCGATCCGCCCAGTGCAGCGCCGCGTCCCGCTGGCCGCGCTGCCACGCGATCCGCTGGGCCACGAGAAGCAGGTTCTCGATGAGCGACAGGCGCAGCATGATCGGCACCGCCCACAGCTCGCCCAGCGTCAGCGGGTGCGTCTCCTGGTAGGCGCGGATGAAGCCGCTCAGGTTCTCACGGTCCACCTGACCGTCGGTGTGCCGGACCACCTCCATCACGATGTCGTAGATGCGGGGGAGTCCCCGGCGGGGCCCGGCCGTCAGGCGAGGCAGTCCGCGGCTGTAGCCCGGCGACAGGTGCGCGTGCGCCAACTCGATCTGCTCCTGGATCAGGAGGTAGTTGTCCAGCAGCCATTCCGCGGCCGGCGAGATCCGATGACCTCGCCGCACGCTCTCCGCGATGATCTGGTGGCAACGGCGGATGCTCGCCTCGTTCTTCGCCAGCTGGCGCAGCAGCAGCTCACTGCCCCGCACGGACTCGTATTCGTGCTTGGATGCGAGGAACCGGGCGTGGTCCTCCAACTGGCTGACGCCGAACAACTCCGCGCGCCGCGTCAGTTCCTCGTGCCCCGGCAGCTCCGGCAAGGTCGCCCCGCCCAGCCACTTCTGGAAGCGTGCCCGCCACGTGCCCCGGAGGGAGAGGGCCTTCCGTCGGGCCCGGGCCGACTTCTTCGTCGCGGCGGTCCTCTTCGGCCAGTTCAGCATCCGGTACAGTGTAGGGAGACTTCAGGCGGTGGACAACCCAGGCTCGACGAAAGAGTGTCCGTTGTCGCGTGATCGGGCCTCTGATCTTTATTGTCGAATCTGGCGCTCGAATCGTTGACGATGCAGCGGTCCCCTGTTCTTCCAGGTCAGCGCGAGGCGGCAACGCCGGCGAGCGCGCCTCCGCGATCCTCGCTGCACCGCTCGCCTTGGATTCACGGGGCGTCGAGTGGGTGGGTTGGTTGTTGGTGGTGGCCGTTGGGGGCTGCTGGTGGGTGCGGTGTGGCGCTCGGCGCGTCGCCCGCCGCCGCCGCCGCCGCCCCCCCCCCCCCCCCCCCCGCCTCCGCGATCCTCGCTGCACCGCTCGCCTCGAATTCGCGGGGCGTCAAGTAGCCGAGGCTGGAATGGGGACGGACCTCGCCGTAATGATGTCGCCACTGCTCGATGCCCACCCGGGCATCGACCCGGTTCCGAAGCCAGTTGAGGCTGATGTGCTCGTCACGCAGCCTGCCGTTGAACGATTCGTCGGTGACATTCCGCCACGGCTTGCCCGGATCGGTGAGGGCGGTCTCGATCGCCGCGTCGGTGAGCCAGCGGAGGACGGCGTGGGCAACAGGCTCCGGCGCGTTGTCGGAGCGTAGGCAGCGCGGCGCGCCGCTGAAAGGCGAGGACGCTTCGCAGGCAGACCCCCACGACTGCCCGGCACAGATCGTGGTTCCAGGCCAAGAGGACCGCCTGGGACGGGAAAGGGTCAGAAGCTGTACCGCAGGGTCACCGTCAGGTGAGAATTGCGCCGGTACTGACCGAGGAAGTCTTCGTCGCGGCCGCGGATGAGGTCGAACCGAATCGTGGTCCGCCAGTGTTGGCCGGACGCCTGCGAATACTCGCCCTCGAGCCAGACGCCATCGCCGTTCTGGCGGACGATGCCCTGCAGCGTCAAGCTCCGGTTGACGTCGATCGTGTAGCTCGCGCGGCCGACAAACGAACGCGTCATCCCGCGGTCGGGGGCGAAGTCCGTGGCTGCGCGCTTCTTTGTGACGGTCTGGCCCGCGTAGCCGCCCACGAGAAACCACTCGCCCACTTGGCGCTCCGCCTGAATGACATACAGACTGTACTCATCGGCCCGCGGGTCGCGGCTCGTGAAGTAGCCCGCCTCGCCCTTCAGCGTGAACCATCGAAGGGGCCAGGCCACGTCGCCGCCGTACATCCGCGTCGCCGGAAACACCTGGACCACCTCGATCCGGGGCGGCCCCGGCTTGAAACGGGAGTCGAACAGCGGCAGGTGGTTAAAACCCTGGTAGAACGAGAGCGAGTACTCGAAGCCGGATGCCACGTGGTTCCAGCGCGCGCCAAACTGCGACCCCTTGGGATACTCGGCGCCGCCGTCCACGGTGGCAATGATCTCTGTGACGGGCGGCGTCGCGGCCCACCGCCGGCCGGCGAGCGGCAGGCGGCTCGGGGTAAACGCCGGCACCCAGACGAGGTCGATGGAGCGGCCCGAGCGCTCGTACGTCAGGCGCGCCCCCGCAACGGCGAGGAAGTCGCTGACCACAACGTCCATGAAGTCCCTTGGGGCGAACCGGTCCGTCGGGTTGAGCACGTCGGCTTTGCCCCAACGGATGAACTGCCGGCCGAGTGTGAGGTCAACGCCCCGATAGGTCAGTGTGGCAACGGCGCGGCGGACGCTCAGCGCAGGGCGCAGGCGGGTGCGATCGAGGAAATCGACATCCCAGCCGGACCTGACCTGGTCGAGCGTGTCGGCCCGCGCGTCCAGCGAGGCCGCGATCGTGAGCCACGGCGCGGGCCTGACAGACGGCTCGTACCGCAGCAGCACATCGGCGCCGGCTTGCCGGTCATCGCCTGGGGCGGTCTGAGGATAGAGAAGCCCGCGGCCCTCGACAAACCCGCGGTGGCTGAATCCCTGCGCCAGGCCGGTCGCCGGCATGGCGAGAGCGACGGCCACAACGGCCAGGGCCCGTCTCACCGTTCGCGCCTCAGCGCCTGCAAGGTGAACTCGTCGTCTTTCATCGGCAGGTTGTACTGCAACGTCTCGAGCTTCAGGATCGTCCGGCTCTTGCGCCTGAGGTCTGTCATTTCGAGGAGCCGCGCCGTCCAGATGCCCTGCACCTGCTCCAGCTGCGAGTACTTCAGACGCCGCACGAGCTCGCCCCTGATGTCGTTCTCGATCTGCGCGTGGGCGTAGTTGTCCTTCCGGACCCAGACGCGCGACCGCGTGTACTGCGACGTCTTCGTCTGCTTCGGCCTCGCTTCGATGCGCCAGCACTCGGCACCGTCAATCGACTCCTCGCCGAGCAGGGCGAAGTCGTACTGGTCCACGTCGCGTTCCTCGAGGTCCTCGAAGCTGAAGTCGGTCCCGAAGAAGCGCGTCGATCGATCCTGGAGCGCGATCCGCCGGTCCCGCGCTATTGCAGGCGTCCACATCCACTGGTCGGAGGCGCGGTCGGGGTGGTTGAGGATGAGCAGCGCGACGCCCTTCACCTCTGCCGGCGCGGTGAACCTGAGCACGGACTTGCTCGTGCCGTGCGACCCGAGGCGCGTGTACTCCCACCGCTTGTCGGTCACCTTGCCCTTGGCGTCGATGACCTGCAGGAGCCCGTCGTAGCGCTGTGAGGACGCCTCGGTCCGGCGCTGCGCCTCCTGCATGATCTCGCGGGCGCTCTGCGCCGCTGCTGGAGCCGCAACTCCCACCATCAGCCACAGGGCCGCCGCCATCCTCCACCTGCTCATTCCTGCGCCCTCCGAACTGCCCTGCCACCGGGGGCTGAAGCCCCCGGCGTTCACGGCGGCCCTAAAGGGCCGCCCTACACCAGATCCCTGCCACGCCGCGGTCCCCCCCGCCTCGCGCCCGACTGTCGACTGACGACTGCTGACTGACTGCCGACTGTTGACCGCCGACTGCCACCTCGGAGCCTTTCCCGTGCCTGTCCCCTGCCTCTCCGGTGCCTTTCAGTGCCTCCCCGGGGCGCCGAAGCCCGAAGGGCGAAGGCGGCTCCGTGCCTACTCGTATTCGAGCGCCTGCACGAGCGACCCCCGCGCCGCCGCCTCCGCCGGCCACAACGCCGCCGCGAAGGCCGCCGCCAGCATCACCGGCACCAGGATCGCCGCAATGTGGAACGGGTACCGGTACGGCAGCAGCACGCCGGTGATGTCGCGGTGGCTCATCTCGAGCACATATTGGAGGCTGATCGCGCCAAGCCCGAGACCGAGCACAAGCCCCACGAGCGCGATAGTGAGCGCCTCCATCCAGACGGTGTGCCGGAGCTGGCTGCGCAGGGCGCCAACCGCCTGCAGCACCCCGAGCTCTCGGCGCCGATCGATGATCGACACGGTCAAGGTGTTAACGATGCCGAGAATCGCAACCAGGATCGCCACGACAATCTGCGAGTACGCCAGGCCCATCCACTGGTCGGTCAACCCCGAGATGTACCGGCGCACCTCGGGGTTCGTCAGCACGAACAGCCGCGACACGCCCGCGTACTTCGCCAGGATTGCCTTCTTGACCTCCTCGACGCTCGCCCCTTCCTTCAGATACACCCGAAACGTTGTCACGGTATCGTCGTTCCAGTACTTCGTGTAGAGCGCCCAGTCCAGGAAGATCGCGCCCGCCTGGTCGGACCAGTCTCCGACGACGCCGACCACGGGCAGGCGCAGAATGCCCTTCGGCGCGGGAAGTTCGATCATCGATCCGACGCTCAAGCCGTACAGCCCCGCCAGAGTGTCGGCGACGACAATGCCTTCGCCGCCGGCCGCCTTGCGGTACATCTCCTCGGTGTTCCCCTCGACCGCCTCGCGCCGCGCCCGCGCGTACCAGCGGTCCATGGACAGCACGACCAGCGTCACCGGCTTCTGCCGGAACGTGATGCGCGCGCTGCGCACGGCCTGCACCTCGTCGATGCCCGCGACAGCTCGAAGGCCGTCCCCCATCGACCCGGGAAACCGGAACTGGCGGTTGATGAGGCTCCCGGTCGGCGTGACGAAGAGCTCGGGGTTGAGGGCCGTCGCGACCCAGTCCATGATTGAGACGTAGCTGGCGCGCGCCAGGCCGCCGAGCGCGATGACCAGCGACAGCGACAGCATCAGCGCCGCAACCGTGCCCGACGTCCGGCGCGGCGACTGAATCAGGCTGTCGGCTGCCAGCGCCCCCTCAACGGGCCTCAGCCGCTTGAGCGCGGGGCGAAGCGCGCGTGCCAGCCACAGGGCCAGCGCCGGCGTCAGCAGCAGGCTGGCCAGCACCGCCAGGATGAACCCTGCATAGAACATCACGGGGCTGCTCGCGAACGCGGAGAGAACGACGGCTGCCACCGCCGCTCCCACGGCTGCCAGCCGTCGAAGCCGGTTCTCACCGGCGGAGAGCACCTGGTACTTGCCCTTCTGGAGCGCCTGGACCGGATCGACCCGTGACGCGCTCGCCGCCGGGATGAAGCCGGCAACAACGCTCGTGGCCAGCCCCATGGCCACAGCAAGCGCCATGACGCTCGGGTCCGCGTTTACCTCGTCCGCCCGCTCCGTCATGCCGTAAACGCCCTCGAAGAGCGTGCTGATGTAGCCGGTCATCGCCTTGGCGAGCAGGTTGCCGAGCAGCAGGCCGGCGAGCGATCCGAACAGGCCGGCCACCGCGCTTTCGCCGAGGAACAGCCGCCGCACCTGTCCCTGCGTGGCGCCAAGCGCCCGCAGGATGCCGATTTCGCCGCGGCGCTGGGTCACGGCAATCGAGAACGAGTTGTAGATGATGAACAGCCCGATGACGAGGGCGAAGACGCTCGTCATGCTCATCGAGATGCCGTAGACACGCGCCACCGACTCGAACTGCTGGCCGCGCGAGGCCGGCGCTTCCACCTGGAAGCCCGGGCCCAGGGCCTTCTCGATCGCAGCCCTGCCGTCGTCCAGCGTCACGGCGTCTTGGAGCGCCACGTCAATCCGATCGAACCTGCGGCCGCGGCCGAAGACCATCTGGGCGGCGTAGACGTCCATGACGGCGAGGTTCCCGCCGAAGGCCGCAGCCAGCCCGCCGGACTTCATGATCCCCCGCACGGTGAACAGCTTCTCGCCCGCCATCGTCTGGAGTGGAATCCGGCTGTTCACATCGAGACGGTTCCTGCCGGCAAACTCCCTGGTCACGATGAGCGAGTCCGGCTGCGCGAGAAAGACGAGCGGGTCGTCAACCACCGCCTCCTCGCCGCTGTCGAAGTCGTAGTCGCGGAGGCTGCGGTCGCCGGTGAAGTCGACTGCGAGGATGAGAAGGCTTCCCTGCCCCGCGAGCCCCGTGTCGACGACCGCCTCGATGACCGGCACAGCCACGCGCACCTGCGGCACCGCCTGCACCTGCTCGAGCACGGCCTCGTCGAACCCGGTTTCGCCCGTTGACACCTGCAGCTGGGTGGCGCCCGCGATACGATCGACCGTCCGGTAGAGGGCGCGAAGCACCGCGCGGTTGGCCGTGTGCATCCCGACGAACACCGCCACGCCCAACATGATTCCCGTCGTCGTCAGCACCGACCGCAGGAGGTGCTGGCGGACGTAGGGCCAGGAGATCAGGCGGAACAGGCTCATCGCCGCTCGTCTCCGACGAGGCGCCCGTCGGTGAGGGTGATCGTGCGGGAGCACGCGGCGGCAACCATCAGGTCGTGGGTAACGAGCAGGATGGTCGTGCCCAGGCGGGCGTGCAGGCCTCCAAGCAGGGCGAGGATTTCGGCGCCGGTGTGCGTGTCAAGGTTCCCGGTCGGTTCGTCGGCGAGGAGGATCGGCGGGGCGTTGGCAAGCGCCCGGGCAATGGCCACACGCTGGCGCTCGCCGCCCGACAGCTCCTCGGGCAGGTGATCCGCGCGGGCACCCAGCTGGACCATCTCGAGCAGCTCGCGCGACCGCTGCCGACTCTTCCGGCGGGACCACCCTCTGAGGTGCAGCGGCAGCGACACGTTCTCGAGCGCCGTCAGCGAGGGAAGCAGATTGAAGAACTGGAAGATGAAGCCGATCTTGTCTCGCCGGACGAGCGTCCGCTGGTCGTCCGTCAGATCGCTCAGGCGTTTCCCATCGATGTCGATTTCCCCGCTCGTCGGCCGATCGAGGCCGCCGATGAGGTTGAGCAGCGTCGACTTGCCGGACCCGGACGGCCCCACAATCGACACCATCTCGCCGCGATCGATGCGGAGGGTGACGTTGTCGAGCGCTGTGACCTGCTTCTTGCCGTCGAAACGCTTGGAGACGGAGGTGAGATCGATCATGGCGGAATGCAGCAAGGTGCGACGCGCTGGGTGCCAGGTGCCACGTGCTCGTGCTCGGACTGCTCCATCCCCAGGGCCCGTCGCCTCACAGCACCGAGCACCCGGCACCTAGCACCCAATTCCGACCGGCTGCCGACCGCAGCCGCTGCCTAGACGCCTCAGGTGCCCCCGAACCCGATCGTCACGCGGTCGCCATCCACAATCACAGGAACGTTCCGGCGATTCTTGGAGTGCTTCAGCATGCGCTCGAGATCGGCCGGGTTCTTCTTGACGTTGACGTACTCAAACGGCACGTGCCGCCTTGCATAATCGTCACGGGCGGCTTCCGTGTAGGGTCAACCGTCCTTCCCGAAAATGTAGATCATGGCTTCCTCCGTGACGCGATCCTACATCACCTCAGCGGATTCGCGTGGGGTCACATCGTGAACCAGCGGCTTCTTCAAGCCTCTGCCCCCTCGGGTGCCAGAGACTTGAGAAAACTGTCAGTTCACGATGTGACCCCACGCGGAATCGGCCCGCTCAGAGCTGCACCTGTGCGCCACGACGGAGTGCTTCCCTACCGGGACTCCTCAGCCGATGCGCGGTAGAGCGCGACGGTCGCTCCCTGCCATCGTGCGCGGGCGACCGGCGTCATGCCCGGGTCGCGATCCAGGTGGTCCAGGACGGTCTGGCAGTCCCCGCGCACGAAGAGCGCGCAGTTGACGGTCACGTGCGTCGGGCGTAACGCTCGCAGCGTCGTGACCGCCCGAGGCGCCGGGAAGGTGCTCAGCAACTCGGCCACGCGGTCGGTTTCGCGCGGCGACGATCCGCTGTAGCCGTTGACGAGACGCGCCCAGTGCGAGGTGGAGAAGTACATGTACGGAAGGTTCCGCCAGGATTCGTCCGGTGTCGGGACTGGGAACTCCACCAGCACATCGTCCGGCCCGACCGACGAGTAGATTGGAGGCATGGTGGGCCACACCGGCTCGAGCTCCAGCCGCGGCGACAGATCGACCAGCACTCCCGCCACCAGCGCCGCGCCGATGACGGCGCGGGCCTGGGGCCGGGCGGCAGCCGAAATGAGACGCCGGGCGCCGTACGCCGCAAGCAGCGCCAGGCTGAAGCCGACGAAGATGCTGAAGCGGGCCAGCGCACGCAGTCCTCTGAAGGGCGGCAGCAAGTCGTACAGAAACGGGAAGCTGTAGCTGCGGAATCCAAGCGACGCGTCGAAGGCCGCTCCGAGACCCACGAGGCCGGCCACCCGCGGGACTGACAGCGGCGGCCAGAGGGCCGCCGCGGCGAGTGTCACGGCTCCGAGACCAGGGAACAGCTGTCGTTCCGGTTTGTAGTTGTCGTGGAACAGCAGCCGTCCGTAGACGACGCTGCGCTGGTGCGCCTCGAGGTAATCACCCGGCGCGGCGCTGTAGTACAGGGCCTCCGCCACGTCCCGGTCCCCGCGCTCGGCGCGGCTCCCCAGGTACGGCAGCGCAACTGGACCACCCAGTGCGACGAAGACCGGAACCGCGACGGCCAGCCCCTTCAGCCGGGCCCAGCGGCGCCCCCACCCGACGAACAGCACGCACGCCGCCACGCCTACGTACAGCGGCAGCATCAGGCCGAAGTACATGCAGGACCACGCCTGTCCGGCGAGCACGAGGCCGAGCACGACGCCGGAGCGCAGCCGCCCGGTGGCGAGCACCCGCTTCAGGGCCAGCAGCGCCAGCGGAAACCAGAAGGTGATCTGCAGCTCGAGATGGCTGTAGTGCTCGAAGCGGAAGGGATAGAACGCGAAGATCAGGGCGCCGACAAAGGCTCCCAGGCTGTGTCCGGTCAGCTCGCGGCACAGGTAGAACATGGCGACGCCCGAGAGCACGAACGTCGACACGAACATCACGTTGTAGACGTACAACGGGGGCACGCCGGCCCAGAGAAACGGCGCCGCGACGAGGCCTGGCAGGATGATCGAGTCCGAGTAGGTCAGCGCGAGATCAGCCGGGAAGAAGATGTTGCCATCAAAGAGATGAAGGGGATCGGTCACGATCTGGTGGGCGATCCACGACAGCCGCCACATCGAGAACACCGGATCGCCAAGGTCGGGGACGCTGTCCAGGTTCAGGAGCTGATGCCGCAGCAGAACCGCTGCCGCGAGCAGGATCCCTCCAAGCGGCCACAGCCGCTGCCACATCGAGCGGCGCACGGGCGTTTCCGCCGGGTGGCGCAGATCGGATTCGAGGGGCCGGTAGAGGGCGATCACCCGCGCCAGCAAGCCGCCGAACGGGGACGAGCACCGGCGGAAGACGATTCGGACGACGCCGATGAGGGCTGCGACGAGCAGCGGGCGCCACAGGCTGTGCGCACGGACCCTGACGGGCCCCAGGGAGAAGATGCCGCCGCCCGTCTGGAAAATCAGGTAGGCCGCCAGCAGGAGGACCAGCACGGCGGCATCGAGCGTCAACGCGAGCCAGTCGATCCCGCCGGTGCGCTGTCGCATACGGACCTTCAGATGCGGCCGCCCTGCCTGCGCGTGAAGTCGCGGCTCAGTCCTTCGCCCAGAACCTGGCGTATTCCTCCAGGAACGTCAGCGTCTCGAACGACTTCATCCGATCCACGAACAGCACGCCGTCGAGGTGGTCCGCCTCGTGCTGCGTGACGCGGGCCGGGTAGCCGTGCAGGTGCAGCTCGAAGCGCTTCCCGTGGCGATCGAGCGCGGCGATTTTCACGTCGTTCGGCCGTCTGACCCGCCCGCGCAGGCCTGGCAGGCTGAGGCAGCCCTCCCAGTCCTCGCCGGTCTCCCTGCCGACGGGCCTGATCTCCGGGTTGATCAGGGGCAGGACCTGCAGTGACGCATCCTCCCCGTCGCGGTCCTCGCCCTCACCGTGCCCGCCCTTGATCCCGACCAGGACGAGGCGCACGCTTTCGTGCACCTGGGGCGCGGCGAGGCCGATTCCATCGTAGGCGTCCATCGTCTCGAACATGTCGTCGATGAGCTTCTGGAACGCCGGCGTGGTGACGGTTGCCGGGTCGACCGGCCGCGCGCGCCGTCGCAGCACGGGATGCCCCATGCGTGCGACCTTGAGGATGGACATAGTCTCGGATTATACGGTACCTTGAACGGCCGACGTGGCGAGACCCTTCCTCAAGTGGGCTGGCGGCAAGCAGCGTGTGCTCACGCAGTACCGGCCGCACTTCCCCGCCCTCATCGAGCGCTTCCACGAGCCCTTCCTCGGCAGCGCGGCCGTCTTCTTCGCGCTCGCGCCCGCGCGGGCCACGCTGGCCGACTCGAACGAGGCGCTCATCAACTGTTACACCATGGTGCGCGATCGCGTCGAGCCGCTCATAGCCTGGCTCGAGCGCCTCCAGGCTGAACACAGCCGGGAGCGGTACTACGAGTGTCGCGGTCGGTACAACTCCGACAACCCTGATCCCGTTGAGCGGGCGGCGCTCTTCATCTACCTCAACCGCACCTGCTACAACGGCCTGTACCGCGTCAACAGCCGGGGGGAATATAACGTGCCCGCGGGGCGGTACCTTCGCCCGCGGATCTCGGATCCGGCCGGCCTGAGGGCGGCCAGCGCGGCGCTGCAGGGGGTGAGGCTGACGGCGCGCCGCTTCGACGCGTGCGTCGACGAGGTCGGGCGGAACGATTTCGTCTACATCGATCCGCCCTACCATCGCCTCAACGCCGGGTCGTTCACCTCATACACCGCGGAGGGCTTCGGCGAAGCCGAACAGCGTGAGCTGGCCGTCGTTGTGGACCGGCTGCACGCGGCCGGCGCCCGCGTGATGGTCAGCAACTCGGACACGCCCCTCATCCGCGATCTGTACGGCGCATACCGGATCGTTCCGATCCAGGCCGCGCGCGCCATCAACTCGGCGCCCGGCGCCCGCGGCCCGGTGAGCGAGGTGCTGGTGCTCACCTACTGAGAAAGCCGTCGAGATTGCCCCTGGGTCCGACCCGCTCGCGGGTGGCGTCGGTCGGGGGCCCCCCATTCGCCCGCAGCGCGAGTCCCGTGACAAGCGGACTGTGCGCGAGGACGAATGGGGGAGACCGGCGACAGGACCCGCCGCCAAACGGTGGACCAGATCGCCGGCTGAAGCCGCTACTAGTCCGCCAGGCCCTCGGCCTTCTTCTCCGAGGCCGAAATCGTCCCGCCTGCCGCCGCGATCTCCGCCTGCCGATCGACAGCAATCGGCGTACGTTTGACGTGCTGGGCGACAACCGCCGCGGTCCCCTGCACCTGCAGCTTCTGCATCAGGAAGGTGAACCGATCCTCGAGCGCTTTGCCGAGCACCTCGAGCACCGGCGCGGGCAGGTTCCACAGCCGCTCCTTAAACGGGCCGAGCGCCTTCTTGCGGGCCTTGTAGATGAACTGATCCTCGGTGTCCTTCGGCTTCCGCTCCTCGGCCGCATGCTCGCGGAGCCACGCGTACATCTCTTCCTTGAGGTCGTGCGGGAAGATCGGGTGGTCGTAGATCATGTTCTGGAAGTCGGTGGCCAGGTGGATTTCGCAGGCGCCGACCCGCGGGAACGCGTCGAAGGCATCGAGCGGCAGCGTCGAGGCGCCGTGCTGGACGGCCCCGCCCATGCCGAACTCGGCGCGGGCGATGCGCGACAGCTCGCCGAGCGTCTCGACGTCGATCTTGACATCCTTCTTGACGGTGCCGTCGGGCATCACGAAGCCGCCGTGCGCCGTGCCGGTCTGCACGCTGATCTTGCTGAGGCCGACCATGCCCTTCGGAAGGCTCGCGTTGTAGCCGCTCATGTACGCGCGCATCTCGTGCACGTCCGAGTTCTTCCCGCCAACCTCGCCGATCTCGCCGCCCACCGAGATCGTCACCCCCGCCGGCTGGTGCCGCCGGATGTGCTCGGTGAACCGCGCCGCCTCCTCGAAGTTCGTCCGCTGCTGCTCGTCGAGCGTCGGCTTCTGCAGATCCACGAGCGTCGAGGTGTCGATGTCGATGTTGTAGAAGCCGGCGGCAATCTCCTCGGCGATGAGCGCCCTGAGGACGGCCATCTCCTTGTCCTTGTCGGGGCTGAAGTACTTCTTGGCGGCGATCTGGACGTGATCGCCCTGCAGGAACAGCGCGCCGGAGAACCCTTCCCGGAGCGCCGCGGCCGCCATGACCGCCGAGTACTCGTGCGGCCGCTGGGCCGTGTAGCCGATCTCCGAGCGGGCGATCTCGAAGATGACCGCGCCGGCGTTCAGCTTCTTCGCCGCGCGGATGACGGCGCGCCCCGTCGCGTAGGATATGGCGCGGACGTTGATGGCGGGCACGGTAAACCCGCTCACGGTGCCCTTGCCCATCGCCATGTACAGGTCGTGAATGGACGCCGGGTAGATGCCCGCCTCGTGCGCGAGGCTCCAGATCAGCCAGCGGGCGGTGCCGCGCACCTCGGGCGTCGCGCCGAAGACGGCCGCCGCCGCCAGCCCATCGACGATCGCGCCCGGCACGGGGCCAGGCTTCGTCACCGTCACACGATTGCCCGCCACCGTCGCCACGGGCTTCACCAGCTCAATCAGGTCAGTCACGGAGTGATGGCTCATCGTTGCACCTTCAGAAATCAGAAAGAGGAGAAACTCCGGCCGCAGCCGGGGAACTTCCTATTCTATTTCAATCCTGCGGGTCCGGCGCCACACCGGGTAGCGGAAACTCGAACAGCTCCGTAACCGCGCTGGCGACCGCCGCCCCCACGAGATCGTCGACGGGCAGGGCCGCCTCGGCCGAGAGGATGTCGTCGAGCCGCGCCCGCGTGGCCGGGTTCCGCGGCGTGAACAGCTGGCAGCAGTCCTGGTCCGGCAGGATCGAAATCGGATAGGTGTCTATCGCCTGCGCCTGGGCCACGATTTCGTCCTTGTCCATCCCCACGAGCGGCCGGAGGATGGGCAGCGACGCGGCCGAGGCGATCACGGCCATGTTCTCGAGCGTCTGCGAGGCGACCTGGCCAATCACCTCCCCAGTCACCAGCGCCCGGGCGCCTGCGGCGCGCGCGAGCTGCTCGGCGATCCTCAGCATCAGGCGCCGGTAGATCACGACCCTGAACGGCGCCGGCACCGACAGCACCACCTGCCGCTGGACCTCGCCGAACGCCACAAGCTGCAGCGTCGTCCGGAGCTGGTACCGCGTGAGCACCTCCGCGATCTCCCGTACCTTCTCCTGCGACGCGCGGGAGAGAAACGGGTGGCTGTGGAAGTGCACGAGGCGCACCGTGCAGCCGCGCTTCATCATCCGGTAGGCCGCAACGGGGGAATCGATGCCGCCCGACATCAGGCAGGCGACGCGCCCGCTGACGCCGGTCGGAAGCCCGCCGGGGCCGCGCTGCTTGCCGAAGTGGTAGAACGCCTCGTCTGACAGGAACTCGACGCGGATCTCCAGCTCGGGGTCGCCCAGATTCACACGCCATCCCCGCGCCAGCTTGATGCGTCCGCCGACCTCGCGCTCGATCTCCGGCGAGGTCAGAGGGTAGCGCTTGTCGGCGCGCCGCGCGCTGACGCGGAAGCTGCCGACCTCGCGGTCGCCGAGGTCGCCGAGGATCGCGGCCGCGACCGTGTCCAGATCCGTCGTGGTGCGGCCCGCCCGGGCGAAGTCCGCGACGCCGAAGACCCGCCGGAGGCGCTCGCCGACCTGCTCGAAATCTGCCGTCGCGCCAAGCACGAGCTCGATCCGGCCCATCAGCACCCGGACCTTCGGCACATCGAGGTCCGCCGTCGCCCTCCGCAGGTTGGCTGCCAGCCTGCTGATGAACCAGGGCCGGTTCTTCCCCTTCAGCGCGACTTCCTGGTAGTGAACGACGATGGAGGTCATCGGATTGGCACGGGGACGGGAAAGACGGTGTCTACCACTGGCGCTCCGGCTCGCCTGCGCGACGGTTCACGGCCCTGGCGGCCATGAACAGCGCGTCCGACAGGCGATTGACGTAGGCGAGCAGCTCCGGCTCGACGACGTCCGGCCCAAGGGCTACCATCCGCCGCTCGGCGCGCCGGCAGATTGTGCGTGCCAGGTGCAGCGCAGCGCCGGCGGGAGACCCGCCGGGCAGGAGAAAATGGTGAAGGGGCGGCAGCTCGGTCTCCAACTGATCGATCCAGGCCTCGAGTTGCTCCACCTGGCGGCGCCCGAACTCGGCCTTGGGCACCCGCTTCGCCACCGTCCCCGAGGGGTCGGCGAGCCTGCCGCCCACCGCCAGCAGGTCGCCTTGCACCGCCGCGATTTTCTCCGCGATGTCTTCATCCAGGCCCGAGGCCAGCGCCACGCCGAGCGCGGCGCTGAGCTCGTCGATGTCGCCGTACGCCTTCACGCGCGGGTCCACCTTCGGCACGCGCCTGCCATCGAGCAGCCCGGTTTCCCCTCGGTCGCCGGTTCGCGTGTAGATCTTCACGATGAGCGACTGTGCGACAATGGCGGCTTCGTGTCAAGGACGGGACAGAGACGGGACGGAGAGAGAGTCAACAGTCAACGGTCGACAGTCAACAGTCAGTCGGCAGTCAGCAGTCAGCTGCAAGTCACCAGTCAACAGTCAACGGAGCACGAGGACGCGGAACCCGGGCCTATGGCGAAGTCGAGGCGCTCAGTCGGCAGGCCGAAACCGCGGCCACGAGCAAAAAGCGAGGATCACCTCCCGCCGCCCCACGCCCGCCGGCGATTTCGGACGAGGCTGCTGGCGTGGTACCGGGCGCACGGCCGCGATCTGCCCTGGCGCCGCACCTCGGACCCCTACCACATCCTCGTCTCGGAGATCATGCTCCAGCAGACGCAGGTTGACCGGGTGCTCCCGAAGTACGGGGAGTGGCTGGAGAAGTACCCGTCGCTCGCGGCGCTTGCGGCCGCCCCGGTGGACGAGGTGACGCGAACGTGGTACCCGCTCGGCTACAACATCCGGCCGCGCCGCCTCCACGAGATCGCGCGCGAGTCGGTTGCGCGCTACGGGGGGGCGCTGCCCGGCGATCGCGAGACGCTCAAGTCCTTCAAAGGGATTGGCGACTACACGGCCGGCGCCCTGTTGAGCTTCGCGTTCGGGCAGCCCGCGCCCATCCTCGACACGAACGTCGCGCGCGTACTGTTCCGCGTCTTTGTCGCGCGCGGCAACTCCAGGAGCCACGCGATGCGCAAGCGGCTGTGGCGTCTGTCCGCCGCCCTGGTCCCCCGCCGCGACGTGTTCGACTTCAACCAGGCCCTGATGGATCTCGGGGCAACGGTGTGCGTGGCGCGAAAGCCCCGGTGCCTGATCTGCCCGATGGCGAGGTTGTGCCGCGCCTATCCCTTCAATCCCGAGCACGAGACCCGTGACTGATTCGGCGCACATCGTCGTGACGGCGGCCGTGATCGAACGCGAGGGCGGATACCTCGTGGCCAGGCGTCTCGAAGGCACACACCTGGCCGGCTGCTGGGAGTTCCCGGGAGGGAAATGCGAGCCTGGCGAGGAGGCCGCGGACTGCCTGACCCGGGAGTTGCGCGAAGAGCTGGACGTCGCGGCCCGTATCGGCACCGAGATTCTGAGAACGACCCACACGTACCCCGAACGGTCGGTCGAGCTGCGCTTCTTCAGGTGCGAGCTGGCGGACGATCCGAAGCCGATGTTGGGCCAGCAGCTCCGGTGGGTGCGCCCGGAGGAGCTGGCGTCGCTCGAGTTCCCGCCCGCAGACCGGGAGCTCATCGATCTGCTGATGGCCGAGCGCAACGGGCGTTCGCAGCGGGAGCCGGAGCCTTCAACCTGACCACGTGCGGCTTCACGACCCCGTAGGGCGGGGCTTCAGCCCCGCCGTGAAGCAGGGGGCTTCACGCCCCCTGCGTGTACGGCGGCCCTGAAGGGCTGGCCTACGGCGTCTGAAGCCCTAGCGGTGCCGCAGGAACAGCACCGCGGCCACGACAACAGCCCCCACCGCGGCGATCAGATAGAACCCCCACAACATCGGCAGCAGAACGAGGACTGCGCCGACGGCGACGAGCAGGCCGGCAAGGTCGCCGCCGATCCTTATGCTGGCGAAGTTGATCTGGGCCGGAACCGTGGTGTCGCCGGTGACGAGAGGGCTTGTCGGGGTGCGCCCGCGCTGAAGACGTTGCAGTGCCAGAATGGCACAGACGACGATGCCAGCTCCGATCAGCACGAGGCCCAGAAACTGCCAGAGCCACAGGCTCCACTTCCAGGAAGACATGGTTCCCTCCCGCCTGCTGCTGTCTGTCGGCGCGGCCCCGCCCCTGCGGCGAAGCCAAGTCCTTGTCGGCGACCCGGGCCCGCGACGATTGTCGCGCCGATCCGGCTCTCGGGCAAGCAACAGGTTGACCGCTGGTCGCCCTCTGCGCGATCATCGCCTCGCACAGTTCGAGGAACCGCCACCGTGCCGGTTACCAAGGTTCGTTCGATCCCCGCCCTCGCGCGAATGCTGGCAGCGGCGCCGGTTCTCCTGCGCGTCCGCCCGCGGCTGACCGCGTTCCTCGCCGGCTACATGTCTCGCTTCCCCATCGTCGACGTGGGCGGCCGGCTGATCCTTCACTCGCACCTGCCCGCCCTCGACTCGCCGGCGTACGCGCGCTTCGTCCGGCTGCACCTGATTGAGCGCGTGCAGGCACCCTCTCACGCGCAGGTTGCCGTCACCCACGCCTGTCCCCAGCGCTGTGAGGTGTGCTACAACCGCGACCGGACCGGCAGGCCGCTGGACGGCGGAGAGGTTCGCGCAGCGATTACGGATCTCATCGACGCCGGCATAGTCTGGCTCGGCCTCACCGGCGGCGAGCCGCTCCTGCGCCGCGAACTGCCGGAGCTCGTTGCGCTCGGACGCGGCCGGTGCGAGATGAAGCTGTTCACGACCGGCATGGGCGCGACGCCCGCCATCGCGGCGGCGCTCGCGGACGCCGGCCTGGGCTCGGTATCGGTCAGCCTCGATCATTGGGACGAGGAGACTCACGACCGCGGCCGCGGCTACCCCGGCGCGTGGCGCGCGGCGCTCGGAGCCATCGAGACGTTCCTGGCGGCCGGCCGCCTTCACGTTGGCATCTCGGCCGTGCTGCCGCGCGAGGCCATGCGCGGGACCGAGGCGATTGAGCGCATGCTCGCTCTCGCCGGCACGCTCGGCGTGCACGAGGTGTGGCTCAGCGAGGCCAAGCCCGCTGTGGCGTCGCTCTGGGATCCGGCGCTCGTGCTGACAGAGGACGAGCGGCGCGCGGTTGCCGCGTTCCAGGATCGGTGGAACGCCGGGATCCGCCGCCAGGGGAGCGGGGTGACGCTGAACTTCCTCGGGCACTTCGAGGGCGCCGAGCAGTTCGGCTGCAACGCCGGCCGCAAGATGGTGTACGTGGACCCGTTCGGCGAGGTCAGCCCGTGCGTGTTCCTGCCGTGCTCGGTCGGCAACGTGCGGGAGCGGCCGCTCAGAGAGCTCATCGCCGACATGTTCCCCAGGTTCCCGAGCGAGGATCGGTGCTTCGCGAACCGCAACTGGCCGCTCGTCAGGGAGCTGTCGGGCGGTGTGCTGCCGATGACGCCCCCCGGCACCTCGACCCTCCTCGCCCGAGTCTCATTCCGTCCCCTGTCCGCGTTTAATCAACGCTACGAGGGCGGCCGCCGCCCCAGCTGAGACATGCGCCTCTATCGAACGTCAGCTCTCCTGCTCGCCGCGGTGTTTGCGGTGGTGGGTCTGGTCTTCCTCGTCGCGCCCGGGGTGGTGGCGGCGCTGTTCGACTCGCTCGGTCGAGCGGTTGGTGCCCGAGGCGCGCCGCCAGGCGACGTCGACTCAGGGCTGCTCCGTGCGCTCGCCGTCACCTACATGTACGTCGTCACGCTGCTCGCGTGGATGATGTACCGCCGGCCCGCGCAGGCGACTTGGCCGGCCCTTCTCGCGCACGCGAAGCTGGCCAGCGCGGTGATCTCTTTTCTGCTGCTGGTTCTGGACGGGTTCTTCCTTGCATACCTGGTGAACGGCATCGTGGATGGCGCGATTGGCGCCGCGGTTCTGCTCCTCCGCGGCCGCGCCGCGGCCGGGCGCCGCGGCAGGCCCGTCGCCGGGGTTGGCGAATGAGCCTTCGGCTGTTCCTGCTCGAGCGCCACATGCCGGCGGTCATTCGGCGGCGAGTGTTCAGCCGGCTTGCGCGAGCCACCGCCGATGCCTTCGGCGTGCCTCCGCCGGATCTCGCGCGCCTTTCACCCGGCGAGGACATCGAGAGGTTCGCACAGTTCACGCGAACCGAGGCCGAGCGCGCGCTCGCGTCTGGCCCCTCATCTGATCTCGCTCGCGATCGCCTGTACGCCGGGGCCCTCGATTTGGGCACGCGTGTCCGGCGCCTGCTCGGCATCCGCCGGCCCGACGAAGCGTTTCGCGCCGTTCGTCTGCTCTACGCCGCGATCGGGATTGACGCTGGCGTCGATTCCGCAGGCTGCGAGATCGTCATCGAGCGATGCGCGTTCAGCCGCGTGTACACGCCGGAGGTCTGCGCGTTCGTCTCGGCGCTCGATGCCGGCGTGGTCGCCGGTCTCACCGGCGTGAGGACACTCGTCTTCACCGCGCGCCTGACCGAAGGGGCGCCGCAGTGCCGTGCAAGGCTGGTCGGGGGCACGCAGGCATGAGCAGGGTCCTCGTGGTCGGCAGCGGCGCTGGGGGGGCGACCGTGGCGCGCCAGCTGGCAGGCCGGCACGCGGTCACGGTGCTTGAGGCCGGCGGCCACTTCCGGCCTTTCGGCGGGAACATCGAGCGGCTGTCGCGGGCGCGGGCGACCGGCATCTTCGTCGACGAGCGCATCATCCGCCTGCTCTTCCCGGCGATGCAGGTGCGACAAGCCTCGGCGCCGCGCGGCACGGACCGGCTCGTGCTCGTCAACGGCGTCGGGCTGGGCGGCACAACCACGATTGCCGCCGGTAACGCGCTGCGGTGCGACGAGGGGCTGAAAGCTCGCGGCATCGACCTCGATGACGAGTTCGAGGAGCTCGGGCGCGAGGTGCCGGTCACGACGGAGCACCGCGCGCGGTGGACGCCGATGACCGAGCGGCTCTTCGACGCGTGCGAGGCGCTCGGGTTGGGTCCGGCGCCGCTGTCGAAACTCGGCGACTACTCCCGCTGCCGACGGTGCGGGCGGTGCGTGCTCGGCTGCCCCGCCGGGGCCAAGTGGGACGCCCGGCGGTTTCTCGACGATGCCGTGGCGCGGGGGGCGCGCGTCGCGACGGGCTGGACGGTCGAGGCGCTCGCGCTCGACGGCCATCGCGCTGCCGGCGTGCGCGCCAGGCGCGGCCTCAGGCGCACGACGTTCGAGGCGGACGTCATCGTCCTTGCGGCGGGCGGCTTTGGCACGCCGGCCATCCTCGAGCGATCCGGCATTCGCTGCGAGCCGCGCCTGTTCGTTGACCCGGTCCTGTGCCTGGCGGCCCCGCTCAGGGGCGCCGGGCTGGACCGGGAGATCTCCATGCCCTTCGCCGTCGAGCGTGACGGCTACTTCGTGGCGCCGTACATGGACTGGCTCAGCTTCTTCTTCAACCCGCGCTGGCGCGATCCGCCCGGCGACATCGTCCCGCTGATGGTCAAGCTGGCTGACGACGACAGCGGCAGGGTCGGCCCGCGGCGCATCGAAAAGGACTTGACCGCCCGCGACCGCGACCGCCTGAGGGAAGGCGTGGCGTTGTGCAGCGAGATCCTCGAGCGGATCGGAGCGCCGCGCGCCACGCACGTGCTCGGCACGCTGAACGCAGGACATCCTGGCGGCGGGCTGCCCATTACGCGGGGCGCCGGCGCGTTTCACGACGAGCGCCTGCCGGACAACGTCTGGGTCGCGGACGCCTCGCTGTTCCCGGAGGCGCTGGGCCATCCCCCCATCCTGACCGTCATGGCGGTCGCCAAGCGAGTGGCAAGGCTGATTGCCGAACAGGAGGAAGGATCCTGAAGCGGGTTGGGAGACGGATCGACCTGCTGATCATGCTTGCTGCTGCCGCCCTCATTGCGGCTCGCGACAGCAAGCCGTTCCCGACAGATCTCGCACCCCTCGTGGACGGCCTTGAGGCCTGGGATATCGGTGCTCACAGGGTGCGTCACATCAACGCCGGTCCTGCCGACTGTGAGTGGGAGCTTGAGCCTGTTCCGCAGCCCCTGGCCAGCGGCACGTCCGTCTGACTCTGCTACAATCCGGCAGGCTCGAACAGTCCTTGCGCAAGACAGGCGCGGCGTAGGCCATCCGTGGCTCGAAAGAGGGTCCAGCCCCCCCGCACGAGCGCCTGGGAAGGCCTGCGTAAGGCGCTCAAGACGGATTACGACGACAGCGTATGGGACCATCCGGCCGGACCGCCCAGCGCGCCATTCGAGGCTGGCGAGCACGGCCAGGTTGCCGTCAAGGTCATCGACGATCGCGGGAACGAGCTGCTGGTCGTCAGGCGGCTTGGGTGACGAACGCCGGCCGGCTGCTCTGCGGCTGACCGCAGTGTCTATGGGTGCAGCAGATCGTCGAGCAAGAGGATCTCGAGCTCGTCGATCTTCCGGAAGCCGAGATCGTTGGTGACGAAGCCGGTCGCGCCGGAGACGGCGGCGGTCGCAAGCTGGATGGCGTCCGGCGTCCGGAGGCGGTGCTCGGCGCGGAGCCGCGCGGCGCGGTCGGCGATGGGGATCGTGGGCGGCACCCAGTCGAGCCGCTTGAAGAGCGCCGTCACGGCAAAGGCGAGCTTGATACGCTCGGGGTCCTTCAGCCGGTACGGCTGCACGAGAAGCTCGGTGAGGGTCAGCGTCGAGGTGACGGCCGAGGCGCCGGGGCCCTGGAGCCAGGTGAACAGGCGCGTCGTGGCATCGACATACCTCCGGTCCCCCTCGAGATGATAGATGAGGGGAGCCGTGTCGAGGCCGATGCGCGCGTGCCGCGCGAGGAAGCTGTCGAGGCGCCTTCCGGCGGTCACCAGCTCCCCCGCTCGCGCTTCAAATAGCCGGGCGGGTAGACGCCGCTCAGGGCGCCCGCGAGCGCGCGTGCCGGGTTGCGGGGCACGCGCAGCAGGACGAGCGTGTCCCCGTGGACGACGACCTCGAGCTTGGTGCCCGGCTTGATGCGCAGGGCTTCGCGCGCCTCGCGCGGGACGACGATCTGGTTCTTGCTGGAAACGGTGACCTCGGGCATGTCGGACGCTCCTTTACAATGATGCCAGAAGGTAAAGCGGCCGGTCAACGAGCCCTGATGGAGCAGCCCTCGCCGCCAAGGCGCCTCCGATGACCGACATCGAAGTCCCCGAACCGATCATCAGCAGCTCGCACGAGGAGCCGCCCGAGCACTGGCACCTCGCCCAGGGCGAGGCCCCCGAACGCCGGGCTCGGCTTCGCCATCCCCTATCTCCACAACGGCCAGAGCCACGACTACCAGTGAGGCCATCATGAACTGGATCATCGCGATCGTGTGTCTGGTGACGGCTGCGTCCGTCCCCTCGTCGGGTGTCGTCGGTTTCGCGCAGGAGACAGCCGCCGCCGGCGCGGTGCGCGACCGGCAGCTCTTCGATGGCGACTGGCGCTTCTTTGCCGGTGAGGTGGAAGGAGGCCAGGCCCCTTCGCTCGATGATGGGGCGTGGGAGAAGGTCGACCTGCCGCACGACTTCATGATCGAGGGCAAAGGGCAGGCCATCGGGACGGCCGAGGGACGCGGTGCCGCCGGGCTGCCCACCGCGCCCGAGGGCCCGTTCGACCCTCGCAGCCCGGGCGGCGAGTCGAATGGGTACCTCAACGGCGGGCTCGGCTGGTACCGGAAGACGTTCACACTGCCGGCCAGCGCGAGCGGACGCCGGGTCTTCGTCGAGTTCGAGGGCGTCTACATGAACTCGGAGGTCTGGCTCAACGGGCAGAGCCTGGGGAGGCGGCCGTACGGGTACTCGACGTTCCAGTACGAGCTGACGCCGCTTGTGAGGTTCGGCGGCGAGCCGAACGTGCTTGCCGTGCGCGTTCTGGTTCAGCAGCCTTCAACGCGGTGGTACTCCGGCGCCGGGATCTACCGGCATGTCTGGCTCACAGTCACAGACCCCGTTCACATCGCTCACTGGGGCACGTTTGTGACGACGCCCACCGTCAGCGACTGGCAGGCTGACGTGAGGGTCCAGACCGAGGTGCTCAACCAGGGAGCCGCCGACGCTCAGGTGGAGGTGGAGACGCTCATCCGGGACGGCCGGAACGTTGTCGTCGCGCGGCAGAGCCAGACGAGCCCGGCAGCGGCCGGCGGCGGCGCCACGCTGTCGTCGACGCTCGTGGTCCCGCGGCCGCGCCGCTGGTCGATTGCCGACCCGTATCTCTACACCGTCGAGAGCCTCGTCAAGGTCGGCGGGCGGGTCGTGGACGCGGAGCGCACGCCGCTTGGCATCCGCACGTTCGAGTTCACACCCGAGGGCGGGTTCCTCCTGAACGGGTCGCGCGTGCCGCTGCAGGGCGTCTGCCAGCACCACGATCTCGGGCCGCTCGGCGCGGCCGCCTACGACCGCGCCATCGAGCGCCAGCTCGAGATCCTCAGGTCCATGGGGGTGAACGCCATCCGCACCAGCCACAATCCGCCCGCGCCGAAGCTGCTCGAGCTCTGCGACCGCATGGGCTTCGTCGTCATGGACGAGGCCTTCGACGAGTGGCGCCAGAACAAGACGCGCTACGGGTACGGCCAGTTCTTCGACGAGTGGAGCGAGGCTGATCTCGTCGCCATGGTCCGGCGCGATCGGAACCACCCCAGCGTCGTGATGTGGAGCATCGGGAACGAGATCTCAGAGCAACGGAGCGTCGAGAATGCCGAGGCCATGTCGACGAGGCTCGCGGGCATCTGCCGCCGGGAGGACCCGACTCGGCCGGTCATCTCCGGGATGAACAACCCGAACGAGGCGCTCAAGACCGGATTCGCCAAGCCCCTGGACTTGATCGGCCTCAACTACAACATCCCTACCTACGAGCGCGTGCGGGGGATGGGAAAGATCCTCGCGTCGGAGACGTCCTCCAACTTCAGCTCGCGCGACGAGTACAACCTCGTGCTCAAGGACGGGCGCGTCGAGATCATCAACCGGCTCAACAATCACTGTACGTCCTACGACCTCGATGCCCCGCCTTGGGGCAACACGGCGGAGCGGGAGTTCCAGGCGCTGAGGCGGATGCCGTGGATTGCCGGCGAGTTCGTCTGGACCGGTTTCGACTACATCGGCGAGCCCACGCCGTTCCGCTGGCCCAACCGCAGCTCCTCGTTCGGCATCGTCGATCTGGCTGGGTTCAGGAAGGACCGCTTCTACCTCTACCAGAGCCAGTGGCGCCCCGAGCCGATGGTGCACCTGCTGCCGCACTGGACCTGGCCGGCGGAGTTCCAGGGGAAGGAGATCCCGGTCTGGTGCTACACGAACGCGGAATCCGTGGAGCTCTTCCTCAACGGGCGCTCGATGGGCGTGCGTGACTGGACCGGTATCGGCGAGCTGCACCTCAGCTGGCAGGTACCGTACGCGCCGGGAACGCTCAGGGCCGTGGCGCGGCGGGCCGGGAAGGTGGTTGCGACCGACGAGGTCCAGACGACAGGTGCCCCAGCCGGGATCCGGCTCGAGGTCGATCGCGCGGCGCTGACGGCGGACGGACAGGATCTCGCGTTCGTGACCGCCCGCATCGTGGATCGGCAGGGTCGGCTCTGCCGAAGCGATGGCGATCACGCGCTCAGGTTCAGCGTGAACGGGCCCGCAACGATTGCCGGCGTCGACAACGGAGACCCGACGAACCACGAGCCCTTCGAGGGCCCGACGCCGGCGGCTGCCGCCCACAAGGCGTTCAACGGCCTGTGCCTAGTCGTCGTCAGGGCAAGTCGCACGGCGGGAGCGGTCAGGCTGAGCGCACAGGCCGACGGCCTGGCACCCGCGGAGGCAACGATTCGGGTTCGATAGCGGAGGATGGCTTTCTGAGGGCGCAGCGGCGTCAATGCGCCTGCCGGCAGCCTCAACCTCACTCGGCGGGCAGATTCTGAAGGAGGAAGCCCTCGCGCTCCGCGGCCGTTCGCAGATCATCGTCGAGGCTGACGAACGTCATCGTTGGGGGCCGGCGCTCCGCTGCAACGAAGGCGGCGGCCAACTGGAGCGCATCGGCGGCGCGCAGGGGATGGACCCGCAACAGCCGCCGCGCGGTCTCGCGGATCTCCTCGCTCGGCTCCACCTGCAGCCAACTGGCCGCCAGAGCGTCGAGCCGCGCGAATGCCACAGCGACGCCGGACGGTGACAGCTCGTTGTTGCGACCGAGCCTTGCGATGGCAGACGCACATTCGACAGGGGTCCCCCACCAGGCGACGATGTCGGGATCCTGGAGGGCGAGCGCGGTCGTGTCCTTCGTGGCTTCCTCGGCGACCAGCAGCGGCACCAGCGCGGAACTGTCCCAGAACTTCATCGGCCGCTCCGCCGCTCCTCGATGAGCGCATGGCTTGCACGTGCGCCGGCCGCTGGCGCGGGTGGAGCGCTCGCCAGCACCTGCTTCGGCAGCGGGGTCGCGGCCGGCCTGAGAACCCCTTGCCTCACGAGGCGCGCCACGCGTCCCTCGCTGGCGTCTCGACCGGGTGCCACGATGGGTTCGAGCCGCGCGACGGGCATGCCGCGGTCTTCGATGACGATGGCATCTCCCTGGCGGACGCGGTCGATCAGCGCGCTGAGCCCGTTCTTCATTTCGGTGATACTAGCCTTCTTCACATAGCTATAATAGCCTCTTTGAGCATGACGGTCAACGGCCGCCCGGCGTGGAGGGGATGGCGGGGCTCGGCGCGCGACATCCCGCATGCCGGTTCTTGGCTGCACAACACATGCCGCGCCGCCAGCTCGAGTCATCGTCGGAGATCGAGCAGCCCGGCAGAATGACGCGGCAGAAGCTGCAATACCCAATCGACGCCCGGATCCCAGTTTCCGCCACGCTGTCAGAGTGCCCTGTCGCTGCGGTCGAGTTCGCGCACGGCAAGCTAGTTGCGGAGCCTGTTGGAGGTTGTGTCGCGCACAGTCTTGACTTCAGCCGCCCGCCAGACTTAACCTGGGGTTAAGTCCGGCGGGAAAATGACAGACCGAGTCTCGTGGAACGCGCAGCCCCGCTCTCGCCGACGGAAGCGTATGAGGCCATTCAGCGCCTCCTCGAGTCGCGTGACAGCATTTCTCTCACAGCGCACGCTCGTCAGCGAATGCGGGAGAGGCGGTTCACTGTCGACGACGTTCGTCGTGTCCTGATGTGCGGCACGGTTTCTACACGTCCTGTCTGCGACGAGCATTACCGGAACTGGAAGTACAGGATCTCGGGTCGCGATTGCGACAACGTTTCGCTGGTGCTTGTCGTCGCCTTTGAGCCGTCACTTGGCCGAATCACGGTGGTAACCGGTGAATCCGACTGACGAACGTGCCATCCGCCGCTGCACCGAATGTGGACAGCCTCAGAGGCCCGAGCGCCGGGTCGTCGATTACGCAGAGTCCGGCTTGGACAACGTTCAGTTGATCAACGTGCCGGTCTGGGTGTGCCCGAGCGGGCACGAAGAGGTTGAGATCCCCGCTGTCACCCAGCTCCACGAGCTGCTCGCGTATCTGATCATCCGGAAGCCCGCGGTGCTGTCAGGCCCGGAGATCAAGTTCCTGCGGCGGAGAATTAGCATCCAGGCAAAGGACTTCGCTCAGAGGATTGGACTGACGCCGGTCGCCCTGTCGCGGTTCGAGACTGGCAGCCGCCACCTCGGGAGGCGAACTGACCTACTCATCAAGCTCGCAGCCGCCGCGCTCATTGCTGCTCGCGACAACAAACCGATTCCATCTGATCTCGCTCCCCTTGTGGACAGCCTGGAGGCTTGGGATATCGGCGCTCACAGGGTGCGTCACGTCGATGCCGGTCCCGCAGACCGGGAGTGGGAACCTGATCCCGTCCCGGAAAGGCGGCCGAACGATCCACCCGGCGCGTAGGGTTTTCGCCGCAGCAGTACGCGACCCGCGTGCGGCCTACGTCCCCTCCTGTACGCGCGGACTCTGCTACCCCACTCGGCTGTTGACGCGTTCGTCAAAAACGCCGGGCTGGGGTTCGCCATCCCCTACCTCCACAACGGCCAGAGCCACGACTATCAGCCGGACTTCATCGTCCGGCTGACAAAGGACCCTGTGGTACACCTGATCGTGGAAACAAAGGGCTACGACGAGCTGGCCGAGGTGAAGGCGGCGGCAGCCGAGCGTTGGGTCGCTGCAGTCAACGTCGACGGACAGTACGGAACCTGGCGGTACGCTCAGGCGCGGTCGGTGGCCCGGGTCCGGGAGATCCTGGACGGGTTCCTGCCGTCCGCATGACGGCCCCCCGAGCATCCGCGTGTCACCGAGCCTGCGCGACGAAGGGCAGCACGCCGACAACGGCGGGAAGCCGGCGGTTGCCGTGCGCGATGGCGAGTTCCGTGCCGGGCTGCAGCAGCTCCCGCGGCACGTAGCCGAGCGCGATCGGGGCTGCGTGCGCCGGCGAGTAAGCTGCGCTCGTGATGCGACCCACCTCGCGGTCCTCCGCAAACAGCAGGTCGTGTCGCTCCGGCACCGTCTCGTCTCTGACGAGCAGGCCTGCCAGCTTCTTGGCCACCCGGCCGTGCCCGCGGTGCAGAATGCGGATCACCACCTCCTGCCCCGGATAACACCCTTTCGTGAAGCTGATGGCATTCTTCTCGATCCCAGCCTCGAGGGGGATCGTCTCCTGGTCCATGTCAACCGGGAACGCTGGGATGCCCGCTTCGATGCGGACCACCTCCATCGTCTCGCCGTCGACCGGCTCGGCTCCGGCCCCCAGCAGCCCCCGCGTGAGGCCAGCTGCATGTCCCCGTTCGATGTAGATCTCGAACCCAACCGCGCCCGACCGGCCGGCCGCCACGATGATGGCCGGCTCGCCCGCAAACGGCGCGCGCCGGTTCTGAAACGGCGCGAGCGCGTCCAGTTCCTCAGCCGGAGGGGCGGTGCCGCTGCCAGAACCGATCAGAGCGTTGGCAAGCACGCGCGCTGCCATCGGGCCGTACACGCCCAGGCAGGCAAACGTATCGGTGACATCCCCCAGGCGGACGTCTTCGCTGAAGACGAGCCGGTCGAGCTGCTCCAGCACGGCGTCCTTCACCGACGGGTGAACCTCGAGCAGGCAGACATCCCCCAGCTCGTACACGCACACGTCGGCGATCATCCGGCCGTGCGGGGTGAGGTAGGCGGCGTAGCAGCCGGTTCCCGGCTTCAGCGCCACGATATCGTTGGTGAGCATCGCGTGGAGGTACTTCGCGCGATCGGAGCCGGCCACGACAATCCTGCCCCGAGCCGTCCGGTCCACCAGCGCTGCGCGCTCACGCACGATCCGATACTGATCAAGGGAGAACACGCGGAGGCTCCTTTCCGCCCGGCATGGTATCCTCAGGGCCATGCACGGACATCATTGTACCGTGGGCCTCGTCCTCGCGGCCGCCGTGGCGATCGCGGGGGCGCAGGCGCCTGCGCCGCCGGCGTCTCCCGCCGCGGCGTTCACGGTGTTCCTGAAGGGATCGCAGATCGGTACGGTTGAGGTCTCGGTGGAACGGTCCGCCGCCGGCATCGTGGTAAGAGGGACCACCCGGCTCGGCCCGCCGCTCGCGCTCACCGTGCGCGGCGCGTTGGTCCGCTACGACAACGAATGGAAGCCACTGGAGTTCGCCCTTGTGGGCGCGGTGCAGGACGGGGAGCTGTCGGTGCGCACGACGTTTGCCGACGGCAAGGCAGCAAGCGTGATCGAAGAGCTCGGCAAGACGTCTTCAAAGACCGATGCGGTCTCCTCCGATGCCGTGGTCCTCTCCAACGCGTTCCTGGGCGCCTACGAGGCGCTCGCGGCACGGCTGGCCACCGCGCAGCCCGGCGTCGTGATCCCCGCGTACATCGCGCCGCAGCGGGAAGTCACCATCAGAGTCGCCTTCGTGGCTGATGAAACCCTCCAGGCTCCAGGCCGCACGGTGCCGACGCGCCACCTCCAGCTCGTCCTCGAAACCCCAGACGCGCCGGTCAACATCGACCTCTGGCACGACGGGAGCGGCCGGCTCGTGCGGTTCAGCGTGCCCGTTCAATCTCTCGACATCGTCCGCGCCGACGTGGCCACCGTAGCCGCGCGCCGCGAGACGCTGACCCGGGCCTCCGACGAGCAGGTGTCGATCCCGGCCAACGGCTTCAACCTGGCAGCCACCGTCTCCAGGCCGGCCGCCGCATCAGCGCCGGCGCAGACCAGACAGCCGCAACTGAAGCTGCCCGCGGTCGTGCTGGTCAGCGGCTCCGGGCCCACCGACAGAGACGAGACCATCGCCAACATCCCGATCTTCGCCCAGATGGCAAACGCGCTGGCCGATGCGGGGTTCCTCGTCGTGCGCTACGATAAACGCGGCGGCGGACAGAGCGGCGGGCGAATCGAAGCCGCCACCATTGCCGACTACGCCGACGATGCGGTGTCCGTGTCGAAGTACCTCGAGAAGCGGAAGGATGTGGATAACAGGCGGATCGCGCTGGTCGGGTACGCCGAAGGCGCCTGGATGGCTCTCGTAGCCGCGTCGAGCCATGGACGGATCGCCGCGGTGGCCCTCGTGGCCGCCGCCGGCTCAACGGGAGAGGAGCTGATGCTGGAGCGGCAGCGGGACGCGCTGGCGCGGCTCGAGATACCCGAGGCGGAACGGCTGTCCAGAATCGCGCTGCAGCAGCGGATCCACAAGGCGGTTCTGACCGGAAGCGGCTGGGAGGACATCCAGCCGGCCGTCCGCCATCAGGCGGACACGCCGTGGTTCAGAAGCTTCCTGCTGTTCGATCCGGCGAAGACGATGCTGAGGGTCCGCAAGCCGGTCCTGATCCTGCACGGGGGGCTCGATCGCGAGGTGTCATCAGCCCAGCTCGAGAAGCTGATTGCGGCGGCCACCAGCCGGCAGCCGCGGCAGGGACAGACAGTCGAGGCACGGAAGATCGACGGCGTCAATCACCTTCTCGTGCCGGCGAAGACCGGCGACGTCGACGAGTACAGCAGCCTCGCCGACAGAGCCGTCAGCAGGGACCTGCTCTCCGCGCTGACGACGTGGCTGCAGGCAACGCTGCCGGCACCTGCCGGAAGATGAGGCTGCGCCTGCCGCGCCCGGAAGACGTTCGCCCATGTGGATTCTGAAGGCTGACGATGACGCCGAAACAGGGCCGGTGACCTTCCGCGTCATGCCGGGCGCGATCAAGACCATCGGCCGGGCTCCGCGCGCAGACTTCGTGCTCGACGCCGCCATGGTCTCGCGCCTCCACTGCCGCGTGACAGCCTCGGAGGACGGCACGCTGGAGGTCCTGGATCTGAAGAGCACGAACGGCACGTTCGTCAACGGCCGTCGCGTCTATCGCGGCACGCTCTCGCCCGGAGATCGTCTCAGGGTGGGGCGCGTCGAGCTTGCCGTCGAGCGCAAGCCCTGAGCCGGCGCATCACCTCAAGCCAGTCAGAAACGGATTGGCCTGCCGCTCCCTCCCAATCGTCGTGCTCTCGCCGTGTCCCGGATGGACGACCGCTTCGTCGGTGAACGACAGCAGCACCCCGGTAATCGAGCGAATCAGCATCTCGTAGTCGCCGCCCGGCAGGTCCGTGCGGCCGATTGAGCCACGGAACAGCGTGTCACCCACGAACAGCTCCGGGGTCTGGGCACCTGCGGCCCGGACCTCCAGGCACACGCCACCGGGCGTGTGGCCTGGCGTGTGATGGACGTGAACCTCGATGTCTCCGAACGTGATCGGGACTCCGACCTCGTACCAGCGATCGACGGGCGGCGGCTCGTCGATCTCGAGTCCGAAGAACGCCCCCTGCTGGACCGCCGCCTCGTAGATCGGGAGATCCAGCTGGTGCAGGTGAATCGGCGCGCCAACCGCCTGCTTCGCCCGCCTGGCGCCCGCCACGTGGTCGACGTGCCCATGCGTCAGCAGGATGTGCTTCACCGCGAGCTGACTCTCATCCACGACCGCCAGCAGCTCTTCAATCTCATCGCCGGGATCGACCAGCACGCCTTCGCGCGTACGCTCGCACCCCAGCACGAAACCGTTCTTGTAGAAGGGCTCGACCGCCCGGACTTCGATGATCATGCCTGTATGATAGCGGGTCTGGCGCCGCACGGGTGGGAGGCAGAACGGCTCGAGGGCGGCAGATCGCGCGGAGGACGCTCGACTCGCCGCTCCCGCTGGAGATGGCATACTGGGAGCACCTATGGGTGATACAGCGACAACTCATAACGGGTACGTCGTGCTGGAGCCGAGCGGCCCGACGGCAGGCGCCCAGGTTGGCTGCATGGCCGTACTCGGCGCCGTCCTGCTGCTGCTCGGCGCCGGCATCGTCTCGGTCTTCTTCATCAACCCCGCCGGCAAGGGCGATCCGAGCGTGCTGCTGGTTGTCGGCGGGGCCTTTGCGCTGGTCGGGCTGGTGCTCCTCTGGGGCGCGGTGCGCGGCGTACGCGGCCTTCGCATCCCGCCTCCCGAGGTCGCGATCGACGCCGGCGTCCGCTTGGTGCCCGGTGCCGTCGTCAAAATCCGGGTGCGGCAGCCGGGCCCCATCAACATCGAATCACTCATTCTGAAGGCAAGTTGCGGGCGCAGGTACATGAGGCGTGTTCGCCCGCGCTCCACCTCCACCGTACCGGACACCGAGATCCTCTGGGAGAAGCGCCTCGTGGAGGTCCTCGACGAACGTGTCCCCGCAGGGGGAGTTCTCGAGCGGGAGGCCGTGCTGACGCTGCCAGCCGACGCGCGCCCCACGGGTCCGGCCCTGCCCGACGGCGACATCCGCTGGCAGTTGGAGGTGTCAGACGAGGCGGGCTTCATGCGGGCGACACACCGCGCGTTTGACATCCGTGTCGAGGGCGTGCCCGCCGACGCGGGTGACGAGACGCGCGCGGCCACCGGCGGAGCTGGACGCCTGGGGCCCGAAAGCGCGGCAGGCGGGAGCACCCTGCCTCGAGAGATGCCCGACACGCGTGGAGGGCGTGGGGCTCCGGACCGCGAGCGGAAGGAGGCGGGAACGGGACCGCGGGTCGGCGTGGGCTGCGTCGCCATCGGGGCCGGCTTCCTCCTCTGCGGCACCTTCTTCCTCTGGATGTTCTTCAGCGGCGCCGCGTTCCAGGGTCGAGGCAATCCCTACATGGCGCTGGTCGGCGGCGTGCTCTTTGCCGGCGTCGGCCTCGCCGCACTCATCGCAGCGGCGGTTGCCCTGCTCCCATCCCCTCGGAAGAAGAAGGGCTGAAGGGGGACACGACAACTGGCGGGCCCGCGGTCGTCAAGACCCGGGCCCGCGCATCCCTACCAGCGCACGCGCACGCGATAACGCAGCACGGAGGCGCCGCCCTGCCCAACCGGCACGGAGAACCGAGCGGCCCAGGCGTCAGCCTTCGTCCAGCGGTGGGTGGCGTCGAGCATTTCCCAGTCGCCCGCGATCGGTTCGTTCACTTCGACGACGATTGGCGCCTCCTTGTGGTTCCTGAGTGTGATTTCGAACGCCATCTCGTAGAGGTCGTCCGCAATCTTCCGGAAGTCCGTCTGCCTGCGCTCGCACACCACGTCGAACGCGTTCCCCGTGTACAGGTTCACGGTCTCGTCTTTCGGCGTGTGCGACATCCGATCCTCGCCTGCGAACTGGATCGAGCCGCGCGCATCGGCCTGGTACACCCGCACGACGCCCGCCGGCATCGGCACGGCAAGGCCCGCCTGCTGGTCGTTCCTGAACCGGTAGTACACCTTGACCACGTCCTTCAGGGGGGACCCGGGGTTGTGCCGGTTCCGGTAGTACGCCTGCTGTCCCTCGACGACGAAGCGCTTCTCGACGGGGACCCTGCCAGCCGTCAGGAACGCGATCTGCTTGGTCTGCTGGTCGTTCACCGACGTGCGCCGCTGGAGCGTATAGAGGTGATACTCCGAGAACGCTTCCTGCGCGAACTGCGGCGCCGCCGCGGCGCGGACCATGGTCTCCTTCATCATGTCGGCCTCGCGGCGGTACGCCTCCTGCGTGCGATGCAGATCGCCGGCCACGAGCTGCAGCGTCGCGTTCCGGTAGCCGGTGCCGCTGTTGTTCGCAAGCGTCACCCACCCACCAAGCTCCGCGGTCCTGTCGTCCCGCCCGACGGTCAGCACGTAGTCGGCGCTCCACGAGAGGCCGCCCGCCAGATAGGAAGCCTCGACCCGCTGGCGCGACGGCCCGGCGTTCTCGAGCTTCCAGATGAGCGTGGGCCGGCTGAACAGATTCCCGGGTACAGCCGGGAACCGCATGTGGTCCGGGTGCAGGCCTGTGACAATCTCGTCACCGATCTTCCAGACAGGCCCGTTGTTGGTGGAGAGCAGCAGCGCCTTCACCTCCTCGGTTCTCGTCGAGCCGTTCTCGGTCCGCTGGCGGACCAGCGTCACCTCGCGGCCGACGTACTTCCTCAGCAGCTTCTCGGGCTCGAGCAGGTCGTACTCGTAGTTCTGCTCGATCACGGCGACGTCGCCAGGCGCCGTCACCGACCGGAGGTGGACGGTGGCCGGGTTGATGGTCGACGCGACGTCCATGAACTGGAGATCGAAAGGGCCCGCGGGGAACGTCAACTCCCGCGCGTCCCGCACGAGTGCCAGGTTCGAGTTGTAGACCGTCACCGCCAGATCGACCTGATCCGCGGCCGTGGTGCGGGGCGTCTCGGCAGCGGGCGCAGACGATGCGGCCGCTGCGGCGGATACGGGCGGAGCCTGGCGGGATGCGGGCGGGAGCAAGGCGCCGGAAACCAGCGTCAATCCAAGAAGCCCGGCGTGCAGTCCTTTCACCATTAGAGATCCTCCTTCGTCGGATGTCGTTCACCCGTTGAACGGAGAGCCATGCCGTCTCTTGCAGCTGGAGGGGAAACCGGCCTTACCGTTCGCGCCAAGTGCGCCCGCCATCAGCGGTCTCGAACGTTCGGCCATCGACAGCCGTTACGGTCGCGGACAGGCCGTCGCGGGCGGTCACGCGCACGAGGTCGACGGGCGCGGGCGATGCCAGGACCTGCCACGAGGCGCCGTCGAGCGTGCGGATGACCGTCCCCTGCCGCCCGACGAGCCAGCAGATCGCCGCCGACGGCGAGAAGCCCGCGGCAAACGCCACGCGCACGCCGGCGTCCTGGCGCTGCCAGGACTCGCCGCGATCGGTGGAACGATCGATAAAACCGGGCGGTCCCAGCCGCCACATGGCAGCGGAATCAGGGGAGGTGATGAGAGGAGATGGTTCCGGCGCGGCAGCCGGCACGACCTGCATGGTGGCGCGCTTGGCCTCGGCCACCTGCGCTCGCGCCTCGAACCGCTCGGACGGCATGGCACGTTCAGCGACCCCGGTTGCTTCCGCCGGGCGGGCCCCGGCGCCGGAAGCGCCTGGCTCCACGTCGGCCGCACCCACGCGGTCCTGACCAACGACCTTCGCCCGCATTTCTTCCGCCGCGACCGTCTCGTTGGCCGCCACCCGCGATTGCAGGGCAGCAGGCGTAGAGGGAGCCGCAGCGGCCTGGGCGCGACGGGCCGCCACCTCGTTCTGCACCGGCGCGGCTCCGTCCTTGCGCGTGTCTGCCTCAACCGACACAACCGGAGGGGGCGCGGCCAGCTCGCGGTCGGCAAATGTCGCCTCGGGCGTTCGGGCGGCGGGTTCGGAGCCTGGAGCGACGAGCATGGGACGGGCGACCGTCCACAGGAAGCCGGCCACCACGACGGCTGCTGCCGGAGCCATCCACGCCCAACTCCAGCGGAACCGCCACGCCGGCGCCTGCGCAGGGGCGGGCTGCGGCCTGGGCAGCTCGTCATCGAGCCGTGTCATGACCGCAAGCACCTGCTGGCACCGCGCGCAGCCGGCAAAATGCGCCTCCCAGCGCAGCCGCTCGGCGGCGTCGAGGGTACGGTCGCAGAAGGCCGCGATAACGCCAGGATCCGGACACGAGCCAGTCACGACACTCTCCTTGCTTAGAACGGCGGGCGACCGGAATCTTGCAGGGCCCCGGATTCCGCCGGCCCACCCTCCCCTGCGACGGGCGATCCGGGTGCCGTCTGTGTCAACCCCGTGAGAATCTTCGACAGATCCAACGTGCCTTCGTCCATCGCGTACTCCAGACAGGACGCGACTTCCGGGTCGGTCAGCCGGCGGTCCTCTCTGAGGGTGCGCTCGACTTGCGCTTTCAGATCGCGCCTGGCGCGGTCGAGCTTCCGTGAGACGGTGGCCTCGTGCTCTCCGATCAGCCGGCCGATCTGGGCAAGCGTGAGCTGCTGCACGTAGTAGCAGGCCAGACGGAGCCTCTGACGGGCGTCGAGCGAGGCAAGCGCCGACACAACGGCTTCGCGCGCGAGGGCCCCGAGCCTTTTTCGATCGGGATCCGGTTCAACCGACGTCCCCTCGCCCGCCAGCTTGCCTGAAGCCTCGGCTTCCTCAATCGGCTCCATGCGGCGGCGGGAACGGACGATGTCGACGTGGCGCTGGGCCAGGACCGCACGCAGCCACGTGGACAGCTTGCTTCGCCCGTGGAAGTACAGGAACAGCGAGCGCCGCTCGCCGTCCCGCTCTTCGAGACCGTACAAGTCCGCGTACAGCGAGTCTGCCAGCTCTGCGCCGTCCGTGTCGCCGGCCATCGCGCGACCCGCCCGCCGCAGGTCCTGGCGATACGTCGCCACGAAGAACTCCCAGGCGGCATCCCGTCCTTCGCGGCAGGCGCAGGCCAGAGCGAGATCCTCGAGGTGCAGCGATTCGAGATACGGTGTGAGGCTGGCGGCATCGGCCGCCGACGCGCCGAAGCGGTGCGACGCGCTGAGGTGCAGCGCGCGGGCGAAGACCTCCTCGGAGACACCCCACCGCTCGATGTCGGCCGTCCGGCACAGCCGGCTGATCAGCTTCGCGTGTCTCTGTCGAAACCGCCGATATTCGTCGTCGTCCATACGCACGGCACACGGCGACGCGGGCGTCGCCTCGGACCTATTGTGGCAGCGCCCCGGTCGCGCCTGCGCGGTCGGGCGGCTGGAGCGCGCCGCCGCCCCTCTGTTGGAGCTGCCGCTCGAAAACCTCGCAGAAGTGCCGGACGAAGAGGTCTTCGACGGCAGGCAGCGAGACGGGCGCCCCTGTCAGCCTCGACAGCGACGTCACGCCGCGGTCGGCAATGCCGCACGGCACGATGAGCTTGAAGTAGTCGAGGTCGGTCGCCACGTTGAAGGCGAAGCCGTGGCTGGTGATCCAGCGCGAGATCCGGACGCCGATCGCCCCGATCTTCTCCGCCCCAACCCACGCGCCGGTCAGGCCCGGCACGCGGCTGGCCCGAATGCCGTACTCGCCGACCACCCGGATCATCACCTCTTCCAGGTCCCGGACGTAGCGATGCACGTCGCAGCGGTCGGGACGCAGGTCGAGAATCGGGTACCCGACAATCTGCCCGGGGCCGTGGTACGTCACGTCACCGCCCCGCCCGGTTTCAAACAGCTCGACGCCGAGCGCCCGGAGCCGCTCCGGCGTCGCCAGCACGTGCGACCGCCCGCCGTCGCGATGGACGCCCAGCGTGAGGACGTGCGGGTGCTGCTGCAGCAGCAGCAGGTCCGGGATCCGACCGGCGCGGCGCTCCTCGACCAGGTCGCGCTGCATCTGCAGCGCATCGCCGTAGGACACGAGGCCGAGCCGGCGAACCTCCACCTCACGCATTGCCGCACGCTGCCGGGTCGAATCCCTCGATCCGCGTCTTGAGGAACGCCATGAACTGATCAGCCACCGCCCCGTCGATCAGCCGGTGGTCGAAGCCGAGCGCCACATACGCCCGCGGCCGGATCACGATGGCATCGTCGACGACGACGGGCCGCTTCTCGATCACGCCGACGTCCAGGATTGCGACCTGCGGCTGGTTGATGATGGCCGTCCCGAACAGCGAGCCGTACACGCCGGGGTTGGTGATCGTGAAGGTGCCGCCCTGCACGTCCTCTGGCTTGAGCTGCTTTGCGCGGGCCCTGGCGGCCAGATCCGTCGCTGCGCGGGTCAGCCCGAGGATGTTCTTCTCGTCGGCGTTCTTGATGACCGGCACGATGAGGCCCCAGTCGAGCGCAACTGCGATCCCGATGTTGATGTCCTTCCTGTACACGATGTTCTCGCCGTCGAGCGACGCGTTGACGACCGGCACCGCGCGCAGCGCATCGGCCGCAGCCTTGATGATAAACGGCAGGTAGGTGAGCTTGGCGCCGAGACGTTCAAACTCCGCCTTCTTCGCCTCGCGGATCTTCGATACGTTCAGGAAGTCGATCTCGAAGACGGAGTGCACGTGCGCGGATGTGCGTCGGCTCGCGATCATGTGCTCGGCGATGCGCCTGCGCATAACCGTCATCGGCACGATCTCGACGCCCTCGCCCCGCCGCGACGTCGGCATGGCGGACGCCGGCGCGGCAGGCGACGCGGCCTCGGAGGGCGGCGGCACTGCGCCGGCTGGCGCCGCCGGACGTCCTTCAATGAAGGTCAGGATGTCCTGCTTGGTGACACGCCCCCCCACGCCGGATCCGCGCAGCGCGCCGATGTCGACGTTGTGCTCGCGGGCAATCCGGCGGACGACCGGTGACGAGCGCTGGTGGCGGCGCTCGTCAGAAGAAGACTGCTCCACCACGGGAGGCGGCGCGGCCGAGGGCTGCGATGCGGCCGGCTCCGGTGCCTCCGCCGCCGCTGTCCCTTGCGGGGATGGTACGCCCGGCTCCGGCGCAGCGGCGGGCGGCGGCGCGGCGATTGCCCCAGGCTCGGCGATGACAGCCACGACGCTGTCCACCGGCACGGTCTCGCCTTCACGCGCCCTGATCTCCGCCAGGACCCCCGCTGCCGGCGACGGGATCTCCGCGTCGATCTTGTCGGTGGAGATCTCGAAGAGCGGCTCGTCGCGCTCGACCGCGTCGCCGACCTTCTTGATCCAGCGCACGACGGTCCCCTCGGCAATCGACTCGCCCATCTGCGGCATCACGACGTTTGTCGGCATGGGGCCCTCCAGCCCGTACCGGCTTGAAGCCTGACGACCGGCCACTGACCACCGCGACAGGCGAGACGCCTGTCCTACCGACCACTGAACACTGGCCACTGACCACTGTCAAATGTGAATCGCCGCCCCGTGCGCTGCATGGGCCGCCTCAGCTACAGCCTCCGACATCGTGGGGTGGGCATGGATCGTGCGGGCGAGTTCTTCCACCGTGCACTCGAGGCTGAGCGCGACGGCTGCCTCGGCGACGAGCTCCGTCGCGCGAGCGCCGATGATGTGGACGCCGAGCACCTCGTCGTACCGCTTCTCGGCGACGATCTTGACGAAGCCGTCGGTTTCCCCCGCGATCTTCGCCCGCCCCAATGCCGTGAATGGAAAGAGGCCGACCTGCACGTCGTACCCCTGGCTTCTGGCCTCCGACTCTGTCAGGCCTACGCTGCCGATCTCCGGATCGCAGTAGGTACAGGCTGGCACGCGGCTGTAGTTCACGGCCCGCGGCGTCTGGCCCGCGATCCGCTCGGCCACGGCGATCCCCTCGGCGGTGGACACGTGGGCCAGCTGCGGATGGCCGGGCCGGCCGAGCGTGATCACGTCGCCGATGGCGGAAATCCCCGGCACGCCTGTCCGGAAGTGCTCGTCCACGCGGATGAACCCCTTCTCGATCTGGAGGCCGGCCTCCTCGGCGCCGAGCCCGTCGGTGACCGGCCCACGCCCCGTCGCGACAAGCAGGTACTCCGCCCCGATTTTCTCGGTCCGGCCTCCCGGCAGCTCGGCCTCGATGTCGACGCCGCCGGCCGTGGCTGACGCGCGCGTGACCCTGGTGCCCGTGTGCACGCGGACGCCCTGCTTCTTCAGCGACCTCTGCAGCTCGGCCGACACGGCCTCGTCTTCGTTCGGCACCACGCGCGGCAGGATCTCGATGATCGTCACCTCGCTGCCGAAGCGGCGGAAGATAGTCCCGAACTCCGCGCCGATGGCGCCCGCGCCGAGGATCGCGATCGACTTCGGGACCGCCGTCAGGTTGATGGCCTCATCGCTGGTGATGATTCGCGTCCGGTCGATCGAAACGCCCGGAACGCTTCTCGGCGCCGAGCCTGTCGCGACGATGATCTCCTTCGAGGCGTGCAGCCGTTGCGGCTCGGCGCCGGTGACCTCGACCTGTCGCTCCCCTGCAAGGTGCGCGGTGCCTTTCACCCACTCGATCTTGTTCTTCCTGAACAGGAACTCGACGCCCTTGGTGAGCCCGGAGACGACCCGGCTTTTCCGGGCCTGCACGCGCGCCATGTCGAGACGGACGGCGGCGCCGTCGATGGTGAGGCCCCACTCCCTCGCCCCCTGCGCGACCTTCAAGGCGTGTGCGTGCTCGGCCAGCACCTTGGTGGGAATGCACCCCCAGATGAGGCAGGTGCCCCCCAAGGCCTGCTGCCGCTCGACCACCGCAACCCGCAGCCCGAGCTGCGCCGCCCGAATCGCCGCCGGGTACCCGCCCGTACCCGCGCCGATCACGATCACATCGAAGTCGCTCGCCACGCGCGCTCCTTGTTCGGCTTTCGGCTACCTTAACGGAGGGGTCATGGGGTGTCAAGGAAGGCGCCCGGACGAAGCGACGGCCCAAGGCGCGGGGAAAGTCGCGCGGGGAAAGTCGCCGGCCGGAGAGGTTCGGTGCGGTAGAATACGCAGCGGTCACCCACCAAGCGGACGACGATGAGTGCCAAGCCGAAGTCGATCCTGATCGTGGACGATGACGAGCAGACGAGGAACCAGCTCGCTGCGAAGCTCAGGCGCGAGTACCGCGTCGTCTGGGCGCCGAGCGGCGAGAGCGCGATGGCGATGCTGACCCGCGAGGAAGCGGAAATCGTGCTCGTCAACGTGCGCCTGCCCGGCATCAGCGGCCTCGAGGTCCTGAAGCTGGTCCGCGAGAACTACCCGCTGACCGAGGTCGTCATGGTCTCGGCGGAGAGCGACATCGAGACGGCCGTGTGGGCGATGAAGCACGGCGCCTACCACTACATCACCCGGGACGTCGAGGACGAGGCGCTACTCTCGGTCGTGCGGAACGCCGGCGAGCACCAGGACCTCAACCGGCAGATCCTCACGCTCAACGCCCAGGTCGCCGAAACCGACCGCGAGTTCCTCGTCGGCCCCGGCGGCCCGATGCGGGAGGCGGTCGAGCTGGCGCACAAGATCGCGAAGCTGTCGGCGACGGTCCTGATCCTCGGCGAAAGCGGCACGGGCAAGGAGCTGCTCGCGCGGCTGATCCACCGCGAGGGCGACCACCCGACCGCGCCGTTCGTCACCGCGAACCTGGCGGCCATCCCGCGAGAGCTCGTCGAGAGCACGCTCTTCGGTCACGAGAAGGGCGCGTTTACCGGCGCCCACCGGCAGGTGCTGGGCAAGTTCGAGCTGGCGTCGGGGGGCACGCTGTTCCTCGACGAGATTGGCGACCTGCGCCCCGATCTCCAGAGCAAGCTGCTGCGGGCCATCCAGGAGGGCGAGGTCGAACGCGTGGGCGGCACCAAGCCGATCAGGACGGAGTTCAGGCTCATCGCCGCGACCAACGTCGACCTGGAGCGGGCGGTCAAGGAGGGACGCTTCCGCGAAGACCTCTACTACCGCATCAACGTCGTCCCGATCAGACTGCCCCCGCTGCGCGAGCGGCCCGAGGACGTCCCGGAGCTGGCGCTGTTCTTCCTCCGGCGCTACTCGGCGCGGTTCCGGAAACAGGTCGACGGGATCGCCGACCCGGCGATGGCCGTCCTCAAATCGTACTGGTGGCCGGGAAACGTCCGGGAGCTCGAGAACGTGATCGAGCGGATCGTGGCCGTAACCGACAGGGAGTGGATCACTGAAGAGGATCTGCCGCTCGAGTACCAGGTGACGCGGCTCGAGACGGGAGCTGGGGATCAGGCGAGCCTGCTGCAGCGGGCGACCGCCACCTTCGAGCGGAACTTCATCCTGAAGGCGCTCGAGAAATCCGGTTGGAACGTGACTGGCACAGCACGCTACCTTGGCGTGCCGCTCAGCACCCTCAAGCACAAGATCGACAAGCTCGACATCCGGCCGATCGCGCGCCGCCTTCGCGGCGAGTAGCCCGGAACCGGCGCACGGGTCGATTCGCCCCGGCGAATCGCGCGTACACACAACGGGGCGGCGCGGGGCGACCGTGTACCGATCGGCCCCGCCCGCCGCCGCCTGTGACGTCTTTGGCCGCGCCTACTTCCGCGGGAGCACTGCGTCCTTGAGCTTCTTGACCACGCGGGCCTTGACCACGGTCTTGGCCGGGATCTTGATCGCTTCGCCCGTCGCGGGATTCCGTCCCATCCGGGCCTTGCGCTTCTGCACGACCAGTTTCACCATGTCGGGCAGCACGAACTCGCCCGAGCGCTTGAGCTCCTTTTCGGCGAGCACCGACAACTCGTCGAAGAACTCGCGCGCCTGCGCCCGCTTCATCTCGAAGCGGTCGGCAAAGTGCGCAAACAACTCAGACTTGCCCATCCTGCGGGCGTCAGCCATCGACGTACCCCCTCACCTGAGGCGCGCGTCATTTTCACCGCAAGCGGCCGCGCGCGCGGGCGGCCGTGCGGATTCAGGCCTGATTTTCGTCGTATGCTAGCGCGCGCCCAGAAATGTGTCAATAATGGGGCCGAGCACCTGCTATGCACACCGCCGCGATTGACACGTTCCCCAACCCACGTCCCGGCCGCGACTACGAGATCGCCATCGTGTGCCCCGAGTTCACCTCGGTCTGCCCGAAGACGGGCCTCCCCGATTTCGGCGAGATCAGGATCACGTACGTGCCCGACGAACTGTGCGTCGAGCTCAAGTCGCTGAAGCTGTACCTCGTCGGGTTCCGAAACGAGGGCGTCTTCTACGAGGAGGCCACCAACCGGATCCTCGACACCCTGGTGGACGCGTGCCGCCCGCGCCGGATGACCGTCACGGGTGACTTCACGCCGCGCGGCGGCATTCGGACCACCGTCACCACCAGCTACCGGAAACCGTGAGCGATCCCGACGGCCCTGTCCGCGTCCCCATCGAAGGCACGCTCGACCTCCACGCGTTCGCGCCCTCGGACGTCCGATCGCTCGTCGACGAGTACGTCTCGGCAGCCCACCGTGCCGGCTTGCGCGAGGTTCGGCTGATCCATGGCCGCGGCATCGGTGTCCTCCGCGGAATCGTGCAGGCGGCACTCGATCGCCACCCGCTGGTCGTCGAGTTCTGGGACGCGCCGGAAACCCATCTGGGCGCGACCATCGCCCGCCTGTCCCCACAAACGTAATCGAAGCCCGCAGTTTCGTGGGTCTGCCGGGGCGCGGCGGCTCACCTGCGCATGCCAGCTGTGCTTCGCGGCGGGCGTAAGCGCCCAATTCGTGGCACGTTGCTGAGGGCGCCCTCGTGCCGGCCCTCTGCGGCACGCTCCTTGCCCCTGCTTCTGACCTACTTGGGAGCCACATGCGTCTGCGCAGGGGGGGACGAGCTAAAGCGGACAGGGACGCCACAGCGGCTGTTGGCGTGACGTCTTCTGTGCCGCCCGACTCGATAGGGTCTCAGTCGTCCGAGACCGCGATCGTCGGCAGCGTGCTCGGTCTGCAGGCGCCGCCTCACCGCGCCGATCGCGCAGCGATCGACGAGTGGGGCCTCTACGACCCGGAGGTGTGCGGCTATCGAGCGCTGCTGGCCTCCCTCGGCACTGTCGAGAATCGGGAAGCCGAGCCGCTCGATGAGGATCCGGCGGATCTGCTCCTGCGCCAGCAGGCCCAATCACTCGGCCTCCCGGCCGAGGTGCTCCAGCCGGAGCCATCTGAGGCACGCGCCGGACAGCAGTTGTCGGCGGCGGCTTCGGCTGTCGCCACCTGCCGGGTGGCGCGGTTCGCTCCGCTTGCCCTGTGGGCGCGCCTCAGCGAGGGTGAGTCGTTGCCGCCAGTGTCCGCCGCGTTCAGCCCGGTCTCACGTGCAGTCGCACGGTGGCTGTCGGACCGAGTCCCCTGCCACGAGGACAGGACGGACGACGACCTGGGGGACCTGCTGGGCCGCCTCACCCTTCCGGCGTTTACGGCAGCCACGCCGCGCGTGTCCGGCTGCCGGATCCACCAGATACGCATCCCGCCTGCGCCCGAGGCGCTGGACGCCGACGCGATGCCGGACCCCGAGAACGTTGCCGAGGTGCCCGCAGCGGACAACGTCGTGCGGGACGAGCAGCCGCGCCGCAGCCCGGACATCCGGCCACTTGTCTCCACACGCACCCGCGTCGCCATGGCGCTCGGCTGACGACATCGATCATCAGTCCACACTCATCAGCCATTTGGTGTAGACCCGCGTTAGGGTCCGCCGCCCGCCGCGGCCGCCGGCCCAACCTCCACCCGCTTTCTCCGTCTAATGGGTTGGATGGCCGAAAGCGACGCTGCAGCGGTCGCGTTGGTCTGCGCAGGTGACACCAGTGCGTTTCGTGTCCTCGTCGACCGGCACAGCCGGCCGGTGTTCCGCCTGGCCTACCGGCTGACCGGCAACCGGGAGGATGCCGAGGACGTTGTCCAGGAAACGTTCCTCAGGGCCTACCGGCAGCTGGCCCAGTTCGAGGCGCGGGCCAGCTTCGGCACCTGGATTCACCGCATTGCCGTCAACTGCGCGATGGACCTGCTCCGACAGCGGCCGCGGCGCCAGGCAACCGCGTCGTTGGAGGATGCTGGCAACGGCCCGGCGGCGGACATCCCGGACGAGCGCGCCGTCGGAGCGGATCGGCTGGCGGCAAGCGCGGAGCTCAGGGAGCGGCTGACTCGGGCGCTTGACTCGCTGACCCCCGCCGAACGAGCGGCGTTTACGCTTCGGCACTTCGAGGGGCGGTCGCTCAGTGAGATCGGAAGGGCGCTCGGCCTGCGCACGAGCGCGACCAAACACAGCGTGTTCAGGGCGGTTCAGAAGATGCGCCGGGCACTTGCACCGCTGGTGACGCCATGAGCCGAGAGACGACAGCCGCGAGGCATCTGAGCGAGGACGAGCTGGTGCTGTACCACTATCGGGAGGCGCGGGACGCCGAGGCGGTGGCGTCGCACCTCGAGTCGTGCGACGGCTGCCGGAACGTCTACGACGCGCTGCAGCGGACGTTGTCGGCTGTGGGGACCCTCTCCGTCCCTGAGCCGGACGAGACGTTTGAAGCGCGGATGTGGCAGCGGGTGGAGCCGGGCCTGACCGCGCGCAGGCGGCGCGCGTGGATGCAGCTGTTCCAGCCTGCGCGGCTGGCGTTTGCCGGCGCGATGGCCGTGCTGCTCGTTGCGGCGTTCGTGGCCGGGCGCTACTGGCCCCGGACTGCTCCCGCCACCGTCGCTCCGCCGGCTCAGGCAAGCGATGCCGGCGCCCCTCATCACGTCCTCCTCCTCGCCGTCGGCGATCACCTGGAACGCTCGCAGATGGCGCTGCTCGAGATCGTGAACGCCGAACCGGAAGGCAAGATCGACATCTCGACCGAACAGGAGTTGGTGCGCGACCTCGTGCCCGAGAACCGCCTCTACCGGCAGACGGCTGCGCAGGCGGGCGAGACGGGAATGGCCGGCCTGCTCGACGATCTCGAACGGGTCCTGCTGGAGATCGCCCACAGCCCCTCGACGTTGTCTCCGGATGAGTTCGACGAGATCCGCCAGCGGATCGATTCACAAGGCATCATTTTTAAGGTCCGCGTGCTTGGCTCCGACGTGCGCGAGCGGGAACGTGAGGCTGCGCGCGCGTTGCCCCGGCAGCGGTCCTGAGGGACGACCATGATCCGACAGACCGTACTCGTGACAATGTTCGGCTTCGCACTGGTCGCGTCTCAAGCCGATCCCGCCGCGGCGGGGCAGGCTGGGGCGCAGGCTGCAGAGAAAGCCCGTCAGGCCGCCGTCTCGGCCCAGGCCCGGCAGCTGCAGGTGGTTGTGCCGCCGGTGGAGTTGGATAGGAAGGCGCTCGAGGAGCTGGCGCGCGGTGAGGCCCTGCTCGCGCTCGGTCAGGCGAAGATGGCGGAGTTGCGCGCGCTCGAGGTCGAGGCGAAGGCAGCAGCCATGGAGTTTGGTGCCCAGGCCCCGCAGGCGGCCGTCGTGGCCAGGCCCGACGTCGCTGTCCAATTCGGCGGGGACAGAGAACGGAACTACTACGACAAAGGGACGCAGTCCCTCGATGCGGGCAAGTGGCAGGCCGCCGTGGACGCCTTCGACCAGGTCGTCAAGCTCGGAGGGGCCAGGACCGATGGCGCCCTCTACTGGAAGGCCTACGCGCAGAACCGTCTCGGCCAGCGCAATGAGGCGCTGGCCACGCTCGACGAGCTGATCAAGAAATCGCCGGGCAGCCGGTGGGCCGGGGAGGCAAGGGCGCTCCAGGTCGAAGTGCGCCAGCTCGTCGGCCAACCGGTCAGGCCAGAGCAGGAATCGGATGAGGAGCTAAAGCTGCTCGCGATCCGCGGCCTGATGAACACGGACGCCGAGAGGGCCGTGCCCATGCTCGAGACCATCGTGCAGGGGAGCGCGTCTCCCAAGCTCAAGGACCAGGCGCTGTTCGTGCTCGGGATGAGCGAGTCGCCAAAAGCGCGCGAGATCCTCGTGAGCGTGGCGAAGGGCAAGGGCAACCCGGACCTGCAGCTCAGGGCAATCAGATACCTCGGCACCAGGAACGCCGAGCAGAACCGGCCGCTCCTCGTGGAGATCTACAAGTCGACGACCGACGTGGACGTCAAGCGGCGCGTCATCGATGCCCTGGTGGGATCGGTCTCCAGCATGGCCTACGCCGTTCAGCTGACCAACTCCTACGACACAGCCGTGTCGGTCTTTCGGTCGGCCGGTGAGGAAAAGCGCGCCGCGGCAGCCGTGGCTGCTGCAAACGACCTGTATGCCCTCTATCAGACCGAATCGGAAGTCCAGCTCAAGAAGCAGATGCTGCAGGGCCTGGCGGCGGCGCAATCCGAGAAGCTCAAGGAGCTGGCCCGGACCGAGAGGAACCTGGAGCTGAGGCAGGCCGCCATTCAGAACCTTGGCATGATGAGCTCGGAGAAAACGGGCGAGATGCTCATGTCGCTCTACAAGGGTGAGAAGGACGCAGAGCTCAAGAAGGCCATCGTCCGCGGTCTCTTCCTTCAGCGAAACGCCACGGCGCTCGTGCAGATCGCCCGGCAGGAGACGGACCCGGCAGTCAAGAAGGACGTCGTCCAGAAGCTGTCGACGATGAAGGACAAGGCCGCGGCGGACTACATGCTGGAACTGCTTAAGAAGTGATCGGTGGCCAGTGATCAGTGGCCAGTGGTCGGTGGCCGGTGGTCAGAGGCCAGGGGCTGGGGGCCGGGGGCTGGCATCAGTCGTCCACCGGCCCCGGCAGCCTTGGCACTTTTCGCGCCCCAGGAAAATACCTAGGCAAATGCCGCGTGCAAGACCTCGACGGCGCGGTGGCAGTCCTCCGCTGTGATCCCGTGGTGGGTCACCATCCGCAGCCGCCCCGCGCCGAACTCCGACACCAGCACGCCCGATGCGCGAAGTGCTGAAGCGAGCGTGGGAGCCTTCTCCGCGCTCGCCAGCCGCATCACGACGATGTTGGTGGCGACGGTTGGCGGATCGAGCGTGATGCCCTGGAGCGATGCGATGCCGGCCGCGAGGATCTGCGCGTTCGCGTGGTCTTCGGCCAGCCGGTCGACCATCTCCGTCAGCGCGACGATGCCGGCGGCGGCAATGACGCCGGCCTGCCGCATGCCCCCGCCGAGCATCTTGCGCACCGCGCGAGCACGGGTGACGAAGTCGGGAGGCCCCGCGACCAGAGAGCCTACCGGCGCGCCGAGCCCCTTCGACAGGCAGAGTTGAACGGAGGTCACGTGACACGTCCACGCGGTCGCAGGCCTCCCTGTTGCCACCGCCGCGTTGAGGAGACGCGCACCGTCAAGGTGCACCGGCAGGCCGTGCCGTGCGGCCAGTGCGGCCACCTCGGCACAGTACTCCGGCGGCACGATCGCTCCGCCGCAGCGGTTGTGCGTGTTCTCCAGACAGATCACGCCCGGCGGCGCGTAGTGGAACAGGTGGTAGTTGTCAGCGGACGAGTGAATCGCAGCCTCGAGGGCGTCAAGCGCCAGCGTCCCGTCCGGCGCGGTGCGCACCGGGTGCAGCACCGCCCCGCCAAGCGCCGACGCCCCGCCCGCCTCGTAGTTGTAGATGTGCGACTCGTCGCCCAGGAGCACCTCCTGCCCTCGGCCGCAGTGCGCCAGAATCGATGTGAGGTTACCCATCGTCCCGCTGGCGACGAAGACGGCGGACGGCTTGCCCAGCATGTCAGCGGCAAGCCGCTCCAGGTGGTTCACCGTCGGGTCCTCGCCGTAGACATCGTCGCCCACGACGGCCTCGGCCATGGCGAGGCGCATGGCGGGTGTGGGGAGGGTCACCGTGTCGCTGCGCAGGTCGATTACGTGGTCCATCAACACCATCTCCGATCCCTGATCCCCGATCCCTGATCCCTACCTGACCCACCGATCCATCCACTCGAGGAACGTGCGGTACCAGAGTGCGGCGTTGGCCGGTTTGTTGATCCAGTGCCCCTCGTCGGGGAAGTAGATCATCTTGGACGGGACGCCCCGGCGCTGCAAGGTGGTGAAGAGCTGCAGCCCCTCGCCGACGGGCACGCGGAAGTCCAGCTCGCCATGGGTCACGAGCGTCGGCGTCTTGAAGTTCGTCGCGTACCGGTGCGGGGACCATCTGTCGTAGGACTCAGGGTTCGTCCACGGCGTGCCCTTGAGATCCCACTCGGGGAACCACAGCTCCTCGGTGGCGCCGTACATGCTGGTCAGGTTAAAGACGCCCGCGTGGCTGACGAGGGCCTTGAACCTGTCCGTATGGCCGAGGAACCAGTTCATCACGTAGCCGCCGTACGACGCGCCCGCCGCGCCGGTCCGCCCCCGGTCGACGTACGGCAACGCCTCGGCGAAGTCGGCGCCCTTCATCAGATCCTCGAAGGCCTTCCCGCCCCAGTCGCCGCTGATGTCATCGGTGAAGCGCTGGCCGAAGCCGGTGGACCCGGTCGGATTCGGCATGAACACCACGTAGCCGGCGCTGGCGAACACCTGCGCGTTCCACCGGTACGTCCATCCGTCGTGCCACGAGTTCTGCGGCCCGCCGTGCACGAGGTACAGCAGCGGGTATCGCTGCCCTTCCCGGAAGTCTGCCGGCCTGACTACCCAGGCTTGAACCCTCCGCCCGCCGGCGCCTTCGAACTCCACGCTCTCGCCGGCGCGCAGCCTGAACGCTGCGAGCCCGGGATTCGTGTTCGTGAGGCGGGTCACGCCCTTCAGCACCTGCCCATCGACACCGTTCAGCGCGGCGGCGAAGATCTCGGCCGGCGAGGCGAGGCTGGTCTGGCTGAACACCAGCGCTCGTCCGTCGCGCGAGATCTGCAGGTCCCCGATCGCGCCCATCATCAGGATGGGCAACGGGTCGCCGCCTGAGAGCTGCAGGCGGAAGACGTCGCTCCGTCCCTCGTTCTCCGCCGTGAGGTAGATCGTCCGTGAGTTTGGCGCCCACGCGTAGCTGTCGGCTGACCGATCCCATGTCGGTGTAGCCGATCGGTGTTCCCCTGTCTTCCGGTCGAACAGCATCAGCTGCCACCGGTCTGCTTCGAACCCGGCGCGCTGCTGGGCCCGATAGGCGATGTAGCGGCCATCGGGTGAGTAGGCAGGCCCTCCGTCGGCCGCCGTGTTGGTCGTGATCTTCCGCGCCGTTGGCCCGGGGGTCGTCAAGTCAAGGAGGAACAGATCGCTGTTCGTGCTGATGGCCTCGACGGGATCGGTCTTCCGCGCGAAAGCCAGCTCGCGCGAGTCGGGGGAGAAGGCGTAGTCATCGGGACCACCGAGCGAGAACGGCGGCACGTCCGCCGCGCCCGGCGTCAGATCGCGCGGCAGCGCGGAGCCGTCGGACGGAACGAGAAACACGTGGCTGTAGCGTCCGTCCTTCCAGGACATCCAGTGGCGGAACAGCAGGTGATCGAAGACGTACGCCTTGCTCTTCGCGCTCGCGTGTTCCTCGAGCTTCGCGTCGTTGCACGCGATCGTGCCGCATTCGGGGTAGACATCCGACGTAAACGCGATCCACCGGCCGTCCGGCGACCACTTCGGGCCGCCGGCGTCGGTTGCCAGACTGGTCAGCTTCCTCGGCTCTCCAACGATCTGCCCTGACGAAGAGACCGCGGCAATCCAGATCTGCGCGCTGCCGTCCCGGGCGGAGACGAACGCGATCTGCCTGCCATCGGGCGACCAGCGGGGCGAGTCGGCCGCCGCCGATTTAGGCTCGAAGCTCGTCGGCGTTCCGCCGCCGGTGGGCACGAGCCAGATCCGGTTGGTTCGCGTGTTCTGCTCAAGACTGACGTCCGTCACCACGTAGGCGACTCGCGTGCCGTCTGGAGACACGCGGGGGTCGGACACCCGCCGCAGCTTGAGCATCTCCTCCACGGTAAAACGTGGCGGCGCGGCCGTCTGACCAGCCAGGGCCGGAACGGCGCAAGAGACAGCGACGAGCAGGCCAGCGATCCATCCAGTCCGACGCATCGACAAACCCCTCCCCGGATCGGAAGCTGGCGCACCCGCTCCCTCGGTGTGTTCCGAATCGTGGCGTTGTCCAGCCCCGGAGCATACCACGGGGCCACGCCCTGGCACTTGCCTTGCCTGTGCTTGATACAGAGCCCCTGCAGACGCTCGGATTGGCAGGATTCGCGCACGCCGAGAGGGTGATCGAGTGCAGATTCCGCACACCGTCCCGCGGACGGGTGAGTTGGTCCGCGTGAGAGGCGACAGCTGGCGGGTTGACCAGGTCACCGCCTACGACCAATGCACGGCGCTGAGCCTGGCGGGCGTCGGTGTACACAACGCCGGCCTGCGGCGGGTCGTGCTGTACCCCTTCGACACGCCGCAGCCCCTCGAGCGGCAGCTGCGCCCGACGCGCGTGACACCGCAAGCCTGGCTGCGGGCGCTTCACGTGCTCGCGGTCGCCACGGTCCCGTGGGGATCGCTGCGGGCCGCCGCTGGCGCACGTCTGGATCTGCTCCCCTATCAGTTCGAGCCGGCGCTCGCGGTCATCCGGGGCGCGGCAGCGCGACTGCTGGTCGCCGATGACGTCGGCCTGGGCAAGACGATCCAGGCGGCGCTCGTCATCGCGGAGATCCGGGCGCGTCTCGACTCGGCCCGCGCGCTCATCGTCACGCCCGCAGGGCTGCGCGAACAGTGGGCACACGAGCTCGAACAACGGTTCTCGATCCCCTCGGCGATCATCGACTCGTTTCGGCTCCGCCGGCTGGCCGCGTCCCTGCCCGCTGGTGTGAACCCCTGGGAGGTCGAGCCGGTGGTGATCACCTCGCTCGACTTCGTGAAACTGCCGGAGGTGGCGCGCGCGCTCGACGCCGTGCTCTGGGATGTGGTGGTTGTCGATGAAGCGCACACCGCAGCCACTGCCCGCGAGCGCCGGCTGGCTATCGACGGCCTCTGCGCCAGGGCGCGCACCGTCGTCCTGCTGACCGCGACGCCGCACGCCGGTGACGAGGCCGGTTTCAGGTCGCTCTGCAGCCTGGGCGATCCGGAAGGGCGGTCCCCGATCATGATGTTCCGCCGGACAGCCAACGATGTCGGCCTCGCGCGCGAGCGGCGGACTCACCTTCTGAGCGTCACGCTCACGAAGGAAGAGACGGAGCTTCACCGCCGCCTGAACCGATACACCCGCCTCGTCTGGGAGCGCTCGGATGGCGACGAGCGTGCCGCCGCGCGCCTCGCGATGATCGTGCTCCGCAAACGGGCCTTGTCAGCCGTTGCATCGCTCGTCCGATCAATCGAGCGCCGTCTGGCTCACCTTCGCGGTAACGGCCCCTCCCGCGAGACTCAGCTCTCGCTGCCGCTGCAAGCGGAGGCCGACGGGGAACACGACACCGATGATCTCGAGCCGGTCGAGGTCGTCTCGCGGGCCTTCCTCGGAGATGCTGCAGAGGAGCATTGCCTGCTCGAGGAGATTCTCGATGCCGCTCGCGCGGTTGCCGCTGCCGACAGCAAGGTTGCCGCGCTCGTGCGGCTGCTCAAACGAACGCACGAGCCCGCGATTGTCTTCACGGAGTACCGCGACACAGCGGAGCTGGTCGCCGAAATGCTCGCGCTGCCGGGGTCGGTCGCGGTGCTGCACGGCGGGCTCGACCAGTCCGACCGGCGTGCGATCGAGCGCGAGTTCCGCCGAGGCCGGACACGAGTCCTCATCGCAACCGATGCGGCCGGCCAGGGCCTCAACCTGCACGACCGCTGCCGGGTCATCATCAACCTCGAGCTGCCGTGGAACCCCGTCCGCCTCGAGCAGCGGATCGGGCGGGTCGATCGGATTGGCCAGAGGCGGGTTGTGCACGCCTTCCACCTGGTCGCACGGGGTTCTGCTGAGGAGACGATCCTCGCCCGCCTCGCTGCCCGCGTCACCGCCGTGCGCCAGGCAATCGGCTGGGAAGGCAGCCCTCTCGGCGACCCGGACAGGATTGCCGCGGCTATTATCGCGTCACAGGATCCGGGGCCAGAGGCTGCCCCGTGGGCTTCTGTCCGCGTCTCGCCGCAGAAAGCCGCCGGCGCTGCCGCTTCCGTCGGCCCGCCGCCGGACCTCACCGCAGCCTCGACTGGCGAGATGGACCGGCTCGTTCGTCAGCGGGCGCTCGCAAGCGGCGGTGAGCGACCGCTCTGGCGGTGCGCGGTGCGTCTTCTGCCCCTGCTCGACAGAACCGCCCCGTGGGCTTCCGAGTGCCCGTGCCCCGGGGCGATGGCTCCCGGCGTCAGCTTCGTGTTTCGAACGCGGCTCGTCGATGGGCGCGGCGAGCTGCTGGAGGACACACTCACCGCCATCCATGTCGAGCACCTGCGTGTCGGGTCCGAGCCTGAAGGAGCCCCCGAAGCTGTTCTCACGCCGGGCGAACCCGCCTCCAGAGGGTTGCCGATCGCGCGCGAACGGGCTCGCGCGGAGGCGGCCGATCGGCTGTCGCGTCTTGTTTCGGAGCAAGCGGCCGCATTCGGCCGCCGGCGCGTTCGCGAGGCGGCCATCGCGAACCGCCTCAGGAGACGCTTCCGACCCGGCGCCGTCGCGCCCGCACAGGCTGGCCTCTTCGATCAGCGTGAGCTGCGCCGGGCGGCCGCACGCCGTCTGACATGGTCGGGCGTCGAGGAGACGATGAAGGAGCAGCTCCGCGCGTGCTCGAATCAGCTGGCCGTCGGAACGGCGGGCGAGCCGGAGCTGATGCTCATGCTTCGGCTCACACCACGGTGACGAGGTGGCAGATCGATGCTCAGCGGCGTCCGAGGCTCTCTCTTGTCGGGACAGTTCCTCGAGGAGGAGCTTGCACGGACGTTCGCGGGTGAGCTTGGCGAGGCTGCCCGCGAGGCTTCGGCGCGCGCGCTCCGCCGCTGGTGGATGCGTCAGTCGCTCGCTCTCGGGCCGGCGTCGCCCCTCAGGTCCGTTCTCGATCTGGCCGCGCTGCCGCTGGCTGAGGCGCTCGGTTTCCGCCCGCGTGACGTTTGCGTGTCCTCCGATCGCGCGCTCGGATCCGCCCAGCTTCAGATCCCGTCCGGACGCGCCGTCGCGTTCCTCGTCACCGCCTGGGGCGCGGATCTCGACACCATGTGGCGCACGGCCGTGCGACTGGGTGCCAGCCAGGACGCCGCCTGGTGCCTGTGCTTCAATGCGCGGGCGCTGCGGCTGGTCGACGCCCGGCACACGTACGCGAGGCGGTACGTCGAATTCGATCTCGAGGCCACAGTCGCCTGCCCCGCTGTGTTCGCCGCGTTCTGGGGGCTGCTGCGGGCAGAGGCATTTGCACCGCCCCGCCCGCCGCCTTCCCGCGCCGCACGGGCCGGCCCCTGCCTGCCCCTTGTCACCCGGGCTGTCGACGCGTCGGCCCGGCGCGCTGTCGGCGTCTGCGCCGCGCTCAGGGAAGGCGTGCTGAAGGCACTGGCTGAGCTGGTGCAGGGGCTTGCCGCGGTTGGCGTGCGATCCGAGTCGACGGCGTTGGCCGCCGGCGAGATCGATCAGGTCTTCGAGCAGGCCCTGACGGTCGTCTACCGCATCCTCTTCCTGCTCTACGCCGAAGCCCGCAACCTGGTCCCCGTCTGGCACCGCGTGTACCGAGAGAGCTACGCAGTCGAGACGCTCCGCTCGCTGGCGGAACGGTCACGGCCGTCCGCCGGCATCTGGGAAACGCTCCAGGCGATATCGCGCCTCTCCCACGCAGGCTGCCGGGCGGGCCGACTGCGCGTCACACCGTTTAACGGCCGGCTGTTCTCTCCGGACGCGACCCCGCTGGCCGAGACCCGTGTCGTGGACGACGGGGCCGTGCGCAGAGCGATTCTGGCGTTGTCGAGCGAGCCGGGGAAGAACGGATCCGGCCGCCTGCGGATCTCGTTCCGCGACCTCGGCGTCGAGGAGTTGGGCGCCATCTACGAGAACGTCCTGGACTATGAGCCTCGCGTAAACGCGGCACCGGCCGACGGGACGCCGACCTCAGCGACCGCCGCTCCGCCGTTCTCCTCAGCGCTCAACCCCGATCGGAACGTTTCGCGATCGCGCCGGCCCCGCCTCATCGTCGGTCTCGTGCCGGGCAGCGGACGGCGCAAGGCCACCGGAACCTTCTACACGCCGCGCCCCATCACGGAGTATCTCGTGCGGAGCGTGCTCGATCCGCTCGTCGCCTCTGCAAGCGCCGAGGCAATCCTGCAGCTGCGCGTGCTCGACCCGGCGATGGGCAGCGGCGCCTTCCTTGTCGCCGCCTGTCGCCATCTGGCCTCGGCGTACGAGGCCGCGCTGGTGCGGGAAGGCGCGCGTCAGGCAGGCGACATCGACGAGGCCGATCGGGCCGGGTACCGGCGCACGGTCGCGCAGCGCTGCCTCTTCGGTGTCGATCTGAATCCAATGGCGGTTCAGCTGGCGCGGGTATCACTGTGGCTCACGACGCTTGCCGCCGACAAGCCGCTGACGTTCCTCGATCACCACCTGAGGGTCGGCGACAGCCTGGCCGGTGCGTCGCTCGACGATCTCCTGCGCCGCCCGCCCGGGCGCAGCCGCAAATCCCGGAGCACAACGCGCCGGGCGCACCTGCCGCTCATCGACTCGTCGGATCTCGAAGAGACGTTGCGCTCGGTCCTGCCGGTACGGCAGCGGATCGAGCGGGAGCCTGGCGACTCGCTGACGAGGATCAGATCGAAGGAGGCGGCGCTCGCCGCGCTGGATCAGCCGGGCAGTGTCCTGTCGTCGTGGAAGGCGGTAGCCGACCTCTGGTGCGCTTGCTGGTTCTGGGACGCGCCGCCGGAGGTCCCGAACGAGCGGGTCTTCAGCGATCTGGCCTCGCGCCTCCGCGGCGCCGGAGGCAGTCTGCCGGCGGCGGCGGCGCAGGTCTGGTGCGACGCCGCCCGCGCCGTCGCGCAGAGGCGGCGCTTCTTTCACTGGACGCTCGAGTTTCCCGAGGTCTTCTTCGAGGCAGACGGCCGCGTGCTGGCGAATCCCGGCTTCGACGCGATCGTGGGCAACCCTCCCTGGGACATGGTCCGAGCGGACCGGGGTGCCGCACCGGAGGCCGGCCGGGACACGACGCGGGCGGTGGTCCGGCAGATGACGGCGTTCGCCCGCGAGTCGGGCGTCTACACGCTCAGCGGTGACGGCCACCTCAACCTGTATCAGCTCTTCGTCGAGCGCGCCCTCAGGCTGGCGCGGCAGGGCGGCCGCGTCGGCCTCGTGCTGCCGTGGGGGCTGGCGAGCGATCACGGCAGCGCCGGGCTGCGCCGGTACCTGTTCGAGCGCGCCGACACGGACACGCTGGTCGGCTTCGAGAACACCGCCGGCGTCTTTCCGGTCCACCGCAGCCTTCGGTTTCTGGCCCTGACCTCGACGAAGGGCGGGCGCACGGAGCGTGTCCGATGCCGGTTCGGCGAGCGCGACCCCCAGGCGCTCGACGCCGTCCCGTACGACCCGGAGGCCGCCGCCCCGGCGCACTATCCCGTCACGCTGACGCCGGCCTTCCTCCGTCGTCTCTCGGGGGACGACCTTGCGATCCCCGACATCCGCAGGCCGGCCGAGCTGGCGCTGGTCGAACGCCTGTCGGCGCGGTTTCCGTGCCTCGCATCGCCCGATGGCTGGGGGGTGGAGTTCTCGCGCGAGCTCAACGCCACCGAGGACCGGCCGCACTTCACGCGCGGCGCCGTCGGGTTGCCCGTCGTCGAGGGCAAACACGTCGATCCGTTCCGGGTCCGCACGGACTTGTGCGGGTTTCGTATCCCCGAGGACGCGGCCGCGCAGCTTGTGGATCCGGACCGCACGTTCCGCCGCGCGCGACTGGCATACCGCGATGTCGCGAGCGCCGGGAACCGCCTGACGGTCATTGCGGCTATCGTGCCGCGAGGCTGTCTGACCACCCACACGCTCTTCTGCCTGCGGACGCCGGTGGCCGGGCGCGAGCTGGCGTTCCTATGCGGTCTGCTGAACAGCTATGCCGTAAACTTCCTCGCGCGCCAGCGCGTCACGACACACGTGAGCGCCGGGATCATCGGCCGGATTCCCGCTCCCAGGCCAGAAGCGCACTCCGCGGCGCTGCACGAGGCAGCCGCCCTGTCCGTGGCGCTTGCGGCGTCCTCGGACCCCGAGCGGCACGACGCCTATTCCCGCCTCCAGGCGCTCATCGCGGCGCTCTACGAGCTGACGGCCGCGGAGTTCTCGCTCGTGCTGGAGTCGTTTCCGCTGGTCGATTCCGCAACCCGCGAGGCCGCACGGCGGGCGTTCAGCCGCCTCAGCCCCTGAGGGCCACAAGCAGGCTGCCGAAGAGGATGGCCAGGACCGTAGAGGTCAGGACGACGAAGGCCCAGTCACGCAGACGCGCGTACTCGACCACCGATGCGACGACGCGCGCGACGGGCGTGGCGATGAGAATAACCAGACCGATCGCCGTCAGTTTTCCGGAGAGCGGGGAGGCCGGCACTGCCAGCAGGAGGATGAGGCCCGCAGCCAGCAGGACGGTGCTGGCGAGCGCGCCCGCGCCGAGCACCCGGCCAAGGAACCGCTCGAGCCCGCTCGTGTCGCTGTCTGCACTCATCGCGCCCTCAGGAACATCAGGCCGCAGACGACGGCCAGAACGACAGCGAGCGAGAGCTTCAGCCACCTGGCGTCGAGGCGCGTGGCGATGAGGAGCCCTACCCGCGACCCCGCCAGCACGCCCAGCACGGTGGCCGCCGCCATCCACGGGACGATTTCCCCGCGGCCATAGTAGATGACGGCCCCTGCCGTCGCCGTGACGCCGATCATGAAGGCGCTCGTGGCGGCCGCCGCCCGCATGGGAACGCCACACCAGGCATTGAGCGCAGGCACCTTGATGATGCCCCCGCCCAGGCCGAGCAGCGAGGACACCGAGCCGGCGGCAAGTGACACCGCCAGCGCCAGCGGCAGGCGCCGCACCCGGTACACCACGGTGCCGCGGCTTTCCTCCTCGAAGTAGCGGCCGCCCAGCTTCCCGGGGTCTGCTTCCGGATCGAGGATCACGTTCCGGCGATCCAGCCGCCGGATCATCACGATCGCGGCCGCCGCCGTGACAACGCCGAAGAGCCGCTGCAGCGTCTGCTGCGACATCATCCACGCGACGATGCCGCCGGTGAGACCTCCCGCTGCCGTCGCAACCTCGAGCAGCATGCCCAGGCGGAGGTTGATCAGCTGCCGGCCGACCCGCCCCGCCGACACCACGCTCGAGGTGGCAATGACCGTGGTCAGGCTGATGCCGACCGCCAGCCGCATCGGCAGTCCCAGCACCAGCACCAGGAACGGCACAAGGAACACCCCGCCGCCGAGGCCCAACAGCGCACCCAGCGTGCCCGCCAGGGCGCCCATGGCCAGCAGCACCCCCACGAGCAGCAGCGAAACCTCCGGCACGCCCGTCATCTCAGACCGTGAGGATAGTCGATTAGCCCGCCTCCAGAAAGGGCCCCTCCCTAGGGAGGACGCCGCAGCGCCACTGGCGTGTTACTCTGTCGGCCGATGGCCTACCAGTACATCTACACGATGAAGGGGCTCACCCGGGTGCATCCGCCCGACAAGATGGTGCTCAAGGACATCTGGCTCGCCTTCCTACCGGGGGCGAAGATCGGCGTGCTTGGCGCAAACGGCGCCGGCAAGAGCAGCCTGCTTCGGATCATGGCGGGCGAGGATCGCGACTTCACGGGCGAGGCGTTCCCGGCGGAGGGGGTCAGCGTCGGCTTCCTGCCGCAGGAGCCTCGGCTCGACCCGGCGAAGACGGTGCTCGGCAACATCGAGGAGGGCGTGGCCGAGGTCCGCGCGTTGCTTGACGAGTACGACCGGCTCTCGGAGTCACTCGCGGGCGACCTGTCGCCGGAGGAGATGGACACAGCCCTCGAACAGCAGGGGCAGCTGCAGGATCGGATCGAGGCGGCTGGCGCGTGGGATCTCGACTCGCGGATCGAGGCGGCAATGGACGCGCTTCGCGTGCCGCCCCCGGACGCCGACGTCCGCACGATTTCCGGAGGCGAGCGCCGCCGCGTCGCGCTGTGCCGGCTGCTGCTGCGCGCCCCAGACCTGCTGCTGCTCGACGAACCGACCAACCACCTGGACGCCGAGTCGGTCGCGTGGCTCGAGCGGTTCCTGCAGGAGTACAAGGGCACGGTGGTCGCGGTCACCCACGACCGGTACTTCCTCGACAACGTGGCGGGATGGATCCTGGAGCTCGATCGCGGGGCCGGGATTCCGTGGAAGGGCAACTACTCGTCCTGGCTCGAGCAGAAGCAGCAGCGCCTTGAAATCGAGGAGAAGCAGGAATCGCGGAGGCAGCGGACGCTCGCGCGCGAGCTCGAGTGGGTGCGCATGTCGCCGCGGGCCCGGCAGGCGAAGGGGAAGGCGCGTCTGAACGCGTACGAAGCGCTGCTCTCCGAGGATCCGGGCCAGCGGATCGAGCGGGGCGAGATCTACATCCCGCAGGGGCCCAGGCTGGGCGACCTCGTCGTCGAAGCGCGCGGCCTGCGGAAGGGATACGGCGATCGGCTGCTCATCGAGGGCCTCGACTTCACGCTGCCGCGCGGCGGCATCGTCGGCGTCATCGGGCCGAACGGCGCCGGCAAGACGACGCTGTTCAGGATGATCTGCGGAGAGGAGGCGCCCGATGCGGGCACCCTGCGGCTGGGCGACACGGTCAGCCTGGGGTACGTGGACCAGAACCGCGACGCCCTGAGCCCGGACCGAACGGTGTGGGAGGAGATCTCCGGCGGGCAGGACGAGATCCTCATCGGGAAGCGGCCTGTCGCGTCGCGCGCGTACGTGTCGTGGTTTAACTTCAAGGGTCGCGACCAGCAGCGCAAGGTCGGCACGCTCTCCGGCGGCGAGCGCAACCGGGTCCACCTGGCCAAGCTGCTCCGCGCGGGCCACAACCTGCTGCTCCTCGACGAGCCGACCAACGATCTCGACGTCGACACGCTCCGATCGCTGGAAGACGCCCTGCTCGCCTTCGCCGGCTCACTTGTCGTGATCAGCCACGATCGGTGGTTCCTCGATCGCATCGCCACGCACGTCCTGGCCTTCGAGGGGAACAGCAAGGTGGTTTGGTTCGAGGGGAACTACCAGGACTACGAGACCGATCGCCGGCGGCGGCTCGGCGCCGAGGCCGACCGGCCTCATCGGATCAAGTACCGCAAGCTGACGCGCCCGTAGGGCGGGCCTTCAGGCCCGCCGTGATTCCGGGGTCTTCAGACCCCGGCAGGTGCAGTGGTACGTCGCGGCTGTCTGTCACAGCAGACTCAGCAGGATCGTCCGCAGGCTGAGCAGGCTGATGAGGAGGCCGACCAGCGTCATCAGTGCGCGGGCGTTCACCCTGCGGCAGATAAGCGCGGCAACCGGAGCGGCAACGACAGCCCCCGCGATCAGGCCGGCGATGATCCGCCAGTAGCCGAATCCCACCGTCACGAAGAAAGTGAGGCAGGCCGAGACCGTCACGAAAAACTCGGCGGCGTTCACCGAGCCAATGGTGTATCGGGGTTCGTGTCCGCGAGCCACCAGCGTGGAGGTCACGATCGGGCCCCAGCCGCCGCCGCCAATCGCATCGCAGAAGCCTCCGGCGAGGCCCAGGCGGCGGATCTTCGTCGTCACGGGCCGCGGCCTGATGTCGCCGCGGGCGGCCTTCCACAGGATCACCAGGCCCATCATCAGCAGGTAGGCGGACACAAACGGCCGAATGGCGTCGCCGGGAAGCGACGACAGCACGTACGCTCCGACGGCGGCGCCGATCACGCCGGGGATCACAAGCCGCCTGAAGAGCACCATGTCGACGTTCTTCAGCGCGAGATGCGACACGCCGGAGACCAGCGTGGTCACCAACTCCGACGCGTGAACGGCGGCCGAGGCCTGCGCCGGCAGAATGCCTCGGCTCAGGAGGAACGTCGTGGAGGTGACCCCGTAGGCCATCCCCAGCGCCCCGTCGATGATCTGCGCCAGGAAGCCGACGCCGACGTAGAACAGCAGGTCGCCGGTCATCGGTTCCGCCGCGGCGTGCTGTTCATGGACCCAGGTTGTATCATGTTGCCGGACGGGCGGCCAACTCCCGTCGCCGGGTCGCGCGGGGCGGCTGACTGCCGGCAGGAAGGGCGGCGTTCCAGGGGCGGCCATGGAGACGATCATCGTTCCGTGCACCCGGCAGAAGATCTGGGACACCCATCCCAACGCCGGACCCACGCAGGCGCGCGACGCCTACGTCGGGTCCCCGTTCAGGCGCTGGCGCGCTTTCGCCGAAGACTGCGGCTCGCCCTGGTTCATCCTGAGCACGAAGTACGGCTTCACCCGGCCGGAGTGGCCGATCTCCAACTACAGCGTTCCGATCTCCGAAGCGGAGTCGGACTCCGCTTTCCTGGCCACCCTGCGGTCCCAGGCGCACGAGCTCGGGTTCGATACGTGCGAGGCGCTGCGGGTGCTGGACTGGGAGCGTTTCCTGCGCCTGGTCCAACTGGCGCTCGGGACCGGGCGGACCAGCGTGGTGCTGCACAAGATCCTGTACTGACCTCACATGACGCATCCCACAGACGCTGCCCCCTCATCCGTCGCGGCGCACGCGCACATGCCCGCGCCGCTGCCTGCCTGCCGGCTCGTCAGGCTGATCGGGAAGCTGCCGGAGGAGTGGACGGTCGACGACCTCGTCGGGGTCGTCTCCAGCTTCCAGGTCCGCCTGGTGTCGCTCATGCACATCGGCGGCGACGGCTGGCTGAAGACGCTCGACTTCGTGCCGCGCGACCTCCGGCACCTCCGGGAGGTGCTGTCGTTCGGCGAGCGCGCCGACGGATCAAGCCTGTTCGGCATGATGGGCGTGCCGGTGATTGCGTCGGACATCGTGCTGAGGCCGCGGCTGAGCACGGCATTCGTCGATCCGCTGGCGGCGCACCCCACGCTGGTGCTGCTCTGCGCCCACTACGGCCGTGACGGCCTCCCGCTGCCCGAATCCCCGGACACGCTACTGCGCCTCGCGTACGAACGGCTCCGGGCCGCGACCGGCGTGGAGCTGCACGGCCTGGGCGAGATTGAGTTCTTTCTGGGCAAGCGGCCCGATGAGAGCGACATCTACGGCGCGGCCGAGCGTGGCTATCACGCGAGCGCGCCGTTCGTCTTCGGGGAGGGACTGCGGCGGAAGGCCATGGTGCTGCTCTCGGAGATTGGCGTGCCCGTCAAGTACGGACACAGCGAGGTCGGCTACATCCAGGCGGACGATGTCGACGAACGCACCTGGGAGCAGCACGAGATCGAGCTGGGCCTCCAACCGCTGCCGGCCGCCGCCGACAGCGTCGTCATCACGCAATGGATGCTGCGCAACCTGGCCCAGCAGAGCGGGATGCGGTGCAGCTTCGAGCCGATCCTCCGCAAGGGGCACGCCGGCAGCGGCATGCACTTCCACCTCTCGCCGGTCGTCGACGGCGTCCACCAGCCCCACACCGGGTCCGACGGAGAGCTGTGCGACACGGCAAAGTGGTTGATCGGTGGCCTCGTCCGATACGCGAACGGGCTCATGGCGTTCGGCAACCGGAGCCCGAACTCGTTCGTGAGGCTGTCGCAAGCCAGGGAGGCCCCGAACACGATCACGTGGGGCCGCTACAACAGGAAGGTGCTCATCCGTCTGCCGGTCGTCGCGACCGACGCGGACGGCCGGTCGGTGAGCCCCGAGACGATCGAGTTCAGGCTCCCCGACGGCACCGCCCATCCGCATTTGCTGCTGGCGGGCATCGCCCAGGCGATGACGGCCGGCCGCTCGCTGGATCACCTTGACGCGCTGGTCGAGAAGACCTCGGCGCAGATGCTGCACTCGCCGTACGCGATTGCCGTGCCGCGGTCCTTTGCCGAGGTGGCTGAGAGCCTCCGGCAGGAGCGGGACATGTTCGAGGCCGGCGGCGTGTTTCCGAGGCACGTGATCGATCGCGTGCTCGAGGCGCTCGTCCGCCTGTAGGGTGGCGCCTTCCGCCTTACGCCTTCCGCCTTACGCCTTACGCCTGATGAGAGCCGCAATCCCCGTCACGATCGCCGAGCCGATGAGCGGCACGACCATGCCGACCGAGACGCTGTACGCTTGCGAGAGGAATCCGACGATTGCGGGCGCAATCATGTTGCCGAGCCCTGCCACGGTGAACACGAAGCCGAAGACCGTCCCCGCGTACTTGGGGTACCGGTCCCCCACCATCGCCAGCGTCGTCGGGTAGATCCCCGAGAAGGCAAACGACGCCACCAGAACGGCAGCAGTGAGCGCGACAAGCGAGGGCGAGGCCATCAGCGCCGCGCACGCCACGGTGGCCACGAGGCCGCTCACCGTCACGATCCACTTCTTCTCGAAGGATCCCGACAGGCGCGCGAAGAAGGTCCGCCCGACGATGACCGCCGTCCAGTACCCGGCGAGGATCGCTGTTGCCGTGCGCGCCGGCCATCCGCGTTCGCCGATGTAGGTGGTGGTCCACCCGCTCAGCGTGGCCTCGTTGCCCGCCTGGGCCAGCAGCAGCAGGGCGAACACGACGACGCCGGGATACGCCGCGGCTCTCAGCAGCTCGGTCAGGCGGACGCCGGCCCCTGCATGGGGCGGAGGAAACCGCGCCGACAGGTAGAGGACGCCGCAGGCGGCCGACATCGCCACCATGACGGCGACCAGGCCGCCAATCGACAGCCACTCGAAGGCTGCGGCCTTCAGCAGCGGCACGAACAGCGCGCCGACGCCGAAGAAGACGCCCACAAGATTGAGCCGCCGGCCGCGCTCCTCGGGATAGAGGTCCGAGACGACCGCGTTCGGCGCGGTGTTCAGGCCGGCGGCGCCGAAGCCGAGCAGGAACACGGACAGCGCGGCTGTGAAAACGCTTCGCGACATGCCGACCGCGATCAGGCCGACGGAGCTCAGCAGCGAGGAGGCCACCAGCACCGTCTTGTGCCCGAACCGATCCATGATCGGCCCTGACAAGGCGGTGGCGATGAGCAGGCCGGCCGACATGATGCTGAACAGCTGGCCCTGCTGGGCGAAGTTGACGCCGAGGCGCGCTCGCATCTCCGGCAGGCCGAACAGCGTGCCCAGCAGGGCGACAACGGCACCGAACAGGAACATGCCGGCGCAGGCGCCGGCAAACAGGCGTTGGCGATTCATGTCGGGTCCGCAGCAGCCGTCACTGTCGCCGGGAAAGCCAGACAGGAGAAGCCCTGCCGCTGCCCGGGACACTTCGGCCGCCCATGCTATCATCAAGGTATCCACCCACGCATGCCCGCGGCCGGCCCCGCTGCGGGCTCTCCAGAGAGCGGCACGCCGCCGTCTCCTCTCCAGGCGAGGCGCACATCATGGCGAGCCACGCGAAGCCGGATGCCACGAAGGTCACCTACGCGACGATGGCGGCGGAGCACATGGAAGACCTGCAGCGGGCACTCGACGCTGAGGTGGAGAACGTCAAGGCGGCGTTCGGCCGGACGTTTCCGATGTTCGTCGGAGGGAGGGAGACTCTCGGGCCCGGCGTCTTCGACGACTGCAGCCCGATTGACACGCGGATCTTGATCGGCCGGTTCCAGAAGGGAACGCCGGATCACGTCAGGGACGCCGTGGCGGCCGCGCGCGCCGCCTGCCCTGCGTGGAGCCGGCGGCCCTGGGAGGAGCGCGTCTGCCTGGTCCGCCGCATCGGCGAGCGTATCCGCGCCGAGCGCGCCTCGCTGTCGGCGCTCATCGGCTACGAGGCCGGCAAGAGCCGGCTCGAGGCGGTCGGCGAGGTCGAGGAATCGGCCGACTTCTGCTCCTACTATGCGGACACGCTCGAGGAGCGCGACGCGTACAGGACCGTGATGGGTGTGGCCGGCTCAGCCGAGGAGAGCGTCAGCGTGCTCCGGCCGTACGGCGTCTTTGCAGTCATCTCGCCCTTCAACTTTCCCCTCGCGCTGGCGGCGGGCCCGGCAGCCGCCGCGCTGCTTGCGGGGAACACGGTGGTCTTCAAGCCGGCCACCGACACGCCGCTGCTCGGCCTGAAGCTCTACGAGCTGGCGGCCGAGGTGCTGCCGCCTGGCGTCTTCAACTTCGTGACGGGCGGCGGCGGCACCGTCGGGCAGGAGCTCGTCGACAACCCGGGTGTCGACGGGATCGTCTTCACCGGCTCGAAGCAGGTCGGGATGCGGCTCATCCGCGACAACGGCGCGCGGCCAATTCCGCGCCCGCTCGTCATCGAGATGGGCGGCAAGAACCCCGCCATCGTCACCGCGTCGGCGGATCTCGACAAGGCCACCGACGGCGTCCTGCGATCGGCCTTCGGCAACCAGGGGCAGAAGTGCTCGGCGTGCTCGCGCGTGTACGTGCACGAGAGCGTGCGCGAGCCCTTTGTCGAGATGCTCGTCGAGAAGACCCGGCGCATCAGGGTCGGCAACCCAACCGAGCGCGACGTCTGGATGGGGCCGGTCATCAACGAGGCGGCAGTCCGGAACTACGAAGCGACGATGGCGCGCGCCAGGCAGGATGGCGGCAGGATCCTCGTCGGGGGCCGCAGGCTGCTGGCTGAACCGCTCAACCACGGCTACTACGTCGAGCCGACCGTGGTTGACGGCTTGCCGGTCGACCACGCGCTTTTCCGCGAGGAGCTGTTCCTGCCGATCGTCGTGGTCGCGGGCGTTACCAGCCTGGACGAGGCGCTGGCGCTCGCGAACCGCACCGAGTACGGTCTGACGGCGGGGATCTTCTCCGAAGACGAGGCCGAAATCGAGGAGTTCTTCGATCGGATAGAAGCCGGCGTGACCTACGCCAACCGCCGGGCTGGCGCGACGACGGGCGCCTGGCCCGGCATCAACTCGTTCGGCGGCTGGAAAGCCAGCGGTTCGACGGGCAGGGGCTCGGGCGGCCCCCACTACCTCCAGCAGTTCGCCCGGGAGCAGAGCGGCGTCAGGGTGAGGTAGCCTGCCGCGCGGTGCGCGCGGCGGCTTGCCGTGACCCTGCATTCTGGCCGATCATGAAGGCGGTATCGTTCGAGGAGGCGCGATGACGGTTGCCTACGACTACAGGAAACGTACGTCCTACACGGCCGACGCGGGCGGCAAGAGAGCGGCGCACACGGTTCTGCTCGAGGCGCCCTTCACCCCCAGCCTCCCGTTCCGCGGCTACACGAACCGCTCCCTCTACATCAACCTCTCGACGCTGGAGGTCAGCGAGAAGGCGGTCACCGAGCAGATGAAGGAGATCTTCGTCGGCGGCCGCGGGTTCGGCCTCTGGTACCTCTGGCACGCCATCACGCCGGCGACCAAGTGGAACGACCCCGAGAACGAGATCGTCATCAGCCCCGGGCCGCTGGCCGGCAACACGCAGTATTCAGGCTCAGGCAAGTCGCTCGTCGTTGCGCTGTCGCCGCTGACCGGCATCCCCATCGACTGCAACGTGGGCGGTTACTTCGGCCCCCTGATGAAGTTCTCAGGCTTTGACTCGCTCGAAATCCAGGGTAAAGCGGCGAAAGACGTCGTCGTGGTCATCGACGGCCAGCGGGGGATCATCACCATCGAGGAGGCGCCCGAGGAAGCGCCGGACAGCCATATCGCTGCCGAGCTCTTCACGCACGAGTACGCCAGCGGGCCCGAGGACTACCGGAACGTCTCGGTCGTCTCGGCCGGCGCGGCCGCGGAGCACAGCCGGATCGGGTGCCTCAACTTCTCGTGGTGGGATCCTAAGCGCGGAGCCGCCCGGCTGAAGCAGGCGGGCCGCGGCGGCATCGGCACGGTGTTCCGCGACAAGAAGCTCAAGGCGCTGGTCTGCCGCGGCCCCAAGCTCAAGGCCGACATGAACCAGGCGGCCGACTTCCAGCGCACCGTGGTCGTGGGGAAGCGGATTCAGAAGGAAATCCTGGATTTCGACGACCAGCAGAACAAGATGCGGAAGATCGGGACGGCGCACCTGGTCGAGATCATGGACGCGTACGACCTGCTGCCGGTCCACAACTTCCAGTACGGCAAGCACCCGGATATCGACAAGATCGCGTCGCCCGTGTGGGAGAAGCGGTTTACCCAGGGGATCTTCGATGGCTGCTGGTACGGCTGCCACATGGCCTGCTCCAAGGGCGCCGACTGCCACGTGGTCAAAACCGGCCCGTACCAGGGGCACATCGTCACGGTGGACGGCCCCGAGTACGAGACCGTGGCCGGCCTCGGCGCGAACTGCGGCATCTTCGATTCCGACTGGATCCTGGAGTCGAACTTCTACTGCGACACCTACGGCGTGGACACGATCTCCTTCGGCACCGCGTGCGCGTTCGCGATGGAGTGTTACCAGCGGGGCATCCTGAACAAGGAGCGGACCGGAGGCCTGGAGCTCACCTGGGGCAACGGCGAGGCGCACCTCGAACTGCTCCACCAGATGGCGCGCGGCGAGGGCTTCGGCGTCACCGTCGGCCAGGGCGTGCGGAAGATGCAGGGACTGTTCGCCGAACGCGGGTGGGGCGACCGCCAGTTCCTGACCGACATCGGCATGCAGGTGAAGGGGCTCGAGTACTCGCAGTACCAGTCCAAGGAGTCGCTGGCGCAGCAGGGGGGCTACGCGCTCACCAACAAGGGGCCGCAGCACGACGAGGCGTGGCTGATCTTCATGGATATGGTGAACAACCAGATCCCGACGTTCGAGGACAAGGCGGAAGCGCTGCACTACTTCCCGCTCTTCCGCACCTGGTTCGGGCTGATGGGCCTCTGCAAGCTGCCGTGGAACGACATCGAGCCTGAGAGCAACGCCCAGGAGAAGGAGCCGGCGAAGGTTCCAGAGCACGTGCGGAACTACCTGGAGCTCTACGCCGGGATCACCGGCAAGGAGCTGACCAGCGAGCAGCTCATCGCGCAGTCGGAGGGCGTCTACAACTTCCAGCGCGTCTTCAACCTCAGGATGGGATACGGCGGGCGGCAGAGCGATTGGCCGCCGTACCGCTCCGTCGGCCCGGTGACAAAGGAAGAGTACGAATCGCGGGCCGACCGTTACGACAAGCAGCTGCGGGACCTAATCGGCGTCGACCCGGCGGGCAGGAGCGTCGAAGAGAAGATCGTCCTGCACCGCGAGTGGCGCGAGAACCGGTACAAGATGCTGTGCGACGCCGTCTACAAGCGCCGCGGCTGGACCGACAACGCCATCCCGACGCTCGAAACGCTCAGGCGGTTCAGGGTCGACTTCCCGTTTGTTCTCGAAGTGGTGAAACCGTACCTCACGTAGGGATCGGGGATCAGGGATCGGGGATCGGAGGGCAGATGACAACAGTCCCCGGCTATCGCAATCTGGAAGTTTGGCAGAAGGCAATGGACTTGGTAGCTTTCTGCTATCGCCTGTCAGACCAGTTCCCCAGGTCCGAGGAGTTCGGGCTGAGGTCCCAGCTGCGGCGGGCCGCCACCTCGATTCCGTCCAACATCGCGGAGGGCCAGGGTCGGTCGACTACCGGCGAGTACCTGCAGCACCTCTCCATCGCGCACGGATCGCTGATGGAACTGGAAACACAGATTCAGATCGCAGAGCGTTTGGGGTACCTGGGGTCTGCAGAGGTAAAGGTGGCGAACGAGCGATCCGTCGAGGTTGGTCGGATGCTCAACGGTCTTATTCGAAGGCTACGAGAGAAACGAGTGCGGGTCGTGGGGTCATCGAAGCTCTAGCGTCTTCCGATCCCTGATCCCTGATCCCTGATCCCTGATCCCCGATCCCTGATCCCTGATCCCCGATCCCTGATCCCTGATCTTTGCGATGATCACAGTAAACGCCGAACCCCTCGATCACACAGACGGCATGACCGTCGCGGACATTCTGCGGATCAGGAACTTCATCTTCCGGATGCTCGTCGTTCAGGTGAACGGGCAGGTCGTCAGACGCCCGGACTACGCAACCACCGTCATCCCTGACGGCGCCGACGTCCAGGTCATCCACCTGATCAGCGGGGGGTAGGGAGCCAAGAGTTAGACGCCAGCCCCTCCGAGCCGCGGGCGCGTTCGTTCCCTGCGTCGGGCTGGCGTCCCGTGGCCGTCAGTTCTTTCGCGATTTCCAGTTCTCGGGCCGCAGCGAGCGGACGGCGGCCCCGGCCTGCCACATCTCCGATTCCCGCATGGCTTTCAGCTCGGCTTCGAGCTTCTCGCGGTAGTCGGGGGCGCTGTTGGCCTCGAGGACAACCCGGGTCTGCTCGCCGGAGGCGACCGACTCGTACAGCCAGTCGAAGACCGGCTCGACCGCCTTCCGGAAGTGGTGCCGCCAGTCGAGCGCGCCGCGCTGCGCGGTGGTCGAGCAGTTGGCGTACATCCAGTCCATGCCGTTCTGATCCACCAGCCGGATCAGGCTCTGGGTGAGCTCTTCGACCGTTTCGTTGAACGCTTCGCTCGGGCTGTGACCGTGCCGACGGAGCAGGTTGTACTGCGCCTCCATGATGCCCGCCAGCGCGCCCATCAGCACGCCGCGCTCTCCGGTCAGATCGGAGTGGACCTCCGCCTTGAAGGTCGTCGGGAACAGATACCCCGATCCGATAGCGATGCCGACGGCGAGCGTGCGCTCGAGCGCGCGGCCGGTGTAGTCCTGCGCGACGGCGTAGCTGCTGTTGATGCCGGCGCCCGCCAGGTAGTTGGCGCGGACCGACGCCCCCGACCCCTTCGGCGCGACCATGATGACGTCCACGTACTCCGGCGGCACGACGCCGGTCTGGTTCGCGTACACGATCGAGAAGCCGTGGGAGAAGTACAGCGCATCGCCCGTCTTCAGGTGGGCCTTGACCTTCGGCCAGACGATCATCTGCGCCGCATCGGAGACGAGGTACTGGATGATCGTGCCCTTCCGGACGGCCTCTTCGATGGGAAACAGACTCACGCCCGGCACCCAGCCGTCAGCGACGGCCTTGTCCCAGTAACGGCCGTCCTCCGGGGCCTGCCCGACGATGACGCTGACGCCGTTGTCCTTCATGTTGAGCGCCTGGGCCGGACCCTGCACGCCGTAGCCGACGACGGCCACGACCTCGCTTGCCAGCACCTTGCGCGCCTTCGTCAGGGGGAATTCCTCCCTGGTCACCACGTCTTCCACCGTGCCGCCAAAGTTGATCTTCGCCACGTGCCTCTCCTTCGTCTGTTCGATCCGGTCCGTTCCGCCCGATAACGTTATTTGCCGCTTCCGTTGACGTTCGGCACCGGGCTGGAGCCGCGCGCCATGGCGACGGTCCCGGTGCGCACCATCTCGATGATCCCGAACGGCTTCAGCACCTCAACAAGACTGTCGTTCTTGTCCTCGTCGCCGGTCGTCTCGACGATCAGCGAATCGTTGGTGACATCCACGATGCGCGCCCGGTAGACGTCGACCAGCTGCATGATCTCGCTGCGCTTCTCGGGCGGCGCCACCACCTTCACCAGCAGCAGGTCGCGGCTGACCGCGGGCACGCCGCGCAGGTCCGCGACGTGGATCACGTTGACCTGCTTCCACAGGTTGGCGATGACGCGTTCCGCGTTCGTCTGGCTGCTGTCGATCACGATGGTCATGCGCGAGACGCCCGGCGTCTCCGTATGACCCACCGTGAGCGACTCGATGTTGAACGCCCGGCGTCGAAACAGCGACGCCACGCGGGTGAGCACGCCGGGTTTGTCTTCAACAAGGGTAACGAGGGTGTGGTGCATCTGGCTCTCCATGGGGCAGGAGCAGCGCCTCCCGATTCCTACTTGTCCTCCGACGTCTCGACGATGGGCGACTGCGCGGGACGGCGAATCATGTCAGCCAGGTCGGCACCGCTGGGCACCATCGGGTACACGCTGTCTTCCTTCTCCACGCGGAAGTCAATCACGACCGTGCGGTCGATCTCGCGCGCCTTCTCGAAGGCCGGCAGCACCTCCGCGCGCGACGTCACGCGCATGCCCACCAGCCCGTGCGCCTCGGCCAGCTTGACGAAGTCGGGGGACCGCATCGGCGTCGCGGCATACCGCTTGTCGTAGAAGAACTCCTGCCACTGGCGCACCATGCCCAGGTACCCGTTGTTCAGGATCGCGACGTTGACCTTCACGCGCTCCTGGGCCGCCGTGCTGAGCTCGGCCGCCGTCATCTGAAACCCGCCGTCGCCCGTCACCGCCCACACCTCCGCGTCGGGGCACGCGATCTTGGCGCCGATGGCAGCCGGCAGGCCGAAGCCCATCGTGCCCAGGCCGCCCGACGACAGGAAGGTGTAAGGCCGGTCGTGGCGGTAGTACTGGGCCGTCCACATCTGGTGCTGCCCCACGTCGGTCGCGACGAGCGCCTCCCCCTTCGTGAACCGCCACAGGTCGTTGACCACGTGGGCGGCATAGAGACGTCCGGTATCGGGCAGGCGCTGGATGTCCCGCACGGCGCTCGCGCCGCGCAGCCCGTCAATGTGCGCAATCCACTCGCTGTGATCCGCAGCCGACACGTGCGGCAGCAGCCGGGCGAGCGTCTCCTTCAGGTCGCCGATGAGCGCCAGATCCACGGCGACGTTCTTGTTGACCTCCGAAGGATCGATCTCGAAGTGAATCTTCTTGGCCGAGGCGGCGTAGGTCTCGACTCGTCCGGTCACGCGGTCCGAGAAACGCATCCCCATCGCCAGCACGAGATCGGACTGCTGAATCGCCTGGTTGACCCACGCCTCACCGTGCATGCCCATCATGCCGAGGTTGAGCGGATGGCTGGCGGGGAAGCCGCCGATGCCGAGCAGCGTCATCGCCACCGGCGTGCGCGTCTTCTCCGCGAACTCGCGCAGCTCCCGCATCGACCGCGACATCAGCACGCCGTGACCGGCCAGGATGATCGGCCGCCTGGCGTTGTGGATCATCTCGGCCGCCCGCTCCATGTCCCCGGTCAGGGGGCGCAGGTCCGGGCGGTAGCCGGGCAGCGTGATCTGCCGATCGTCGTACTCCCACTCGATGATCGCCTGCTGGGCGTCTTTGGCAATGTCAACCACCACCGGCCCGGGGCGGCCCGTGCGGGCGATATAGAAGGCCTCGCGCAGCACTTCGTTGAGCTCACGCGGATCGGTCACGAGGTAGTTGTGCTTGGTGATCGGCAGGGTGATGCCGGTCATGTCGACTTCCTGGAAGGCATCGTACCCGATGTACCGGCTGCCCACCTGCCCGGTAATGGCGACAATCGGCGACGAGTCCATAAACGCCGTAGCGATGCCGGTGACGAGGTTCGTCGCGCCCGGGCCGGACGTCGCCAGCGCCACGCCGACGCCGCCTCCGGCGCGGGCGAACCCGTCGGCCATGTGCGCGGCTCCCTGCTCGTGGCGCACCAGCACGTGGCGGATCGAGTAGTTGAGCATCGCGTCGTAGATCGGGAGGTTCGACCCGCCCGGATAGCCAAAGACGGTGTGCACGCCTTCTCTGAGCAGACACTCGAAGACAATCTCCGCACCGCTTCTCTTCACGGCTTCCTCCGCATCCCCGCGCCCCGAAGCAGGAGAGGATCAGGACCCCAGCACCGCGCCCGTGTCCGCGCTCGTGACGAAGTGCGAGTAGCGCCTGAGCCATCTGCTGGGAGCCTTGGACACAAACGGCGGCAACTCCGCCAGGCGGCCCCGCAGCTCCTCGTCCGACAGGCGGACGCTCAATCTGCGGGCATCGACGTCGATCTCGATGATATCGCCCGCCCGCAGCGCGGCGATCGGGCCCCGGGCCGCCGCCTCCGGGCTGACGTGACCGACGCAGGCGCCGCGCGTGCCTCCCGAGAACCGCCCGTCGGTGATAAGCGCCACCTTCTCGCCCAGCCCCATGCCCATGATGGCGCCCGTCGGGCTCAGCATCTCCATCATGCCGGGGCCGCCCTTCGGGCCCTCGTAGCGGATCACGATCACCTCGCCGGGCCGCACCTCGCCCGCCATGATGCCCGCCATGGCCTCATCGTGCGAGTCGTAGATGCGCGCCGGGCCCGCGAACTTCCGCATCGACGGGGCGACACCCCCGGCCTTGATCACCGCCCCCTGCGGGGCCAGGTTGCCGAAGAGGATCGACAGCCCCCCCGTCGCGGAATGCGCCCGGTCGAACGGCCGGATCACCTCCGCGTCCTTCACGACCGCGTCCCGGATGTTCTCGCCCAGCGTCTTCCCGGTCACGGTCGGACGGTCCAGGTGCAGCAGCGGCAAACCCGTCTTCCGCTGGTACCCGTCGTGCGCTTCCCTCAAGATGGCGGGAATGCCGCCGGCACGGTGGACGTCCTCCATGTGCCACGGCCCCGAGGGGCTCACCTTGCACAGGTGCGGCACCTTGTCCGACACCGCGTTGATGCGGCTGAGCGGATACCGGATCTCGGCCTCGTTGGCGATCGCGAGGGTGTGCAGGACGGTATTGCTCGAACCGCCCATCGCCATGTCGAGGACGAAAGCATCCTCGAGCGCCTCCAGCGTGATGATGTCGCGGGGCTTGAGCTGCCGCGCCACCAAGCCGCAGATGAGGCCGCCGGCGCGGCGCACCAGCTCCTCCCGCTCGGCCGTTTTGGCCAGCGCCGATCCGTTGTAGGGCAGCGCCATGCCCAGCACTTCCAGCAGGCAGTTCATGCTGTTGGCGGTAAACAGGCCGGAGCACGAACCGCACGACGGGCAGGCGCAGTCTTCCAGCGCCTTCAGGCGGCTGGCATCAATCCCGCCCGTCTGGTAGGCGCCGACCGCTTCGAAGACGGAAATCAGATCGACCGCCCGACCGTCCGGGGTCCTGCCGGCCGGCATCGGCCCGCCGGAAACGAAGATCGCGGGCACATTCGTGCGCAGGGCCGCCATGAGCATGCCGGGGACGATCTTGTCGCAGTTCGGGATGCAGACCATGCCGTCGAAACAGTGGCTGTTGATCATCGTCTCGACGGAGTCGGCGATCAGCTCGCGCGACGGCAGCGAGTAGCGCATGCCGATGTGCCCCATCGCGATGCCATCGTCGACGCCAATGGTGTTGAACTCGAACGGCACGCCGCCCGCCGCCCGCACGGCGTCCTTGACGAGCTTGCCGAACCCCTGCAGATGGACGTGGCCTGGAACGATGTCCACGTACGAGTTGACAACCGCGATAAACGGCTTCTCGAGGTCGGCGTCCGTCACGCCGGTCGCCCTGAGCAGGGAGCGATGGGGCGCGCGTTCAAAGCCCTTCTTGATCTGGTCGGAGCGCATGGTCTACCCCCGAACTCGGAGCCTGGCTGAGCTGCCTGGCCGGGTGAAACGTACAGAATACTCGAATGAGGCCTGCCCAGGACACTCCCCGCCTCAAATAACGATGAAGGTAGTATCGTGTAACTCTGAACAGTGTTGTACACTCCCGGTGGTGACTGCTTCCTGAGGAGGGACCCGTGAGAGTTCTTTCCATGTTCTTGAGCCTCTTCCTGGTTCTGCCGCTTGCGGCGGCCCAGGTCTCCGACACGCTGGACATCTGGGTCATCGATGTCGAGGGCGGAAAAGCGGTGATCGTCAAGAACCCTTCCGGCGAAACCATGATGATTGACGGCGGCATGCCGGACATGGCCGGGCGGGGCGGCGGGCAGGGGATGCCCGGGCGCGGCGGGGCGCCGGGCGGAGCCCCGGGGGCCGGGGCACCAGGCGGGGCACCGGGGATGCCCGGAATGGGCGGGGCCCCGGGTGGAGCACCGGGCGCGCCTGGAGCGGCCGGGGCGCCGGGTGGAGCCCCTGGCGGTGGCAGGGCGGGGATGCCCCCGCAGGCCGGCGCGCCGGGCACACCGGGTGGGCCTCAGCGGGCCGCGATGCCGGCCGAGAAGGATCGTGACCTCAACAGGGTCATTGCCGCGGCGAAACTGGCCGGTGTCAACGCCTTCGATGTGTACCTCGTCACGCACTACGACGTGGATCACGCCGGCAACGTCCCGAACATCGCGGGGCGCTACCCGACGAAGCTGTTCGTGGACCACGGCCCCTGGCTGGAGAATCCCAAGCTCGGCGCCATGAACAAGAATGCGGGAGACGCCTACCTGGCGTTCGTTGAGGGAAAGCCGCGGACGATCGTCAAGCCGGGCGATGTGATTCCGTTCAAGGATGTCCGGATCACGGTCCTCACCTCCAACGAGGAAACCCTTCAGAAGCCGCTGCCCGGAGGCGGTCAGCCCAACCCGTTCTGTCCGGCGGAGCTTCTGCCGCCCACCAAGGGCGACGACAACGCCTCGTCCGTCGGGACGCTGTGGGAGTTCGGCAAGTTCCGCATGGCGGACTTCGCCGACCTGCTCCAGTGGGCTGAGATGAAGCTGATGTGCCCGAACAACCCGATCGGCACGGTGAGCCTGCTGATGGGCAGCCACCACGGCATGCCGGCGTCGAGCTCGCCCGCGCTGGTACACGCGCTTGGGGCCAAGGCGACCATCACCAACAACGGTGAGCGGAAGGGCATCGCCCCGGACGTCGTCAAGACCCTGCGGAGCGTCCCCGGCGGCATGGACATCTGGCAGCTGCACTACTCGACCATGGCCGGGGCCGAGCTGAACGCGCCAGAGGAGTTTATCGCCAACATGAAGCAGCAGGAGTGCCAGGGTTTCGCGATCAAGGTCTCCGCGCGCCGCGACGGCAGCTTCACGATCACGAACCTGAGGAACAACTTCTCGAAGACCTACAAGCCGTAAGCGCGCACGCACGGCGCCGGCAAGGCAGGCGCAGGTGAGCCACGGAGGCCGCGGGGTTCTGCCCTCGCGGTCTCCGGGGTCCTGATCCTCGTGCAATAACCCGACACGTGAGGACGCCAATGGCCGTACGACGATCGTCCGCAGAATGGAAGGGCACGCTCAAGGGCGGAGCCGGCACGATGAAGCTGGGGAGCGGCGCCTACGAGGGGCCGTACACCTTCGCGTCGCGTTTCGAGTCGGGCCGCGGCACGAACCCGGAGGAGCTGATTGGCGCCGCGCATGCCGGCTGCTTCTCGATGTTCCTATCGGCCCTGCTCACGAGTGCAGGCTTCACGCCCACCCGGATCGCCACGACCGCCGCGGTGCATCTTGGTGACGGCCCGACGATCACCTTAATCGAACTCAGTACCGAGGTCACGGTCCCGGGTTTGAGTGAGGCCGACCTCCAAACGCACGCCGAGGCCGCGAAGAAGGGCTGCCCCGTGTCGAAGGCGCTCGCCGGGCCGGAGATCCGGCTGCAGGCACGGCTCGTGCCGTAGCTCCCGCCGACGCCGGGCCGCCGGCGGACGCCGCCTGATCGGAATCCGGCCGCCCTCAGCGCGGGCGGGCAGGTCTCGCTTGCCCGCGCCAGAGTTGGCTTCGGGATTCCTCACCCTGCGAGCGCGAACCCCGCACGAAACAGCAGGGCGACCGACAGGGCGACGAGCGTCGTGAACCCGATGACGACCCACACGGCCTTCCCGCCCAGCACACTGCGGGTCATGGCGAGCGTCGCCAGGCAGGGCACGTAGAACATCGTAAACACGGTGAACACCGCCATCTGGCCGGTGCTGAGCACGCTGTTGAACTCCGAGGTCCCGAGCGCCGCGACCAGCATGACGATCGTCAGCTCCTTGCGCAGGATGCCGAACACCAGCGTGATGCCGACCGCCGCTGGCAGCCCGAGCAGGCCGCTCGTGAGCGGCGCCAGGAGGGAGTTGACGGCGCCGTCCAGCCGGTAATGCTCCAGAAGGCTCAACACGAGGCTGCCGGCAATGAGGATTGGCCACGCGACGACGACGAACTCGCGCAGCCGGAACCAGACCTTCTGAGCGACCCCCTTGAGCGTGGGGCCCTTCCAGGACGGGATCTCCAGAATCAACCCCTCTGATTCACCAGGACGGATCCGCAGGAGGACCCGCCCCGCGATCGCGATCACGACGATGTTCAGCAAATAGAAAGCAATCGCCCAGCCCGCGCCCATGAAGAAGCCGACGAGCGCGAAGACGACCGTCGTCCGCGCGGCACAGGGCACGAGGTTCACGAGCATCGCGGTCCGATAACGGTCGTGCCTGTTGTCCAGGATGCGCGTGCTCAGGAGCGCCGGGACCGTGCAGCCGTACCCAAGCACGAACGGGATGATCGCCTTGCCGTGCAGCCCGATGCGGTGCATGAGCGCGTCCATCAGGAACGCCACGCGCGGGATGTAGCCGACGTCCTCCAGCAGCGTCAGGCCGACCAGAAACGGCACGAGGTACGGAAGCACGATGGCGATGCCGCCCGAGAAGCCTTTCACGAGGCCGGCTGCCATGGATCCGGGGAGCGTTCCGGGCGGCACGTGCGTCGCCAGCCACGACCCCAGCCGGTCGAACACGCCGAGCAAGGGCTCCTCCAGCAGCCGGCCCGCTCCGAACACCAGGTAGAAGAAGGCTGCGAGCGTCAGAGCCAGGATGATGTAGCCCAGCACCGGGTGGGTCACGAAGTCGTCGAGGCGATCCCGCCGCGAGCGCCGCCGTCGCGGGAGGACGCGCGCGACGGCCTCGAACAGGTTCATGGACAGCGCATGCCGCTCGGAGGAAAGCACCACGTCCGCGGGGCGGCCGTGCGCCTGCTCGAGCGACTCGGACAGCGGGGCCACGGCAGCGGCAACTCCCGGCGCTTCCAGCTCCACGCGCGAGACGACCGCGGCGTCTCTGGCGAGCAGATGAAGGGCCAGGAAGCGCAGCGGCAAGCCGATCCGCTTTGCCGCGTCTGTCCCTATCCGCCTCGCCGCCTCGGCCACCGCCCGTTCCACGTCGCGGCTCATCCGCACCGTATGGCGGCGGGTTATCGGGACCTCCACGCGGGTGGCCGCCTCCAGCACTTCGCCAATCCGGTTGCCGCGCGTGGCGATGGCCGGCACGACCGGCACACCGATGGCCTCCGACAGCCGTGGGATGTCGATGCGGACGCCCTTGCGATCCGCCTCGTCCATCATGTTCAGGCAGACGACGACAGGGACGTCCAGGTCCAGCAGCTCGATTGTGAGCTCGAGGCTCCGCGACAGCAGGCTCGCGTCCAGCACGTTGATGATGACGTCGGGCGAGAGCGACGCCAGCCGCATCAGCGCGTGACGATCCTCGGAGACGACGCCGGTCAGTGAGTACAGGCCCGGAACGTCGATCAGTTCGACGTCCTGGCCGGCCAACTTCAGGCGGCTCAGCGTGAACTCAATCGAGGTTCCCGGGAAGTTGCCGACCTCGGCCTTGTATCCCGCGACGGCGTTAAACAGCGTGCTCTTGCCGCTGTTGGGCTGGCCGACGATGGCGATCCGCCTCACCGCTCAGGCTCCGCGGCTGGTTCGACAAGAACGCGGCGCGCCTGGCCCTGCCCGATCGCCACCTCCGCCCCGTGAACCTCGATCAGCACCGGTCCTCCCCAGGAGCCGGCCCGGCGGACGGTCACCTCGTCGCCCGGGTGGATGCCCAGGCTCCCCAGCCGCTGCCGCAGGGCCTGCCCGCCTCGAACCTCGCGGACCACGCTTCTGTCCCCCTCTCCCACCTTGTCGAGCGTCATCGGACTCAGGACACCGCCCTCTCTGCGTTGGCAGAACTCCCTGAACTCGTGCGTCCACCTGAGGTCGGGGTGGGCATCGCTCCGCAGGAACTCACCAAGCGTCTTCAGCCGCGAGAACGTTGCCGGGCTGACCGTGTGCTCGATGCGGCAGGCGTCCCGCGCCGCCGTCTCCGCGTCGAGCCCCAGCACCCCCTCGAGGAACGAGGCGAGAACCATGTGGCGATGGAAGACCTCCGCGGCGATCTCTCGGCCCTCCTCCGTGAGCCGGACATAGCCGTAACGTTCGTGGTCCACGAGCTTCCGGGCCTTGAGCGTGCGCAGGGCAGCCACCACGCTCGAATCCGACACCGACAGGTGCCGCGCCAGGTCTTTCACCCGGGCGAAGCCTTGCTCGTTCGAGATCACGAGCACGGCCTCGAGGTAGTCCTCCATGGGCGGGGAGAGGTTCAGATCGGTCATCTGAACTTAGATTGTACTAAGATTATGCGACGCGTCAAAAAAGCCGCTTCCTGGGCACGGCGCGTGCGCCTGCCGGGCATCGGCAACGCGGTGTCTGCGGTGGCGGACAGGCGTTCGGCGGGACGTCGCGAGGGCGTGCGGGGGCGCCTTCTTCCCTGCAAGGCGCTCAGCGGAACAGGCGCGGCGCAAGCTCGCTCAGGTAGATGCGCCAGTTGAACCACGTGTGCCCGCCCGGGGTCTCACGGTACTCGTACTTGATGCCGTGTTTCTTGAGCAGATCCATCGTGGCCGCGGTGTTCGGGTGCGCCATGTCTTCCGTGCCAACCCCGAGCCAGAGGAGCTTCACCATCTTGTTGATGGCCTCGGGGCGGTTGAAGAAGCTCGCGCCGAAGTGCTGCTCGACCTGCGCGCTCGATTGCGGTCCGTAGCCCGAGCTGAAGATGCCGATGTAGGCGAACTTCTCCGGGTTGGCGAAGGCGGCCATGATCGTGTGAAGGCCGCCTTGCGAGAGGCCCGCGATCGCCCGGTTCGCGCTGTTCGGAATCGCGCGGTAGTGCTTCTCGACAAATGGAATGATGTCGTTGATCACGCTGTTGGGGTACGGGAACTGATCCAGCGAGAAGGACGGCCCTCCCCCGCCGCCTGCGGCTGCGCCGCGCGGAGCCCCGGCGGGCGCGGCAGCCGCGGGGGGGGCGGCAGGCTTCGCGATCGGCACGGGCGGGGGACCGAAGCCTCCCACCGCCGACTGGTTCGCGTTGCCGTTCGGCATCACCACGATCATCGGCTTCGCCTTGCCTTGCGCGATCAGGTTGTCCAGGATCTGGCTCGCCCGCCCAAGAGTGAACCACGCATCTTCGTCGCCGCCTCCGCCGTGCAGCAGATAGAACACCGGATAACGCGCGGAGCTCGTCCGGTAGTCGGGAGGCGTGTAGACGTACATCCGCCGCTTCAGTTTGAGCGTCGGCGAGTCGTACCAGACCATCCCCACGTCGCCATGCGGCACGTCCGTCGCCGCGTACAGCGCGGACTCGGGGCCTGGGATCATCAGGATGTTGTCGATGCGGGTTCCGTCCCGCTTGGTGAGCGGGTTCCGCGGGTCGAGCGTCCGGGTGCCGTCGACGCCGAACGTGTAGCCCCACATCTCGGGCTTGAGCGGGCCGACGGTCACCGACCAGACACCCTGGTCATCCTTCGTCATCGTAACCTGGCTCCCACCCTGCCAGTCGCCGTTGACGACGACCGCGGAGGCCTTCGGCGCGGAGTACCGGAACGTCACACGTCTGTCCGGAAGGATTTCCGGCGAGACCACTGCCGGGCCCATGCCGCGGCCGCCCTGCGGCGCGGCGGCTGGAGCCTGAGCAAGCGCCGTCGACGTGAGTACCGCGCCAGTGAGTATTGCCATGACCACGGATCTGATCGTGAACATGTCCCTCTCCCTCCGTCTTCCCCCGTTCACCCGTCCCCGCCGCTTTCAGCGCAGCTGTCGACTGTCGACTCTCTGCCCTCCACCTTCCGCCTGTCCCCTGCCTCTCCGCGCTTCTCCGGAGCCTCTCCCGGGCCTCTCCTGCGCTTCTCCGGAGCCGATCCTACCCCTTCATGTGCTGGTCGAGAAAGTAGATGACCGTCTGCCACGTGGGTGTGTAGGGCGTCGGATTCACCACCGTACACCCGGCCGCCGCGGTTGATCTCATCGTCGCCGCCTCGCGAAGGGCGTCGTTCGTCAGGAAGCCGTTCCAGTTCCCGTGGGGCGCCTTCGGCAGGCTGATGAAGATCGCGTCCTTGCACGCCTTGTTGAGCGCCATGTAGAGCAGCTCGCCCTGGTTGTGCGGCACCAACTGATCGGAGTTGCCGTGGAGGATCATGATCGGCGGGTCGGCCGCGGTGATGTAGTTCACGGGATTGGCTGCCTGCACCTTGTCCGGGCACGTCTGGATGGCGCAGCCGACGAGGAGAGACTCCGGCGAGCCCTCGCTGTCGTGGCATGCCGTTCCCGAGCACCGCTGCAGCGCCCACGCGTCCATCGTGAGGAAGTTGGTCGGCGGGTAAAAGGCGACAGCCGCCTGCACCGCGCTCGACATGCCCGTGGTTCCGACCGAACCTTCCATCTCGGGGGCGTCGCCGGTCAGCGCGGCCATGGCAGTGGTCCAGCCCCCTGAGCTGTCGCCCATGATCGCGATGTGGTTGGGATCGAAGTTGTATTTGGCGGCATTGGCCCGCAGCCAGCGGATCGCCGCCTTGATGTCGTGCAGTTGCCCGGGGAACTTGACCTGCGAACTCGAGCGGATTGAGACGCCTGCCACCGCGTATCCCGCCGGGTTCAACTGGGCGGCCAGGCCGGCCGCCCCGCGCTTGCCCGTATCGGCCATCCAGGCGGAGCCGCTCGTCCAGATCACGACCGGCCACGGGCCTGGCACGCCGGCCGGGACGTAGAGGTCGAGTTTGTGGCCGTTGCTGGTCGCCGGTTCCGCCGGCGCGTAGTCAAGGTCCGCGTGCGTGGGCTTCGGCCCCTGTGACATGCCGGCGCCGGGCACGCCGCCTTGCCGCTGAGGCCCGTTTGGACCTTGTGCGAGGGCGACCGCGGCGCCCGCGGCGGCCAGAACCGCAAGTGTCACGAAGCGCTGAAACATGCGGCATTCCTCCCGTCCGGTGTCACGATTGCGCGGCGCAGCGCCTTCGACTCCATGGGCGGCAGTATACCCTGCTCGGGCCGAGGTCGTACCGGCGCTCGGTTACTACGCCTTTCGCGCGCGCCGGCGGGGCCGACGCGCCTGCCTCGGCTGGTCCCGTCGCCCTTTCGTCTCGCAGAAGTCCCTGGGGTAACATAGCTGCGTCGCGGGATCGTACGTCTCAACAGCGCCCGCGGCAGACGCCGGGCGCATCATCGAAAACGTGACCATGCTGAAACTGCGAACCGTGGGATTGATGCTCGGGGTGTGGCTGGCGGCATCGGCCGTCTCCGCCCAGGAGTGGCAGGGCGACGGCCGGCTGACCGGCAGGGTTGTCGACGAGCAGAAGCAGGCACTGGAGGGAGTGCGCGTTGTCGCGTCGTTCTCGACGACGGTCGGGGTGCTCGAAACAGAGACCGACCGGCGCGGCGACTGGAGCATCGAGAACGTCGCAGACGGCACGTGGGTGCTGGGCTTCGAGAAGGACGGGTACGTCACCGCGGAGGCCCACAGCGAGGTAGACGAGGGGCGAGCCCCTTCCGTGCGGATCACGCTGAAGAAGGCCTTCGACCCGAACGCCTTCATCCAGGCGGAGATCAAGAAGGCGGATGCCCTGCTGGCTCAGAAGAAGTACACCGAGGCGCGCGCCATCTTCGAGGCGATCATCGCGAAGGTGCCGGAGGTCTCCGGCGCGATGCAGGCCAATCTCTCCCGCACGTACTACTACGAGGGCAAGCTGGACAAGGCGATCGAGCACCTCAGAGCCGGCGTGGCGGCGGACCCCAACAACGTGCCGACCAAGATGCTGTTCGTCAGCGTGCTTGCCGAAGCGGGCAAGCTCGACGAGGCCGTGCAGACGCTCGGCACCATCAACGAGGCGGCCATCACGGATCCGCAGGTGTACCTGAGCCTGGGGCTGTCGCTCATCAACAGGCAGCGGCCGGCCGACGCCCTGCCACATCTCGAGAAGGCCGTGACGAGGTTCCCGCGGGTGCCGCAGCCTTACTATTACCGCGCGCACGCGAACATCGCGCTGTTTAATGCAGAGAAGGATCCGAAGAGCCCCGCGCGGGCCGAGCTGCTGGCCAAGATCAAGGCGGATCTCAACAAGTTCCTCGAACTCGCGCCGAACACGCCAGAGGCCGCGCAGGTCAAGCAGTTGCTCGAGCAGATCTCCAAGTAGCAGGTTGGGACCGGCGTTACATCTGGATGGCCGGCCCTGCCCCTTCCGACGCCTTCGCGCGCCGCGCGTCGAGGTACACGAAGGCAGCCAGCGCGAAAAACACCGCCAGCCCGACCCAGTTGCCCGCCCCATCCAGGTAGGTGCGGTTCGGCTCTCCTTCCGGGCGGGCCAGCCATTCGCGCGCCGCCTTGACCAGAGCGTCGAGCACGCCGGCCAGCGCCCCGCCGGCGATGAGACCTGATGCAATAAGCGTCCCGCGGTTCGCGCGAGCGCGATCGAGCGCCTCGTGGCCGGAGGCACGCCGGACGAACCACGCCAGCACCGCGCCGGCGAGCAGCGGCGTGTTCAGGTCCATCGGCAGGTACATCCCGAGCGCGAACGCCAGCGGCGACACGCCGACGAGCGCAACCAGCACGGCAATAACCGCTCCGATCCCGAACAGGAACCACGGCGCTTCGGCCGAGGCCATCACGGACTGGATGACAGCGGCCATGGCGTTGGCCTGGGGCGCCGGCATCGGGTTCGGACGGCCCGGACCGGCCACGAAGCCGCTCGTGTGCGCGAACAGCATGATGGCGCCGGTCACCGTGACCGCCGCCAGGACGGAGCCGACCATCACCGAGATCTGGATCGTTCTCGGCGTCGCCCCGGTCCAGTAGCCAACTTTGAAGAGGGTGACCAGCGATCCCGCCATCGACAGGGCCGTGCACACGACGCCGCCGACGAGCAGCACCGCCAGCATCCCCTGCGTTCCCGTCAGGCCCATCCGCGACAAGACGACGGCGGCGATGATGAGCGTGGTCAGCGTCATGCCTGAAACCGGCGTGATGCTGATCGTGGCAATCGCCCACGCCGACACGGCAGCGAACAGGAAGGCGATGACCAGCGTCAGGATGAGCCCCGCGAGCGACAGCACCCCGGGCTGCCCGCTCGACGCCAGCACCGCGAAGCGGAAATACAGGAAGATCAGCGCCGCCAGCGCGACGACGCCGGTAATGACCTGTCCCATCGTCAAATCGCGTTCGGTGCGGACGAGCGCTGCCTCGCCCGAGACTCGGCTGCCGAGCCGTCTGACCTCCGCCGACACCTTGCCCACCGCCTGCACGATGACGGGCGACATCTTGAGAATCGAGAGCACGCCCGCCGTGAAGATCCCTCCGATGCCGATGTAGCGGACGTGCTCGAAGAACAGATCCTCCCAGCCGAGCCCCGAGAGCGGCGGCCGCCCCGCGAAGACGACGCCCGACGTCATCGCGCCGATCTTCCCGAACAGCGGGATGAGCACCCAGTACGACAGGAACGAGCCGGCGCAGATCACCGCCGCGTAGTGGACGCCGATGATGTAGCCCAGGCCGAGCACGGCGGCCGAGGTGTTGAGCAGGAAGACGCCCTTGACGCCCTCGGTGAGCGGCTTGAGCGCGTCGACCGTCGCGGTCGTGAAGGTGTCGCGCCAGAGCCGGAGGTTGAGGGCGAGGAAGTCGAGCACGATCCCGATGCCCATCGAGTAGAGCAAGACCCGCGCCTGGCTGCCGCCCCGATCGCCGGCCACCAGGATCTCGGTGGTCGCTGTCGCCTCCGGGAACGGGAGCTTGCCGTGCATGTCGGCCACGAAGTACCGCCGGAACGGGATCAGGAACAGGACGCCGAGAATGGCGCCAAGCAGCGGCACCAGGAAAATCTGGAAGAAACCCGATTCCCCTTCCAGACCCAGGATGTAGACGGCAGGCATGACGAACACCGACCCACCGACGACGATCCCGGCCGTAGCGCCCAGCGTGACGATGTTGACGTTCTCGAGGATCGTCGAGCGCCGCTTCAGCACCGGAAGCGCGGAGAAGCCGATTGCCAGAATGGCGATCGGGATGGCGGACTCGATGCCCTGGCCGAGCTTCAGCGCCACGTACGCGACGGCCAGCGAGAACAGCCAGGTCATCGCGAAGCCGAAGAGCACCGACCGGACTGAGACCTCCGGCATGGAGCTTCCGGCCGGAACGATCGGCCGGTAGACCTCGCCGGCGTTCAGCTCGCGAAACGCGTTGTCGGGAAGGCCGTGGAAAGGTGGCGGCGGTGTCGGTTCGCTCATGCGGGCTCCTGCCGGGATTATTCACCAGTCGCACCCCGGGCGAAAGGGCTGGATCTGATGGACAATACCCCTGCTGCTGTCAGGAGGAGTCCCGGTGGTTCAGACAACTGAAGGATCGGTCAACACGCGCGGGCCCGGCGACGCCGTCGATGTCACCGCCTCGGTCGCCGAGGCGGTCGCGGCGTCTGGCCTCGCCTCGGGCATCGTCACCGTGTTCGTGGAGGGCTCGACCGCCGCCGTGACGACCATTGAGTTCGAATCCGGCGTGGTGGCCGACCTGGATCGGGCCCTTGAGAGAATCGCCCCGCGCCACGGCGAGTACCAGCACCACCTCCGCTGGGGCGACGACAACGGTTCGGCGCACGTCCGGGCGGGCATCCTCGGCCCGTCGCTCACCGTGCCGTTTCGAGACCGGCACCTGCTGCTCGGCACCTGGCAGCAGATTGTGATCGTCGAGTTCGACACCCGTCCCCGCAGGCGCCGGTACATCTGCCAGGTCATGGGCGAGTGAGGCGTTCCCTCACTTCCAGTGCAGCTTGACGAAGGAGTCGACCTCGGGGAGGCCGCCCTGCAGGATCAGGTAGCCGTTGTGCGGCTCCCGGGGCGTGATCTCGTGGTTGATGGGCGTCGTCATCATCTCGCGGATGCGGGCCCGATCGTCCGTCTGGCCGAGCACCCACGCCAGCTTCATGTACGCCGTCTCGGGCAACATGTTGTCGAGCGGGATGATCCCCAGGTCCAACAGGTCGCGCCCCGTGTCGTAGACGTACATCTGCGCGTAACCCCACAGCGTCTGCACCGTCATGACCACCGTCATGCCGCCTTCGATGGCGCGCCGGATGGCGGGGTACAGCGGCTTGTTCACGTGGCCCAGACCCGTTCCGGCGATCACGAGGCCTCGGTACCCCATCCGTGAAAGGCCGTCGATGATGTCCGGGTTAAAATTCGGGTAGTAGTACTGGATGGTGACCTTCTCTTCGAACACCGGCGTGATCACGGGCCTGCGCGACTTGTCCCGCTTCAGGTAGTCGCCGGTCAGGTACGTGAAGTGGCTCCCCCGCTCGTCGGGATAGCGGCTCACCGTGGCCATCGGCGTCGCGCCCACTGTGCGGAACGTGCTCCGGTAGCTCGAGTGCATCTTCCGGCAGCGAGTGCCTCGATGCAGCAGATCGTAGTTGTCGGAGGTCGGGCCGAACATGCACAGCATGACCTCGGCGATGTCGCATTCAGCTGCCGTCCGCACCGAGTCCATCAGGTTCAACGCCGCGTCCGACGAGGGACGATCCGAGGAGCGCTGGCTGCCCACGAGCACGATCGGCACCGGCGAGTTCTGCACCATGAAGCTGAGGATGGCGCCGGTGTGCGCCATCGTATCGGTGCCGTGCCCGATCACGATCCCGTCGGCGCCCTTCTCGATCTCCTCGCCGATGGCGACGGCCAGCGCCTTGTACTGCAGCGGGCCCATGTTCTCGCTGAACACCCCGAACAGCTTCTTGGTGGTCAGGTTGGCGATGTCCGCCAGCTCCGGCACGGCGCCGTACAGCTCCCCCGGCGTGAACGCCGGGATCACCGCCCCCGTGCGGTAATCGAGGCGGCTTGCGATCGTCCCGCCCGTGCCCAGCAGCGTCACGCTCTTCTTCCGCGGATCGAACGGGAACTCCTTCTCCGGGATCTTGTAGACGGCCTTCCGGTACCCGATCTCCCGCGCCTCAACAATCCGGTGGGCCGCCACGCCGACGTTGTACCCGTTGAAGAGCTTGATGACAACGTGGAGATCGTCGCAGGTCTCGTTGCGCGGCAGCACCACGCCGGCAAACACCGAGCCCTCGTCGTTTCGAACCTCCACCTCGCTCCAGACGCCGATCTGGAACCGATCGAGGACTTCGGCCGCCGGGCCGCGGTATCCCTGCAGCCGATCCGTCCGTTCGCCGAGCGGGACGCTCATCGTCCGGCCTCCTCGAGCTGCTGTCTCAGGTACGCGGCGACCTCCTTCGCGGGGGCGCGCCCCTTCAGTTGCGCCACGGCACGTCCGGCAAGGTAGCGCAGCTGCCGATCCCGCGAGTCGTCTTTGCGCCGCACGTAGCCGTCGAGCGTCACCTCGTCGGCGACGCGCCGCCAGACGTCGCGGTCGACGAGGCCGACGCCCTCGGCGGCGCAGGCGGCATCGGCGCTCAGACCGTCCTTCGCCATCCGTGTCGCGACGACGGGCACCGCGTCGAGGGGCAGCCGGCCGGTTGCGAGCAACTCGAAGACCTCGACCCACTCGGCTGGGCCGAGGCGCTCAACCGGCAGGCCGGCGCGCGCGAGCGCCCGCGTTCGCTGGCCGATCACGATGGCGGCCGTGAGGCCGTCGACGCCCGTCTGCCGGACGACGGCATCGACAATCTCGGCGCCGCCCCGGCGGATGAGGAACTGGCATGTTTCCTCGGGGACGCGCCAAGACGTGTACCGCTCGATGCGCTCCCACGGCGGAGGCTTCAGCTGCGCCCGGATGGCCGCCACGCGCGCTTCGGTGACCCGCGTCGGCGGCGAGTCCGTATCGGGATACATCCGGTCGGGGCCCGGCAGGATCCGCTCGAACGTGGTGTACCCGCCGACCAGCGCCTGGCGCGTCTCCTTCGGGACGCCGACCGTGGCGTCGCCGAAGCGGAGCCGGATCTCGCTTGCGGCCGTTCGGACGTCCTCTTCCGGCCCGAACACGATAAACACGTCGTCGTTCGCGCCGGCGCGCACGCGCTTGCGGATGCGATCGAGCACCAGATGGCGGTTCTGGAACTGCGGGAACTGCGGGCCGGAAAACACGATCGGCACCTCGTCGAGGCACGCAATCACACGGATGCGGCCCGCCAGCTCATCCAGGAACGTGGTGTCGGGCTGAGTGGGGAACTGCGCCAGTCCCTCCACGCCGTCCACCCGGACCGCCGACACGCGGCCGCCCGCCTGCAGCGTCCGGCGGATGAAGCCGACATCGACGCCGGCCCAGATGTCGGAGACGTCGAAGGCCTCGACGCGGATCGACTCGGGCGACCTCAGCCCCCGGCGATGCAGCTCGTCGCGAAGTCGGAGGAGGTTGGACTGGCGGACCGCCTCGTTGTGCACCAGCCTCACGGCGAGGCTGGCGCGCGGCACGCCCTTGATCTCGACGCGGCTGCCGCCGCGCACCGACACGTTCACATCCTGACGGCTGGCGCCGATGCCGACGCGGACGCGGCGGGTGGATCGGGCGGTGAGGCCGCAGAGCAGGATCGCGTCGCGGACCTCGTCAGGCGTCCGCAGATCCGGACCCGTCACCGTCTCGGTGAGCGGCATGCCCAGCCGATCGGTGCGCCACACGATCCGGTGCCCCTTGTCCGACACCTCGCGGCACGAGTCCTCCTCAACGCTCACGTGGGTCACGGGCAGCCGCCGGCCCCTAAACGGCAGCCAGCCGTTGACGCCGATGATCGCGGTGCGCTGGAACCCGGTGGGAATCGAGCCGTCGAGGTACTGCTTCCGGGCGACGTGCACCTCGTCGATGATGTCCATGTTCATCATGAGGCACAGCTCGATTGCCACGTCGATCGCCTGCTGGTTCACCAGGAACGGCGGCGTGTCGTCCATTTCGTACGTGCAGACGTTGAGGTGGTTCAGGAGGTAGATGATCTCCTTCTTCGTCTTGAACTCCATGAGCGCGGTGCCGTCGTACTCGCCGAGCTCCGAGAGCGTGGGCCGCATGTGGCGGAGCACCTCGCCATCGTGCTCCTCGGTGTAGAGGCCGGCCGGGCAGCGGCAGAACAGCTTGTGCTCGGTGAGGAGCTGCTGGTGCACCTCGAGGCCGGACATGAACCCAACGGCTTCGTAGTCGAGAGGTGCGATCATCGGGTCCCTTCGCGGGCGCGGAGTGAGACAGGCACGATGCGGGTCACGGGCAGGAGCGGGTCTCCGGACACGATAGCACAGGAGCACGGCGGGGGCGCGCGCAGGGGCGCACCGTTCGAGGGGGATGGGCACCCTCGAGGCTACCTACCAAGTGGTGGTCGTGCGGCCCTACTTCGAGAGCGTGGGAAAGCGCCTGGTGAAGACGCCCAAGGTCTACTGCACCGACCCGGACCCCGACCTCCCGGAGGTGGAGGACGCAAAGAAACAGCTCGCCGCGCTCGGCGGGCGTTAGTTGTGCCGGAGCGCCTCGACGGGGTCCACGCGCGAGGCTCTCAACCCCGGGATCGCACACGCAGCGAGCGCAACCACGAAAATCGTCAGGGCCGCGCCGAGGTGCGAGACAACGTCCACCGGGCCGACGCCGATGAGGAATGGACGCATCACCTGGCTTAGGCTGATCGCCGAGAGCATACCGACGATGACGCCGACGAGCGTCCGTCGGGCCCCGCGGGTCAGGACGCACCGCAGCACCTCGCCGCGCGAGGCACCCATGGCCATCCGCACCCCGATCTCTCGGTGACGCTGGGCCACCACGTACGACATGACGCCGTAGACACCGACCATCGCCAGCACCACGGCCAACCCGCTGAACGAGGCGAGCAGCACGGCCAGGAAGCGCGTGCTCCTCGTCGATCGGGTAATCACTTCGTCCATCGTGCTCACCCAGTAAAGCGCCAGGTCGGGGTCCAGTTCCCGCACCGCCGATCTGACGGCTGTCGCCGCCGAGGCCGGCGGACCCGAGGTCCGCACGACGAGGCTGACTGACTGGATCGGGAAGTCGAAATCACGGTACGGCGCGTACAGGATCGCCTGCGGCGGTTGGCCGACACCTGCACTCCTGATGTCGCCGGCAACCCCCACGATGGTCAGCCACCGATCCGGATCCGGCCGTGTGCCGTAGGCCATGCGCCTGCCGACCGCGTCGGTGCCGGGCCAAAAGCGTCGTGCCGCTTGCTGGCTGACGATGATCACGCCCGACCCGGGCCGGTTCTCCGCCTGCGTGAACGCTCGGCCCGACACGATCGGGATCCCCATGGCCCGGAAGAAGTCGTGGCTCACCGTGCGGTGTTCGGCGAACGGCTCGTAGCCCGGCCGGTCGTCCCGCCAGCCCTCCACGGTGAAGTCCATGTTCGTGTAGGACATCTGGACCGGCAGCAGGTTGTTCAGCCCCACGGCCTCGACCCCAGGCACAGCGGCCGCCCGCTCGAGCAGGCGGTCGTAGAACCCGTGCAGCCTGGCCACATCGGGATAGGCGCGCGGCGACATGCTCAGACGCGTGGTCAGGACGTGGTCGGGTCGAAATCCCAGATCCTGATCGGTCAGCATCCGAAGGCTTCGGACCAGCATGCCGGCGCCAATCACGAGCACGACCGCGACGGCGACCTCGATCGTGATCAGGGTGTTCCCGTGGCGGGCGCGGCGCCGCGACGAGAGCACCGCCTCGGCCAGATCGGCTTGCAGCGGTTGGCTGGCTAGACGAAGCGCCGGCACGAGGCTTACGCCGAGCGCCGTCAGCATCGACAGCACAGCGCAGTAGCCGAGAACACTCCAGCTGATGGGGACGGGGATGCCCAATGACAGTGGGTTCTCGGGAAGCGAGAGCAGGCCGTCGAGAACCCAGCGGCAGGCTGCGAGGCCGAGCAGGCCACCGCTGATCGCCAGCACGAAACCCTCTGCCAGGAGGAGGCGGATGATACGCAGGCGGCTGGCGCCGAGCGCCAGGCGGACGGCAAACTCGTGGCGCCTCGTGTTGGCCCGCGCCAGCACCATGTGAGCGACGTTCGCGCAGGCCAGCAGCAGGACGAACCCAACGGTCCCGGCCAGAACGAGCAGCACGAGGGCCGTCCGGCCGACCGTGTCGCCGTGAAGTGGAATCAGCTGCGCGCCGGGACCGTTCGGGTAGGTGGCCTCGAGTTGGCGCGTCACGCTGGCCAGATCCTGGCTTGCGCCTTTCAGCGGCACGTCCGGCTTCACGCGAGCAATGACAGACAGACGGTTCAGGCCGCGATCCTGGAAGTCCTCTGACGTGAACGTGAGCGGCACCCACAAGGCCGCGCTCGCGCGTGGCGGAAATTCGAAGCCGGCAGGCATCACGCCGATCACCACGTGGTCGGCGGCATCGATGCGCAGCGTCTGACCAATCACGTCCGCGCGCCCGCCGAAGCGGTCCTGCCAGAGACTGTGGCTGAGAACCACGACACGGTCCGTCCCCGGCCTGGTGTGCTCTTTGCGAAAGCCTCGACCCTGGAGGGCTGGCACACCCAGCGCGTGGAAGACCTCGGGCTCGACCAGCGTGGCCGCGACGCGCATCGCCCCTTCGGCATCTGCGAGGTTCGCGCTGCCCTGCATGAAGGCGCCCATGGCCGTGAACGCGTGCGCCCTTTCGCGCCAGTCCCTCAGCACCGGCGCCGAGACCGCTCCATGCGAGACCTGGCCGCCGAGACGCCGGGCCGCGTAGATGTGTACCAGGCGATCCGGGTCTGGGTAGGGCAGCGGTTGAAAGACGAACGCGTCGAGCAGCGAGAAGACCGCCGTGTTCGCCCCGATGCCGAGCGCGAGCGAGAGCATCGCGGCGGCCGCATAGCCGGGGTGGCGGCGGAGCGTTCGCACCGCATAGGCCACGTCTCGGCCGAACGACTCGACGCCGGGAAGTCCGCGCCGGTCGCGGTATTCCTCCTTGACCTGTTCTACGCCTCCGAAGCTGCGGCGGGCCGCAAGGTAGGCCTCTTTGGGGTCGGAGCCGTCCTTGACGAGCCGCTGGGCCTCCATTTCGAGATGGAAGCTGATCTCCTCGTCAAGATCGGCATCGAGACGCTTCTTCTTGAAGATCGCCAACCACCGTTGCGCCACGGTCTTCAGTCGGCGCATCGTCGTGCTCCTATGCGTCTGCGCGAAGGACGCGGCTGATTACCGACGACATGACGTCCCAGTTCTGGACTTCGACGAGAAGACGCCTCCGGCCGGCTGCCGTCAGTGAGTAGAAACGGGCCCGGCGGTTGTTCTCGGATGTCCCCCACGCGGAGCTGATCCAGCCTCCTTGCTCGAGGCGCAGCAAGGCCGGGTAGACCGTTCCCTGGTTCATCTGCAACAGATTCTCGGAGACCTGCTCGAGGCGCCGGGCGATGCCCCAGCCGTGCATCGGCCCCATTGTCTCGAGCGTTTTCAGGATGAGCAGATCGAGCGTGCCCTGCAGAAGGTCTCTCTTGGTGTCATCTGTGCCCACTGCCCTCGCCCCTCGGACTGGAGTCACATCTTGGCATCACGCTCATTTCAAGATTCGAGATGTGACCCCAAGGTGTGACCCCACGCACTCCTGTTGATAATCAACAGTAGTGTGGCACGTTTTCTGTTGATTATCAACAGGAAGATGGAACCAAGCTCGATGGCGGGTTTGGCGTTCCTTCTGCCGCCAACGCGCTCACGCCTACATTTCGGTAATCGTTGAGCGCCGTTTCCGGAAATGAGACCCGACCCCTCGAGCGCCGCGGCCCGCGCGGACCTGTGGTAACGTCCAGAAAGCTCACTGGAGAGTGCCCGTCATGTATCAGCGCACCCGCTACGACCTCAAACAGGAACTGAACACCATCAAGGCCTCCGCCCTCTACAAAGACGAGCGGATCATCCTGTCGGATCAGAAGCCGAACATCCTGGTCAGCTACCCGGCTGGCGCCCCGCCTCGGGAAGTCCTCAACTTCTGCTCGAACAACTACTTGGGCCTCGCCAACCACCCGGCTATTGTCCGGGCCGCACAGCTTGCCCTCGACAGCCACGGGTTCGGCCTCTCGTCGGTGCGGTTCATCTGCGGCACGCAGGATCTCCACAAGGCGCTCGAGCAGCGGATCGCCGCGTTCTACGAGACCGACGACGCCATCCTCTACAGCTCCTGCTACGACGCCAACGGCGGCCTCTTCGAGAGCCTCCTGTCAGCAGACGATGTCATCATCACCGACACGCTGAACCACGCGAGCATCATCGACGGCATCCGGCTGTGCAAGGCGAAGCGTTTCCTCTACGAGCACTCGGACATGCAGGCGCTCGAGCAGAAGCTCGCGCAGGCGCGGGAGGGGACGGACATCTGGGATCACACCGGCCTGGGCAAAGAGCCGGTGCCCGCGCGCAACATCCTCGTTGCGACCGATGGCGTCTTCTCGATGGACGGCGACATCGCGCAGCTCGACCGGATCGTCGAGCTGGCGAACCGCTACGACGCGCTCGTCATGGTCGACGAGTCGCACGCGACCGGGTTTCTCGGCCGCACTGGCCGCGGAGCCATCGAGCACTGCGGCGTGCTCGGCCAGGTGGACATCATCACGTCGACGCTCGGGAAGGCGATGGGGGGCGCGATGGGGGGCTTCACCGCCGCCCGGAAGGAGATCGTCGAGATCCTCCGGCAGCGCTCTCGGCCCTACTTGTTCTCAAACTCGCTGGCGCCGAACCTCGTGGCTGCCGGCATCGCGGCCTTCGACCTGGTGAGCCAGAGCGACGACTTGCGCGAGCGCCTCATGGAGAACACCCGGCACTTCAGGAGCGCCATGACGAAGCTCGGCTTCGACATCATCGAGAGCGTGCACCCGATTGTGCCCGTGCTCTTCAGGAAGTTCGACAACGACGCGCAACTTGCGGTGACCGTCTCGAAGGCGCTGTACGACGAGGGAATCTACGTCATCGGCTTCTCGTTCCCGGTGGTGCCGAAGGGCCAGGCGCGCATTCGCGTGCAGATCTCGGCGGCGCACACAACGGGGCACATCGACGCGTGCGTGGCGGCCTTTGCCAAGGTCGGCCGCGCCCATGGGATCATTCGCTGACAGTGGGGACACATCTTGACGTGCCGCTTTTTTCGAGCCTGTGACCCCATGATCCGCTCTCTCAACCTTGCCGCAGCGGCGGTACCAGACGGCCGATGAGCGGCCCCTCTGCCCGTCGCGGAGGGGCGCCGCTGCACGTTCAGCTATAATCCTGGCCGTTCAGACAGTCCGGCCGGCGGGAGGGCGTCCTCACGAGTCAAGCCACGCCGCACGCGGTCACCGAGTTGCTCGTCGCCTGGTCGCGTGGCGACCAGGCTGCGCTCGACCTCTTGATCCCGCTCGTCGGCGCCGAGCTCCGCCGGCTGGCGCACCGGTACCTCCGTCGCGAGGCCAGCGGGCAGACGCTCCAGACCACCGCGCTCGTCAACGAGGCCTACCTGCGGCTTGTGGACGCCAGCCACGTGGCATGGCAGGACCGCGCCCATTTCTTCGCGGTGTCCTCCAATCTGATGCGCCGGATTCTCGTCGATTTCGCGCGCGCCCGCCAGTACCGCAAGCGCGGCGGCGGCGCGATCACCATCGCCCTGGACGAGGCACACGTGTCCGTGCCGCCTCCAAGCGTGAACGTGATGGCGCTGGACGAAGCGCTCGAGCGCCTCGCGGCCTTCGACGCGCGCGCGGCCCGTATCGTGGAGCTACGGTTCTTCGGCGGGCTTACCGTTGAGGAGACGGCCGAGGTCGTCGGCGCCTCGGCGAGAACGGTCAAGCGCGAATGGGCGGCCGCGAGAGCCTGGTTGCTCGGGGAGCTCTCGAACCGGGCGAGCTGATGGACCCGGACCACTGGCTCACCGTCAAACGGATCTTCAACGAAGCGCTCGACCGTCCGGCAGAGAGACGGACAACCTTCGTGCGCGAGGCGTGCGGCAACGACGACAATCTCAGACAGACGGTCGAGGCGATGCTGGCGCGCGACTCGGACGCCGCCAGCTTCCTCGAGTCGCCCGCGCTCGAAGCGGAGGCGAAGGCGATCGCCGCTGAACTCCGCGGAACATCATCCGCCAGCGCGAAGCCGGCACCGCTCCAAGCACCGGCACAAGCCCGCCCGCGGCGCCGCCCTGCCTCCAGACGCCCGCCGTGGTGGATGCTCCTGCTCGCCGTTATCTTCCTCGCTGACTCCCTGCTGAGGGTGTGGTGCCACCTCGCCGGACCGCAGGGTTTCGGCCTCACCACGCAGCTCCAAGGCGGACAGCACGTCGTGACCGCGGTTGCCGCCGGCGGCCTGGCCGAGCAAGCTGGCATCCGGACAGGCGATGTCATCATCTCCCGCGACGGTCAGCCGTACGGCCTCGTGTCGAACGGGCGGGTGACGCGGCCGAACCTCGTAGTGGGCCGAACGCACGATTTCGAGGTCGAGCGCGGCGGGCTGCGTGCAACGGTTGCGATCCCCATGCAGCGGATGCCCCTCCGGGGCCGTCAGTACTTTCGAACCACCGTGCTCTGGCAGGTCGCCATGTTCGCAATGCTGGCGACCGCCTTGCTCATCGCTCTCACGAGACCCTGGGATCCCATGGCACGGCTTGGGGCGCTGATGCTCGCCGCGCTGGGCGTCAGCCTCTGGCTGTTCAATCTCCCTCCCGGGTATGCGGCCGTCGTTCGCGGGCTCCCCTGGGGCTTGGGGGCACTCGCCGTCGTCCCGAACCTTGCCGTTGCTCTGGTCGGCCCCATCGGGCTCACGTTCTTCCTTCTCTTTCCGCGCCCTCTCTTCCGGGCCGGGTGGCCCTGGGTCTTTGCCTGGCTCCCGGCCTTGTGCCTGGTGCCGGACTTCGTGCACGCCAACCTCATCATCTATTGGCCCGAGCAGGCGTACGCCTGGGGTGCCAGGCCCGAGTGGGTTCGTCAGCTGGCCGCCGGAGGCTACACGGCTTACGGCCTCGCGATGCTGGCCGCGATCGCCACGAACTACGTCCGCTTGAGCGATCCAAACGAGAAGCGCCGCCTGCGCGTGCTGGTGGCGGGAGGTGCCCTCGGCACGCTCCCGGGGATCACAAGGCTGGTGGTCAACCGCCTGGCACCGCTGTCTGCCCTCGACCAGTTCCTCATGTACGGATGGCCGGACCCCGCGATCGCAGCAGCGTTCCTTCTGTTTCCAGCGTCGTTTGCGTATGCGCTGCTGCGGCACCGGGTGCTCGGCGTTCGCGTGATCGTGCGCCTCGGCGTGCAGTATGCCCTCGCCAGGGGCCTGGTGATCTCGCTCGTGCCGGCGCTGGGTGTGGTCCTGGTCGCGGACGCACTCATGCACGGCAGCGAGCCGCTCATCGCGATCATCCGCGCGCGAGGGTTGGCGTATGGCGTGTTGGCGGCTGCTGCGATCGTCGTGCACTCGTTGCGGCACAGGCTGAGCGGGGCGATCGACCGCCACTTCTTCCGCGAGCACTACGACGCCAGCCGCCTGCTGCGCGAGGTTGCCGAGCAGGCGCGGCGTTCCGGCAGCCTCGAGCGTGCCGCGCCCGCTGTGGTCTCCCGGATCGAGGCAGCGCTGCAGACGGGATTCGTAGCGCTGTTGTTTCGGCCGTCGGGCGGGGCGGCGTTCCGGTGTCTGGCCGCAGCACCAGCCGGGCAGGCGCCGCCTGACCTCGGCGCTGACGACACGGTCGTTGCACAGCTGCGAGCCGAGGGCCGGCCGCTCGTCGTTGGCGACCCGGAGACTGCCGACAGAGACGCCAGCGAGGCAACCAGCGGCAACGTCACGGACGGCCAGCACCGGCTCCGCTCCCAGCTGCTGGTGCCGATCGCCATGGACCCGGCGCGCCACGAGGCCCTGCTTGCGTTCGGCGCGAAGAAGTCCCAGGAGCCGTTTACCAAGGAGGACCTCGATTCGCTGGCGGCGATTGCCTCCAGCCTGGCGCTGCTCCTCGAGGGACCAACCCCGGCGCCCGACCGGTTGAGCAGCGTGTTCGAGGAGTGTCCGCGGTGCGGGTCGTGCTACGACTCCGGTGCGGCGCTTTGCGTACACGAGCAGGCCCCGCTCGTGCCCATCGCCATGCCCCGCACGCTGGCGGGCCGCTACCGCCTCGAGCAACGGCTGGGTCGCGGCGGGATGGGCAAGGTGTATGCGGCCGTTGACACCGCGCTGGATCGGCGGGTCGCCGTCAAGGTGATTCGGGACGAATGGGTGCACAGCGCGGCGGCGGTGGCGCGGTTCCGGCGCGAGGCCCGCCTGGTCGCCGGCTTCGCGCATCCGAACGTCGTCACGGTGTACGACTACGGCGTGGAGACAGGCGCGCGGGCGTTCCTCGTCATGGAGCTGCTCGGTGGCGTGACGCTGCGCGACGAGTTGCGGCGGGGCGGCCGGCTCGACGCGGCGCGCACGCTCGCCATCATGCGCGGCGTCTGCAGCGCCGTGGAGGCCGCGCACCACCACCATCTCGTCCACCGGGACCTCAAGCCCGAGAACGTCTTCCTCGTGGACCGGACTGCTGGCGGCTCACCGGAGCAGGCGGGCGTCAAGGTTCTCGACTTCGGCGTCGCCAAGCCGCTGCCCGACAGCGAGGCGAGCGCGGGCGCAGACGACGGGGCAGCGGAGACGGAACTCGGCGTGCTCGTGGGGACGGTCGGGTATCTGTCGCCCGAGCAACTTCTGGGCGAACGCCCGCAGGTGTCCTGGGATCTGTGGGCGCTTGCCGTCGTCACCTACGAAGCGCTCACAGGCGCGCTGCCGTTCCCCGTGGCCTCGCGCGAGCTTTGGCGGCAGGCGGTACTGGCGGGGCGTTACACGCCGCTGGTGGAGCACCTGCCCGACCCACCCGCGCGGTGGCAGGCGTTCTTCCGTCGCGCCCTTTCCGTAGAGTGTGCCGCGCGTCCGGCGTCGGCCGCCGAGTTCCTCCGCGCGCTCGAGTCGGCGCTCGCCTGACCGGCAACGGGGTCACAGGCTCGAAAAAACTGTCAAGTCAAGATGTGAACCCGAAGGTAGAATCACACCCGTGAACATCGTCTGGCTGCTGCTGATCGGCGCGGCGGTCGTCACGGCGGCCGTCACGGGGAACATGGCGGCGGTGTCGAACTCGACGTTCAGCTCCGCCGCAACCGCCATCGAGCTGGCCATCGGCCTGGTCGGCGGCATGACGCTTTTCCTCGGCCTGATGCGCGTCGCCGAGGACGCCGGCCTGGTGCAGCTGCTGGCGCGGGCCCTGCGGCCGGTGTTCCGGTACCTCTTCCCCGGGGTGCCGCGGGATCATCCGGCCCTTGGCGCCATCGCGATGAACTTCGGCGCGAACATGCTGGGCCTCGGCGATGCCGCCACGCCCTTCGGCCTCAAAGCCATGGAGGACCTGCAGACGCTGAACCCGGACAAAGACAGCGCCACCGACGCGATGTGCATGTTCGTGACGCTGCACTCGAGTTCGCTCCAGCTGATCCCGGTGATGATCATCAGCCTGCGTGCGGCCGCGGGATCGAAAAACCCGTCGGAGATCATCGCCGCCACCATCTTCGCCACGGTGGTTGCGATGGCCGTGGCCATCGTAACCTCCAGGCTGTTCGCCCGTTGGCTCGGGCGTCGGGCCCCCTACGCAGGCTCGGCCGATGGCACGAAAGGAGGCCGCGCGTGAGGGACCTCGCGAGCGCGGCGTCCAACTGGATCATCCCGTTGCTGATCCTCGGAATCCCGCTCTATGCGTATGCGGCCCGGCGCATCCGCGTCTACGAGAGCTTCATCGAAGGCGCCAAGGAAGGGTTCCACATCGGCGTCCGCATCATGCCGTACCTCGTCGCCGTGCTGGTGGCTGTCGGCATGTTCCGGGCGAGCGGCGCCATGGACTGGCTGGTCTGGATCCTCCAGCCGGTGGTTGGATGGGCCGGCTTTCCGGCGGAAGCGCTGCCCTCGTCTCTCATGCGGTCGCTCTCAGGGTCGGCCGCGTTCGCGATGAGCTCGGAGATCTTCAAGGTCCACGGCCCGGACTCGTTCATCGGCCGGCTGGTGAGCGTTGTCCAGGGCAGCACCGAGACGACCTTCTACATCATGGCGGTCTACTTCGGCGCCATCGCCGTCCGCAAGACCCGCTACACGCTCGCAGCGAGCCTGATCACCGACGCTTCAGGTATCATCGCAGCCTACGTGATCTGCAGGCTCCTCTTCTGAGGGTCAGCCATGCCGACCCGACTGATCCGTCCGCCCCGCCTGGCCACCGGCGACACGGTGGCCCTCATCTCGCCGGCCTCTCCGCCGAGGAGCCAGCGGCTTCTCCTGCTGGGAAAGACGCGCCTCGAGCAGCTCGGCCTGCGCGTCGAAATCGGCGAACACGCGCTGGCCGAGCGAGGCTACCTGGCCGGCCCGGACCGTGCGCGCCTCCACGACCTCGAGGCTGCCTTCCGCAACCCTCGCATCAGGGCCATCTTCTGCACGCGCGGAGGCTACGGCGTCTCCCGCTTCCTCGGTGCCTTTGACCTGTCGGTTGCCAGACGCCACCCGAAAGCCCTGGTCGGCTTCTCGGACATCACCGTCTTGCACCTCGCCCTGCAGAGAGCCGGTGTGGTTTCGTTCTGGGGACCCATGCCCTGCACCGGCGGGTGGACTCCGTTCTCGGTCCGCCGGCTCGTTCGGGTGCTGATGTCGGGCGACGCTGCAGGTCGCGTTCCTTGTTCCAGCCGGCGCCGAGCTGCGGCGCTCAGGCCCGGCGTCGCGGAGGGCCGACTGACCGGCGGCACGTTGAGCCTGCTGGCTGCCAGCCTCGGCACGCCGTACGAGATCGACACGCGCGACCGGATTGTCTTCCTCGAGGACGTGGGCGAAGAACCGTACCGCGTGGATCGCATGCTGACGCAACTCATCGCGGCTGGAAAGCTCTCGGACGCGGCCGGCGTTGCTTTGGGCGTCTTCGCGGACGCCCGCATCCGCCGCGCACCGGGCCGGCGAAGCCTGACGATGCGCGAGGTGTTTGCGGACCACCTGCTGCCGCTCAAGGTCCCGGTGCTGGGTGGCCTCGCCGTCGGCCACATCCCTGACCAGGTGACACTGCCGTACGGCGTCAGGGCGCGCCTCGACTCGAAGGCTCGAACCCTGGAGTTGCTCGAACCTGGGGTCACATCTTGACGTGACGGTTTGTTCAAGGCTCTGACCCCAGAATGGAGGCGGACATGCTGCGAACGATCAATGACTTTCAGCAGGCATGGGACCAGGAGAGCGCGATCACGGCAAAGGTCCTTCGCGCGCTCACGGATGCGTCGCTCTCGCACCAGGTCGTGCCAGGTGGGCGCACGCTCGGACGAGTGGCTTGGCACGTCGTGCTCGCGGTGTCCGAGATGGGCAGGCACGCGGGGCTGGCGGTCCAGGGCCCAAGCCAACAGGCCGGCATCCCGGACGCGGCGACGATGGTTGCGACCTACGAGCAATCTGCGCGCTCGATTGCGGAGGCCGTGGCGCGGCAGTGGACCGACGCCATGCTCCCGGAAATGATCCCGATGTACGGCGAGCAGTGGCCGCGTTCGGGCGCGCTGGAATCGCTCATCGCGCATCAGACGCATCATCGGGGACAGATGACCGTGCTGATGCGCCAGGCGGGACTGGCTGTGCCGGGCGTGTACGGCCCTTCCAAGGAGGAGTGGGCCGCCATCGGCATGCCGGCGCAGGAGTAGCCCGTTTCACAGGTTGCGCCGAGTTCCAGCGCGCCGGCAGAGCCGCGCCGCGCGGCTCTGCCCGCTCACCGCGCGGCACCTCCGACAATCAGCGCCGTGGCCACGAGAACCAGCGCCGCGTTGATCGGGATGACGTACGAGTAGAACAACGGGCCGAGGCGACCGGTCGTCCGTCTCGTGATCTCCCCATAGCGGCGCAGGTTCCGGAAGATGAACAGGCCCAGGAACGGGAACGGCGTCCGGACGCCGTGCGGTTCGAGGGCCCGTGCGATCAGGACGGCGCTTGCGCCAGCCCACAACCCGCACACGACGGCCACAAACAACAGAATCGAAACGGGTGTCATTGGTACCTCCTCACAGGCACGCCTCGCTCGAGGCTTTCAGGCGGATTCCGGCCCGTAGCAGGCTGTAGAACGCCAGCAGCGCCAGTGTGCCCAGCACGGGGATGGACGCCCAAGGTGCGCCTGCAAGCCACTCAACAGCTCCCGTTCTGCTGAGTACGGGCCAGCCTGCCGGAGACCTGAGGCTCACCCTGAGGCTCGCCGTGTGCACGATCGTCAGGACCAGGCTCAGGACCATGAAGGCGATTCCCGCACCGGTGGCAATCGAGGCGCCGAACCGCCAGAACAGCAGCTGTGCGCAGGCTCCGATCACCAGGCCGTAGATGCTGACGATGGTGATGTACACGAACGTGGCCGACCCGGTCGGGGTGGCATCCTGTCGGACGATGGCCGCCGCCACCGTGAAGAGCCAATAGAGGACAGCCGCGCCGAGGATGAGGCCGAACTTGGTGCGGGCAATCCGGTCGTCCGTGACAGGCAGCGTCCGCAGGAAGCCGTATGATTCGTCGCGTTCGGTGAAGACCACCGAGCTCACCAACCACACGGGCACGAAGAGTGCGATGATCTCGAAAGCCGGCAACTCGCGGCCCCGGAGAGACGTCCCGAGGATCCCGGCCCAGGTCATGAAGTGCGCCAGATACAGAGGCAGGCTGCGCCGGATGATGGGATCCATCTCACGCCTCCTTGATGACCGACATGAGGATGTCTTCGAGGGTCGCGTTTTCGACCTTCACGTCGCCGCTCGCGATCGCGGATGCGAGCTGGGGCTTGAGGGCCGTGAAATCCCTGGTCAGCCCCGAGTTGCCGAACGGTTGAGCGCGGACACTGGAGAGCCGATCAACGACCGCAGGGTTGAGTGCGCCCTCCCGGAAGTGAATCCACTTCCACTTCGTCTGCAGGTCGTCCCTGTTCTCGTGCATGACGAGACGGCCCTGGGACAGGATGTGAATGTCCTCGGCGATCTCGTCGAGCCCGTCGGTGACGTGCGAGGCGACAAGGACCGCTTTGTCGCCATCGGCGAGGAAGGCCCGAAGCCTGTCCAGCAGCGCCCGCCGATAGACCACGTCCAGACCCGCGGTCGGCTCGTCCAGGATCAGCAGTTCGGCCCCGTGCGACAGCGCGAATGCCAGCGCCAACAGCTTCTTCTGCCCGCCCGAGAGGTGCTTCACCTTCTTGAGCGGGTTGACCTTGAACTGATCGAGCAGCCCGTAGAAGCCCGGACCGTCCCAGCGAGGGAAGTACGGCGCCGCAAAGCGAGCGGTCCACTGGACGCTCCTGTCGTGGTAGAAAACAGGCTCCTGCGCCACGTAGCCGACGCGGTTCTTGATCTCCCGCTCGCGATCCGCATAGGAAAGCCCGAATACCCGGACCGAACCTGCGTCCTGGGGAATCTGGCGGGCCAGGATCTTCATGAGCGTCGACTTGCCAGCGCCGTTGGGGCCAAACAACCCCGCGATCGTCCCAGGGCCGACTGTCAGAGAGACATCCGCCAGGCTGAAGTCCTCGTACCGTTTGCCAAGGCTGCGGGCTTCCAGCATCGTGTCCATCTCACTGCTCCTCGACCTCTCGGGTCAGTTGACAGATGTCCTCCCGCGAGATTCCGAACTTGACGCCAGTTCGAACAATCCGCGCGACCTCCGCGCGCAGCTCATCAAGCTTCCGGCTCCTGAGCGCCTCCCGGCTGACCTCCGCCACGAACGAGCCAAGCCCCGCGCGGGTCAGGATGCAGCCTTCGGTCTCGAGATCGAGGTAGGCCCGCTTGATGGTGATGGCGCTGACCTTGAGGGCCTCCGAGAGCTCCCGCACGGAGGGCAGGCGGTCGTTCGGCTTCAGATCGCCCGCAGCGATGGCATCTCTGATCTGGTCAGTGACCTGCTTGTACATCGGGTCCGGGTGACTGGGTGAGAGGGCGATGAACAACTGGGCCTCCTGACTTACCACATATACTCAATATACTAGGTCAGCACATGCTTGTCAAGAAGCTTTTTGGGGGGCGGGAGCGCTCACACGCCGCTGGGCCATCAGTCGGGGGATTCTCGACAAGCCGCCGATGCGTCAGGGTGCGGCGCCTGTCTCGGCGGTAGTGTTCCCGGTCTTCGAGTTCATCCTCTACTGGTGGATCACCGTGACGGTGGCGGTGCTCGTGCGGCGTCGTCACTTGACACATTGCTGACAACCGCGCCGGACGGTGCGGTACACTGCGCGTGCATCTTCAAGCCAGCACATGGGCGGCCGACTCCGGCTTCTCGTCGTGCCCCTGCTCCTCGTGCTCGTGCCGTGCGCGGCCGTGGGCGTGATCGGCTACCAGTGGCTGCGCCTGGAGCAGGCCCAACAGGCGCGCCGCAGCGAGGAGGCGGCGGCCGAAGAGGCTGCGCGCCTGCGTGCCGACCTGCGCGCGCACCTCGCGGCCGTGGCCGAGCAGATCTCCGGAGCCTGGCGAGACCTCGATGCCACTGCAGCACCGTTTGCGCCGCCTCCCCGCGTCTCATCCCTCGTTACCGATGCGTATCGCTTCTCTGAGGCCGGCGGTCTCCGCTATCCCAACTACGAACGTGCGTTTCGCGACCTGATTCGCCAGCACGACGCCGCAATGGCATCGGTCGTGTGGCGGCGTGGTCTCGATCGACTTGAAGCCGCCGAGGCGCAGGGCGATCGGCAGGCGGCTGCACGCGAGCTGGCGCGCCTCCGCGAAATGGCGGCCACGCCAGGCCTCACGGCTAGGTTGCAGCTTGCCGAGGCGCGTCTCGCCCTTGCACGGAACGATGCAGCAGCCGTCCACCGCGCGGCGGCTGAGACCCTCGCGCGCTGCGCGGCGGCGCGGGACGAGTTCGGCACCCCGTTTGCCGTCTACGCCGCCTGGCAAGTCCTATCCGCCTGGCGCCGCGCGGGCACGCTGGCGCAGCGCGCCCCCGAGCTGGCCGCGCGCCTCACCTCCCTGCTCGAGCAGGGGCACATCGGCCATCCCGCGGACCTTCCCCACATCCTTTCACTCGTCGCAGCCAGCGGGGCTGGACCCGAGGCTGCTGCGCTCGCCACCGCGGCGAAGGACGCCGCCGCGCGCATTCAGCGTCAAATTGCGGATGGCGCCCAGTTCGAGCGCTGGGTGGCAGCCTCGACGATGCTGGCCCCAGAGAGGAAGGGTTTCCTCTTGTCTGTGGTGTGGTCGGAGGGGCGCCCGCGCCTCGTATGCGTGTTGCGGGAGGGCGATCGCGGGCTGCTCGCCGCCGCCTTCGACTCGAGCCAGGTCGAGAGCTGGCTGGCCGCAGAAGCTACCCGCCGGGGCCGTTTCGATGTCTTCCTCGCGGTGTCAGGCGAAGGTCAGCGAAGCTCGGGTTTTCGGGCCAGCCTCTTCCCCGAGGCACCCGGCCTCGATCTCGTCCTCCAGCCGCGCGGCGCAGATCCGGCCATCCAGCGCTACCGCAGCCTCCTGTTCGGCGGCGCCCTGGCGGCGTCGCTGCTTCTGTCGCTCGCGGTCGGGTACCTGGCGATGCGTGACATCCGGCGCGAGGTCCGCGTCGCGACCGAACGCGCGAACTTCGTCTCCGGTGTGACGCACGAGCTCAAGACTCCCCTGACCTCGATCAGGCTGCTGGCGGAAACCCTCCGACTCAAGCGCGCGAAGGACCCGGCAACTGCCGACGACCTGCTGGCCAGCATTGTGGATGAGTCGGAGCGCCTGGGCCGGTTGCTCGACAACGTGCTCGACTTCGCGAACATCGACCGGGGCGAGCACGTGTACCGACCTGAGGAGACCGATTTCGGCGCGGCGGTGCGCACCTCGGTGGCGAGGCTGCAACGCATGGTCGATCAAGAGGGGTTCCGTGTCGAGGCCGAGGCGGGCGAGCCTGCCGTGTCCGTGCGCGTCGACGCCGACGCATTGGATCGCGCCATCGCCAATCTCCTCGGCAACGCGATGAAGTACTCAGGCGCGTCACGAGACATCCGAGTCGCAATCACCCGCGTGGGGAACGAGGCGCGGCTCTCGGTCACGGATTTCGGAATTGGCGTGCCGCCCGAGGAACAGCGTCGGATTTTCGACCGTTTCTACCGGGCGCCCGAGGCAGGCCGGGTGGCCGGCGGCGCCGGCCTCGGTTTGGCGCTCGTTCGCCATTTCGCGGAGGCCCACGGCGGCCGGGTCGACGTATCGAGCGAGCCAGGCAAGGGCAGCACGTTCACTCTCGTGTTACCCACGTGGAGGACTCAGGAATCAGCAGCCAGGAATCAGAGAGGCACTAGCGCTGGCAAGCCCGAATCCTGATTGAGAGCGGAGGTGCGAATGTCCCGCATTCTCGTGGCCGAAGACGATCGCTCAATCCTGCGCGGCCTCAGGGAGAACCTCATCTTCGAGGGCCACACCGTCATTGAAGCGACGCGGGGCGACGAGGCGCTCGAGCAGGTGGGCGCCTCCAAACCGGACCTCGTGATCCTCGACGTGATGCTGCCCGGCCTGAGCGGGTTGGATGTCTGCCGCCGCATCCGGAAGACGGACCGGAAGCTGCCGATCCTGATGCTGACCGTCCGCAGCGCCGAGGTGGACAAGGTGATGGGGCTGGACCTGGGTGCCGACGACTACATGACGAAGCCGTTCAGCCTCCCGGAGCTGCTGGCACGGCTGCGCGCGCTGCTGCGGCGCGCCGAGGACGGGCGCGACGCGGTGCTCCCGGACACGCTGGCATTCGGCGATGTGCACCTCGACTTCCGGCGCTTTGTCGCCACCCGCGGCGGCCAGCCTGTGCATCTCACCCCGAAGGAGTTCGCGCTCATCAGGTACCTGGCAGCCCAGGAGGGCGCAGCCGTCCGGCGGGACCTTCTGATCGATCACGTCTGGGGCGAGGACGTGTACCCCACGAATCGCACGGTGGACACGCACGTCCTCTCGCTGCGCAACAAGCTCGAGCCCGACCCGGAACGGCCGCGCCATCTGCTGACCGTTCATGGCGTGGGCTACCGGTTCGTTGGCGACACGTGACATCTCTCTGACAGCCCTCTGACACGGCTGAGCGAACCCCTCATGATCATTTCACGGCAGGGCAAGCGGGCGTTGACAACATGGGCTGTTGGAGCTGGCATGCTGGCGGGCGTCAGATGAAGGAGGCGCCGATGGGAACCCATCTTGTGCGGGCGGGCCTCGCTGCAAGCCTGATGGCACTCGTGGCCGTGACGCCTGCCGCCCAGAATACGACCGCCGACGCGCTGTTCCGTGAGGCGCTCGTGAAGGAGCGCGCCGAAGGGAGCCTTCCCGAGGCGATCTTCCGGTACGAGCGGGTGATTGCCGAGTTCGGCAGGGAGAGGCAGGTCGCAGCGCAGGCGATGTACCAGCTCGCGCTCATCTACGAGAAGCTCGGCGACCCGCGCGCCGAGGTGCTGCTGACGCGGCTGACGAAAGACTACGCCGGCGTTGAACCCGCCGCCAGCCGTGCGCGCGCAAGACTCCAGGCGCTGGAGGCCGCCCCGGCCGGCCCGTTTCGGTCAATGTCGATAGAACCCAATTACGAGCTTGGCTCTCCCGATGGCAGGTTTGTGGTCTACCACAGGAGCCTGAACGAATGGGGCCGGCTCTACGTGCGGGACCTGACGAGGGGACAAGAACGCGTGCTGGTCGATCACGGAGGTGCTTCCGTCAGCAACCTCGCGTGGTCGCCCGACAGCCGGAAGCTCGCGTACAACCTGAACGACGCGGAGAGCAAGGTAAACGACATCCGCGTCATCGACCTCAGTGGCACCGCGCCGGAATCGCTCGGCGTCCTGGGCTACCCCACGACGTGGACGACAACGAATGAGATCTTCTGCTACCGGCCGAACTACAAGGGGGGCAGCATCGACTGGATGCTCGTTCCGGCGGGTGGTGGGACGCCACGCGCAGTCATCTCGGTGCCCGCCAGCCAGGCGAACGACGTGCCGGCCATCACGCCTGATGCGACCCGCCTGGTCGTCGCGAAGTCGAAGAAGCTGTTCGTGAGGAGGGTCGGCGGCGAAGAGATGACACCGCTGACCGCGGGAACCGGAGAGGAGTCTGCGCCGGGAATCTCAGTCGACGGGCGGCTGGTTGCGTTCCAGGCGAATCTGGACGGCCGCTGGGGCATCTACGTCGCGCCCCTCGATCTGGGTCTCCCTGCTGCCAACCCCTTGCTCCTCGCGCGCCTCGAGGAGCCAACCATCACGGCTGGCGGGTGGACTGGCCGCTCGTGGTGGACGACCGGCGGGATTCTCACGCTGACCGTCAACCATACCAGCTCGAATCTGTATCGCATCGAGATGGACCCGCGTAGCGGTCGTCCGACTGACCGGCCGGTGCGTCTCACGCAGGATGCGCCGGATAATCTGCTCCCGACGGTGTCACCCGACGGCAGGCGGATCGCGTACTGGTTCCGGAGCGGCACCAGAGGCGGTCTGGCGGTGATGAACGCCGACGGTACAGGCGAACGGCCGCTGGTCGAACAACCGCTGGTCCTGCGGGCCTGGTGGGGATCCTCGGACGAGATCCTGTACCGGCGCGCCGGGTCGAGCGGGACCGGCCCGATGCCCATCGTCAGTCTCAGCCTCCAGACCGGCGCTGAAGAGCCGCTGGCGTCCCCTGAGGGTCTGTACTGGTGGTACGTTCCCGACCGGAGGGAGTTCCTGCATCTGTACCCAGGCGCGGGCGGGCCACGCGCCGGCGCCACCCTCAAGGCCTGGTCGATCAAGGAGCGCGTCGATCGTGTTGTGGCCCGGATCGACTACCTCGTGCCGCAGTTGTGTCTTACCCGCGACGGCCGGCGCATCGCGTACGCGACGCATCGGCCGGCCCAAAGCTCCACCGAAGCCGCGACGGAGCTCGCAGTCATGTCGATCGACGGCAAGCCGGAATCGACGTTGATTCCGTTTCAGCGCGAAAGCGTGGCTCCGGCGTCCTGGTCTCCGGATGGGCGCTACCTGCTGGTGAAGTTCGAATCGCAGGGACCCGTTGTCATGAACGCAGCAACACGCGAATCGTGGCCCCTCTGTCGTGAGGCGCGCGATGCTGATTTCTGCGCTGGCATGGACCTGCGTGCCAGTTGGTCCCCTGACGGCACGTTCATCGTCACGGGCCGGCGTGAGGCAGACCGCCGAACCCGCCTTGCCTGGGAGGGCGTTACGGCGGACGCCGTGGCGAAGCTCACGGCTCGCGCGGCCAGGACACCGGGGCAGAAGTGGTGGTAGCGGGGCACCCGCAGCCGCTGATGCCGCCCGCGACATCCAACCCTGCCCGTCTTCGCACTCCGTGTGGGCGGACCATCCTCTACCCGCAGGTTCGCAGCAACACCTGCGACGTCGCGCTGGTGGAGAACTTCCGGTGATCGGCTGAACCCTCTCGCAGAGCCTCAGCAGACCTTCCACCATCGGGCGGCCAGGATGCCGGGTGCCAGCCACTCGACACGGTCACCGGTCAGGTGCGCCCCGCTCGGCTCGGTCCCCGACAGGTGCAGTGCGAGCCCGGTGTCCGAGGACGCCGCAGATCGGGCAGGCTGGCGACCGCGGACAGATCCTGGAGATCCCGTTCGAGATAGGTCTGCGTGTAGCCCGCGAACCAGGTCCGCCGATGGTCTTGCGACCGGGTGAATTGCCCCACATTCCTTCCTGCGGCGTGCGGAGCCCGGCTCGAAAGCTGGCGTCCAGCTTATGACCAGTGGCGCGTGGTGTAGAATTCCGCCCATCCCAGGGTCCGTGTTGGTGTCTCCGCATTGATGCGCGCGGGTTGCTGTTGGAGGGCTCCTCCATGATCGGCCGGACGCTCGGGCACTACCAGGTTCTCTCCAGACTGGGCGAAGGCGGGATGGGCGTCGTCTACAAGGCCCGCGACACCCATCTCGACCGCTTCGTCGCCGTGAAGGTTCTGCCCCCAGAGAAAGTCGCCGACCCCGACCGGAAGCGCCGTTTCGTCCAGGAAGCCAAAGCCGCCTCTGCCCTCAACCATCCCCACATCGTCCACATCTACGACATTGACCAGTCGGACGGCACCGACTTCATCGCGATGGAGTACGTCGAGGGCAAGACGCTCGACGCGCGGATCGGGCACCACGGAATGCGCCTTGCTGAGGCGCTCACATACGCGGTGCAAATCGCCGATGCCCTCGCCAAGGCCCATTCGGCCGGCATCGTGCACCGGGACCTGAAGCCGACCAACATCATGGTCAGCGCGGACGGCGTGGTGAAGGTCCTCGACTTCGGCCTCGCGAAGCTCACCGAGCCGTCCCTCGGCGACGAGGCGGTCACGGCCACGGCCCACGCGGAGGGAAAGCCCCTGACGGAACAGGGCGTCATTGTTGGCACGGTCGCCTACATGTCGCCCGAACAAGCGGAGGGGCGGGCGGTTGATGCCCGGTCGGACATCTTCTCGCTCGGCTCGGTGCTCTACGAGCTCGTAACGGGTCAGCAGCCGTTTCAGGGGTCGAGCAAGCTGTCCACTTTGTCAGCGATTCTGAAGGAGGAGCCGAAGCCGCCCAGTTCCATCACGCCAGCGATTCCGACCGAACTGGAGCGACTGATCAGCCGCTGCCTGCGGAAGGACCCGGCCAAGCGCTTCCAGCACATGGACGATGCGAAGGTGGCGTTGGAGGAACTGAAGGAAGAGTCGGACTCGGGCAAGCTGCTGGCGGCGCCGAAGGTGGCGCGGCCAAGGCTCCCGTGGGGCGCTGCCGCGACCCTGGCCGCCGCTGCCGTCCTTCTGGCAACCGCAGGGTGGTTCTGGTTGACGCGATCGGGCGCGACGCCTCCAGAACCGGCCATGACGGCGGTTCCCCTCACGAGCTTCGCCGGCCGCGAAGTCGCTCCGTCCTTCTCGCCGGACGGCAACCAGATTGCCTTCTCGTGGAGCGGCGAGCGTGACGACAACTTCGACATCTACGTTCAGGTCATCGGCTCCGGCGAACCGCTCCGCCGCACGACGGACCCGGCCAGTGATTCATCGCCCGCCTGGTCGCCAGACGGCAAGCAGATCGCGTTCGTGCGCAGCGTGGGTCCCGGTGAGTTCGCCGTCATGGTGATGCCACCCGTGAGCGGTGCCGAGCGCACGCTGATCGAGGTCCGGAGCAACGCCCTATCTTTCACTGGTCCGACGCTGTCGTGGCACCCCGGGGGCGCGCATCTGGCCGTCGTTGATGGGGGTGCCGTCTTTGTGCTCTCAACTGAAACCGGTCAAAGGCGGCAGCTCACGACTCCACCACCGGGGGGCGCCGACGGTAATCCTGCGTTCTCTTGGGACGGACGGATGCTCGCGTTCTCGCGAGGGGTCGGGTACAACAACAACATTTTCGTCTTGTCAGTCAACGAAGCGATCGAACCGCAGGGCGAGCCGACACAACTCACCGTTGGTGCCGCCGGCGTGAGTTTCGCCGCCTTTCCGGCCTGGACGGCGGACAACCGGGAGATCGTGTTTTCGGCCGGGTCAATCTCGCTGCTGAACCTGTGGAGAGTGTCCGTTGCGAGTCCGGGGCAGCCACGCCGCCTGGCATCGGTCGGAGAAGGCGGCAGCTGGATCGCGCTCAGTCGTGACGGGCGTCGCCTGGCGTATTCACGGACATCCTCGGATGGCAACATCTACAAGGCCGAAGTGACGGACGGAGGAGTCACCCGACGCCCGCCCGTGCGTTTCATCGCGTCCAGCCGCTCAGAAGGCCATCCCAGGATTTCGCCGGACGGGACCAAGATTGCGTTCGAATCCGATCGTTCTGGAAGCCCCGAAGTCTGGATCTGCAACGCGGACGGGTCGAATCCCACGCAGATGACATTCTTCGATGGACCCGTAACCGGTACGCCACGCTGGTCTCCCGACGGGCAGCAGATCGCCTTTGACTCGAGACCCGAGGGCCGCAGCGGCATCTTCACCGTGGGCGTCAGCGGGGGTAAACCCCAGCGGCTGACCTCAAGCCCGGCTCAGGACATGATGCCGAGCTGGTCATGGGACGGCCAGTGGATCTACTTCGACTCGACTCGCAGCAAGGCGCAGGAGGTATGGAGAGTGCCGGCGCCGGCGGCGTCCGCACAGGTTGAACCGACCCAACTGACACGAAACGGCGGTGCCGGGCCGGTGGAATCCCCCGACGGCAAGTTCGTCTACTCTGTGAGAGCGTTTTCCCTGTGGCGGACCCCGATCGGCGGCGGCGACGAGACCCAGGTGCTCGACTCCGTTGTCGGCCCGTTCGGCTTCCAGGTCACGGCAAAAGGGATCTACTTCGTCCCGCGCGCCGAGGCCGTCCTGCGGTTCCTCGATTTCCAGTCGAAGACCATCCGCACCGTCACGAGGCTGGAGCAACCGTATGGCGATCTCTGCGTTTCTTCCGATGGGCGGATCGTCCTGTTCTCCAAGGTTGACGCCCGCACGAGCGACATCCTGCTGGTGGAAGACTTCCGGTGACTCGCTGATCCCTTTCGCAGAGCCTCACCATACCTTCCACCACGGGACGGCCAGAATGCCCGGTGCCGGCCGCTCGACACGGTCACCGGTACGGAGCAGCAGCGCCGCGCGCGGTCGGCCGCGGCGCTGCAACATCAGCTCGCCCTGAAGATCCGGTATGCTGGTGCCTCTAGACGGCGCCGTGTGCCGCCAGGCGGAGGACACCAGATATGAAGCGCGTCTTTCAGCCGTTCGTGGCGCTGCTTATCGTCGGCGTTGCGGCCCTCGCAGTCCAGGCCCAGGACAAGCCGTCGGCCATGAAGACATCCGTGGTGCCGGACACGCCGGCGTGGCGGCAGCTGAAGGCGCTCGTCGGCAGCTGGGAAGGGACGATGCAGGAGGGCACGGACAAGATGCCGGCGACGGTGGACGTCCGGATGACCGGCGACGGCTCTGCGATCATGCACGTGCTGGGCCCGGGCACGCCGTACGAGATGGTGACGATGATCCACCCCGACGGGAAGCGGATCCTGGCGACGCACTACTGCTCCGCGCACAACCAGCCGCGTATGGCGCTCGTGCCGTCCAAGGCGCCGAATCAGTTGGCGTTTGACTTCGTGGATGGAACCAACATCGCGCCCGGTGACGTGCACATGAGAACGGTCGTGTTCACCTTCGTGGACGCCGACCATCACGAAGAGAGGTGGACGACCGCCGGCGGTGGCGACCCGGCCGTGTTCACGTTCACGCGCAAGAAGTAGGGGTCGGGACTCATTTTCTTCGGACACCTCAGGCGATTACAGGTTCGTCGTCAGTTCACCGCCCGCGTCTGCACATCTAACGAGTCTGTAATCGCACCAGGCATCCTCAGAAAATGAGTCCCGACCCCTTCAGTTTAGGGCGTTCCAGTTGAGAATCGCGTTAAGGGCCAGATTGAAGCTGCCGTGCGTCTGGTAGCGCCAGAACGGGCGGTTCGCAAACATCACGACGTGTCCCTTGCCCAGCGGCGCGTCCACGACCAGCGCCCGGCCCGCCAGCGCCTGCTGCCCCACCAGCCCGCCGCTGAGCAGCATGTCGTTCGGGTCGGTCGGGAACCGCAGAATGACCCGCGGGCGCTGCACCTGATCGGCCGATCCCCCAGTACCCCCTCGGCCTCCCGCGGCTCCGGCCTGTAGCGGCGCACCGCCTCGACCGCCGGCTCGGCCGCCTCCGGGCCCACCCTCGGGCGCTGCGCCGCCGCGCCCGCTGCGCCCTCCCGCCGAAGCAGCCGAAGGCTGGGAAGGCGGGCCCTCCAGCGCCGTCAGCGTCGGCTGGACCGCGTTCGGGTTGAGGTTCATCCCGACGCCCGGGATCTGCGCCGCACCACGCCCGCCGCCGCCAAACCCGCCTGCCCCTCCAGCGTTCATTACCGGGCTCTGACTGAAGTACACCGCGAGGTTGTCGCTGTCGTAGCCGTACGCAATCGGACTGGTCCTGTCGGCAAACACGCTCTTCATCACGACGCCCCGCGCGAACAGCCCCGTCGGCTCCTCGATGGTCACGCCGCCGACGAGGTGGTACTCCGGGAAGATCGTCGACGTCGCGCCCTCGGTAATGAGCAACCCGCCCTCCTGGACGAACTTCATCAGGTTGATCAGCCCCTCGAACCCCATGCCGCCGCGGATGTCATCCGACGAGTCCTGCACGCCCGTGTTCGGCGTGAGCTCCGTCTTCTTGTACGGAATCGGCGCCGCGCCCTGCACGCCGTTCACCTGCGCCTCGGCCGTGCCACCGACGTGCGGGAAGATGATCACGTCGTACTTCTGGCGCAGGTTCGGCTCGCGCAGCTTCGTGTCGCCGAAGTACGTGTAGGGGATCTTCAGCTTGTCGAACGCCATCCGCACCCAGCCTTCGTTCTGCGTGTTCGACCAGGAATGCACGTACCCGATGCGCGGGACGACGAGCTCGTGCGTCTTCACCGTCGGCGCCGACGCCACCGCGTAGGCGGCTAGCCCGTGCTCGCGTACCGATCCTTCCAGCCTCGCCGGATCCGCGTCCGGGATGATCAGCGCGCCCGGGCTGAACTTCCTGCCGGCTGCCTCGAACGCCTCGTCGGCCGCCAGCATCCTCACGTCCCTGTTGGCGAACCTGAACGGCGCGATGCTCGTGTCGCCGTTGTGATCGACGATGACGAGCGATCCGGTCCCCGCGATCGACCCCGCTACGCGGACATCAGAGGTCAGCAACGTCATCGGCTGGTCCAGAACCGCTCTGTCCTCTACCTTGGCGACCTTCACGTTGCGCAGGAGCGGAATCGCCCACCCGGTGTCGTCATAGGGGCTGGGATTTGCCGGCGCGAAGAACTGCGTATCAAGGAACTGAAGCGCGCAGCGGCTGTACGGCTGGTCCATCCGCACGATGTAGTCACCCGCGGCCACCTGCACGCCGCCGGCCGAGAACGCGCCCGCCGCCGTGTGCACCTCGATGCCCTGCAGCCGCAGCAGATTGACGAGCTTCGCCGCTTCGCCCCGCCTCCGCTGCCCGGCCGGGATCGCCCACGCATACAGCGGGCCGCTTGCGCCAAGCTCGATCGCGCGCTTGTTCTTCAGGTAGTAGTTCTCGAGGAACATCTCGCGGTTCTTCGCGACGAACTGCAGCGCAAGGAGCAGCCCGCTTTGCTGGATGTTGACGTTGTTCCGCGGCCCCCACTTGATACGCGGCAGCGGCGGATTCGGCCGGTACCACTCGCGGCTGGCGTTCGTCGTCACCTCGCGGTTCGCCGGCCCGTAACTCTCGGTCTCGTAGAAGCGGCCAATCGCGTTGTGGGTGTTCGCGATCCAGAAGAGGTAGTTCGGCGTCCAGCCGTCGTAGAACGAGCCGGTCCACACGCCAGGCACGCCGCGCTTGGTCATTTCGGCGACTTCGTACTTCGAGATCAGCCACCACTCGTCGGTCTGCACCGGGTCGACCGCTACGTTGTACGGGCCGGCGCCCGTCGACGTGTACAGGTAATCTTGAGACTCGTGCAGGTCGTGCAGCACGGTCGGATGCCACTCGAGGAAGGTCTTGAGCACGTTCTCCGTGAGCTTGAGGCCGACGCCGAGTCCGTCCCGGTTGTTGTCGTGCGCCACGTACTGGCCCCACCAGATGAGCGGCATCTGCTGGCCGGTCTTCTTCTGGTAGTAGAGCCGATCCACCACCTTCTCGCGGCCGTCAACCTCGACCACCGGCGTCAGGAACACAATCTCGTTGTTTCTTATGGTCTGGATAAACGGCGTCTCTTCGACAATGAGGCGGTAGGCGAGCTCCATCTGCATTTCCGCGCTGCCGGTTTCGCCCGAGTGCAGGTTGCCCGTCGCCCAGTAGATCGGCTTGCCGGCGGCAATAAGCGCCCGCGCTTGCGCCTCGGGCAGCTTCCGCGGATCGGTCAGGTCCGCGAGGATCTTCTTGTGCTTGTCGAGCGTCTTGATCGTCGCCTCGTCGGCAATCGCCAGCACGATCATGTCGCGCCCTTCCTCGCTCTGGCCGATCGAGAACAGCCGCGTGCGGGCCGGCGCCGCCTTCGCAAGCGCTTCAAAGTACCGCCGCATGTCCTTGTAGTAGGTGAGCTCGTCCGGCGTCCCCGCCACGCGCCCAAGGAACTTGAGCGGAGACGGCACGGTCGCCGACGCCGGCAGGTGATCCACCAGCTCGGTCAGAATCCGCGGGTCCTGCGTGTACTCCTTGATCTTCGCGGTGTATTCCTGATCGATCGCCTGCGGCTTCGCCGCGCGCCGCTGCGGCTGCGCCTGATCGGCGCCGAGCGGGGCACGCGACAGGCCGACACCGGCAGCTATCACCAGCGCGATCGCGAGTCGAAGCAATCCCTGACGCGAGAGCCGGGCTGTCATGCTGTCCTCCTGGCGGATGGGGTCTCAAACGGGGCGTAGTGGATCATAGTAGGCGGAAGGCGTAAGGCGGAGGGCGGAAGGCAGAGGACGCAGGACGAAAGGCGGAAGGCGCAGGGCGGAAGGCGGAAGGCAACGGCACGGGCAGACACGCAGAGGTGATCCGTTCCTCACGAAGCGTCTGTCTCCGCAGGACGGCGCGATCGGGCCGCCGCGCCCTTCTTCCGCCTGACCCGAGGCCGCGCGTGCAGTTCCTTCAGCTCCTCCTCGCCCAGCATCAGCATCGGCTGGCCCGCATACTTGATCAAGCTGAACAGCTGGCCCGCGTCGGTCCTGGCAAACACGTCGTGGTTGTCCGTGTACAGCCGCAACGCCCCGCCCTCGATCGCATCGTACAGCCGGATGCCGAACCGCTGGCGCAGCGTGTCGAGCAGCCGCCGGATGTTCTGGGCAGTAAAGCCGCGCCGCCTGAGACTCGCCAGCACGAGCAGCTCCAGCAGCTCGACCGGCGAGTATCGACGCTCCGTGAAGCCGCCAGCCGGCGTTGGCCGGGTCCCGACGGCCGGCGCAAAGATGCCGTGGGCGTCCCACCACTGCAGTTGCCGCGCTGTCAGGCCGGTCAGCGCCGCCACCTCACGCGAGCCGTACGTCTTCTTGAGTCGCACCGGCGTATTATGCGCCGGAATCGCGGGAGGCTGCCAGCCCTCCGGCAGCGGCCTTTCGGCGGCAGCAGGCGCAGCTCAGTCCGTCCTGAGCCAGCCGGTTGTTCGTTTGACGAGCACCAGCCCAACGAAGAGGGCCGCCGTGCTCACCCAGACGGCTGTCCAGAAGGAATCGAACGACAGCCGCCCGGTCGCAAGAAGCCTGCGTGAGAGGTCCAGGACGAAGACGCCGGACCCGATCACGAAAAGCGCGTGGAACTCGCGGCCGAGGACCCGGCGCCAGCGAAAGGCAGTGGCGGGCCGCACGTAACGGGAAAACGCTGGCACGACGGCCGGCACCCGCTCAGCCCACCGGCGGAACTCGTCGCCAAACTGCGCCTCGAGGAATTGCTCCTCGTGGGCGGCAATCCGCTCGTGATACAGCAGGCTCACCAAGGCCACAATCACGGGAAGGTACCAGACGCCAGGCAGGCAGGCGAGGCCGAGCGCGATCACGGTGTTTCCCAGATACAGCGGGTGGCGAACGACCGAGTAGGCGCCCGATGTGTTCAGCAGAGACGCTCTGGGATTGTAGGTCGACCGCTCGGAGGTCGTTGCCGGGGCGGTACCGATGGTGAACACCCTGACGGCAAGGCCTGCCAGCGACAGCAGCAAGCAGGCTACCTGCCAGACCCGGCCCCAGGCCTCGGGAACCGGCCGCTGAGCAGCATCTGCCACGCCAAGCAAGAAGACCGGCAGCAGCGCCAGCGGCAGATAGCTCCGCCACCTGAAGCAGAAGTCCCCGGAGCGAGCGAAGTGGTCGGCCAGCTTCAAGCCCCCACATTCTGACGGACTCCCCCGTGATGTGCAAATGCGAGAGCTTGTGCCAGGAGACGGCATTCGGGGCGACTTCCTGGCCCGTGCCTGGCCCTGATTCGCCTTTCGTTCGTCTCGGACGGGCGACGCGACTGTGGGCCTGCCCCCTCCTCAGGACAGTCTGTACCCCACGGGGACAGCCAGGCCGCCGCCCAGCGGTTACAATACGGGGGTTCATCGCCCCTCGCCCGGCACGACGGCCGGGCAGCTTCGGTACGGCAATTGCTCGACAGACGGTCAGATAGAGGTGAGTGTCATGCTGTCGAGACCTGTCGCGTTCGGCCTGTTGGCTGCCGCCTGCATCGTGGCGGCCGCGGGCGGCGCCTATGTAGCCGTGAGGCAGAGTCCGGCTCCCGCCGCTCGAGCGGCTGAAGCGGCTCTGGTGACGGTGCCCGATCGGGCGGCCGTCACGCCGACTGACGCGACCAAGCCAGCCCCCCCGCAACCGACCATCGCCCAGCCCGTCACCACACTGCCCGGCGCTGCGCAGCCTGCTGCAGGTACGGGCACCGTCGTTGCGCCGAAGCCTCAGGCGGCGGCTCCGTCAAAGGCAGCCCCTGCAGCCACCAGCCCGAAGCGGCGCTCGACGCCTCGCACGGATGCACAGCCAACTGCTCCCCAGCCGGCCGAGGTCCCAGTTGCTCCGGTCGCGCCGGATCCGGCCAGCCCGGAACCGGCTTCGACGGCAGCGCCGAAGCCGTGGCCGAATGCCGGTGCTGTGGGGAGCGCCGCTCAACCGGCCACGGAGGAGACCACGGTCACGCCGCCGCCAGCCCTCGAGAGCACGCCAATCGCCGCGGTGGAGGAACTCAAGGCAGCGGACCAGATTCTTGAAGAGTTGGTCGTGCCGACGGATGCCGTGCTCGGCCTGCAACTGCAGACCACGATCAGCAGCGCCCGCGCCCAGGTCGAGGACCCGGTTGAAGCACGGGTGACGCGGGATGTCCGTGTGGGAGACCGCGTCGCCATTCCCGCGGGGACGCGAGTCCTGGGCTCGGTCCTGCAGGTCGACCGCGGCGGGAAGGTGAAGGAGCGTGCGTCGCTGGCCATCGGGTTTCACACGCTGGTGCTGGCCGATGCGACGCGCCTGTCGATCAGCACTGACGCGATCTATCGCGAGGGTGAGTCTCCCGCGAACAAGAGCGCCGCGAAGATTGGCGGAGCGGCCGTGGGCGGCGCTATTCTGGGCGCCATTCTCGGCGGCGGCAAAGGCGCGGCCATCGGCGGCGCGATCGGCGCAGCCGGCGGCACCAGCGCCGTCATGGCCGGCGAGCGGTTCCCGGTGACGTTGCCGTCCGGGACGCTCCTCACCGTCCGCATCCTGTCGCCCGTCGTCGTCACCGCCCAGAAGTAGACACGACGTCCCGGATGCTGCGGGTCCTGTTCTCCGTGAACCTCGCGTCGTGATAGTGTGGCGCCGGAGGGCTGCGCCACGGCTGACCACCCAACCACCAGGCTCGGCGACATGGACCCCGCGGAGTTCCGCCGCGCGGGTCATCGGCTCGTCGAGTGGATTGCCGAATACCTCGAGCACTCGGACAGGTATCCCGTGCTCTCGCGCGTGCGGCCGGGAGAGATCCGCACGGCGCTGCCGCCGTCGGCTCCGGAAACCGGCGAGCCGTTCGACCGGATTCTGGAGGACTTCGAGCGGATCATCCTGCCGGGCATCACCCACTGGAACCACCCGGGTTTCATGGCGTACTTCGCGATCACCGGATCGGGGCCCGGCGTGCTCGCGGAGTTCCTGTCCGCCGCGCTGAACGCGCAGGGCATGCTGTGGCGGACCTCGCCATCGGTCACTGAACTCGAGGAGGTGGCGCTCGGCTGGCTCCGGCAGCTCATCGGCCTGCCGCCCGCCTTCGAGGGCGTCATCTACGACACCGCGTCTGTCTCGAGCACGCATGCGTTGGCCTCGGCGCGCGAGGCGAAGATCCCGGGCGTGCGAGAGCTGGGCCTCACGGGAAGGCCTGATCTGCCGCGCTTGCGCGTCTACTGCTCCGAACACGCGCACTCCTCGATTGACAAGGGTGTCATTCTGCTGGGGCTCGGCCATTCGGCGCTCCGCAGGATCCCGGCCGACGATCAGTTCCGGATGGTGCCGGCGGCATTGCAGCAGGCGATCCGGGACGACAAGGCGGAAGGATTTCTGCCGATGGCGGTCGTGGCAACGGTCGGCACGACGTCAACGACAAGCGTTGATCCGGTGCCGTCCATTGCCGATATCGCCGAGGCCGAGGGGTTGTGGCTGCACGTCGACGCAGCTTACGCCGGTGTCGCGGCCATGATCCCCGAGTACCGCCACATACTCGCCGGGTGCGATCGTGCCGATTCGCTCGTCGTCAATCCTCATAAGTGGCTGTTCACGCCGTTCGACCTGAGTGCCTTCTTCTGCCGGCGGATGGACGTGCTCCGTCATGCCTTCTCTTTGACTCCGGAGTACCTCCGCACGGTGGAGGCGGCGCCGGTGCGGAACCTGATGGACACCGGCGTCCAGCTGGGCCGCCGGTTCCGGGCGCTCAAGCTCTGGATGATCCTGCGGCATTTTGGCGCGGCAGGGCTGCGCGCACGGCTGGCTGAGCACATGCGGCTCGCGCGCCTCTTCGCCGGCTGGGTGGATGCCCATCCGGACTTCGAGCGGGTCGCGCCGGTGCCGTTCAGCGTGGTGTGTTTTCGCGCCAAACCGCTGGGACGCGAGTGGACGACGGAGGCGGCCCTCGAGGCCCTAAACCAGAAGCTGCTGGATTCGATAAACAACAGAGGGAATGTGTTCCTGTCGCACACGAAGCTGGACGGCCGCTTCGTGCTCCGCCTGGCCATCGGGCACCTCGGGACGACCGAGCACCATGTCAGGCTGGCGTGGGACGAGCTCACGGAGGGCCTCTCGGCCCTTTGCCGCTGACCTCGTCGGCGGCCGGAACGGATTCTGCTAGTATGAACGGCCGAATTGCGGGTTCCGGGCGTCTGCCGCGGCAGGCCCGTTCGGGCGTGCCGAGCGAGCGCATCTTGGTTTGTGCATTCAGGAGAGGAGATCGTATGAGCATCCGGAAGTTGCTGCTGGTGGCGTTTCTTGCGATAGCGCTCGTCCCGGCCGTCGCAGGCGCCCAGCAGGCGCAGCAGTATCAGACCAGCACGATTGAGGAACGAACGCCACAGGACGCGTTGGTGCCGTTTATCGGCTTCAACGTCGCCGGCGGCCTGGCAGATGCTGTCTCCAGCCTGAAAGACGGAGCCGAGAAGCCGAGGACGTACGGCGCGTCGATTCTCTTCTGGGGCCCAGGACTGCTGGCCGGCGAGTTTGATCTCGGCTACAGCCCGAACTTCTTTGAGAATGCGGAATACCAGGGCGAACGGCTGGTCGCCGTTGGGGCCAGCAGCAATCTGATGACGCTGACGCTGAACTTCGTCCTCGGGCCGACGTTTTTTATCGGCGAGAACATGCGCATTCGCCCGTACGCCCTCCTCGGCGGCGGCTTGATGCGGTCGAAGATCTCCGAGTTCGCCGAGCACCTCAGCTTCAAGGACACCCAGAACTTCGGGGTGGTCGACCTTGGCGGCGGCGTGTATTTCTACCCGATCAAGCGGATCGGCGTACGCGGCGAGATCCGGCGGTTCGTCGGTGTCGGCGCCAACGACAGCGAGAAGGGGTACGGCATTCTCGACTGGGACTTCTATCGCGTGTCGGTCGGCGTGGCAATCGCGTTCTAGTCCCGCGCCAGCGGCAGTCTAGCGATATTCCGGTGACGGGGCTGTCGGCAACGACACTTGCCGATCGCCCCGTCGCCTCGCTTCTGATCCATTCCTGCCGAAAGACAGTCGACTACTGACTGATGATTGTCGACTGTCAGGCTCAGTACTTGACTGGCTTCGACCGGTCCTCGTACGGGCGCAGCACCCACTCGAAGAACACCCACGTCCGGTTCCAGGAATCGATCTGCTCGGGCGAGTCGACCCGCTGCAGCGTCTTCGCATCGACGCGGCGGCTGAAGGAATGGCCCACGCTGACTCCCCACGGGGCGGGATTCACGTAGGTCTTTGTCTCGGCGAGATCCGGCTTCCGTGACCTGAGGGCGTCCACGATCTGCTGATCCTCGACGTAGTTCACGTCCTCGTCGTTCGTCGCGACGTGCACGAGCAGCGGCACCTTCAGCTTGTCAACGTGGTAAAGCGGCGATCGTGCGATGTAGATCTCGGGTTTCTCGAACGGAAGGCCCTGAATTCGCTTCTGCGTCGAGAAATCCCACTGGTAGCTCGGGCCCTTGTACGACAGGCGAAACACGAGGTTCGTCACAGGCACAATGGCCGCGCCGGCTTTGAGCGGGTGCTCGTCGCGGAAGACCGACATCAGCGTGATGTAGCCACCGTGGCTCCAGCCCATCATGCCGATGCGATCGGTATCGACGTGCGGCAGCGTCGCCAGGTAGTCGAACGCCGAGATCGTATCGTCCACCTCGTAGCCGCCGTAGTCAATCGCCTGGTGGTACGCCTCGCCGTAGCCGGTGCTGCCGCGGTAGTCCGGGGCGATGATCACGTAGCCGCGCTCGACCGCCTCTCTGACGAACGGGAACATCGTCATGCCCCAGTTGCCGTGCACGCCGCCGTGTACCCAGATCATCGCCGCGTGCCCCTTCGGGCCGCGCTTCCGGATCGGCTGGAAGAGATACGCCGGGATGTCGAGGTCGCCGATCCGGCTCCGGTACGAGACCTTCTGGAAGTCGATGATCCCTTTGCAGAGCTCCGGATACCGGGCCTCGGCCGCCTTTCGGTTATCGATGTCCACCTGGTAGTTGGTGCCGATCGACTGATGCGCGGGGTCGTTCGACACGTAGAGACGCCTCGCGCGATCGGGATCCACCGGGACCTGCGACCGCGGACTCTGGCGCTGCCCCTGGCGCCCAGCCTGCGACTCCGTCGCCCCTGCAGGCTGGAGCGGTGCCTGCGGCTGAGCCTGCGTCTGCGCCTGGTTCACGGCCTGGCCCCTGTCCTGGGCCCGGAGAACTCGCGTGCCCACAACCGCCACGGCAGCAATCAGAATGGCAACGGCAACATTGAGGGTCGGTGCGAACCGTTGAACCTTAATCATGGACCCCTCCACACTCACGGTGCGCGGCATGCTACCTCCCGGGTGTACGACTGTAAAGCGTGGGAAGATCGTGATCGCGGGAGGGCGAACCCTGACACCGACCGTTCGTCCCCCGCTCAGAGGCGTTTGATCTCGAGGAGTTCGACGATGGGGCCGACCATGTGGAAGCCGCCGAGGTCCTTGCGCAGGAGCGCGCGGAAGCGGATCCGCAGCCCGTTTGTGCAGTAGCTCTTGTCCAGGTTGATCGGGTCGTACGTGACGCTGTCGTCGCCGCGGATCGCCCAGAATCCGCCCTCGAGGGTGTAGTAGTTGACCGTGCCCGTACCGGCGACGTACGTCCCGTCGTTGATGACGCCGGCGTCGGGCTTCGTCGGCGAGCACGCGGCAAGAAAGCACGACAGGCAGAAAGGGAGCAACAGGCCGAATCGGAGGGGATGCCGGTGGTTCATGGCGTGCCTCCACGGCCGCAGGCGCCAGCTTCCATCAGGCTACCACCGCGAGCGCGGTGCGGCGAGGCTTCGAGCCAACAGGCGGCTGACCTACCGCTTGCCGGCCGCCGCCAGCCACTGGCTGAACCCTTCGTCGTCGGTCTTGAAGCCGCTTGCCGCCTGGCCCACGCGCGTGATGCGTACCGACCGGATGGCGTCGCTCTTCTTGATCTGCGCCAGGTAGTCGGCACCGGCGATGACCTTCCCGATCGCCGCGTATCGCCTGTCGTACCCCTGGTTCTTGGCCAGCGTGATGTAGAACGCATTCGGCGCTGAGAGGCCGAGAATCCCGGCGCCATCGTGCTTGAGGACGGCGTTGAGCTGCCTCGGCAGTGTCTTGACGGCAACCGACTTCTGGATGTCCGACACGATGACACCGCTCAGAGCAGTCTTCGTCACGGCGAGGAATGTGCCAATCGGCGCCGCCTGCGGCCCGGCACCCGGACCGCCGCGCCCACCCGCCGCGCCACGCCCGCCTCCTCCCGCTCCAGGCGGCCCGCCAGGCCCCGCGGGCCCCTGAGGACCGACTGGTCCGGGAGGTCCGGCCGGCCCTCGGCCACCACGACCGCCGCGCCCGCCCGCCGGCGGTGGGCTCTTTCCTTCGACGATGCGGATGAAGTTCGCCGTGGCAACGGGCGCGTTGGCATAGTCGAGGCTGAACATGATCTCCTTCTGCGCCTCACCCTCCCCCACCGTCATCGTCGCGTAGATCCCATCGTCGAGGTAGAAACCCGCGCGCGTAAGGGGCTTGTCGAGGTTCGCCGCGCCGTACGCGAGGATTGCCGTCACGAGGGCCGAGTGCTGTTGGTGCTCGGTGTAGGGCACGAGCTCCGAGTACAGGTCGTTGAGCGTGTGCCAGGCGTAGTTGTAGGTGTAGTTGATCGCCTTCCCGTCCGGCCCCGGCCTGGCGGTCGTGGTGGCCAGATTCAGCGTCGGGATGGCGACCATCTCGAAGGATGAGTGATCCGAGCTGCTGGGGCTGGTCGCGTGGGCGCGCGGCAGGCCGCGCACGAGCCTGAAGGGCCACTTCGGGTTCAGGTTCGCGAGCGGGGCGGTTATCGTCTCGAAGTTCCGGTACCACGTTTCTGGGACGGTCGCGCCAGTGATCGCACTCGGGCTGCTGTCGCGGTTGATCATCATGAGGATCTTCGAGTGCAGGTTGGGCCGTTTCTTCACCCACGACTGCGAGCCCACCAGGCCGCTCTCCTCCGCGGCAAACAGGATCACGACGATCGACCGCTTCGGACGCCCTTCCGCCGCTTTGATGAGGCGGAGCGCTTCCATCATCGGCGCAAACCCGGATCCGTCGTCGACGGCGCCGGTCGCCGCACTGAAACAATCGAAGTGGCCGCCGAGCACGATGTACTCGTCGGGGTACGTCGTCCCACGCAACGTCGCGACGACGTTGTGGTATTTGACCGGCCCCATCTTGAACCAGTTGCGGATGTCGAACTCGAGCTCGACCGGCGTCTGTTTCTCGACGAGCGCCTTGATCTCGTCGTACTGGGTATCGAGGAGCTTGATGTCGGGAAGGACCGGCAACTGATCCCAGCTTGCTACGAAGCCGTCGAGCATGCTGAGCGGTGGCTCGGAGTTGCTGGCGGGCTGCGCCGCGGCAGTCGGCGTGGTGGCCTGAATCGTGCCCAGCGCGCCGGCGTCGACCAGCGCTTTGGTGAGCGGCGGCATCATCACCGAATCGAGGTATTCAGGCGACCCGTCGGCCAGCTTCGTGCCGCGGCGGCCGTCGCGCGCGAAGTTTGTCGCCCGCCGGTCGCCGGCAATCAGTACCCAGGCGCCCTTGAACGCGGCCTTGTTGGCGCCAATCTCGGAAATGGCCGCCTGCACCGCAGCTCGCTTCTTCTCCACGTTCTCCTTGGCCACGACCTGCCCGCCTTGCGCGCGGCCGGGGATCGAGAACGGATCGGCCTTCAGGATGACGACGGGACCGCGCTGGACGCCCTTTGTTCCGGCGGTAAAGCTCGGTGTGCCGAACCGCAGCGGTCTCTCGGTCGGCTTGAGCATCTTGCCGAACCAGGGGCCGCGGTTGAATCCTACGGGGAGCTCTCCGACCTCGTCGAGCTCGGCCTCAAGGCCCCACTGCTTGAACTGCCAGATGGCCCACTCCACCGCATCGGTGTAGGCGTTCGTGCCTGTCTCGCGGCCGCCGAAGCGGTTGCTGGCGTAGTCATTCCAGGTCATGACCTGGTTGTCCTTCGTGCCCAGCTCGATGATCCGGCGGACGACCGGGTCATCCTGTGCGCGCAGCATCGCCTGGAAACCGGCAGCCGACACCGCGGCGGCAACCAGGGCGACACCAACCATCCGAGCCCAACGCTTCCTGACCATCCCCCCTCCTGCGCTCACCCGCTCATTCACAACAGGGCACGCGTCTCGCTTGCCCGTGCCGTCCCGCTCGCCTGTCGCGTCCTGCTAGTCCGGAGCGTCCTGCTCACGGGCAGCGTGGCCGTGCCGGCAGCGTCTTCCGTGCCCGACGCAAACCACGACAATACCAGAGACAGTCGCGGCGGGAAACTGGGTCCGGGCCTTCCCCTGGCGCCGGATACGCTGTACGCTTGACCTGTCTACAACTGACAGGTTGATCCTGAGGTGAGAGTGATGTTGACCGTCTCGACGCTCGCGCGGCAGTGCGGCCTGAGCCGCAGCACGCTGCTCTACTACGAGTCGAAGGGGCTCCTGCGCCGCCCGCCCCGGACCGGAGGCAACTATCGGGCGTACGGCGAGCCCGATCTGGCGCGCCTCCGGCAGATCGGGATGTACCGCAAGGTCGGCCTCAGCCTCGCTGCCATCCGGGCCGTGCTCGACCGGCCCGGCGGAGGCGCCTCGGCAATCCTCGAGCGGCGGCTGGCCGACATCGACGCGGAGATCGAGACGCTCCGCGACCACCAGCGGGCCATCCTGCGCCTGCTGCAACGTTCACGCTCATTGAGGAGGAAAGAGATGATCACGAAGGACAAGTGGGTCGCCATCATGCGCGGCGCCGGGTTCACGAAGCCTGACATGGAGAGGTGGCACCAGGAGTTCGAACAGGCCGCGCCTCAGGAGCACCAGGAATTCCTCGAGTTCCTGCACATCCCGGCGGAAGAGATCAAGGCCATCCGCGAGTGGAGCCGGACGGGGAAGCACCCGTAGCGCTGCGTGGCGGGAGAGCGTTGCTCAGATCTCTTCCCAGTTTGCGATCTCGGGGTCTCGGGCCTCGACGAGCGCCGCGTGCCGGTGGGGTCTGATCACGAGGGCGGGGCGCGCCTTCACCGGATCGACGAGCGGGAACACCCGGCTCACGGTACCGTACTTCTCGCGGAGCTCCCCGAGGTCCCCGAAATCAAGCGCGCGGTTCGGGCAGGCCGCCACGCAGATCGGCGGCCGCCCTGCCGCCAGTTCGTCCGGGCAGAAGTGGCACTTGGAGACGCCCGGGCCCGGGTCGTACCGGATGGCGTCGTACGGGCAGGCCGACCGGCACTTGTAGCACCTCGTGCACCGGCTCTCGTCGATAAACACGAGGCCGTCTTCACGTTTCCAGATGGCGTCGGACGGGCAGGCGTCCGCACAGAGCGGCTCGACGCAGTGGTGGCAGGCCACCGACAGGTTGTAGGCGACCACCGTCGACACCCACGCGCCGTCTATCTGCTGCCAGCCCCCCGCTGCGATTTCGATCACGCGCCGCCAGTGGATGCCGGGCGGAAGGTCGTAGCGGTCCTTGCACGCGACCTGGCAGGTCTTGCAGCCGGAGCAGGCGTCCGAGTTCACGAAGAAGGCGTACTGCGTCACCGGCATGCGTGCCTCACGACTTCCGCACCTCGACCATGATCGTGTGCTGGGCGTTGCCGAACGAAAGCGGCGTCCACCGCTCGGAGGTCAGCACGTTGATCGAGCCGCCGCGGTCGACGCCTTGGTCGTCCGGCTTCCACCACGCCCCCTGCGGGATGGCCACAACACCCGGCATGATGCGCCGCGTGACGCGGCAGCGGATGAGCATCCGGCCGCGGTCGTTGAACACCAGAACTTCATCGCCATTGGCGATTTTTCTGGCGGCGGCGTCGATCGAGTTGAGAAACACCCGCTGCGGAAAGGCTTCCTCAAGCAGCGCCACGCCCGCCATGGTCGAATGGACCCTCGCAAGCGAGTGGTGCCCGACAGCCTGAAGCGGGTACTTCCGCGCCTCGGGCCCGAACGGACTCTCCCATTCCTGGATGTACTTCGGGACGGGCGGCACATCTTCGGGCTTCCCAAGCGCGTGAAGCGCGGCTGAGAAGATCTCGATCTTCCCAGATGGCGTCGCGAGCGGGTGCGTCGCCGGATCCTGACGGAACTCCGCGAGCGCGACGGCTGGTTCTGTCACCGGCATCGCATGGACGCCGGCATTCCCGGCCTCGAACGCGGGGAGGGCAGGCAGGCCCGCGTAACGCGCCTTCCGCAACTGGTCGAGCGACCACTCGACCCAGCCGCGCTCGTCACGCCCTTCGGTGTAGGCGTCGAACAGGCCGAGCCGCCTCGCAAGGTCCGAACAGATGTGGTAGTCGCTCCTGGCCTCGCCGGGCGGATCGACCAGCTTCGGCATCAGCAGCACCTCCTCGCCGTACTTCCAGCCGTCCTCGACGCCCCACATCTCGAACTGGGTGCAGGCGGGCAGGACGATGTCGGCGAAGCGCGCCGTGGGCGTCAGGAAGTTGTCCTGCACCACAAGGAACTCGACCACCCGCTCGTCGCCGAGGATCTTGGCCGTGCGGTTGATGTTGGCGTGCTGGTTGATGAGCGCGTTCGAGGCCACCGCATAGATGAGCTTGACGCCAGTCTCGAGCCGCTCGGCTCCGCGCAAGCCCTGCGCCGGCCCGAGCGCGTCAGGCCGCGCGACGGCCTCGGTCCAGAGAAACGTCGGGATGCTCGCCTTCACCGGGTTCGGGCCGGTGGGAAAAATGTTCCACAGCGGCCCGCCGTCCGGGGCTTGCAAGCCCAGGCCGCTCGCCCAGCCTCCGGGGATGCCGACGTTGCCGGTGAGTGCCGCCAGTACGCAGCCGGCCCGGACGACCTGCTCGCCGTACGCGCGTCGCTGGCAGCCGTACCCCTGGTATAGCACGCCGGGCCTTGTCGTCGCGTACTCGCGCGCAATCCGCGCGATCGTCGCGCGCGGCACGCCCGTGATGCCCTCCGCCCAGGCCGGCGTCTTCGGGGTCCTGTCTCGTGTCCCGAGGATGTAGTCCTTGTAGCTCTCGGCGCCTCGTGCCTCCGGCGGCATCTGGCTGTCGTCGAAACCCACGCAGTGCGTCTTCACGAACGCGGCGTCGTACAGCCCCTCGGCGATCATGACGTGGGCCATCGCCGACATCATCGCGGCGTCGGTGCCTGGCCGGATCGGGATCCACTCATCGGCAAGCGCCACGGCGCTCAGCGTCATCCGCGGGTCGATGCAGACGATGCGGGCGCCCTTCTCGCGCGCGTGGCGGAGGAAGTACTCCGTGTTCGTGCCGTCACGCATCTCGCTCGGGTTCCATCCCCACATGAGGACGTACTTCGAGTTGACCCAGTCCCGGCGCTGGTTCCCCGTGACGGTCGTCCCGTACACGGTGGCCGTGGCGGTCGCCATGCACGCCCACGAGTAGTTGTTGTACTGGCCGAGCGAGCCGCCGAAGAGGTTCATCAGCCGGAGCGCGGTCTGGCGGCCGTTGGTCTGGTTGTAGCTCCCCGTCCCGTACGGCACAAGCAGCGCAGCGTTGCCGTACGTCTTGCGAATGCGGATGAGTTGCGCGGCGACCGTGTCGAGCGCTTCGTCCCAGCTGATACGCTCGAAGGTCCCGCCGCCGCGCGGGCTGGTGCGCCTCAGTGGATGCACCAGGCGATCGGCATGGTACTGGCGTCCGCGGTAAGCCCGCCCCCGGATGCAGGCGCGCAGCTGGGGGTTCTCGATCGTGTCCGCCGGCCGGTCGTCGGTATCGATGCGGACGATGACGCCGTCCGTGATGTGGAGCGTCAGCAGGCAGCGGCCGCCGCAATTGTGCGATGGGCAGCCGGCCCGGACGATGCGGGTGCCGGCGGCCGACGCCGGATCGAGGCGGGCGGCGGACGTCACGCTGGCGGGAAGCCAGTCGAGCGCGAGGGGCGACAGCACCGACGTGCCGGCGAGCGCACTCCACTTGAGGAAGCAGCGGCGGCTCGGCTTGTGGCGCGCATCGGCGGCAGACATGGGCGGCTCCCTATTCTGCACCTGATCGCGGAGCGGGCGGAAACGCGCGGCCGCGCGGCGGGCGATGGTCCGCCGGACGATGCCGCCAGCTCGTCAACAGCAACCGCGGGCGCCCGACGTGCGACCAGACTCACGACGGCGAACCTGCTAACCGCCCATCTGCCACGCCTTGATGGCCTCGAAGGGGTGTATGAGCATGATGATGTTCAGCGTCAGGTTGTCCCGGATCCAGAGGCCGACCGCCAGCTCCAGCGCGACCGCCAGCACGACTGTCGCCCAGACGGGCAGCCGCCTCGCCAGGCCGAACCCAACCGCGCACACGAGCACGTCACTGGCGGAGTTGATGACGCTGTCCCCGTAGTAGTCGAGCGAGATCGTGATTGCCCGGTAGCGGTCGATGATGTAGCTCGTGTTCTCGATGACCTCCCACGAGGCTTCCACAAGGATGGCCAGCACGAACCGAACGCTCGCCGGCCGCCGCCGCGCCACGAGCCACAGCGCCGCGTAGAACAGGAAGCCGTGAATGAGGTGAGAGAAGGTGTACCAGTCCGTGAGGTGCTGCGAGTTCTCCGCACTCAGAACGATGCCGTGCCACAGCTTGACGTAACCGCAGGTGCAGATGGGCACCCGGCCCATAGCCAGCAGGATCGCGGCCTGGACGGCGACTATCGCGCCGGCCGCCAGCAATGCCTGCCGCACCGTCTGGCGCTCACGCCCCGTCATCTCCAGAGCCTACGTCGGCAGCTTCAGTCGGTTCGGCAGCGCGCCGAAATCGTAGTACTGGTGCGTGATGCCGCTGTCGGTCACGGTGAAAACGCGGATGCCGGATTTGTCCCCCTTCGACGGACGGCTGATCGGGCCGGTTGTGATCATCTCGAGATCGCCGTCGCGCGCGAGCGCACTGTAGTGGAGGTGTCCCGCAATCACGGCCCGCACGCCTGCGCTCTTGAACAGGTTGAGGTACTTCGCGCGCACCTCGGTCGCGATGTTGAAGTACGAGTCCGGCTCGGCGGGGTCCTTCATGAACCAGGGGTGGTGTTGAAAGACGACGATGTGCCGTGCGCCGTCGCGCCGCGCCTGATCGAGCTCCTTGTGGAGCCACTGCTCCTGCGCGGCGAGCTCGTCGGGGACCTCCTTCGGCGCGGCGATGATGTTGGAGTTGAGCACGATGCCGACGAAGCCGCCGCGCCGGATCACGTACCGATCCGGGCCGAACAGCTTCGTGTACGCCGCGATTGTCTCCTTCGTCGGCGTGTTGCCGACGTCGTGGTTCCCGGCCACGCTGTAGAGCGGAATCGCAGGATCAAGCTTCGACACAAGCCGCTGGTACTCGGCAAGCTGAGTGGGATCACCGATCTTGTTGACGAGATCGCCGGTCATGATGACAAACGCCGGGCGCAGGCGGTTGACCGTAGCGACCGCGAACTCCAGGTTCGCGGATTCCTGGGCGAAGTCGGCGTCCGAGGTCGTGGCGCCGAGCTGCGGATCGGTGAGCTGGATGAAGAAGAACGGCTCGGAGGCTGGAACGGCGCCCGGCACCTGCGGCGGCGCCAGCGCGAGCGTGGCTGCCGTCGCGGCTGCAGACAGGACAGCGGCAAGAGTCAGCAGGAATCGTTTCACTGGGGCCTCCTTGGGCCGCGTGCATGTCGCGGCCGTCCCGATCATGCCGCACCGCGGTCAGTCAGACAACGTCGCAGCCCGTCGTGCAGCTCGCGGATCCGATCGTGCCAGGGGATGGCACCCTCGATCGTGAGCTCCTTCTCCTCATCGCCCAGCCGGTGCGTGATCGCGACGGCCAGGTTCAGCCCTACCCGGGCGAGCCGGACGTGGGTGATGTTGGTCACGGGGATGTCAAAGTGCACCTTCCCTCGCTTGCGGCTGAACAGCAGACGCGAGATATGAGGGTCCCAGACGCCGTACAGCCTGAGGTTCGTCAGCGTGACCTTCATCAGGTTCCACTTGGTCCACGTCCAGAGGCTGGGCGCGCCGAAGGCGACGCCGAACCCTCGAGTCGGCAGACTGACAAGGACCTGCTCGGTTGGACGCTCCTCGCCCGGCATGAGCCGCAACATTTGCACAAGGGCGCGCGCGGGTCAAGACGGACGGAGCCGGTCTGACCGAGCCGGCCGGGTTCGATCCGTGCAGGCGCTTGACGCGCCCTGCGGGGCTGCGTATCTTCCCGACGACAGGTCGCGCAGGAATGCGCCTCGGACAGCGGGAGGGCGAACTGTGGCTGATTCCGTCCGGCGGGGCTTGTGGCTGCTGCCGATCCTGGTCTGCGCCACATTGATCGGCTGCGGGGGAACGAGCGAGCCCGGGGCTGAAGTCGAAGAGAACGACGATCAGGACGCCGCCGGAGCCGGCCCCGCCGGCGAGCCGCAGCAGCGGTCCGGCACGCAACCTGGTCCGACCGTGAGGATCTTCGAGCGGATCCGTGAGCCCCGCGAAGGGGCGTTCACGATGCTGATTCCGCAGGGATGGATCGCCGAGGGCGGCGTCTTCCGCGTGGATCCCACGGCGGCCGGCGGGCCCGCGCAGTCGATCGAGGCCAAGCTCGACATGGCCGTCAAGCGCGACGCCGCCGGAACGGTCATGAGCCGCGCGCTGCCCGACATGCGGTACATCGACATGCGGTATTCGCCGGCGGGCCAGATGGGGCTGTTCCCTCCCGGCAGCAACTACAGCGGCATGCTGGTCGCGGTCTTCCCGGGGGCGGCGAACTTCACCGTGCGGACGGCCTTCCCGTACGCCCATCCGCAGGCCGCGAACGTCTCGGTCACCTACAGTGCGCCCGCGCCGGAGCTTGCCCGGCGCTTCCAGCAGTCGCTGGCGAGCCTGCCGCTGCCGGCGCCGCCATCCTGCGATGCGGCCGCGGTGGCATTCGCGTACGACGAGGGGGGCATCCGCTACAAGGAGGTCTGGTCGGCCGTCCTCATCAACTGGGGGCAGGTGGCTGCGGGCATGTGGGAGAACCGCGAGACGCGGTTTATGCGCGCGCCGGAGGCCGAGTTCGATGCCTGGGTGCCGACGTTTGCCGCCATGCAGGCCAGCCTGCAGGTCAACCCGCAGTGGCTGATCGGCGAAATCAGGGGCCAGGCGGCGCGCGCGAACACCGTGATCCAGGTCCAGCAGGACATCCAGCGGATCGAGCGCGAGATCGTCGAGAACCGGCAGCGGATCAACAGCGAGATCCAGAACTCCATGTATCTCAACCTCACCGGGCAGGAGGATTACCGGAATCCGTTCACGGGCGAGTACGAGACGCGGCCGCTCGAGCTCGGGAAGTACCGCTGGATCAACGATCTCGGCCAGGAGATCTACGCCGACCGCGACACCTACGACCCCAACAAGGACGTCAACGTCTACCACCACAACTTCAGACGCAGCGAGCCGCGGAAGTAGGGCGTGCGGCGGCGGCCGCAGCAGCAACTCGGCGGTTGACGCGAAACCCGCTCGGCGCCCGCCGCGGCTTGCTACAATGGCAGGACGGCCGATCGTCGACCGACTTCATCCAAGGAGACAGGCCATGGGCGTGCTTGACTTCATCAAGGGCGAGCTCATCGACATCATCGAGTGGACCGACGACTCGCGCGACACGCTGTCGTACCGGTTCCCCGACGAGGACAAGGCCATCAAGAACGGCGCGCAGCTCATCGTCCGCGAGTCCCAGACCGTGCAGTTCATGTACCTCGGGGAGTTCGGGGACACGTTCGGCCCGGGCAAGCACACGCTCGCGACAGACAACATCCCCGTGCTGACGAGGCTCAAGTCGTGGAAGTACGGCTTCAACTCGCCGTTTAAGGCGGACGTCTACTACCTCAACACGCGGCTCTTCACGGGCAACAAGTGGGGGACGTCGAACCCGATCATGGCGCGCGATGACGACTTCGGCATCGTCCGGCTGCGCGCCTTCGGCACCTACGACTTCAAGATCGTGGAGCCGAAGTTGTTCCTGAAGGAGGTTGCCGGCTCCGACCAGAACTTCCGCCTCGAGGAGTTTGCCGACACGATGCGGTCGCGCATCGTGAGCGTGTTCAGCGACGCGCTGGCCTCGTCTCATGTGCCGGTGCTCGATGTGGCGACGCGTTTCACCGAGCTGGGCGAGGCGCTGCTGCCGCTCATCAACCCGGTCGTCGGAGCGAAGTACGGCCTGGAGATCACGAGCTTCATCCTCGAGAACGTGTCGGTGCCGCCCGAGGTCGAGCAGGCCGTCGACAAGCGGTCGAGCATGGCGGCCATCGGCAACCTCAACGAGTTCGTGAAGTACCAGATGGGCAAGGGCATGGAGACGGGCACGGCCGGGGGCGCCGGCATGGCAGCCGAGCTGGCGGTCGGCTTCGGGATTGCGCAGCAGATGATGCAGCAGGGGCTGGGACCGGGCGGCGCGCCGGCGGCAAAGGGCGGGATGCCGACGGCGGGAGCGGGCGCTGGAGCAGCCCCCGCAGCCGAGCTGCTGACGCCGGCCGACGTGGCGCGCGTGCTGAACGTGACGGAAGCCGACGTCATGGCGGTCATCGGCTCCGGCGAGTTGAAGGCGAAGAAGATCGGGGCGAGCTACCGGGTGACGCGGCCCGCCCTCGACGCGTACCTCTCCCAATAGACCAGGGGTGGGGGGGGGGGGGGGGGGCGGCCCCCCCCCCCCCCCCAAAAAACGAAAAAAACAACGCGGGCAGACCCAACCAACCCCACCGCCCCCCCAGGCGAGGAGGGAAATCCACCGAACCGGGGGGGGGGCCTCCCCCCCCCCCCCCCCCAAACACAAACAACAACACCCCCCCCCCCCCCCCCCCCCCCCCCCCACCCCTCACGAGAGCCGCAGATGAGCGAGGTCATCGCGCGCGAGAAACACCCCTGCCCGGCCTGCGGCGCCCAGGCCGAGTGGCACGCGGCCAGCCAGCGCCTCGTGTGCCCGTTCTGCGGAACCGAATCGCCTTACGAGATCGACAGGAACACCGGCCAGATTCAGGAAATCGATCTCGTCGCCACGCTGCGGACGATTCCCGAAGCCCTCCGCGGCTGGCAGACCGAGCGCCGCAGCGTGCAGTGTCAGAGCTGCAAGGCGGTGATGGTCTACGACCCGGCGCGCGTCGGCCAGAACTGCGAGTTCTGCGGGTCGCCGGCCCTTGTCGATTACCAGGAGATCAAGTCGCCGATCCGTCCCCAGAGCCTCCTGCCCTTCAAGATCTCGCAGACGGCAGTCCGCGACCTGATGAAGCGCTGGTACGCCGGGCGGTGGTTTGCACCCGGCGCGCTCAAGCGAAAGGCGCTCGTCGACCAGATCAAGGGGCTCTACGTGCCGTACTGGACCTTCGACGCGCAGGTCCAATGCCCCTGGGAGGCCGAGGCCGGTTACTACTACTACGTCAAGGAGGAGTACCGGGACAAGGACGGCCGGCCGCAGGTGAGGCAGGTGCGGAAGGTCCGCTGGGAGCACGCGTCCGGCCAGATCTCGCACTTCTTCGACGATGAGCCGGTGCCGGGCACGAAGGGGGTGGATCGGAGCCTGCTTAAGAGCGTCGAGCCGTTTCCGACAAAGGACCTGGTTCCCTACGACACGGCGTACCTCTCGGGGTACGTGGTCGAGCACTACCAGGTCGTGCTCGTGGATGCCGCCAAGCAGTCGCGCGACGCGATGCACGCCAAGCTGATGGCACTCTGCTCGCAGCAGGTGCCGGGCGACACGCAACGGGACCTGCGGATCTTCCCGGAGTACTCCGGCGAGACGTTCAAGCACGTTCTCGTGCCGGTGTGGCTGCTGACGTACACGTACGGCTCGAAGGTCTTCCAGGTGGTCGCAAACGGCTACACGGGCAAGATTGCCGGACGCTACCCGAAGAGCCCGTGGAAGATCCTCGCGGCAGCCCTCGTCGCGCTGGCGGTCATCCTGCTCATCGTCGTCCTCACGCAGCGTTCGTGAGCAGCGCCCTGAACTCCTCCTCCCCGAGCGTCTCGACCTCCAGCAGCCGCTTCGCGATCTGGTCGACCGTGCCCTTCTTCTCCTCCAGCAGCGTCAGCACCCGGTCGTACCGGCCCTTGATGATCCGGGTGATCTCCTCGTCGATGTACTGCTGCGTCGATTCGGAGTACTCCCGCTGGCCGGCGGCCGCCTCCACGCCGAGGAACATCGGACTTCGCTGCGAGGGCAGCACGACGTTGCTGAACTTCTCGCTCATCCCATAGTCGCTGATCATCTTGCGGGCGATGTCCGTCGCGCGGTTGATGTCGTTCGATGCGCCGGTTGAAATCTCGCCGAAAAAGACCTGCTCGCTGGCACGGCCTCCGAGCAGGACGTCAATCTTGCCGAGCAGTTCGGCCTCCGTCAGCAGGAACCGATCCTCGGTCGGCAGCTGGATGGTGTATCCCAGGGCCCCGATGCCACGGGGGATGATTGAGATCTTGTGGACCGGATCGGCGCCCGGGGTGAACGCCGCAACCACCGCATGCCCCGTCTCGTGGTAGGCAACGATCCGCCGCTCCTTCTCGTTCAGCAGCCGGTTCTTCTTCTCGAGTCCAGCAACGATGCGCTCGATGGCGTCGTCGAAATCCTTCGGGAGGATGCGGTCCCGGCCGGCGCGGACCGCCCGGAGCGCGGCTTCATTGACGATGTTGGCGAGGTCGGCGCCCGTAAAACCCGGCGTCCCCCGGGCGACCTTTTCCAGGTCCACGGAGGCATCCAGGTTCACCTTTCGCGCGTGGACCTTCAGGATGTCGGCGCGGCCCTTGAGGTCCGGCCTGTCGACGAGCACCTGGCGGTCGAAGCGGCCCGGCCGGAGGAGCGCAGGATCGAGGATCTCCGGCCGGTTGGTCGCAGAGAGGATGATGACGCCGGATCGCGAGTCGAAGCCGTCCATCTCGACGAGCAACTGATTGAGGGTCTGCTCGCGTTCGTCGTTTCCGCCGAGCGTGACGCCGCGGCTCTTGCCGATGGCATCGAGCTCGTCGATGAAGACCAGGCAGGGGGCCTTCTCGCGGGCCTGCTTGAAGAGGTCGCGGACTCGAGCCGCTCCAACGCCGACGAACATCTCGACGAAGTCGGCGCCGCTGATCTTGAAGAAGGGGACTTTGGCTTCGCCGGCCACCGCCTTCGCGAGCATGGTCTTACCGGTGCCGGGAGGACCGACCAGGAGCACGCCCTTGGGGATCGTGCCGCCGACCGCCTCGTACTTTTTCGGGTTCTTGAGGAAGTCGACGACCTCAATCAGCTCCGCTTTCGCCTCGTCGACGCCCGCGACGTCCTGGAATGTGACGCCCGTATCACCTTCGGCGACGAGCTTCGCGCGGTTCGCGCCGAACGACATGACACCCTGGCCCGGGCTTCCGATCCGCTTGCTGAGGAGGTTCCACAAGAACACCATGAGGGCAATCGGCAGAACCCACGACAAGATGGTCCCCAGCCACGTGTTGTCGGCCTGGGCGACCGCGTAGTACTCGATGCCCTTCTTGTCCATGAGCGGGATGAGGTCCTGATCGGTTGTCCGGACTGCGCGAAACGTCTCGGGCGCCTCCGCCTTCGGGTCGCGGCTCAGACGTGCCTTGTTGTAGGCATCAAGCTCGGCCCGAGTCATCGAGTAGCCGGTCAGGTACTTCTCGCCGATCTCGATCCGCCGGATTTCGCCGGACTCGATCCTCGCCTTGAAGCTGCTGTAGTCGATCGGCTCAATCTGGGGGCGCAGGAGGACGGTGTTGACGAGCAAGAGCGCGACAAGCGTGACGAGGAAGTACCACAGGGAGAACCGGAACTGCTTGGGGCTCATGGGCTTGAAGAGCGGGTCGTTCTTCTTGATCCCCGGCTCTTCCTTCTTCTTCTCCCGGGCCTGCAGGACTTCCTTGCCTTCGTCGTTGGCAGCCATCCGCCCCTCCGTCGGTGTCGGGTCTCATGTCACCCTACTACGGATTCGTGAGTGCGCGAGTGTGTTTCACCGAAATGAGTCCCGACCCCTATTTCCTGGGCGCGTTCAGACGGAAGGACCAGCGGAGGACGTACCGCCACTTCTGGTACTCGTCCCCTCCGCTGCGCTCCTTCGCACCTTCCAGGCGCAGTGTCCCCGGCTTGACGAGGTAGGCGTCCCTTTCCGATGTGATGGTTGCGGCCCTCGGGCTCTCGCGGGTGTTGTAGGTGCGCGTGATCACGAGTGGTTGGCCACGATAGGGTCGTGCAGGGTCGATCGTCGTAGCGACGGTCTGGCCCTGCAGCAAGCCTTTCATCAAGAAGCTGTACGACTCTTCCTTCGGCCAGCCGTATTCGAGCACGCAGTCCACCTCGCCCGCGGCCTCGGTGTCCCGGTACTCGGTCCAGCCTGGCGGGTGCTGGGTTCCGTCATCGGGGTTGCCGACTTCAGAGACCTGGACCTGCGCGGAGACTCTGCAGGGGAACCGGTACTTCCGGTCAAAAGCCCCGAATCGGACCCTGCCGGTAATCGTCTTCCTGTAGTCTTGATCGTAGTGGGCAGGTCCCCGGACCTGGCGGCCATTCCAACCGGAAGCCGGCATGCAGTTCGTGACCGGCTGTCTGGAGGCTGCTGCCGCCGGTCTGGTGAGCCAGCCCGGCTCTTCGGGCTTCTGCGTCACCGCCGGCCGTGACGCGAGAGTCTGCCGTAGTGCTCAGCCTTCGACCGCCTCGGTCTCGTGAGTCTCGGCGGCCGGAAGCGCCATCGTCAGCAGCGCACCAGCGAGCGGCAGGAGCGCGACAACCTGCAGCGCGGTTGCCAGGCCGATGGCGTCACCCGCCAACCCGACGAGCGGCACAGCCATGCCGCCGACGCCCCACGCCACGCCCAGCATCAGCGACGAGACAGCGCCGGTAGCCACGGGTGCGATCGCATGCGCGTAGGAGATGTTCACCGGGAGCGTGGATCCGAGGAAGAAGCCACCCGCCACAAGCACGGGCAGAGCCAGCGTGCCTGGCAGCCACAACGCGCCCGCAAGCAGTGGAGCGGATATCGCCAGTGTGCCCGCAATCACGCGCCGCGCACCGAGTCGGTCGGCGAGCGGCCCGCCGAGCAGCCCGCCGAGGCTCCCTGCGACAAGGTAGGTAGTCACAGCCAGGCCAGCCTGGGCCACCGACATGCCCCGCCTCGTCATCAGCACCGGCAGGAAGACCGATAGTCCGATGGCCGCGATGGTGCGGATGACCACGACCGACCAGAGCAGCGCGAGCGGTTTCGCATAGGGCCGCAACGCGGAGAACCCGGTACCGCCGGCGCTGTGGGAAAGCCGGATTTCGGGTACGTGGCGGCGCAGGCCCGCGAGCACGGCGACGCCAGGCAGAGCGAGCAGCGGCGTCCACGCGATGCCAACGTACTGCGCCCAGACCGAGAAGATCGTCGGCGCGATGCCGTTGCCGATCGCCCCGCCCGTCACGTGCACGGACATCGCCGTGTTGCGCCGATCACCGCCGACGCGGTTGACCAGGGCGGCCGCCGTGGGGTGAAACGCGGCGCTGCCCAGGCTGCCGACGACGAGGATGATGCCGAGCATCAGGGCCGAGGTGGCAAGGCCGGCGAGGCTCAGCGCGACGACCGCCACAACGGGTCCGATGACCGCGAGGACGCGAGGTCGCCAGCGATCGGCAAGCGGCCCGAAGACGAGCTGCGCAACAGATCCTGCAAGCTGGAGCGCCATCGCCAGCACACCGGCCGTGGCGAGCGAGAGGTCAAGTCGATGGATGAAGATCGGCAGCAGCGGCGCGTAGATGTTGCCGAAGATGTCGACGACGAGGTGTGTGCCCGAGAGTGCGAGGACTGCGGGCGGGATCGAGGGTTGTCTCACGGTCTGTGCGCCGGGCGGACGCGGTGGCCCGCGCGGCACGAACAATCTCACCATGATACTGCAGGCGGCTCGTCAGCGCGCCGAGGCGGGCCGGGACTTTTTCCCCGGCCCCTTAGGACAAGGGCACGTTCATCTTACGCTGCATGTCCCGGAACCGCGGGTCGTCGAACAGCGGCTCCATGAAGACCTGCCATTCCTTGCTGAACAGCCACGGCGTCCAGATGTGGTGGGGTTCGTAGCTAAGCCACTTGAACGCCTCGTCCTTATCCCCCAGCACGGCGTGCAACGTCCCGCGCCACAGCGCCGTCCAGGCTGTGGTGGGACGCTTGTGTAGCTCAGCCAGCATCTGGCGTGCCTCGGCCGTCCGGCCAACCCGGGCGTACATGGCACCTGCCGCCCAGCGCCAGCTCGGAGCGGCCTCCCCAGCCTGCTGCATGGCTCCGACGGCCTTGTCCCACTGCCCCTGGTCGGCATACGTCAAGCCCTGCACGAAGTAGCTCGGCGGGAACTTCGGGTTGAGCTCGATGGCCTTCTTCGTTTCTGCGATCGCCAGATCAGGCTGGCCGTTCCATCGGTACAGCTCTCCTAGCCAGGCTGTCATCAGCGGATTCAGCGGATCCGCTTCCCGCGCCCTGATGTGCTCCGCGATCGCTTCCTGAATCTGCCCCTGGAGCACGAGGTACCATGCCAGGTGGTAATGCGCCATCGCGAAGCTCGGGTTCAGGTCAATCGCGCGCTTGAGGGTTGCGATGCCCACGGGCCAGTCCCACTCGATGTATCCCTTGATCGCGCCCATCGCGAAGACAGCCTGGGGAAGCGCGCCGTCGAGCTCGATGGCTGTCCGCGCCGCTGCTCGTGCGCGCGTCAGGGCATCCTCCGGCGGATCCGCCCCATGCAAGAGCGTGAGGTAGCCGTCAGAAAGCCCGGCGTACGCCAGAGGATCTGTGGGATCGAGCTCGACCGCCTGATGAAGGTACTCCATGCCTTTCGCGAGCCCGTCCGGCGTCGATTGGCTCAAGAAGAAGGACCCTTTTGTGTAGGCTTCCCAGACCTTTGGGTTCACCTGACGGTCCATGCGGGCCACCGTCTGCTCGTCTGCCGGCGACAGCGTGCCCTTGATGGCCTGGGCCACCGCGCGGGCAATGTCAGCTTGCAGCGACAGGACGTTCGTCAAGGGGCGTTCGTAGCGCTCACTCCACAGCCGTTGCTGGGTGGCCGCGCTGATCAACATGGCAGTCACGCGCACGAGATCGCCCTCACGCGCGACCGATCCGTTCACGACGCTGTCCACGCCCAACTCCCGGGCGATCTGCGCGATTGGCTTCGGGTTCGCGGCATACCGTTCCGTCGACGACCGCGAGATCACGCGCAGCGCCGTCCCGCCGACCCTCGCGAGGTCGTCGATCAGTGTGTCGGTCAGGCCGTCCACAAAGTACTGCTGCCCGGGATCGCCGGAGAGGTTCTCGAGCGGTAGTACGGCAAGCGCATGCCGTGTCGGCGTCACGGTGACGTCTGGACGTCTCTGCCACGACACGCCGAGGATGATGCCCACGGCCACCGCAAGAAGTACGACGGCGGCCGCGGCGACGACCATCCAGTGCCGTCGTGTCCAGCCTCCTCGGGCCACCCGGGGGAGCGGCAGTGCGGTGCCCGATTGCACCGCTTCCAGCGCGGCGTGCACCTCGCTCGCGCGCCGATACCGCTGCCCCGGCTCCTTCCGCAGACAGTGCTCGACAACCGCCTGCAGCTCGGCCGGCACGCTCGCCGGCAGCGGCGGCGGCGCCTGGCTCAGGATTGCCGAGCTCAACTCAAACGGCGTCGCCCCCTGGAAGGGCCGTTTGCCGGTGGCCATCTCCTGGAGCATCACGCCGAGCGCCCAGACATCGCTGCGCGTGTCGGCCGGCTCTCCTCTCAGCTGCTCCGGCGCCATGTACGGCAGCGTCCCGACGACCATCCCCGGCACCGTCAGCGAGGCTGGCGCCTGCGTCATGCTCGTCGCCTCCAGCATCTCGTCGTGGCCGACCTGCCGCGCCAAGCCGAAGTCGAGCACCTTCAGCCGCCCGTCCGGCGTCACGATCGCATTGGCGCTCTTCAGGTCGCGGTGGACGATGCCGTGCTCGTGCGCGTGCGCCACGGCGTCGGTGAGCTGCAGCCCGTAGCGCAGCAGCTCGTCCTGGCGCAGCGGCCCCTCCGCCAGCCGTGCGCTGAGCGGCTGCCCTTCGACCAGCTCCATCGCGATGTAGGCCTGGCCTTCCGTTTCGCCGACCTCGTGGATTGTGCAGATGTGAGGATGATTCAGCTTCGAGGCCGTGCGAGCCTCACGGAGTAGACGGGCGCGGGCGGTGGCGTCCTGGAAGCTCAGGGCCGGGAGGACCTTCAGGGCGACATCGCGCTCGAGTTGCTCGTCTCGCGCGCGATACACCTCCCCCATCCCGCCGGCGCCAATCCGCTCGACGATGCGAAAGTGCCCGAGCCGCTGGCCGATCATGAGCCCCGACCCCTCTACTTCTTCCGCTTGGCCGACCACGCGACGGTGCCCATCCCGCCGAAATCGACCGCCCCTTTGATGGTGTTGCCATCGACCTTGCCGGTGTAGGTCAGGACGAACTGTTGCCCTCCCGCGTCGATGGTGATCGTGAAGGCGACCTCGTTCCCTTTGACCGTGCCGGACAGCGGCACCTCGCCGGCCTGGCCGACGTGCGTCCCGGTAAGCTTCTCGCCCTCCTGCTTGTAGGTAGCCACGGAGGTCGCGTTTATCTCCGGGGACTCAATGGTCGACTCCCAGACGCCGGTAATGTCGATCTTCTGCGACCCCGGCTGGCCCTGCCCCAGGAGCCCGGCCGACGCGACGGCGAGCACGAGCGCGGCGACGAACATCAGTCTCTTCATGGCATCCTCATGGGGGTCACAGCTGTGAGAAAACTGTCAGTTCAAGATGTGACCCCAATCATGCCGCGTAGTTCAGCACCGCAACGAAGTGGCACACGGTTCCAGCCATCACGAAGAGGTGCCAGACGAAATGGACGTATCGCAGGCGGTCGGCTGCATAGAAGGCCACGCCGGCCGTGTAGGCGATGCCCCCCGCCAGCAGCCACACGAGGCCCGGCGCGGGCATTCTCATCCAGAGCGGCCGGATCGCAATCAGCGCCACCCACCCCATGCCCACGTAGAGGCACGTCGACAGCACGGGGAACCGCGTGCCGGCAACGGCCTTGAGGGTGATGCCCAATACGGCCAGGCCCCAGACGAGGCCAAACAGAGTCCACCCCCATCCGCCCCGCAGCACCCCCAGCGTGAACGGCGTGTACGTGCCGGCGATCAGAATGAAGATGGAAGCGTGATCGAGCACCCTGAAGACCCGCTTCGCGCGGGTGCGCGGCAGGGCGTGGTACAACGTGGAGGTGAGATACAGCAGCACCATCGCCGCGACGAACACGCTGGCTCCGACGACTGTCGCGGCATCACCCTGCCTGACGGCAGAAACGACGAGAAACGGGGAGGCAGCGAGCGCCGCGATCAAGCCGACACCGTGGCTGACGCTGTTGGCGATCTCCTCGCCCAGTGACTGATGACGGTCCGTGTCATCCGGGGTCAGGTCTTGAATCCCTGCTTTCTTCACGTCTGGCACGCATATGCGGCCTCTGGAAGAAGTCAGTCCCCCGATTTCGGCCATCTTTCACGCCTCTGCTGGACGTCCACGGTGCCGGACGTGAGAATAGCGATGATTCAAGACCTGACCCCTCTTGCTTACTGCGGTTTGCGCGGCAGCTTCTCCTCACGATTCGCCGCCAGGTACGCAAAACCCGCCACGATGGTCGCCATCTGTATGTTGTCGCGCGGCTGCAGGCGCTCGTAGTAGTCCATGTTCGTGTGGTGCGTGATCGTGCTGTACTCGATCGGATCCTGGATGAACTGGAAGCCAGGCAGCCCCACCGAATCGAACGACTGGTGATCCGTGCCGCTCGTGTTCCGCGTGGTCACGGTGGTCATCCCCAGGCTCCTGAACGGCTCGATCCACTCCCGGAAGATCGGCACGACAGCCTCGTTCCCCTGGGTGTAGATGCCGCGCAAGGCGCCTGTGCCGTTGTCGATGTTGAAGTAGACGGAGAACTTCGCATGTTCCGGCTTCAGCTGGAGCGGCCCCTGCGCCCCACTCCCCCCACCCGCGCCGCGCTCACCACCCGGCGCGGCGGCCGCTCTGCCCGGCGCACCTGCCGCAGCGCCCGGCACCGCCTGCCGCATCGCGTAGTGCGCCGCCACGTACTCACGCGATCCGATCAGCCCCTGCTCCTCCGCCCCCCACAGACCGATGCGCACCGTGCGGCGCAGCGGCACCCCAGTCGCCTTCAGGATCCGCATTGCCTCCATCATCGCCGCCGTGCCGTTCCCGTTGTCGGCCGCGCCGGTTGCCGCGTGCCACGTGTCGAAGTGCCCGCCGATCAGAACCACCTCGTCCGCCTTGTCGGTGCCGGGGATCTCACCCACGACGTTGAAAACCTGGGGATTCGGATAGTACGTGTTCCTGATGTCCGCCTCGAGCGTCACCGGGATGTTCTTGGCGAGGATACGGGCGATCCGCCCGTAGTGCTCGGCTGCAATGACGATGGCCGGCAGCGTCGCGGCCGGGTCGTTCGTGCGGGATCCACTGATGGTGTAGAGACCGTGGCCGCGCGGCGCCGTCGAGAGCGTCCCAAGCACGCCCTCAGCCCGGAAGAACTCGTTCCTCACGTTGGCAGCTCCCCCGCGCCCGCCGCCCGGTCCCTGCGGCTGAGGCTGTCCTGCGGCCGCAGGCGGCCCCTCCGAGCGCTGGCCCGGCCCGGCCGCCGCCCGCCCTCCACCTGGTGCCGCGACGCCAAACTCAGCTTGGGCCTGCGGCCCCTCCATCGCCGCCAACTGCTCGGCCGTGTAGCGCGTTGCAGACGCCTGCCAGTACGCCGCCACATCGGGCGCTGCTTGCGTCATGACCCACTTGCCCTTCAACTTCCCTTTGTACGGCGCAAGCCCCTCGCCGGTCGTCGCCGTCACGAGCACGACCTCACCCGTCACAAGGCCGTTCGTCCCCGGCGTCCACGCGGTCGGCGTCCCTGGAATCGCAAACCGCTCCGGTGTGACCGCCGCAAGATAGAACTTGTCGTTCGTCCAGCCACGCTCGAAACCGCTGCGATTCGTAAACGGCTCCATCCTGATGTTGACCAGGCCCCACTCCTTCAGCTTGCCCATCACCCAGTGCGCGGCCTTCTCGATGCCGGGGGATCCGGTCAGGCGCGGAGCATACACGTCGGAAAGCCAGCTGTTCAGCTCCATCACCTGGGATCGCTGCAACCCTTCGGCCTTGATCTTGTTGATATCGGCGTAGTTGATCTTCTCGCCCTGCGCGACAAGCGGCACGACAGCCAGCAGGATTGCCAGCGCCAGCACGGACTGGAAGTGTCTCTTCATGCCATCCTCATGGGGTCACATCTTGAACCAACAGTCCCTTCACGCCTCTGGCACCGCACGGACCGCTGTACCTCAACCGCCAGCCGGCGTTTCTACCACGCTCCCGCGTGATCCGCAAGCTCCCGCGTGCAACTCGCGCACCGTGCGGACGATGTCATCGGCGACGCGCGGCGAGTTCATGATGAAGGTGTGGAGCGCCGGAACGAGAACCGGACGCTCCAGCCCCCTCACCTCCGTCTCCGTCACCGCCAGAAGCCCGTCGTTCGGCTCGACGCCAAACGGCGACCATCGCCCGCGAGGACCCGACGTGCCGGCGTAGATCCTCGTCGGCACAGCCGGCACCGGCAGCGCGGCCATGAAGGCCCCATCGGCCAGCAGCTGCCCCATCTCCCCCACCAGGAACCGGTACAGACGGCGCCGGCCGAAGCACAGCGCCGCCCGACACGCCGTGGCGGGAGGTGCTAGGAAGAAACACGCCGCAGGCGGGTGCGCGCCAAACGCCGGCAACGCCGCCCGGATCAGCACCGTCCCCAGCGAGTGTCCGACCAGAATGTACGGATCATCTCCCACGCGTCGCTGCACCTGCCCAACTAGGCGCGCGACGCACGGCTCGAACCGTTCGAAGGTGGCGGAGTAGCCGAAGAAGGACAGGCGAAACTGCCGCGCATGGAGCCGCGCGGCCAGCACGAGGAGCGAGGCAGGCGTGCGAAGCAGGCCGTGGATCAGGACAACCCTCATGACGCCATCCGCGCGGTCGGTGCAGGACGGGGGTTCCAACCTTCTTGTACTACATGCGCGGCCAGCCGCGAAAGAACCCGACCGCCCCGTGCGAGCCCCGCCCGGAGGCGCCTTCGGCACGTCGGGCCGCCCCGATCCGCCGGGCCAGGCAACTTTCCCGGCCCGCCGCTCGTCTATCCCGTTGTAGCAGAGGAGCGGTGCCATGAAGGCGATTCGCTGGATCTTCGTTTGTGCCGTGCTCGTGGCCGGCTGGCCAACCCCCATGGCAGCTGACCAGACCGAAACCGAGCGTGTCCACAAGGTTGTGGCGCTCGCTCCGGGTGGCACCGTCAGGCTGCACAACTTCTCCGGGCGCGTCACAATCACGGGCACCGATCGCAACGAGGTCGTCGTGGACGCGGTGCGCAAGGCAACAAAGGACCGGCTCGAGCGGATCAAGCTGGACGTCTCCTCCTCCGGCAACACCGTGACGATCGAGGCCAACAAGAAGGAACGCGCCCTGATTGGTCTGCTTGGCAACAACGTGGTCGAAACGGACTTCGAGATTCAGGTGCCGCGGCGGAGCACGCTCGACGTCAATGTGTTCAGCAGCCCGGTCTCGGTAACCGGCGTGTCGGGGTCCCATCTGGTCCGGTCCTTTTCGGGCAGGCTCGAGCTAACGGACATCGCGGGCACCGTCTCGGCCAAGACGTTCAGCGGCAGGATCCGCGTCGGGCTCGTCGGCGTGGACCGGCCGGATCTGGAACTGACGACCTTCAGCGGCGGGATCGAGGTCCGCATGCCCTCGGCTGTGCAGGCGAAACTCGACTTCGACTCCTTCAGCGGCGATCTCACGAGCGACCTGCCGCTGACGCTCGACAGCAAGCACGGCCATCGCCTGCTCGCGCGGATCAACGCCGGGGATCGGCCCGGCGGAACCTCTTCCGGGGCGAGCGACGTACGCCTCAAGACCTTCAGCGGCGACGTGCGGATTCTCCGGTAAGCAGCGCGGCGCAGGCCGGGCGCTGGCAGCCGGGACGCTGGGCATACGGGACGCTCGCCCTCCCGCTCCGGCACCGGCTCCGTCGGCCAGCCCGGGACCCCCTCACGTTTGCTGTTATGATCCGCCTCCGACCCGACGCCGGAGGCTCATGACCAGCATCTCAGTTCGAATCGCCGCAGGCGGCACCGCTTCCTGCCTTCTCATTTGCCTTCTTTCTGCGTGCGCCGCGTCCCCGCAAAACGCCTTCTCCGTGCCCAACGCACGCGCCCACATCAACATGCTGGGCGGGACCATCGGCATCCGCCCCGTCGGCACCGACGCCAACCGCCGTGCGCGCGAGTACCTCGTCGGCGAGCTCCGGCGCGCCGGTTTCGACGTGCACATCCAGGAAACAGACGCCGTGCGCCCCGAGGTCGGGCGGACCGTGCACGTCTTCAACGTCGTGGCCGTCAGGCCGGGCCGTGAGAACGCCGCTGTCGGCTTGGTCTCCCACTACGACTCCGTCCCATTCGGACCTGGCGCGGCCGATGCCGGCCTTGGCGTCGCCGTCGCGCTCGAAGCAGGCTGCGTGCTCGCGCGAGATCCCGAACGGCGGCACAGCCTGGTGATCGCCCTCACCGATGCTGAGGAAGCCGGTCTGATGGGCGCGTGCGCGCTCGTGAACGACCCGGCCTGGCTGCGGGTGAAGGCCTACCTGAACCTCGAGGCGGTCGGCACGACCGGCCCCAGCGCGCTGTTCGAAACCGGGCCCGGCAACGCGTGGCTGGTACGGGCGTGGGCCCGATCGGCACCGTGGCCGTCCGGCGCATCGTATGCGGCTGAAATCTACAAGCGCCTGCCGAACGACACGGACTTCTCCATTCTCAAGCGAGGTGGCACGCCGGGCCTCAACTTCGCCCCCATCGGCAACAGCTACGCGTACCACACCCACCTCGACACACCGGACCGCCTGTCGGACAACACGCTTCACCAGATGGGCGCGGGGGTTGTCGCGACCGTCCGGGCACTCGAGCAGGAAGATCTGAGCCAGCGGTCAAACGACTGGACGTTGTACTTCGACATCAGTGGACTGGGCGCCGTTGCGGCCAGCTCGTGGCTCGCGCGGCTGCTGGGCGGCCTGGCGCTCGTGATGGGACTCGGCGCCTGGGTACGGCTGCTGGTCGTCGTCAGGCGTCGAAGCGGGCCTGGGCGGCTCCTTACCACTGCCGTCGTCGCGCTCGCCGGCACGTGCGCGGCAGCCGCGTTCATGATCGCAGCAGCGTGGGGATTGCGGTCGGCAAGCGCCGTGTATCACCCCTGGTACGCGCACCCACTGCGCTTCTTCGCGCTGCTTGCAGCGGCGGGAGCGCTCGGCGGCTGGTTCGCGACGCGCCTGGCGGCACGACTGCCGGTTCGATGTCGCGGGTGCGCAGATCCCGCGGCCGCGTGGTCGGTGGTGCTGCCCGTCTGGATGATCGTCGTCGCCGCCATGCTGATGTGGCTGCCGGCGGCGTCATACCTCGTGACGCTGCCGCTGGCCGCGGCCGGGCTGGCGTTGCTCGCCGCAGGCGGGCAACGATCGGCTGCGGTGCGACTTGTCTCGCTCGTGCCGGTCGCGGTTGCGGTTCTGCTGTGGCTCAGACCCGCCATCTCGCTGCTCGACTTCATGGTGCCGAACCTCGGCCGCGAGGGGATGATGACGCCGATCTTCGTGTATCCGGCGCTGTTGATGATCGTGGCCGTCGGCCTGGTGCTCCCGGTGCTGGCGATGATCTCGGGGTGGACTGGACGCCTTGCTCGGCCTGGCCTTGTAACCGCAGGGCTGACGATCGCAGCGGCTGGCACATTTGCGCTGTCGCTGCTCTCGTCGGCCTATACGGACGAGCGCCCGCTTCTGAGGTCCGCACGGTACGTCGAGGACACGACGACGGGCCAGGCGTTCTACGAGATCTCGGCGGCTGAGCCGCAACGGGACGTGGCCCGGGATCCTGCCGCGCCGCGGGGGTGGGAGGAGGCAGTGACACCCGTACAGGTGAGCTTTCCGCTGCCGCAATCGGGCGCGCCCTTCGTGTACCGCGCGGGCGTTCGGCCGGTCGGCGAGCCTGCAGCGACCGTGCAGGCGACCACCGAGCCCACCGGCGCCGAACAGCAGGTCACTGTGACCGTCGTGCCGCGCAAGACCTGGTCGACGGTGACGCTGGTGCTCCCCGAGGGACTGGCGCCGATCGACAGCAGCGTCGCGGGGGTTGTGCGGGCGAGGCGCTGGCAGGCATCGTTCACAGCGCCGCCGCCGGGTGGCGCTGTCTTCCGGCTCCGGCTCCGCGCGGCGGACGTCGGCTCGCTGTCTCAGGCGCGCGTGGTGATCCAGACCGCCGGCCTCCCGGGCGGGGGCGATTTCCCCGGCCTGCCCTCCTGGCTGCCGCGCGAGCGGTCGGCCTGGTGGACACGGTCGATTGTCGTGCAGCGAATTCCCTGACCGGTGTCAGACGCGAATTTCGCTGGATTTCAAGACCTGACCCCGGCGTACAATCGGCAACATGATTGTCATCCACGTGCACGCCCACGTGAACCCGGACGCCGTCGATGCCTTCCATGAAGCCACCCTCGTGAACGCCGTGCAGAGCGTGCGCGAGCCCGGCATCGCGCGCTTCGACGTCATCCAGCAGCAGGACGACCCGACGCGGTTCATCCTCGTCGAGGTCTACCGGTCGGTTGACGCCGTTGCGGCCCACAAGGCGACGGCCCACTACGCCACCTGGCGCGATGCGGTCGCCACGCTCATGGCCGAGCCGCGCACGAGCATCAAGTACTGGAACGTCTTTCCGGACGACGCCGGCTGGTAACAGATGGAGCGCTGGCAGTTCGCAACGGCAGGCCAGATCCTGTTCGGACGCGGTGCGGCAGGCGAGGCGGCCGCGGCCGTGTCCGGCTTCGGGTCACGCGTCCTCGTGGCAACCGGCCGCACGCCCCGCCGTGCGGCGTGGCTCATCGACGCCCTGGTCGCACGCGGGTGCACCTGCCTGACGTTTCCCGCCAGCCACGAACCCGACCTGGCGGCAGCACGCGAAGGTGCCGAAACTGCGCGTCGGGAGCGGATCGAGGTCGTGGTGGGCGTCGGCGGCGGGAGCGTGCTCGATACGGCCAAAGCCATTTCCGCCCTCGCCACGAATGGCGGCGACCCGCTCGGCTATCTGGAGGTCGTCGGGCGGGGCCAGCCCCTGCGCGCGGCGCCGCTGCCTTGTATCGCCGTCCCGACGACAGCCGGCACCGGGTCGGAAGTCACGCGTAATGCCGTGCTGTCCGTTCCCGACCGCCGCGTCAAGGTGAGCCTGCGCGATTCCAGGATGATTCCCCGCGTCGCCATCGTCGATCCGGAGCTCACCTACGAGCTTCCGCCCGACTTGACCGCGCAGACCGGCCTCGACGCGCTGACGCAACTCGTCGAGCCGTTCCTCTCCGTGCGCGCCACGCCGCTCGTCGATGCTCTGTGCCGCGACGGCATCCGTCGTGCCGCCCGGTCGCTGCGCGCGGCCTGCGTCAACGGGCGTGACAGCGCGGCCCGCGAGGACATGGCGCTGGCGAGCCTTTTCGGCGGCCTCGCACTAGCCAACGCCGGGCTTGGCGCCGTGCACGGGCTCGCGGGCCCGATCGGCGGCATGTCCCCCGCGCCTCACGGCGCCGTATGCGCAGCGCTTCTGCCCCACGTGATGGCGGCCAACCTCGCCGCCCTTCGCGCGCGGGCATCTGCGGGCGAGGCGCTGGCGCGCATGGACGAGGTTGCCTGCCTCATGACAGGACGCGTCGGCGCTTCGGCACACGATGCAGTACGCTGGTTGGCGGACTTGGTGCGCGACCTCGCCATCCCCCGTTTGTCGTCCTGGGGGATCGCGTCTGCGGACCTGCCCGAGATCATCAGCCAGGCCGGGCGGTCGAGCAGCATGAAGGGAAACCCCGTTGCGCTCGCGCCCGAGGAGCTGAGGGCGGTACTTTCAGCCGCGCTTTGAGAACCGAGCCGGTGTCAGACGTGAAGTTCGCTGGATTTCAAGACCTGACCCCAAATGGAGGTGAGTGATGTTCAAGGAGTTTAAAGAGTTCGCAATGAAGGGCAACATGCTGGACATGGCCGTCGGCATCATTATCGGCGGCGCCTTCGGCAAGATCATCACGTCGCTCGTCAACGACGTGATCATGCCGCCCATCGGCATGCTCCTCGGCAACGTTAATTTCTCGAACCTCTTCCTCAACCTGTCGGGGACGGCCCACCCCACAATCGCCGCCGCCAAGGAAGCCGGCGCCGCAACCCTCAACTACGGCGTCTTCCTGAACACGATCATCGACTTCCTGATCGTCGCCTTCGCGATCTTCCTTGTCGTGAAACAGATGAACCGGCTGAAGCGGGAGGAGGCCCCGGCACCCGTGACAACGAAGGACTGCCCCTTCTGCGCCTCGGCGATTCCGCTCAAGGCAACCAGGTGCCCGCACTGCACCTCGGAGATCAAGGCGTAGGCAACTCGACGTAGTGGGTGGTGGGTAGTGGGTAGCAGATCACGCGTGACACGCTGGGACATGGCAGCGTGATGCACGTGACGAGTACGCACTACCCACTATCCACTGTTCACTGACCCCTGGCCACTGGCCCCTAGCCTCCAGCCCCTGGCCCCTGTTCTACGCCACCCTCTTCTGGCTCCGGAGCGTCGCCAGGATCAGAATGCCGACGCCGCACGCCAGCAGCGCGAGCGCCTGCGGCCACAGCACGTCAAGGCCGACGCCCTTGAGGAAGATCCCGCGCACCATCACGAGGTAGTAGCGGAGCGGGATGAGGTACGTGATCGGCTGGATGACGGCGGGCATGTTCTCGATGGGGAAGATGAAGCCCGACAGGTACATCATCGGAGCCACGAAGAAGAATGCCGCCGTCATCATCGCCTGCTGCTGGTTGTTCGAGATGGTCGAGACAAACAGCCCGATACCGAGCGTGCTGAGCAGGTAGTTGGCGCTCATCAGCACCAGGAGCGTCAGGCTGCCCCGGAGCGGCACCTCGAACCAGAAGATCGCGACGGCGACGACGATGAAGACGTCCACCATCCCGACAAGGCCGTAGGGAAGCAGCTTCCCCACAATCAGCTCCCACCGGCGGAGCGGCGTCACGTTGAGCTGCTCGAGCGTGCCCAGCTCCTTCTCGCGCACGATCCCCATCGAGGCGAGCACGGCGGTCATCACCATGAGCAGCAGCGCCAGCACGCCCGGGATCATAAAATCCTTGCTGAGCAGCTGGGGGTTGAACCAGATCCGGACGTGTGCGTCGATGCCGCCGCCTGACGCCGCCCCTCCGGGGAGCCTGGCCGCCAGCAGATCCTGCGCGTGCCCCGCCACCAGCGTCGTCGCGTACCCCAGCGCGACGGTCGTCGAGCTGGCGTCGCTGCCGTCGGCGACAAGCTGAACCGTCGCCGGCGTGCCCGTCTCGATCTGGCGCCCGTAGCCCGCGGGAATCGACAACGCCATCCACGCGCGGTTGCTGTCGAGCAGCGGCGTGACCTCGTTCACGCTCGACACGACGTCGGCAATGATGAAGTAGCGGGACGCCTCGAAGTCGCGGACAAGCGCCCGGCTCGCCGCGGACCTGTCCGCATCCGCGACGACCAGCGGCACGTTCTTCACGTCGGTCGTCGCGGCGTAGCCCAGGACAGCCAGCTGCACAATCGGCGCGATCAGGACGACCCGCAGGAGCACGGGATCTTTCCTCAGCTCGATCAGCTCCTTGCGAATGAGGAACAGCACCCGCCTCATAGACACCTCTGGCTCTCAGCCTCGCTGCCTGGCCAGCCGCACGGACGCCAACCCCAGCACGGCGGCGGCGTAGACGACCAGCGCGGCAAGCGACCCCCACACCACCGAGAGGCCGACACCCTTCAAGACGATGGCCCGAAGCGCGAGCAGAAAGTACCGTGCCGGCACGATGTAGGTCACCGCGCGGATCACGGCCGGCATACTGGCGATCGGGAAGATGAAGCCCGACAGGATGAAGCTCGGCAGAAACGTCAGGATGAGCACGACCTGGAATGCCAGCAGCTGCGACTCGACCATCGTCGAGATCACCAGGCCGGTGCCGAGCGCGCCAACCAGGAAGGTGAAAACCGAGAGCAGCAGCAGCGGCCAGGACCCCCGCATCGGCAGGCCGAAGAGCAGCATGGCGAGCAGGAGGATGCCTATCGACGTCACGAACGAGATAGCCAGGTACGGAATCGTCTTGCCGATGACGTAGGAGAGGGTGTGTATGGGCGCCATCCGCACCTGTTCCCAGGTGCCGCGCTCCTTCTCCCGCACGATCGACAGCGCCGTCGAGACCGCCGCCACAACCATGCCGATGAAGGTAATCAGGCCCGGCACGAGGAACAGCGCGCTTCGCAGTTCGGGGTTGAACCAGACGCGCGGCTCGGCGGTGACCGGCGGCGCCGCAGCGGGAAGCCCTCGCCGCTCGAGGATGAGGTTCGCCGACACGCTGCGGACGGTGGCGACAGCGTAGCCCATCGCGGCCTGGGCCGTGCTGGAGTTGTCGCCGTTGATGATGATCTGGACCGCCGAGCCCCGTCCCAGCAGCACATCCCGGCCGAGCCCCTCCGGGATCGCCAGAACGGCGCGGACCTTGTCCTCATCCATCAACCGCCGCGCCTCGTCCTCCGAGTGCACCGACGCCACCAGCTCGAAGTATCCGGAGTTCACGAACGCCGCGACCAGCGTGCGGCTTTGCACGGAGTTGTCGCGATCCTCGACGGCCAGGGTCACGTTCCGGATGTCGAAATTCAGCGCGTACCCGTAGAGCAGGAGAAAGAAAACGGGGATGAAGAGGAGAATGAACAGGCTCCGGCGATCCCGGACGATCTGTCTGAACTCCTTGCGGCCGACAGCCAGCGCCTTCTTCATGCCAGTCCAGCCTTCTCGACCACGTCGAGGAACACGTCTTCGAGAGACGGGTGCACCAGTTCGATCGAGCTGACCGCAATGCCGCGGGACTCGAGAATCGGGCCGAGAGCCCCGTCGCGGGGCTGGCCGGCTCTGAGGACAGCGTGTACCGCCGTGCCGAACAGGCTGCTTTTCTCGACGCCGGGCAGCGCGTCGAGCGCCCGCATGATCTCGACGGGCCTGGGGCCGTGCAGTTCGACGACAGGCCGGTCGGAAAAGACGGCCTTCAGCTCGCGCGTGGTTCCCATCGCGGCCAGACGGCCCGCGTGAATGATCGCGAGGCGATGGCAGTACTCGGCTTCGTCGAGATAGTGCGTGGTCACGAGGATGGTCACGCCGGAGCGCGCCAGCTCGTCAATCAGGCGCCAGAAGTGCCTGCGTGACAACGGATCGACGCCGCCCGTCGGCTCGTCGAGGAACAGGATGGGCGGTTCGTGGACGATCGCGCAGCCGAGCGCCAGACGCTGGCGGAATCCCCCCGGCAGATCCCGCGCCATCACTCTTTCCCGGCCCTGGAGGCCGGCCATCCCGATGACGTACCTGCGGCGCTCCTCCCGCTTCGGGCGGCTCAGGCCGTAGATGCCGCTATAGAGCTCGATGTTCTCGTCGACGCTCAGCCGTTCGTACAGCGAGAACTTCTGGGACATGTAGCCGATGCGGGACTTCACGCCCTCCGGGTCTCGTCCGACGTCGATCCCACCGACCGTGGCCGAGCCCGAGGTCGGCTTGAGCAGGCCGCACAGCATCCGGATGGTCGTCGATTTGCCCGCGCCGTTTGCCCCGAGGAATCCGAAGATCTCGCCGGGGGCGACGGAGAACGACACGTGGTCGACGGCAACGAAGTCGCCGAACTTGCGGGTCAGCTCACTGACGACAATGGCGGACATAGCACACAAACAGGAGCCAGTAACCAGGGGCTAGAGGTCAGGGGCCGGGGAATGGCTCTACCGCCCCAGCGCCCGTTCCAACCTCGCCTCAGCCAGCCGAACGTTGGCCAATGCACGTGTCCGCTCGAGCTCCGCCTGGAGCAGCGCCTGCTGGGCATCGAGCGACTCGGTGTTGATCGCCACGCCGGCCCTAAACCGCTCTTCCACCACGCGCCGGGCTTCTGCCGCGGCCCGGATGCCGTCGGCAGCGGCAGCAACGGATGCCTGCGCCGAGTCGAGGTCGAGCAGGCGCTGACGCACTTCGATCTCGAGAACGCTGTCGAACTCCCGGAGGCGCTCCTGGGTCCCGGCAATCGAGGCGGATGCTTCGGCCACCTCGGCTGCCACGCGCCCTCCGTCCCAGAAGGTCCACGTCACGTTGACGCCGGCGTCCCAGAACGTCCGCCAGGCCGACTCGCGCGGGAAGACCCTGGCGTTCGGCCGCGCGTAGTCGAAACCAGCAGCCACACCGACGACCGGCCACTTGCCGGCCTGCGCCGCGTCCCGGCGCGCGGCTGCCGCGGCGAGACGGGTTTCAAGCGACTGCCGGTCGGGCCGCGTCTGACGCGCCTCGGCCACAAGCGCGCGAGCCTCAGACGGAGGCGGGGACGGTTGATCGAGCGCCGCATCCGGCTCGACGGGTGTGTCCGGCGCCAGGTCCACCAGCCGTCTGAACTCAGCGGCAGCGGAGTCGGCCGCGTGCCGCGCCTCGATCAGCAACAGGTTCTGGCGGGAGCGCAGCGCCTCGGTCGAGAGCACATCGTTTGGCGGCACCAGGCCCGCCTGCTGACGGTTTCGCACATCGCGCAGGTGCGCGTCGGTCGTCGACAAAGCGCTGTCGACCACACGGACGGTCTCTCGCGCCGTCACGAGCGCCCAGAAGGCGCGCGAGACTTCCAGCTTCAGGTCGTTCCGCGCGGCAGCCAGGTCCGAGCCACCGGCTTCCACTTCCGCCTGCGCCGCTCTGGCGAGCGCATTCAGACGGCCCGCCGTGTAGATGGGCCACTGGAAATCGAGCCGCGTCCGGAAGTTGTCCGGGATGTCCGGGTAGATGATGCGCATGCCGCCCGAGGCATTGGGGACGCCGAATTCCTCGACGTGCGACGTCCGCTGGTAGCCGGCCTGCAGCGCAAGTTGCGGCAGCTTGGCCGCCTGCCGTCCATCGAGCGCGGCTGCCGACGCGGCGCTGCGCGCCCGGAGCTCGGCGAGCCGGTGGCTCGCCTCCAGCGCCCGCTGGATGGCATCAGGCAACGTCAGCCGCACGGGAGGCTGGAAGGGATCCTGCTCGGCGGCAGCCGTGCCCGGCACAGCCCCCATCCACGATGCCGCAACGAGCAACCCAACAACGACCCTCACCCTGCGGCCGCCGACGACGACTGCTGGTCTCCAGTTCATAGCAGCACCTGACCCGCGCGGCCGGCCTTCCCTCCCGGCGCGACGCGGTGGATAAACACATCCTCGAGGGAGACGGGAACGATTCGGAGGCTTGAGACGGTGACACCGGGACGGTCGAGGGCGGCCGAGATGCGGCCCGTGGCGACATCCGGATCACACGTGAGCCTGGCGTGAATCCGCTCGCCGAACACCTGCACGTCAACAACTTCGGGCGCAGCTTCGAGCGCGGCAACGGCGTGCTGTCTGGGCTCGGCAATCACCTCGGCGACGACGCCGGCCAGGCTGCTCCTGAGCATGTCCGGATCGTCGAGCGCCAGCAGGCTGCCCTGGTCGAGCAGCGCCACCCGCGAGCAACGCTCGGCCTCATCGAGGTACGGCGTCGCCATCAGGATCGTGATGCCCTGGGACAGGAACTCCGAGAGCAGCTTCCAGAACTCACGGCGCGAAACGGGATCGACGCCGGTCGTCGGCTCGTCGAGAAAGACGATGCGGGGCTCGTGAACGAGCGTGCACGCCAGGGCGAGCTTCTGCTTCATCCCGCCCGACAGCCGGTCTGCCAGCCGCCCGCGGAACTTCGTCAGCTGCATCATGTCGAGCAGCCGCGTGCGACGGTCGTCGTAGTGCTTCAGGCCGTGAATCTCGGCGAAGAAGGCGATGTTCTCGTCGATGCTGAGATCGCCGTAGAGGCTGAAACGCTGCGAGAAGTAGCCGACCTGGCTCGTGACGGCGTGGTGGTCGCGGATCGGGTCCCGGCCGAGAATCGTGATGGCGCCCGCGTCGGCATTGAGGAGGCCGCAGAGCAGCCGGATCGTCGTCGTCTTGCCGGCGCCGTCCGGGCCGATCAGGCCGAACATCTCCCCCTGCCTCACCTCGAAGGAGAGGTCGCGGACGGCCTCGGTCGCGCCGAAACGTTTGCTGACTCGGTTGATGACGACAGCGGCGTCGCTCATGAGGTGTCACTTTACCGGCTGGAGCGGAATCCCCGCCTCCACGGGCATGCCCTGTTTCAGGATCCCCTGCCGATTGTCGACCGACACTTTGATGCGGTAGACCAGCTTCGACCGCTCCTCGGCGGTTTGCACGTTACGGGGTGTGAACTCCGCTTTGGGCGAGACAAACGTCACGGTGCCCGGGATGCCCGGCCCGCCGGCGTCGGTAAACACCGTCGCCTGCTGGCCGAGGCGCACGCGGGGCACGTCGGGCTCGTCGATGTAGACGTTGGCCCACGCGTGATCGAGGTCGGTGACGACGACAATGGGCGCGCGCGGGACGATGAGCTCACCGACGTCGGCCAGCTTCTGTGTGACCAGGCCGCCGACGGGCGAGGTGACCGTGGCATCGGCCATGTTCTGCTCGAGCGTGGCGATCTGGGCGTCGGCCGCCTCGACCCTGGCGCTGGCGGCGTCGATCTCCTCCCGGCGGGCGCCTGCCCGCAGCCGGGCGAGGGTGTCGTTCGCGCCGCGCACGCGCTGCTCGGCGCCGCGCACCCGCTCCCGTGCCACGTCCCGTCGCGTGGCGGCATCGTCGCGCTGTTTTTGCGAGCCCGAGTTCGAGCGAAGCAGCGACTCGAATCGGTCCAGATCGGCGATGGCGGCGTCGAGGTCGGCGCGCGCGGCCGCGACGTCCGCCTCGGCGGCCGCGACCTGCGCCTCGGCCAGGCGGACGTCCTCGATACGGCTGCCGGCCCGAAGCAGGCGAAGCTGCGCGTCCATCTGATCCCGCTCGGCGCGCGCGCGCCGGAGGGCAAGCGTGACGGAGGTCGTGTCGAGGCGGGCAATGAGGTCGCCGGCCGCTACCCGATCGCCCTCGGCCACCCTGAGCTCGATGAGCCGCCCGCCGACCTCCGCGGCCACCTGCACGTCGGTGGCCTCGACGTGACCTGAGGCGCGGATCCGATCCGTGGGCGCCTGCGAGCGGCAGGCGGCAACTGCGGCGGCCAGGGCCAGTGAGAGGCCGATTGCCTGGCTGCGGGACGCGTATCGTGGGTTCATGCCTGCGCTCCAGACTGGCCGGCAGGATGGCGGCTGCCGGTTCTTCGAGGTCTTCGTGCGATCGTCTTTCCGGCCGGCGCGGGCTTTCGGGCCAGGGCCAGGCGGATCGTCGCTTTCAGGTGACTGACCAGGACGCTGATGTCGCCGCTACCGGTCAGGTGCCGGCTGAGAGCGGTGGGGTGGGTGCCTGCCGCCTGTGTCCTGGCGAGCCGGCCCAGGGCCTGGCGCACCGGGGCGCTGCCGAGGTACACGACGATGGGGCCGAACAGCGTGAAGTACACGATGACGGGGTCGACGTGCGTGAAGGCCGCTCGGCGGACGCCCTCGTCGAGGATAGCCTGCAGGCTCGTGATGATGCCGAGCATCCGGCGGAGGGTGGGGGGGTCGAGGCGGGGCGCGCCTTCGGCGACCTCGCGCATCATCATCGGGGGGAAGTGCGGCCGTGCGGCGGCCTCGGCGGCGATGGCCTCGACGAAAGCGTCCAGCTTGTCGGCGGGGGCGAGGGGGCTTGTGGCGACGGCGCCGGTGCGGGCGGAGACGGCCGAGAGCATGTCGCCGACGATGTCGAGGTACAGGCGCGCCTTGCTGCCGAAGTGGTAGTAGATCATCGCCTTGTTGACGCGGGCGTCTCGGGCGATGCGGTCGACGCGGGCGCCGGCGAACCCGCGTGCGGCGAACTCGGCGGCGGCGGCGTGGAGGATGGCCTGGCGTGAGTTCCGGCTGCTGCGTGGCACGATGGTCCGGCCTCGTTCTTGACGTGTCCGACGATCTTAACTAACTTGTTAGTTAACACGAATGCCCGGCAGGTGTCAAGCCGCCCCCAGAGGACGCTGGCCGGCGTACGCCAGCCCCCGCCTCACGTTGACACCGCAGACAGCAGCAGTCACCATGTCTGGAATTCGTCTCAGCCGCTGCAAGGCGGGTCGTGGGATCTGAAGGAGAGACGCCCGCATGAAGATCGTCATCGCCGGGGGCACGGGGTTTCTCGGACAGGCGCTGTCCGAGCAGGCCCTCGCCAACGGCCACGAGGTCGTCGTCCTGAGCCGGGGCAGGCCGGGTTCAGCTGCAGGCGCCGCGAGCCCCTCGTCGGGCGGCGGGCTTGGTCCGGAGCGCGCCACCTGGCTGCCCGACGGCACCTCCGGCAGCTGGGCGTCTGTTGTCGACGGCGCCGACGCCGTCGTGAACCTCGCGGGCGAGTCGATCGGGGAGGGCCGGTGGACGGCCGCTCGGAAAGCGCGGATCCTCGACAGCCGCGTGCGGGCCGCGCGGAGCATCGTCGCGGCCGTGCGCACCGCCGCCGCGCCGCCTCGCACGCTCATCAACGCGTCAGCCGTCGGCTACTACGGCTCACGCGGCGCGGAGGTGCTGACGGAAGAGTCCGCGCCTGGCCGTGACTTTCTGGCGAGCGTCTGCACGGCCTGGGAACGGGAGGCGCTGCAGGCGGCAGACTCGGTCCAGCGGGTCGTGCTCCTGCGGTCCGGCCTCGTGCTGGCTCGTCACGGCGGCGCGCTGGGGCAGATGCTCGCGCCGTTCAAGCTCTACGCAGGAGGCCCGCTCGGTTCAGGCCGTCAGTTCGTCGCGTGGATACACCTGGCGGACTGGGTTCGACTGGTGCTGTTCGTCCTTGCCACAGACAGCGTGACGGGCGCCGTCAATGCCGTCGGGCCGAACCCCGCGACCAACGCCGAGTTCGCCCACGCGCTGGGGCGTGCGCTTCACAAGCCGAGTCTGGTACCGGCGCCGGCCGTCGCGCTTCGCCTCGCGCTGGGCGAGATGGCCGATGCGCTGCTGCTCGCGAGCCAGCGCGTCATGCCCGCCATAGCCACTGCGTCAGGGTTCGCCTTTGCCTTCCCCGAGCTTGACGCCGCCCTGAAGGACATCCTCGGCCCAGCAGCACAATAGGGAGACGCGTTGGGCGGCCCTGGCCTGCCTTTCCTGAGCGCAGTCGAAGGGAGCGAAGTCGAAGGCAGGGCCGCCGTACGTGCCAGGGCCTGAAGGCCCTGGCATCACGGCGGGGCTGAAGCCCCGCCCTGCAACTGCCCGCGCCACTCGCGCGCGCCGCGATTCGCGTCCTGGTGGGTCAGTACGCCGCCAGCTTCCGCAGCGCCTCCGTGATCGTGTCCGCGTTCGGCAGGTTCGCCTGCTCGAGCCCCTGCGCAAACGGACAGTGCGTATCGGGGTAGGTCACCCGGGTCACGGGCGCATCGAGAGAGTCGAACCGTTCCTCGGTGATGACAGCCGACAGCTCGGCGCCGATGCCGAGCGTCCTCACGTCCTCGTGGACGATGAGCACCCGGCCCGTCTTCTCGACGGACGCGAGAATGGCCGCCTTGTCGAAGGGCAGGAGCGACCGCAGATCGATGACTTCGACGTCGACTCCCTCGCCGGCCAGCCGCCCGGCCGCGTCGAGCGACGGCTGCACCATGGCGGCGTAGGTGAGCAGCGTGATGTGACGCCCCTCCCGGCGTGTCTCGGCCACGCCAATCGGCACCGTCTCGTCACCTTCGGGCACCGGCCCCCTCACCCGCCGGTAGAGGTACTTGTGCTCGAAGAACAGCACCGGATTGTCGTCGCGGATCGCCGACTTGAGCAGCCCCTTGGCATCGAAGGGCGTCGACGGGGCGACCACCTTGAGGCCGGGCCGGTGGACGAACCACGCCTCGGTGTTCTGCGAATGGTACAGGCCCCCGCCCACGTGACCGCCCGTCGGCACGCGAATGACGATCGGGCAGCTCACGCGCCCGCCGCACCGATACCGGAGCGTGGCGGCCTGGTTCACGATCTGATCGAAGGCGCAGGAGATGAAGTCGCCGAACTGCATCTCGGCCACCGGCCGGTAGCCGCGGAGCGACGCGCCGACGCTGGCGCCGACGATAGCCGACTCGGAGATGGGCGTGTCGAGGCAGCGGAACTCGCCGAACTCCTCCATCAGGCCCTGCGTTGCGCCGAACGCGCCTCCATAGAGGCCGACGTCCTCGCCCAGCACGAACACCCGCGGGTCGCGCCGCATCTCCTCAGCGAGCGCCTCCCGAATCGCCTCCAGGTAGGTGATCTCTCTGCCCATGGTCATCGCGCCCCCGATCCCCGGCCCCTGGTTCCTGGCCCCTGCTCTCACGCGTACACGTCCGTCACCGCCTCGCCCGGCGCCGGGTCGGCGCTCCGCTCCGCAAAGACCACCGCCCGGTCGATCGTGTCCTTCACCGTTCGCTCGATCTCCCCGAGCTTCTCGTCGGTCAGCACGTTTCTGTCGAAGAGGAACTTCGTGAAGACGGGAAGCGGGTCCCGGCTCTTCCACATCGCCAGCTCCTCTTCGGTGCGGTAGAACGCCTTGTCGTGCTCCGAATGGCCGTGCCAGCGATACGTCTTGCACTCGATCAGCGTGGGGCCGCCGCCCGCGCGCGCGCGCCGGATCGCCCCCTGGGTCGCCTGGTAGACGGCCAGCACGTCGTTGCCGTTCACGGCAACGCCGTCGAAGCCGTACGCGTGCGCCCGGTCCGCAACGTCCTCGATGGCCATCGCCTTCTCGAAGGGCACCGAGTAGGCGTAGAAGTTGTTTTCGCAGACAAACACGATAGGCAGGTTGTTGGCGCCGGCGAAGTTCAGGCCCTCGTGAAAATCGCCGGTATTGCTCGCGCCCTCGCCGAAGTACGCGACGACGATGTTGTCGGAGCGATCCATCGTGAAGGTCAGCGCGATCCCGGCGGCCACCGGAAGGTTCGCGCCCAGCATGCTCGTGTTGCCGAAGATGCCGATCTCGGGCACGCCGCTATGCAGCGCCGAGTCGCGTCCTTTGGACAGCCCGTCCACCTTGCCGTACAGCTGCGCCATCATCACGCCGGGATCGACCCCCTTCATCAGAAAAGCGCCCAGGTCGCGGTGAAGCGGGCAGATGTAATCCTCCCGGCGGAGCCCGTAGCAGGTCCCGACGATGATGGCTTCCTGGCCGATGCCGGAGTACACGCCGCTCCGGATCTTCCCCTGCCGGACCAGGACGCTCAGGCGTTCATCGAACGCCCTGATCAGCTTGAGCCAGCGCAGCATCTCGAGCTGCTGGTCGGGGGTGAGTGAGAACTTGGTGCGTTTGATGGACGGCATGACTAGACAAAGTTCAGCGACGGCTTCCGAAAGTCACCCCCGAGAAGCGCGATGGAGCTCGAAGCGAGCCACTCGTCGATGACGCGGGCGTATACGGACCTGAAGTCGGTCTCATAGCGCACGTCGGCGCCGCTGTTCTCGAGCGTCGCGTTCTCGGGGTCGGGGTTGAGCAACGGCGCCGTTCCGTAGATCCCGCCCCGCACGCGGCCGCCGACCGCCGTCATCACCGCGGCCGCCCCGTGGTCGGTGCCGCGGCTGCCGTTCTCCGTGATCCGCCTGCCGAACTCCGAGAACTGCAGAATCAGCGTGTCGTTCAGCAGCCCCTGGTTCGCCAGATCGGTGCAGAAGGCGAGCAGCGCGTCGCCGAGCGTCGCCATCAGGCCGGTGTAGGTGCCGGTCGTGTCGTTCGTGCCCTGCGACGAGTGCGTGTCGTAGCCGCCCGTCTGCACCCAGAAGATCCGCGTGCCGACGCCTTTCACCATCGCGCCGGCAACCGTTCGGAGCGCCTGGCCGAGGCTGTTCGGCGGATAGATCAGCGTGCTCGCGTACTGCGTGACGGCAGCCACCCGATCGATCGTCGCGAGCGCGGACTCGATCGTGCCGCACACAAACGCCAGGCTCGTCTGGCCGGAGGCGGCGGCCGAGGCCAGCCGTCCGGCGATCGTCCGCTCGTTCTGCAGTTCGGCGCCCGTATTCGGGCTCTGGAACGCGTACCCCGAGGCGCTCGGAATCGACGGCGTGCGGACGGTCCTGGCCACGAGCGAGTGCGGCGTCTCGCCCGCCACGGCCCACGACGTCAGCGGATCGACGGGCGCCGGCAACGTGTCCAGGTAACGCCCCAGCCATCCGGGCCCCTGCGGCGCGCCGGGGTTGGCCGTCGACCAGATGTCGGTGCCGAGGAAGTGAGACCGGCTCGAGTTCCCGTATCCCACCCGCTGGATGAAGGCGACGCGCCCCTCGGCGAACAGGGACCTGAGCCCGATCTGACGCGGGTGCAGGCCGAGCGGCCTGCCGCCGGCGTCGCTGCCAATCTGCAGGACCTGGGCCGCCGGCACCGCGATCGTCGGCCGCCGGCTGTAATAGAAGGGGTCGGTGTAGGGCACCACCATGCTGAGCGAGTCGTTCCCGCCCATCAGGTCGAGCACGATCAGCGTCCGCGACGACGCGCCCTGCACCCGCGCTGCGTCCGACAGCACCGACGGCGCCGCATACCCGACCGCCAAGGTCGCCAGGCCGTCGCGGAGGAAGTCACGTCGCGTCAGCGCCATGCTCACACCAGCTGATACTGCGCTGAGCCGAGGATCAGGTGCGCGAGGCCCGGCACCTTCACGCTCAACTGCGCGTCGGAACCGGTCCAGGGGCTGGTGGTCAGGTACGCGAGGAGCTGGTTGTAGTCGCCGGTGCCGAACGCCGCGGCATTAAACCGGTCGAGCATCCAGCCGAGCAGGTCCTGCGGCGTCGCCGCCGCGGGGCGCGCAGTCGCGGCGAGACTGGCCTTCTGGTTCTTCGCCAGCACCGACGCGAAGTTCATCCGCGCGAGCATCGTGCCCGAGGTAAACCAGCGCCGGCCCGTTTCCCACCCGGCCACGTCCGGCGGCTCGAAGAGCTGCTGCCCCATGTTCGCGAGCGGCGTGATGGCGTCGTTCACCGAGAAGCCGCTCCACCCTGTCTCCTTGACCGCCCTGACGACGAACTCGGCCGGCCACGAGTAATGGGTGTAGTAGTTCGCCGTGTCCTGGAACTCCGACGAGGTGAACAGGTGCCGGAGGAGCGGCTTCATTTCGTAGTTGTTCCGGACGAAGACGCCCGCCAGCTCCTCGACAAACGCCGGAGGCGGATCGGCGGCCTCGTTGACGAAGAACGCGTAGAGCTTGCGGGCCAGCCGGCGGCCTGTCTCGGGATGCCCGACGACGGCTGCGATCAGATCCAGGCCGTCCTGGATGCCGTCGGCCGCCGCGCGCGCCGGGATCGTGCGGCCGCCATCGGCGTAGATGGGAAAGCTAAAGGTCTTGGCGGCTGTCTCGTGCTGCGCGGCGTTGTAGGAGAACTCGTAGTGGGAGGCGGGATCGGCTGAGACGCCGATCCGCTGCAGGTTCCAGCCGGTGAAGACACGCGCGCCGGCGTAGACGTCTGCCTCGGTGTAGAAGCCGACCCCCATCGTGAACAGCTCCATCAGCTCCCGCGCGAAGTTCTCCTGCGGCCGGCTCTTCACATTGCTGCGGCCGTCGAGCCAGACGAGCATCGCCGCGTCTTTGGCCGCGGCGACGAGGAGATCGCGGAAGTTCCCGAGACCCCGGCGGCGGAGCAGTTCGATGTGGCCGGTGACTCCGCCGGGATCCTCCTCGGGCTTGGCCGCCATCATGCGGGTCCCCTCCGCGCCCCCGTACGCCCCGGCCAGCTTGCTGTACGCGACGCCGAAGTGGTTGTGCCAGAAAAGGGCCATTTTCTCCTGGAGCGGGCGCTCGCTGTGGATCATGCGGAAGAGCCAGCGCTGCCGGGCATCGTTGATGACCGTGTTCGGCGCGAACTGGGTCTTCACCGTAATCCCGGCGTACCCCGGTCTCCCGATGTACGAATCCACCGAGTCGGAGACCCACTCGTAGTCGACGAGCAGGTCCGCCACCTCGCGGTAGGTCAGGTCGCCGAAGGTCGTGTGCTCGGCGGGGCCTGCACCAAACCCCGCGCGCCGGAGCAGATGCTCCACCCGCCGGCCCAGTCGTGGCACGCCTGTGCTCCTTGAGTTGCCGGACCCGATCGTAGTCTGCCGCCGCATCGCAGTAAAGGGCCGGTCCCGATCGGAGCGCCACGGCTCAGGCGTAGGAAGGGAGAACTACTTCGGCTTCGCGGCAGCAGGGTTCACGCCTGCCCTGCCGAGGCTGATCAGGTTCGCGAGCAGCGCGTACGCGCCGTCGGTGCCGGCTGGCAGCTGCCGCCACAAGCCGAGCCCGACGTAGATCCATCGTCCCTTGCCGACGGCCGCTTCCACCAGCGCGCCGCGCTTCGGGCCCGGGTTGAAGGGGAACGGGTCCGCCATCTGGACGAGGTCCACGTACGCCGGGTCCCTGTCGCCGAGGAAGTAGAGACCGCGCTCCTGCACCCACCCCCTCCAGGTCGCCTCGTCGATCCGGTTCGGGAAGGTGAAAAGCGGGTGCCCCGGGACGAGGATCTCGACAGGCGCGTTCTCATCGGTGACGCGCGTACCGCTGACCTTGGCGGCAAGCGGCGCGTACTGCGCTTCGTTGAACTCGAACTTGTTGTACTGGACGATCAGCGTCCCGCCCTCGCGGGCGTACTCGATCAGACGCTGGTTGTTGGCCCTGAGATCGGCGCGGCGCTCGTAGGCCCTGACGCCGGTGACAATCGCGTCGTACGTCGCGAGATCGCCCCAGGCGAGCTGGTCGGCATCGAGCAGATCGAGCGACGCTCCAAGCTGCTGGATCGCGAGCGGGACCTCGTCGCCCACGCCCCTGACGTACCCCACGCGGAGCCCTACCGGAATGCCGACGTCAACCACCTTCACGGCGGTCACCGCCGGGATGATTCGGTGCCGCCGGTTGATGTGGGGGTACTCGATGACCTCGTAGCCGAGCTCCGAGGTCTCGGCTTCCGCGGTAACAACGGCGTAAACGGGGTAGGAACCCGGCCGCACGTCGGAGGGCGGCGTGAACGAGAACCTGACGGTCCGGCTTTCGTCCTCGCGCGCGAAGGCCACCTGCGCTGAAGCCGGCGTCACCCGCCACCCTGCGGGGGTCCGCAGCGCCACGGTCCCGCTCGATGCCCCCGGCGCCCCGCTTGTCACCGTCACGCGAAGCTCGCGCCCGCCTTTCGAGTCCCGCGCTGCTGCAGCGGGCACGATGGCGATGTCGGCGGCCGGCCTCACCGAGAAGCGCGGCACGACGTGCAGTTCCATGCGCTTCTCGCCGCTGAAGATGCTGCCTTCGTAGCGATACTGCACGGGCGCATCGACCGACACCTCCGCTCCGCCGATGGCCAGCTCGAAGGTGGCCTGAAACGGCGTCGGCAGAAACGGCGCCCCGAACGGGGCGCCGGGCTCGTTGTCGTAGCGGGCGGCGTCGGAGCGCGGCGCCCAGTACGGGGCGGTCAGCCGCGCGTCGGCCGGCACCTGCACGAAGGCCTCGCAACGGTGGAGGCCGCCGGGGGCGATCGTGGCCGCCTTGCAGCCGCCACCGCCCTCGAACCCGCTGAGCGTGAGCTGCCTGACCTCCATGGGCGAGGCGCCGCGGTTGGCTGCAATGAGCGTGATCCGCACCGGCTGCCCGCGCACCACCACGCCGTCGTCGGCAACGACGTCGAGCCGGACTCCCTGCGCGAGCACGAGAGCCCGCTGGAACTCACGGGCCTTCTGCGCGAGACGCACGCCGATGTCGTAGGCCGCGCCCTCGTCGAGGCCCAGGCCGCCGATCTGGCGGAGGAGGTTCCTGACCGCAGACAGGCCCGCAACGAGAGGCGGCACCGTGGCGGCGGGCCCCTGCGTGTCGAACGCCCTCTGGGCGAGCCCGACCTGACGAGCGATCTCGGCCAGGGCCGATCGCAGCGGTTCGGGTGCGAGGCCGGCGCCGAACCTGGCGAGGCCGGGAATCGACGTGTCGATGCCGTCGAAGAGCGAGGCTTCCGTCTTCTCCGCCTGGCCGGCAATCGTTGTGTCAGCCAGCTGGTACTGCCGCACCGCCGGACCGGGCAACGAGAGCAGCTGTCCCATGCCCTGGCACTTGTGATTGCTCCGGGCAAGGCTCCCGATCTCCGCGTACGTCTGGCCGAGCAGCGTGTCGTAAACGTCGCTGTCGAAGACAACCGCCCGTGCGCCAGCGCCGCCGGCCCCGCCGCCGAACAGGCTGTAGTAGAGCTTCCTGGGCTGCCAGGGCCTGAGGCCCTCCTTGACCTGCCCACTGAAACGCGCGGGATCCCCGGCGGCCCTGAACGCCTCCGCCGTGATGACGCCGGTCGCCTGGTGGTGCTGCCCGCCGCCCTCGCCCTCGGGCCGCATCGTGACCACGACGTCGGGCCGGATCATGCGGATGAGCCTGACGTAGTCGTCGAGAATCTGATCCTTGCCCCACTTGTCGAAGGTCTCCTCGATGCTGAACGAGTAGCCGAAGTCGATCGCGCGGGCGAAAAACTGCTCCGCACCGTCCCAGCGGTGGACCGCGGCCAGCTCCTCGGTCCGCAGGACTGCCAGCGACTCAAACAGCTCGGGGCCGATTTCGTTCTGGCCTCCGGTGCCGCGCGTCGCGGTCGCCAGCGTCGTGTGGTACCCCTTGCCCAGGTTGAGCAGCGCGTGCAGCCCGCTGTTCTCATCGTCGGGATGGGCGGTGGACTCCATGAGGATGCCTGTCGTCGACAGGCGTCTCAGCATCAGGCCCAGGCCAATCCGGCCGCCCTGCTCCGGCAGGACCTTGAGTTGGGCCTGAGGCGCGACGCCAACCGTCGCGAGCAGGAGCACCGCAGCCAGCGCGGCAACTCGTCGTGGTGTCATGATTCGGACCCAACCGTGCCGGCGCGCCGCCCCCAGCGAGCCGCACCTCGCCGGCCGTTCACGCCCGGACGAAGCCAAACAGCTCATCCCCGCGCTCCGGCTCCGCCTTGATGCGCCGGAGCACGATGCGCGCCGCCAAAAACGCGGCAGCCGGGCTGTTGTGCCCCACACCCATCGCGAACAGGTGATGCGGGTAATTCCGGTGCGGCCCGGCCACCATCAGCCCGTCAGCGGTCACGGCAATTTCGGCATCCCAGCCGAAATCCGGCGGGATGCCGGAGATATCCGGGTACACGAGCGACAGCTCGTACATGAGCTGGCCCGTGCGCTGGATGACTGTCTTCGGACGCCGGCGCTCGGGAACGAGAGGCTGCGGCGCGCCGGAGAAAAGCAGCCGGTCGTCGCGCGTCCTGATCAGCACGCGCGCCGGATCGCGAGGCTCGATGACGGCCGCACGGCGGTGCCCCACCCGCCGGCGCAGCGCGGCGTCGAGCGGAGGCGTGAGCGTCAGATAGGTATGGATCGCAGGGAAATGGCGGCGCAGCGGTTTGAACAGCGCGCCGGGCCCGCCTGAAGCGATGATCACGGTCCTGGCGGCAATCGGGCCGCCCGGCGTCTCCACTTCGACGCCAGCGCGGCCCGCACGCACGCGTGCCGCCGGTGTCCGCTCGAAGATCCGCGCGCCCTGCGCGGCGGCGGCCCGTGCAAGTCCCAGGCAGGCGCGGTACGGATCGAAGTGGGCGGCGCCCCCGAATCGAAGCCCGCACCGCGCGTCAATCGACAGCTCGCGCGACAGACGCGCGGCACTGAACCAGACAGCCTCCAGGCCGGCGCTGGCGAGCGCTTTCTGCTCTCGCTGCAGCCACGCCTGGTCGTCGTCCGATCTCGCAAGCACGAACAGATCCCGAGGCTCGAGGTCGCAACGGATGCGAAGCCTGCGCACGAGCGCGGCCAGATCGAGCGCCGCGCGGCGCGACAGCTCCCAGACCTCGCGGGCCGCCCGGCGGCCGTGTCGCCCTTCGAGATCCGCGTAGCTCCCCGCGGGGCACGGGCGGATGAGCCCGGTTCCCTCGGCGGTTGCGCCCTGGCCAATCCGATCCGCCTCGACGAGGCAGGTCTTGATGCCTGCCGCCGCAGACAGGTACGCCGTCACGCAACCTGTCAGCCCGCCGCCGACAATCACCGCGTCGCACGCCAGGGCGTCCCTGAACCGGGGCCACGACGGCCGGCGCGCGTGAGGGGCACGAGAGAGCCAATAGGGCCGGCTGTAGTGAGTCATGGTCGTATCTCTTGGGGCAGCGAAATGACCCGTCCCGTGCTGAGCGAATCCTGTCACCCGTCACCCCCGACGTGCGCGACGCGCTCAGCATCATCGAGTGGCCTCTACGCGTGCGTCTTGTCCTCCTCGTCAGACCGCTGCAACTTCTCACGCAGCCGGACTACCTCCCCCACGACAATCAGCGCGGTGTCGCCGGAGGCATCGTCCTTCACCGTTTCGGTAATCTCGCTGAGCGGCGCGACGTACGTTCGCTGGCGGCTGGTCGTTCCCGCAAAAATCACGGCCGTCGGGCAACCCGGATCGCGCCCGTAGTCGAGCAGGAGCCCGACGATGGCCTCGAGCCGCTGCCGCCCCATGAAGATGACGAGCGTGGCCGCGCCCGGCGCGTAACGCGCCCAGTCGACGGGCACGCTGGTGTCGCCGGTCGACTCGTGCCCGGTGAGGAAGACCAGCTCGGAGGTGCAGGCACGGTGCGTCAGCGGGATGCCAGCGTAGGCCGGGACCCCGGTGCCGGCGCTGACGCCGGGGATCGCCTTGTACGGAACGCCGGCCCTCGCCAGCGCTTCAGCCTCCTCGCCGCCGCGCCCGAAGATGAACGGATCCCCGCCCTTCAGCCGCACGACCGTCCGCCCGGCGCGGGCCTCCTCGATAAGCGCCTCGTTGATCTCGGCCTGCGGCAGCGTGTGGCAGGCTTCGCGCTTGCCGACGAAGACGAGGCGCGTCGCGGGCCGGCAGTGGTCCAGCAGCCGCTCATCGACAAGGGCGTCGTAGAACACCGTGTCGGCCGCCGCCAGCGCACGCAGTCCCTTGAGCGTCAGCAGATCGGGGTCGCCCGGGCCCGCGCCGACCAGGAACACCGTGCCGACTGCCGGCGCGCCGTCGGGTTGCCCGGTGGCCGGGCCACTGAGCCGGACGGAGAGCGGGTTGTCGCGAGAGCCGATCTTGCCGCACGCCATGGCGGGGATCTTCTCACGCGAGCGGGCGGGTGACAACATCGGTGGTATCCTGCTGCCCGTGGCGCAGAACACCCAGACGAAGGCCACCACCTCTCAGGTCGAGCGCGCGTACCAGGAGATCAAGTGGCGGATCGTGTACGGCAGCTACAAGCCCGGCGCGCACCTGTCCGAGGCGACGCTCGCGCGCGTCCACCGCACGAGCCGTACGCCGATTCGCGAGGCGCTGGCCAGGTTGTCCGAGGAGCAGTATGTGGTGTGGGACCGGGGCAGAGGGTTTCTCATTGCCCCGGTCACCGTCTCGCGCATTCGCGACACGTTTCAGGTCCGGCGCCTGCTGGAGGGGGCGGCGGCCGCCGCCGCCGCCGAGTTGGCGACGAAGACAGAGACTCGAACCATGGCCGCCCTTGCCGAGTACCACTACACGCTCGGCGACGCTGAAAGCTACCGCGCCGCGCTGGCGAAGAACCTCGAGTTCCATCTGGCGGTCGCCGCAGCGAGCCACAACGAGCTGCTCGTCGAGCTGGTCCGCCAGTGCCTGATGCAGACCGACCGCGTGCTGTCACTCGGGGCGGACTACAAGCCGTTCGAGGAAGGATCCATCGAGGAGCACGGGGCCGTTGTTACCGCCATCGAGCAGCGGGACGCCGTGCGGGCACGGGACGCCATGGAGCGTCACATCGATCGGACGGGGCGTCTGCTGATGGGCAGCGTGCTTCGCGGCAGCATCCGCGGGATTGCGCTGTAGATGGGACGCCGTCCGAGCATCCAGCCGACGGCTCTTCAGCAGCCTGTGATCATCGGCAGATCGACGCCGCGGGTTCTCGCGGTCTCAATCGCCAGCTCGTAGCCGGCATCGGCGTGCCGCATGACGCCCGTGCCCGGATCGGCGGTCAGGACGCGTTGCAGCCGGCGATCCGCCATCTCCGTTCCGTCGGCGACCGACACCATGCCGGCGTGGATCGAGTACCCGATGCCGACGCCGCCGCCGTGGTGGATCGACACCCAGCTCGCCCCGCACGCCGTGTTCAGCATCGCGTTCAGCAGCGGCCAGTCGGCAATCGCGTCCGATCCGTCCCTCATTCCCTCGGTCTCGCGGTTCGGCGAGGCCACCGATCCGGCGTCCAGGTGATCGCGGCCGATCACAATCGGCGCCTCGACCTTCCCGTGCCTCACCAGCCAGTTGAACCGGAGCCCGGCCTCGGCGCGCTCACCGTACTCAAGCCAGCAGATCCGGGATGGGAGCCCCTGGAACTGCACCTTCTCGCCGGCCATCCGGATCCAGCGCGCCAGCCGTTCCTTCGTGGGAAACAGATCGAGGATGACCTTGTCGGTCTCTCGAATATCGGCCGGGTCGCCGGAGAGCGCGGCCCACCTGAACGGCCCGGCCCCGCGGCAGAAGAGCGGCCGGACGAAGGCCGGCACGAACCCGGGGAAGTCGAACGCGCGCGTGAGGCCGCGGCGGTCGGCGACCTGCCCGCGCAGGTTGTTGCCGTAGTCGAACGCCACCGCGCCGCGCGTCCTGAGCTCGAGGATCGCCTCGACGTGCGCGACCATCGAGTCGAGCACGGCCCGCTCGTACCCCTCGTAGTCGCTCTCGCGCCAGGCTGCCGCCTTCTCGAGCGACGTCCGCGCCGGGATGTACCCCACGCGCAGGTCGTGGGCGGATGTCTGGTCGGTGACCGCGTCGGGGACGACGCCGCGCGTCACCAGCCCGGGCATGACCTCTGCGATGTTGCCGAGCAGGCCAACCGAAAGCGGCTGTCTCGCCCGCTTCGCCTCGAGCACGCGATCGAGCGCCCGGTCGAGGTCGGTCATCATCTCGTCGCAGTACCGCGTGGCCAGGCGCCGCCGGATTCGCGCTTCATCCACCTCTACCGCCAGGCACACCCCGCCGTTCATCGTCACGGCCAGCGGCTGCGCGCCGCCCATGCCGCCGAGACCGGCCGTGACAACCAGCCGTCCCGCGAGCGTCCCCCCGAAGTGCTGCGCTGCGCACTCGGCGAAGGTTTCGTAGGTGCCTTGCAGGATGCCCTGCGTGCCGATGTAGATCCAGGAGCCGGCCGTCATCTGGCCGTACATGGTCAGCCCGAGTGCATCGAGCCGGCTGAACTCCTCGTACGTCGCCCACCGCGGCACGAGATGCGCGTTGGCAATCAGCACCCGCGGCGCTTCCTCATGGGTCCTGAAGACGCCAACCGGCTTGCCGCTCTGCACGAGCAGCGTCTCGTCGTTCTCGAGGCGCCGAAGCGTCTCGACGATCTTGTCGTAACACTCCCAGTTGCGTGCGGCCTTCCCGGCACCGCCGTACACGATCAGCTCGGATGGCCGCTCGCCCACCTCCGGGTCGAGGTTGTTCATGAGCATCCGCAGCGCGGCCTCCTGGTGCCACCCCTTGCACGAGAGCGCCGTGCCGCGCGGCGCACGAACAACCGTCTGGCGGAATCTGGTACCGGCGGGTCCACTCATGACAGAGCTCTCCTTGCTGAGCTGAACAGGAGAGGACGGTGCGACGACAAGAGACGCGGGTGCGGCAGCGAACGAGCCGTGCGGAGCAGGCCGCTCACCAATCGCTCCCTGTCCGCCGCCCCGATGTCCCCATAACGGGAGTATACGCGCGAAGGGGAATCTTGACCCCCAGGGACGGGCAACGTACGCTGGGCGGCCGGGGAGTAGAAGGCGTAAGCCGTAAGGCGTGGGGCGTAAGGCGCAGGGCGGGTCCCACACCGCGACGGAGTCGACAGTCGTCGGTCGGCAGTCGGTCGCGAGTCGATCGGCGGCGGCTGGAGGTAGGAAGGTATGGCGAAGCTGGTCGAGTGTGTGCCGAACTTCTCAGAGGGCCGGAACCGTGCCGTCATCGACGCGATTGCCGGCACCATCTCAGGCCTAAGCGACGTCAAGCTGCTGGACGTCGACCCCGGCGCGGACACCAACCGCACGGTCTATACGTTTGTCGGCACGCCCGAGGCAGTTGCCGAGGCTGCATTCAGGGCCGCCGCGCGGGCGCTCGAGCTGATCGACATGTCGGCGCACTCCGGCGCGCATCCCCGGATCGGCGCCATGGACGTCTGCCCGATCGTTCCCGTCTCCGATGTCACCATGGATGAGTGCGTCGCAGTCGCGCGGGCGATCGGCGGACGAATCGGCGCCGAGCTGCAGCTCCCGGTGTACTTCTACGAGTACGCCGCGACCTCAGAGACGCGGCGCAGTCTCGCAGCCATCCGGGCCGGCGAGTACGAGGGCCTGCCCCGCAAGCTGCAGGATCCGGAGTGGACGCCCGACTGCGGCCCCGCGGCGTTTAACCCGCGCTTCGGCGCAACAGTGGTGGGCGCGCGCGAGTTCCTGATCGCCTACAACGTCAACCTGAACAGCCGCGACAGGCGGCTTGCCAACGAAATCGCCCTGACCATCCGCGAGGGGGGGCGGCTCAAGCGCGACGCCCGCGGCAACGCGGTCACCGACGAGCACGGGAACCAGGTGAGGGTCCCCGGCCGCCTCAAGGCCGTGCGCGCGATCGGGTGGTACATCGAGCAGTACCGGCAGGCGCAGGTCTCCATCAACCTGACCAGCTTCAAGGCGTCTCCGCTTCACGTCGTCTTCGAGACGGTACGGGAGGAAGCCGAGCGCCTGGGCCTCCTCGTCACGGGCTCGGAGTTGGTCGGCCTGACGCCGCTTCAGCCGATCGTGGACGCGGGGCGCTTCTACCTGCGGAAGCAGGGCAAATCGGCCGGAGCACCGGAACGCGAGCTGGTCGAGCTGGCCGTTCGCTCGCTCGGCCTCGCGCAGCTTGCGCCGTTCGACCCCGACAAGAAGATCATCGAGTACCAGTTCGCGAAGCCGGGCCCGCTTGTGTCGATGGCGGTCGATCGTTTCGTGGACGAGGTCTCGACCGACTCGCCGGCGCCAGGGGGCGGATCCGTCGCGGCGCTGGCCGGCAGCCTCGGAGCCGCGCTCGCGGCCATGGTGGCCAACCTCACGGTCGGCAAGAAGACGTATGAGGCGGTCTGGCAGGAGCTGTCGGACCTCGCCGAGCGCGCGCAGGCTGTCAAGACCCGTCTCGTCGAGGCGGTTGACGAAGACACCAGCGCCTTCAACGGCGTGCTCGCGGCGATGCGCCTGCCGAAGGCGACTCCTGACGAACAGGCCGCCAGGGACCTGGCCGTCGAGCAGGCGTACCAGTACGCCGCCCGCGTGCCGCTCGAAACCGCGCGACAGTGCCTCGACGCGCTCCGCCTCTCGGCGGAGGTCGTCCGCAAGGGCAATGTCAGCTCGGCGTCGGATGGGGGGGTGGCGGCGCTCGTGGCCCGCGCCGGCATCGAGGGCTCGGCGCTCAACGTGCTGGCCAACCTCGGATCGGTCAAGAACGACACGTTCAAGGCTGGCTGCCGGCAGGAGATCGAGCGCCTGACGGCGGAGGGGGCCAGTCTGCTCGTCGATGTCCTCTCGCACGTGACGTCGACGTTCCAGCAGTGAACGTGCGCACGCAGAGCGCCCCCGCCAGCTCCGCCACGTGCGCCGCGATGCCGACCGGCGCCGGGCCCGCCGGCTCGCTCCGTTACCTCCGCCGGCCCGAGTACTCGAGCATCTGCGCCGTCAGATCGCGAGGATACGAAATGGCGACGTCCGTGATCGCGCCGTTCGGGCCGACAATCGGCTGAAGCTTCGGCATCACGAATCCCGTGTACGACGGAAGATTCAGCCGCACGACCCTGGCGACGACCTGATCGCGAAGCGCCGGGTCGAAGCGGATGCCGTGGGTTTCGAACAGCGCTTTCGCCGCCGCGTAGTCGCCCTGCGACTTGATGCGCTGGACCTCGGCGAGGAGCTTCGCCACACCGCTCCGGAACTCGGCGGCGTCGGTCATGACGTAGAACGTCTTGCCGTCGCGTTCGCGCGTCTCGATGGCTTTCGTGTTGGCCATCAGCCAGCGGACAATCATCTGGCGGTTCCGCATGTGGTCTTCTTCGATCTGGTTCCCCTCGCGGATCCGCCTGAGCTGCACGAGGGCGTTGCGGGTGTACCCCTCGTACTCGGCAAGCACGATGTCCTGATGGTGCTCCTTCGGCACGAGGCCCAGCTCCACCAGTCTCGGCTCCGCCAGAAAGTACAGGCCGACCAGGTCGGCGCGCGCTTCCTCGAGGGCTGAGTGCTGCTCCTTGAGCGCCCCCGCGGCGTTGCCCTTGAGCCGATCGTCAAGCTTGCCCGAGCCGTGGCCGAACACCTCGTGCATGTTGGTGGTCAACTCGCCGGCCAGCGCGCTCCACCGGGTGCCGCGTTCCGCCTCCTCCTTGGTCCAGGAGAACTCCTCGCGGAACGCCGGCGGCGTCGAGCGCTCGTAGGCCTCGTTGATGTTGGAGAGCAGCACCGACTTGCTCCCGTACCGCTCGCGGATGAGCTGGTCGTTCGGGAGGTTGATGCCCACCGGGGTAATCGGCCCCGACTCGCCGGTCTCGACCACCACCTCGATCGCGCTGGCGCTGACGCCAACCACGCCCTGCTTCCGGTACTTCGGATCCCACGGCATGCGGTCTTCAAACCATTGCGCTTCAGCGGCGAGCTTCCGGATTCCCTCGGTCTTCTCCGGGTTCACGTAGTAGACGAGCGCCTCCCAGGCCCCCTTGACGCCGCGTGCGTCAAGATAGACCTCGGTGAACCCGTTGATCGTATCCACGGGCGACGACTTGTCCTGCACCCAGGCGATGTCGTACGCCTCGCGGTCGGCAACGGCCCCCGTCCGGTAGGACTGGATCAGGGCGGTCAGCGCCTTGGCCATCGGCTCGGTGGCGAACGGGACGGCTGCCTCCAGGTGCGTCACGATCTTCGCGATGGCGTCGCTGTAGCGGCCGCCGATGCGGTACGGCTCCTCGACCAGCTTGCCCTCGCGCTTCACCAGGCGGGAGTTCAGGGGATACTGTTCCCGGAATCCGGCCAGGTCCTTCATCGTCACGCCGACGTACAGGTTGTTGGCGCTCGACGCCAGGATGTCGCCGCCCGGAGCGGGCGTCTTGTTGGTGACGATCGGGTCCACGTTGGGATCGAAGAAGAGCGGCTTCATCCGGTCAGCCATCGCCTCGAGCGACTCGCCCGGCCGCACCGGGAACCTGGCGCCAGCCTGCGAGGCTGCCAGCACCGCCGCAGCGAACGCCTCGGGAGTGCCGCCCATCACGAACTTGCGGGCGGTGAGGTTGTTGTGCGGTCCGGAGTTCAGCCAGAAGAGCTTCGTGTAGCGCTGGATCTCCGCCAGAGTGATTGGATCGACCGTCGAGGCGTTCGCGAGGATTTCCTCGAGCACGTCCCGCATCTCCAGGCCGTGTGCGTAACGCTGGTCGTAGTAGATGTCGCGGCCGGCCAGCGCGGCCTGATAGAGGTGCCAGATGAGGGTTTTCTCCCTCAGCGGCAGGGCGCTGAAGCCGTCCGCGTACACCTGCACCACCGCGGCGTCGCCGACGCGTTCGAGCAGGTACACGCGCGTATCCGCGGCCGGCGCGCCGCCGGGCGCCGCGGCGCCTGCGCCCGGCCGCGGCTCGGGAGCTCTCGAGGAGCAGGCAGCCGAAGCGGCAATCCATGTCAGCACGAGCAGTCGCCTCATGAGTGTGTTCATGGTCGTCCAGATGACTCAGACAGTGACCGTGTCCAGGTACTCGGGCGCCTTGACCCTCCACCCGAGTTGTTGCTCGATTGTCTGCTTGAAGACGTCCATCGAGTCCGGCTCGCCGTGCACCAGGCACGTCAGCTCGGGCGCGCGCTGGAAGCCGCGCAGCCAGCGCAGGAGCTCCTGCGAGTCCGCGTGCGCCGACATCGATTCGATCTGCGCGATGCGCGCCAGCACAGGCACCAGGCGCCCGTGGATCTTCACCTCGGTCGCGCCCTCGACCAGGCTGCGGCCGCGGGTCCCCGCAGCCTGAAACCCCGAGAACAGAATGGTGTTCTTGGGGTTCGGCAGCGCCGCCTTCAGGTGGTTGAGCACCCGCCCCCCGGTGGCCATCCCGCTCGACGACAGAATGATGCTCGGCGTGGTCGAAGCGGCCAGGTCGTCGGACTGCTCCTTCGACGTCACCGTCTGGAAACGTTTCGTCATGAACGCCGACACCTCGCCGCGCGCGGTCCGCATCTCGGAGTCGAGCTCCGTGCTGCGCCTCGTGTAGTACTGCAGCGCCTCGACGGCCATCGGGCTGTCGACGTAGACCGGCAGGATCGGGATCCGCCGCGCGTCCTCGAGCTTCTTCAGCCAGTAGATGACCTCTTCGACCCGGCCGACCGCGAACGCCGGAATGATCAGCTTCCCGCCGCGCGCGACGGTCTCACGGACGATCTCCGCCAGCTGTTCTGCCTCGCGGTCCGGCTCGTGCACCCGATTGCCGTACGTGGACTCGACGACGAGGACGTCGGCCTCGGAAACCGGCAGGGGGTCGGGCAGGATTGGGCGTTCGTACCGCCCGACATCGCCGCTGAACAGCATCCGGCGGGCCGGGCGCCCGTTTCCCGCGATCGTCAGCTCGACAAACGCCGAGCCCAGCAGGTGGCCCGACTGGATGAACCGCACCTCGGCGCCCGGCATCACGGGGACAGGACGGTCGAAGCCGACCGGTTGCAGATTCGAGAGCACCCGGAACGCGTCGGTTTCGGTAAAGAGGGGCAGGGCCGGTTTGTGGCGGCTGTACCCCTGGCGGTTGGCCGCGCGCGCGTCTTCTTCCGCCAGCCGTCCCGCGTCGGGCAGCAGAATCCGGCACAGATCGGCCGTGCCCGGCGTGCAGAACACACGGCCGCGGAAGCCCTGGTTGAACAATCGCGGCAGAAAGCCGCTGTGATCGACGTGCGCGTGCGTCAGCACGACAGCGTGAATGCTGTCGGCGTCAACCGGCAGCGGCTCCCAGTTGCGGAGACGCAGCTCCTTGAGTCCCTGGAAGAGGCCGCAGTCGACAAGGATGCGGTCGTCGCCGTGTTCGAGGAGGAACTTCGACCCGGTCACGGTTCGGGTCGCACCGAGGAACGTGAGGGACGCCATAACGCCGTATTGTACACGTCGCGGCTCGCCCCTCACGAACTCCGGTGCTACTGCGCGGCGAACTTAGCGGTCCAGCGCACGGTTCGTGCGGTCGGTGAGGCACTTGGCGTCACGCGGACCGAGATGAGGTCATCAGCCGAAAAGGTGATGGTGTCCGAGTCATCCGAGCAGGTGGTCGCCGCGTTCAGGATGGCGCAGGCGAGAAGAGTGTCGGCGCCGTTCTTCCGGACAGTGATGGCGTACGATTTTCCGCTGCCCGGGAATCCCGGAGCGCCGTCAAGCCGTACCCGGAGGTTCGACATGGTACCCGCCACTGGCACGTTCTGTTGGGCAGTTGCCTCGGTCGTTGCGCTCAAGCTATCGAACAATGGAACGAAGCGGGAGCTCATGTAGCTGAGGGTCTGAGTACCGGTACCCCCGCCGACAATGAAGGCGCTCGGACCTGGCACCCCTTGAGGCCCAGCCGGGCCCGTTGGACCCGTGGGCCCGATCGCGCCGGTAGCCCCCATAGGTCCTGCTGGGCCAGTCGCTCCGGTCGGACCGGCCGGCCCAGTCAGGCCGATAGGGCCAGTCGCTCCGGTCGGGCCAGCCGGACCAGCAGGTCCCTCCGCACCCGTCGCGCCCGTCGCGCCCGTCGCCCCAGCAGGGCCCGCAGGACCAATGGGGCCGATCGGACCCTCCGCACCTGCGGGACCAGCAGGTCCCTCCGCGCCCGTCGCTCCAGCAGGACCCGCTGGGCCAATCGGTCCTGCCGGCCCAGTCGCGCCGATTTCACCCTGAGGGCCTGTCGGCCCCGCCGGCCCAATCGCTCCGGTCTCACCCGTAGGGCCCGCTGGTCCTGCCGGCCCAGTTGCTCCTGCCGGTCCCGCTGGCCCAGTCAACCCAATCGGCCCCGTCGCGCCCACTGGCCCCGCCGGTCCAGTCGCTCCTGCCGGTCCCGCTGGTCCAGTCAACCCAATCGGCCCCGTCGCGCCCACTGGCCCCGCCGGTCCAATCGCGCCCGTCTCCCCCGTAGGGCCCGCTGGTCCTGCCGGTCCGGTCGCTCCTGCCGGTCCTGCCGGCCCAGTCGCACCAGTCTCGCCCGAAGGACCCGCAGGGCCAATCGGTCCTGCCGGTCCTGCCGGCCCAGTCGGGCCGATAGGCCCAGTCTCTCCTGCTGGCCCTGCCGGTCCGGTCGCTCCTGCCGGTCCCGCCGGTCCGACAGCACCAGTCTCGCCTGAAGGACCCGCAGGGCCAATCGGTCCCGCCGGTCCAATCGCGCCCGTCTCACCTGCAGGGCCCACTGGTCCGATCGGCCCCGTCGCACCCGTCTCTCCTGCTGGCCCTGCCGGTCCGGTCGCTCCTGCCGGTCCTGCCGGCCCAGTCGCACCAGTCTCGCCTGAAGGACCCGCAGGGCCAATCGGTCCCGCCGGTCCCGCTGGCCCAGTCAACCCAATCGGCCCCGTCGCTCCCACTGGCCCCGCTGGTCCAGTCGCTCCGATCTCACCCTGAGAGCCTGCCGGACCTATTGGCCCCGGCGGCCCAATCGCTCCCGGGACACCCGCCGGACCTGCCGGACCCTCTGGCCCCGGCGGCCGCCGGACCTGCCGGACCCTCTGGCCCCGGCGGCCCAATCGCTCCCGGCTCCCCCGGAGGGCCAATCGCTCCCGGGACACCCGCCGGACCTGCCGGACCCTCTGGCCCCGGCGGCCCAATCGCTCCCGGCTCCCCCGCCGGCCCCGTCGCACCTGCTGGTCCCGCCGGTCCGACAGCACCCGTCTCACCTGCAGGACCCGCAGCGCCAATCGGTCCCGCCGGTCCAGTCAGGCCGATAGGCCCAGTCTCTCCTGCTGGCCCTGCTGGCCCTGCCGGCCCCGTCGCTCCTGCCGGTCCCGCCGGTCCAATCGCGCCCGGCTCCCCCGTAGGGCCCGCTGGTCCCGCCGGTCCGACAGCACCCGTCTCACCTGCAGGACCCGCAGCGCCAATCGGTCCCGCCGGTCCCGTCGCCCCTGTGGGCCCTGGCGGCCCAGTCAACCCAATGGGCCCAGTCTCTCCCGCTGGGCCTGCTGGTCCGACAGCACCAGGCTCGCCTGGAGGCCCCGTCGGCCCAATTGGTCCAGGCGCACCCTGAGGGCCTGGTTGCGGCACCTCGGCCGCCGCGACATCCACTCCTCCGCTGAAGCTCCGGTCGTACGCGAAAAAGCCCCAAATCTCGACGACCCGCCCCATGAGCACCGAGGCTCCGTCGAACACCCTCACGTGAGGACCGCCGCCGGCTCCTGCTGCAGTGAGGATGTCCGGGACGCCGTCGCTGTTGACGTCGGCGGTCGCCACCCTGACGCCTCCAGAGAACCCGATATCGTAGGCGTAGAAGCCGAGGATCTCCGTGCCAGTGGTCGGATCCAGAACGCGAACGTGGGGGCCGCCGCCAGCGCCCGCGCCTGTCACCACAAACGGCACCGGGGCCTGGCCAAAGGCAGGAGCCCCGAGCAGCAGAGACAACCCGCAGGTCAGGCCAACCACTTTCGCCAAGGCGTTGGCGCCGCGCATGCTTGCTCTTTCGGTCCACATCCCGCCCTGAATCGACCTCCCCGGCAACCGGCCGGCATGACCACAACCAGACTCCGTCCTCGAACCGACGGGCTTTCGACGCCTGCGGCTGTTCTTCCGGCGCCGGCTTGGCCCCATGACACAAATCGTGCCAATGCGACTGCAGATCTTCACAGTTTCTATCGGCAGAGGTATGGCGTGACCTGAGTACCGATGCAGGTTTTTTTGGTCTGTCAGTGTGGAACGACGGTGACTGGCCCCTAGCCCCTAAACGAGATGCCGCCCGCCGTCGACGCGGATCGTTTCGCCGGTGATGAAGTCGCTCTCAATCAGCGCGATGATCGCCTTGGCGATCTCCTCGCCCCCACCCCAGCGGCCGAGCGGCGTGGCCTTCTCGACCGCCGCGACCTCCTCTTCACCCAGATCCGGCGGCGGCAGGATTGGGCCCGGCGCCACGGCATTGACCAGGATCTGCGCCTCCGCCAGCTCGAGCGCCAAACCCTCAGTGAGGCCGACGATGGCGCACTTGGCGACGTAGTACGGCAGGTACCCCTTGTAGCGGGGCCGATGGCTCCGGGCGAGCCAGTCGGCAATGTTGATGATGCGGCCCGCCCCGGCCACACGCATGTGCGGGACCGCGGCGAGCGCGCACGTGTAGGCAGCCTTGAGATCGACGGTGAGACTCCGATCGAGATCCGCGTCGGTCAGCGTGTCGAACGGGACGGCCTGGTAGACGGAGGCCATGTTGACCAGCACGTCCAGCCGGCCCAGCCCGGCAACCGTCTGCGCGACCAGTGAGCGGCATCCGGCGGCGGTGGCAAGATCGGCCTGCACAAGCAGGGCGCGCCGGCCCCGCGCCCGGACGGCTGCCGCGGTTTCCTCCGCCTCCGCGCGCGACCGGTTGAAGCTGAGAGCGACGTCCGCTCCCCGCGAGGCCAGCTCCACAGCGACGACGGCGCCGATGCGCCTGCCGCCGGTGATCAGTGCGACGTGATCGCGGATGTCCATGGTGCGCTCAGGCTACCGGAACCGGCAGCGGAGGACAAGCCCGGCACCCGGCTGCGGCACGCGGGTGCGACAGGTCCGCGTGCGGCCACTCCGTGCCCCGCCTGGCCCCGCGGCTGGATTCCGACCTGCCGGTGTGCGATGATGACGCCCCGTGCGCCGGAAGATGCTGGCGCCGCCGCAACTGCTCGCGCTCCACATCGCCGGGCTGATCGCGGCAGGCACCGTGCTGCTCGCTCTCCCCATTGCCGCCGAGCCGGGTCACCACGTCTCGATCGTCGACGCCTTCTTCACCTCCACGTCGGCCGTGTGCGTCACCGGCCTGATCGTGACCGACACGCCGCAGGCGTTCTCGCTTTTCGGCGAAATCGTCCTGATGCTGCTCGTCCAGGCAGGCGGGCTGGGCTACATGACGATCTCGACCCTCATCGCGGTCGCGCTGGGCAAGCGTGTGACGCTGCAGGAGCGGCTGACCCTGCAGGAAGCGCTGAACGTCTATTCGCGCGAGGACCTCGTGCGGTTTGCGGGGCTCGTCTTCCGGTTCACGCTCGTCCTGGAGCTCGCCGGAGCTGCGGTCCTATCCGTGCGGCTTATCCCGGATCTCGGCGTGGCGCGGGGCGTCTACGTCAGCCTCTTTCACGCGGTGTCCGCCTTCAACAACGCCGGCTTCTCGCTGTTCTCCGACAACCTGGTGCGGTACCGCGGCGATCTCACGGTCAACCTGGTCATCACAACGCTCATCATCTGCGGCGGCCTCGGGTTCCTCGTTCTCTCGGAGCTCGTCAGGCTCCGGCGGCGCGCACGGCTCTCGGTGCACACCAAGTTCGTGCTCGCCATGACGGCGATACTGGTCGTCGGCGGCGCGCTGGCCATCTTCCTGCTCGAGCGCGGCAACCCGCGCACGCTGAGCCCGCTCGGGACGGGCGAGGCGCTGCTGGCGTCGTACTTCCAGTCGGTCACAGCGCGCACCGCCGGCTTCAACACGCTGGAGATCGGCGCGCTCACGCCGCCGACGCTGTTCCTGATCATCCTGCTGATGTTCATCGGGGCCTCGCCCGGCGGCACGGGGGGAGGGGTCAAGACCACGACGTTCGGCATCACGATGGCGGCCCTATGGACGACGATCAGGGGCAGGAGCGAGCCGGCCGTGTTCCGACGGCGCCTCGCGCCGGATCTGGTGGCCAGGGCCTTCTTCATCAGTCTGATTGCGTTTCTTGCGGTGAACCTGATCGGCTGGCTGGTCCTCTTCTCCGAGCGGTCCGAGTTTCTCGCCACGGTCTTCGAGACGACGTCCGCGTTCGGCACCGTGGGGCTCTCGACCGGGCGGCCGGGCAGCGTGCTCAGCCTCTCCGGCCACTTCAGCGCTGCGGGGAAACTCCTCGAGGCGGCCATGATGTACCTGGGACGGGTCGGGCCGCTGACACTGGCGGTCGCGCTCGCTGGCGGGGCGGAGCGCGTCCGCCTCCGGTATTCCGAGGCGAAGGTGCTCATCGGCTAGTGCCGCGGAGGGACGCGGTAAATATGACGAAGCGATCATTTGCGGTCATCGGGCTCGGCCGGTTCGGGGCGGCGATCGCGACGACGCTGACCGAGCTGGGCCACGACGTGCTGGGCATCGACGCCAGCGAGGAGCGCGTCGAGCGGCTGAGCGACATCGTCGCCCACGCCGTTCAGCTCGACGCGACCGACGAGAAGGCCATCCGGGCGGCCGGCATTCAGGACGTCGATGTCGCCGTCATCTCGATCGGAGAGCGCATCGACTCGAGCCTCCTCGTGGTGATGCTCGTCAAAGAGCTCGGCATCCCGACGATTGTCGCCAAGGCCACGACGCCGCTGCACGGTCGCATTCTGGAGAAGCTCGGCGTCTCACGAGTCATCTTCCCCGAGCGGGACATGGCGATCCGCGTCGCGCACAGCCTGGTCGTCCCGCACGCGCTCGACTACATCGAGCTGTCGCGGGACTTCAGCATCGTGGAGATCCCGGCGCCTCGGGAGTTCGTGGGCAAGACGCTGAAGGAGCTGGCGCTGCGGTCCCGCTACGGCCTGACGCTGATCGTCCTCAAGCGGCCCGCGCAGGCCGGCCGGGGCCTGCTCACCGTGGTCGCGCCGCCCGCCGACGATCCCATCCTCGCAGGCGACGTGCTCTCGCTGCTTGGGCCGAACGATCGCCTCGCGCAGCTCGACACGCTTCTGAAGGGGTGAAAAGGCGCCCTACGATCCGGGCTCGTCCTTGAGGTCGATGCCGAACCGCTCCGCCATCCTATAGAGCGTGCGGCGGTCGATGCCGAGCACCTCCGCGGCGCGGGTGCGGTTCCCCTTGACCTCGTCGAGCACGTGCAGCAGGTAGCGGCGCTCGATCTCGTCGAGCGGCGGCAGATCCTGGAAGAGCGGCGTCACGAGCGGGGCGGCGCGCTCCCGGAACACGGCGGGCAGGTCGGAGAGGTCGATGATCGACCCGCGGCTGAACAGCACCAGCCGCTCGATGGTGTTTTCGAGCTCGCGGACGTTGCCCGGCCAGTCGTGGGCCGTCAGCGCCTCAATTGCGGCCGGGGAGAGTTCGATTGTGCGGCCGGTCCGGCCGCACGCGTTCTGCAGGAACCGCGAGGCCAGCAGCGGGATATCGGCCCGGCGCTCGCGCAGCGGCGGCACGTTGATGACGACCACGCTCAGCCGGTAGTACAGATCCTGGCGGAAGCGCTGCTCGGCCACCGCCTGCTCGAGGTCGGCGTTGGTCGCGGCGAGCACGCGGACGTCGACCTTTGTCGTGCGGCCGGCGCCGACGGGCCTGATCTCGCCCTCCTCGAGCGTGCGCAGCAGCTTCACCTGAAGCGCCGGCGACATCTCCCCGATCTCGTCGAGGAAGACCGTGCCGCCGTGCGCCTGCTCCAGGATTCCCTTCGCGTCCGCGACCGCGCCGGTGAAGGCTCCCCGCGTGTGCCCGAAGAGCTCCGAGTCGAGCAGCGTCTCGGCCAGGGCGCCGCAGTTGATCGGCACGAAGGGCCGGCCGGCGCGCCGGCCGTAAGCGTGGATCGCACGCGCGACGAGCTCCTTGCCCGTGCCGCTCTCGCCCGCGATCAACACCGGCACCGCTGCGTCGGCCGCGTGCGCGATCTGCTTGTAGACGAGGAGCATCGGCGCGGTGCGCCCGAGCAGGCCCGCCGGCTGCGCCGCGCTCGACGGCGCGGAAGGGGGGGCGGCGGCGGCAGGCGCGCTGGCCTGCGCGAGCGCCCGGTCGACGGCTGCCTTGACCTCGCCGATGTTGAACGGCTTGCTGATGTAATCGAACGCACCGGCGCGCACGGCGTCCACGGCGGTCTCGAGCGTGCCGAACCCGCTGATGAGCAGCACCTCTCCGGAGGGATTGGCGACCTTGAACGCCCGCAGCAGGTCGAGGCCCGACTGCGGCGCGTTGAGGTTGATGTCGGAGATCAGCAGGTCGAACGGCATCCTGCCGACCAGCACCAGCGCGCTGGCCGGCTCGTAGGCCGATTCGATGGCGCGGTCCGGTCGGGCCAGCAGCTCCGCCATGAACCGGCAGGTCTCGCGGTCGTCGTCGACGATCAGGATGCGCGGCATTCGGCCGCCTCCACTGCGGCAGGCAGGTCAACGGTGAACGTCGCGCCCGATCCTTCCTCGCTCGTCGCGGTGATGGTGCCGCCGTGCGCCGTGACCGCGTCGCGGGTGATGCTCAAGCCGAGGCCGGTCCCGTGGCCCGCGGCCTTCGTCGTCACCCAGGGGTCGAAGATCCGGGGCAGCAGATCCGCGCGGATGCCCACCCCCGTATCGGCCACCTGCACGCGCACGCCACCGTCCGTGCGCGACACGGTGACCGTCGCCACGCCGCCTCGGGGCATCGCATCGAGACTGTTCGTGATCAGGTTGAGCAGCGCCAGCTCGAGCTGGACGGCGTCAGCCCGCACCGGAGGCAGATCGCGCGCCACCGAGACGTCGAGCCTGACGCCGGCCCCGTCGAGCTTGGGCCGCGCGAGCGCAGCGACGCGCTCGACGAGCGCGCCGATGTCGGCCGGCTCCTTCGGCGACGGCCGCCGGGCGTGATCGAGCATCGTCCTGACGATCGAGGTGAGCTTGGTGATCTGCTCCTGCACGATCCGGATCCGATCGACGAGCGGCGGGTCCGCGCCCTCCTGCTCGGCGATCATCTGCACGTACCCCGAGATGAGGTTGAGCGGCGTCCCGATCTGATGGGCCACGTTGGCGGCCATCTGGCCGACCGTCGCCATCTGCTGCGCCCGCGCCAGCGCCTCGCGCAGCTCGAGCAGCCGCCGGTAGCTGTCGCTGAGCTCCTCGTTCTTCTCGCGCAGCTCGGCCGTCGCGTCTCGGATCCGCGACTGCAGCTCGACGTTAAAGTTCTCCATCTTGGCGAGCATCTCGTTCAGCCCCTGCGCCACCGCGCCGATCTCGTCGCGCCGCATGACAGGGGCGCGCGCACCGAGGTCTCCCTCGGCCACCCGCAACATCGTCTTCTGGATGCCGGCAATCGGCAGGTGCAGCAGGCGGCGGACCGGAAGGTTCACGAGCATCGTCAGGATGACAATGGCGGCCGGCACGAACCAGAGGACCACCAGCCCGCCCCGTCGATGAAGCTGCTCCACGGAGGAGACCGAGAAGGTCAGCACGACGGCGCCGAACACGCGGCCGGATCGGTACACCGGCACCGCCACGCCGCGAATCCCCGCTTTCTCACGGTCCCAGACCAACTGCTTCTGCTCGATGACCGGCGCGGCAACGGCGAGCGCTTCGTCTTTGACGCGTGAGGACGTGCTCGCCATCACGACCGGCTGATGACCTGTGAGGGTGACGACCGAGATGTCCCGCACCGACGGCACAGCCTCGCGGAACTCGCGGAGCCGCTCGCCGACGTTTTCGGGGCTGAGCGGGCCCGGCCTCAGCTCGAGATCGTTGGCCACCGCCTGGGCCGTGGAGCGGGCGGTCTCGAGCAGGTCGCGCAGCAGGTTGGCTTCGAACGCGCGGATCTGCAGATACGACGACACGCCGACGACGAGCGTGATCACCAGCGCGACAAGCAGCGTCACCTGCCCTCGAAGAGACAGCCGGGCGAACCATCGCGACACGGTCAAGCGGGACCGTCCGAGGCGGCCGGTGGACGCTCGTGAGTCGTCGGCCATCCCCCCTATGTTAAGGGGTCGCGACTCGTTATTGTGGAGGAGCCTTGCTGGTTACAGATTTGTAATTGGAGGGACTGCGAGGCTCGCGACCCCGCATCGGTCGGGGTGCACGAGCCTCGCTCGGATTCCGGCAGCCTCGATGCTGTCAGAGCCCGGCGGCGGAAGCTGCACGCTCCGCCCCCGGGACTCCCACAACAACCGCCGCCATCGGGGATCCTTCGATCGCCGTGGCGTACATGTACTCGACGTTCACGCCCGCATCCGCCAGCAGGCGCGTGAGGCGGGTGAGCGCCCCGGGATCGTTGGACGTCACGGTGTAGATGATGTCGCGCTCGTCCACCTGGTAGTGCTGCTCGCGCAGCAGCGCGGCCGCGTGCACGTGGTTGTCCACGACCAGGCGCACCATCCCGGGACTCACCAGATCGAGAGCCAGGATGTTGATGCGTTCCTCGGTCAACACCTGGCAGACCGCCGCGAGCGCGCCCGGTTTGTTCGGAACCCTCAACGACAGTTCGGTGCGGATTGCCATGGTACGAGCTTACGGGAATCCCCCGGCCTGCCGCAAGGGCGCCGCGACCCGGCGCCGCCTACACGAGCACTTTGATCACGACGCGGCGATTCTTCGCCCGCCCGGCCCTTGTATTGTTCGGCGCGACCGGCTTGTCGGGGCCGAAGCTGATCACGCTGATCTTGTGCAGCGGGATCTGGTGCTGCTCGTAGAGATACCGCTTCACCGCTTCAGCTCGCTCGAGCCCCAGCTGCTTGTTGTACTCGAGCGGCCCGGTCGAGTCGGTGTGTCCTTCCACCTCGAGGTAGGCGCCGTTCGGATTCGCCTTGAGCTGGGTGACCAGTTCGTCGATCCGGGCTTTCACCTCGGCCGGCACCTCGGCCTGGCCTGCCTTGAAGTCCGCCTGATCCTGGGTAAGCGTCACTTCGTAGACCAGCCGCTTGGTGGTCTTCTCGACCTCTTCGGCCTTCGCGACGGCAGAGGTCGCCACCGTGCGGGCGTTGGCAGCCGCCGTGTTGGCAGCCTGCGCCCGCTGGTCCACCTCTCCGATCCGCTGCTCGGTCTGGCCGATCCGCTGCTCGTTCTTCCGCGTGCGCTCCTGGACCTCCTCAACCGACTGCGAGAGCGTCTCGACCTTGTCGTTGATCTTCGTCGCGACATCGTCAATCGATGTCTTGACGTACTTCTTGGTCGCGCACGCCGACGACCCTGCGACGGCCAGCGCCACGATCCCCAGCGCCACGATGGTGTGCTTCATCACTGAACCCTCCACAAAACGAACATCAACTGCCAAGACGCGGCTGTGCCGCGAAATACCCGCTCCGAGCCCGGACGATGAGCGTCCGGTCCCGGGTGCGGATCTCGAGCGGGTGCCAGCCAGGCTGGCCGCCCGGCTCGAACGCGATCAGGTACTGATGCCGGAGTTCGGAGACCACCTCCCGGGCGGCGATGCTCGCCTCGGCCGGCCTTCCGTCGGTGCACACGTGCAGCCATCCGCCCGTCCAGGCCGCAAGGTCGGCGAGGTTGCCGGTCGCCGGCCTCTGCGGGTCGGGCGAGAGCGACGCCCGCAGCCCCGGCGCGTCGATCGGCGTGGTCACCGCAAGCACGTAGACGGGCACGTCGATCCGGCTCGCAATCCCCGAGACCTCGGGCGCGGTCAGCCGGCTGCTCGTGTCAACGCCGTCGGTAAAGACGATGACGGCCCTGTGGGAGCCCCCGTGCTCGGCGACGCGCCGGGCCGTCTCAGCTATCGCATCGTGCAGCGACGTCATCCCGAACGGCTCCACGTCCGCGAGCGACTTGGCCAGATCGCCTTTCTCCGTCGAGAACGGCTTCAGCTCGGTGAGGGAGGTGTCGAAGGCATACAGCGCGACGTGGTCACGCCCCGACTGGAGCCACGCCATCACGTGCGCGGCGACCTGTTTGGCCGCTTCCATCTTCGATGCCACGCGCATGCTGCCGCTCGCGTCGAAGAGCAGCGCAACGGTGAGAGGCGCCTGATCGGGCCGGAACTCGGTGATCACGCGCGGGATTCCTTGATCGAGCACCTCGAACTGGTCGCGCTTGAGTTCCCTCACCAGCCGGCCCTTGCTGTCACGGACGACCACAGCCACCGTCACCAGGTCAACACCGCTGCGGAACGTCGGCCCCTGGGCCTGGTCAGTCCCCTCGCTTGCCGGCGTCGAGACCGCGCCAACCAGCGTCATGACCAGCGACAGTGCAACCGCGAGAGAGAGCCCACGCATACGCCTTCCCCCACTTCAATAAGCTTGCCAACATCCTAAGTGAAAGAAATAAAGGAGTTAGTCAACCAACGCCGGTCCAGGGATCCCGCGAATGTTGTTGAGAGCGTGTAGGAATTACACTGTGGGGCTGAGTGTTGGGGGTCTGGGGTGTAGGAGCTTCACGCTGTGTCATCGGGGCCACCGTGCGGTTGGCCGGTGGCGGATAAGTGACTGTGTGACAAGCAGGTGCGGCGGCATTGTCCTGGGGGTTGCGCGCTATGATGTGCGGCTGTCGTTCGGCCGCGTCATCGAATCGATGGGCTACCGCGTGTCGAACGAGACACTCTACGGCTGGCTCTATCGTTTCGTGCCGGGTCTTGACGGCCTTCGCGTGCCGAGCCGGTACGCCATGCTGGTCGCCTTGTTCCTGGCGGTGCTGGCCGGCTTCGGCGCTGCAGGTCTGGAGCGCGCATCACGACGCGGCCGGCTGATCGTGCTCGGCTGCGGACTGCTTTTTCTCGTCGAGGCAGCCTCGATACCGATGGAGGTCAAGGCGCTGAGGTGGCCGCCCGGAATGACAGGCGCGGCCGCGCCGGCGGCGGAGCCGTTCGACGCCGCCCGCATCTATCGGTTCATCGACACACTCCCCGCGGAAGCCGTGCTCACCGAGTTCCCGTTCGGCAACGAGCAGGACGAGGTGCGCTACATGTGTTTCTCGACAAGGCACTGGAGACGCCTGACAAACGGGTACAGCGGGACGTTCCCGCGGAGTTACCTCCGGCGGCGCCAGTGGCTCAGCCAGCCGTGGGCCAACGCCGACGAGGCGAGGGCCGCGCTCGAGGCATCCGGCACGACGCACGTGATCGTGCACGAATGGGCATACGAGGGGCGGAAGGGAGCAGACGTGAGCGCGTGGCTCCGCGAGCGTGGCGCGCGCGTGGTGGCGGTCAACCAGACCGATGTTCTCTACTCCCTCCGCTGATAACGTGCGGCTGGCATGAGGGTTGTAGGATCTTGGGCAGGACACGGGTTTTCCGGGCTTTTCGAGAAGGAAATCACCCGTGGGGTTGACCAAAGATGCGCTCGCGCGGGATGTCTCTCAACGTCGGCCGCTCCCCATTTGGTGACCTGGTCGTTCTGGCGTTCCTCCTCGCCCAGGCCACCGATGGTGTGCTCACCTACATCGGGATTGCCACGATGGGGACGAGCATCGAGGGGAATCCCCTGCTCGCGTCGCTCATGGGGACCGTCGGCGGCGGCGCGGCACTGCTGGGAGCAAAGCTGCTGGCCGCCTCGCTCGGCATTCTCCTGCACCTCACCGGCGTCCACCGCATCGTCGCCGCGCTGACGGTCCTCTACCTCGCGGCCGCGGTCGTGCCCTGGACGGCGCTGCTCTTCTTCCAGTAAGCCTCCGCTGCCTGTCGATTCTCGACCCCTGATTGACCGAGGACTCTCGACTGGTGACTGACTGTCGGCCGTCGACTGCTGACTGACGACTGACGGCTGGCGAGCTTCGATCGGCGATACTGCCTCCGCCATGTAGAATGGGCCCCACTGCAGGAAGCCGTCACGACGAGGGTCATGGTGCAGATCGGATCGCCGCCGGCAGATGAGATGCGGGCCGTGCACCCGGAGCAGGCTCCGGATCGCGCGCGCGCCGCCTGGCTCGAGCCAGGCGCCGTCCTCGTGCTCTTCGGCGCGCTGAGCCTCGCGTGGACGTGGCCACTAGCCGACGTGTCCGGCCGGGTCCTGCCGTCGGATCTGGGAGACCCGCTGCTAAACACGTGGATCCTCGGGTGGGTGGCCGAGCGCGCACTGCACGGGTTCCGCGGGCTATGGAACGCGCCGGTGTTCTTACCGTACCCCGATACGCTGGCCTACTCCGAGCACCTGCTCGGCATCCTGCCCTTCTCGGGCCCCGTCGCGTGGTTGACAGGAAACCCGATTGCGGCCTACAACGCCGCCTTCCTCGCGTCGTACGTGCTGGCGGGCGCCGGGATGTACGTGCTCGCCCGATCGCTGTGCGGCCGGGGCGACGCCGCGCTGCTTGCCGCGCTCGCGTTTGCCTTCTCGCCCTACCGCGCGCTGCAGGCGCCGCACCTTCAGGTGCTCATGTCGGGGTGGATGCCCCTCGCCGTCTGGGCGCTGCACCGCTATCTTCGCGCGCCGTCGGTGTGGATGCTGCTTGCGCTGACCGTCACATTCCTCCTTCAGGCGCTGTCGAACGGCTACCTCCTCTACTACCTTCCCGTGGCGCTCGTCGTCGTCGCGCTGAGGGATTTCCCCTGGCGCGCGCGCGTTCGCCGGCGGGTGTTGGCGGGGCTGATGGTTGCCGCCGCGCTCGCGCTCGCGGCGCTCGCGCCGGTCGCGTCGGTTTACTACCGGGTGCGCCGCGAACAGGGTCTGGTTCGATCAACCACGGAGATCGTATCGTTCAGCGCCGAGCCTGCGTCTTACCTGCGCGCCTCGAACAGCCTGAAGCTGTGGGGACCGATCCTCGGCCGGAGGACGGACACCGAAGACACGCTGTTTCCCGGAGCTGTCATTCTCGTGCTCGCGGCAACGGCCCTCGTCACGTGGCGCCGGGGACGCTCGCGCCACGCGGCAACCTACGTGCTGGTCGCCGCCACGGCGGCCGCCCTATCGTTCGGCCCCCGGATCGTCGTGGGAAGGCACGTGATCACCGAGTACGGCCCGTACGCGTGGCTGACGGCGATCGTGCCGGGCCTGAACGGCCTGCGCGTGCCCGCGCGCCTGGGCCTGGTCGTCATGCTGGCGCTCGCGGTCCTCGGCGCGATCGGCGCAAGCCGCGTGCTGCCGCGCCTGCCTGCGCGGGTGCGCCGGGCCGCGGTTGCCGTGCTGAGTGCGCTCATCCTCGCGGAGGGGTTCAGCGGGGCGATCACGCTCCGGGCTGTCAGCCCGCTCGGCCGCCCCTCTGACCGCGCCGCGTTCGCGTGGCTGCAACAGCAGCCGCCCGGCGGCGTGCTGGCGCTGCCCGTCGGCAGCGCAACCAGCGGCGAAGTCACGCTCCACCAGCAGTACGCCACGCTTATCCATCGCCACCCGCTCGTACATGGGTTCAGCGGCTATCAGTCGCCCATCTCGGAGTTCCTGGCCGGCCCCTACGCCGAGCCGTTCTCCTCGCTGGATGGCCTGCCGGCGGTGCTCGATGCCCTGCAGGGCCTCGGCGTTCGCTACATCCTCCTCAACGAGGCCGATTACTTGAACGGCGCGCTCGCCAGCCGGACGCTCGAAGCCCTGGCGGCCGCGGGCGATCGGTTCGTGCTCCAGTCGCGGCTGGGCGGGACATGGGTGTTCGTGCTCAGAACCGCGGCCACGCTTCCGGCGACGGACATCACCGCGTTGTCGGCGGTGCCGCCGGCCGCCTTCGCGGCGACCTCGTCGCACGAACCGGCGCGGCTGTCATTTGCCTTCGACGGCGATCTCGAATCACGTTGGCTGTCGGCGGTGCCTCAGCAGGGCGACGAGTGGATCAGCCTCCGCTTCGATCGGCCGCGCGACGTTGCCGTTGTCCGGCTTGTGATTGGCCGGCGGAGCTTCTTCGACTACCCGCGCGAGCTCGTCGTGGAGTGCTCGGAGGACGGGACCAGCTTCCGGGAGGTGTTCCGCGGGGCCATCCTCAAGGATCTCTGGCGGGGCTTGCTGCGGTCCCCTTCGTTTCCACCCGCCGACGTCGGGCTGCCGCCGAACCGCACGCGCGTGCTGCGTCTCCGGCAGGTGGGCCGCGCCCGCACGCCGTACTGGTCGATTCACGAGCTGACGATCTTCGAGCGGTGACGCGGGCCTGAAAGACCGTCGGCCCCGCCCTTCGGCAAGGCGGCGCCACTGCTGACTGACCGTCGATTGCTGACTGCCCGTCGCCTACTGACCGACTGTCGACTGCCGACTGGTGACTGCTCTTCCTGCCCCTCCGTGCCCCCTATAGTCCGTACTTCTCGATGATCCCCTTCTTGTCGAGGCCCAGGATCCCGTGCTTCGCGCCGACCTTCTTGAATGCCTCGACGGCGTTCTTCAGCATCGGGATGTCGTGGTCGGCCGACATCTGTGTCCGGATGCGCGCCTGGCCGGCCGGGACGACAGGGAAGAAGAAGCCGATGACGTAGATGCCCTCCTCGAACAGATCGCGGGCGATGTCCTGGCTCAGGCGGGCGTTAAACAACATGATCGGGACAATCGGGCTGCCGCCTTCCCTGATCACGAAGCCGGCCTCGGGCAGCGCCTGACGCCAGAAGGTCGTGTTCCGCTCGAGCCTGTCCCGCCGCTCGGTCGACTCGCTCAGGATCTCGAGGACCTTGAGCGCCGCGTACGCGATCGGCGGCGGCACGGCGTTGCTGAAGAGGTACGGCCGGGCGCGCTGCCGGCACAGCTCGACGATTTCCTTGCGGCCGGACACGCAGCCGCCGCTCGCGCCGCCCAGCGCCTTGCCGAGCGTGGTCGTGATGACGTCCATCTTCCCGAACACGCCGAAGTGCTCGTGGACGCCGCGCCCGGTCCTGCCCATGAAGCCGGTGCCGTGGGAATCGTCCATGAACACCATGGCGTGGTACTGCTCGGCCAGCTCCACGATCCGATCGAGCGGCGCCAGGTCGCCGTCCATGCTGAAGACGCCGTCGGTGATGATCATGCGCGCGCGTTTGTCCTGGTGCTCCTGGAGCTTCTGCTCCAGATGCTTCATGTCCGCGTGCTTGTAGGTGTCGGTCATCGCCTTGCAGAGGCGCATGCCGTCCACGATGCTCGCGTGCACGAGGCGGTCGGCGATCATCACGTCCTGGTCGCCCAGCACCGCCTCGAACACGCCGGCGTTGGCGTCCATGCAGCTCGGGAAGAGGATCGTGTCCTCGGTGCCGAGAAACGCGGTCAGCGCCTCTTCGAGCTGCCGGTGGATGTCCTGCGTCCCGCAGATGAAGCGGACGCTCGACATGCCGTAGCCCCGCTCGTCGAGCCCCCGGTGCGCTGCTGCGACAACCGCCGGGTGGCTCGAGAGCCCGAGGTAGTTGTTCGCGCAGAGGTTGACGACCTGCTTGGGGCGCGCCCCCCGCGGGAACTCGACGTCAATCCCCGCCGCCTGCGGCGAGTGAATCAGGCGCTCTTCCTTGAAGATGCCCTTCTCGCGCAGGGCCTGCAGCTCACCCTGCAACGCCTCCTGGACTGCGGCTGGGTACGCCACCTTGCGCCTCCTTCCCGTCAGACCTTCTTGAACCGGTTGACGAGAGCGATGATGCTCGCGACGGTGTCGAAGGCCTGCGGCGTCGCCTCCTCGTCCGGAATCGAGATGCCGTACTTCTTCTCGAGGAACCGCTTCAGGCTCACCATGCTGAAGCTGTCGACGATGCCGCTCGAAATGAGCGGGGTGTTCTCGTCGAGCTGGACCTCGTCGACTTCGTCCTCGTCGAGGTATTCGTTCCGGATGTACTCAAGGATCATCTCTTTCACGGGACCGCTCCTTTGCGTGGCAACCCGCTGCCCCCACCTCGCCAGGAATCGGGAGTCGGGAATCAGGGTCTTGGGCGACAGGCGGGCGACTCTCTGAATCCTGAATCCCGAATCCTGATTCCTAGTCGTCGTCCATCGTGCTGACATCCCCGATCGGCTGGCCGGTTTCCTTCGCCTTCAGAACCCTGCGCAGGATCTTCCCGCTTCGCGTCTTGGGGACCCGCTCGACGAACTCGATCTCCTGCGGCATGGCCAGCGGCGACAGACGGCGGCGCACGAAGTTCATGATGCTCAGCTCGAGCTCTTCGCTCGGCTCGAAGCCGGGCTTGAGCGCCACAAACGCCTTGACCACCTCCATGTTGATCGGATCGGGCTTGCCGACGGCTGCCGACTCGGCGACAGCCTCGTGCTCGAGCAGCGCGCTTTCGACCTCAAACGGCCCCACGAGGTGGCCGCCGGTGTTGATGACATCGTCGTCGCGCCCCGAGAACCAGAAGTAGCCGTCGGCGTCGAGGCTGGCCTGGTCGCCGCAGATGTACCACCCGTTGAGGAACTTTCCGTAGTAGGTGGCCGAGTTGTCCCAGTAGGTGCGCATGAGGCTCGGCCACGGGGGGCGGATGGCGATCAGGCCGACGCGGCCGGGCTCGGTCGTCGGCTCGCCCGTCCGCGGATCGACAACGGCGGCTTCGAGCGCCGGGAAGGGGCGGCCCATGCTGCCGGGCTTGACGGGCATCCCCGGCAGGTTCGTGATCACGATGGCGCCCGTCTCGGTCTGCCAGAACGTGTCGTGGAACCACAGGCCGAACGCGTCGTGGCCCCAACGGACCGCCTCGGGGTTCAGCGGCTCGCCGACGCTGCACATGTGCCGCAGGCTCGACAGATCGTGGCGGCGCACCGGGTCGAGCCCGTCCTTCATCAGCATCCGGATCGCCGTCGGCGCCGTGTACCAGACGGTCACGCGGTGTCTCTCGATCGTGTCGTACCAGCGGTCGCTCGAGAAGCCAGCGTCGACGACCACCTGCGTCGCGCCCAGCGCCCACGGTCCGATGATGCCGTAGCTCGTGCCGGTCACCCAACCGGGATCCGCCGTGCACCAGTACACGTCGTCGTCGCGGACGTCAAGGACGACCTTCGACGTCAGGTACTGCGCCACGACGCTGCCGTGCACGTGCAGCGCGCCTTTCGGCTTTCCCGTCGTGCCACTGGTGTAGTGCAGCACGCTGGGGCTCTCGGCGTACGTCCGGGCGACCGGGAACGTCTCGACACGGTTCTCGATCATCCGGAACGCCAACTCGCCGTCGCGGAGCGGTTTCCCGTCCTCCTCGTGATCGACGACGATGACCGTCTTGAGCGCCGGAAGCCGGTCGCGCACCCTCCGCACCTTGCCGAGGTGCCTGCGCTGGGTGATCACGGCGGCCGCGCCGCTGTCCGCCATCCTCGCGTAGAGCGCGTCCTCGCCGAACGCCGAGAACAGGGGCTCGACGATCGCGCCCGTCTTGAGGATTCCCATGAAGCCGATGTAGAGCTCCGGCACGCGCTCGAGGAAGAGGCAGACGCGGTCGAGGTTCCTGATGCCCGCCCCGGAGAGGAACCTGGCCCAGCCGTTGGTCAGGTCCTTGAGATCGCGGTACGTAAAACGCCGGAGGTCGCCGTCGTGGTTCTCGTGGATGAGCGCAAGCTTGCCGCCCTTCGGGCCGTCGGCGTGCCGATCGACGCAGATTTCGGCGAGATTGACGGTCCCGTGCGCCGACAGGCCGAGCTCGCGCCCGGCGGCTTCCCAGCTGAGTTCCCGCCGCAGCTTCGCGTAGTCGAAGGCGCTCATCAGGACAGCTCCCCGCGCGGCCGGACGGAGATGTGAGGAGTCGACGGGGGCGCGCAGGCCGAGGAGTCTAGCACACCCCGCGCTTCCACTATACTGTGGAGAGAGGCACATCGAGCGAATGTTCGGCGAACGGCGCGGCGGTCTCGGCCGGACCCTCGGCCGGGCCGGGATGCGGCAACGCCCGTGACCCGTGCGGCGGCAATCTGGCGTCTAATCCTGTAGAGCCATGAAGCCCCTTGTTGCCGGTCTCATCGTCTGCTGGCTTGCCGCCACGCCCGCGATGGCCGCTCCGCAGCCGGCCAAAGCGGACGGCATCGTGACGCTGCTCCGCAGAGTCGAGAGCGCGTTGCAGTCGGGCGAGGCGTCCCGGTACCTCGAGCTGCTCTCGCCGGTCGCCGATCGGGAGCGAGCCGAGATCTTCGCTGCGTCGGTGCTTGCCGCCGGGGTCTCCCGCGTGTCGGCGCGCGAACGGGACCGGGCGCCGCTGTTCGGCACGCTTCCCGGCGACGGCTACCAGCTGATGGTCGAGGTCCTGACGGAAAGCGGCAGCCGCGCGCGGCTGGCGACCTGGCGCCTGGACGTGCGCCGGCTGGCCGCAGCGCCCAAGGTCTCCGGCAAGAACGACGACTGGGCGATCAGCAACCAGGTCATCGTCTCGTCGATGCACGGGCTCCTGCGGCTCGCGCTGAACCCGCAGCGGCAGTATGCCGCCCGCAACTTCGTCGTCGAGTCCGAGGATCTGCAGCTCGCGCTGGCCGACGGGTCGGTGTTCGTGGCCGACGCCGGCGGCGCCCCCGGGGCCCTCGTGCTCGTGGGCCGCGGCGACATGACGTTTTCCCCCGCCCCGGCGACCGAGCGCGGCCAGGTGAAGATCTTCACCGGGTCCGAGACGCTGCAGACCCCGTTCGACGCCGCCTACGTGCGCGCATCCGCCTTCGACCTCGCGGCCGCCGTCGCGCAGGGAACGCTGAGCGAGCAGCAGGTCGACCCCCGCGAGTTCAAGAGGGCCGACGAGGTGTTCCGCGCGGAGGTCGCCAAGTCGTTCGTCCTGGACCTGAGCGACATGTCGCCGGAGATCTGGTCGCTGCCGCCGCAGAGCGGCGACCTGCTGGCCGAGGTTCGGACGAAGCGCTTCGACACGCTCACCTACGCTCTCTCGTCCGGGGAGCCCGAGGACGTGGCGCTGTTCGACCGCAGACGGCGCCGCAACATCGCGCTGTACCCCTCGGCGGCGAAGCAGGCCGACATCCTGAACGGCTTCGACGAGGACGAGGGGGCGCAGTACGAAGTCCTCCACTACGACCTCGACGTGTCGCTCGTGCCGGATCGCGAGATGATTTCGGGCCGCACGCGCATGAAGATCCGGGTGCGCGAGCCGATGCTGACCACGCTCACCATCCGGCTCGCCGAGCCGCTCGCGGTGCAGTCGATCGTCGCGGAGGAGTTCGGCCGCCTCATGGCCATCCGCGTGCGCAACCAGAACAGCGTGGTCGTCAGCCTGCCTGACCCGCTCGCGTCGGGCGTCGAGCTGTCGCTCGTCGTCTCGTACGCCGGGCGCCTCGCTCCGGTGCCGACCGACCGGGAGATCATCAGCCTGCAATACCCGCAGATGTCGTACCAGGATGAGCCGCCGGAGTTCCCCCTCGAGGAAACCTATCTGTACAGCAACCGGAGCTACTGGTACGCGCAGTCGCCCACGAGCGACTACGCGACGGCGAGCATCCGGCTGACGGTACCGGCGGAATACCTCTGCACCGCGAGCGGGACGCTCGTCGCGAGCATCTCGCCCGCAGCGGACGGCCGGAACCCGCGGGCGGCCGACTCGCGGCCGCGAACGTACGTGTTCGGGGCCGATCAGCCGGTGCGCTATCTGTCGTTCCTCGCCACACGCCTGGTCGCCGTCCGATCGGTCACCGTCCGGATGGGCGAGCCCCCGTTCGGCAAGCCGATCGAGCGGCCGACAGGCTCGTTCCACGAAACGCTCGCGCTGAGCGTCCTGTCGCAGCCGCGGATGCAGTCCCGCGCGCGCCAGGTCGCCGACCGCGCCGTCGAGGTGCTCCGGTTCTACTCCTCGATCGTCGGTGACTTCCCGTACGCGACGCTGTCGCTGGCCGTTGTCGAGGCCGAGTTGCCCGGCGGCCACAGTCCGGCCTACATGACCGTCATCAACCAGCCGTCGACCGCCTCCAAGAAGGTCTGGCGGGAAGACCCGGCCAGCTTCGAGGACTTCCCCGAGTTCTTCATCGCGCACGAGGTCGCACACCAGTGGTGGGGTCACGCGGTCGGCTGGAAGAACTACCACGAGCAGTGGCTGAGCGAAGGCTTCGCCCAGTACTTCGCGGCGCTGTACGCCGAGCGCGTGCGGGGGCGTGCGGTCTTCGACAGCGTGATCCGGCGGATGCGCCGGTGGGCGATGGACGAATCGAGCCAGGGGCCGATCTCGCTCGGGTACCGCGTCGGGCACATCAAGGGCGAAGGGCGGCTGTTCCGGGCCGTGATCTACAACAAGAGCGCGGTCGTGCTGCACATGCTCCGCCGCTTTATCGGCGACGAGGCGTTCTTCCGGGGCATCCGGCGGTTCTACCTGACGTGGCGGTTCCAGAAAGCGGGCACGCTTGACCTGCAGCGCGCGCTCGAGGCGGAGTCCGGCATCTCCCTGCGCCGGTTCTTCGAACGCTGGGTCTACGACACCGCGATCCCGCAGGTGAAGGTCAGCTCGACGACCGAGGCGGGCGCCCAGGGCGAAGACGTGGTCGTGCGCTTCGAACAGATCGGCGACACGTTCGATCTGCCGGTCACCCTCACCGTTGAGGCTGGGGGACGCCCGGCATTCGACGTGCTGGTCAAGCTCAAGGACCAGATCCAGGAGGTGCGTCTTCCCCTTCGGGGTCCGTTGCGGAGGATCGACGTCAACCGCGACGACGCCGCGATCGCGGAGTTCATCCGGCAGCAGCCGGCCCCGCCTCGCCCGGATGGCTTGCAAATGCCCTGACGCGCCCGCCGTTCACGCCGCGGCAGACGCCGGACCTCCGGGCTTCGCTCGGGGTTACCGCAGGTAGATGGCCGTGACGCGCGGCGGTCCGTTCCGCTCGAACGGCTCGAAGACCAGCACGAACCTTGTGCCCGCGTGTTCGTAGGATCGCGTGATCCGATCGCCGAGCCGCGCCGGCTCGACGATGTCCGCGCCGGTCGGTGGCGCCGCGCCGAGCAGCGTGGTGACCTGCTCGAGCGTCTGGCCGATCCGCACCTGCGTGCCGTCGAGCAGCAGCAGCGACGGCACCGAGACGCCGTTTGTCAGGCTGGCCGGGCGCGGCGATGGGGGCGCAGCCGGCTCGGCGGCGGGCGCCGGCGCGCGGACCGCCCGCATCTCACTGATGATGAGGATGCCCACCAGGACGGTGGCCAGCAGGAAGATCGCTGCGACGAGCCACTCGACGGCCCCACCGAGGCGCTGAGGCGCGCGATCCATGACCGGCCCTCCTTCCGTGCCGCCGCAGCCGGGACGCCCTGACTGTAGTGACGGGACGCCGGAGTTGTCAAGCGCTCGGCCGCGGGGCCGCGTGATATTATCCCCCGCGTATGGACACGGTCACGCTGACGGTTGACGGCCGGACGCTCACGGTCGAGAAAGGCAAGACCGTCCTCCAAGCCGCCATCGAGAACGGCATCGACATCCCGTACTACTGCTACCACCCCGCGCTGGGTGTCGACGGATCGTGCCGGGTCTGCCTCGTCCGGATCGAGAAGATGGCGAAGCTGCAGACCGCGTGCTCGACGGTCTGCGCCGACGGCATGGTGGTCGACACCCGCTCGCCGGAGGTCACCGCGGCGCGCGCGGCCGTCCTCGAGTTCCTGCTGCTCAACCATCCGTTGGACTGCCCGGTGTGCGACAAGGGCGGCGAGTGCCCGCTCCAGGACTTCTCGTACGCCTTCGGCCCGGCGCGGAGCCGCACGGACCTTCCGCGGCGCGTCTTCGACGGCGAAGGCGTCCGCGCCGACGTCGACTTCGGGCCGACGCTCCTGCTCAACCGGAACCGCTGCATCCTCTGCACGCGGTGCGTCCGGTTTATGCGGGAGATCGACGGTGACGCCCAGATTTCGATCATCAACCGCGGCCACGGCAGCCAGATTGCGACCTTCGAGGAACGCGGCGTGCACTCGCTGCTCTCGGGGAACCTGATGGACATCTGCCCGGTCGGCGCGATTACGACGCGCGACTACCGCTTCAAATCGAGGCCGTGGGACAACCTCGAGATCGTCGACACCATCTGCACGTCGTGCGCGAAGGGGTGCAGCATCGTCGCCTGGATCAAGGCGAAGCCGGAATGGGCCAAGGGCGCGCGGCTGGTCCGGATCACCCCGAAGAGCGCCCCGGGTGTGAACGGCTTCTGGATGTGCGACCTCGGGCGGTTTGCGTACCATTGGATCGAGGGCGATGAGCGCCTGCGGCGGCCGCTGGTCCGCCGTGACGCGGAGCTTCGGCCCTCGGGATGGCACGACGCGATCACGGCGGTCCGCGAGCGGCTGCTCGCCGACGGCCAGCGGCCGCTCGCGGGGCTGCGGTTCCTCGTGTCAGCCCACGCCTCGCTCGAGGAGCTCTTACTGGTGCGCGAGCTGGCGGCCCGAATCCACGGGGCGCCGGCCGGCGAGACCGTCAACGTCAGTTGGGCGCTCAGCCGGAAGGCTCAGCCGGCCCACACGAAGTTCAGGGTGCCGGCCGTCGACGCCCCGAACGTCCGGGGCGGGCGCGATCTCGGCCTTGCCGCAACAACGGGGCCCGGCGATGCACCCGACCTTTCAGCGCTGCGTGCGGCTGTCGACGAGCGTCGCGTCCCCGCGCTCTACATCCATGATCCGGGACCGCCGGGATCGATCGGCGACCTCGGCTGGGTGATCGTCGCGAGGCGATCCGGCCTGCTGCCCCTGCTGATCGTGCACGGCGTGCACGAGTCGGACGTCTCGAAAGAAGCCGATGTCGTGCTGCCCGGCGCCGCCTCCTTCGAGAAGGATGCGTGCTATGTGAACGACGCGGGCTTGGTCCAGGGGGCGTCGAAGGCGCTGCCACCGCCGGGTGAGGCGCTCGAGGACTGGCGGACGCTGGCAAACGTCGCGGTGTCTATCGGGCGTCCGCTGTCGTACGCGAGCGTCGCGCAGGTGCGCACCGATCTGGCCGCATCGTGCGGGCATCTTCCCGGCTACGCCGGCCTCGCCTCCATGTCGTTCGGCCAGCCGACGCCCATCAGGCACTGGCTGCAGGCCTCGAACCCGTCGGAGCGGGCCAAATGGGAGAGCCTCTTCAAGGACCTCCCGCCCGTCAAGTTCGAGAGCGCGCCCGAAGAGAAGCTGCCATAGGCGCAGCTGCGCGCGCAGGAGACACGCCCGTCATGAACCGCCGTGGTCCGAGGATCGCCGTCGTCGCGCTGGTCGTGCTGGCGTTCGGCGTGGCGGCATGGAGGCTGTGGGAGACGGATCGCCAGCGGGCAGCCAGCGAGGCGGCGTTCCACGCCTTCGAGACTGGCGCGCGCGCCGCTGTTGTCGCGCTGGCGGATCTGCGCGCGGCTCAGCAGGCGTACGTCGCAGCGGGCCAGGGGTCTGAGTACTGGACGTCGCGCGCAGCCTCGTTGTACGCAGCAGTCGGAACGAAGATCGGGGAGATCCGCCGGCGCGCGGCGAGTCGGGAGGCAGGCGCGGCGCTCGACGGGGCAGTCGATCTGCTCGATGCCTTCGGGACGACGGACGAACAGGCGCGCGAGTACGTCGCACGCGAACAGAAGCTGCTGGCATCGGATCTGGTCTTCGGCGACGGGGCCGAAGCCGCGACGGCGGCCGCGGCGCGGATCGAGGAGGCTCAGAGCTGGGAGGCTTCGGCGTGGCGACAGCAGCAGGCGCGGCTGCGCCTGGAGCAGATCCTCACGGTGGCCCTGGCAGCCGCGATCGCCGCGGGCGGGCTGCTGCTGTTGCTGCCGCGGGCGCAGGGCGAGACGCCGCCCGCGCCAGCGGAGGAGGCTGCGCCGGCGACGGCCGCTGTTCTGCACGACCCCGTCGCCCCGGTTCAGGCCTCGCAGGCTGCCGAGCCGCAGCCTGACCTTGCTGCCATCGCCACGCTCTGCACCGACTTCAGTCGCGCGGGCGACCCGTCCGCGCTCGCGGGGCTCGTCGAGCGCGCCGCCCGGCTCCTCGACGCCTCCGGCGTCATCGTGTGGATGAAAGACCCGACCGCACCGACGCTGCAGCCGGTACTGAGCCACGGTTATTCGGACCAGGCTCTCGCCAGGATGGGAAGCCTATCAACCGACGCCGACAACGCGACGGCTGAGGCCTACCGCACGGGGGCTGTCCGCATCTTCGAGGGCAGAGGGCTCGCGCGTGGCGCCATCGCCACGCCGCTCGTTACGCCGGCAGGCTGCGCCGGCGTGCTGGCGGCAGAGGTTCGCACCGGGCGGGAGACCAACCCAACCGACCAAGCCATCGCGGCCATCGTGGCCGCTCAACTGGCTTCCCTGGTGTCATCGTCACCCGGCGCGTCATAACACCCGGATGCCCCTTCTCGCCACGACGCCGCGACGCGGCTGCGCCGCCTCGCCCAGCTTGGCCTGAAGCCGTTGCGGCTTGCGGTCGCGGACGATGCCGATCGCAATCTCGGCGCCGTCGCCGGCCTCACGCACCAGCCGCACGAGGTCCGATCCGCTCGTCACGGGCTTGTCGTTGACTGACGTGATGACGTCGCCCGCCTTCAGTCCGGCTTTCTCGGCCGGCGTTCCGGCGGCAACCTCAGTCACGAGCACGCCGTCCTTCGCGCCGAAGTAGGAGGCCAGTTGCCCGGTCAGCTCCTCGACGGTCACGCCGAGCCGGCCGACGCCGCCGAGCCACAGCAGCGAGCCCAGCGGCGCCTGCAACCGGCCGGGAGGAACCACCGTCGCTCGTCCCCCGTCGGGAGGCAGCAGCTCGAACACACCCCCGCGCTCCCTCAGGCCGCGGAGCCGCTCGTCCAGCGTGCGAAGCTGGTCCTCAAGCGCGCCGGCCCGCTCTTCAGGCGCAACCGACAGACCGACGCGCTTGCCATCCCGCATGACCGCGGCCCGAACCGCACGTCCGGCTGGCGTCTCGCGCACCAGGCGCGTCAACTGCGCGACGCTCCGGACCCGCTCGCCATCGAACTCAACGATGAGGTCGCCCGTCCGAAAGCCGGCCTTTGCCGCCGGACTGTCGGCTCTGACCTCCGTGACCTCCGCTCCCTCGCCCTTCGCCGGGTTTCGAACGGTCACGCCGATCTGGGGACCTCCTGCCGTCAGCATCTGGCCGTCCGACCCGGCAATGGACAGGAGCCGGTCCTGACCCGTCCGGGCCCTCGCCTCCGCCTCGCGTGACTCGCCCAAGACCACCGGTGCCATGACGCCTGCAGCGGCAAGTATGACCAGCGCGGCTCCCGCAGCAACGACGAATCGTGCTCCACGCATCCGGACCTCCCTGCTCGACAGATCAGACGCCCTGTCACGCCGGATGGTTGGTGGCTGCAGGCGGGCTTCCTTTGAGCTGCCGTTCGCCACCTACCGATGAGATCTGATTGGAGCCGGGTGCAGGCCGTCGGCTCTCTTGCGTCGAGCAGTGATCGCTAGAAAATGCGAATTGTGCAGAGATACTCAGACATCTTGCAGAAAGATAGAAGTGTCAAACGTAATATATCCAGTAACGTGCATGGTGTTATCGTATTCGTGCGCGTTTTGTATTGACTCCACCGGTCGATACCGGTATGGTAGGGCTTTCCGGGCGTTGGCGGTGCCTGCCGGCGTCGCCTTGTTGACAACGGAGCACGAAGGGAGGGCACGTGCAAGCTGACTTGAAGCAACAAATCCTCGAACTGGCTGAACGGGAGCGGGTCAAGTTCCTGCGGCTCCAGTTCAGCGACATCCTCGGCACGATCAAGAACGTCGAGGTGCCCGACAGCCAGTTCGACGAGGCCCTGAGCGGCAAGACGATGTTCGATGGCTCCTCGATCGAGGGGTTCGTGCGGATCGAGGAGTCGGACATGGTGCTCAAGCCCGACCTGAACACCTTCCGCATCTTCCCCTGGACGTATCCGAACGGCGAGAAGGTGGCCCGCATCATCTGCGACATCGTGATGCCCGACGGGCAGCCCTTCCCGGGGTGCCCGCGCACGACGCTGAAGAACGTCATCGCGCTCGCCTCCGCGCGCGGGTGGGTGATGAACGCGGGGCCCGAGGCCGAGTTCTTCCTCTTCCAGACCAGGAACGGCCAGCCCACAACGGACACGCACGACAAGGCGGGCTACTTCGATCTGACGCCGGTCGACCAGGGTGAGGAGGTGCGCCGCGAGATCGTGCTGGCGCTCCAGGCCATGGGCTTTCGCGTCGAAGCCGCGCACCACGAGGTGGCCCCCGGGCAGCACGAGATTGACTTCCGCTACGACGACGTGCTGACCACGGCGGACAGCGTCAGCACCTTCAGGTTCGTGGTGAAGAACGTGGCGACGAGGAACGGCGTGCACGCGACGTTCATGCCGAAGCCGGTCTACGGCATCAACGGCTCGGGCATGCACACGCACCAATCGCTCTTCTCAGACGGCCGAAATGTGTTCTACGACGAGCACGGGAAGTGGCAGCTGAGCGAGCTGTGCCTGAACTACATCGGCGGGATTCTCAAACACGCCAAGGGCTTCTGCGCGATCACGAACCCGCTCGTGAACTCGTACAAGCGCCTCGTCCCCGGCTACGAGGCGCCGACGAACATCGCGTGGTCCGAGCGGAACCGGAGCCCCCTCGTGCGGGTGCCGGACGCGCGGGGCGTCGCGACGCGGATTGAGCTGCGCATGCCCGATCCCTCGTGCAACCCGTACCTCGCGATGGCCGTGATGCTGCGGGCGGGCCTCGACGGCATCGACCGCCAGATCGATCCCGGTCCCCCCATCAACAAGAACATCTACAAGATGAGCTACCGGGAACGCCGGCATTACCGGATCGACGAGCTGCCGGGCAACCTCTCCGAGGCGCTGGACGAACTTGAGAAGGACACCCTCGTGCTCGACACGCTGGGCGATCACATCGTGAAGCACTTCGTCGAGGCGAAGCGGAACGAGTGGTTCGAGTACATCAAGCACGTCTCGCCGTGGGAGGTCGATCGGTACCTGGGCGTGTACTGAGGTTCAGAGGGGGCGGGGCGAGTCCCCGCGAGAGGTCACGCCCCGTCACCTCGCAAGGACGCGGGGCCCCCGCCTCCGCCGGATCCGGCGCTCTCCGGCCGGATCCGGCGCGGCACGGCTCTTGATACTGTCCTCAGTGGTCGCGTCGAATCGGCGGGATGCGCACACACTCAGGCAGGCGCTGGCACCGCCGCATCCCGTCTGGCAGGGCGTTCACGATTCCGACGCGACCGCTCTCACCCGTCGCGCGTCTCCGCCCAACACGGCTCCGCCTCGCACCGATGGCCTGCGGTCAGATCGCGATCCGGACGGCAACGGCCGTCGTGTCGTCGTTCGGCGGCGTGTCGCCGCGGAATCGCCTCACCGCCTCGAAGACCGCATCGACCACCGCCGCAGCCGGCTGGCTGCTGACGGGCGCGACCGCCTCGATCAGGCGGTCCTCGCCGAACTCCTCTCCGTTCGCGTTTGACGCCTCGAAGACGCCGTCCGTGCAGAAGACGAACAGGTCGCCCGCGCTCAACTCAAGCTGCACGTCCTCGTAGGACGACCCGGCGAACGATCCGAGCGGGACGCCCGGCAGCTCGATCCGGGTGCAGCCGCCGCTGTTGCTTCTGATCGGGTACGGCAGGCCGGAGTTCGCCAGCATGACGGTCCGGTGCTTGAGATCGAACTGCGCGTAGCAGAGCGTGCAGTAGAACTCGGAGAGCTCGCGCTCGTGGAGAATCGTGTTGATCGAGGCCAGCATGTTGGACGGAAACGTCGGGCTCGCCGTGTAGCGGCGCCGGAACGTCCTCGATCGGATGAGCTCTCCCGCGAACGCGCCGTACAGCGCGGCGGGCACGCCTTTGCCCGACACGTCGCCGACCGCGACAATCAGCTGGTTCGGCTCGGGCGCCAGAAAGTCGTAGAGGTCTCCGCCCAGCTCGCGCGCCGGCTCGAAGCGCGCCGCCACGTCGACCCCTTTCATGCGCTTCGGCGGCCCGGCGGGCAGCAGCGCGGCCTGCACGCGCTGCGCGAACCGCAGTTCGTTCTCCAGGCGGACTTCATTCGCGCGCAGGGTCTCGTACAGCCGGGCGTTCTCGATCGCGATCGACACCGCCGCGGCGAACTGGCGGAGCATCGCCTCGTCGGCCTCGCTGAACTGCGCGGGCGTCGGGCTCTGCAGGTTGAGCGCGCCGAGCGTCCGGCCCTTGCGGCGCAGCGGCACGACCAGCGCGGATCGCGTCCCGGGGACGGTCTCGACGTACCGCTGATCCGCCAACACTTCGTCGACCAGCAGCGGACGCCCCTCGGCGACAGCCATGCCGACGAGACCTTGCCCGACCTTGAGGCGCAGCTTGCCCGCAACGTCAGCCGGATACCCGACCGCGTAGGCAAGCGCCAGCTCACCGCGTTTCTCGTCAAGCAGGTAGCAGGCAAACGTCTGGAACTCGACCAGCCGCGAGATGAGCTGGGGCACCTTCGTCAGCAGCTCATCCAGATCGAGGACCGCCGTGACCTCCCGCCCCAGGTCGAACAGAGTCCGCAGCACGTCCTGGTCGGACGGGCGCCCCTGCCGGCTCTGCCCGGCACGATCGGTATCTGGCGGCATCGGAGTATCCACGGGCGTCGGCGTCGATCGCGGTCGCGAAAAAGGGGATTATACTTGTACTCGATGAACGACGTGACGGGCCTCGCGCTCCCGTTCGATGTTGCTACGATCCAGCGAATCCTGCCCCACCGGTATCCCTTCCTGCTCGTGGATCGCATCGTCGAGTTCGAGCCCGATCGGCGCGTTGTCGGCATCAAGAACGTCTCGGCTGACGAGCACTACCTCAGCCGCTTGCCGGGCCAGCCGCCCGTGCTGCCGCCGACGATCCTGACCGAGGCCATCGCCCAGGTCGGCGCCATCCTGATCCTCGCGAAGCCGGAGAACCGCGAGCGGCTCATCTACTTCATGGGAATCGAGCGCGTCCGCTTCCGGCGGCCCGTCCGTCCCGGCGATGTCGTGGTCGTCGAGGCGGAAGTCAAGCGTCTGCGGAGCCGGATGGGCGTGCTCCGCGGGACGGCGCGCGTCGACGGTCGCGTGGTGATCTCCGGGACGATGACCTTCTCGCTCGGGGACGCCGTGCGCAAGGGCGAGTAGGCAGGACGCACCACGTGGAGTCCCCGCACCTCGACCACGCCGGTTCCGCGGCGGGCGCAGGCGGACAGGGCGGCGCCGCCGACGCGGTGACGCTGCCCCTCTCCGGCATGAGCTGCGCGGCGTGCGCCCGCACCATCGAGCTCACGCTGAAAGGCCTGCCCGGCGTCAGGAACGCCGACGTCAACTTCGCCACGGCGCGGGCCACCGTGGTCTTCGACTCGACGATTGTCGGCCTTCCCGATCTGGTGGAAGCCGTGCGCAGCGTCGGCTACGACGTCCTGCCGGTCGCCGCGGGACCAGCCGCCATGGCTGCCGGCGCGGAGCCTGCCGGTGAGCCCGACGAACTCGCCATCACAGACGCCCAGCAGCAGGCGGAGGCTGCCGAGTATCACCGGTTGCGGGCGAGGCTCGTCGTCGCCGCCGCCCTGTCGCTGCCGATCGTCGTGATCAGCATGGCGCACGTGCGGCTGCCTGCCGTCAACTGGATCCAGCTCGCGCTGGCCGCGCCGGTGCTGGCGTGGGCCGGTTCGCAGTTCTTCCGGGGCGCCTGGGCCAGCGTGCGGCACCGAAACGCCGACATGAACGCGCTTATCGCCGTCGGCACCGGCGCCGCGTTCGCCTACTCCGTCGTCGCCACCGTCGCGCCGGGACTGGTCACGGTAGGCGGAGCCGGGCCGCCCCATGCCGCGCCGGTGTACTTCGAGGTCTCGGCCGCGATCATCACGCTCGTGCTCCTGGGCCGCACGCTCGAAACCAGGGCGCGCGGGCGGACGTCGGAGGCTATCCGGCGGCTCGTGCGGCTCCAACCGCGCACCGCGCGTGTGGCGCGCGGCACTTCCGAGGTCGATGTCCCGCTGGCCAGCGTCGTGGCCGGCGACCTCGTCATCGTCAGGCCGGGCGAGCGGCTTCCCGTCGACGGCGAGGTCGTCGACGGCTCGTCGGTCGTGGACGAATCGATGCTGACCGGCGAGTCCCTCCCGGTCGAGAAGGAGCCGGGCGCGCCGGTCTTCGGCGGCAGCATCAATCGCACCGGCAGCTTCCGCTTCCGCGCAACGCGCGTCGGAGGCGACACGGTCCTGCAGCAGATTGTCCGCCTGGTCCAGCAGGCCCAGGCCAGCCGCGCGCCGATTGCGCGCCTGGCCGACGTCATCTCGGGGTACTTCACGCCGATCGTAATCTCGCTGGCCATCCTCACGTTTGTCGCGTGGTACAACGTCCTGCCGCCCGACACCCGCCTGACGTTCGCTCTGGTCAACTTCGTCGCGGTTCTGATCATCGCTTGCCCGTGCGCGATGGGTTTGGCCACGCCCACAGCCATTCTCGTCGCCACCGGCAGAGGCGCTGAGAAGGGCGTGCTGTTCCGCGGCGGCGAGGTTCTCGAGCGCGCGGGGTCGGTCACGACCGTCGTGCTCGACAAGACCGGCACCCTCACGACGGGCCGCCCGGAGGTCACCGACGTCGTGCCGGCCGCGCCTCCAGGGCCGTCCTCCCGCCCGCGCCTCTCGCGCGAGGCGCTGCTGCAGCTGGCCGCATCGGCGGAGCGGCTGTCCGAACACCCGCTCGGCGAGGCGATCGTGCGCGCCGCCGCCGCCGAGGGCGTCCTGCTGCTCCCGGCGTCCGCTTTCGAGGCGCTGCCCGGCCACGGCGTCACGGCCGTTGTCGACGGCCGGCGGGTCGTCATCGGCAACAGCCGCCTGATGAACGCCTGGGGCCTCGACCTGGCGCCGGTCTCGCGCGACATCGAGCGGCTCACCTCGTCGGCTCGCACGGTGATGTTCGTCGCCCAGGTCGAGCACGGCGACGCCGGCGGCGGGCGCGAGCTGGTGGGGCTCGTCGGTCTCGCCGACACGCCGCGTCCCGAGGCGGCTGACGCCGTGCTCCGCCTGAAGCAGCTCGGCCTGGACCTCGTGATGATCACCGGGGACCAACGAGCGACCGCCGCGGCCATCGCGGAGCAGGTGGCGCCCCGCGGGGAGATTAGCCGTGTCGTGGCGGGCGTGCTGCCCGACCGCAAAGCCGCCGAGGTCAAGGCGCTGCAGGCCGGGGGCGCCGTCGTGGCGATGGTCGGCGATGGCATCAACGACGCCCCGGCGCTGGCGCAGGCGGACGTGGGGATCGCCCTGGGATCGGGCACCGACGTGGCGATCGAAGCGGCCGACATCACGCTCATGCGGAACAACGTCGGCGCCGTCGCCGACGCGATCCTGCTGTCGAGGCGGACGCTCCGCGTCATCAGGCAGAACCTGTTCTGGGCGTTCGTCTACAACGTGATCGGCCTCCCGATTGCCGCGGGCCTGCTGTACCCCTGGACCGGTTGGCTGCTCAACCCGATGGTGGCGGCGGCGGCGATGTCGTTCTCGAGCGTCTCGGTCGTCGCAAACAGCCTGAGGCTCCGGCGCGCCTGATCCGGTTCCGACATGGACATCTCCCGAATCCTCGTCACGGCCGGTGGTCTCGTCCTCGTCGCGGCGGTTCTGCTGTTCTTCTTCGGGCCGCGCAGAACCGGCCGCCGATAGCCGCGCGACGCGCCACGCTGCGCGAGGACGCCTTGCCCTGTATAATCGGCGTGCCTTGGCCGCAGGCTCCTCAGACCCGCCCGCTTCCCCCGCTGATGCGAGGAGCGACGCCTTCCGGCGCCTCCTGGATCTTGTCCCCGAAGGCGCGTACGCAGGCGTGCTGGGGCCGAGCCTCGACCGCACCACCGCCGCCAATGCACACCTCCGGCAGATCTTCGGCTACGCGCCGGGTACCCCTGACGATCAGCTCAGACCGTTCGAGGCCGCACGTTTTGTCGATTCGCAGGCCCGCGAGGCGTTCCTCGGACAGCTCGAGCGCGACGGCCGAGCGACGGACTTCCTGCTGCGCCTGCGGCGCGTGGATGGATCGATCGTCTGGGTCGAGGTGAGCGCCCGCGCCGAGCCGTCGACCTCCGAGGGGGCGTTCCGCGTCAAGGCGCTCGTTCGCGATGTCAGCGAGCGGAAAAAGATCGACGATCAAGCGAAGGATCTCTACCACCAGGCGCTGCAGGCCGAGAAGCTCTCCTCGCTCGGCCAGACGATCTCCGGCGTCGCCCACGAGCTGAACAACCCGCTGGCGACCATCCTCTCCTGGGCGGAGAGGCTGGCGGAGCGCCCGGCCGACGCCGCCACCAAGCGCGGCCTCGACGTCATCCTCCACGAGGCGGAGCGCGCCGCGCGCATCGTCCGGAACCTGCTGACGTTCGCGCGTCGGCGGCACACGACGAGAACCTTTGTCGACATCAACCAGGTGGTCCGTGAGACGCTGGCGATGCGCGCCTACGAGCAGCGCGTCACAAACATCCGCGTGATCGATGCGCTGGCCGCCGGCCTGCCGCCCGTCTTTGCCGACGCGCACCAACTCCAGCAGGTGCTGATCAACCTGACGCTCAACGCCGAGCAGGCCATGCTCGCCGCGCACGGCCGCGGCACCATTGTCGTCCGCACCTGGCACGACGCCGAGCGCGAAACCGTCGTGGTCGAGGTCAACGACGATGGGCCGGGCGTGCCCGAGGAGGTGCGATCGAAGATCTTCGATCCCTTCTTCACGACGAAGGAGGTCGGCAAGGGCACGGGCCTCGGCCTGGCGGTGTCGTACGCGATTGTCCAGGAGCACGGCGGGCGTATCTGGGTTGAGCCGGGGGAGAGGGGCGGGGCGTCGTTTTTTGTCGAGCTGCCCGTCTCCGCACGCCGGGACGCGCGCGAACAGCCGCAGGCGGCCGCCGCGGCGCCCGTGCCCGAGGCGTCGGCGCGCGCGGTGCTGATTGTCGAAGACGAACCGGCACTGGCTGCAGCCGTGGCGGAGGGGTTTGCCGACGCGGGGTTTGTCGTCGATCGCGCGGGTGACGGAGAGGAAGGGATCGCCCGCGTCACGCGGCGCACGTACGACTTGGTCGTGTGCGACCTGAAGATGCCGCGTGTCGACGGCGTCCAGTTCTACCGCGCGATTGCCGCGCTGAACCCGGAGTTGACGCGGCGCGTCGTCTTCGTGACCGGCGACGTCGCCGGCACCGACGCGGAGCGGTTCTTAAAGGAGACCGGGTGCCGCTGGCTCGCCAAGCCGTTCCGGCTTGCTGACCTGCTGCGGACCGCTCGCGAGGTGATGGCGCTCGCCTGATGCGACGCCGCAGGCGTCTCGACGCGAGGCGCCGGCAGCTGGAAGGTGAGCACGGCGGGGAGCGCCCCCGCGAGCCTCTCCGCGGCGGAGGGGCCGTCCACGTTCGCGGCCGGCCGGCGGAACGGCTTCACGATGCTGCTGGCCTGGCGAACAGGCGTCGCATCGCACGCTCTCGGCACGCTCGCCAGCGCCAGCGCCTGGCGCAGACGGTGCACGGCCCGCGCGTGCAGCTGTGAGACGCGCGATTCGTTCACGCCCAGCTCCGCCCCGATCTGTTTCATCGTCACGTCGCCGTAGTAGTAGAGGCTGATGAGGCGCCGCTCGCGCGCCGGCAGCGTCGCCATCGCCTGCCGCACGCGCTCCTGAGTCTCACGCTCTTCGTACGCGGCATCCGGCGAGACCGGCTCGGAGGGCACCAGCGCCGCGGGCAGCGTCGCGTCGTTGAGGTGATCGCCGGCGGCCAGCGGCGACGTGGATTCAATGGTGTTGATCCGGACAATCGTCCGGCCCAGACGCTTCTCGTCGGAGCCCACACGCGCCGCCAGGTCCGCCAGCGACGGCTCGTAGCCCAGCTCGCGCCGCAGCGCCTCGCGCGCGGCCTCGAGTTCGCGGCGCACGCGGCGGACGCCGCGCGGCCATGCCTCGCGCCGGAGCGCATCGATCATCGCTCCGCGCACGCGGCGTTCTGCGAAGGTCTCGAACTTGATCCCGCGCGCCTCGTCGTAGCGATGCGCCGCGTCGATCAGCCCCAGCACACCGTCCTGTACGAGATCGCCCAGGTCGATTGAGTGCGGCATCGACGCCGCAAGCCGGCGCGCGAGCGCCTCGACAAACGGCAGGGCGGCAAGAACTCGCTGGCGCTGGGCAGGAGGAAGGGGATGTGTCTGCATGTCGGTCTCCTCGACGGCGAACGCTCTGGACGCGTTCCCTTTCGCAACACCGATGCCAGCACATCGGGCTTGTGCCTTCAGACCGACGACCCGCGGTCTTGCTTTTACAAGACCTTTTATTTCAATCTCTTACAGATGACGTGCGCCGTCTCGTTCGTGGCTGGACGGAGGGCGAGTGGCTGGCATGGCTCGCAGGTGCGCCAATATCTTGACGCCTCGGCGGGTGTGGGCGTCAAAGACGTGACGGGCGACGAGAATGGCCTGGGAGGAGCTGACAATTGAAGGGGGCCGGACGCTGGCTTCAGGCGCTCGAAGTCTTAACGCTTGGGGGAGTCTTGAGCCTGAGCCGGATCTTCTTTGCGGTCTCCATCGCGTCGAGCGAGCTTCTGACCACCTGCGCCGCCCGCACCCGGCTGGCGTCGTTCGGGCTTTTCGCCTCCAGCAACTCCGCGTAGGAGAGGATGATCCCCAACTCGTTGTTCAGCTGATGGAACAACAAACGCAGGTCGGCGGGTTCGTCCATCGTAGTGATTCCTGACAACAGGCTGGGGGCAGACAACTCACCCTCCGGGACACAGTATCGGCCCGCGGGAAGCCTCTCTGTAGAGAACCTGCCTGCGGCTCTGCGTCGATCCGGGCGCCCGCACCTGCGGGGTTGACCTGCAGCGGCGGGGGTGTCAAAATACCGTCGCCTTACGCAAATGACTGAAAACACAAAACATCTCCTCCTGGTTGAAGATGAAGCTCCCCTGCGAGAGGCTGTCGCCGAGCAGTTGACCGACCACGGGTTCCACGTGGTCGAATCGTCGTCCGGTGAAGAGGCTCTCGAGCAGCTTGCCGAGTTCGCCTTCGACATCGTGATTACAGATCTGAGGCTGCCGGGGATCGACGGCGGCGAGGTCCTCGAAACCGCCGTTGAGCTGTATCCCGAGATCATCGGCATCATCATCACCGGGTACGGCACCGTGAAGGACGCCGTCAGTGCCATCAAGCGCGGCGTCGCCGACTTCATCACCAAGCCGTTTCAGTTCGAGGAGTTGCTGCACGTGCTCAACTCGGCGCTCGAGCAGCGGCGGCTCAAGTCGGAAAACGCGTACCTCCGATCACAGCTCGAAGAACGGTACCGGTTCGAGGGCATTCTGGGCCGGAGCCGGCCGATGCGCGATCTGTTCCAGCTGCTCGAAACGGTTGCGGCAACAAGCAGCACGATCCTCGTCACCGGGGAAACCGGAACCGGCAAGGAGCTGGTCGCGCGGGCGATTCATCACAACAGCCCGCGCCGGGCCCACCGGTTCGTGGCGCTCAGCTGCTCGGCGATTCCCGAGACGCTGCTCGAGGCGGAACTGTTCGGCCATGTGCGCGGCGCCTACACCGGCGCGTTCGACAGCCGGCCCGGCAGGCTGGAGCAGGCGCACCGGGGCACGCTCTTCCTGGACGAGGTCGGCACGATGACGAGCGCCGTGCAGATGAAGCTGCTGCGCGTCCTCCAGGAGCGTGAGTTCGAACGGGTGGGCGACTCACACCCGATCAAAGTTGACGTCCGGGTGATCGGCGCCACCAACAGCGATCTCGGCAGGATGGTGGCCGACGGGCGCTTCCGCGAGGATCTGTACTACCGGCTGAACGTCATTCCCATCCGCCTGCCGCCGCTCCGCGACCGGAAGGAGGACATCCCGCTGCTTGTCCAGCACTTCCTGCAGCGGCTCTGCCGCGAGATGGTGCCGGCGCGCCCGCCGATGACCGTCTCGCAGCAGGCGATGCGCCACATGATGGCGTTCAGCTGGCCCGGCAACGTCCGCCAGCTCGAGAACACCCTCGAACGCGCCGTGGCGCTCTCCGGCGGCCGCCCGCAAGTCGAAGCGGCCGACCTGCCGCCCGAGATTGTCGGGACCGGCGAGGCGCCGCTGCCCCAGGCGTTCGTGCTGCCCGCCGAGGGCCTCGACTTCGACGCCTACATCGGCCGGATCGAGCACGAGCTCATCAGCCGGGCGCTCGAGCAGTCGGACGGCAACAAGGGGCACGCCGCGCGCCTCTTGAACCTCAAGCGGACCACGCTCGTCGAGAAGCTCAAGCGCCTCGAGCGGCGCCAAGAGGCCGCGCGAGTCTTCGGCGGACGGCCTCCTAGTTGACCCGCTCGGGGGCCGGCCACGACTGGAGCCGTTGATAGCGCAGGATGGCCTGCCGGAGCGTGTCGATGAGCCGCGAGGTCTCGGTCACCCGGGCCCGCATCCGATCCGCTGCCTCGCGGCTGAAGAGGCGGATGTCTGCTGCAAGCAGGATCAGGCTCTCCAGCCTGGCCGCCTCAGCAAGGGCCGTCACAAGGCAGCGCTCGAACTCGCCGCACGTCTTCTGCTCGCATCCCCGGGCCACCGTCGTCATGACAGCTGTCGCAGCCGAGCGAAGCTCCGTGCGCAGCTCGGGGTCGCGCTCGAAGGCGGCCTCGCCGGTTGACCGATGGACGGCAGCCGCCAGTGCGCGGGCGGCCCGCCACGAGACGAAGTCGTCGAGACGTTGTTGAGGCATGGGCAGGCGCGCCGCCAAGGGGCGCGCGTCAGCACCTCTCGCACGAGCCGTGCCAGGGCCGGACAGCCCGATAGCACGCGTGTCGCTCGCGGGCGATCAGAAAATCTGAGCGCTGGGCAACGGCCTCACATGGCAGGAATTGCAGACGCGGGCATCACTCGGACCCGGACGCGGAGGGATCGATCCAACGCTTGACGCGCTCGGCAAAACTGTCGCGGGAATCGGGCGAGATGAAGCCCGCGGCCAGTCTGTCGAGGCAGTCGTTGACCGAGTCGGCCACCTCGACTCCGAGGCGGCGCGCGTTTCGAACAACGGCATGCTGGCCGCGACGCCAGATGAGCACGGCGGCGGCCTTCGAGTCGCTGACGACATCCACGCAGTTCTCGGGACGGTCGTCGATCACCAGATCCAGCGCGAGCGCCTCGGCAATCCGGCCGCGCGATCCCGAGACAACGCACACGCTGGGGTAGGGGAAGCCCGCGCCGGCCAGCCACCGCTGGCTCTGGCGCTGGGTCGTCCGGCCGCGCGTCGAGGGGCGTTCGGTCAGGAAGACCACTTCCCAGCCTTTCTCATCCGCAAGCGCCGCCAAGCGCGCGACCGCACCAGGCTCGATCTCGCCGAGCGTCTCCCAGAAGTCCTCCGTGGCGCGAATCTCGCTCCAGATCTCGCGCGTCGGATCCGGGGCCGACGGCCCCCCTTCGGAGCCCTCGGCGACGCCGCCGGCCTCCTCGTCACGGCCCGATGCCACGCGCACGTCCGCGTCCCGCTGCGCTTCCGCCTCCGCCCTCCCGTCCCCAACCCCTCCTCCCGGCAGGCGCGCGGCGATCCTCGCCATCGCCGACGCGAGATCGGCCAGCACGCCGTCCAGATCGAACCCGATTCGGAACTGTTTGCCCACGGGCCACTCCTCAAGCCGGTCTCAGAGATCGTCTGTGCCCTCGCCGGACCCGCCTCCGGGTTCCTCTCCCCCGCCCATCTCCTCTTCCATCGCCTGGTCGAGGTCCTCGCCGAAGTCCTCGCCCATCTCTTTGCCCATCCGTTTCATCCAGCGCGCCACGCTCTTCGGATCGTTCTCGTCGATGTCGCCCATGGCCGATGGATCGGCGAGCGCATCCATTCTGGCATCCTCGGACTTGGGCGTCGCAAACCGCGAGAACAGCTTCTCGAGTCTCGCGCTCCCGCAGCGCTTGCAGCGCACCTCCGCGATCCGGTCGCGAGAGAGCATGAGCGCGGACGTCTTGCGGTGGCAGTCAAGGCACTCGAATTCGTAGATGGGCATGCGATGCCAACCTCCCTGCTGATTCCGTTATCGGCGGTTCGGCGAAGAACCGTCGGAGGCTCTCCCGGATGTCGTCGATCGATTCGGCCTGGTTGACGGCCGAGCGGACGCGCGCGCCGCCGCCGAGGCCCTTCGTGTACCACGCCGCCAGCGCCCGCACCTTCCCGATCGCCCAGCGTTCCTGCGACCGCGCACCTGGCGTGACGCGCCGCCGTTCCCGTTCCGGCGCCCGTCGGCGGAACCCGTCGGGCTCATCCGCTGTCCCGCCCAGCAGCAGATCAATGTACTCGAGCAGGAACCTGGCGCGGTCCTCGCCCGCCACCTCGCGCGGCGGCCTGCCGGCAGCGAGGTCGGCCGCCTGCGCCAGCAGCCATGGGTTGCGGACCAGACCCCGCCCGACCAGCACCCCGCCCACGCCCGTCTCCTTCCAGCGGCTGACGACGTCGCCGGCCTCGAGGCAGTCGCCGTTGCCGAAGACCGGGATGGACACCGCGCGCGCGACACGCGCAATCAGATCCCAGTCGGCCAGACCGCGGTACGCCTGCTCGGCCGTCCGTCCGTGCACGGTCACGGCGGCCGCCCCGGCATCCTCCATGGCCCGTGCGAATTCGGGAGCGACGATCTCGCGGTCGGTCCACCCGGCGCGGATCTTGACGGTCACGGGAATCCGAACGGCGCGACCGATCGCGCGCACGACGGCAGCCGCCCGGCCCGGGTCGCGCATCAGCCGGCAGCCCGCGTTCCCCCTTGCGATCTTCGGGACCGGGCACCCCATGTTCACATCGACCATGTCGGCGCCGATCTGCTCAACGATCCCGGCGGCTGCGGCCATCCGGTCGGGCTCGCTCCCGAAGATCTGAACGGCGACCGGGCGCTCCTCGTCGGTGTGCTCGGCGTACTCGAGCGTCCGGTCGTGCCCGCGGATCAGCCCTTCGGCGCTGACCATCTCGGTCACGACGAGGCTGCAGCCGCCAAGACGCTTGACCAGCCGCCTGAACGCCGAGTCGGTGAGGCCTGCCATCGGCGCCAGCCCGAACGGCGGGGACAGGGTCAGGGTCCCAAGCCTCAGCACGGTGAGATCCTCAGAGGTGCTAGGTGCCGGGTGCAAGGTGCAACGTGCTAGGTGCTGGTGCTCAGTGGGAACTCGTCTCCTGGAACACGAGCGCCCGCACGCCGCACGCGGCACCTCGCACCCCGCACCAGCTGTCAGTAAGGCCGCACATCCGCGGCGTCGACCGTGACGCTGACCGCCCGGCCGACCAGCTCGACCGCCAGGATCAGCCGCGCGTGTGCGCCCTTCCGCACGAGGCGGCCAATCACACCCCGGAGCGGACCGTGGATGACCTCGACCATCGTGCCTTCGCGGATAAACGGGCAGGGATCGAACTGGAGCTGGCTCTCGACGAGCCGCCGGATCCCTTCCACCTCGTACTCGGGAATCGGCGCAGGCTCGCCCGCAATCGACACGATGCTGACAACGCCCGGGCACTTCAGGATGGGCAGCGTGTCGGTCGGCTCGAAGCGCGCGAAGCAATAGCCGGGAAACAGCGGCCACGTCACCTGCTTCTTGCGGTCCTTCCACCGGCTCCAGCGGGTGACGGTCGGCAGGAACACTTCGATCTGCCGGGCGTCGAGCTGTTCCTGCACGGCTTTCTCGTGCCGGGAGCGCGTCCAGATGGCGAACCAGGGCAACATGGAAGGCCGGTCCCCCTGGGCTAGAAGGCGCCGGGTGTCGGCGGCCTCTGGGCGAGTCGCTCGTCGTAGAGCTTCTTCAGCTCGGGCTGCTTCCAGTCGATAATCGCCTCCGCCCTGAGCCTCTGCAGGTACTTGTCCAGCTCGCCGCGGCTCTTGGCGTTGCCGATCCGGTCTCCAATCTCGTCGCGCACCTGCTCGAAGGGCCTGACGGCGGTGTCGCTCTTCGATTCGAGCTTGAGCACGAGGTAGCCGCGCTGCGTCCGGATCGTTTCGCTGATGTCGCCCGCCTTCATGCCGGCCACGATCTTGCGCAGCGCGGGGTCCAGCTCGTCCTCGTTGATCGGGCCCACGAGGCCGCCGTTGGCTTTCGAGGCCGACTCCGAGACCTCGGCGACGAGCTTCTCGAAGGCCTCCCCGGCAATCGCGCGCCCCCTGGCCGCATCCGCCTTGGCCTTGGCTTCCTCATCGAGGCCCACATTCAGCGTCTTGCCGTCGCTTGGCACGGTCACGAGCAGCTCGCGCAGCGTCAGCGCGGCCGGCGTCGTGAACTCGGAGGCGTGCTCGTCGTAGTACGTCTTCGCCTCGGCCTCGGTGACCGAGACCCGGCCCATGACCTCGTTCTGCTGGACCCGGGAGATGAGGAAGTTCCGCTCCATCATCTTCCGCAGCTCGGTCATGGTCAGGCCTTCCTGCTTGAGCGCGGCGGCGAACAGCTCCTCGCTCTCGATCTTGTTCTCTTTCTTGATGTTCCCAAGGATCTCACTGAACTGCTCGTTCGAGAGCGAGTAGCCGAGCTCCTTGCCTCGCTGAACCAGCAGCATCTCGTCGATGGTATCGACGAGCAGCTGCGGTGTAACCTCGGCGATCGCCTTTTTCAGCTCCTCGTCGTTCATCTGCTGGCCGCGCTGGCGGAGGAGCGTAACCTGGCGGGATTCGAGTTCGGTCTTCGTCAGGATCTCGCCGTTCACCTTCACGAGGATCATCTCGATGATCTCGGCGTCGGAGGCACAGAGAGAGACTACCGCGCCCAGCACGCCCACGAGGGCGAGAAGGCGACGTCTGAGGGTCATGGTCTTATTCCTTCCAACTCAGTATCTTACCCTTCTCCAACCAGGGTGCTCAACAGGTCTCCCACACGCTGAATCACGCCGTCCGGGGCGCGGGGGTCCTCCGGCGCCGGCCGGAGGATTTCGTCCCTCGAAAACCCGGGCGTCACGCCTCCTGCCCGCGCCCGTGCCGTCCACCACGACTTCGGCTGCCGTTCGGCCCCGGCTTTGCGCAGGTCGAGCCTGATGGTGGCCGGGGGGCTGAGCGTCACATCGGGCCGCGCGCGGAGGATGCGCACCAGACGGACGGGGTCGGTCGGCGCCGTCTGCCGCGCGGAGGGACCCGCCTCCCTGAACTTTAGGACGACCAATGCGCCCTGGCGGTCGATCGATTCGAGGCCGAGCCGATCCGCCATGATCCGGATCCGGCCGTAGTCGGTGAGGTTGAGCACCGAGTCGGGCAGCGGGCCGTAGCGGTCGCGAATCTCGTCGAGCACCCGGCCGAGGTCGTCCTGGGTCCGCACGGCCGCCACGCGGCGGTACAGCATCAGCCGCTGGTTCGTGTCCGGAACGTACTCCTCGTCGATTCGCAGGTCGACGCCGAGGTTGACCGTCGCCCGCAGCTCCTCTTCAACCTCCTCGCCCTTGAGCTCGCGGACGGTCTGTTCGAGCAGCTTCATGTACATCTCGAAGCCGACGGCCTCGATGTGGCCGCTCTGCTCGCCGCCGAGCAGGTTCCCGGCGCCGCGGATCTCCAGATCGAGGGCAGCCACGCGGAAGCCGCTGCCCAAATCAGAGAACTCGCGGATCGCCGCCAGCCGCTTCTTCGCCACGGGCGACAGCAGGTCGCCGGGGGGCACGAGAAGATACGCGTACGCGGGGCGGTCGGAGCGGCCGACCCGGCCGCGGAGCTGGTACAGCTGTGAGAGGCCGTACCGATCGGCGCGGTTGATGATGATCGTGTTGACGTTCGGGATGTCGAGGCCGTTCTCCACGATCGTCGTGGCGACGAGCACGTCGTGCTTCTTCGCGATGAACTCCACCATCGCGCGCTCGAGCTCTTCCTCGGGCATCTGCCCGTGGGCGACGACGAGCTTGGCCTCGGGCACGAGCCGCGTGACCAGGTTGGCAATCGAGTAGATCGATTCAACGCGGTTGTGCACGAAGTACACCTGCCCGCCCCGCTCCAGCTCGTTCCGGATCGCGCGCGTGATGACCGCCTGATCGAAGCGGACGACGTTGGTCTGGATCGACAGGCGGTCCTTCGGCGGCGTCTCGATGATCGACATGTCGCGGATGCCGACAAGCGACATGTTGAGGGTCCTCGGGATGGGCGTCGCCGTCATCGTCAGCACGTCCACCCTGCGCCGGAGCTGCTTGATCCGCTCCTTGTGCGCGACGCCGAACCGTTGCTCCTCGTCGACGACCAGCACGCCCAGATCCCGGAACTGGACGTCTTTCGAGAGCAGCCGGTGCGTGCCGACGATGATGTCGATCCTGCCGGCCGAGAGGTCCTGCAGGATCTGCTTCTGTTCGGCCCGCGACCGGAACCGGCTCACCATGTCGATGCGCACGGGAAACGCCGCGAAGCGATCGGTGAGCGTCTTCAGATGCTGGAAGGCGAGGACGGTCGTCGGCGCGAGGAAGGCCACCTGCTTGCCGTCCATGACCGCCTTGAACGCAGCCCGCATCGCGACCTCGGTCTTCCCGTACCCGACGTCGCCGCAGAGCAGCCGGTCCATGGGCGCGCGCGATTCCAGGTCGCTCTTGATGTCCGCGATGGCCGTCTGCTGATCCGGCGTCAGCTCGTACTCGAATGCGCCCTCGAACTCCTGCTGCCAGTGCGTGTCCGCGCCGAAGGCATGGCCCGCGATGGCCTTCCGCGACGCGTAGAGCTTGAGCAGCTCGCCCGCCATGTCGTGCATGGCCTTGCGGACCCGCGTCTTCGCCCGCTCCCAGCTCGTGCCGCCGAGCCGATCGAGCGGCGGGCGCGAGGCGCCTGTGTACTTCTGCACGAGATCCAGCCGCTCGACCGGCACGAAGAGCTTGTCCTCGCCGGCATAGCGCAGCTCGAGGAACTCCTGCGTCGCGTCACCCGGCGACCCCACCGAGATCTGGCGGAGCCCGACGAAGACGCCGATGCCGTGGTCGACGTGCACCACCAGATCCCCGACCTTGAGATCGCGGAAGTCGGACAGGAAGGCCCGCGCGAGCGAGCGGCGTCGTTCTGGCACGCGCCGCTCCTCCTCGAAGACGTCCGACTCGGAGAAGATCTGCACCCCGGCGTCCGGGAGCCGGAACCCGCGCGACAGCGTGCCGGTGGCGACGAGCACCGGCCGGACCTGCGCCACGGCCGCATCGACGACCAGCGAGCCCGCCGCGTGCGCCTCGTGGAACGCCGGCGTGGCCGGCACCTGGTAGTCGGAGAGCAGCTCCACGGTCCGCTCGGCGCGCCCCGGCGTCGCGGCCACGAGGATTACCGTGTCGGCGCGCTCACGGGCCCGGCGGATCTCGGCAACCCACTCGGCCAAGCGCCCGCGGTACTCGATCGCCGGCTGACACGAGACGTGCACCTTCGGCGTCCCGGCGCCATCGTCGGTGTCCAGCTCGTCGATCCGGACCGCCCTGGCCAGGATCTGATCGATGTCCTCCCGGCCGACCACGAGGTCGGACGGCGCCGCGACGGCCTGCGCGGCCCGGTCGACCGCTTCCTGATAGCTCGCGTGGATCCGCTCGAACTGCCGGTCGAGCGTCGCCGCCACCTCGGCGGGCTCGCACACGATCACGCGGAGCCTGCCGACGTAGTCGAAGACCGAGGCCGGCCGGCTCCCCTCGCCGCCGATGACCTCCCGCAGCGGCAGAATCGTGGCGTGTTCGAGAGCGGCGATCGATCGCTGCGTGGCGGGGTCGTACTGCCGAATCGACTCGATCAGATCGCCAACAAGCTCGAGACGGATGGGGTGCGGGTCGCCCGCGGGAAACACGTCGATCACGCCGCCGCGGATGCAGAACTCCCCGTGCTCGTCAACCGGGTCCTCTCGGCTGAAGCCGGCGTCCACGAGTTGCTCCGCGAGATGGTGCGGATCGATCTCGCCGCCCGGTTTCAGATCGACCGAAGCCTCCAGCAGCCGGTCCGGCGCGCTCGCGCGCGGAATCACGGCCCCGGCCGATGCGACGACCACGCGGGCGGCGCCGGCAGCTGCCGCGTGCAGCGCGCGCGCGCGCGTCGAGGCGACGTGCAGGTGCGGATCGAGGCCGCGATACGGATCGACCTCCTGCGAAGGAAACGGCAGGACGGCGCGCGCGACGGCAGACGGCGAGTCCCCTTCCAGCGCTGCCAGGAAGAACCGGACGTCGCCGGTCATCTGTTCCACGTCCGCGTCGCCTGGAACCAGGACGAGCAGCGGCTCGTACCGGCCGGCGGCCGCGACGGCCCCGGGCTCGTGCGAGGCGGCAGCGGCAACCAGCAGCGCTTTCGCGGGCGCCGACAGCCCCGTCACCCTGGGCGCGCGCAGACCGGGGCCCAGGCGGGCCACGGCCGATTTGAGCAGGGCACGAAGCGTCAGGGCGCTCGAGACAGGCACGGATCGAAAGCGGAGGCCGGGCGGCCGCGCCGGCGGTCCCACCCCCGGGCCTCTTGCGTCCGGCGGCGCCGGCGCAACCGTTCAGTGTACGACGACAAAGGCGGGCGCGTCGATGGCCGGTCGGCGCGGCGCCTTCAGCGGCTCGAAAACGCCAGGTAGACCCGAAACTGCGAGACGCCCTGCGTGCGGCGAGCCCCTTCCCTGGGGCGCGCCGTCATGGTGAGACGGTCGCCGCCAACGCCGAGGCGAAGCCCCTGCCAGAGCGGCACGCAGACGTCCGCGCGCAACACGCGCGCGGCGTGCCCGGCTGTCGCGCCACTGACGGTGTGCAGCCAGTACGCATCGTACGACAGGCGGCCGACCGCGGCACCGTCGCGGCGCACCGTCGCGCTGGCGGACAGCCCCGCGCCCGTACCGTAATCGTAGGCCGTCTTCGTCCCGGACCAGAAGTACGGGTTCGTCGCGGCAACGGGCACGAACGCCGCCAGCACCGTCGTCGACAGATCGACTCGCGGTGCCAGCGGGAATCGATCGGCCAGGCCTGCCCGGAGGCTTGGCCCGCCGAACTGAAACGCGCGCGTGCTCTCGTAGTCGTAACCCTGAACCACCAGCCATTGATGGCGGGCTTCGTCGGGACGGCCCAGCGGACGGCTGACCAGGCGCCCGCGCACGGCCGCTGACGCCACGCCGCCCTCTCCGGCGCGCAGCCCGAGCGAGAACGCGTCAAACGGCTGCGCGGCGCGGCCCTCTTCCAGGCGGCCGTAATCGAGATTCAGCACCAGCTGGGGAATCCCCACGGCCGTCGAGACCGGCCGGCTCCCGCCCGGCCACGCAACGCCCAGGCCGACGTCCACATCCAGACTCGCGGGCTGAAAGTCGCGGGGCTTCTGCGACACGCGCCAAGCAGCGCCGGTCAGCAGGCGGTTGATGCCGGTGATCGGGTCAACCACGGTCGCCGCCAGCTCGAGGCCCGCTCGCGCGGGCCCCGTGCGCCGGGGGTCGCGCATGAGCCAAGCGACTCGATGCAGCACCTCGCCGAAAAGCGGGCCGGAGAGCGACGTGTTCAGCAGATCGTTCCACGCAGGCCGCGTGGTCTCGCCGAAGTACTCCCACGTCAGGCTGCCCAAAGCGGAAAGCGGCGCCGCTTCCCAGAAGCCGAGTCCCAGCGAACGCCCGGCGGCGAAGTACGACCCGCCTTGATAGGGGTGGCCCGCCTGGTTAATCGGGAAGGCGTCGTTGTCCCAGCTGAATCCTTGGCGGAGGTTGTCTTTCCACGTCGCAAACGAGATTCGGAAGTGCTCGGGAAACTCGAGGGGAACGACGTGGCCTGCGAGGTGGTACAGCCCGTTGATCGCGATGACCTCAGCCACCGCGTAGACCGGGTGCCTGGCAGGCGTCCCATCGTCCTGGCTGGCTGACGCAGGCGCCGGAGTGCTTTGCGGTTCGGCGTTCGCGGGCTGCGCGGGCGCGCTGGATGCGCCGGCCCACAGCCACAGAGACGCGACGAGCGTGCGCAACAGGGGCACGCGGCGTCTTCCTCCCTACCCTCGAATCCGCTTCAGGATGGCCGAGGTCGAATAGCCGCGGGCCAGCGGGATCCGAGCCACGCGCCCGCCGTGGGCCTCGACAAGCTCACGGCCGACGATGGCGTCGATCGCCCAGTCGGCGCCCTTGACGAGCACGTCCGGCTGGATCCGGCCGATGATCGCGTGGGGCGTCTCCTCGTCGAAGAGGACCACGGCGTCGACTGCGGCCAGCGCGGACAGGATCTCGGCGCGCTCCGATTCGGGTGTCACGGGCCGGCCCGGGCCCTTGACCGTTCTCACGCTCCGATCGGAGTTGACGCCGACAATCAGCGCATCGCCCAGCCGGCGTGCCTCGGCCAGATACCGGATGTGACCGGGATGGATCAGGTCGAAGACGCCGTTGGTGAAGACGACGGTCCTGCCGGCTGCCCGCAGCCCCGCGGCAAGGCCTGCCGCCTCTTCAGCGGTGAGTACGCTCATGGATGTGATTCAGGCTCGTGCCGCGCGGGCTTGAAGCGGATGTTCTCCGAGAATGTCCAGCGGTGGCGCGGCCGGTAGATCCCGACGTCTCGCACGCGCGACTTCATCCGGAAGCTGTAGAGTAGGCGGTGATAGTCGTATGGCACACCGTCCTGCCGGTGAACCGCGACGTCGAGCTTGTAGGTCCCGTCCACGAGGTCGAGCCCCTCGAGCGTGATGGCGACGCGGCCGTCGCCGCTGAGCTCTTCGGGCTGGAGCTCCTCGATGCCGGTGTTGGTGCCGTAGCAGCAGATGCCCTCGGCGTTGAAGACGCCGATGCCGAAGACGAAGTCGGCGACGGGCGAGGCCGCGCGGATCCCGAGCCGGATTGAGACGCGTTCGCCGGTCTGAAAGATGTGCCCCGCCTGCCCGTCCTCCCCGACCAGCTCAACCGACGTGATCTCGACTTCGCGGGATCCCCAGCGCCCCTCGGTCGCCTGGAACATGTCCTCGGGCGGCTGGGCCGCCGTTTCTGCCGCCTCGGTGCCCGGCGTTTCGAGCGCGGCGGGTTCGCCGGCGCCCGCGGCCGCTGCCGCCGCCTCACGCGCCTTTGCGTCGCCGGCCGCCAACTCGCGTTCTTCGCCCTTCTGGACGTCGGTAATGTAGGCTGCGACGACGCGCCTGGGGTCGCCGGTGCCGCGCGCTTCTCCGGCGTCGAGCCAGAGCGCTTCGTCGCAGAACCGCTCGACAAGCCCGAGCGAGTGGGTGACGAGCAGGATCGTCTTGCCGCGGCGGCGGAACTCCGCGAACTTGTCCAGGCACTTGTGCGTGAAGCCCTCGTCGCCGACGGCCAGCACCTCGTCGACGAGGAGCACGTCGGGGTCGACGTGGATCGCCACAGCGAAGCCCAGGCGCATGTACATGCCCGACGAGTACGTCTTCACCGGGGCGTCGATAAAATCCTGCAGCTCCGCGAACTCGACAATCTCGTCGAAGCGCCTGGTGATCTCGCGCTTGGTGAGGCCGAGCATGATGCCGTTGATGAAGATGTTCTCGCGCCCCGAGATCTCCGGGTGGAAGCCGGCGCCCAGCTCGATGAGCGCGGAGATCCGGCCCTGAACCCGCACCTCGCCGCTGGTCGGCTTCGTGATGCCGGCCACGAGCTTCAGCATCGTGCTCTTGCCCGACCCGTTCCGGCCGATGACGCCGTAGGTCGTGCCGGCGGGCACGGTGAACGAGACGCCGCGGACGGCCGGGAAGGTCTCCTCGGGGCGGAGGTCGCTCAGGAGCGTCCCGGAGACGAGCGCGCTCTTGAGCGTCGCAAACTGCTTGCGCCGCGCGTACCGGCGGTAGACCTTCGTGACGTTGGAGGCCTCGATGGCGTTCACGCCCATCAGACCTCCTCCGCGAACGAATCGCGCAGCCGATCGAAGATGAAGTACCCGGCGAGGAACAGGCACGCGGAGGCGACGGCGAGCGCGGCCAGCCACTTCCAGTGGCCGAACGGCCCTTCGTAGAAGAGGATCTCCTGGTACGAGATCGCCAGGTGCGTGAACGGGTTCAGGTTGAGCAGCCGCTTCGACCACGGGAACGGGTCCATCAGCGACATCGGGTAGATGATCGGCGTCGCAAAGAACCAGAACGTCAGCAGGTTCGCGAGGATGTCCTTGATGTCCCGGAAGTGCACCGTGAGCGCCGCCACGATCAGGGCCAGGGCGAGCGTGAGCAGCAGTTGGACGAGGATGACGAGCGGGAAGCAGAGGATCTCGACGAGGCCGATAGGGGCGTGCCGGTAGTAGAGCAGAAAGCCCCCGAGGATCGGCAGGCCGAGCACGAAGTGCACCATGTTGGCGAGCACGGACACGATCGGCAGCACTTCGGCCGGAAACAGCACCTTCTTGATCAGGTTGCCGCCCGCAATGAGCACGTTCGACGACTCGCTCAGCGACGAGGAGAACCAGGTCCACGGGAGGATCCCGCAGAACATGAACAGCGCGTAGGGCTGCAGGTCCGGGGCCCGGTTCGGCAGGATCACCGCGAAGACGAACGAGTAGATGAGCAGGAGCAGCAGCGGGTTGACGAACGACCAGAAGAACCCCAGCACCGACCCGCGGTAGCGGGCCTTGAGTTCCCGCGCCACCAGGCTCTGGATGAGGCCCCGATACCGCGGGAGCTGGGCGAGGTTGTGGAACATGGCGGCGTCTACCCGCGCGTGCGCGAGCGGCCGGCGACGTTCAGGCGCGAGATGGCCTTGAGCAGCGAGACGCGCGCGCGCTCGAAGTCGGCCGTGTTGATCGGCTTGGCCAGCAGCGCCTCGGCGCGTTTCTGTTCCTCGCGTGCCCGATCGATGTCGATTTCGTCCGCCCGCTCCGCTATCTGAGCCAGGATGGTGACGCGGTCCGGCTGCACCTCGGCGAAGCCGAAGGCGATCGACACGAACGTTTTCTCGCCGCCCTTCCGGTACCACAGCTCGCCGACCTGCAGCGCCGCGAGCAGCGGGGTGTGCCCGGGCAGGACGCCGAAGTACCCCTCGGCCCCCGGCACCTCCACCTCATCGACCTGCTCGCGGAGGACCGGCCGATCCGGCGTGACGATCTCGAGCGTGAGGTTGGCTGGTAGCGTCATCCCCGCATCTTCCCGGCGCGCTCCAGGGCCTCGTCGATCGTGCCGACCATGTAGAACGCCTGCTCCGGCACGTCGTCGTGCGCTCCCTCGACGATCTCCTTGAAGCCGCGGACGGTCTCGGCGATCGGCACGTACTTGCCCGGCGTGCCGGTGAACTGCTCCGCGACGAAAAAGGGCTGCGACAAGAAGCGCTCGATCTTGCGCGCCCGGGCGACCGTCGTCTTGTCGTCCTCGGACAGCTCGTCGATACCGAGGATCGCGATGATGTCCTGCAGGTCCTTGTACCGCTGGAGGATTTGCTTGACCTGGCGGGCGACCTGGTAGTGCTCCTCCCCCACCACGCGCGGGTCCAGGATGCGCGAGGTCGACGCCAGCGGATCGACCGCCGGGTAGATGCCGCGTTCCACAATCGCGCGCGAGAGGTTTGTCGTCGCGTCGAGGTGGGCGAAGGTCGTCGCGGGCGCCGGGTCCGTGTAGTCGTCGGCCGGCACGTAGATCGCCTGGACGGAAGTCACCGACCCCTTCTTCGTCGACGTGATCCGCTCCTGCAGCTCACCCATTTCGGTGAGCAGCGTCGGCTGGTAGCCGACGGCCGACGGCATCCGGCCGAGCAACGCCGACACCTCGGAACCCGCCTGCGTGAACCGGAAGATGTTGTCGATGAACAGCAGGACGTCCTTGCCCTCGGCATCGCGGAAGTACTCCGCGACGGTCAGCGCGCTCAGCCCCACGCGCAGGCGGGCGCCGGGCGGCTCGGTCATCTGGCCGTAGATCATCGCCGCGCGCGAGTGCGCCGGATCCCCCGCCGTGATGACGCCGCCCTCCTGCATGTCCAGCCACAGGTCGTTGCCCTCGCGCGTCCGCTCCCCGACGCCGGCGAACACGGACACGCCGCCGTGCTTGGTCGCGATGTTGCGGATGAGCTCCATGATGATGACCGTCTTGCCGACGCCGGCGCCGCCGAAGAGCCCGATCTTGCCCCCCTTCAGGTACGGCTCGATCAGGTCGACCACCTTGATGCCCGTCTCGAACATCTGCAGCTCGGTCGACTGCTGCTCCAGCGCCGGCGCGGGACGGTGAATCGGCCACCGCTCCTTCGCGTTGACGGGCCTGTCCGGAAAGTCCACCGGCCGCCCGAGCACGTTCAGCACGCGGCCGAGCGTCTCGGGGCCGACCGGCACCGTGATCGGCTCGCCGAGATCCTCCGCCGGCATCCCGCGCTGCATCCCGTCGGTCGGCTCCATCGCGACGGTGCGGACGCGCCCCTCGCCCAGGTGCTGCTCCACCTCGGCCACGACGTCGATGGGCGAGCCGGCGGCGTCGCCGGCCTCCGACCTGATCCGGATGGCGCTGTAGATGGACGGCAGGTGCCCGCTCTCGAACTCGATGTCCACGACGGGCCCGATCACCGCCACGACCTTGCCGATGTGCTGTTCCGCCGCCTGCTGCTGAGCCATCTTCTATGTCCTGCCTGGGGTGCTGGGTGCCGGGTGCTAGGTGCTTTGAACCTAGAGCGCCTCGGCGCCGGATACGACCTCGATGATCTCCCTCGTGATCGCGGCCTGCCGGAGCTTGTTCATGTACAGCGTCAGCTGGTCGACCATCTCGACCGAGTTTTTCGTCGCGTTGTCCATCGCGACCATGCGCGCGGCGTGCTCGGCCGCGGCCGATTCGAGCAGCGCCCGGTACACCTGGATCTCCACGTGCCGCGGCAGCAGTTCGTCGAAAATCTTCTGCGGTGACGGCTCGTACAGGTAGTCCACGCGCGCGGCCGGATCGAACTCCGCCAGATCCACCCGCGGGATCGGCAGCAGCGGCTCCACGATGACCCGCTGGCGGAGCACCGACTTGAACTCGTTGTAGACCAGGTGGACGCTGGCCACCCGATCGCGAGTGAACTCCTCCATCACCGCGCGGGCAATCGCCTGCGCGTCGCCGAAACCCAGGCGGGTGAACAGGTTCACCCGCTCGTAGACAGGCTCGAAGCCGCGCCGGCGGAAAAAATCCCGCCCCTTGCGCCCCACGAGGGCGAGCAGGACCGGCTGGCCCTGTCGCTCGGCGACGAACGCCGCAGCCCCCTTGATAATGTTCGTGTTGAAGCCGCCGCACAGCCCCTTGTCCGCCGTGATCACGACGAGCAGCGCGGGCGCGTGTTCCGGCTGCTCCGCGCGCGTCGCCAGCAGCGGGTGCGCCGTCGGGTCGACGCGGCTGGCCAGGCTCTTGAGCACGCGGAGCGTCTGCAGGGCGAACGGACGCACGCTGAGGATCCGGTCCTGCGCCCGCTTGAGCCTCGACGAGGCCATCGTCTTCATGGCCTTCGTGATCTGCTGCGTCGACTTGACCGCGCGAATGCGACGACGGATATCAATGAGCGACGGCATCCCGGGACATCTCCGTCCGGCTCGCTACCCTTCCTGGCTCGCCGCGAATTCCGCGCCGAACTCCTTGAGCGCCGCGTCGATCTCGGCGCGCAGCTCGTCGTCGAGCTGCTTCTTCGCCGCGAGGGTGGCGACCACGCCGGGGCGCCTGGTTTCGAGGAACCGGAACAGCTCCTGCTCGTAGCGCTCGATGGCCGGCACCGGTACCGCGTCGAGGTGGCCGTTGGTCGCCGCGTAGATCAGGAGGACCTGCTGCTCGACCTCGAGCGGCCGGTACTGCGGCTGTTTGAGGATCTCGACGAGGCGCGCGCCGCGCGCCAGCTGATCCTGGGTGGCCTTGTCGAGATCGCTGGCGAACTGCGCGAACGCCGCCAGATCGCGGTACTGCGCCAGATCGAGCCGGAGCCGCCCCGCCACCTGCCGCATCGCCTTGACCTGCGCCGATCCGCCGACGCGCGACACCGAGAGACCCACGTTGACCGCCGGCCGCACGCCCTGATGGAAAAGGTCGGTCTCGAGAAAGATCTGGCCGTCCGTGATCGAGATCACGTTCGTGGGGATGTACCCCGAGAGATCGCCCGCCTGCGTCTCGATGATCGGCAGCGCCGTCAGCGACCCGCCGCCCAGCTCCGTGCGCAGCTTGGCCGCCCGCTCGAGCAGCCGGGAGTGGAGGTAGAAGACGTCCCCCGGATAGGCCTCCCGCCCGGGCGGGCGCCGCAGCAGCAGCGAGATCTCGCGGTACGCCTGCGCGTGCTTCGACAGATCGTCGTAGACGCAGAGCGCGTGCCGCCCGCTGTCGCGGAAGTACTCGCCCATCGCGCACGCGGCGTACGGGCTGATGTACAGCATCGGCGCGGGATCCGACGCCGCCGCGACGACGACGATCGTGTTGGCCATCGCGCCGGCGTCCTCGAGCGTCTTGACGACCTGCGCGACCGTCGACGTCTTCTGGCCAATCGCGTTGTAGATGCAGATGAGATCCTTGCCGCGCTGGTTGAGGATCGTGTCAATCGCGATCGCCGTCTTCCCCGTCTGGCGGTCGCCGATGACGAGCTCGCGCTGCCCGCGGCCGATCGGGATCATCGAGTCGATCGCCTTAAGCCCCGTCTGTACGGGCTCGCGCACCGGCATCCGATCCACGACCCCCGGCGCAATCCGCTCGATGGGTGACAGCCGCGTCGTGGAAACCGGCCCCTTGCCGTCGATCGGCTGCCCGAGCGCGTTGACCACGCGCCCCAGCAGCTCCTCGCCCACCGGCACCGAGATGATGCGCCCGGTCCGCTTGACGGTGTCCCCTTCCTTGATCGCCTGGGACTCGCCCAGCAGCACCACGCCCACGCTTTCCTCGTCGAGGTTCAGCGCGATGCCGAAGACGCCGTGCGGGAACGCGAGCATCTCGCCGGCCATCGCCCGCTCGACCCCGTGCACGCGCGCGATGCCGTCGCCGACGGTCACCACGCTGCCGACCTCGGCGACGTCGACATCGGCAGCGAAGCTGCCAATCTGGTCCCGGATGATTCTGGAGATTTCCTCGGCTCTGATAGTCATGATCTCAGTTCAACCGCAACGTCGGTCCCAACGCGCCCCGATCTCTGATCCCCGATCCCTCCGTCACGTCCCCGCCGCGAGCGTCTCCCGGATCCGTTCCAGGTGCCGCCTGACGCTCCCGTCGTACACGGTGCTGCCCACCTTCGTGACCACACCCCCTATCACCTCCGGATCGACTCGCGTCGCCACGAGAACCCGTCGGCCCGTCACGCCGGCAAACGCGCTCGCCAGCGCCTGCACGCGCTCCGCCGGCAGCGGCACTGCCGTCGTCACCTCCGCGCGCACGACGCCCTCATGATCGAGCAGGCGCTGCCGGTACTGATCCAGCAGGTCCGGCAGAAGCGCCAGGCGATCCCGCCCGGCCAGCAGCACCACCAGTTTCGCCAGCGGCGCCGACAACCCGGCGCGGCCCGCCAGCTCGACGATCGCCGCCGACTTCCGCGACACGGGCACAGCCGGGTTGGTCAGCAGCCTGCTCAGCAGCTCGTGCCCCGTGATCAGGCCGACGAACGCGGCGAGTTCGCCCTCGATCGCCTTCGGATCGGCTTCCCTCAGCGACACGTCGAACAGCGCCCGCGCGTACCGTGCCGCCGACATGCGGGTCGTCATGGACGGCTCCCGTCCGGCGCGCCGCGTTCGGCGCCGGCTTGCGGCGGCGCGCCCACGCGCGCCAGGTAGCGGTCCACCAACCGGCGCTGATCCTCGTCGTTGATGATCGTCCTGAGCCGCTGCGCCGCGCGGGCGATCGCCGCGTCGGCCGCGTGCGCCGTCAGGTCCCGCCGGGCGGTGCGAAGCTGCAGATCGACCTGGCGGCGGGCCTGTTCGACCAGGCGCGCGCGCTCGGCCTCGGCAGCGCCCGTGATACGGGCTCCTTCAGCGGCAATCTCCTCGGTTCCGCGCGCTTCGAGCGCGGCGATTTCGGCCGGCAGCGCTGCGAGCCGCCTCTCGATCTCCTCGGTTTGCCGCGCCGCCCGCGCCTTCAGCTCCGCCGCAGAGGCGAGGCTGCCGCGAATCTCAACACCGCGGGCCTTGAGAAACGCCATGAGCGGCGAGCGCAGGAAGTAGACGAGGGTGCCCGCCAGAAGCGCGAAGTTGAACAGGCGCGCGACAAGCGCCCACGGGCTCTGCGCCCCGTGCCCGCCGGCGTCGCCCTCGGCCGCGTGCCCCTCGGTTTGCGCCGCATCCGCGCCGTGCGACTGGAGGTCGGAGCCCGCGGCGGCGGCGACGACGGAACCGCCCGGGAGCGGCTGGACGCCCCAGGGCCCCGCCGGCACGCAGCCCAGCAGCCAGACGAAGACGACAACCGTGGTTGCGGCTGCGCACGGGGCGCGGAACGCCGGGGTCGGGGGATGCGGGATCGCGCGGCGCGTGCGGGTCGGCTTCACGTCAGGACGCCCTTCGCCCGAGGACGCGCTCCACCACGGAGTCGGCAAGCGCGTCGGCGTCCTGTTCGAGATCCGCCCTGGCCTGCGCCACCTCGGCCTGTAAGCGGGCCGTGGCGTCGGCCAGCGTCTGATCGACCTCCTGCTTTGTCCGGGCCAGCAACTCGCTGCGCCCCTGCAGGGCCTGGCGCCGCTTCTCGTCCATCGCGCGATAGACCTCGGCCTGCGCCGCGCGAGTGCGGCGCTCGAACTCCGCCGCCGCCGCATCGGCCTTTGCCGCCGCAGCCTGCGCCATCTCGTTCGCCGCCTTGACCGCCGCCTCGCGCGCCTGCATCACGCGCGTGATCGGCCCAAAAAAGCCGCGGCTGAGCACGAAGGTCAGCAGCAGAACGATGACGATGACGGTAATGACCGACAGGCCCGGGAGCACGCGCACCCTCCACACGCGCCGTTGGGGGAACGGCGGCGACCGCCGGCGGTCCCGGCCGCCACCCGCAACGGGAGGCGGCACAAGACAACCAGAAACAACGATTTATACCATCGCGCGGCTGAGCTGAGCAAGCCTTACGCCACGAGGATTGCGGTCGCCGCGCGCTCGAGGACGACGCCGACGCGCACGCCCGCAACTCCCGCCGCTGCCAGCGCCGCGAGGGCCGCCGCGCCGTAGGCGGGATCCACGACAGCCAGCAGGCCCCCGGAGGTCTGGGGGTCGTAGAGCAACAGCACGAGGTCGGGATCGACGGTGGGGGCGATTGCGACCCGCTCCTGGAAGTGGGCTTCGTTGGTGCCGAGGCCGCCGGAACGGTTTCGCCGCGCCAGCTCGAGCGCGCCCGGAATGACGGGAACCGCCGCGGCGGTCAGCCGCACGCTGGCGCCGCTCGCGCGGGCCAACTCCTCGGCGTGGCCAATGAGGCCGAAGCCGGTAATGTCCGTGCACGCGTGCACGGCGCCCCGCGGCAGCGCCTGCAGGACCTCGGAGGCCGCGCGGTTGAGCGTGAGCATCACGCGCACCGCCTCGTCCACTGCGGCCTGCGGGGCGCGCGCGTTCTTCAGCGCCGTGGCGATCACGCCGGTGCCGATCGGCTTGGTCAGCAGGCAGATGTCCCCCGGGCGGGCGCCGGCGTTGGTGAACACGCGCTGCGGATCCACGACTCCCGTCACGGCGTAGCCGAACTTGATCTCGCGATCCTGGACCGTGTGGCCCCCGAGCAGCGCCACGCCCGCCTCGCGGAGCGTCTCGAGGCCGCCGCGAAAGACCTCCGTCACGATCCCCTCGTCAACCGCCTGCTGGGGGAAGGCCGCGATCGCCAGGGCCGTCAGCGGCTGTCCCCCCATCGCGTAGACGTCGCTCAGCGCGTTGGCGGCGGCGATCCGGCCGAACGTGCGAGGGTCATCCACGATCGGGGTGAAGAAGTCCACCGTCTGGACGAGCGCACGGTCATCGTCCCACCGGTACACACCGGCATCGTCCGAAGTCCGATAGTCAACGAGGACCCGGTCGTCGAGAGGCGCGGGCATGTCGCTCAGGACCTGAGCCAGCTCGCCAGCGGCGAGTTTGCTGGCTCAACCCGAGCAGGAGGACATCTCGGTCAGACGTTTGGCCATGGGTTCCCTTTCTTCCTATCCCTCCCCCGTCAGTTTCTCATAAAGCCGCTGCAGTTCGTCCTCGTTCACGAACGTGATTTCGATCGTGCCGCCGCGGCGCTTCCGCACGATCCGCGCGCGCGTGCCAAGCGCGACGCTGAGGCGGTCCTCGGCAGCGCGCGTGTGGACGTCGGCCTGACGCGCCGGCTTTCTGGCCGGCGCCTGTGCGCGGGCGAGCCGTGCGACCAGCGCCTCGGTGGCGCGCACCGACAGGCCGCGGGCGATGACGTCGCGCGCGGCGCGGCCGGCGGCCGCCTCGTCGAGACCGAGCAGGGCACGGGCGTGGCCCATCGACAGCCGGCCGGCCGCCACCTCGAGCTGGACGGCGCTCGGGAGCTTGAGCAAGCGCAGGTAGTTCGCTACCGACGCCCGGTCCTTGCCGACCGCCGCCGCGACCCGTTCCTGGGTCAGGTGGAAGTCATCGAGCAGGAGGCGGTACGCCTTCGCCTCCTCGATCGGGTTCAGGTTCTCGCGCTGGATGTTCTCGATGAGCGCCAGCTCGAGGAGCCGGCCGTCGTCCGCGGGCCCTTCGCGGATGACCACTGGGACGCGGTGCTGCCCGGCCAGTTGCGCCGCGCGCCAGCGGCGCTCGCCGGCGACGATCTGGAAGCCCGCGCCCGCGCGCTGGACGACGATCGGCTGGATGAGGCCGTTCTGCCTGATCGACTCGGCAAGCCGCGCGAGCTTGGCCTCGTCCATCTGGGTGCGCGGCTGCATCCGGTTCGGCGTGAGCAGGTCGATGTCGACGTCGACCGTCGACCGGCGCGTCTCGGCGGCGTCGGGGATAAGCGCGCTCAGGCCCTTGCCGAGCGCGGGGCGTTTGTCAGCCATGGTGTGATCCTCCCGGCGCGGCCGGTTGCGTGCGTGCGAGGAACTCGCGGGCCAGCGCCAGGTACGCTTCCGCGCCGCGTGATTTCGCATCGTAGAGCACGACGGGCATGCCGTGGCTCGGGGCCTCGGCGAGGCGGACGTTGCGCGGGATGACCGTGCGGAAGACTTTGTCCTCGAAAAACGCGCGCACGTCTCGCGCCACTTGCTGCCCCAGGTTCGTGCGCTCGTCGAGCATCGTCAGCAGCACGCCCTCGATGTCGAGCGCCGGGTTGAAGGCGGCGCGGACGCGGCGGAGCGTGGCGACCAGGTCGGCGAGCCCTTCGAGGGCGAAGTATTCGCAGTGCAGGGGGATGAGCACCGTGTCGGCCGAGACAAGGGCGTTCAGCGTGAGCAGTCCCAGCGACGGGGGGCAGTCGACGAACACGTAGTCGTACTGGTCACGCAGCGGCCGCACGAGGTCCCGGAGGCGGCGTTCGCGGCCGGCGAGGGCGACCAACTCGATCTCCGCTCCCGTCAGGTTGCGATCCGAGGGGACGAGCGAGAGGCCCTCGATGGACGTCGGCAGGATGAAGGTGCTGAGGTCGGGCGCGGGGGGGCTCATCGTGAGGGCGTTGTAGATGGAGCCTGCGGGCGAGGTGCGGCCTCTGAGGCTCAGGCCGCTCGTGAGGTTGGCCTGCGGGTCGACATCGACGAGCAGGACGCGGCGGTCGGCAAGGGCGAGCGAGGCTGCCAGGTTGATGACCGTCGTGGTTTTGCCGACGCCGCCTTTCTGGTTGGCGACGGCGATGATTTTGCCCATTGTCTTATAAAATGTTCATTCTAAACTAGCTTCTGGTGTTTGACCTATTCACGGTTCGCGCGTTGGCCTTGCTTGTGGTGTCTGCCCTAACGTCTCCCGTGCCTCTCCTGTGCCTGTCCCGTGCCTGTCCCGTGCCTGTCCCGTGCCTGTCCCGTGCCTGTCCCGTGCCTCCCTTGGCGTCGATAGCGGCCTCGTGTTCCACGTGGAACATTTGTTCCAGCTCGCTACTGGCGGCCACTTTTTTATGGCGGGGCCTGCCCGACGTGCGTCTTGCCCACGATCACCAGGCGGCTTCTCTCGGCATCGACCAGGGGGACGGTGCCCAGCCAGACGAGCGGCGGCGGCAGCGGAACGGGAACGGCCTGGCCTGACGGCCCCCTGAAGAGGAACAGCCGCCCCCCGGGTTTCAGGAACGCCTGGAGGCCCATCAGCACGCGCACTTCCACCCTCAAGGCGCGGACGGTGACGAGGTCGATAGCTTCGTGAAGATCCGGGCGGGTGAGCAGTTCCTCGAACCGCGCGGTTTCAACGGCGGTGTCGGTCAACTGCAGCTGGCGGACCGCCTCGCGCAGGAACGCCGATTTCCTCGTCTTGGGCTCCACCATGATCAGCCGGATGCCCGGCGCGGAGAGCTTCAGGGGGATGGCCGGCGACCCACCGCCCGACCCGACATCGAGCAGCGCGCACGGCAGCGGCGGCAGGTGCGCGGCCGCGACGAGCGGCTCGATGAGCAGCCGGTCCACCGCTTCGTCTGCCACCTCGTCGAGGTGAAGCGCCGTCAGATTGACCTTCGTGTTCCACCGCGCGAGCAGCCGGTAGTACGCCTCGAGCGCTTCTCTGAGAGGCGGGGGCACGTGCACGCCCGCCCGCTTCGCGCGCCTGCCGAGCCGTTCCCTGAACTCTCTCGTCGTCACCGCTCGCGGGCCCTCTGCCGGATGCTGCCGACACGGCAATCCTGTCACAGGATCAGGGTTTCTGAAAAGCCCGCCGGCGCCGCTCGACCAGCGCCCCCACGACCGCCACCGCGGCCGGCGTCACCCCGGACACCCGCCGCGCCTGCGCCAGCGTCCCCGGCCGCACCGCGCTCAGCCGCTCGACGACCTCGCGCGACAACCCCGGTACGCCCTCGTAGCAGAACCCCTCGGGAATCACGCGGCGCTCCTCGCGGCGGGCCCGCGCGATGGCCGCGAGTTCCCGCTTCAAGTACCCCTCGTACTTCACGACGGTCTCGACGCTGGCCGCATCAAGCCCGCCAACCGCCTCGTCCAGCTCGAGCGGCACCCCGCCGGGTCCGGCCAGATCCATCAGTGAGACCTCGGGCTGCTTCAGCCGCTGCGCCGCCGGAACCCGCGCGCCCCCGTTCACCCGCACGCTGCCGGCCTCAATCGCCGCCACGTTCCGCTCGAACCGCCCGCGCCGTGCCTCAAACCGCCGCCAGCGCGCCTCGTCGACCAGCCCCGCCTCTCGGCCGCGCGGCGTCAGGCGGAGATCGGCGTTGTCAATCCGCAGCATCAGCCTGTGCTCGGCGCGCGAGGTGAACATCCGGTACGGCTCGACGCACCCGGAGGTCATCAGGTCGTCGATCATGATCCCGATGTACGCCTCGGTGCGGCCGAGTCTCAGCGGCGCCCGGCCGAGACCCGACAGCGCAGCATTCAGCCCCGCGATCAGTCCCTGCGCAGCCGCCTCCTCGTACCCCGACGTCCCGTTGATCTGGCCGGCCAGATACAGCCCGGGCACCGACCGGGTTTCGAGCGTCGCCCGAAGCTCGGTCGGCGCGACGAAGTCGTACTCGATCGCGTAGGCCGGCCTCAGCAGCTTCGCCCCGGCCAGGCCCGGCAAGGCGTGTACGAGCTCCTCCTGCACGTCCCGAGGCAGGCTCATCGAGAAACCGTTCAGGTAGATCTCATCGACATCCCGCCCCTCCGGCTCAATAAACACGTGGTGGCGCGCCCGGCCGGCAAATCGCATCACCTTGTCCTCGAGCGAGGGACAGTACCGCGGCCCTACCCCTGTGATGCGGCCGTTGTAGAGCGGCGAGCGGGTGATGTTCCGGCGGACCGCCTCGTGCACCCGCTCGTTCGTGTAGGCCAGATAGCACGGCACCTGCGCCCGATCGATCGTCGCCGTCAGGAACGAGAACGGAACCGGCACGCGGTCCCCGTCCTGCCGCTCGATCAGGCCCGCCCGCACCGCACCCTCGAGGTCGACGCTCTTCCGATCGAGGCGCGGCGGCGTGCCGGTCTTGAGCCGCCCCCACCGCAAACCAAGCCGCTTCAGCGACTCTGCCAGCCGGCTCGAGGGCGGCTCTCCGAAACGCCCCGCCGGGATCTGCTCGCCTCCGATGTGGATCAGGCCGTTCAGGAACGTCCCCGCCGTCACAACCACCGCGCGCCCCGCAACCCGCTCCCCGCCCGCCAGCTCCACCCCCGCCGCCCGGCCGTTCTCGACCCGGATCTCCGCCGCCTCGGCCTCGATCCAGCAGATGTTCGCCTCCCGCTCGAGCGCCGTTCTCATCCACCGCCCGTACGCCTGCTTGTCCGATTGCGCGCGCGGCGACCAGACCGCCGGCCCGCGGCTCCGGTTGAGGAGCCTGAACTGAATCCCCGTCGCATCGGCTGCAAGCCCCATGAGCCCGCCCAGCGCGTCGATCTCGCGCACCAGGTGCCCCTTTGCCGTGCCCCCGATGGCCGGGTTGCAGGACTGCGCCGCCACCGTCTCGCGCGACATCGTGCACAACCCGACGCGACAGCCCAAACGCGACGCCGCCCAGGCCGCCTCGCACCCCGCGTGCCCCGCCCCAATCACGATGACGTCAAACCCGTCTCGGCTCATGCTGGTGTCCCGAGTCAGAGGTCCGTTGTCGCACCGAGGCGTGCGATGCGCTCGGCTCGCAACGCGCGAGGAGGGAGAATATCGGGAATATGCGACCGACGAGCAACGCAGCCAGGCCGGGGACCCCGACGCGGCAGCCGCGTTGGCGTGGAGCCCGGATGCCGCGCTCGCCGAATGCAAACGTGCTTCTGACTTGAGACACGAGCTACTTCCCGATGCAGAACCGGCTGAAGATCTCGTCGAGCAGCTCCTCGGTCGTCCGTTCGCCCGTGATGCCCTCCAGCGCGGCGCGCGCCTCGCGCAGATCCGCAAGCACGAACTCCTCCGATCCCGCCCGCCCGCCAGCCCGCGCCGTCCGCGCCGCCCGCGCCATCGCGCCCCGGGCCTCCTCCAGCAGCGCCACATGCCTCGCGTTGGTCACCGGCGGCGGCTCCCACGCGACGTCTCCCATCAGCCGCTCCGCGATCGCCTCCCGGAGCTCCGTCAGCCCCTCTCCGGTCCTCGCCGACGTCCGCACGACACGTCCCGGTTCCCCCTCCAGCGCCTCCTCACCCCACGCCGCCTCCAGATCCCGCTTGTTGACGACAACCACCCGCTGCTTCCCCCGGGTCTCCACAAGAAGCGCGCGATCCCCCGTCTCCAGCGGACGCGACCCGTCCAGCACAAGGAGCACGAGGTCCGCCGCGGCCGTCGCTCGACGCGCGCGGCTCACACCCTCCCGTTCGATCACGTCCTGGCTCTCACGCACCCCGGCCGAGTCGACCAGATCCACCGGGACACCACCAATCTCGACGGTTTCGGTCAGCAAGTCCCGAGTGGTGCCTTCGAAGGCGGTTACGATCGCCCGATCAAGTCCTGTTAACCTATTGAAAAGGCTGGACTTGCCGGTATTTGTTGTTCCAACAATCGTGGCCTGGCACCCCTCGCGAACGACCCGTCCCCTGCGGGCCTGGCACAGCAGTCCATCGATCCGGCTCGCGCACGCTTCGATCTCTGCGGCCACCTCGCCGGGTCCCACGAACTCGTCGCGCTCCTCCGGGAAATCAACCGCCGCTTCCAGCCTCGCCGCCAGACCGAACAGCTCGCGCTCGATCCCCTGGATCGCGCCCGTCAGCGTTCCCCGCAGTTGGTCGAACGCCGCACGTGCCTGCAGCGGCGTCACGGCGTCCACCAGATCGGCGACCGCCTCGGCCTGCACGAGGTCGATCCGGCCGTTGAGGAACGCGCGAAGCGTGAACTCCCCTCGCTCCGCGAGCCGGGCGCCGGCAGCCATCGTACGAGCCACAACCGCTCGCAGCACGACCGGGCTGCCGTGCCCGCTGATCTCAACGACATCCTCGCCCGTGTACGACGCCGGGCCGGGGAAGAACGTGGCGATGACCTCGTCGATCGGGCCGGCGCCGCCCGCCCCAGCCACGTGCGCCAGCGTCGCCCGCCGCGGCGCGAGCGCGGGGTGGCCCGCCAGCAACTCGCCCGCGATGCGCAGCGCGTCGCGCCCGCTCAGCCGCACGACACCCAGGGCTCCGCGCCCGGCAGCGGTGGCAACGGCAACGATCGTGTCTTCGGTCGTAAACATGGCGCGGCCAAGCCCCGCCGCGCGAGCAGGGCCGGGCGCGCGGCAGGCACCCGACAGAAGGTCAGTGTTTCCGGGCTGCGATGAGCACCGTCTTCATAAACGCGTCGCCGATGCTCTCAGAGGTGACCGATTCGTGCTCGGCAATGGCCATATGGACGATGCGACGCTCGTAGGGGTTGAGCGGGCCGAGCTTCTGTTCGAGGCCGGTGCGCAGCGCACGCTCCGCGAGATAGTGAGCCATCTGGCGGAGCTCGGCCTCCTTGTCCTTGCGAAAGCCGAGACAGTCGACAACGACACGCTGATCGTCGGGCAGCTCGTGCCGGAAGATGGACGAAGCCACGTGCTGCAGCGCCTGAAGCGCCTCCCCTTTGTGCCGCAACAGCAGCTCCCCATCCTCCCCTTCCACGTCGACGCGCGGCCCCTCGGGCGTCTCAGTCAGGTTGGCCTCCACGGCGAGGCCCATCGCAGCCATCGTGCCCTGCACAAACTCGAGGATCCGCCGGTTCAAGTCGTCTCGCATGGTCTGCTGCACCCCACGATGGTCTACGCCCGATCGCTCCTGGCTCCCCCGCGGCCCTGCTCGACCCGCGCCCTCTTCAGCTGGCGCGCGGCCGGCGGCCGCGCCAGCGCGACACGCGGCGGGCCGACAATCCGGTTGGTGACGTACTGCTGGGCAATGGCCATCACGTTGCTCACGAACCAGTACAGCACGAGGCCGCTCGGCGCCCACAGGAACATGAACGTGAACACCACGGGCATGAGCATCATCATCTTCTGCTGCATCGGATCCGCGGAGCTCGGCGTGATCTTCTGCTGCCAGACCATGGTGCCGCCCATCAGGATCGGCGTGACGTAGAGCATGTCGCGCATCGACAGGTCCCGGATCCAGAGCAGGAACGGTTCCCCGCGGATCTCGATCGCCTGGGACAGCAGCGCGTAGAAGGCGAACAGAATCGGGATGGTCAGCAGCATCGGCACGCAGCCGCTGGCGGGATTGACGCCCTTCTCCTTGTAGAGCGCCATCATCTCGGTGTTCATCTTCTGGCGCTCGGGGTCGGTCGCCTTGAGCTTGCCGTACTTCTCCTGGATGGCCTTCATCTCCGGCTGGATTTCCTGCATGCGCCGCATCGACACGACGCTTTTGTGCCGCAGCGGGAAGATCGCCACGTTGATGAGCACCGTCAGCAGGATGATCGACCAGCCGTAGTTGCCGACGTAGGCGTTGATGCCCTTCAGGGCCCGCAGCAACGGCACCGCGAGAAACGAGAAGATTCCGTAGTTGATGACGCGGACCATCTCCGCATCGACGGCCTGGAGGATGTCGAAGTCCTTCGGGCCGAAAAAGAACCGCGCCTCCGAGGGCGGCTGCGAGAAGCGCACGTCGTACGACACCAGATCGACGGGCTTTGTGCCCGCCGGGCCCGGCACCGGAATCGGCGCCGGCTCGTACCGCACGCTCTCCACGCGCTCGCGGGGCGAGGGCAGCGCCACGGCCAGGAAGTAATGGTCGTCGATGCCGGCAAAGCGGAAATCGGCCGTCACCGGCGACTGCGGTGATAGCTTGTTCGCGCCGACCCTCGTCACCTTGCCGTCCTTGTGGTAGATCGCTTGAGGCTTCTGGACGTAGCTGCTCGAGCCGGTCGTGGCGAGCGCATCGCCGACGCCCGGTCCCCACCGCACGGTCGGGTTCTGCGGTTGGCCCCCGGCGGTCACGCTCGCCGAGAACTTAATGACGTAGGATTCCGGCTCGAGGGTAAACGTCTTCTCCGCCTGCAGCCCCGTCTCGTCCTGAAAGGTGAACCTGATCGTTGCCGGCTGCCTGGTCGCGTCAACCGCCTGGCCCGGCTGCGCGCCCTGCACGGCAAACAACGCGTTCGCCAGCCGCCCCGACACCGCGGCATCGTCGGTGCCCAGCCGGAACGGCCTCGCGTCCCCGGGGCGCGTGAGCGCCGGCACCAGCTCGAGCGGCTGCTTCTCCGCGGTCGTGAACTGCCGTTGGATGTACCGGACCACCGCCTGCACCGGCCCGGCGGCTGGCTCCTGCGGCGTGGACGTATCGATAAAGTAGCGCTTCAGCGTCCAGTGCTTGAGCTCCGCGCCGCGGTTGGTAAAAACTGCCCGCACGGCCGCCGTCTCGACCACGATGTCCCGCTCGGTTTCGTCACCAACCAGCGTCCGCGCGGCCGGCGTTGCCTCGGGCACGGCGGCTGCCGGGGCGGGCGTGCCCGGGGTGGCGGCGGGCGTGTCTAGGGCCGGAGCCCCGGCCACCGGCGCCTCTGCGGTCGGCGCGGGTTTGGCCGGCACAGCTCCGGGCTCGGGCTTCACGAGAAACGCCTGGTAGACATAGAGCACCAGGAAGGACAGGAAGATGGCGAGAAGGACCCTTTTCTCCATGAACTTACCGAGCCTCTTGCGCCGGCCGGCAGCCGCAGGCGGGGCGGCCCGTGCCAGACTCGTCGCGTGCCGGCACGGGGTCGTACCCGGCCGACCCGAGCGGGTGACAGCGAGCCAGCCTTCGGATGCCCAGCCAGACGCCGCGGGCAGCACCATGCCGGGCCACCGCTTCCGCCATGTAGTCCGAACACGAGGGCACAAACCGGCACGAGCCGGCAAAGAGCGGCGAAAGCAGGAGCTTATAGCCGCGAAGGGCGGCCAGGACGGCGCGGCCCCCGAGGCTCGGCCCCGAGGCCCGCTCAGCCCTGACGTGATCGCCGGATACGTCGCTTGAGCGTGGAGCAGTAGTCAGCTTCAAGGTCGACAAATCCGGCTGAGAGCATTTCGCGCTTGGGTACGACGACGACATCGTAGCCCCGTGGCGGCTTGTTGCGGCGAAAGACTTCCCGCACCAGCCGCTTTGCCCGGTTCCGCTGGACGGCTGCCCCCAGCTTGCGCGTCGCAGCGATCCCGAGGCGTGTGACCTCGAGGCGCGTGGGAAGCACGAACAGCGTCATCAGACGCCCGTGGATTCGGCTCCCATCCTGGTAAACCCGCTCGTACTCGGCGCGCCGCCTGATGCGTTCTTCTGGCCTGAGTCGTTCGGCCATCGCCTTGTCGGTTGACGTGCTGCCGATCGGAGACTGGCGGGTACTTCAGACGGACAATCGCTTGCGGCCCTTGGCCCGCCGGCGTTTGAGCACGGTGCGGCCTCCGGGTGAGGCCATGCGGACTCGGAAGCCGTGCGTGCGCTTCCGGCGCCTGTTGTTCGGCTGAAAGGTGCGCTTCATAGTGCTCCCCGACGTGGCGCGACCGCAGTCGCGATGCGGCCGACAAGGACAGAACTTTTCATTTTACCCAGCAGTACCACCGACTGTCAACGCGTTTGCCGCCGCAGTGCGCCGGTCGAGGTAGCCGCCCCCGACGACGGTGTGCTACAGTTGCCAGCCTCCCAGCAAGGACTGGCATGTCCATCCACACACCTGCCGCCGCGCCAACCGGAGTTTTCCACAGGTGTGGAAATTTATGTGGAAAATCGACCACTTTCCCGGGGGGTGCAGCCCGGAAGGCCCGAAATAGGGCCTTTCGTACGGGGCGGGGCCGCCGGAAGGCCCGTCAGATGGGCCTTTCGGGGGGCCAGTGGGGGGCCATGGCCCGTGATTTTGACGTCCGGACGCGCCGGAGCCAGCCGGCAGGCCGCGGTCGAGGCATGAGGCAGTCATGAGCCCCAGCAATGTGTGGGAAGCCATCCTGGCCAGGATCGAGACCAAAGTCAACCGCCACAGCTACCTCACGTGGTTCAGCCCGACGGCGTTCGTGGCGGATCACGGTAGCGAGGTTGTCGTCCGTGTGCCGAACGCCATCTTCAAGGACTGGCTCCTCAAGCACTACTCGACCGTGCTGGCGGAGTCGGTCGTCGAGGTGTCGCGGCCTGGCCTTGCGGTCCAGTTTGTGCCAGCCGACCGCGCGGACGCGGCCTCGGGCGGGGCTGCTTCGCCGGCAGCCACCGAGCCCGACGCAGAAGGCCTTCCGGCTGAAGAGGCGCACGAGCCAGCCCAGGCGGCGGGTCTGCCCTCTGTCGGCCTCAACCCGCGTTACCTCTTCGAGGCGTTCGTCGAGGGCCCATCGAACCAGTTTGCCAAGGCGGCGTGCCTGGCCGTCGCGGAGGCTCCCTCGCGCGCATACAACCCGCTTTATATCTACGGCGGCGTGGGGCTCGGCAAAACGCACCTGATGCACGCAATCGGCCATTACGTGGTGAGCCACTTTCACAATCTGCGGTTGACCTACATCTCCGCCGAGCGGTTCATGAACGAGATGATCAACGCGGTGCGCTACGACCGCATCATCGACTTCCGCGGGCAGTACCGCACCGTCGACGTGCTGCTCATCGACGACATCCAGTTCCTGGCGGGGAAGGAAGGCACGCAGACGGAGTTCTTCCACACGTTCAACGCGCTCTACGACTCACAGAAGCAGATTGTCATCAGCAGCGACTGCCCGCCGCACGAGATTCCGTCGCTCGAGGAACGCCTGAGGTCGCGGTTCGAGTGGGGCCTCATTGCCGACATCCAGCCGCCGGATCTCGAGACGAAGGTCGCCATCCTCAAGAAGAAGGCTGAAGCGGAAGCCGTCCCGCTGCCGGACAACGTCGCGCTCTATATTGCAGGGAAAATCAAGTCGAACATCCGCGAGCTTGAAGGCTCACTGATCCGGTTGATCGCCTACGCCTCACTCACCGGCCTCGAGATCTCGGTCGCTCTGGCGCAGGATGTGCTCAAGAACATCATCGACCACGACGCGCGGGCGGTGACGATCGAAATCATCCAGAAACACGTGGCCGATTACTACGGCCTGAAGCTTGTGGACCTGAAGTCGAGGAACAACGCCAAGTCGGTGGCCGTGCCGCGCCAGGTTGCGATGTACCTCTGCAAGTCGCTCACGCCGGCCTCGCTCCCTGAGATTGGACGCAGCTTCAACGGCAAACACCACTCGACGGTCATCCACTCCATCCGTAAGGTGGAGAACTTGAGGAAGACCGACCGCGTTTTCAACAACCTTATCAACAGCTTCATGGAGGCGCTGCAATAGCTGTTGCCCCTTTTCCACAGGGCGAGCGGGCCCTGGCAGGGGCGGCGGCTGTGGACCGTTGAGGCTCCACAGGCCGCGGCAGCCGCCCGAACAGGATCTGCCGGCCAGGATGCTTCTTCAAGTTGCTCAAAAAAAAGGACTAACGCCCGATCTCTTCTTTTCAACAGAACCCTTTCTTTAGTATAATTCTTTGTTCTCCATGATCCCTGTATGTCTGGATCTCGTGTGTGTCTAACAGCGGTTCTTGAGAGGTCAGCGCGTCATGGAACTTGTCGTCCAGAAGAACAACCTGCTGCGTGAACTGCAGTTCTACCAGGGCATCGTGGAGCGCAAGAACACCATACCCATTCTTGCCAACGTGCTGATGGAGGCGGAAGGCGATCAGGTGCGGTTCCTTGCGACCGACCTTGAGGTTGCGCTCCGCAGCCGCTGTCCGGCGTCGGTGTCGAAGCCGGGTTCGCTGACGGTGCCGGCGAAGAAGCTCTTCGAGATCGTCAAAGCGCTGCCGGACACCGACGTGCGGATCCGTGAGGAGAAAAACGGCGTCAAGATCGCCGCGGACCGCTTCGACTCGCGCATCCAGACGCTGCCGCTCGATGATTTCCCGACGCTGCCTGACGCGACGGGAACGGACAGCGTGCTGCTGCCGGGGGCGCAACTGCGGGAGATGGCCGAGAAGATCCAGTTCGCGATGACGAGCGAGGACACGCGCTACTACCTGAATGGCGCGCTGTTCGTCCTGCGCGGCGGGAACATCTCGCTCGTCGCGACCGACGGTCACCGGCTCGCGCATGTGTCGATCACGAAGCCCGCGGAGGCGGCCGGCGACGACGTGGAGGAGAGCCGCGCCATCCTTCCGAAGAAGACGGTGTGGGAGTTGAGCCGCCTGCTCGCGGAGCACGACGGCGAGATCCGCTACGAACGTTCGGAGAACCACCTGTTCTTCACGGTGGGCGACCGGGTGCTCATCTCGCGGATGATCGAGGGGCAGTTCCCGGCCTACGAGCGCGTCATCCCGAAGGGGAACGACAAGCGCGTCGAGTTCGAGCGCGAGCGCATCACGAACGCCGTCCGCCGCGTCGCGCTGCTGTCGAACGAGCGCTCGCGGGCGATCAAGTTCGAGATTGAGCAGGACAAAGTCGAGGTAACCTCGAACAGCACCGAGATCGGAGAAGCGCGCGAGGCGCTGGCGGTGGACTACACGGGCACGCCCCTCCAGATTTGTTTTAACGCGCAGTACGTCCAGGATTTCCTCAACGTCGTCAAGACCGACGCCGTGGCGATGGAGCTCAAAGACGAGGTCAGCCAGGCGATCATGCGGCCGGTCGGGAGCCTCGACTACGAGTACACCTACGTGCTGATGCCGATGAGGATTTGAAATCTTGGCGGACCCGAATTTGACGATACCGTCCGACGGCGAGGCCGCGGCCCAGGCGCCGGCGGCGGATGCGGAATCGTACGTGCCCGGCGCGGATGCAGCCGTCGACGCGTACGGCGCGGACAAGATCCAGGTCCTCGAGGGGCTCGAGGCCGTCCGGCAGCGCCCGGCCATGTATATCGGGTCGACCGGCCCGATAGGGCTGCACCACCTCGTCTACGAGGTGGTGGACAACTCGATAGACGAAGCGCTGGCCGGCTACTGCGACGCGATCGGCGTCACCATCCACATCGACAACTCGGTCACCGTCGTCGACAACGGGCGGGGGATTCCCGTCGACACGCACGTGAGCGGGAAGTCCGCGGCCGAGGTGGTCCTGACGGTGCTGCACGCCGGCGGCAAGTTCGACAACGAGAGCTACAAGGTGGCGGGCGGCCTGCACGGCGTCGGCGTCTCGGTGGTCAACGCGCTGTCCGAGACGCTCGACGTCGAGATCTGGCGGAGCGGGCTGGTCTACCGGCAGACCTACGAGCGCGGCAGGCCCCAGAGCGGGCTCGAGGTCACGGGCAAGACGAAGCGGCGGGGCACGAAGATCACGTTCCTGGCGGACTCGCAGGTCTTCGAGACGCTGGAGTTCAGCTTCGACACGCTCGCCCAGCGCCTTCGCGAGTTGGCGTTTCTCAACCCGGGCGTGCAGATCTCGCTCGAGGACGAGCGCGACGGCAAGAGCCACAGGTTCCAGTACGAGGGGGGGATTGTCTCCTTCGTCAAGCACCTGAACACGAACAAGGAGGCGGTCAACGAGAAGCCGATCTTCATGCGCGGCGATCGCGACGGCATCATTGCGGAGATCGCGCTCCAGTGGAACGACGGGTACACCGAGACGCTCTACGCCTTTGCGAACAACATCAACACGCACGAGGGCGGCACGCACGTCTCCGGCTTCCGCGCCGCGCTCACGCGGACGCTCAACGTCTACGCCGCCAAGAACAACCTGACGAAGGACCTGAAGGAGAGCGCCAGCGGCGACGACATCAGGGAGGGGCTGACCGCGGTCATCAGCGTGAAGATCCCGCGGCCGCAGTTCGAGGGGCAGACCAAGACAAAACTCGGCAACACCGAGGTCAAAGGGATCGTCGAGGCCATCGTCAACGACAAGCTGGGGGCCTATCTCGAGGAGAACCCGCCCGTCGCGCGGCGCATCGTGGCCAAGTCGGTCGAGGCGGCCCGCGCGCGCGAGGCGGCGCGGAAGGCGCGCGACCTGGTGCGGCGTAAGGGGGCCTTCGACAGCGGGAGCCTGCCCGGGAAGCTTGCGGACTGCCAGGAGCGGGACCCTGCGGTAAGCGAGTTGTTCATCGTCGAGGGCGAGTCTGCAGGCGGCTCCGCCAAGCAGGGCCGCGACCGGCGGTTCCAGGCGATCCTGCCGCTCAGGGGCAAGATCCTGAACGTCGAGAAGGCGCGGTTCGACAAGATGCTCGCGAGCGACGAGATCCGGACCATGGTCGCGGCGCTCGGCTGCGGCGTGGGCGCCGAGGACTTCGACATCGCGAAACTCCGGTACCACCGCGTCATCATCATGACCGACGCGGATGTCGACGGCTCGCACATCCGGACGCTGCTGCTGACGTTTTTCTACCGGCAGCTTCCGGCGCTTGTCGAGCGGGGGCACGTCTACATCGCCCAGCCGCCGCTTTTTCGCGTGAAGCGCGGCAAGAGCGAGACCTACATCAAAGACGAGCGGGAGCTGGAGGGCTGGCTCATCGGGCGGGCGGTCGAGAGCCGCGTGGTGCGCCGGGCGGGCCGCAACGAGGAGTTCTCGGGACCGGATCTCGAGCGGCTGCTCCACAGGCTCATCGCCTTCCGGAAGTACCTGCAGGCGGTCGAGCGCCGCGGCGTCAGCCGCGAGGTCGTCAGGGCGCTGCTCGAGCAGGAGGCGCGCGACAGCAGCTTCTTCGCGAGCCAGGCGGGCCTTGCTGCCGTTGCCGCCGCGCTCGAGACGCCCGCGCGGGCCGTCACGGTGCTGCCGGACGAAGAGCACAACCTGTACTCGCTGGCCGTCGAGGAGCGATCGAACGGCTTCGGGCGGCGCTATACCATCGGCTTCGACTTCGTGACCTCCGGCGAGTACCGGACGCTGCTTGCGGCCCACCGGGAGTTCCGGGAGATCGAGGGGCCGGTGGTGGTCGCCTCCGTCGACGGAGCCGGCGAGCCGGAGGCCCTTCACGAGGGCGTCGCCGTCGAGGCGCCGGCGCGAGCGCCGGGCTCGTCGAAGCGGCCGGCGGAGAGCGAGACGCACATCGCGTCGCTCGACGGCCTGGTCGAGTTCTTCATCGCGGCGGGCAAGCGCGGCGTCGCCATCAATCGCTACAAGGGCCTCGGGGAGATGAACCCCGAGCAGCTCTGGGATACCACGATGCGGCCGGAGACGCGGACGCTGCTGCAGGTCCGCGCGGAGGACCACACGGAAGCCGACCAGATGTTCACGACGCTCATGGGCGACCAGGTCGAACCGCGCCGGCGGTTTATCGAAGAGAACGCGCTCGACGTGAAGAACTTGGATATCTGAAGCGAAGCGGGTAGAGGGTGCTGGGTGCTCAGCCAGCGCAACGACGCGGCCAAGCAGGCACCAGCACCTGGCACGTAGCACCCGGCACCTCGCACCGAGCACGGCACGTCGCACGCAGCACCCGGCACCTAGCACCTCGCATCATTGACTGCCACTGACCGCATGACCACACCGTCAGCCAAGCTTCTCGTCAACATCGAAGACGAAATGAAGCGCTCGTACCTCGATTACGCGATGAGCGTGATCATCGGGCGGGCGCTGCCGGACGTGAGGGACGGCCTCAAACCGGCCCACCGCCGCGTGCTCTACGGCATGCGCACGATGGGGCTCGCATCGAACCGCGGGTACCGCAAGTGCGCCAAGATCGTCGGCGAGGTGATGGGCAACTTCCACCCGCACGGCGACGCAGCCATCTATGACACCCTCGTCCGCCTCTCCCAGGACTTCAACATGCGGTACCCCCTGGTGGACGGCCAGGGGAACTTCGGTTCGCTCGACGGCGACCCGCCGGCGGCCATGCGGTACACCGAGGCCAGGCTGATGCCGCTGGCCGAGGAGATGATGGCCGACCTCGACAAGGAGACCGTCGACTTCAGCCCGAACTACGACGAGACCACCGAGGAGCCGACGGTGCTCCCGACGCCGTTCCCGAACCTGCTGGTTAACGGCTCGGTGGGCATCGCCGTCGGCATGGCGACCAACATCCCCCCGCACAACCTCCGGGAGGTGGTCGACGGGATCGTCTGGATGATCGAGCACCCGGACGCGGATCGCGGGGCGCGCGCGCGGAAACTGCTGGAGCTCGTGCCGGGGCCGGACTTTCCGACGGGCGGGTACATCATCGGCCGGAGCGGCGTCGCGCAGGCCTATGCGACCGGACGCGGCGCTGTCATCATCCGCGCGAAGGCGGCGGTGGAGCAGGCGCCGAAGGGCGACAAACTCTCGATCGTCGTCACGGAGATCCCGTACCAGGTGAACAAGGCGAAGCTGATCGAGAAGATCGCCGACCTCGTGCAGGACAAGACGCTCGAAGGGATCAGCGACCTCAGAGACGAGTCCGACCGCGAGGGGATGCGCATCGTCATCGAGCTCAAGCGGGGCGAGATGGCCGAGGTCGTCCTCAACAACCTCTTCAAGCACACCCAGCTCCAGACCTCGTTCGGCGTGATCATGCTGGCGATTGTCGGCGGCCGGCCGCGCGTGCTGCCGCTCGTCGATCTGATGGAGCACTTCATCGAGTTCCGGCGGGAGGTCGTGCGGCGGCGCGTCGAGTTCGAGCTGAAAAAGGCGGAAGCGCGCGCGCACATCCTGGAGGGGCTGAAGACTGCGCTGGACCACCTCGACGCGGTCATCACGCTCATCCGCGGGTCGCGGACGCCGGCCGAAGCCCGCGAGGGCCTGATGACGCGGTTCGGCCTGAGCCAGGTTCAGGCGCAGGCCATCCTCGACATGCAGTTGCAGCGGCTGACCGGCCTCGAGCGCGACCGTGTCGTCGACGAGTTGGTCGAGACCCTCAAGACCATCGAGCGGTTCCGGTCGATCCTGGCAAGCGATCGCCTCCTCATGCAGATCGTGGTCGACGAGCTGCGGGCCATCCAGCAGAAGGCCGGGGACCCGCGCCGGACCCAGATCATCGACGAGTCAGGTGAGTTCCGCGTCGAGGACCTCATCGCCGAAGAGGACATGGCGATCACGGTGTCCGACACCGGCTACATCAAGCGGACGGCCATCACGAGCTACCGCAACCAGCGGCGCGGCGGCAAGGGCCGGATCGGGATGCGGGTGCGGGACGAGGACTTCATCACGCACCTGTTCGTCGCCTCGACGCACGACTACATCATGATCTTCTCCGACCGGGGGCGCGCGTACTGGCTGAAGGTCCACGAGATCCCCGACGTGGGGCCCGGCGGGACCGGCAAGGCCATCGTGAACCTGGTCACCATGGAGCCGGGGGAGAAGGTTGCGGCGCTGCTGGCGGTGAAGACGTTCGACGAGGACAAGTTCGTCGTCATGGGCACGAGAGGCGGGGTCGTCAAGAAAACCCAGCTGTCGGCGTTCCGGTACCCGCGGGCGGGCGGGATCATCGCCATGGGGATCGAGGAGGACGACGCGGTCATCGACGTCCAGCTCACCGAAGGGGATGCCGAGATCTTCCTGGGAACCAAGGACGGCATGGCCATCCGGTTCCCGCAGGGCGAGGTGCGGCCGACCGGGCGGGGCACCTACGGCGTCCGGGGGATCTCGCTGCGGGAGGGGGACGCCGTGGTCGCCATGGAGGTGGTCCGGCCCGGGGGGACCCTGCTGACGGTCTCGGAGAACGGGTACGGGAAACGGACGGGGCTTGACGAATATCGCGTGCAGTCGAGGGGCGGTGTGGGTATTATAAACATCCACACCTCGGACCGGAACGGGCGGGTTGTCGGCATCGCGAACGTCCATGACGACGACGAGCTGATGATCATCTCGCAGCAGGGCAAAGTGCTGCGGATGGTGATGCGTGATATACGGCCCATCGGACGAGCCACGCAGGGGGTTCGGCTGATCGAGATGGACGAAGACGATCGAGTGGTTTCGATTGCTCGGCTCGCCGAACGCGAAGAGGAAGAGTCATCATGAAGGAGGCAGGCATGCATCGGCCGCGATATCTGTGGTGTCTACTGTTTGCGCCGGCTCTGCTCACGCTCGTTCTGGCCGGCCCCGGCTGCGGGGGGGTGCCCGAGCAGCAGTTGGTCGATCAGTTCTTCCGGGCGTCGAAGCTGGCGGACACCATGACGCTCGGCAACATCGCCGTTGTGTCCTTCGATCCGCAGAAGGACGGCATTGTCGAGGGGTACAAGGTCGTCTCGGTGACACCCGAGCAGACGCGGGAGCTCGACATGATCGGGCTGTCCAAGGCGTTGAGCGACGCGCGGGCCGCTGACGAAGCCTTCAGCAAGAAGATGAAGGAGTACCAGGACGCCAACTCCGAGGCCATCGACCGCGTGCTCAAGGCCGAGGCGAAAGGCGCGAAGTTGGGCGGCCGGGATGCCCAGATCCAGGCGGCGTGGATGAAGTGGCGCGACGATCAGAAGGCGCAGTCCAAGGGCGTCTCGGAAGCGCGTGCCAAGCTGGCGGCCGAGCGGCGGGTGGCCGAGCTGAGCGTCGCCGACCATGATGTCACCACGTTCAACGGGACCGAGGCGACCAAGGAAGTCACCGTCGAGGCGAACGTGAAGACGCCCGACGGCGCGACCGCCGTCAAGACGCTCGTGCTCACGATGCAGCGCGCGATCCTGAAGGATCCGGCCGGGCAGGACATCGTGGGCAAGTGGATGTTCACCAAGCTGCAGCAGCAGTAGTCGATACCCGGGGCCGTCGCGCTGCGCGCGGCCCCCGGGGCTCTCCCTCGGCGGGATCGATCAGGCGGGCTCGAGCTTCGCGTAGCTCGCGAGCAGCCGCTTGGCGCCCACGCTCACGAACCGTACCGTCAGCTTGACGTCGTGGTCCTGCGGGTCGACGGCGACCACCGTGCCGATCCCGAAGCGGGGGTGTCGCACCTTCATCCCCGGGCGGAGGATCGGCTGGGACTGATCCTCTGACTCGTACGCGTACGACGGCTCGTGCGCCTCGTCGGTCGCGCGGCGCGGGGCGTCCCGGCGCGTCGGCCGCGGCGCGCGGAAGCCCACTCCGCCGAGCAGGCCGCTGTCCCGCCGGGCGGCGAAAAGCGACGGGGCGGCCGCATCGACGCGGACGAGGAGCTCCGGCGGAATCTCATCGAGGAACCGGGACGTGAGGGCGGGGCGGTACTCGCCGAACACGCGCCGCCGCGCCGCGCACGTCAGCACCAGCTTCGTCCTGGCCCGCGTCATCCCGACGTAGCAGAGGCGGCGCTCCTCTTCGAGCTCGGCGGTGTCGTCCATCGACCGCGAGTGAGGGAACAACCCCTCCTCAAGGCCGGTGATGACGACCACGGGGAACTCGAGCCCCTTGGCGCTGTGCAGCGTCATCAGGAGGACGCGCGCGTCGGCCGCGCCCGCCTCCTCGTCGACCTCGGAGAGCAGCGAGAGCTGGTCGACGAAGCCGCCGAGCGTCGGCTCGGGGTCGCGCGCCTCGTACTCGCGGGCCGCCGAGACGAGCTCCGCCAGGTTCTCGGCCCGCGCCGCCGCGTCCTCGCTGCGCTCCTCACGCAGGTCCGTCAGGTACCCGGAGCGATCGAGGACCAGCGCGAGCGTCGACGAGACCGGCTGGCGACCGGCGGCCTCGGTGAGCGCTCCCAGCAGGTCGCGAAAAGCCACGAGCGACTGCGCCGCCCGCGGCGTGAAGATCCGCGCCTCGAGGCCGCCGATGAGGCGCGTCCACATGGAGGGCGTCGGCGCGCCGGCACCCCCGGAGGCCAGCAGCAAGGGGACGCCCTCAATGGCCTCGATGACGGCCTTGCCGATGCCCCGCGCCGGCACGTTGATCACCCGCCGCAGGCTCACATCGTCGTGCGGGTTGATGAGCAGCCGGAGGTACGCGAGGGCGTCCTTGATCTCCCTCCGCTCGTAGAAGCGGACGCCGCCCACAATCCTGTACGCGATGGCCGACCGGCGGAACGCGTCCTCGAGGACGCGCGACTGGGCGTTGGTGCGGTACAGGACCGCCACGCTCGCGCCGGCGTCGGCGGAGAGCGCCTCGCGCGCGGTGGAGGCGACGAAGTCCGCCTCTTCGAGTTCGTCGCCCCCGCGGAAGGAGGTCAGCAGCTCGCCGCCAGCGCGGTCGGTCCACAGCCGCTTCTCCTTGCGCGTCCGGTTCTGCCGGATGACCGCGGAGGCCGCGTCGAGGATCACCTGGGTCGAGCGGTAGTTGCGCTCGAGCTTGACAGTGCGCGCCTCGGGGAAGTCGGCCTCGAAGTCCATGATGTTCCTGAGGTCGGCCCCGCGCCACTTGTAGATCGACTGATCCGGGTCACCCACCACGCAGAGGTTGCGGTGGACCTCCGCGAGGCGGCGGATCAGCAGATACTGCGGTCGGTTCGTGTCCTGGTACTCGTCGACGCAGATGTACCGGAACCGGCGGCTGTACCGCTGGCGGACCTCCGCCGATGTCTCGACGAGCTCGAGCGTCTTCAGGAGGAGGTCGTCGAAGTCGAGCGCGTTGCTGGCGGCGAGGGCGCGCGCGTAGCCGGCGAACACCTGGCCGACCAACCGCTCGGCGGGGTATCCGGCCGAGCCGGCGAGGGCCGCCAGGTCGTCCATGCGGTTCTTGGCTTGGCTGATCCGTGCGAGCGCCGCGCGAGGCTGCAAGACGCCGTCGTCGACGCGCAGGTCGCGGCAGACCTGCTTGACGACAGCGAGCTGGTCGGCGGCGTCGTAGATCACGAAGTCGCGCGGGAGGCCGATCGCCGGCGCCTCGCGGCGCAGCAGCCGCGCGCACATCGAGTGGAACGTCGAGACCCACGCGCCGCCGGCGGCGGGGCCGGCCAGCGCCTCGACGCGGGTGCGCATCTCGTCGGCCGCCTTGTTGGTGAAGGTGACGGCCAGGACCTCGTGCGCCTCGGCCAGGGCCGCGTTGATCAGGTAGGCGATCCGGAACGCGATGACGCGGGTCTTGCCCGACCCCGCGCCGGCCAGGATGAGCAGCGGGCCCTCGGTCTGCAGGACCGCCTCCCGCTGCTCGTCGTTCAGTTGATCGAGGAAGTCCATGGATTCGTGGGCCGCCGTGACGACTACCCACTATCCATTATCCACTGCCCGCTATTCAACCGTCACACTCTTCGCCAGGTTCCGCGGCTGGTCCACGTCGCAGCCGCGGCGGACGGCGATGTGGTAGGCGAGCAGCTGCAGCGGGAGCACCATCACCACCGGCGTGAGGAGCTCGGTCGTGCGCGGCAGGCGGAGGATCAGGTCCGTGTTCGGATCGAGAAGGCGCGAGAGCGCGTCCTTGCCGTTGGTGATGAGCGCGATGACGGAGCCGCCGCGGGCCTTGACCTCCTGGATGTTGCTCATCATCTTGTCGTAGACGTGGTCGAAGGGCGCCAGCGTCACGACTGGCATCTGTTCGTCGATGAGCGCGATCGGCCCGTGCTTCATCTCGCCCGCCGGGTACCCCTCGGCGTGGATGTAGGAGATCTCCTTGAGCTTGAGCGCGCCCTCCAGGGCGATGGGGTAGTTGATGCCGCGGCCGAGGTACAGGAAGTCCGCGCGGCTGTAGAAACGGCGGGCCGCCTCCTCCATCGAGGAGGACAGCCGCAGCGCCTGTTCCAGCACCTGCGGGAGCCTGAGGAGCGCCGCGGCGTGGGCGCGCGACTGCTCAGGCGCGAGCGTCCCGCGCGTCTGGCCCAGGTGCAGCGCCAGCAGGTAGAGCGCGACGAGCTGCGAGGTGAACGCCTTGGTCGACGCCACGCCGATCTCCGGCCCGGCGTGCGTGTACACCGTCCCTTCGGCCTCGCGGGTGGCCATGCTCCCGACCACATTGCAGATCGCCAGGCTGCGCGCCCCCTTCCGGCGCGCCTCGCGCAGCGCCGCCAGCGTGTCCGCGGTCTCGCCGGACTGCGTGATCACCACCGCCAGCGTCTTCCCGTCGACGATCGGGTTCCGGTACCGGTACTCCGACCCGTAGTCCACCTCAACGGGCAGCTTCGCCAGCTCCTCGATCAGGAACTTCCCGACGAGGCCGGCGTGCCACGACGTGCCGCACGCGATGATGCTGACGCTCTCGACGGCCGAGAGGTCCGGCATCTCGCCCAGGAAGACCTCGCCGGTGTCGGGCGAGACCCGCCCCAGGATCGTCTCGCGCACGGCCTGCGGCTGCTCGTAGATCTCCTTGAGCATGAAGTGCTTGTATCCGGCCTTCTCCGCCATGACCGGATCCCAGGTGACGCGCTGGGGCGTGCGCACGACGGGCGTGCCGCCGAAATCCCTGAACTCGACGCCCTGCGGCCCGAGCACGGCGACCTCGCCGTCGTTGAGGAAGACGACCTCGCGCGTATGGCCGAGGATCGCGGGGATGTCCGAGGCGACGAAGCACTCTCCCTCGCCGAAACCGACGACCAGCGGCGGGCCCGAGCGCGCGGCGACGATCGTCCCCGGATCGTCCGCCGAGATCAGCACGAGGGCGAACATGCCGTGCAGCTGGCCGAGCGCGCGGTGGACGGCGGCGGCCAGGCCGTCGCCGCGCATCTCGCGCTCCACTAGGTGCGCCACAATCTCCGTGTCGGTCTCGGTGACGAACCGGTGGCCTTCCCGCTCGAGCGTGCGCTTGAGGTCCAGGTAGTTCTCGATGATGCCGTTGTGCACGACGACGACGCGCCCCGTGCAGTCGCGGTGGGGATGCGCGTTCTCCTCGGTCGGCCGGCCGTGCGTGGCCCAGCGGGTGTGCCCGATGCCGTAGGTGCCGGAGAGGGGAGCCGTTCGGATGACGTCCTCGAGCCGGGTGAGCTTGCCCGCGCTGCGCCGGATGTCAATCGCGCCGTCGCGCACGACCGCGACGCCGGCCGAATCGTAGCCGCGGTACTCGAGCCGGCGCAGCCCATCGATCAGGATGGGCACGACCGGCTTGGGACCGATGTAACCGATGATGCCGCACATGGGTGAATCCTGTCAGGCGTAGGGCGGAAGGAAGAACCCTCTACCCCTCCTTCTGCCTTCCGCCTTCCGCCTTCCGCCTTGCCTTGAGCCGCTCCGCCCAGCCTTCCTTGTTCTCCTGCCGGCCGCGCGCGACGGCCAGCGCGCCGGCGGGCACGTCCTTCGTGATCGAGGACCCCGCAGCGACGTACGCGCCGCGCCCCACCACGACGGGCGCGATGAGCTGGGCATCGGAGCCGATAAACGCGCCGTCCTCGATGATCGTCGGGTGCTTCTTCTCGCCGTCGTAGTTGCACGTGATGGTGCCTGCTCCGACGTTGACCTTCTCGCCGATGGTCGCATCGCCGAGGTACGCCAGGTGGTTGGCCTTCGAGCCCGGGCCCAGCACGGTCTTCTTCAGCTCGACGAAATTGCCGACGCGCGCCCCCTCCCGGATGTCGGAGTCGGGTCGCAGGTGGGCGAACGGCCCGACGCGCGCCCCCGTCGCCAGACGTGCACCGGTGATGACGCAGAAGTTGAGCACGGTCACGCCGTCAGCCAGCGTGGAGTCCACCACGCGGACGCACGCGTGGATGACGCAGTCGTTCCCGATGGCCGTGTCTCCCTCAAGGAACACGCACGGGTGGAGCGTCGTCCCGCGACCGATGCGCACCGAGGAGCCGACGAACGTGGTGGCAGGGTCGACGACTGTGACACCGGCGGCCGTCAACGTGGCAAAGAGTTCGTGGTTCACACGAGCAGTGTCTCATATGGAGACATCGGCTGGAAGGCGGAGGAGGGATAGGGCGAAGCGGAATCTCAGTGCGGCAGTTTGGCCCGGTGAGCCGGGCGGCGTTCGCGCCGTAGGGTAGTGCGGTCGAGCAGCCGCCGGCATTGCGGGTCGCGGCGCAGCGGATCGAGATCCGCATCCTGGCGGGCCAGCACCCGGTTATCGGGGTTCAGCTCGATGGCGCGCTGCAGATGCGCCAGTGCCGCCTCGCACTCGCCGCGCAGCGCGTGGACGACCGCGAGCATGTACTGGACGTGGTCGTGGTCCGGCATCTCCCCGGCAAGGGCCTCGAGCGTCTCGGCGCCCTGCTCGTACTGCCCGCTGTTGATGGACAGCGTGGCGGCATACAGCCGCTCCTCGGCCGTTGTCGGCGTGGCATCCCGCGGCATGGCCTGGCGCTCGCACACGCTCAGGTACACCCGTGCGCGCTCGTGCAGCTCCTTCTCCTCGGGATAGCTGTCGATCACCGCGCGCAGCAACGTTGACGCTTCCGCGAACCTGCGCCGCTGCAGGGCAATGACACCGCGCTCGTATACCGCCAGGGCGTCGAAGTGGCTGGACTGGTCCGGCCCAGGCGCCCGCTTGAGGTCGCGGTCTTGACCCGTTCGAGCTAAGCGTTTGGAAACAGTGGACTTCTTGAGTTTCTTCTGCACCACCGGCCGGCGCGGCCTTGGCGGCTTCTTCGCGACAGCTTTGCGCTTGGGTTTCGCGCGGGTGGCGGTCTGCTGCTTTGCCATAGGGCGGATGGGCGGCCGGCACGAACCGCTGCAGGCGCGAGCGGCAACCGGTCTAGCGGCGCTAACTTAGCAGATGGGATAGGCCGGGTCAAGGCTCGCCCGCGCGTTTCTTCACGCGTTCGATTGCCTGGTAGACCGATTTCGGTGAGATCGCGTATTTTCTGGCAAGTGACCCAACCGCGGCGCGCCTGGTCAGCACCCGATCTGCGGTCATCTGCCCGAACTCAGCCCAAATCTCCTCGTCGCTTGGCTCGGCTGCCGTTGGACGTCCGGGCTCCTCCGGCGGAGAAACGACGACCGTGAACTCGCCGCGTGGGTTCTCCAGGCGTGGCAGGACCCGGCTGATGGTCCCGCGGACGATCTCCTGGTGCAGCTTGGTGAGCTCGCGTGCGACCGCGACGGGCCGATCGCCTGCCAGCGCGAGGGTCAGTTCGAGCGAGGCCCGGATTCGGTGCGGCGCCTCGAAGAAGACGCAGGTCCGCGGTTCAGCGGCTAGCGTGGCGAACCATTCCCGGCGCGCCTCGCCGCGCCGCGGGGGGAAGCCGAGGAAGGTGAAGCTGCTCGTGGGAAAGCCCGACGCGACCAGCGCCGTGACGACCGCACTCGGCCCCGGGATGACGTCAACGGCGGCTCCCGACTCGAGGGCGGCCCTCACCAACCTGAAGCCTGGATCCGAAATACCTGGAGTGCCGGCATCCGACACGACCGCCAGCGTCTTGCCGGCGGCCAGGTGTGCAAGGAGCACGGGGAGCTTCTGCCGCTCGTTGTGCTCGTGAAAGCTGGTTGTCGGCGTCCGGATGTCGTGGCGCGCCAGCAGAACTGCAGCGCGGCGGGTGTCCTCGGCGGCGACGAGGTCCGCCTCGCGGAGCACACGAAGGGCGCGCAGCGTCACGTCCTCGAGGTTGCCGATGGGCGTTGACACAACAAACAGCGTGCCGGGCATAAGAATCCCGAGTATTGTACCATTGCGAGTTGTTCCCCAGGCGGCACGGGCCAGCCTGTTCGAAGACCCTCAAGCTGAGGACGCGACAGCCTTCATGTATTCATCTGAGCCGCTGATTCATTTCGTGGAGGGATATCTGGCGCACCTCCACGAGACCTACCCCACCTACGCCACGCTCGACGGCGTGCACACGCATGACGACCTGCTCGAGGACCTGAGCCGGTCGGCCATCGAGAACCAGGCCCGGGCGCTTGCCGGGTTTGCGCGGCGCCTCGACGACATCCGCCTCGACGGGCTCACGCCGGTTGAGAAGGTCGAGCACCCGGTTGTGGCCTCCAACATCCGCGCGCGGCTGCTCGAGCTGGAGGAGGTCCGGGTCTGGGAGCGGAACCCGCAGTACTACGCGGACGTCCTCGCGTCGAGCTTGGCGGGGCAGATGCTGTTCCATTACGCGCCGCCCGAGGATCGCGCCCGGCGCGTCCTGTCGAAGCTGCGCCAGGCGCCCCGGCTCATCCAGGCCGCCCGGGACAACGTCAAGGACCCGCCCGGCATCTTCCTCAAAGTCGGCCTCGAGACGATGCGGGGGACCCTGAAGCTGGTCGAGACCGACCTGCCCAAGGCGTTCGTGGACGTTGATGACCTGCACCTGCTTGGCGATCTGGCCGACGCGTCCACCGAGGCGGCCGACGCCCTCCGCTCGTACATCGACTACCTCGAGAGCGAGGTGGCGCCGCGCGCGCGCGCCTCGTTCCGCCTGGGCCGGGAGAAGTTCGAGAAGAAGCTCAAGCTGGAGGAGGGGATTCCGCTCAGCATCGAGCGCCTGCTGGCCATCGCCCTGCGCGAGCTGGACGCCGCGCAGGAGGAGTTCCGCCGGGTCGCCTCACGCATCGGCAGCGGGGACCCCATGGAGGTCTGGCGGCGGACGAAGGACCACCACCCGGCGCCGGGCCAGCTTGCCCGGGCGGCGCAGGAGCAGGTGGAAGCGCTCGCCCAGTTTATCGAGCGCCACGACATCATCTCGATGCCTCCGGGCGAGGCGGTCGTGGTCGCGCCGACGCCCGATTTCTACCGGTGGTCCTTTGCCAGCATGTGGGCCTCCGGGCCGTTCGAGAGCCGGCCGACGCGCGGCTACTACTACGTGACCGACGTCGATCCGTCGTGGCCGGCCGAGCGGCAGGAAGAGCACCTGCGGGACTTCAACTACCCGACGCTGTGGTCCATCTCGATGCACGAGGCGTACCCCGGCCACTTCCTCCACTTCCAGCACCTCAGGCAGATCGACTCGAAGCTGCGGAAGTCGACGATGTTCGCCTCAGCGTCGCTCGTCGAGGGCTGGGCGCACTACTGCGAGCAGATGATGCTCGAGGTCGGCTTCGAGAGGGGGAACCACGAGGTCCGGCTCGGCCAGGTTGCCGAGACGCTTATCCGGCTCGTCCGCTTCATCGTCGGGATCAAGCTGCATGCGGAAGACCTCTCGGTCGAGGCCGGCATGCGGATGTTCCGCGACGAGGCGTTCATGGAGGAGGCGAGCGCCCGGCGCGAGGCCGAGCGGGGGACCTTCGATCCGACGTACCTGGTCTACACAACCGGCAAGCTGATGCTGCTCAAGCTGCGCGCCGACTGCAAGGCCGCGCAGGGCGACAGCTTCTCGCTGCGCGCGTTTCATGACGCGCTGCTCGCCAACGGGACGATGCCGTTCTGGGCGCAGCGGCGGCTGATGCTGGGCGAGCATTCCGGGGACGTGCTGGAATAGCCGGCGGCCGGGGCTCGGCCGGCGATTTGACTGCCGCCGGCCCGTGCGCTAGGCTGAGCGATTGGGCAGGTTACACCGATGCCACTCTATGAGTACCAATGCGACGCCTGCAACTTCCGCTTCGAGGTGATTCAGCGGTTTTCTGACCCGCCCGTCGAGCGATGCCAATCGTGCGGCGGCACCGTCCACAAGCTGCTGTCGTCGCCCGCCATTCAGTTCAAGGGATCTGGTTGGTACATCACCGACTACGCGCGGAAGGGGATGAAAACTCCGGCTGGCGCCGAGGCTCCCGCCGCGAAGGACGCCGTGGAGTCGTCAGCGTCGCCGGACAAGAAGAAGGCGGCGGCGGCCCCTGCGGGGGACGCAGGCGCAAAGGCGGCCTCGACGCCCGAGCCGAAACACACGTAGCACGTCACACTAGCCCAGTTTCAGCGACCGCAGGTAGTCGAGGAAGGGCTCGGCCAGGTCGGGCCGCCGCAGGGCGAAGAACACCACCGCGCGCAGGTACCCGATCTTGCTGCCGGGACGGCGTGGGCCATGCGGCGCCGTCTCTCGTTGCGTCTGTTGTGGGGCGGACCTTCAGGTCCGCCGTGTTGCCGGGGTCTTCAGATCCCGGCGCGCGCGTCTAGCCCAGTTTCAGCGACCGCAGGTAGTCGAGGAAGGGCTCGGCCAGGTCGGGCCGCCGCAGGGCGAAGAACACCACCGCGCGCAGGTACCCGATCTTGCTGCCGGTGTCGTGGCGCGTCCCTTTGACCTCGCACGCGTACAGGGGCCTGTCGCGGAGCAGTTGGCGCAGGCCATTGGTGAGCTGGATTTCGCCGGTGCGGTCGACGCGCGTTTCTTTGAGTGCGGCGAACAGGTCGGGCGTGACGACGTAGCGCCCGATGATGGCCAGATTCGACGGCGCCTCGCCAGGGGCTGGCTTCTCGACGAGGTCCTTGATCCGGTACAGGCCGGGCTCGACGGTCTCGGCGATGTCGACGATGCCGTAGCTCGAGACGTCGGCGTCAGGCACGCGCTCGACGGCGAGCACCGGCCCCTGGAGCAGGTTAAATGCCGAGATCACCTGCGCCAGCGCCGGCGGCGCCGCCTCGATGACATCGTCGGCGAGGATGACGGCGAACGGCTCGTTGCCGACCAGTTCCTCGGTGACGAGCACCGCGTGGCCGAGGCCGAGCGGCTCTCCCTGGCGGACGTAAGCGAACTTGATCAGGTTCGAGATCTTGCGGACCTCGAGCAGCAAGTCCGTCCTGCCGCGCGACTCGAGGAACGTCTCGAGCTCGACCGAGACGTCGAAGTGATCTTCGATGGCGTTCTTGCCGCGGCCGGTGACGAGAATGATGTTGTCGACGCCTGAGGCGACCGCCTCCTCGATGCCGTACTGGATGATCGGCTTGTCGACGAGCGGGAGCATCTCCTTGGGCTGCGCCTTGGTGGCGGGCAGAAACCGCGTGCCGAGGCCGGCGGCGGGGAAGATGGCTTTGCGGACTCTGTTCATGACCTTAGAGCCTAGACCGAAACGGCCGGATCTTCAATAATTGACACGACATGCTTGATGCTGCTTTCGTGCGGGATCACCTGGACCTGGTGCGCGCCGGTTTGCGGAACCGGGGCATCGAGGCGGACGTGGAGCTCGAGGAGTTGGCGAAGCTGGAGACACGGCGCCGCGCCGTGATTCCCGAGCTCGAGGAGCTCAAGCGTCTGCAGAACACGGCCGGCGACGAAGTGGCGCGCGCCAAACGCCAGGGCGTGGACCCGAGCGCCATCTTCGCGGCCAATCGGTCGCGCGGGCAGCAGATCAAGCAGCTGGAGATCCAGCTCGACGGCATCGAGCAGCAGCGCCGGAGCAAGCTGCTCACGATGCCGAACCTGCCGCACGCCAGCGTGCCTATAGGGGCGGGCGCGGCCGACAACCGGGAGGTGCGGCGCTGGGGCGAGCCGCGGGCGTTCGATTTCGAGCCGAAGGCGCACTGGGATCTCGGCCCGGCGCTGGGGATTCTGGACTTCGAGCGGGCGACCAAGATCTCCGGCGCGCGCTTCTCCGTGCTGATGGGCGCGGGCGCGAGGCTGATGCGGGCGCTCATCGAGTTCATGCTGGCGCTGCACACGCGCGAGCACGGCTACCTGGAGGTCGATCCGCCGTATCTCGTGAACGCGGCGGCGCTGACAGGCACGGGGAATCTGCCGAAGTTCGAGGAGGATCTCTTCAAGGTGGCCGGCAACTGGGATCTGTACCTGGTACCGACCGCGGAGGTGCCGCTCGTGAACCTCCATCGCGGCGAGATTCTCGATGGGCGGCTGCTGCCGATCCGGTACGCGGCCTACACCCCGTGTTTCCGGAGCGAGGCGGGGTCGTACGGCGCCGACGTGCGGGGGCTCATCCGGCAGCACCAGTTCCACAAGGTGGAGCTGGTGAAGCTGACGACGCCGGCGCAGTCGTACGAGGAGTTCGAGTCGTTGACGCGAGACGCCGAGCAGGTGCTGGTCCGACTCGGGCTGCCGTACCGGACCGTCGTGCTGTGCACGGGGGACATGGGCTTTGCGTCGGCGAAGACGTACGATATCGAGGTGTGGCTGCCGGGCCAGCAGACGTACCGGGAGATCTCGTCGTGCAGCAACACCGAGGCGTTCCAGGCTCGGCGGGCGAACATCAAGTATCGGCCTGACGGCACCGGCAAGGCCGAGTTCGTGCACACGCTCAACGGATCGGGCCTGGCGGTGGGGCGGACGGCGATTGCGGTGCTCGAGAACTACCAGCAGCGCGACGGGTCGGTGGTGGTGCCGGAGGCGCTGCGGCCGTATATGGATGGGAGGGAAGTGATCGAGCCCAAGTAGGAATCGGGAGTCAGGATTCAGGGGCTGAGGACGAGGGGCTGGGGATTGGGAATCGCGTTGCAGAGGTTCGGCCGACGCGACTCTTGACTCCCGACCCCGACTCCTGATTCCCGGCCCCTGATTCCTGAATTGAGCGGAGGGATGGCCGAGCGGTCGAAGGCGGCGGTCTTGAAAACCGTTGCCCGGGAAACCGGGCCGGGGGTTCGAATCCCTCTCCCTCCGCCACTTTAACTATTTGATTCTAAGGCGGTTATACTCTTGTCTGCCCGGCCGTGTTCCTAAAACGCTCCAAACAGGCCGCCGTCCCGTTGCGCGGCGCGCGAAATCTGGCGCGAATCCGACGGGTCGTCATCCCGGAACGTCCTCATTCCTCTCCCTCCATCCTGGGCATTTGACCCACAAGGACCACCGGCGCTCTGGTGCGGTGTGCGCGGTACGGGCGGCGCTCGCGCCAGACCTCAAGAATGGCCTTGCCATTCTTGATTCTAGATTCTAGAATATGGAATGCCACACGGCCTACTCCCCCAGGACGTCGTCGTGCTCGTCAAGCTGGTCAGCTATGGTGGCAATCGGCCCGCCCTCGCCCAGGTCGCCGTCGACTTGTCGCTGAGCCCTTCCCAGGTCCACCAGGCACTCAAGCGCCTGGAGCGCGCGCGGCTGGTCGACGCTCGGAGTGGCCGGCCCCTGCTGCGCGCGGTCGAGGAGTTCCTGATTCACGCTGTCAAGTACGTGTTCCCGGCACGGCGCGGTGAGGCCACGCGGGGGATTCCGACCGGCTATGCGGCCGCTCCCCTTCGCCAGCAGATTGATGACAGCGGTGAGCTCCTACCCGTGTGGCCTGACGCCGAAGGTGAAGTCCGCGGACTGACGCTCGAGCCGCTGCACAAATCGGCGCCAAGGGCCGCCCTGAAGGATTCCCAGCTTTACGAACTCCTCGCGCTGATCGACGCGCTACGCGAAGGACGGGCACGCGAGCGCCAGGCAGCCGAACACGAGCTCGCCGACCGGTTGCGGAGGTTGCTGCGTGGCTGATCCCAATCGTGCCCTCTTCGAGGAGGCCGTCAGACTGCTGGCTCCCGTACTTGACGAACTCGTCTTCGTTGGTGGGTGCACGACGGGCTTCTTCATCACAGACCCTGCGGCCACCGGCGTCCGTCCCACGAAGGACGTCGACGCCATCGTGGACGTGACGACCTATGCGAAGTACGCCGTGCTCGGCGACAGGCTGCGAGCTCTGGGACTCGTGGAGGACACGTCAGCGGGCGCACCGCTCTGCCGCTGGCGACACGGCCACGTCGTCGTCGACGTGATGCCAACTGACGCCAGCGTGCTCGGATTCAGCAACCGGTGGTACCCGGATGCTATCGAGACCGCGCAGACCTTCAGCATCGCCGGGCACGCCGTGCGGATCGCCACCCCCGCACTCTTCATGGCCACGAAGCTGGAGGCATTTCACGCACGCGGTGGCGACGACATCCAGGCGAGCCACGACCTCGAAGACATAATCGCCGTGGTCGATGGTCGGCCTACGATTGTCGATGAGGTCTTCGGCGCGGCGGCCGACGTACGCGCCTACATAGGCTCGGAGATTCGCGGCCTGCTCGAGAACCCGGATTTCGCCGAGGCGCTCGCTGGTTTCCTCTTGCCGGATCAAGCAAGTCAGGCCCGACGAGGCCTTCTCGAAGAGCGCCTTCGAGCCATCGCTGCTGCCTGGGCATGACACGCCATGCGGATCAACCGCGACGTTCAACTGCCGCGCGGGAGCACGATCCCCTCACGCGCGACAGGGGCCGCGCGGAGCAAGACCGTCGCGAGTGCTCATGCAGCCTGTCGTCATTGCCCCAAGGCGACACAGTGTTGTACTCCGCCGAATCGAGCGTATTAGCGATCAGAGGCTGACCGTTGCCACTGGAGCAGTCCAGCACCCACCGGATACTTGACTTCATCGCGACGTCAACGGTCCGCCCCGACGCGATTGCCGCTTTCAAAGAGGTCTGTGAATCCCAGCTCGAGGGCGTCTACGCGTACATGCGTTATCGCGTTGCCGTGGCCGAGATCGCGGAGGACCTGACACACACGACTTTCCTCAAGGCGCGGGAGCGACTGCAGTCCTTCGATCGCGATCGTGGGGAGATGTCGCACTGGATCTTCGGAATCGCCCGGCACGTGGTCACCGATTACCTGCGTGCTCGGAGGCGCTGGATCCTCATCCCGATTGACTACCTCGCTGAACGGTCGTCTCGCGAAGGATCCCCCGAGCAGGACCTGTCGGACTCCGAAACGAAGCAGCAACTGGCGGTGGTCCTTCGACGATTGCGGCACCGGGACCGCGACGTGCTTGGTATGAGATTCGGGGCTGGCCTGATGAACCGCGAGATCGCCCGGGTCACAGGCTTGAGCGAGCGACACGTAGCCGTGATCGTGCGTCGAGCGCTCGCACGGCTGCGGGCCGAACTCGAAAGTCGAGGAGTGAGCCATGCATGACGAAGACGTGGAGAAGGACCTCCAATCGCTCGGATCGGAATGGCGACGGACTGCGCCGGATGCGCTGCGCCTTCGAGTCTCGGCACTTTCGGACCGAGCGGCAGAATCGCGACCGGGCGATGAGGCCGGTCATGGAGTCGTCAACTCGTGGGCATCGACGCGCGCGACGGCAGGCGTCACCGTCGCCATCGTGCTGTTGCTGCTGGCCATCCCCGTGTCACGTCATGCGATCGCCCGGCAGGCGCACCTGATCGTGCAAGCGCTTCAAATCGGTCCGCGAACGCACCTCGTGACCTTCGAGCCGCGGACCGCGAACGAGGTTCAGGAGGACCTGCGCGAGTACCGTCGAGAGCTTGACGCCGGTACCGCCTTGGATGTGTCCACGCCATATGGCGGCTTCGGGATCAGCGTGCCTGCCAACGCTTCGCCGGATGTGCAGCGATATGAGCGGCTGGACGATCTGCGCGCGCAGACGACCATCCCGTTGGAAGCGCCCGAAGGCATGTACCGTGGCGCGCCACTCGTCTTTCATCACGCCCTGGTGGCGCCTGGTCCCCTTGTTCTCGCGTTCTTCGGTACCGGCGACCGCGAGGTGCTGCTGGTGCAAGCGAACGTCGCCGATGGACATAAGATCAGTTTCTCGCGTGCCCTGCTTGGGTCAGACGGCGTTGTCGTACCTGCCCCGCCCATTGCGGAGACGATGACGATGAATGGTCAGCAAGTGACCTGGGATCCTGACAGCACGGGAGTAAACCCAAACCTGTCGGCCCTTCGGTGGGAGAAGGCAGGCGTCAGCTACTCCCTCTGTGGGCGTGCGCTGTCAAAGGAGGAGGCGTTGGCGCTGTTCTCGAGGCTGCGCCCGCTTGACGCGACCCCTGTCCCATCGACGAAATGAAGCGACGGGGCTGCCCTGAGCGCCAGATCGGGACAGCCCCCGCGCCTCCGGTTCACGAGTGCCCCCAGCCGACCCCACCGTGCCGTTTTGAGAGGCGGAATCCCTGTTCCTGTTTTGTTCCTGCTCCTGGGCTTTTTGTCGTTTCTAGCGGTTCTACCGTTTCTAGCGAATCTGGGCCAACCTACTCAACCCATTGTCTTTATTGGCTTTAGCCCGAAAACGGGCAGGGTTCGAATCCCTCTCCCTCCGCCATCCGCCTTCGCTCGCGCTCGGTCTGTGATTCACCTCACGCGAGCTACGGCGCGATGGCTCCGACATGGGATGAAGTCCCGCCAGAGCGGCGAGAGGACAGAAGCCTGCCGGACCGTGGCGACGGCGGACGAAGCCCTCTCCCTCCGCCAATCCATTGAATTCAAGGCACTTAGTTCGCACAAAACTCGGACGAGTCCCGTGAAATCGAGGGCGATTCCCCTCGATTGGCTGCTCGGATCAGGCTCCCGCATTCGCACCCGTCCCCGCCCCGGTCCCATCCGTGTTCCTGTCTTGTTCCAGGCTCCCTGTCCGTCTCGCGATGGGATTGGGTCGGCCCGGAAGGTCCACTCCTGTCCCTCCATCTTGGCCTGTTCGCCTGCGGAGACGATGGACAGGCTGCCTGGGTACTTCCCCCGGACCCTACCGGCAGGATCGGTGAGGACATTCAACTGGACAAATGGCCAGACGTTATTGCATCATGGTCTTCTGTAAATGACTTGATATAAATGAAATAACAAGGACATCTCCAGAGACACATATGAGGGAATTCGAGCGGACACATCAGTGGATGCGCTTCCGGGTGGATTTGCGTTCGGCCCCGGTTGAGCTGTGGCTGCTTCTCGGTGAAGCTCGATCCAAATGCGAGCACATCGCTGGCGTGCCCCTTCTCCCCGCCGTGGCGAAACGCCTGCATCGGCTCTACCTTGCGAAAGGGGTCGCCGCCACAACCGCGATTGAAGGCAACACGCTCAGCGAAGCGCAGGTGGCCGAGCACTTGGAGGGCCGTCTTCGCTTGCCGCTGTCCAAACAGTACCTCACCCAGGAAATCGACAACATCGTCCTTGCTTGTCAGCGTATCGCCAGCGAGCTGTCGGGGGCGTCGTTCCCCCCCCTCAGCGCCGGCGTGATCAAGGAGTTCAACCGCCTCGTCCTGGACCGCCTCGAACTGGAACCGGGAGTGGTCGGAGGCCAGATACGCACTTATCCTGTGGGGGTGGCGGGGTACAGAGCGGCCCCGTGGGAGGACTGTGAGTACCTCGTCGACCGGTTGTGTGCTTGGCTGAACGGACCGGAGTTCGAACCTGGCTCCACGGAGCTTGTTCCGGTGTACGCGATCATCAAGGCTGTGCTGGCCCACCTCTACATCGCGTGGATCCATCCCTTCGGCGATGGCAATGGCCGCACAGCGCGGCTGGTCGAGTTCCGAATCCTCGCGGCTGGAGGCTTTCCGACGCCGACCGCGCACCTCCTCAGCAACCACTATAACCAGACGCGGTCGATGTACTACGCGCGGCTGCGCGAGGCCAGCGAGTCAGGAGGCGACGTTGTGTCGTTTCTCATGTACGCCGTCAGGGGCTTTGTGGAGGAGTTGAAGGCACAGTTGGATGTCGTCCGCGGCCAGCAGTGGACGGTCGCGTGGCGCGATTACGTCTACAGCCGGTTTCGCGACAACGTGTCGCCGGCGTCTCAGCGTCAACGGGAGCTGGTTCTGGCCCTCACGGCTGCTGGCCGTCCCGTCCCTGCTGACGGCATTCGCTCTCTCGCGCCAAAGGTCGCCGAGCTGTACGCGCGGAAGACACCGAAGACGCTCGCCCGCGACCTGGCTGCCGTTGTTGACACGGGCCTGATCGAAAAGACCGAGACGGGCTACCGTGCGCGGATGGAAAACATTCTCGCTTTCCTGCCGTTGCGCCGGCCGCCAGGGTTGCCGGCGGCCCAAGCGCTCGGCGCCGCGCCAAGACCCGACACCCCGGGCACCCCGAACGCCTGACCGCGTGTGCGACAGGAAACGGCAACGACGTCCTCTCCCGCAGTTGCCTGTCTCTCACCCTCCCGTCATTCCGACCGCAGGGCAGTCAAGGGATCCAGTCGGGCTGCCCTGAGGCTTGGCACGATGCAGGCCAAGGCACCAACGACGAAGAGACCAGCGGTGGCAGCGCCGAGCGTGGACAGATCCAGCGTCTCGATACCGAACAGCAAGCCGCGTACGAGGCGGGTGAGGCCGAACGCCAGTACGGTCCCGATCACCCACCCGGCCAGGATGAGCGCCATCCCTCGCGACAGCGCCATCCGGAACACTTGGACTCGGGAGGCGCCCAGGGCGACCCGCACGCCGATCTCTGGCGTCCGCTGGCGCACCAGCAGCGACAGCGAACAGTAGACGCCGACGAGCGCCAGCCCGAACGCGAGTGTGCCGACGACACCGAAGGTGGCTGCCCCAAGACGCCAGGACCGCGTCTGCGAATCGGACAGCGCGGACAACGTGGAGACCTCGGCCGGGAGATCGGGAGCCGCAGCGTGCACGGCCGCGCGCACAGCTTCGACGGAACGCGTGCCCCTTGCCGGCCTGGTCAACAGCGTACGGCCCGTGAACAGGAGGCTGTACAGGTCCTTTTGCGCCAGCGGGACGAACACCTCGGCCAGTGGCGAGCCAATCAACCGGGACCGCATGGACCGGACGACACCGGTGACGCGGGTGCACTCAGTCCTCCGCACGAGGAAGATGCAACGCCCAACGACGTCCGTTGTGTGCCACAGCGAGCGCGCAAGTTCATCCGAGACGAGCGCCACCGGCATGCTGCCTGTGTGATCGGAGGGTGCGAGGTCGCGTCCTCGCACCAGTGTCGCACCCACGGTCCGTACGTACTCAGGTGACACCAGGTTGATCGCCGTTTGCACCGGATCCCCCGACGGGCTGGCCTTGGCGAACACGAAGCCGCGCGTGTCGTGGCCGAGCGGCGTACTCGACGTCATGGCGACGCTGCCGATGGTCGGGTTTCGCCGTAGTTGCAGGTACACCCACTCCCGTCGAGGAGCCACTTCGTCGTCGTCCCTGCAGACCGAGCGGTTCGGATCCAGCGTGATCGCAACCGTCTCCTCGAGATCGTACCCCACCGCTGCACGGAGGTTGCCGACACTCCGCCAGAACAAGCCGGCGCCGACCAGCAGCGCGAAAGCAAGAGCCACCTGGAGGACGAGGACGAGATGCCGGCTGCCGCTGTGGGCATCGACCGAGAGGCAGTCGCCCTTGAGGAGCGAGATGAAGTCGCGGCCAGATGCGCGGAGCGCAGGCAGGAGGCCGCTGAGCACGCAGCCCAGGAGCGCGAAGGCGCCGGCAAACAGCCAGAGACGCCTATCGACGCCCCCTCCGGCGCGCACCGGGAAGAACCGCCAGATGATCGGCCCGCCGACTCGCACGGTCACCCAGGCTGCCGCTGCGCAGAGCACCGCGGCAGACCCGGTCTCGGTCAACAACAGCCACGCCACACGTGTCCGCGTGGCCCCGAGGCAGTGACGGATCGCGATCTCGCGACGGCGCCTGATGGCGGACATGGAGAAAAGCGCGGCCGCATTCACACAGGCCACCAGCAAGACCGCGAGCGCGCCGCCTCCCAGCCAGAGCAGGACATCCCGATCCCGCCGCAGAGCACCCCGCCGGGATGTGGTCAGCACCTGCACCTGGCGGCGATCTCGAGGCGTCAGGGAATCGAATGCCGCCAACTCGGCGGCGGCTTGATCGACCGAGAGCCCGTCCCTCAGTCGCCCAATCGTGGTCAGCGACGGTGGTGCCAGGCCCAACACGGAACAGGTCTCGCCTCCTGGGAACAGCGGGATCCAGACGTCCACCGGTTCGGTATCAAGCCCGGTGAAGCCGGCGGGGGCCACACCGATCACCGTGTATGAGCGCCCGCGGAGAGAGACCTGGCTGCCAATGACGTCCCGCCGGCCTCCAAACCGCCGGAACCAGAACCCCTGGCTGACGACCGCGACCTGCGGATTGTTGCTGCGGTCGCTTTCCGCGAAGACGCGTCCCACGAACGGGCGCACGCCAAGCGTGGACAAGTAGTCCGGCGTTCCGCACTCCACGCGGATGCTCGACGTGCCGGGCGCGCCGGGTTCGTCCACGGCGATCTTCGCGAAACCGGCCACGTCGAGGCTCCTCGCCGCCGCGGCGAACTCCTCGTACCCGATTCCGGACACCACGACGATACGTTCCGGCTGGAACACGTGAGGCGACTCGCGGAACATGAGCGCAGCGACGAGGTTGGCAACGGCGACGTTGAGACCGACGGCCGGGGCCAGCAAGAGTGTGACGATGAGGGCGGGCGAACGTCTGCCGTAGCAGCGGCGCAGCAGGCGAGGTAGAGAGGAGAGGTCTACCACGGCTGTGGGCTCCGGAATCGCCTACGACAGAGGACCTCCTGAACGGTTGCCGCTTGGCGTCTTCGTTGCGCGCCTCGAGGCCAAGAAGAGATCAGCAGACGCTACCATGGACGCAATTCACATCCAAAGCAACCAGATAGGACTTGGCCCGTGCGCGTGTGGCCCTCGGCTACGCGGGATGAACTCCCGCGCCTGATCTGGTTAGACCGTGTTCGCGCAGCCTGATCAGCGGTCCCGAGTTCCGTGCCGGTGCTCCCGATCTTCGGCCCAAATCCGTGTTCCTGTTTTGTTCCTGCTCCTGGGCTTTTTGTCGTTTCTAGCGGTTTGAGCGTTTCTAGCGAATCTGGGCCAACCTACTCAACCCATTGTCTTTATTGGCTTTAGCCCGAAAACGGGCAGGGTTCGAATCCCTCTCCCTCCGCCATCCGCCTTCGCTCGCGCTCGGTCTGTGATTCACCTCACGCGAGCTACGGCGCGATGGCTCCGACATGGGATGAAGTCCCGCCAGAGCGGCGAGAGGACAGAAGCCTGCCGGACCGTGGCGACGGCGGACGAATCCCTCTCCCTCCACCCCCTGGTGATTCGCTTCAGTGGGGGAGCCTGCCTACAGTGGACTCATGACGCGAACGAGGCAACGGGCTGCCCGTGCGCGTAGCGGTTGTGGAGCGCGTCCATCCCGACAAGCTCGTTGTGGCCCCCTTCACCCCGAGTACGAAGCAGCACCTGTTGGACTGGGGTCTGAGCTACCTCGATCTCACCGGCAACGTTCGCGTCACCTGGTGACGGCCCGGGGGCAAGGCGCCGACTCTGACACAGCTGAAGTGCCGGTGCGCCCGTGTGCGCCGACACGGGAGCCGGGCAGAAACGGCCAGGGTCGCCGCGCTTCAATTTCTGCCAGAGGCACCGAGCGCACGAACATTGCAGACGCTGACGTAGGACCGGGACCGACCGTCCTCATGCCCCGTCACTGGATCCACTGTTGAGACGTCATAGGAGACGTAGGCGCGGTTGTTTCGGATGATCACCCACGGTCGCCCCGCGAACGCGAGGTCCTCGATGTGGAAATCCGTGATCGCCACGTCATCCAAGAGGTTCCAGTCGCGGTCGAACACCGCAAGGTGCAGGTTCGTCACCAGCGGAAACAGCGTCAGCGGCCGTCGGCTGGTGTCGAGGTATGCGACGTAGAACCGCTGTCCGTCGAACGCAAGGCCCTGGGACCAGTGGGCGTGCGGCCGCAGCCACTTCTCCTGGATCAAGTTCCAATCGCGGTCGTACTGCATCACGAACAGATCGCCAAGGAATGCAGTGCCGGTGACGAGATGGTAGACCCCGTCGACATACACCATCGATGAACCGCAGATGTGAGGAGAATCAGCGAGGACCATCTGCCCCTCGGCGTCCAGGTCGAGAGAGAAGAAATGGTGGTGCGTGGAGGTCCCCTCGTCAAGCCCCGGCGGTGGATTCGCCTGCGAGCTTACGTCGAGGTGTCCGTCGACGTACGCGACCATCGGATCGTTGGACGCCTCGGTCGCCTCGTCGAGAGGCACCGACAGCTCCGTCAGGACCTGCCAGGTGACGGCATCGTACTTGGTGATCTGCCAGCCATAGAAAGAAGAGGAGATGGGCAACCAGGCGAAGTAATAGGTGTTTCCAATCATGATCGAGCCGGAATCGGATGCCGGAGCCCGGAGGAAATACCCGGCGCTGCCCGTCTCGTTCATGCCCATGTCGTACTCTTTGTACGCGTACCCCGACTGTTGATCCGGTTCGGATGAAGCGGGGGCCGACGCAAATGTCACCACCAGGCGGTTTGTGGCCGGAACGTGATTGACCCGAACGAACCAACCCGGATTCGGGAACCTGACATCCGGCGCCACTTGGACTGTGCGGACGAGTCTGAGCATCTCCGGTCTGCTCGCGGCGACGCCCGTGCGTAGATTGCTGCTTCGCTCAGTGGAGACGACGCCAAGAGAACAAACCATGAGCGCAACGATGCTGACGACCGTCAACCGGACACGTGTGCGCCGCTGCAAGGGGACGACTACGTTCGACATGGCTTCCTCCCTGGCGTGGTGTCAGCCGAACTGTGATTGGACGCCAGACTGCGAAAGGACGGGCCTTCGGCCAACCCTTCAGCCGCCAAGGTCCCTGTCTACTGCTTCAGCTTGTACACGCTGACGAAAGCCTGCCATTGGCCCTTCTCTAGGTTTGTCGCGGGGTCAATCGTGTCCACGTCGTAGGAGACGTAGAGCTCCTTCTTGCGCACGGTGACCCACGGCCTGCCGGCGAGTTTGTGGTCAGAGCGGAGAAAATCCGTGACGGCCACGTCCTCCACCAGATTCCAGTCCCTGTCAAATGCCGCGAGATGCGCGTTCAGGATGATGGGAAAGATCTCGGGCGTGTTTCTCTGGCTGGTGTCCAGGTACGCGACGTAGAAGTAGGTCCCGTCGTACGCGATTCCCTGGGACCAGTGCGCCTGGCTTCTGAGAGGCTTCATTCCCACATAGTTCCACTGGGAGTCATAGGTCATCACGATCAGGTCGCCGATGAAGGCGTCCGCTGTGACCATGTGGTAGAAGCCATCCGCGAAGATCATTGAAGAGCCACAGATGTGGGGCGTCTCTGCGAGAACCCTCTTCTCAACCACCTGAAGATCATCCGGCGTGATGAAGGTGTGGTGAGTCGCCGCGCCCTGCTCCAGGGGCGGAGACGATCCGGCCTCGTCATACTGGCCACTCACGTCGATCCAGCCGCTCGCTGAGCTGACCATCGGGTCGTTGTTCTTCTCGTAGGGCTCGGAGAGGCCAAGAAGGGTGCTATTCAGGATCGTCCAGTTCAAGGCGTCGTATTTCAGGACTTTCCACCCGTAGAACCCCGCCTCGTCGGCCGGGACCCAGACGAAGTAGTAGTCGTTGCCCACCATGAGGGATCCTGAATCGTTCGCCTCGCAGGCGCCGGGGATCGAGAGGAAGAAGTCTGCTTTTCCGGTCGGCTTCATGTTCAAGTGGAATTCCTTGTAGGCGTACCCGGCCTCCAGACATTCGCCAGAAGCACCCTTGTTCTTGGCCCCAAATGTCACCACGAAGCGGTTCGTCGCAGGAACGTAGTTGACGCGCGGAAAACTGCCCGTCTGAAACGCGTCGTCCGGCGTCACCTGGATCGTCTCGACGAACCTGAAGAGGCCGTCCCCCGGCTCAGCCGCGTGGAGCGAGGCGGCGCCCTGAGCCAGCGCCACCAACGCCACCGTGGTGACGAAGATGACGACCACGGAACCGGCAATCGTGAGCACCCATCCCGTGCGCACCATAGCTACCTCCACCTTCTGACGCAAGCGTAGGGAGGTTCCTGGCGCAGGGCAACGCGATCGGATGCGACAGCGGCTGGTGACGCATCTTGTCGCGTCCGGGTCAGGCTGCTATCCTTCCGGCATACTCGGGGGGGGACTTGGGAGAGCGGCTCGAATCCTGGAAGGAGATCGCCGCCTACCTGGGCCGCGAGGTGCGGACCGTCCAGCGCTGGGCTCGGGCACGCCGCCTCCCGGTTCACCGCTTGCCCGGCGGCGCGCGACCGCGCGTCTTCTCGCTGAAACCCGAAATCGACACGTGGCTGCACATGGCCGCGCGAGAGCCCCGGGAGGACGCCGTTTCGGTGGCGGTCCTGCCGTTCCTGAACCTTGCGGGTGATGAGGAAGGCCAGTCGTTCGGCGACGGCTTGGCCGATGATGTCATCAACGCGCTCGTGCGCGTCCCCGGTCTGCGCGTGACGGCGCGCACATCCTCATTCGCGTTCTCGGGGCGGGGACACGATGTTCGCGACATCGGCGCGCGGCTCGGAGCCGCCTGGGTGCTCGAAGGCAGCGTGCGGCGTGACCGCAAGCGCGTCCGCGTATCAGCGCAGCTCGTCAGTTGCCAGGACGGTTACCACGCATGGAGCGAGTGTTACGACCGGGATCTGAAGGACATCTTCGCCATCCAGGACGACATCGCCCGGTCGATCGCCCTGGCGCTGAAAGTGAAGCTCTCCGCCGAGCCGGCCGCAACGCGTCCCACGGACGATCTCGTCGCGTACGAGCTCTGGGTGAGCGGCCGGTCTATCAGCCAGCAGCTGACGCCTGACGCGTTCGTGAAGGCGCGCGATCACTATGAATCAGCCATCGCCCGCGATCCCCAGTTCGCCCTTCCGTATTTCGGCCTGGCGGACCTGTTGCTCTATGGCGCGCAGTTCGGTCTCACGCCGTCTTCCGATGCGGCACCCCGCGCGCGCGCAGCGATCACCAGGTCGCTTGAATTGAACGATATGTTCGGCGAGGCACACGCGTTGCGCGGGATCCTGCAGGGCATCCTCGACTACGACTGGCCGGACGCGGAGGCTTCGTTCGAACGAGCGTTCCAGCTGAGCCCGGGCTCGGCGGCGGTCCTGGCCCAGCACGCGTGGTACCAGCTTGTGCCCAGGATGCAGATTGCCCAGGCAGCGGCAGAGGCGAGCCAGGCCGTGGCCCAGGATCCGTTGTCCCCGGTGACGCACGCCATGCGTGGCCTCGTGCTGACGGTTGCCCGCAAGCCGGGGCAAGCCGTCGAGGCGTGCCAGAGAGCGGTGGACCTGGCACCCGGCCTCTGGTGGCTGCGCTGGTTCTATGGCAGCGCGCTGCTGATGGCGGGAAGGCCGGTCCGAGGCTTTCAGCAATGCCGCAAGGCCTACGAGGCAGTCCACCACCCTCTCGCGGTTGGCGGCATGTGCGCTGTGTACGGCATCTTCCGGCAAAGTCGGATGGCGAGGCAGATGCTGTCCGAACTCCATGACATCGCCCGCACGGCCGACGTTCCGCCGCTCGCCTTTGCCTGGGCGTACCTCGGTCTCGGCGATGATCGGGTATTCGAGTGGCTTGAGAAGGCCGTTGACGCGCGCGATCCCGCGGTGACCCACATGCCGTCGATGCCGATCTACGACAGCATCCGCGACGACGCCCGGTTCCGCGCGCTCATTGCGAAGATGCACCTCGCTTGAGCTGGACGCGGTCCACCGCGGCGCGCGAGATAGGTGGAACTTCAAGGCCTGACCCTTCATTGAGTGAACTGCCGGGGAGGATTCGACATATCTCGTCGGCTGCCACTCGTTGTCGTGCTGGTGTTCGTGGTATCGGGCTCCGTCGGCCCGCGTCCGGCCGCGCAGGGGCTGGAGGGCATCAAGCTGCCGCCGCCCTCCGCCTGCGCTCGCGCTCGGTCTGTGCTTCACCTCACGCGAGCGACGGCGCGATGGCTCCGACATGGGATGCAGTCGCGCCAGAGCGGCGGGAGGACAGGCACCGGCCGGACCGCCGCGACTTTCGCCTCTCAAGCAGTCTCGAAGACGAGATCCCCACCGGTCGGGGAAGGTGACGGTGCGCTTCGAGCATGGCGCCGCGCCTCGCTTCGGCGGCGGATCTCTTTCAGGGTCCATTTGATCTCGGATCAGGATCAACGCTCGCTGCCGTGCGACTTGACTGATCTCCAAAGGAGTTCGTATGATCTCTCATGGTGATCAAGCCTTTGTCGTCGCCCTTCGGGAGTACCACCAGGACGCGCGTGTTGGTCGTACTGCGACTGCTAGGGTCGAGCTTCCCGCGGGAGCTCGCCCGGCTGCTCGGTGTGTCTCCCTCCGTGGTCTTGAAAGCCCTTGCGAGTCTCGAGCGCGATGGTCTTGTGGCAGGCCGATCGCTCGGGCGTTCGCGCCTGTACTGTTTGGATCCCCGGTACTTCGCCAAAGACGATCTCGGACGTTATCTCTCACGTCTCGCGGAAGCCGACGTCGCGCTGCGCGAGGAGGTGGTGCGGTTGCGCCGAAGACCGCGAAGGGCCGGCAAACCGCTGTGACCGCCATCACCGAGACCTCCACACTGCGGGAGGTCGCTCTCACCGTTGGCGCTGTCCTGAGCGAGCATCAGGTCCGTGCCGTGCTCACAGGCGGGGCGTGCGTCTCCATCTACACGGACGGCCTCTACGTGTCCAAGGACGCGGACTTCGTGATTCAGAGCGCGCCTTCCGGTCTCCAGCGTCGAGTGGACGAAGCGCTAGGGAGCCTTGGATTCGTGCGAGACGCGGACCGCTACGTGCACGACTTGACGCCGTTCTTCGTGGAGTTCCCGCCTGGCCCATTGTCAATCGGCAGCGATCTGAAGATCGAGCCTGTGGAGTTGAAGATTGGGAACGCCACGGCTCTTGTCCTGTCTGCGACTGATTCGTGTAGGGATCGGCTCGCCGCCTTCTACTTCTGGGGCGATAGGCAGTCTCTCGATCTGGCCGTCGCCATCGCGCGCCGGCACGACGTCAACTTCCGCGCGATCAAGAGATGGAGCAAGAACGAAGGCGAGTTGCAGAAGTACGACGAGTTCCGGCGCGAGGTGGGACGACATCAACACAAGGAATGAGCTGACAACGCGACGGCGGCCAGCCTCAGAGCCTGCGTACGCAAGGGGTCGAAATCCGTGTTCCTGTCATGTTCCTGGCTCCCTGTCCCTCTCGCCATCGGATTGTCCTTTGTCCAGCACCCGCCCCATGGACGAGACCACAATGCGCCGGCGGTACGATGGGGGTGGCGTGCGCGAATAGGGGATCGTCGATGACGAGATCGAGGGCGACACTCACGAATCGCTTGCCTGCTCCGTGAGCACTTCAGGAAGCCTGCTGAAGAAATCCTGGACCGGCAGAACCAGAATCGGGCCGTCCTGCAGCGGATGTTCACCGCGGTAGACGCCGACGGCCCGCCCAATCGCGCCTCGTTCCAAGAGGTCCTTGAGCGGCGCGCCGTCGGCAGGGCGCCAGCGAGTGGTGGCCTTCACTTCCACGCCGACTGCGTGGCTGGGCCCGGTCCAGACGAAATCGACCTCGCGACCGGCTGCCGTGCGATAGTAGGTCAGGTCTCCGCCAAGGTCCGCGTGGGCCAGGTGCGCCCGCAACTCGTGCAGCGCCCAGGTTTCGAGCGAAGGCCCGCGCTCGGTGTCGTGCAGGGGCGATCTGAGTTGGCCGGCCGCGGCGCGCGCCACCCCGGGGTCAAAGAAGTAGAACTTCGGATGCCCGACCTCGCGCACCTTCAAGCGCAGCTGCCACGCCGGCAGCCAGGTCCCGACGAGCGTGTCCACCAGAACGTCGAAGTAGCGCTGAACGGTGATGCGCGCGACCGCTGATTCGCGCGCGATGTTCGCAATGTTCACCACCTGGCCGTTCATCAGCGCGTCCGTCCTCAGGAACCGCGAGAACGCGGCGAGGTTCCTGGTCAGCGCCTCCTGCTGGATCTCCTCGCGAAGGTAGTTCGCTGCATAGGCGTCGAGGATGTCAATCGCCGCCTCAGGTTCGCTCCTGACCGCCGGGAGCAGGCCGAACCGCAACACGTGCTCGGCGTCGGCGCGTCCTGAGAGTTCGCTCCACGTCAGCGGGTGAAACCGGCGGTTGACCGCGCGCCCGGCGAGGAGGTTGGCGTCCGCGCGTTTCAGCTTGCGAGCGCTCGAACCGCAGAGCGCGAACTTCCAGCGCGCCGGGTCAGTGGCGATAAGCGCGTGCACCTCGTTCAGCAGGGCCAGCACCCGCTGCACTTCGTCGACAACGATCCACGCACCCGGGGGCAAGCGCCTCGACCTCGCGGCGGAACGTGGACGGGTCTGTCAGCAGCGCGACGTAGACACCGGTGTGCAGGAGGTCGTACCAGCGGGCGCCCGGCAGGACCGCCCGGAGCCAGGTCGACCTCCCGGTGCCCCTGGGGCCGAACAGGAAGAACGTCCTGTTGGGGAGGACCATGCTGCGTGCAAACATAGCGCTCATTATCCAACGCAATATGACCATACCGAATACACTTATCGACGCTGATCAGCACACTCTGCTCCGGTCCGGCAGGGGGATGGAATCGGCATTGCGGGAGTCGGCGACACCGACGAGGGGGACTTCGGAGCTCTCGGTAGCCACGAACAACTCCGCGTGCAGTTCAGCCAGCCGGTGGGATTCAACTTCTCTCGGTCTCGGTCTCCTCGTCCGCGCACTGCTGGCCCTGGGCGTCACCCGGGACGAACTCGCGCGCGTGATCAGGCTCTCTGACCGGGTTCGCGCAGCCTGACCCGCCCTGCCGAGCCGCGTGCCGTGGCACGGAGTCCTCGTGCATACTCTTCAGGCTGGCGCCTGCGGCAGCCGCCGGGCGGTGACCTCCTGGGGAGCTGCGGCCTCACGCGCTCCGGTCGCCTCTGCAGAACAGGCGCCCGCGGCGTTCTGGCGCAGCCCGCACTGGATCGCCTGTTCAAACGACCGCGCTGAGGTCTCGGGATTCACGACTGCATTGCGCGCCCGCGCGCCGTCCGCCCACTCGGGAGGCGCGGAGGCTCTTCGAGGACCTCCAGAAGCGCGTGCGCGCAGTAGACACGATTGCGTTTCGCCTCGCCGGCGAGCGCGACAATCCCCGCCGATTCGAGCCGGTCGATTGCCCGCTGAGCTGTCGTGAACGCCACACCCAATCGGGTGGCCAGCTTGCCTACAGACCAGAATGGGTTTTCGGCCAACAAATCAAGGGCCCTGTCAGGCAGCGCCGAGCTGCCCCGCGTCAGCTGCCCGCGCCAGCTTGACAGGAGTGCGTCGATGCGCTCGATCCGAGCGAGCGCGTCTTCGGCTTGCTCGGCTGTCCCCTTCAGGAAGTAGTCGAGCCACTCTTCCCATTCCCCGCGCCCGGCCACTGCGAGCAGCCGAGCGTAGTATTCCGGACGCGTCGCGTCGAAGAACGCGCTCAGGTAGAGGAGCGGGGCTGGAAGCACGCGCGTGTCGATGAGGAGCAGCGTGATCAGCAGCCGGCCGATGCGTCCGTTGCCGTCGAGAAACGGGTGGATCGCCTCGAACTGGGCATGCGCGAGCGCGGCGTGGACGAGAGGAGGCAGCGAACCGTCGTGCAGGAACGTCTCCCACGCCCCCAGACAATGGGCCACATGTTCGGGGGGCGGCGGCACGAACGTCGCATCGGTGAGGGCGCTGCCCGGCGGCCCTACCCAGTTCTGCGTCCTGCGGAACTCACCCGGCCTGGCGGAACCGCCCCGCACGTCACGCATCAACTGCCCGTGCAGTTCACGCACCAGGCGCAAGGACAGCGGCAGGGTGCGAAGCCGCTCGATGCCGTACTCGAGGGCGACGACATAGTTGCCGACTTCGCGCAAGTCCTCGGGGCTGCGATCCACCGCGGCGCCGGCGTCGGCGGCGAGGAGTTCTCCGAGGGTGGCCTGCGTGCCTTCGATGCGGCTCGAGAGCACCGCCTCACGCCGAATGAACGGGCGCATCAGCAGATGGGGGTTTGGCAGGCGTCGTCCCTCACCGGCGAGACGCCCGATCGCGCGGTCCGCGGCAGACAGCGTCGCCACCAGGTCCGGCGTCCACGTGAGGGGCGGCGGCAGCGGCTCGGGCAGATAGGCACGGTAACCCCCGGCGCAGCGGATGAGGCGCCCGTGCGGATGGCGGCGGGGGTTCGACCGAGGAGCCATGGGATCCTCTGTTTGCAGCTGCGAAAACAACCGTGCACATTATTAGCGAATCCGGCACAGAACGCAAATAGAAAGCAGGGCGCGCCGCTCCGTCCGACTGATCATCGGGGCGCCGGCGTCTGCGCAGAGCGGCATGCAGGCCCTGGGGACGCCGGGTGCATCCGGGGCGGCGGCCCGCGCAAGCGTAGGGCTCGATGCAGGGCCGTCATGGTGGGACTATTCGTGCACCGCCCGGAACGCTGACTACGACTACCCCATACTCTGCCACGGACGATCTCGAAGGTTTCCTCTCACGTCTCGCCGCAGCCGACCTCGCGCGGCGCGAGGAAGCGGGGCGGTTGCCGCGGAGACCGCGAAGGAGCGGAAAGCTGCTGTAACGGTGATCACCGCGAGCTCGACGCTGCGAGAAGTCGCCCTGACAGTGGCCGCTGTCCTCCCTCGCGTCCCGCGCGCGGCCCGAGATCCTGCTCGCGTGTAACGCCTGCCTCGCGATTCTTCTGTTCACAATGCGGGCGGGTTCACAGGCCGTAGAGCCGGCCTCACGTCCTGGCACACAGTGGTCAGGGAACTGCCGCCAGGCTCCGCCCGCTCGACATCGGTCACGCGTTGTGCCGGAGAGAGCCATGAACCGAGCCGGGCGCTCGACAATCGCCGCGGCCGTTTTCGCCCTGGCCATCTGCCTCACGGCGTCGTTGAACGGCCTTGGGCAGGACGAGAGACCGACGTTGCGGCTTGTGATAACACACTACGGGCTGGACTACCGCGGCCTGGCCGCAGGAGAGGAGAACGTGTTCCAGGTGCGGGTCAGAAATGCCGGGCCCGACACGATCAAGGGCATTCGCCTTTCAGTGACTGCCCCGAAAGGCTGGGTCACGTTGATTGAGCCGGCCACTCTTGACCTTCCCGGGTGGAGCTCCGCGAGCGCCGAGGTCCGCATGACCCTGCCGGCCAACGCTGCGAGCGGTCAGCGTCACACGATTACCTACACGGCCGAGTCCCCTGAGGTCCGTGAAGTCACCGCGTTCGGCGTCGACGTCCGGCGGTCTCCGCGATTCTGGCGTGCAGTAGGCGCGGCGCTTGCGCTTCTCGTGGTGGCGGGGCTCATCCTCGTGTACCTGCGCTACGGGCGGGGGTGACGACAGAGCAGTGCTGGAGACGAAGATGATAGAACATGTTCACGAGCACATCGTGGAAGAACTCCGGACCAACACACGGACGGACACGATCTTCGTCCTGACCGCGATCGCGCTCAACCTGATCGTGCTGGCGGTCAACTCAGCGGTCGCCGCGGGCCGGGGCGCGACCACGACCATCACCGTGGTCATGGTGACCTTCGCCGCGCTGGTCGTCGTCGTGAACTTCGTCGCGGAGATCGGCCTCATCAAGGGCCGTCAGACGCGCGAGAAGCTCCTGGCGGGCCTGATCAAGATGTACAAGGACAACGGCGTCGATCAGTACTACGATCCGGACCTGCTGTCGGCATACAGGACGAGGTACAACCTGTTCATGCTGACGGTGCTGTTCACAGGCCTCGTGGCGCTCTTCATCCCGTTCGTCCTTCGGTAGCCTTTGGCGAACAGCTCGCCGGCTGTCACAGAGCCGCCCGCATATCCAATCACCTTACTGCTGTCCTCGTCCCGGACCGCGGGCCGCGCTGACGGGGCAGATGCGGGGGCAGGTGCTTGACAGCCACGATGCTGCCAGCGTAGCGTGCGGGCGACTGCTTCCCGGCAGCCGACTGCGCAGGTCCGAATGTCAGTCCCGTTGCTCGTCAGTTGCGCGTTTGCCCTCAGCCTGATTGTCGTGGCCCTAAAATGGCCCCGCGTGGCCCGAGCCTTCATCGGCATCGGCTTTGTCGCGGCCTCGTGTTTCAACGTCGTCACGGTCTTACGCAACCCTCAGGCCTATGTCGAGGGTTTTGGCCCGCTGGCGATTGCGCTGTACCAGCGTTTCATCTACGGCCCTTTTGCGCAGAACCCGAGGCTGTTTGTCCTGCTCATTGCCCTGGGCCAGCTGGCGGTCGGCGTACTGGTCCTCAGCAGAACGAGTCGCGCCGTCCAGATCGGCCTCGCCGGCGGAATCCTCTTCCTTCTTGCCATCACGCCGCTCGGCCTGGGTTCGGCCTTCCCGTCGCCGCTTCTGCTGGCGGTGGCGCTGGCCCTGCTCGTGCGCCGTTCCCCCCAGGGGGTCGTATCTTGAGATGACAGTTTTTTCGAGGGTACGACCCCATCCGCCCAACGGCGCTTGAACCCGTCTGGCGGTCCATACCGCGCGATCTTCCCCGGGAACCGTCTCGAGGCCTTGAGCGGGGATCGAGAGGGCCAGCACAGCATCCGCGTGAATGACAGGGTCCGCATCTGCTTTGTCTGGCATGAGGGAGACGCGCATGACGTCGAGATCGTTGACCACCACTAGCGGCGGCCGGCGCCGGTCGGGAGGTGTCGCCTCCAAGAGGAACCGGTTGCTCCCGCCCGTGCACCCTGGCGAGATCCTTCGCGAGGACCTGATGGGCCCGCTTGGGCTCAGCATCAACCGCCTGGCGCGGGACCTTCGGGTCCCGGTGACCCGGGTGAGCGAGATCGTCAGCTGCCGGCGGAGCATCACGGCTGACACGGCACTCCGGCTGGCTCGTTACTTCGGAAGCACCCCCGAGTTCTGGGTCAACCTGCAGGCGACATACGATCTCGAAGTGGCGGCCAGACGATCCTCCGACCAGATCGAACGAGACGTGCGTCCCCGGGAGGCGGCGTAGCGGCCATCTGGGGAGGCTGCAGCCTGCTTGCCGACGAGTGGTCCGAGACCCGCTCGCCGGAAGAGGTACGGCAGGATGTCGTTCCTCTCCTCGAGCGACCACGACGGTGGGGCGCTCATGCCGCCTCTCGTCTCTGCGAACCGGGGCTGCTCTTGCGGACGCATCCTGCGCTAGAATCCCGCAGGTCCCCGCAGCCCATGGCACTCACCGGGGCGGAAGCCGGGGCCCCGGTGAGCGCGGTACAGCGCAGGAGGGTCGATGGCGCTCACTTCCGGATCCAGACTCGGACATTACGAGGTCTTGGGCCCCCTCGGCGCCGGCGGCATGGGGGAGGTCTACCGCGCACTCGACCCCCGGCTCGACCGCACGGTCGCGCTCAAGGTCCTGCCCGGAGATCTCGCCAGCGACCCCGAGCGCCGCCAGCGGTTCGAACGCGAGGCCCGCGCGGCCTCGCGACTCAGTCATCCTCACATCTGCACCATCCACGACATCGGTGAGCAGGACGGCCAGCCCTATCTGGTGATGGAGTTGCTCGAAGGGCGCACGCTTCGGGAGCGGATGCAAGGGGGGAAGCTCCCGATCGCGGACGTGCTCAGGATCGGCGCCGAGGTCGCCGATGCGCTCGTCGCCGCCCATGCCGAGGGCATCGTCCATCGGGACATCACGCCCGCCAACATCTTCGTGACCCGGCACGGTGAAGCCAAGGTGCTCGACTTCGGGCTCGCGAAGCTGCAGCACGCGGACCGCCAGGCCGTGCTCGCCTCAGACGCCCCGACGCGCGCCTCGAGCGATCTCACGCGGCTCGGCACCGCGCTCGGCACGGTTGCCTACATGTCACCCGAGCAGGCGCTCGGCCGGCGGACCGGCGCCGAAACCGACGTGTTCTCGCTCGGCGTCGTGTTGTACGAGATGGCCCGCGGCAGTCGGCCGTTCCAGGGCGAGACGGCGGGCGCGATCACCGACGCGATCCTGCACACGGACCCCCTCACGCCGCTGCGGTCAGACGCCGGCCTGCCGGCGGGCTTCGCGGCGTTGCTTGACGAGTGTCTGCGCAAGGACCCGCAGCAGCGCTGCCCGGCGAGCGCCGTGCGGGATCGCCTCGCGTCCATGCTCGCGACCGAACGACGCGGGCCTGTCGCGGTGCGTCCGCGCCTGTCCGCCGCGCTGCGCCGTCCGGCGGTGTGGGTGCCGGCGTTGCTGGTCCTCCTGGCGATCGCGGCGGGAAGCGCGTGGGCCGTCAGGCACTGGCAGCACCAGCGCTGGGTGCGGGAGGTGGCTCTGCCGGAACTGCGGCGCCTGGCGGAGGCGGGCGGGCTCGGCCAGGGGGCCGAAACCGTCGCCGCCTGCCGTGCCGCGGTGGCGCTCGAGAGGGACCTGGCGGGAGACCGCGAGTTCACGCGCATCCTGTCGCAGGTGTCCATCGAGACCTCGATTGACACCACGCCGCCGGGGGCCACGCTGTACGCCAAGTCCTACGAGGAGCCTGGGGCGCCCTGGGAGCTTTTGGGCACGACGCCCGTGTCCAAGCGTCGCGTCCCGCTTGCGCCGCTTCAGTTCAAGGTCGAGAAGCCCGGCTACGAAACCCTGTATCGCGCGGCTTGGCCAGCCAAAGTCGACCCACAGACAAGGAGCCCCCTGCCGGGGGCGATCGCGTGGTCTCTCGACCCTCAGGGCACCACGCCGGAAGGTATGACCTGGATTGACTTGTCCAACGAAGTCCCGCGAACCGTCTCCAGCAGCCTTCCGCGGTTCCTCATCGACCGGCACGAGGTGACCAACCGCCAGTTCAAGGCCTTCGTCGATGCCGGCGGGTATCGCGACCGCCAGTTCTGGGCGGTGCCGTTGGTGAAAGAGGGCAGGCCCATCGACTGGGAGACAGCCATGAAGGCGTTCGTGGACCGCACGGGCCGGCCCGGGCCGGGCACCTGGGAAGGCGGGACCTACCCTGACGGCCAGGAGGAGTTCCCGGTCACCGGCGTGAGCTGGTACGAGGCCGCGGCGTACGCGGCCTTCGCCGGCAAGCAGCTGCCGACCGTCGCCCACTGGGAGGCGGCCGCCTCTCGGTGGCATCCGATGGTGGGGGCGATGGTGTCGGGGAGCAACTTCGGTGGCAAGGGCCCGGTGAAGGTGGGCAGCGCGCCCAACTCCGGCGAGTTCGACGTCTTCGACCTCGCGGGCAACGCCCGGGAATGGTGCTGGAACGAGCACGCGGCCGGCCGGGCGATCCGGGGCGGCGCCTGGGACGATCATGTCTACATGCTGCAGATGATCACGCAGGCCCCGGCCTTCGATCGATCGTCGAGAAACGGGTTCCGCTGCATGCGGCAGACCGATGCCGCGCCGGCCCCGGCGAGGGTGTTCGAGCCCGTTCCGCTGGCTGCGGTCGTCAGGGACTACTCGAAGGAGACCCCCGTGAGCGAGGCGGTCTTTGCCGCCTATCGGCAGCAGTACGCGTACGACCCGCTCCCGCTGGACGCGCGCACCGACGCGCGAGTCGAAGGGAGCGAGTGGATCCGGGAGAGGGTGTCATTCGCCGCGGCCTACGGCGGAGAGCGGGTCATCGCCCAGGTCTTCCTTCCCGTCGGCGTCCGGCCTCCCTATCAGGTCGTCGTCTATTTTCCCGGCTCGACAGCGGCCTGGATGGCAGGCCCGTCGGACTCGGTCGAGAAGGCGTTTGAGTTCTTCAACAACCTCGCGTTTCTGATCAAAGGCGGCCGGGCGGTGGTCTACCCGGTGTACCAGGGCACCCACGAACGACGGGGTTCCCGGGCGCCGTTGTTTCTCGGTCAGTGTACCGAGACGCACGAGTATTCCTCCTACCAGCGGCAGGTTGTCCAGGATTTCCGTCGCACCATCGACTACCTGGAGACGCGGCCCGACGTGGACTCATCTCGAATCGCGTTTGATGGTTGGAGTTGGGGAGGCTGGATGGCAGGCCTCGTCCTCGGGGTCGAGGCACGGTTCAAGACCGCCATCGTCATTGCCGGCGGCCTCATGTCACACTGCCGGAGCCTGCCCGACGCGGACGGCCTTAACTTCGCCCCGCGCGTGAGGATTCCGGTCCTGATGCTGCACGGCCGGTATGACATCACCGTACCATGGGAAACCGACGGGAAACCCCTCTACGATCGGCTCGGCACCCCGGCGCCGGACAAAGTGCTCAAGATGTACGACACCGACCACTTCATCCCGCGCACGGAACTGATGAGAGAATCGCTCGCCTGGCTCGACAAGTACCTCGGGCCCGTGACGAAGTGACCCCTGGCCTCATGCGGCTCGGCCACTGACCGTCGATGGTGAACGCGACGCGGGCCTCCGTCCTACGTGCTATCGCCCGGGGCGGCGATGCGGCCGCGCCCCTTCGCCAGCAGATTGATGACAGCGGCGGGCTCGCCTGCTTTTCACGCCGCGTCAGAGGCAGCACGCTTGACTTCGTCGTAGAGGGACTCAGGCGCGAGGTCCGCGCCGGAGCCGCCGGTCTCCAGTAGCTGGTTCGGATTCTGGCGAGAACCCCGGGCTGAGCAGCGCCCGAGAATGGGCGTTCCGCTGACGCCGGCCGGACGACGCTCCCGCAACCGGGCCGTCTCTATCTCCCGCGCCCCGCGCCCGGCGGCGCCGGCTTCCCGCTCTTGATCCGCGCCCGCAACGCGGCAATGCGGGCTTTCTGAAGTTCCGGCTGCACGGATTCCGCAATGGCGAGCGCCTTCTGGTAGTACCGATTGGCGGCGTCGATCTGCCCGTTGGCGTCGAGCATCTGCGCCAGCGTCTGGTTCACGGCGGCTGAATCGGGGGCCAGCGCTAGAGCTTGCTGCGCCAGGGCAAGAGCGCCGGCGGCGTCCTTCTGCCGCATCAGTCCCTGCGCTTTCACGCCGAGGCTGAGCGCGCCCGCGAGGGGGATTTCGAAATGGCCGTCGTAGACCATCACGCCGGAGTCGATGATGGCCGACGGCGTCAGCTTCTGGAACGAGTCGTACGGATTGAGGGAGCCCACGCCGGTCTCGAAACCGGTCAGGACGCCGGCGCTGATGAGCACGGGACCGTCAATCGCGGGCGGCGTGTCAGGAGACCGGACCTCGGCCGTATAGAGCGGCGTGCACGGAATGCCGTACGAGGCCATGTCCACCGCGGCTTGACTGAAATACGCAAACCAGCAGCGCTTGACGCTGCGCGCATCCAGATAGCGCTTGACGGACTTGAGTTGCTGGCCCCAATCGGCGCTGGAGTCGCTGACCCACCGATAGGCGTTGGCCGGTCCGCCGAAGGCCTCGTTGACATACGAAATGTACCCGGGAAAAGCGTGCAGAGCCGACACCGCCTGAAACGCGAGCAGAACGGCAACGACGTAAAGCCACCGGCGGTTTCGCTGAACCAGCGCCCACGCCGCTCCCGCCAGCGGGACGGCGAGGAATACATAGACCGGCAGGATGTGCCGGATGCCGATGTTCATGCCGCCCTTCATGGTGAAGAGCAGATAGATGCCGGCCGGAATCACCGTGTAGAGCACCCGCGCGAAATCCGCAGTCTGCGCGTCATGAGCATCCAGGCGCAACCCACGAGCAGAATCAGAAACGTGAGGCTCGACTTGACGAGCATGCTCACCGGGAAGTAGAACCAGACCGCGTGAGGGTACACGACGCCGAAGAGGTAGCTGGTGTACGACTTCGCCTGGGAGAGGATGTAGGCAAAGGCGTACGTGTAAGGTGCGGGCAGCAGGTGGTACTTATCGACCGCGCTCAGCACCCGGGCGCTGAGAGCGCTCGGTACGCGCTGGATTTGCGCCTCCATGGGGGGCATGAACGGCACGGCGTCCGCCTGCGCGTAGTGGAATCCGTAGGCGCCCCACAGCATGACGAAGGAGATGCCGCCGATGACCACCAGGGCGAGCGCCAAGCGCAGGGCAAGCCGAGAGGTGGAGACGGGCGGCGCATCAGGCGAGAGCTTCTTGCGCCAGATCAGTTCGATCGCGGCCAGCAGGATGAACGTTGGGACCAGCAGGAAGGCGCTGTGCTTGGCCGACAGCGCGAGCCCGACGATGAGACTGGTCCCGATCAGGCGCCATACCGCCGGGGATTTTACATATCGGTAGAAGGCGTACAGAGCCCAGAACATGAAGAACGTGTTGCCCACGTCCAAAGTCGCCATCGCGGAATGGCCGATCAGGTTGGGATCGAAGGCAATGAGACCGAGCGCGATGAATCCGGCGCCGAGGCCGAACATCTCCCGCGCGGCCGCAAAGACCAGGATCCCCAGCAGAATCACGAAGACCGAGACGGCCAGGCGGGCGCGCAGCATGACGGCGTCGGCGTTGCCCTGGAAAACCAGCCGCTTGCCGGCCTGAAACCCGAGGGGCTCGTAGGGGAGCCTCGGGATGGGCGGCTCCGTCAGGTTCATGCCCATGACAGGCAAGGCCATCAGGCGCGTGATCAAGGGTGGATTCAGGAGGACGTAGCCGTGTTTCCACTGGATGTAGCCCGCATGAATGTGCAAAGGCTCGTCGTAACTGGGCGAGTTGTTGCGGGCCATCAGGAGCACTTGCAGGAAGATGACGAGGAGGATGGCGGCGGCAGCGCCGAAAACGACGAGTCTGCGATACGCAGATTCCATGACGCCTCCACGAAGCCTGCGCACGGCGGCCAAGGCGGAAAGGTCCACGCGGACCGTGGCGGTTCGACGCGCGAGTCTAGCACGCGTGCGCCGCTGCGGCCCGTCCGGCTTGCCCAATCGGGCAGGTTCCGCGGTACAGTACGGCGCAAGCCAGATACCTGGGGTGGCAGCCCGAGCTGCCCGGGATCGGAAAGAGCGGCGAGCGCCGACCGCGCGAGGAGGAGCAGCCCTATGAGCAAGTCCACATCCCGTCGTCGATTCCTGCGCACGACGATTGGCGCGGCGGCGACCGCCACCGCGGCATCCGAACAGAAGGCGGGGGCCGCCGTCAGCAGGCGTGACGCGGTGCTCGCGCTGATCGACAGGGGCGGACGACAGCCGTACATCCCGGCTGCGTTCTTTCTCCACTTCGACCCGACGTTCCATTTCGGCGAGGCCGCGGTGCAGAAGCACCTCGAGTACTTCCGCGCCACGAACATGGACTTCGTGAAGATCCAGTACGAGCGGACGTTTCCGCCGATCCCGGCCATCACGAAACCGACGGACTGGGCAAGGATGCCCTCGTACCCGCTCGAGTTCTACGAGGGCGTGCTGTCCGCGGTCAAGGGCTTGGTGAAGGCGGCGAAACGTGAAGCGTTGGTCCTGATGACGCTGTACTCCCCGTTTATGTGCGCCGGGCACACCACCAGCCTGCCGCTCGTCACGGCCCACCTCCAGGAGGACCCCGACGCGGTCGGCAAGGGACTCGAGGCGATCACCGAGAGCCTCATGCGGTTCGTGAAGGAGTGCGTCCGGCTGGGCGTGGACGGCTTCTACGCATCCACGCAGGGCGGCGAGGTTGGCCGTTTCCGCGACCCGGCGACCTTCGCGAAGCACATCAAGCCGTTCGATGTCGTGCTGATGGACGAAATGAAGCGCACCTGCCCCTTCAACATCCTGCACGTCTGCGATTACAACGCACCGTACTCGGATCTCTCACCCTTCGTTGACTACCCTGGCCATGTCGTCAACTGCAACCCGAAGCTCACGACCAGAACGCTGCCGTGGGCCGAGATCGCGCAGATGTTCGGCAGGCCGTGCATGGGCGGCATGGACCGCCACGGCATCTTGGCGTCGGGGACGCCAGGCCAGATACGACGGGCGGTGACCGAGGCGTTGGATGAGGCAGCGCGCCCGTTCATACTCGGCGCCGACTGCACGCTCCCGAGCGACACCAAGTGGGAGAACATTCGTGCGGCCATCGACGCGGCGCACGCGCAGACGGTGTAGGGCGGCGGCCGTGTCACAGAGCGGGCCGGTGGTTCCGAACTGGGACGGGACCGAACAGCGTCCAAGCACGGGCGCTCTATTGACGCCGGCCGGGGGACCCTAGACCAGATGATCGTGTCCCCCGGCCGGCGTCGGTCGCTCGCCTTCCGCGATTCACCCTCCGGCTAGCTCCCGTACCCGAGGGCCTTCATCTCGGCGTCGGTTTTCAGCTCGTCGTTTACCGAGAACACCCCGAACGTGAGCGACACCAGGTTCCTAGCCAACACCCGATCCACGTTGCTGTTGACGACGCCGGTCAACGTGACATTGCCGTGGTCGACGATGATGTGGATGGGCGGGTAGCTCGTCACCGCGTAGGGCTGGAATGCCGAGTTGCCGTAGATCCTGCGCGCGAGCACGTAGCGAAGCTGGTCGTCGTAGATCGACACGGGCAGCACCTGGATGTCGTCCCGCACCGCCGTGACGCCCGGGAGACGCTCGATCCGGGCGGTGATGTCCTTCGCCTTGAAGGGCATCGTAACCTTCCCGGTGAGCGTGACCACACCACTGTCGAGATTTGCCGACACATCGTCGAACACGGAATACCGCGTGTAGGTCAAGATCGACTGTCCGATCTCCTTAGCAAGCGTCGGGAGTTTCTGCGCAGGCTGAGCCGTTTGCTGAGGCTGAGCCAGCGCCACACCCGACCACAGAACAACCGCCGCCGCTGCTCCCGCCGCTACCAGGTTTCTCAACATGGTTCGTACCTCCTGCTGATGAGAACCGTCGATGTATGGGGTACTGCCCATGTTCCACTTGGCCCTGCCCCAGACTCAAGCAATACGGGTGCCAATCGTGTTCCCTGTCAAGTTGCTGCACATGATGTATTTGCTGGCGCCCGCCTTTCTGGTGTGCCTTCTGGCGAGGACGGTACCCGCCCGGCGTGCAGCGCGGCCGTGGCTGGCCGCCCATGGGGGCCGACGTGCGCGAAGGCGACAGGCTACCTGTTACCGGCGGTCTGGAACGCCAACGCCGGCTGGGAGCGGGACCGTGGCGGGCGCGAATGCTGCCTGTTGTCCCTCCATACAGCATGCGGCCAGCGGGAGACCGAGCCCGGGGCGTTCACGGTCTACGTCGGCGGCAACTCGCGCGACGTCAAGGAGGCGTCGTTCACACTCTGGCCTGCGTACACCTCGACGGTCCGGCCCGCCCAGCGATTCTCGACGAAGCACCGGAGCATGGTCAGGCAGCCAGCGAGCGAGATCGCCAGCGCTCCGACCACGGCAGCTGGAGGGGGCTCGGACCACCCAAAGCGTCGATCGAGGCCGGGGATGATGATTATCCCCAAGTAGGCGGGCAGGCCCCAGGCGAGCACGCGGCGCTGGGTCCTCTCCTTCTCCCGCATCGTGAGACGCCGGGCGATGAACTCCGGATCGTGGCGCGCCATGAAGCCTACGAACAGCGTCATCGGGACCAGGAGGATTGCGCAGTACGCCCATGCCTCCCACCACGCGGATGTTCCGCCGGTGACGAAGAAAAACGCTGGCAGGAGAACCCAGGCGGCCACGACCCTGGCCGTCACGCCCTTGGCCTGACTCGCGCTCGCTCCCATGCGCGCACGTCCTCGTGCCATGACACGGGCCTCCTGCCTCGGCGATCTACTGTACCTTCTTTAGTGCGAGGAAGAACCAGCCGGCTTCATTCGTGTGCGACTCTACGCGGAAGCCGACCTTCTGGGCCAACGCCACGAAGTGATCGGCGTTCTGGCCTTCGCGGAAACGGACGCCATAGCCGGTGTTGATCTCCTTGGAGGGCAGCTTCACGTGCAGCGGGAAGAGGATGTTCGCGTTGGCCGGATCACGCTTCGCGGGGAAGATTGCGTCCCAGACCAACACCTGCCCGCCGGGGCCAAGGACCCGGTGAATCTCGCGGAAGACCGTCTCGTGGTCCGCCGGATCGATGTACATGAACGTGAAGAAGACCGTGGCTGTGCGGAAGCTGGCGTCGACGAACTGCAGGTCGCGGGCATCCATGACGATCTTCAGCAGCGGCCGCCCGGGCGCCTCGTCCAATTCGCGCCTGCTGAGGTCGATGGCGACAACCTGTTGTCCCTTGAGCTGTCCAATCACGCCTTCACCACCGCCACCGATGTCCAGGATGAGTCCCTCGGCGGGAAAGTCCGGAATGACGATCTCCAGCCGGGCATGCGTCAAGAAACGTGGTGGCTCTGCCGGCGCCTGCGTGCCGGCCGGCTCCGGACCCGCGTCTCCCGTCCGCGACATCGTCAGCTTGCCGCCCATGCCGCCGAGCGCCCATTCGCCGTCGATTCGCCCGCCCCTCACGGTGCCCGTAATCGTGCCGGCGGCGCCTCCCATGTCGAGCGCCAGCACGATCCGATCCCCCGTGATCGATGCGCCGACGACGGCGATGGGCCCGTCGCTCGAGGTGACCGTCCCGACCAGCCTGCCATCAACAAGCCGCAGGGTCGCGGTCAGCTCTTCCTCGCCCTGGACCGAGGTCGCCTTCCCGAGGTAACTGCCGGCCACAGCCGCCAGCGTGATGGAGGGGCCAGCCTGGAACGCCTGCCCCACGGCGGTCGCGATCAAGAAGGCTACGGCTCCGACGACGAGGGCGTTGCGCTTCATGCAGCGTTTGACGGATCCGCCAGCTCGGCAGTTCAATCCGGACGCGGGCGCGTGAGAGGGGAGGACATCTCCGGGGTTAGAGGCTTGAAAAAACCGCTGCGTCAAGATGTGACCCCACACACAAGTTGCAGAACCTGTCGTATGCTGGAACCGAGTTGCAGCCGGCTGGAGGATCGCCCATGGCACTTGACCTGCTGGTGATCGGGCCACATCCCGACGACCTGGAAATAGGGCTCGGCGGGACGATTGCCCGCCACGCCGCGGAAGGATGGCGGGTGGGCCTCTGCGACCTGACTCGCGGTGAGTTCGCCAGCAACGGGACGCCAGAGGAGCGCCTGCGGGAAGCCGATGAGGCGCGGGCCGTTCTCGGTGCGGAGTGGCGCGAGAACCTCGGGTGGCCGGACCGCGGCATCACCGGCGACGCGGCCCAGGTCAACGACGTGGTGCGGTTGGTCCGACGGTGGAGGCCGCGAACGGTCGCGATCCCGTACTGGGGCGACCGCCATCCCGATCACGAGGCGGCGAGCCGCGTGCTGATGGAAGCCCTCTTCAATGCGCGGCTTCGGAAGTACCCAGGCGAAGGCAACCCGTGGGCGCCCGACTGGGTGTGCGCGTACTTCGTCAACGACGCCGGCCCTCTCTCCTTCGCGATCGACGTATCGGCTCACTACGACACGAAGCGCCGAGCGCTTGCCTGCTACAGAAGCCAGTTCCAACTGAACGGCGACGGCGCCGTCGCCACGCGGTTGAACGCGCCGACCTTCTCGCAGTTGATCGAGAGCCGCGACGCGCAGTTCGGCGCCCTTGCCGGCGTCGCCTTCGCCGAGGGCATCGTCGTAAGAGAGCCGGTGCTCCGCCCGCACCTGTTCAAGGACTGGAGCGCCCGTCCGTGAAGATCGCCGTCATCTGTTACGCGTCGATCGGCGGCAGCGGGATTGTCGCCACCGAGCTGGCCAAGTGCCTGGCTGCCCGAAACCACGACATTCACGTCGTGAGCCGCGAACAGCCGTTCCGCCTCGGCGACGACCAGGCGGGCGTCGTGTTCCACCGCGTGGTCACGCCGTCCTACCCGCTGTTCCGAGAGCCGCAGTACGTGCTGTCGCTCTCGACGAAGATCATCGAGCTGGCCCGGGCGGTCGATCTCGACATCATCCACGCGCACTACGCCATCCCGCACGCGGCGGCGGCGTATCTGGCGAAGCAGGTGCTCGCCGGCACCGGCCGCACGAGGGTGCCGAAGATCGTCACGACGCTGCACGGCACGGACATCACGCTGGTCGGCAGCGACAAATCGTACTCGGAGACCATCGGGTTCTGCATCGACCAGTCGGACGGCGTCACCGCCGTGTCTGAAAGCCTCAAGGCCGACACCTACAAGGGCCTGCCGGTCCACACCGACATCCAGGTGATCCCGAACTTCCTCGACTGCTCCATTCACCACCGCGTCGACGCTGATGACCTGCGCGCGCGCCTGGCTCCGGAAGGCCACCGCGTCGTGCTCCACGTGTCGAACTACCGGCCGGTGAAGCGGATTCCGGTCGTGGTCGAGGTGTTCGCCCGGATCCGCCGGTCGGTCCCGGCGACGTTGGTGCTCGTCGGCGACGGCCCGGAGCTGACGCACGGCCTGGAGATCGCCCGCGACCTCGGGCTCGGGGACGATGTGAAGGCTGTGGGGGAACAGGGCGACGTGCGCTCGTTTCTGTCGGCGGCCGACCTGTTCCTGCTCCCGTCGGCGACGGAAAGCTTCGGCTTGGCGGCGCTCGAGGCCATGGCGTGCGAGGTGCCCGTCGTTGCGTCGCGGGTGGGCGGTCTTCCGGAGGTAATCGAGAGCGGCGTCAGCGGCTTCCTGCACGAACCGGACGATGTGGACGGGATGGCGGCGACCGGCGTCTCGCTGCTTACCGACCACGAGCGGCACAGGCGGATCGGCGTGGCCGGCCGGAACGTCGTGCGCCAGCGCTACTGCTCGGAACGGATCGTGCCGCAGTACGAGCAGTTCTATCGCAAGATCCTGAACTGACCGCTCTCCGCAGCATCGTAGCGGCTGTCAGCGTCTGGGCCGCCCCCGCGAAGACTTCCCATCGTCACCAGCAGTTCCGCACCTGCGTTCTGGCTGCCGATGGCACTTTCTTAGCGATGCGCGATGGCCGCTTGCCCTGTCCACCTCGGCGGCCCACTGAATTTCCACGACGTCCTGGGACTCTGACCCCGCTGTGGCTAGAATGGAGCAGGCAAAGGCCGAGGTATCCTGGTGCGACACCTTGATACAGCTGCCGCCAGGTGAGGAGAGTGCACCATGAAGAGGTTCTTTCTTGCCACGATCATCGTCTGCTGGCCGCTGCCCGCTCAGCCCGGCTTGACCCTCAAAGAGGTCCGCACCGCCTCGAACACGGTGATCGAGGTCTTCTTCACCAGCACCACGATCGACGCGAACGAGGTGAGCACAGCCGATCCGTCGCAGTGGACGGTGAACGGCCGGGCCGTGAGCGCGATCAACAAGTACGTGATGCAGGCCGATGCCTGCGACCACCACATCTTCCTCACCGTACCGCCTCTGGTGAGCGGCACGAAGTACGAGATCAAGACGCCGCACGGAAACGCGACGCTGGATTTCGACGACCACAAGACCCTGACGACATCGATCAAGGTCAACCAGTCGGCGTACAGCGCCCTGTCGAAGAGCAATTCCGCCTTGTTCGCCATATGGCTCGGCGACGGCGGGGGCAAGCGGATCGGCGGGGCTCTGCCGGCCTACGAAGTCTTCGAGCAGCTGACGGGCAAGGTGGTGGCCACCGGCGCGCTCACGGAGGTCGGTGCGGATGCCTCGTCGGGCGATTTCGTCTACCGCATCAGCCTCGCTTCGGTACCCGAAGGCGGCCCGTACCGGATTGCCGTCAAGGGATACGGGAGTTCGTATCCGTTCGGCGTGGGTGGGGACTTCTCGCGGCGGCTCGCCTACATCATCATGCGCGGCCAGTACTACCAGCGGTGCGGATGCCCGATCCATGAACCGTACGGGTGGGATATCAGGCAGAAGTCGTGCCACACGGTCGTCTACGACGTCGGCGGCCCGATCGGCGAGGCCAACATCAACGTGAGCGGCAGCGAGCCCACCATGACCGTCATCGGCGGATACCACGATGCCGGCGACACGGATCGGCGCCAGTATCACATCTCGAATCCTGTCATCAACCTGATGATCTACGAGGCCTTCCCCGAGATGTTCACCGACGGGCAGTACGACATACCGGACAAGTTCGACGACCAGTACAACATCCTGGGGAAGGGCAACGGCATCCCGGACATCATCGACGAGGCCGAATGGGGAACGCTGGTATGGGAGTACCTCCAGAAGCCCGACGGCAGCATCTACTTCGGCACCGAGACCAGCCGGTACGCGGAGGGCGCGCCCTACGACACGGCGGATCTGCACCGTTACGGAACGGTGCGGACCGATGACCGCGGCGCCGCGGTGGCTCCCGGACTGTTTCTGCACCTCGCGCGGCTCCTCAAGCCCCACAACGCGGCGCGCGCCGCGAAGCTCGCCGAACGGGCGCAGCTGACCTTCAACTACATGAAGGACCGGACCTGGGCGAATCCCGAGCAGCTCTACTACTACGTCCAGAAGTACTTGTGGGATGGTGATGAAGCCGCGCATGCGCAGGTCCGAACCCTTGCGGGCGCCGCCGACGACTTCAAGAGCAACGTGACAGTGGTGCCTGGCTACTCGCTCAACGACGCCCGCTTCGACAACCCTGGCTACATCATTTCCTACATGGTCGAGAGAACGCGGCCGACCGATGCGGCGGTGATCGCCAGGTTCAGGAACGCGATCGGGGCGGCCGCTGACGCCGCCATTTCCGAACTGGAAGCCCGTGCCTATCCGGTTGGCAACAACCCGAGCGGCCGTGCATGGGGACACAACGTGCGCCAGCCGGCCTACGCGACCGCGCCCATCCTGCAGTGGCGCTTCTCGAAGGATCAGAAGTACTTCGATGCCGCCGCCAGCCTGATGAACTACATTCTGGGCCTCAATCCCATCGGGGTGAGCTACGTGACCGGTCTGGGTTTCCACCAGGTCCACAATCCCCACGACAGGCAGAGCTGGTATACCAAGAGTCAGGCGACGTGGGGCGTGCCGGTGCCGGGCATCACGGTGTTCGGCCCCGGTGTCTCTCCAGCGGGCACGACCGTTCCGGAGATCCGCTCGCTACCCACAGAGCGCCAGTGGTGCGACAACCAGGGGGCGATCTCGCTGAATGAGTTCACCATTTTCGAAACCATGACGCACTACGCCCTCTACACCGTGCTCGCCGGCGGCGGGAAGTGGGATCCGAAGAACGATCCGTTCAAGGCAGGCCCCGGCTCGCCCGGCGGCGGCACGGCCACTCAGCCAACCACGGGCGCCGGTGGCAGAAGCGGCGGTCGGTGAACCGGTCTGGGGCTGCGGCCGATTTGTGACCGACGGCCAGCGACCTTCTCCCCAGTTGCCGGCCCTGACCGGCTGATTGCTGACAGCCGTGCGCTGAAGACACCGTGGTTGAACTGCGCCAACACCTCCAGGACAGGTGTGTCAAGCGCACTTGACACGATGCCACCATGGCACGCAAAATATTGTTGTGGTGAATGTTAGGTCAGTCGATGCCATCCGAAAGGCTCGCCGGTGGTCGCGCGCTGAGTTGGCGCGCCGCGTCGGGATCAGCCGGCAGGCCGTCTCCCTCTGGTTTCGCTCCGCCGAGGCGAATCTCCACAGCCGCCATCTGATCCGGCTGAGCGAGGCGCTGGGTGTGCCGGTTGAGGAACTGACGCGCCCCCTGCCGTGCTTGGATGTCGAGACCTCCGCCGGCCTTCGCGTGGCCCTGCTCTGGGATCGCCTGTTCCCTGATCTCGACGACCTGGCCCTCGCGCTGCGGGCGGGTGACCCGCGGGCGATCGGGCGGTACGTCGAGGTCTACGGACTGTATGCGGCGGAACGTACGCTCGGGCCGCGTGTCTGGCGCGATTTCCCCGCCTTCGCTCGCTACATCCATCCCGCGCGCCGCCGGGAGCTGGAGGTGCTATGGGCCTGGCACGAAAACCGGACAGCTGCCTAGCCGCGCGGGTGCTGCCCGCCCCGCTCGCGCGCGCCGTGACCCACGTGTTCTCGCAGACGACCGACGGACTCATGCTGGTCGGCGGGACGGCGCTCTCGGGTTACTACGCCGGCCACCGCCGTTCGGACGACCTCGATCTCTTCGTCGACAGCCACCTCGCATTCCGGGCCGCCGTGCTCGCCGTCCGGTCGCTCGCCGAGATCGGATCCTTGTTGTCGGGCGAGCGCAGCTCCGCGCAGTTCTACCACGCGACCTGTCAGTTGACGGGGCACGGCTTCACCGTGCAGGTCGTCGTCGACCGGCGCGTGTTCGGAGTGGGGAGAGCGCTGGCGGCGGACGATGGAGTTCAGGTGGCTGACTTGGAGACGCTGTTGAAGATGAAGGCGGCGACCCTCGTGAGTCGGGCGGGCGAGAAAGACCTGTACGATCTCGCCTGGCTGTTCGACCGCCATCGACGGCTCGACATGCCCACCCTGCTGGCCCTTGGCGCCGAGATCGACGCCGGGATGGACGGAGAAGCCGTGCTGATCAGCCTGGTCGGTACCGAGCTCCGTGCCTCGGCCTGCGGATTCTCCCTGACAGAGACCGCCGAAGCGGTGTTCCAGACGGTGACTCGAGTGCGTGACGGGCTCATCCATGGCCTGGAGCGGCACCTGCAGAGCCTGCCCGCTCCGCCGCTGGCCGCCCTCATCAGGAAGCTTGGCTGACGCTCGGGACGCGCGAACTGACTCGGCGGCGGCAGCCGGAGGACGACCAGCGGGAGCCGCCGGGCCGCCCCCTGGCTCGCCCGCGTGTCTCCGGGGCTCGCAGGCGGTACAATCCTGCCGCCACGGAGGAGCCATGCGCATGAGAACAGCAGTCCTGGTTCTCGCGTTCACCACCTGCATTGCGGCCGTCGGCGGCACCCAGCCCTACCAGCCGACCTGGGAATCGCTCGACGCGCGCCCGACGCCCGCGTGGTTCCAGGACGCGAAGTTCGGCATCTTCATCCACTGGGGCGTCTACTCGGTGCCGGCGTACGCGCCCGTGCTGCTGGGCAGGCTCGCCTACTCGGAGTGGTACTGGAACGCGCTCACCGCCGGAAAGGGCGAGAAGCCGAGCCCCATCCAGCTCGGGACGTGGGAGTACCACCGGCAGCGGTACGGGGCCGATTTCAGCTACCCGGAGTTCGCGCCGCTGTTCCGCAACGAGCTGTTCGATCCGGACCACTGGGCGGAGGTCTTCCGCCGCTCGGGCGCGAAGTACGTGGTCCCGACGTCGAAGCACCACGACGGCTTCGCGATCTGGCCGAGCCGAGAGGCGTCGATGTCCTGGGGCCGGCCCTGGAACGCCGCCGAGATCGGGCCCAGACGCGACCTGCTGGGGGACCTGACGAAGGCCGTGCGCGCGAAGGGCCTGCGCATGGGGTTCTACTACTCGCTCTACGAGTGGTACAACCCGATCTGGCTGTACGACAAGCCCCGCTACATCCGCGAGCACATGTTCCCGCAGTTCAAGGACGTCGTGACCCGGTACCAGCCGTCGATCATTTTCTCCGATGGCGAATGGGATCTGCCGTCGGCCGAGTGGAAGACCCCCGAGCTTCTCGCGTGGCTCTTCAATGAGTCGCCGGTTGGAGACGAGGTGGTCATCAACGACCGCTGGGGCAAGGACTGCCGCCACAGACACGGCGGGTACTGGACGACCGAGTACACACCGGGCATGGCCGAAGCGTCCCATCCCTGGGAGGAGAGCCGCGGCATGGGCTTCTCCTACGGCTACAACCGCGCCGAGCGCCTCGAGCACTACCGGACGGGCAAGGAGCTCGTGACCATTCTCGTCGACACGGTGAGCCGTGGCGGCAACCTCCTGCTCGACATCGGGCCCGACGCCGACGGCACGATTCCCGTGATCATGGAGCAGCGCCTGGAGGAGATCGGCGCGTGGCTCGATGTGAACGGCGAGGCCATCTACGGCACCCGGCCGCTCACAGCCGCGAAGCAGTGGAGCGCCGGAGAGGTCGCGAAAATCGACTACAACAAGGAGTACGACTCGGACTACGACGTCGCCAACCTGATCGCTCCGTCCACGCCGGGGAAGGCGTGGATCGAGGCGTTCTTCACGAAGAAAGGCGACGCGGTGTACGCGATCCTGACGCGCTGGCCGGGTCGGCAGTTCGTGCTGAAGGACGCAAGCGCGCTGAAGCCGAGAGCTGTCACACTGCTTGGCGGCCAGGGAACGCTGCGGTTCAAGAAGGCGGGCACGACGCTCGTGATCGACCTGCCGGACCTGCCCGCGGCCCTGCTTGGCCAGCCCCTTTGGGTGCTCAAGCTCTCGCTGTAGGCGCATCGCGATCCCGCCGACGCGGCCCGGAGCGCGATCCGGGAGATCTCGCCGCGCCGCTGTGCCGATATGCTCTGCGGCCAGCCGTCGCGCCATCTCTGCCCGCCATCTCTGCACGATCCTCCCCTGGGCGCGATCCGTGCCATAATGCGCCCCGTGTCGCAGAGCCGGCTGTCAGAGTACCGGCCGGTATCTCCCAGCTGAAAGGCAGGTGAGCAGCCTGTGAACGGGGGTGTTCCGTTGACAGGGGCTGCCAGCAGGACCGTTGGGGCACCAACGGCCGCCCATCGTCCGGAGGGAAGCAACAGGTTTTCGAACGAAAGGGCCTTTGTCATGACCACGAAAAGACTCCTTCTCAAAGTCGTCGTTCTGCTGTCAGCGGGAACCTGCCTGGTGTTGGGTGCCTGCTCCGGGGATGGAGGCAGGCAGGACAGCCCCAAGACTCCCGCGGCCGCGATTACAGACAAACCGATGACATTCTGTAATCCGATCAATCTCACCGTCGGCTCCGAACGGGCGCGCAGGGGCGGAGAGCCTGTTGTCGTGATGTACAAGGATGACTATTTCATGTTCATCACCGGCGGCCGGGGCTACTGGCACTCAGCCAATTTCCGGGACTGGACCTATGTCAGTGCGGCCGATTTTCCGGGAGGCTGCCCGTCGGTGGCCATTCATGGCGACACGATGTACGCATCGGGCGATAAAGGCCTTCATGATGTGTTCGCCAGCACTGACCCCAAGAGCGGGGTCTGGAAGAAGGTCGGAGAATACCAGCGTGATTACGGCGATGCCGACATGTTCATCGACGATGACGGCCGGTTCTATATGTACTGGGGCTGGTCGCAGGTTCTGCCTGTTCAGGCTGTTGAGCTTGACCCTCAAAACGGCTTCAAGGAAAAGGGCACTCCTGTTGTGTGCTTCTTTGGCGACTACGCAAAGAACGGCTTCGAACGCAGGAGGAAAGAGGATGTGATCTTTCCATACTTCAATCACAGGCCCTATTTCCCCGAAGAATCTCCGTGGATAGAAGGCCCCTGGATGATCAAGCACGCTGGCAAGTACTATCTGATGTATGCAGCGATCGGTCTGGAGTTCGCAACCTATTCCCATGGTGTCTACGTAGCCGACAGCCCTCTCGGTCCGTTCACGTACTCGCAGCATAACCCTCTCACGTTCAAGACCACCGGCTTCATGCTTGGTGCAGGCCATGGCAGCAACTTTCACGACAGAAACGGAGATCTCTGGACCATCGCGATGGTTCCCACCTACTACGGAGGAAGGGGGGGCAGCACGATAGCTGTGTTCCCCACAGCAGTCGACAACGACGGCGTGATGCATTCAAACACCGCCTTCAGTGACTACCCGCAATACTATCCGGGCATCAGGAAAGACGCGGTGACGAACAACCTCACCGGCTGGATGCTCCTGTCACACAAGAAGCATGTTGAGGTGTCATCCTCCCTTGAAGGCTTCGGCCCTGCAAGTGCCGTTGATGAGAACATGATGACGCACTGGAGCGCTGCGACGGGCGAGCCGGGCGAATACATGACTGTTGATCTCGGCAAGGAATGCGACATCCACGCCATTCAGATCAACTTCGACCAGCACGACGCGAAAGCGGCCTTCGGCATGGGAGCGTTAATGGGATTCGCGAGAGGCGCTGCGCCAGGCGCCGTGCCAGGGGCCAGGGCGGGAGCTGCGCCAGGCGCCAGGGCAGGCGCCACGCCAGGCGCTAGGGCAGGCGCTGCGCCAGGTGCCAGGGCAGGCGCCATGCCAGGCGTCACGCCAGGCGCCGCGCCAGCCACCCCCCGTTACCAGTCATTCACCGTGCAGATATCGGGTGACAGCAAGAGCTGGTCGATGCTGATTGACAAGACCACGAACAGTGTCGACGGCAGACACGATTACACGGAGCTTCCCGAGCCAGTGAAGGCCAGGTATGTCAAGCTGACGAATACGTTCACTCCCGACGACGGGAAGTTCGCAGTCAAGGACTTGAGGATCTTCGGAAACCCGAGAGCAGCCACGTTTACGAAAGTCAGCAAGGTAACGGTTGTGCGGAACCCTGAAGACCGCCGCGATGCCACGCTGGTCTGGGAGCCTGTCGAAGGCGCGGACGGCTACGTCGTACGTTACGGTATAGAACCCGGAAAGCTCTACAACAACTATATGGTGTATGACGCAAACACCATAACCATCCACAGTCTGAACAGGGATCCGGAATACTACTTTGAGGTTGAGGCATTCGACAGCGGCACCGACTACTACAGGGAGAGAACCGAGCAGACAATGGGCCGCGGTGCGGAGGTTGAGCTGGCAAGAGACGGGAAGATGATTGAGAGAAAGATGATCAAGGAAGGACTGAATGAGTACGTCTTTGACAACATCGTTCCAGGCGTTTACACGTTCAGGCATACCTTCGGTCCGGTTCTCTGGAGAGGCGAGCTGACCAAAGCGGAACTGATCGGTTCAGACGGAAAGCCGACCGTCACTGGCACACTTTCAAGCCTGGGTGTGGGAACAGCAGTGACCGGACAGATGGAGATGAGGGTCGTACCGGGTGCAGAGAGCGGGAAGTTCGTGGTTATCGTGACGTACTCCAAGTAACGACTGAGTAGACTGCTGTTTCGACGGAGGGAAGGAGGCTGGCTGCCCGCAGAGGCACGACGGCCCGTGACGGCCCGCTCAGCGGCCGATCTCGAGCAACTCCTCGGACGAATCGAGATGAGCCCAGAGGCGGCCGGCGAGGGCGACAAGGAGACCGCCTGAAACGAAGAGCGGTGCCGCGGCGAGCAGTCCCCAGAGAGGGAACTCCCACGCGCTCCACGCGAGTCCGGCGAGCTGCTGGACGAGCAGGGCAAGGCCGAGCAGCAGGGCGCCGGGCACGAGCACGAGCACGAAGCCGAGAAGCATTGCCGAACTGACGATCAGGTTCCGCCCGAACCCGGCGATGCCCTTGTTTGCGTCCGGCGCCTTGATCATCCAGGCCGGGACGAAGAGCGTCGCCAGGTTCTGCAGCGCCGACGCGGCGAACGACGCGCCGGCGATGAGCGGCACGGCGCCCGCCAGCGCGAGCAGCGCGAAGCCCGGGGCGCTGACACCCATCGCTCTACCTGCCGGGGCGAGCGGGAGGGCGGCGGGCGTCCCCCGAGCGGCCGCCAGCTCGGCGCCCAGACAGCCGCCGAGCGCGAGCGCCAAGCCCGCGAGGCCGGTCAGCAAGCCGAGCAATGCGGGCGAGGCGACCTCGGCGAGCACGAGCGGCTCGGCCCGTATCGGCCAGGAGCGCACCAGCTCGAGGTGCGCTAGCTCCGTGCGCAGATCGTTGTTCCAGGAGCCGACGAACAGCGACGCAGTCGCGGCGATGGCGAGCCCGGCAACAGTGAGCAGGGCGAAGACCAGTGCGGGCGCCGGCAGCAGGCCGAGCGTCACGCCGAGCCCCAGACAGAGCGCCGCCGTCACCCCGGCTCCCCGCAGCAGTGGAAGCCGCGAGACGCGCATGAGGTTCTTCCACAGGACCGCCACCTCGGGCCGGCCGGCGGTCGCGAGGCCGAAGACCTGCCAGCGGCGCGTGAGCCGGGTGGTGCCGAGCGCGCGCTGCCGCGTCGCAAACGGGCGCGCCCCAGTCCGTCGCGCCCACTCGAGCGCAGGCTCCTCGAATCGGGCGCGGCTGCGCAGCACCAGCTCCAGCTGAAGCCCGGCCAGCAGCACGAGCGGAAGGCCGGCCACCATCGTCTCGGCCGGCCCCCGCGCGAAGGGCGCGGCGGTGAGCAGCCGTCCCGGCAACAGCAGCGTCCGCAGCAGCGGCGGCCACTCGAGCGCGCCAAGGTCGTGCACGACACGCTCGGAATCCGGAGGCATGCCGGCGACGATGGAGCGGGCAAACGGCAGCGCGACGCCCGCGAGAGCCAGCAGGAACACCGCACCAGCCCCGGCGACGAGCCACAGGCACCGGCGCACGGCCAGGCTCTCCCGCTCGCGCACGCTGAGCATCGCGCGCCAGCTGGAATGCAGGCTCCAGAACGCGAACAGCGGCAGCAGCCCGGCGACAAGCATAAACTGCCCGCGGAGGCCGTCGCCCATGACCAGCGCGAGGATCAGCACGGTCACGACCGTGCCGGGGGCCGACTTGAGCAGGCCGTATCCGATCACCTGGCGCCGGGTCAGCGGAGCCTGCAGCAGCAGCGTCAACTCGGCCTCGCGCAGGCGCAGCCCCGGCCGGCCCCACGGCCAGAGCCACGGCAGCACGAGCGCGAAGCTGGTCACAAACGCGGTCACCATGTGCGCCACGGGCCGCAGCTCGTCCGTGACCATCTCGAACCCGCGATTCTCGAAGCGGACTCCCGAACTCAAGAGCGGCCGGCCGACCCACAGCAGCAGCCACGCCGCCGCAGCCAGCAAGCCGATCAAGTACTTCGGCTGGCGCAGCAGCCGCAGCGACCGCACGACGCGGCCGCGCAGCGTCATCGCCTGCAGGCGGACAATCACGCCGATCACGGCGCGCCGTCCTCCCCGATCGTCTGCAGGAAGATCGCCTCGAGGTCACCGCGCCCGCCCGCCGGCAGCGCGCCGCGGATGTCGTCGAGCGTCCCGTCAAGCGCCTTCCTGCCCCCGACGAGGATCGCCACGCGCGGGCACAGCTCCTCGACCAGGTGCAGCATGTGCGACGACAGAATAACGGCCACGCCGCTCGCCGCGGTATCGCGGATGCGGTCCTTCATGCGCCGCATCGCCGGCGGGTCGAGGCCCGTCAGCGGCTCGTCGAGCAGCAGCGCCTCGGGACGGTGCAGGAGGGCCATCGCCACCATCAGCTTCTGCTTCATGCCTCGCGACAGCTCGGAGGGGAACGCGTCTTTGCGCTCGCCCAACTCGAGCTCGTCGAGCAGGCGCTCGGCCCGCTCGGCGCCGTCGGCGACGCCGTACAGGCGCGCCGTGATCCGCAGGTGGTCGCGGGCCGTCAGGTAGTCGAACAGCCGCGGCTCGTCGGGGACGAAGGCCAGGCGGCGCTTGGCCTCGACGGGCTGGGCGTGCAGGTCGAAGCCGCCGATTCGCACGGTGCCGGCGCTGGGCGGGATGATGCCCGACACACAGCGCAGCGTCGTGGTCTTTCCCGCCCCGTTGGGGCCGACGAGCCCCAGGATCTCGCCCCGCCCGACGCGCAGGCTGACGCCGTCGACCGCCTGCAGCGTGCCGTAGCGCTTGGACAAGCCGGTGATCTCGATCAACGCCCCTCCTTACTCCGCGTGCGGCTTGCGGCCGGACGGGCCGCTGACCGGCATGCCGTTGCCGTCCGGTACGACCGCCTTGCGCCGCTTCCTTGCGGGCCGGCCCAGACAGCCGGCCGACCACCGTCATGGTCTCTTGGTGTTCAGATACGCGATCAGATGGGACATCTCCTCCGGCGTGAACTTCTGCCACTCCGTGTTCTTCGCGACCATGCGCGAGAGCATCCCGCCTCCGTGCTGCCACAGTGACGAAACCATGGAGAACGAGGAGAACGTCCCGGCCTGCGCCGCGAGATTGGGCGCGCCCAGGTACGGCTCGTCGTGGCAGGACGCGCAGTGCTTCGCCTGGTAGACCTTGCCGCCCTGCGCCGGATTGCCGGGCTTGTCCACGCGCGGGGCGCCGGCGAAGAAAGCGAACAGATCGGCGGCATGAGCCGGCGTCATCTGAGGCCGCTGCACCTTCGCTTTCTCCATCGCCTGCCACATCCCCGCCGCGTGGCTCCACATGGCGCTCGCCAAGGCATTCGGGGTGTACGCAGGATCGTCGCGCTTCAAGAGACCTGGGGCAGCCGTCCCGCCGGCCTTGGTCGAACCGTGACAGGACGCGCACTGGAGCTCCTTGAACAGGCGTTCGCCTCGCGCCACATCCCCCGTGGGGACCTGGGCGCCGGCATCTCGGGCCAGGAGAACCGCACAGACAACCAGCAGCACACGGAACATAGGATGCTCTCCTTCGCGGCAAAGCCTACCCACTTGGGCTCGAGCCCCTCCGTCTCACCTCGCCTCGATAATACACTTCACCCGCCGCATCTCGCGACCCTCGCGAGGGTTGCCTTGGCAGGACCAGCCAGGGCGTCGCGCCGTCGGCTCGATGCGCTATGATGAGCCGGGGGAACGACTCTTATGAGACGAAGCGCAGCTGTTGCGGTGGTGGCTCTCATGGCGGGCCTGTCTTTGTGCTGTGCTGCGGTGGAGGATGCCGCGGTGGGGGATGACGTCGTGCAGGCGGAGAAGTCCTGGGCTGCGGCGGTGACGCGGTCGGACCTCAATGCGCTTGACGCGATTCTCACAAGCGACCTCATCTACACGCATTCCAGCGCCGTCGTCGAGGACAAGGGCGTCTACACGGGCAGGATCAAGTCCGGATCCCTTCACTACGACGCGATCGACCACGAGAGCATCGTCGTGAAGGCGTATGGCGACGCCGCGGTGCTGCACTGCAAAATGCGCATGCGGGGCACGTCCAGCGGCGAGGCGTTCAACACCTACGCGGTGGTGACCCACGTCTGGGTGCAGCAGGGCGGGACGTGGAAGTTGGCCGCACACCACGCCACCCGGCTGCCCTGAAGTTTCGCCCCGACTACCTCGCCGGCGCCTGGAAGAGCCTCGAAGCGAAGTCGCCCAGGCAGATGCGCCAGAAGGGCCACTCGTGCCCGTAGCCCTGCCGCTCGACGATGGTCGCCTTCACGCCCTTCTCCTGGAGGAGCTCCTTGAAGGCGTTGTGCGCGGTGATCAGGCCGTCACCGGTCCCGATGCCGACGTAGAACAGCCGCAGCCTGGCGTTCGCGCTCGCGTTGAGCTGCGGAAGCAGGTCGGCGAGCTTCTGCTTGTCGATCGTGTTGTTGATGTCCGGCCCTCTCAGGTTCGCGGCGTTGGGCGGGGGCGCGATGGGCACGGCCACTCCCGGCATCGGCGGAAGGCCGGCGCTGAAGGTCCCGACCCACGCGAAGGTGTCGAGGTTGTTGAAGGCCGCAAGCAGCGTCATGCCGCCGCCCATCGACAGGCCGGCGATGGCGCGGTTCTCCCTGTCGCTGAACGTCCGGTAGGCCCTGTCGACAAACGGAATCACGTCCGTGATGATGCTCTGCGGGAACGTCAGCATCGCCGTCCCCTGCATGGGATTCCCGCCGGCGCGTGCCCCTGCTTGCGGGGCTCCCTGCGCGGGAGCGCCCGCAGCGCCGCGCCCGCCGCCCTGCGGCGCGGCGACGAAGTCCGGCGCGGCAACCTGGTTCGAGTTCTCGTTCGTCATCACGACGATCATCGGCTTGACCTTGCCCTGCGCGATCAGGTTGTCCATGATCTGCGGCGCGCGCCCGAGGTTCGTCCAGGCGTCTTCATCGCCGCCGCCGCCGTGCAGCAGGTAGAAGACCGGGTAGCGGGCCGTGCTCGTTTCATACCCCGGCGGCGTATAGACGTACAAACGCCGCGTCAGCTTCAGCGCGGGCGAGGGGTACCAGACGAGCGACAGGGTCCCGTGCGGGACGTTGTTCACTTCGTAATTGGCGGACAGCTCGCCGGGAATGCGAAGCGAATTGCCGTAGCGCGTGCCGTCCCGCATGTGAAACGGATTCTGCGGGTCGAATGCCAACACGCCGTTCACGACAAAGACGTAAATGTAGAACTCGGGCTTGAGCGGGCCGATCATCACGGACCAGACGCCGTTCTCTCCCTTGGTCATGGTGACGTCGTTGCCGCCCGGCCAGTCCGAGAACCCTCCCGTGGTGTTCCGGACGAGCACCGACGTCGCCGCCGGCGCGGACAGCCGGAAGGTGACGGTCCCGTCCTGCGCGATTTCGGGGGACCGAACCGGCGCCGCGCCGCCTCGCCCTGCGCCCGCCTGCCCGGCGGGAGCCGCAGCCGGCTGCGCGAATGCCGTGCACCCAGAGAGAATCGCGGCAGACAACGCTGCCAAAAACTTCCCACTTGGTCTCATGGCACCTCCTAAGGGGTCGGGTTATGAAACTGTGATCGGCGAAATGAGACCCGACCCCGGTTCGTCGTCAAGCGCCTCCGCAAACTGGCTGTTGTAGAGGTCGTGGTAGAAGCCGCCGCGGCCGAGCAGTTCCTGGTGCGTGCCCTGCTCGACGATGGCCCCCTGGTTCATCACCAGGATGACGTCGGCTTCGCGGATCGTCGAGAGCCGGTGCGCAATGACGAAGCTGGTGCGGCCCTTGAGCAGGCGGGCCATCGCCTTCTGGATGAGCACCTCCGTCCTCGTGTCCACGGAGCTGGTGGCCTCGTCCAGAATGAGGACCTGGGGATCGGCCAGAAACGCGCGGGCGATGGTCAGCAGTTGCCGTTCGCCCTGGGAGATGCTGGTGGAGTCATCCTCCACCCTCGTGTCGTAGCCGTCGGGCAGCACGCGAATGAAGTGGTCCGCGTGAGCCGCGACGGCCGCGGCGCGGATCTCCTCCGGGGTCGCCCGTTCCCGGCCGTAGGCGATGTTGTCCCGGATGGTCCCGGAAAACAGCCAGGTGTCCTGCAGGACCATCCCGAACAGCCGGCGGAGACCGTCGCGAGCCATATCCCGCGTGTTCACGCCGTCGATGGTGATGGCGCCCGTGTCGATCTCGTAGAAGCGCATCAGCAGGTTGACGAGCGTGGTCTTGCCCGCACCGGTCGGGCCCACGATGGCCACCGTCTGGCCGGGCTGGACCTCGAGACTGAGACCGTCGATGAGCGGGGTGTCGGGCACGTACCGGAACGACACGTCCCGCAGCACGATGTGGCCTCTTGCCTCCCTGAGCACCGGCGCCCCGACGGCGTCGGCCGACTCCTCCTCCTCGTCCAGCACTTCGAACACCCGTTCGGCGGAGGCCACGGCCGACTGCAGGACGTTGGCGACGCTCGCCACCTGAGCGATGGGCTGGCCGAACTGCTGGACGTACTGGATGAAAGCCTGCACATCGCCCAGCGTCATCGTGCCGTTTGCCACGCGCAACCCGCCCAGCACGGAGACGGCCACGTAGTTGAGGCTCGAGATGAGCATCGTGACGGGCATGATGATGCCGGAGATGAACTGAGCCCTGAAGCTGGCCTCATAGAGGCCGGCGTTCTGCGCGTCGAAGGCGGCGACGGCCTGCTGCTGGCGGCCGAAGATCTTCACGATGTCGTGGCCCGAGAACATCTCCTCGACGTGGCCGTTCAGCGTGCCCGTCCGCTCCCACTGCCGGGCGAACTGCTTCTGCGAGCGCCTCGCGACGATCATCGCCACCGCCGCCGAGGCTGGAAGCACGACGAGCGAGATCGCCGCCAGCAGCGGGCTGATCCAGAACATCACGGCCAGCACCGCAATCAGGGTCAGGATCGAGGTGATGATCTGGGTGAGCACCTGTTGCATGCTCTGCTGGATGTTGTCGATGTCGTTGGTCACCCGGCTGAGGAGGTCGCCCCGGGTGTGCGCGTCGAAAAACTTGAGCGGGAGTCTGGCGATCTTCACGTCCACGTCCCGCCGCAGGCGATAGATGGTGCGCTGGACGACGCTCGCCATCAGGTACCCCTGAAGCCACGCGAACAGCGAACTCAGCACATAGATGACCGCCACGAGGACGACGACCTTCGTCACGGCGGCGAAGTCGACACCCCGGCCCGGCCGGAGATCCAGTCGGGCGATCATGCGGGCGCGGTCGGTGCGGCCGGCCGCCTCCAACTGCGCCACGATCTGCTCCTTCGTCCACGCGTCGCCCGCGTACGCGTTGATTTCTCTGCTGATGGCGCCGGCGAAGATCAGGTTCGTGGCCCGGGCCAGGACCTTGGGGGCGCCGATTTGGGCGGCGACACTCACCACACACAGCAGCACAATCACGATGAGGAGCGTGTGCTCCGGCTGCAAGGAGCCCAGCAGCCGCTTGAACGACCCTGTGAAGTCCCTGGCCTTCTCACCGGTTCCCACCAGGTGTCCGCCAAGGGGACCCGGCCCTCCGCGCCGGCGGCTGGCCGCGACGACCGACGCCGCCCCCGTGCGAGCCCCATCGCCCGTGCGTCCGCGTGTGCCGCGATCGCTCACGCGACCTCCTCGGCGGTCAGCTGCGAGTACACGATCTCCCGGTAGGTCTCGCACGTCTTCATGAGCTCTTCATGGGTCCCCAGACCGGCGATCGTGCCATCGTCGAGCACGATGATCTGATCCGCCCGGAGGATGCTGCTGACCCGCTGGGCCACGACGAAAACCGTGGCGTCGGTCATCTCGTGCTTGAGCGCCGCGCGGAGCATCGAGTCGGTCTTGAAATCGAGGGCCGAGAGGCTGTCGTCGAAGACGTAGACGTCTGCCTTCTTCACCAGGGCGTGCGCGATGGCCAGCCGCTGCCGTTGTCCGCCCGAGAGGTTCGCGCCCCCCTGCATAACGGGCTCTTCGAGGCCGCCAGGCATGGCCTCGACGAAGTCCCTGGCCTGCGCGATCGCCAGGGCGCGCCAGAGGTCCTCATCCGAGGCCGTCTCATCGCCGTAGCGGAGGTTGCTCGCCACCGTGCCCGAGAACAGGAAGGCTTTCTGAGGCACGAAGCCGACGTGCTGCCAGAGATCGGCCAATCGGCGCGCGCGGATGTCCACGCCGTCGAGTGTGATCGACCCGGACGTGACGTCGTGCAGGCGCGGGATGAGGCTGATGAGCGTCGACTTGCCGCTGCCGGTGCTGCCCACAATCGCGGTGGTCTGACCAGGTCTCGCCACGAACGAGATGCGGCTGAGGATTGCCTCCTCAGCGCCGGGGTAGCGGAACCCCACGTCCTTGAACTCGACCACCCCGCGGGGCCGGCCGTCGCGGGCGGGGAGAGGCGCGGGAGCGGCGGGATCGCCGATGGCGGGCTCGACGTCGAGCACCTCCTGGACACGGTCTGCCGATGCCGCCGCCCTGGGGACGAAGGAGGCGAGCATCACCGCCATCATGATCGAGAACAGGATCTGCGTGACGTAGTTGATGAACGCGGTGAGGTTGCCGATGGGCATGCCGCCGATGTCGACCCGCCTGGCCCCGAAGTACATGATGGCGACCGTCGACAGGAAGATGATGGCCATCAGCACCGGGAACATCGTCGCGAAGAGGCGCATGACGCGCAGCCCCACCTCCGTCAGGTCCTGGTTGACCTCCTCGAACCGGCGCTCTTCGTAGTCGTCGCGGGCAAACGCCCGGATCACCCGCACCCCGCTCAGCGTCTCCCGCATGACCTGGTTGAGCCGGTCGATCTTCTTCTGCATGGAGCGGAAGAGCGGGATCGCCCGCATCAGGATGAACGAGAGGGCCGCGACCATGACCGGGATGATGACGGCGAGGGTCAGCGACAGGGGTGCGTCCTGCCGCAGGGCCATGATCAACCCCCCGACGAGCATCATGGGCGCGGAGAGCATCATCGAGAGGCCGATGGCCACCAGCATCTGAATCTGCTGCACGTCGTTGGTATTGCGCGTGATGAGCGACGCCGTGCCGAAAAGGTTGATCTCGCCCTGGGAGAAGCGCTCCACCTTGCGGAAGACGTCTCTCCGAAGGTCCCGGCCGAGGGCCATGGCGGTTTTCGCCCCCAGGTACGCCGCGGCAATCGCGCAGGCCGTCTGCAGGAGAGCGACCAGGAGCATGTAGCCGCCCATGACGCCGATGTAGCCCGTGTCGCCAGGGACCACGCCGTTGTCGATGATCCTGGCGTTAAGCGTCGGCAGGTACAGGTTCGCAATCGCCCGGACGAGCACCAGCATGAAGACGACCGTGATCGACTTCCTGTAGGGTCTCAGGTAGGTGCCCAGAAGCCGTATCATCCCGGTACCTTCTCACGAAGCCGACTGGTGCGGCCGCCTCTCACTTCGTCCGTTTCGCGATGATCGGCTGAGCGCCGGTCTGCCCGCGGCCGGGCGCCGCGGCACGGCCCCCCGTGACCGTGAAGGCGATCTCGTCGCCTGAGGCCGCCATCGTCCCCGTGTAGGTGGTCTTTACGGGCTGATCTGTTCCGGTCCAGACGTAGAAGGTGACGGTATCGCCGTCGGCTTTGCCGCCCCAGATTTCGTCGTTTACGGGGGAGTTCGTGCCGGCATCGATCCTCACGGAGATCGTGCCGGTGACCTCCGTGCCGGTCTGGGTGAGGGTCAACACCGTCGCGCCGCCAGGCCCGCCCCGTCCTCCGGCGGACTGCAGGGCCCACTTGCCCGAGAAGTTCGCGGCGGAAGCCGGAACGGCGGCGGCCGCGAGCACGATAACTGCAGCCACAGTCCTGAACATGTCCGGTTCCCTCCCCTATTTCGCCTTCACCGTGACGATGACGCGCGCGTAGCGGGTGAGCGGCGGCTTCCCTGAATCGGTGACCTCGCCGATCAGGTGGAGCGTGTCCCCCGGTTTTGCGTCCGCCGGTATCTGGGCGTACGCCGTGGCCTTTTCCGCATCGCGAAGCACGGCTTCGCCCTTGCAGGAACCGGCGTCGCGGTACTGCCACCAGTTGTACCTGAGCGTGTCGCCGTCCGGGTCGGTTGTGCCCGCGGCGCTCAGCTTCACGGTGGCGCCGGGGGCGGCCTCGATATCCCTGGCGACGGCGAGGTTTACGACAGGGGCGTGGTTGGCGTCTCGGTACGGCTGAACGCACCAGTCCGCGCGGGCCGCCCAGTCGTTCTGGAACGCATCCGCCCAGCGCCAGATAGGCTTGTTCATGTCTCCGTCGTCCCCGACGTTCGTCCAGACATTGGTCTGGCCCGGCTTCTCCAGGACGAACCGGCCGCCCCACCCACCGTAGGAGGGGTTCTCCAGGCTCCGCAGACCGACCTCGATCTGGTGCATGTAGGACGGAGAGTCTCCCTCCGAGCGGAACGCGCCGTTATTCGGCACATAGGCGCCGGCGAGCGGGCCGCGGTCCACGGTGATGTGTCCCTCGAGCCACGGGCGCTCGAAGAAGACGCGCATGGAAGGCGGCATGGAGGTTTGCCAGCTGTACGCCAGCACACCGAACTGGCGGAAACTGCCGAGCACTTGCAGCTTGGGCCAGTTCGGCTCGATGTACTTCCGGAAGGTCTCGTCCTGGTCGAGGATGATGTAGACGACCGCCTTCTGCGAGACTCGTGCGATCTCCGAGGGGTAGTCCTTCTGAATCGTGGACAGCGCCTTGGCGATGGTGTTCGTGCCGCCCCATGCCTGGAGGTACACTGGCCCGGGCTGATCGTCGAGAAGAACCCGCACGATGCGATCCGCGCCGGGGGTGTCTCTCTCCATCTCGCCGACGTTGGTGATGTTCCCCACGTAGACCTTCTTCCTCAGTTCCTCCGGCGGGGGATAGCCGTCCGCGTTCCGGCGGAGTGAGGGGTAGACGCGGGCGTACTGGTCGATCTGGTTCACGATCCACTCGATGCCGGACCACGTCTGCCCCAGCCAGTGGAAGCGGGAGCTGCTGTGGATCAGGCCTTCGATCTGAAACTCGTTCGCGTACATCAGGAAGCGGACCATCGAGCAGACATCGTCGATCTCGCCGTCCGTCGTGGCGATGACGCGCGGCCTGACGCGCGCCGCGGGAAAACGTGGCGCTTGCATGCCCGCCGGGGCCTGCGCGCCAGCAGGTGGCTTGGCCTGTGGATTTGGCGCGGGCGTCTGAGGCGGGCCCTGAGCGCCGGACAGGACCGCGATCCAGAGTACGGCAGCGGCCGTCGCGACCGGCCACATCCTGCCGGCGACGTGCGCCCCGATCTGTCCCGGGTTCGTCATCGATCTGCTCATTCGACCTCCTCGTGCTCGGTGAAGATCTCGAAGACCGCCCGCCTGCCTCCTGAAGGCGCCAGGGAATCGGGAGCTCGGGCGGCAGACGGAAAGAGGCTATCGCATGTGCGGACGCCGTTCAAAGCCCTGACCTTCGCTGGGGCATCGTTCAGTTTCCACGCCGCCTGATCATGCGCCGCCGCACGTCTTGCCGCCCACCTGGCCTGGGCGTACAATCCGTCGCACGCGGCACGGGTACTCGGGGTGGGGCACGCGCGAGGGGGCTCCCATGTATGGCATCGCGTCCGGCGTCGGCGCGGCGTGTGTGCTGCTCTTCTCGGCCACCGATCTGCTTGGCGGCGGCGTGCTGCCCGGATGGGTCTGGCCACTCGTGTGGCTCGCGCTGACCACCGTCGGGGCGGCGCTGTGCGGGTGGCTTAAGCCCGTCCGGCCGTGGCGGTGGGGCGCGGTCGTCATAGCCGTGCAGCCAGTGTGCCTGCTCCTTCTGGGGGCCGTGACCGGTGAGCTGCTCAACCCGAGCCGATCGAGCGGCGGAATGGTCTCGCTCTTCATCTTCACCGTCCTGTCGGCGTTCGTCAGCCCTCTTCCCATCATCGCCAGCGTTGTTGCGGGCCGCGTGCGAGCGAGGCGGCTCGCCGCCGGCGGAAGGGAGCGACGCGCATGACACGCAAGCCAGCCCTCGCCGCGCTCATCGCCACACTGTCGGTCGCCTTCGTGTTCGCTGAAGACTGGCCGCAGTACTACGGGCCGAGACGAGACGGTACCTCGACCGAGACGGGCCTTCTTCGCACGTGGCCCAGAGAGGGGCCGACGGTCCTCTGGACGGCCCCCGTGGGCATGGGCTACGGCGGCCCATCTGTCAGCGGCGGGCGGGTGTACCTGCTCGACAGGGACGACAAGGTCGGGGACACGCTGAGGTGCCTCGATCTGACGAGCGGCAGGGAACTCTGGACGTTCGCCTACGCGGCGCCGGGCCGTGTCGACCACCCCGGCTCGCGGACGGTCCCGACCGTTGATGGCGACAGGGTTTATACCTGCGGGCAACTGGGCGACCTGTACTGCATCAACACCGGCACGCACAAACCCGTCTGGCACAAGAACGTCTGGAGAGACTTCGGCGGCGCCGCGCTGCCCAGGTGGGCCATCACGCAGAATCCGTTGGTCTACCGGGATCTGCTCATCGTGGCGTCGCAGGCGCCCCGGACGAGCGTGGTTGCCTACGACAAGCTGACAGGCGCGCTCAGGTGGGAATCAGCCGTCCTGTCCGGGGACGTCGGGTTTCTCACGCGGCAGGTGGGGCGGCTCCTCATGATGGCGGAAACCGCCGGCTACGTCAGCCCCTCCATCGTCAAGGTCGGCGGGGAGGATCACCTGGTGATGATCACGGCCGCCCAGGGAATGGGTCGCAGCGCGAGCGGCGGCAGCGTCAGCGGCCTCGATCCGCTCACCGGCCGGCGCCTGTGGACCTACACGAACTGGCAGTGCATGATCCCGATTGCCCACGCCGTGGATGCCGGCGACGGGCGGATGCTCATCACGGGCGGCTACAACGCCGGCGCCGCCATGATCAAGGTCCAGAAGAAGCCGGACGGAACCTACGGCGTCACAGAGGTCTTCAAGACCTCGGATTTCGGCGCCCACACGCAGCCGCCGGTCCTCTACAAGGATCACTTCTACGCGCACTACACGACGAACGAGCGGAGTGACGGGCTGGTGTGCCTGGCCATGGACGGCCGGGTCAGATGGAAGACCGGCGAGAACCCGCTCTTCGACAAGGGCGGCGCGATCCTTGCCGGCGGGCTGCTGCTTGCGACCGACGGCAACACGAAGCTGTATCTGATCGAGCCCGATCCCTCCGGATTCAAGCCGCTGGCGAGCGCCGAGCTGCTGGAGCCGGGTCAGAACTGGGCTCCCCTCGCGCTTGCCGACGGCAAGCTGCTCATCCGCGACCAGCGGCGCCTGAGGTGCCTGGCGGTCGCTCAGCAGGAGGCCGTCCGCTGAACACTCGGACGGCCCCCCAAGAGAAGTCGGATCCGGTCACTTGACGTTCGCGGCAAGCTTCTCCGTTTCCGCGACGCCGTTTCGGCCTTCCGGCAGGTTAGCGAACCCCCCGATGAAGGCCCCTTTGCGGAAGACGCACATCCCGTTCAGGAACTTGTCGGTCGCCGTGAACGCCTCGTCGGCGATGCTGGCCGGCGAGGTCTGGCTGAAGCGCGCCTTGAGCTTCGTGAACAACTGGGCCGCCGCTTCAGGCGACGATTCGCGCACCAGAAAAGCCCTGCCCGCCTGGTACTGCGCGATGTAGCCGCGCTGCAGCATCCGCAGTCCCAGCACGCTCTCCGGCACCAGCCGGATCGCATCAGGCGTCAGGTTCTCCGTCGGGAACCAGCCGAAGGCGTCGGGGAGCGTGGTCCGCCCCTGGATGTTCTTCTCGATGATGGACAGGAACGCCCTGATGGCGGCCGAATGATCCCCTGCCGGGTTGGCGGAGATCTCGGCGTAGTACTTGTCCTTCGTGAAGATCCCTTTTCTCTGCGTCACCTGGCCGTTCACGCCCAGCTTCTCGGTCGGCTGCCGGGGATCGCGGGTGGAGGTGAACATGCCGTACGCGAACTCGGTGTCTTCGAATTCCGAAATGTCGATGTTGAAGGTGACCTCCCCGGACTTGCAGGTGATCCCCTTCATGCCGACGAAGTGGTAGAGGTTGTACCCCTCGGCGTTCCCGTCCATGTACTCGAACAGGTTGTCGGCGTCGAAGGTGCGGGCCTCGCCCTGCTGCGTCCAGCCCGGGACAGCCGTACACGGCGGCATCTGGGCCATGGCCGGTCCGGCGACCAGCAGGACGGAAACCGCGAGAATCACCGCCCTCATGCCAGCAGCTCCTGCGCGGTCTGCAGGCGTGCGGAGACGCTCACGCCGTTGGGGCACTGGATCGGACAGCTGCTGCAGTCTCTGCAGCGCACGTCCCTGATCTCCGCCGGGAGCGAGAGGTAGCTCTCGCGCGCCAGCTGGAACTGCCCGTACCCCTCCGCATAGCTGAGGTACCGGAGCACGTCGGATACCGGCACGCCCTTCGGGCACAGGCCCGAGCAGCCGCCGCACATCCGGCAGTACAGCGGGCTGATGTGGTCCAGCTGCGCCGCGAGGATCTTCTGGTCTGCAGCGGAGAACGGAACCGACATGGCCTGCAGGTTCTCCTCCAGCTGCTCGTTGTCGGTGATGCTGGGAACCGTCGTGTGGACGTTCGGGTTCCTGAGCACCCATTTCAGTGCGGCGAGCATGGCGCCTTCCCGCTTCAGGATGTCGGCGGTCTTGTCGCCCGGCTTCGCTCTGCGGAATCCCCCCGCCATGACCTTCATTGCGACAATCCCGAGGCCTGCTTTCGTCGCAGAGGCGATGACCTCGTCCATCTTCGGGTCCATCGTGAAGTTGTAGGAGGTCAGAATCACGTCGAAATGCGGCATCTTCTGGATCATCGCCGGGACGAGCTCCGGCTGCCCGGCGTGCGTGCTCACGCCGACAAACCGGGTTTTGCCCGCCTTCTTGGCGATCTGCTGCGCTTCCAGCAGGTCGTCGGTCAGCTCGTCGGGCCGGCTCCTGCCGTGCAGGTACCAGATGTCCACGTGATCGGTCCCGAGCTCGGTGAGGCTCGTGTCGAGGTTCGCCAGGGCCTCGTCCTTGGTCCTCGCCTGCGTCTTGGTGGACAGCGTGATGCTGTTCCGTTTCGACTTGAGCGCGGCCCCGACCATCCGCTCGTTGTTCCCGTTCTGATAGCCCCGCGCGGTGTCGAAATAGGTGATGCCGATGTCGGCCGCGCGCTCGATGACGCTCTGGTCCGACGTGATCATGCAGCCGAAGCCGACGCTCGTCACCTTCAGCCCCGTCTTGCCGAGCACGCGGTAGCTGAACGCGCCTGCCGCGGGCGGCGCCTTCAGCGCCGGCTGCACCTTGCCGATTGATCCCAGGGCGGCGGTCGGGAGGACGAGCCCGGCCGCTGCGAGAAAGTCCCTGCGTGACGACTTGGTTTCCATGTGCCCCCCTGTGAAAGAGCCAGAAATCCGAGGTTGTCCTGTTGCCTGCGCTTCAGCTAGCCGTTCACCGCGTGATCTTCGGAGTAGGGCTGATACCAGCCGAGGATGGGCGGCATCTCCTCCATCGGGCCGCGCCATTTCAGCATCAGCTCGATGTCGGGGTGCAGGCGGTACTTCTTCTGCACCGACGCGAGCGATGCGCCGCGGATGTCGATCTTGGCAAGGTCCGCCTGCCCGAGCCCGACCTCGCCGCTGTACTTCAACCACCCCAGCCACTCGGGATCCACGCCCATGCATTCGGCGCCCACGCGATCGGCCGCCACGTAGTCCGTCGAGGCGATGGCCAGGCGCGAGGCGACGGGGGTCCCGGAGCCGGGCCCGTTGCCCTCCATGCCCTCGAAGCCGTCGACAATCGTCGCGCCCCAGTTCGGCTGCAGCCGCTGGGCGGTGAGGAACATGTTGTACATGCTCTGGCGGATGCCGACGTGATACCGGCGCTTGTCGTTCCACCGCGTCGTTTCCTTGGGCGCCTGGTGCAGCGGCGCGCCCAGGATCATGTTCTTCATCGAGAGCGTGATGACGGCGATGTTGTGCGTCTTCATGCAGGCGGCGCCGAAGACGAACGCGTCGGGGTCGACCAGGCGCGCGGCCAGGCGCACCGGGACGACGTGGAGGTCGTAGTCGAGGAGCGGCAGGAGCACGTACTTGGCCTCCTCGTTGAAGTCGAGGAGGCTGACCTTCTTGTACTCCTTGGTCAGCGCGGGGTACTTAAAGTTGTCGAACCCCTGCATCGTCGTGCCCGCGGACGATTCCGCGATCATCACGGGCCCTTTGAAGCGGGGCGCGAGGTAGTCGAGCATGCCGCGCAGCGCGTCCGCGTGGCTGGCGCCCAGCTGGTTGGTCGTCGTGACGTTGTTGACTTTGATGACGACGTACTTCTTCCGCTTCAGCCTCGGCTTGATCTGCTCGTCGATCGCGACCAGCGCCTCGTAGACGTTCTTGCGCCGGTCCTCGCCGTGAACCAGCGAGACGGTCGAGCGCGTTTGAAGCGCCGGAAACGGCTCGGGATTGCCCGAGAGACCGCGATTCCCGCCCCCTCGCCCGGCGGCCGCCGGAGCGGGCTTGGCCCCCTGCGGCGCCTGCGCCGACGCGTACCGGCTGGTCAGCATGGCGCCTGCAGCCGCCCCCGCCAGCTCAAACAGGTTCCTGCGCGAGAAACTCCCCGACATCACAGTTCTCCTTGCGTGGAAGGCGATACGAATGGCTCAGCTTTGAAGGCGGTCCAACGTTACTTATAGTTGGCGCAGCACTTCCTGTCAACAGGCACAGGTCGTCGGAAACGCGTCGTCGCACCGGCTCGGAAGGTAGGCAAGGAGCCGGCCCGCCGGTCACCCGTCGAACCGGTACCCCACGCCCCGCACGCTGACCACCAGCTCAGGATTTGCCGGGTCGCGCTCGATCTTCGCCCGCAGGTTGTTGATGTGCGTGTAGATCACACGCTCGGACAGGTGCACGCCGGGCCCCCACACCTCCGCCAGCAGATCCTTGGTTGGGACGACGTGGCCCCGGTGCCGCAGCAGCGCGCGCACGATCTTCAGCTCCATCGCCGTCAGCGGCAGCACCGTTGCGCCGCGGCGCGCCTCGAAGCGCTGGAAGTCGAACGTGAGATCGCCGATCTCGTGCACGGGCACATCGAGCGGGGCGTCGTTTGCCCGACGGAGCACGGCCCTGACCCGGGCGAGGAGTTCCTGCGGCCAGAAAGGCTTCGTGATGTAGTCGTCGGCCCCCAGATCCAGCCCCAGGACGCGATCCGCCGCTTCGCCTTTCGCGGTCAGCATGATGATCGGGGTGCGGATGCCGGCCGCGCGCACGGCCCGGCACACGTCATAGCCGCTCTTCCCCGGCAGCATCACGTCGAGCAGGATCAGATCGTAGCCGCCGGCAACCGCGCGTGACTCGGCCATCGTCCCGTCGTCTACGATGTCGACGTCGTAGCCCTCCATCTCCAGATTGTCCTGGAGCCCGGCTGCAATCGTTGCCTCGTCTTCGACCACGAGTATCTTTGCGCTCATCGGCGCGGCCTCATCGCAGCAGTCCGTCGGTTACACCCCCGGCAGCCTGATCGTAAACGTGCTTCCCGCATCCACCTGGCTCTCGACGGCCACGCTCCCGTTGTGCGCGCTGACAACGAGCTTGACGAGGCTCAACCCGAGGCCGGTTCCCTTGACGCGGCGCGTGAGATCGCCGCGGCCGCGGTAAAAACGATCGAAGACGTGCGGCAGATCCTCTGCGGAGATTCCAGCCCCCTGGTCGCGTACCTCGATCACAAGATCCCGCCCATCCCGCCTCGCGCTCAGCCAGATCGTCGGCTGCCCGGGCGAGTACTTGGCGGCGTTGTCGAGCAGGTTCTGGACCGCCAGTGCGAGGGCTTCCGTGTCAGCGCGAATCGCGGGGAGATTGTCGCCCACGGACACCCGGAGTTCGGGTGTGCCGTCGCGACGCCCGGTGGAGAACGCGGACGCCTGCTCCGCCAGCCAGGGCGCGGCATCGACGACGTCGAACTGGAACGTCAGGGTGTCATCGTCGAGGCGTGCGAAGTCCAGGACGTTGTCGACGAGGCGCTCGAGGCGCTCGCTTTCCTGCACGATCATGCCGTAATACTGCCTTCGCCGTTCGTCGCTCGGGACCCGGCCCTGCTCGAGGAGGGCGCCGAGCTGCCGGATGCCTGCAATGGGCGACCGGAACTCGTGCGTGACCGCCGACACGAACTCGGACTCGCGCCGCGCGACGTCCAGCTCGCGGCGGAGCGTGCGGATGGCCACCACGGCTGCGAACGCGATGGCCGCGAGCATCAGCACGAGCATGGCTCCCTGCAGCGCACGCCGCGTGCGGAGTCCACCCTGCCAGGCCTCGGGGTTCTCAGGCCAGACCCGGATGCGCCAGGCAAGCGTGCCATCCGCAAGCGTGAACGTCCCTGCCGGAGGTTCTGCGGTCGGCGCTGTCGCGGAGCTCCAGACGACGTCGCCGCCAGTCGTCGTCACGCTCACATGGAGTTGGTCGCGCCGGGCGGCGGCGGTCGCGCTCGGGAACACCGCCGACTGCACGTAGCCGGGCGGCAGCACGAGCGCCGCGCGATCTGAGCCAGACGCCGCCTGCCAGAACGCGAGGCCGATGCCGTCTGGCGAAGAGAGCACCCGGTGCCGGGGCAACCGACCCTCGTCGGACTGCGGCCAGGCGGCCACGACGGTCTCGACCTGTCGCGTCAGGATGCGCATCAACTGCTCTCGCCCGGCTCCTGGCAGGGAGCGTCGCGGATCCGCACCCGTCGGCGCACCCGCCCAGCGCCGCGCCGCCTCCGCGTAGAACTCGAACCGTACTCGCTCGAGGAGCCAGCGCCCGTCGAGCAGCGCCTCGTAGAACGCCCTCCCGCATGCGGCCGTCTGCTCAGCAGACCGCGACTGGTCCAACGCGCAACAGCGTTGGTAGGCCGTGACCAGGTCGGGCGGCACGACCGGGGCACCGCGCGGTCCGGCAAGAGGCTCGCGCGGCGGGCCGAGATCGTAGAGCACCCGCCCGCGTGGCGCGACCGTGACCTGTCCGCCGTCCTTCCAGACCAGCACACCGCCCTCCGGTGACGTGAGGGCGTGCTTCAGACGATCGGGGAGGGGAGATGCCGCGCCGGATTCGGCCGTTGCGGCTGGTATTGCCGGGGCGGATGCGCCCCAGTCATTCACGTCTGCCTGTGACACGCCATCGAGGCTGTGTTCCCACTGGTCGAGCGCTCGGAGGATGTCTGTGCCGACCCGCTCGGCCACGCCGTTCAGCCGGTCAGTCACCTCGTGTTCGGCGTTCTGCCGGTCGCGAGCCATGGTGAAAAGCACCGCGCCGGAGACGAAGATCGCGGGCAGGACGATTAGCAGCGTGAACAGCAGCACAGCACGGGCGGGCTGGCGACGGCGCGCGGGAGGATGATCGGCTGGGCGCACGTCTGTGCTCGCACGCAGGAATCAGCGAGGCGGAGTCGTCTTCGTCTTGGGCGCCGCCGCGCTCGACGGCGGCAGGAAGTGCTGCATCACCCAGACCTCGCTGGTCGACGGGATCCCACCCTCGAAGGCGAAACGGCGGCCGTCGAGGTTGATCGTGAGGTTCGCGGTCCCCCGGGGAGGGAACGCGGTCGGCTTCGCCGGGGTCCCATCAATCGGCACGGTCCAGAGGCCGGGCCGGCTCGGCTTGCCAGTCTCGACGCTCGTGACGGCGCACCAGAGGGCCAGGCTATCGGGCTGCCAGGCACAGTAAGAGGGTCGAGGGTCCGGCCCGATCAGCACGCGCGCCTCCCCTCCAGCTGTCGGGATGAGGCGCAGCCGACCCTCCCTGCCCGGCGCGGCGACGTAGGTGATCAACGCCACGAAGCGCTGGTCCGGTGAGACCGCCAGGCTCGCTGCGAACATCACCTCGTCCGCCCCCTGCCGGGTCCAGAGCTCGGTCTCCGCACCGGTCTCACGGTTCTGGCGCACCAGGGCCTGCCTGCCGGGCGCTTTCGCACCTGTGGTGCTCTCGGCTCGAACGGCATACAGGTCCGAGCTGAAGCCTCTTGGGTTGACGTTCAGGTCGCCGCCGATCTTGAGCTCGGAGAACTCGCCGGACCGGGGATCGAGCCGAACGAGTGGGTTACGTGCTGCCCCTGGCGGACGCTGGCCCGCGACGATCGGACCTGCTCCGTCCGGCCACGCAGCCGGCACCAGACGTTCGACCAGCATCGGCGTCGTCATCGCTCGTTCGAGGCCGCTGGCGGTGTCGAACACCGTGAGCGTGTCCGCCCAGTTGACGACCGGCGTGCTGTGCGTGACGGACATGAAGGCCAGAAACCGGCCGTCCGGGGACCAGACAGGATTCGTGTTGGCGGCGCTCGCGCGTCGCCCGACCGCCTCGGCCGGCTGCGTCACCTCCCCGGTCTTCGGCTCGATGGCGGCCACGTACACCTCGGAGGAACGCCCGCGGACGCGGTAGAACAGCCGCCCATCGGTTGTGAGCCGGATCGGGCTCGCATCTCCGAGGTCGCCTTTGAGCAGGCGCGGCTCGCCGAGCGCGCGCCCCTGAGAGACCGCCTGGATCCACAAGCCGGATGCGTCGCTCCTGTCGCTGAAGAAGAGGATGGCGCCGCCGTCGCGCGTCCAGCCGACGAGGGCGTCGCGGGCGGGATGCCGGACCAACTCGGTCTCGAGCCCCGTCGCGACGTCGAGCAGCACGATGTCCCAGTTCCGGATGTCGTTCTCGAAACCCACGTTGAAGGCCAGCAGCCGGCCGTCCGGCGCGTACCCGGCGGGCCCGGGGCACTGAGGGCGATCGGCGATTGTCCGAGTGCTGCCGTCGGCGATCGAGACCTGTACGAGACGGCAGCCTTCCTTTCCGGGAACGAACATGAGGACGGAGCGGCCGTCCGGCGTCCAGTCTCCCAGGCCTTGATTGGACATGGGCTGGGCGCTTCTGTCCGCGTACAGAATCCGCGGCGTCGTGCTCTCAAGCGACGTGACACGGAGATCGATGAGGCCGTCGCTGTTGCGCCACGTGAACGCTATCGAACGACTGTCGGGGGCCCACACGATCGCGTCCGGGAACTCCTGGCCTGGAGGATCGCTCTGCTTCGTCCGCCGGCGCCCTGTCGTCGTCAGCGCACGATCGACCCCTGTCGCCAGCTCCCGCACCATCAGGTTGTAGTCATCGCCCATCCACGCCACGTACCGGCCGTCCGGAGACAGGCTGTTGGACGTGTCGTAGAACTCAGTGGCCGAGGCGAGGTGCAACGTCAGCGCTGCCGGGGCGTTTCCCGTCGAGGAGCCTCCACTCAGCCGAGCTACCCGCCGGCGAGCTTCGTCGGCCAGCTCGGTCTGGTCGCCGAACCGCTGGACGACGGCCTGGTAGGCGTCGCGGGCGCCTGGCCGCTTCAGCCGCTCCAGGCAGGCGGCAAGCCGGAATTGCGCGCGGGCGGCCTGGGAGCGCTCGGTGCCTGGGGAGTCCACGACCTTCTGGTACAGGGGGATTGCTGCCTCGCAGTTGCCCTCGACGTCATCGAGGTGCAACGCCTGCCCCATGAGGGCGTCGACGGTTGCTGTTCCGGGGGGCTGCTGCGCCTGTTGGCCCTGGACTCCAAGCAGCGACAACGCGGCAAGCGCGCTCAGAAGGCACGGCAAGACGAGACGGCGATGCGGAGGCATGAGGCGCTCCGGGCGGCACCGGCGGCAGACGCGACTGCTGCCGGCGATAGCCTACCGCAGGCGAGGCGAACCCTGTGTCAATTTCCGGTCAAGCGGCCGGTCCCCGGGACTCGGCAGGCCTCCTGTCTTCGCTCGCAGGATCTGCTCAGGGTCCGGCCTGCCGATTAGGAAGAATCTGCGCGCTCTCACCGGTCCCCCCGTAAAGACGCCCATTCCGACAGCTCCGGTGCTGGCATCGTCTGTGCGAGACGACGATGTATCATGGAGCCGATGCCGAGGATTCCTCCCATGGATCGCCCGGCCACGTACGAGGACCTGCTGAAGGTTCCCGACACGATGGTGGCGGAAATCGTGGATGGGGAACTGCACGCGTCACCCCGACCTGCGCTTCGGCACGCACGGGCGGGGTCGTCGCTCGGCGTGCTCGTTGGCGCGGCGTATCAGTTCGGCCGCGGGGGGCCGGGCGGCTGGTGGATTCTCGACGAACCCGAACTCCACTTCGGCCGAAACGTCCTCGTGCCCGATCTGGCCGGCTGGCGGCGGACCCGGTTGCCGCAGGTGCCGGACACCGCGTATACCTCGCTGGCCCCGGACTGGGTCTGTGAGGTCCTCTCGCCCTCGACCGCATCGCTCGATCGGCTGAAGAAGCTCGCCATCTACGCGGGCGAGGGGGTGCCGGACGTCTGGCTCCTCGAGCCGATTGCGCGAACGCTGGAGGTTCTCGGCCTCGAGGCCGGCCGGTGGGTGATTCTCGCCACCCATGGCGGGAGCGAGGTCGTGCGCGCCGAGCCGTTCGTCGAGATCGACCTGGAACTGGCCTCCCTCTGGGCTGACGACCAGCCCTGACGGATTTTCCTACCGCTTTCCAGCCCTTCTTGTGTCAATTCTCGTCAGCCGATCTTGGCCGAAGAGCTTGAGTACAACTTGACTTGCAGCCGGGGGGAGGGGGGGGTAAGGTGCCGTCGCACCATCCTTTACCGTGGTCGTAGCGTCACCTGCCATCCAAGGAGACCGCGCATGCGCCGCCTGATCCTCGTCGCGTTCATCTGCTTGTTGGCATCGTTGCCCATTCTCGCGCAGAAAAAGACGAAGCCGACGCCTCCCCCGCCGCCTCCGGAAACGCCGGTGACGGTGACTCTGCCGGCTCAGACCGAACTGTGGGAGGGAGTCAGCCCCTTGTTCTTCGGGGACGGGGCCGGCGGGACCGAAGCTGACTACACCGGCGGGCAGACGGGCATTACGACGACCCTCACCATGACGACGACAAAAGAAGGCGTCACCTCGACGACCATCCAGCTCGATGTGCTCCAGACTGCCGGCAGAAAGATCGGCGTCCAGGGTCTGAACTATCTGGAGGAATCAGGCCAGTACAGCAGCATCGTGCCGCAAGGAATGGACTACTGCCGGTTCTCTCTGTGGAGCGATGCGGTTACGTTGACCGAAGAGCGCGACCTACAACAACCTGGCTGTGCACTTGCCTTCCTTGGCAGTCTCACTACTGGGCCGCACATGCACCCGCCAGAGCCGTACGACCGGTTCTCGATCCGCGTCCGGATTCCGATTCACCTGACCAGCCTTACGTCCGGTGAAACTAGGAAAGGGGAATCTACCGACAGCGCGGCGCTCTGGTTCGGCGACAACTACAATCCCTATGGGGTCTGCGCCGTGTCCACGTGGTCGGACGCCGCCGGCGGAGTGGACAACGCCCAGCAGCAGTATGTGGTCACGCGCGGCGATGGCAATACGTGGACGATAGCGATCTCGAAGGCGTCGCACTTGATCAACGAGGCCTACGCGGTGATTACGACCGACAAACGGGCAGGGTGCCGCAGCTACCTGCCGTGGTCGGAGTCGTCACAGGCAGTCCGCTATTGGTTCACGGTGTCGTACTACTAGAACTCGAACCCGACCGACACGCGCACGGTGCGCGGCGTCTGCCAGGATGAATCCAGACCGTACGAGGGATGCGGCCGGAGCTTCTTCGCTGTGGCGATCGCGTAGGGATCGAACCCGGCGAAGAACTCCGCGTCCGTCATGTTGAATGAATCCCGCCACACGGATCCCGACCGCCCGGTGACGGTGGCCTGATTGAAGACGTTCATCACGTTCACGTTGACTGTGGCCCGGTACCGTTTTCCCACTCTGAAGGCGTGCTGCAGCCGAACATCGGTGTTCGAGTAGACAGGGGTGCGCCCCATGCTGCCGCGGCCGTCGAAGTACACGGTAGCGTTGCGCTGCGCCAGCGTCCGTTGCAGAAGGGTGCCGCTGCGCAGGAGGAAGCTCAGCCCCAGGCTCGTGCCCCAACGCGTCTGGTACGCCCCCTGGATCTTGAGGACGTGCGGGTAGCTCGAAGGCAGCTCGCCGAGCACCTCGTGGCCGTACCGATCGAATGACTGGTAGAGCGAGTTAAACGCGGAACTCTCGTTGACGTTGCCATCCGTGAAGCCCCCGTAATTGCCGAACACCCGGCTCCACGTGTAGCTGCCGTTCACCATCCATCCGCTCGATAGGCGCCGGCGGAACGTCAGCTCCACCGCGTCGTAGTCCCGCACCGCCTTCGGCAGCGACGGATACGCAGGGCCCATGACGTTCTGTGCAACGCCGAACCCGGGATTGGCGACGAACTTGACCGTCCCCAAGCCCGGGATGCTCACCCCCACATCGTCGAGCGCCCGATCGATCCATTTGTGTACGTAGCGGGCCCCGAGGGTGAGCGTTGGCGTCAGCGCGTGCTCCAGTCCGAATGCGACCTCGTTCGACTGGAACTGCTTCAGGTTCGGCTCGAGCTGGCTGTTGTAGCCGAGCGCCTCGAGTTGCGGCTTCGCCTGGTTCCACGGAATCCAGTAGTCCCAGGTTTCAATCAGGCGTCCCGGGCAGCCTCCGATCCACGGCACGCACTGGATTGCGGTCCAGTCCCAGTCGTCGAGCGTGTAGAAGGCCTCGAAGTCGCGGCTCGCACCGAACTCGTAGCGCGGCAGGCTCAGCTTCGTCACGTCCTGAAATCGACCCGCGCTGCCGAACAGACGCCAGCGGGCGTCCCCTCGCACGTCGAGGGCGAAGCCGACGCGCGGGGCAACCTTGTCGCCGAAGCCGAAGTGGATGGACGCGTTCTCGGGCCGGTACGACGGGATGTGCTCGCGGTCGGCCCGTACGCCCAGATTCACGGTCAGACGGCTGGTGACCGCCCAGTCGTCCTGCACGAAGAACCCGAGGTTGTTCGACTGCACCTTGCCGATCTCGAGGTACTGGTACACCGCGTAGTACCCGTACTTCCCGCGGTTGAGGCTGCCATCGGACGCCCAGTACGACGCGTCCCAGTACAGACCGATCGTGGGATACAGGTAGCCGTTATCCACGTCGTTCGTAATCCGTTCGAGCTGCATGCCTCCCTTGACCTGGTGGCGCCCCCAGAGCGTCAGATCCCGCGATACGCTGGCGTTCAGGACACGCCGCGCGGTGAGGTCTTTTCGAACGGCCCACGCGTTCTGTTCGCTGTTGCTGTGTCCGCTCGGAAACCTGGACGTGGCGGGAATCTCCTCGAACTGCTCGTTCGATCCGACGAACGACCACGTCGGCCCATCCGGAAGGCCGAGCGTCCGCGAGTTGTACATCGTGGACCCGGCAGTCATGTTGATCGTCCAGCGGCTTGCCGGCGCGTAGTCGACGGTGGCGCTGAACGTGTTCTCCCAGTAGTTCTGGCCGTAGCTTCCGTAGTCGTAGTCGGGATTGCTGTTGCTCGAGCCGTTGGCCAGCAGCACCGGGCTGCTCCCGCGGGTCCGTTGGAGGTTGTGCAGACCTGACGCCCGCACCCTCAGCGAACTCGCCGGCTGTACGCTGAGGCTCCAGGTCGGCTCGTCGGTGCGGTCTGTCGTTTCGAAGGTGCGCCGCTCGCCGGTCTTATTGAACGTGGCCGTCGTCCACGTGGTGCGAAGCGATGGGCTGTAGTGGACGAAGAACCACGCGAGGTCCCGGACGACGGGTCCTCCGACTTCGCCCCACGGCTCCCAGCCGCGCCAGGGGCTCAGCGGGTACTGCACGTACGGATTCGCCGGGTCGGTCGGATAGGGCTGAAGCATCGCGTGGGTGCGCGCCTGCCAGGAGCTGTCCTGTGCGTAGATGCCGGCGCCGCCCCGAAACTGGTTGCTGCCGCTCCTCGTGACGATGTTGACGACTCCGCCGGTGCCGGAGCGGAACTCGGCGTTGTGACCGCTGGCCTTGACCTGCACTTCCTGGGCCGCGCCGGTCAGGAGACTCACGCCGCTCATGGCGTACAACGGATCGCTGACCTCGAGGCCGTCGACCAGGATCTTGTTTTCCCACGCCCCCGCGCCGTCGATGCCGTTGGGGCTGTTGCCCGTCCCGACGCTGGGCGCGAGCCTCAGGAGGCTGAGGAGATCCCGGCCGCCGGGCAGCAGATCGATGGTCGGCCGGTCGATGGTCGAGTACGCTGCCACGTGCCCCGCGTCGACGAGCGTCGGCGCGCCCCTGACCGTCACTTCTGCCGTAAGAGTCGCTGGGACCAGCGTGAGATCGACCCGCAGGCGTTGGCCGACGAGCAACTCGACACCGGCCGCCCTGCCGGGGGCAAACCCGGGGAGAGTGGCCGCAACCTCGTAGGTGCCCGGAGGCAGGCCGGCCGCGTCGTAGCGGCCGTCCTGGTCCGTCGTGGCCGTCGCCGGCCTCAGGAGAGCAGGGCTGCGAATCGTCAGCACGACGCCGGGGAGAACGAGGCCCGATTGGTCTCGGAGGGTGCCGGATATCGTGCCCGTCTGCTCCTGCGCGACCGCCGGCGAGACGGCAACCACGCAGAGGCACAAGGTCACGCAGGCGAACGGACGTCGGGACATCGCAGCCTCCCTGGGTCTGGAGCCGACCGGAACAGCCGGTAGCCTACCGCAGGGGGAGCGAAGGTTGTGTCAAGTTTTGCTCAAGCGTCACGATCTCACGAGACTACGCAAAGAACGGCACGCCAGGCGTGGCGTAGCGGCGCATCCCCTCCTCGTTGATCTCGACGCCGATGCCGGGCTTCTCCGACAGCCGGACAAAGCCCTTCTCCACCTGCGGTCCCTCGTAGGTCACGATCTCCTTGTACATCGCGTTCGTGTCGAAGTAGGTCTGCCACTCCATGATCATGAAGTTGGGAACCGAGGCGCACACGTGGCAGCACGCCATGGCGCCGAGGTACGAGGCCACCATGTGCGGCGCGAACGGCACGTAGTAGAGGTTCGCCAGGTTGGCGATGCGCTGCCCCTCTCCCAGACCGCCGACCTTCTGGAGGTCGGGCATCACGATATCCACGCCGCCCGTTTCCAGCAGGCGCCGGAATCCGTGGGCGAGGAAGATGTTCTCGCCGGCGCAGATCGGCGTGCTCGTCTCCTGGGCGATGAGCCGGTACGCGTCGACGTTCTCCGCGGGGACGGGCTCCTCGAGCCACATCAGGTTGAGCGGCTCCAGGCGCTTGGCCACCTGCTGCCCGGTCGGGTAGTCGTACCGGGCGTGCATGTCGGCGCAGATGTCGAAGGTGGGCCCCGCGGCCTGCCGCGCCGCGGTCAACTGATCCACCATGCGCTGGATTTCTCCGGGGCTGGCTGTCCAGTTGAACGCGTCGTGCTTGTTGGGGTCGCCCGCCTGATCCAGATCGAACTTCACCGCGGTGTAGCCGTCCTTCTGCGCTTTGAGAACCCCCTGGGCGAAGTGCTCCGGTGTCGGCAGCTTCGTCTGATAGAGCGCGGTATCCACGTACACGCGAATCCGATCGCGGAACTTCCCGCCGAGCAGCTGGTACACTGGCACGTTCAGCGCCTTGCCCGCGAGATCCCACAGCGCCGTTTCCACGGCCGACAGCACCGCGATAAAGATGCCGGACTGGGCGCCGCCGAACACGCCGCCCTTCCGTATCTGCTCGAACAAGCGATGCACGTTGAGCGGGTTCTGGTTGCGAAGGCGTTGTCCGAAGCTCTGGACCAGCTGGGCAGTGCCCTGCACGGCGTCGACCGCCTCGCCGCACCCCCAGATGCCCTGGTTGGTGTGGATCTTGACGAACAGACTCCCGCGCACGTAGCCGTACTTCAACTCGGTGATGCGGAGGGCGGACGGCCCGGACGCCTGTTTGGCGCTGTCGACGGCCTGTCCGAACACCTCGAGGGGCCGCGCCGCGGCCGCGCCGGCCATTGCGCAGGCAGCCAGGAACGAACGCCGACCGGTCCTCGTCTTGTTCATGTTCTCCCTCGCTCAGAGTCTCCCTACCGTTTCCGCCACCAGGTCTCCGACCTCTCGTGTGCCCCGCCCCATCCTGCCGGCCGCCATGCTCTTCAGTTGCGGGGTCGCGGCCATGATGGCGCTTTCAACTCGGTCTCCCGCATCAACCAGCACGGCGTCCTTCTTCTGCACGCCGGTCTCGCGCAGCAGCATGGCGACGGCCGCAATGGCGGCAATGGGGTTGATCACGTTCTGGCCCGTGTACTTCGGCGCCGAGCCGCCCATGGGCTCGTACATGGACACGCCGGCGGGATTGATGTTGCCGCCCGCCGCGACCCCCAGCCCGCCCTGGATGATGGCCGCCAGGTCCGTGATGATGTCCCCGAAGATGTTGTCGGTGACGATGACGTCGTAGAACTCCGGGTTCTTGACGAACCACATGCAGCAGGCATCGACGTGGTTGTAGTCCTGCTGGATGTCCGGGTACTCGGCTCCCACCTCCTGGAACGCGCGCCACCAGGTGTCGCCGGCAAACGTCAGCACGTTGGTCTTGTGCACCAGCGTCAGGTGCTTCCGCCTGTTGCGCCGCCGGCACAGCTCGAAGGCGAACCGGATGGCGCGCTCCGCCCCGAAGCGGGTGGTGCAGTTGATCTGCGTGGAGACCTCCTGCGGCGTGCCCTTGTACTGAACCCCGCCCATGCCGGTGTAGAGGCCCTCGGTGTTCTCCCGCACGACGACAAAATCGATGTCGTCCGGCCCTTTGCCGGCCAGCGGGCACTCCACGTTCGGGTACAGCTTCACCGGCCGCAGGTTGATGTACTGGTCCAGCTCGAAACGCAGGCGCAGGAGCAGCCCCTTTTCCAGGATGCCTGGCGCGATCTTGGGATGGCCCACCGCGCCGAGCAGGATGGCGTCGTAGGTCCTGAGTTTCTTGATCTCCTCGGCGCTGATGACTTCCTGCGAGGGCTTGTTCGGGTCCCCGCCCTGGGCGAGATACCGCTCACCGGAAACGTCGAAGATCCCCGTCTCGTACGAAAATCCAGTTCTTTTCGCCACGGCAGCCAGGACCTTGAGCCCTTCGGCCACCACCTCCGGCCCGGTTCCGTCCCCGGGGATGACTGCGAGTCTGTACACGGTCCTCTCCTTGAGTGTCACCACAGAACCCTTGGCGGGTGGCGCAGGTTGGGGGCCCCCGTTCGCCCGCAGCGCGAGTCCCGTGACAGGCGCACTGCGCGCGAGGACGAATGGGGGTAACCGGCGACAGGACCCGCGCAACGACGTCAGCGACATTATGCTGCTTCCGGCGGATTCCGTGAAACACCAGCATCCTAGATCAAAGCGGCGCGGCCTTGCCCGCTTCCACTACCCACTACACTCTGGGGGTCTGGTTACGGCCACCAGGCTGCCCCGTGATACCGTAGCGAACGAGAGGCTCTTCCTCGGGGGAACGACGTCATGAAGATGCTCGACACGCGCATTGCGATTCTGGGAGCCGGGAACATCGGCAGCGCGATCGCCCGCGGCCTCGTGAAGGCCGGTCTGGTCCGGCCCGACCATCTCACCCTCACCCGCAGGAAGGTCGAGGCGCTCGACGAGTTCAAGCGTCTCGGCTGCACCGTCACCTCCGACAATCGGAAGGCGGCTGCTGGAGCGGATCTCGTGTTCGTGGCCGTCACACCCCAGCAGCTGAACGCGCTCCTCGCGGAAATCAGGACGTCGCTCCACCCGCGCCGCCAGGCGGTCGTCTCGGTCGTGTCGGGTGCGACAATCGCTGAGATCCGGGCCGTGCTGGGGCGCAGTGTGCCGATTCTCCGGGCCATCCCCAACATGGCCATTGCCATCCAGGAATCGATGACCTGTCTCTGCGCGGAGCCTGGGCGGTCGGCGGCGTTGCCGCTCGTCAAGCGCATCTTCGACGCGCTCGGGCGGACGCTGGTCATTGACGAGGCGCTGATGGTCCCCGCCACGGCGCTCTGCGCCTGCGGGATCGCCTTCTTCCTCCGCGCGGTGCGCGCGGCCTCGCAGGGCGGCATCGAGATCGGGTTTCACGCCGAGGACGCGCTGCTCTTGGCCGCGCAGACCGCCCGCGGCGCCGCGTCGCTACTCGTCGAGAAGGGCAGCCATCCGGAAGGCGAAGTCGACAAGGTCACGACGCCGCAGGGGTGCACGATCTCGGGGCTGAACCAGATGGAGCACTACGGCTTCAGCTCGTCGCTCATCAGGGGCATCGTGACCTCCGCCGAGAAGGCCGCCGTGCTCTACACGCCGAACAGGCATCGGGGTGGCGTCTGACGCGCATGACAGATGACCCGGACCAGCCGGCCGGGGCCCGCTTGGCGCTCACGCTCACGAACCGCGCCGAACCATGGCATTTCAGCAGGTATTTTGACCCGGCGTTCCATGCCGAGCGCGGAGTGCTGTAGACTCTTACGCCCGAAGGGGCCGGCTGACAGTCCGGCCGGCCGCCCGTGGAGGAATGGCTGATGCCCAGGCGGGACGACATCCGCAAGGTGATGATTATCGGCTCCGGCCCGATCGTGATCGGCCAGGCCTGTGAGTTCGACTATTCGGGCACGCAGGCCTGCAAGGCCCTGCGCTCGCTCGGCTATGAGATCGTGCTGGCGAACTCGAACCCGGCGACGATCATGACCGATCCCGGCATGGCGGACGCCACCTACCTCGAGCCGCTCAACCTGTCGCGGATGACCGAGATCATCGCCAAGGAGCGGCCCGACGCGCTGCTGCCCAACCTGGGCGGCCAGTCCGGCCTCAACCTCAGCTCGGAGCTGGCCCGCTCGGGGGCGCTCGAGCGCTTCGGCGTAAAGGTGATCGGCGTCAACGTCGACGCCATCAAGCGCGGCGAGGACCGCGAGGCGT